>Ga0180218_1000029_pt1 | contig 398206 bp, 343 predicted proteins | sample eDN3rd37CKraftBY_FD_151334 | JGI IMG/M metagenome (GOLD analysis project Ga0180218, IMG submission 151334) | Enriched backyard soil microbial communities from Emeryville, California, USA - eDNA 3rd pass 37_C Kraft BY (version 2) (version 2) | ecosystem: Environmental > Terrestrial > Soil >... | reverse complement strand
GGAGGCGCCGCTGGCGCATGGCTCGGTGGTCGCCTCGGACGCCTTCTTCCCCTTCGCGGACGGGCTGCAGGCCGCGGCCGCGGCCGGCGCCACCGCGGTGATCCAGCCGGGCGGCTCGATCCGCGACAAGGACGTGATCGCGGCGGCGGATGAGGCCGGGCTCGCCATGGTCTTCACGGGGATGCGGCACTTCCGGCACTAAGAAGGTCGGGGGAATGAATTCCCCATCGGACGCAATGCGTCCGATCCCCTTCTTCTTTTTGTCAGTTTGGTGCCGCGCTTTCGTCGGATGCAGTAGGTCCGACTGGCAGTCGCCGGGGCTGCTTCAGCCCCGGCGTGAGCGCGCGCCGCCCGCGCGCCAAAACTGACGAAAAGAAAGAAGAGGGGGCCTGGGGGAGAATTCATTCTCCCCCAGTTCCGCCGCCCGCTGGACTTGAGGGCAGGCTCTCATTCCCCCAGCTTGCGGTACATGAAAGTCGTGCTGACGCCGCGGCCGTCATTGTCCAGCGCGTAGCCCGACACCTGCCCGAAGGGCACCCAGCCGAGCGAGCGGTACAGCGCCTCCCCCCCATCGCCGCTGCGGGTATCCAGCAGCAGGAGGGAGCGGCCGGCGGTCCGGGCGCGTTCCTCCAGCGCCAGCATGATCGCCCGGCCGATGCCCTGGCGGCGGGCTTCGGGGTGGACCATCACCTTCGCCACCTCCGCCCGGTGCCGGCCATTCGGCATCCCGGCCAGGGCCAGCGCGCCGGTGCCGAGGATACGGCCGCCCCGGCGCACCACCAGCACGCGCCGCGACCCCTCGCGCAGTGCCGGCCCCTGGTCTCGCCAGAAGGCCTCAGCCTCGCCCTCGCGCATCGGCAGCAGGAAGCCGATGCTGGCGCCATCGCCCACGCAGGCGCGCAACAGGGCGGCGAGTTCCGGCACCGCCGCCGGCAGGGTCTCCGCGGTGAGTTCCTCGATCATCGGCAGCCTCAGCTCTGGCAGAGAGCCAGGACGTAGCGCGCGGCGGCGCCTCCCGGCGGGCAATGGAAGCGCGTCGCGCCGTACAGGCGGTAGCGCAGGCAGTCCCCGGCAGAGAGGCGGTGCAGCACGCCCTCCACGGTCAGTTCCAGCGCTCCCTCCAGCAGCCAGAGATGGTGCTCCAGGCCCGGCTGCGGCGAATCCTCATAGGCGATGGTGGCGCCAGGCGGCAGCGTGCCTTCCAGCATCTCGCCGCGCAGGCCCGGGCTGGGAGGCGAGACGGTGCGGCGGCGGAAGCCGGTCTCCGGGTCCGTCCAGCAGGGCTGGGCGGCGGCGGGGATGAAGGGCGGCGCGGTGTCCTCGACCTCGCGCATCAGCCAGGAGAGAGTGCGGCCATAGGCGGCGCAGAGCCGGCCCAGCATGGCGGCGGTGGGACTGGCCTCGCCGCGTTCCAGGCGCGAGAGGGTGGCGCGGCTGATGCCGGTCCGCTCCGCCAGCGCCTCGAGTGAGAACCCCTGCTCCGCCCTGAGCCGGGCGATGCGGGTCGCAAGGCGGGCCTCCAGCGGATCGGGTGCAAGGTCATCTCTCATCAGGGAAAACTTCTCTGATGTGAGATGCCTGTCAAGCGCCGGGTGCCGCAGCCTTCCGCCGCCTGTAGAATGGACGCCGCTGCCCCGGAGTCCCGCATGCCAGAATGGCTTTTTCCCGTCTCCTGCCTCGCCGTGCTGATCACGCTGGGGCTGCTGGGGGTCGCCGTGCTGCGTCGCCCCTCCTCCGGCGGCATGGCCATGGAGGGCTTCGCCATGCTGGCCGGCAAGCTGGAGGCCCTTGCCGGCACCCAGGAGCGACTGGCGGGCATGACCGCCGACCGGCTGGCGCAGCAGGATCGGCTGCTGGCCGAGCGCCTCGCCGCCGCGACCGAGGCGCTCAACCGCAGCATCCTCGCGCAGAACCAGCGGCTCGATGTGGCGCTGGCCACGCAGAACGAGCGGCTGGCCCGCAGCCTCTCCGATTCGGCGCAGCGGGCGCAGGAGACGGCGGGGCAGATCCATGAGCGGCTGGCGGTGATCGACGCGGCGCGGCAGAACATGGAGGCACTGGGCAGCCAGGTGAGCACCTTGGCCGGCATCCTCGGCAACAAGCAGTCGCGCGGTGCCTTCGGCGAGATGCAGCTGCGCCAGCTGATCGAGGACCGGTTGCCGCCCGACGGCTTCGCCTGGCAGCACACCCTCTCCACGGGCGTGCGCTGCGACTGCCTGATCCGCTTGCCCTTCCCGCCCGGCCCGGTGGCGGTGGACAGCAAGTTCCCGCTGGAGGCCTGGCAGGCGTTGCGCGACGCCGAGGACGCGCCCGCCCGCACCGTCGCCGCGCGGCAGTTCACCGCCGACATGCGCAAGCATATCGACGACATCGCCCGGAAATACCTGATCCCCGGCGAGACGGCGGAGGGCGCCATCCTCTTCGTGCCCTCCGAGGCGGTCTTCGCCGAGCTGCACACCGGCTTCGCCGCCGTGGTGGACGAGGCGCAGCGCAAGCGCGTCTATGTCGCCTCGCCCACCACGCTCTGGGCCATGCTCTCGGCCATGCGGGCGCTGATGCAGGACGTGCGGATGCGCGCCCAGGCCGGGCGTATCCAGGAGGAGGTGGGTAAGCTGGTGGCCGATATCGGCCGGCTGAACGAGCGCGTCGGCAAGCTGAAGGCACATTTCACCCAGGCGCAGGACGACATCCGGCAGATCGACATCAGCACCGACAAGATCCTGCGCGCCGGCGCGCGGATCGAGGCGGTTGAGATCGAGGAGGAGGCGGAGGCCCTGCCCGCGCCATCGCGTCCGGAGCCGCCGCGCGACCTTCCAGCCTGACAGGAGACGCCAGGCCGCAGGAAGCATCGCGGATGCCTCCCGCCATCCCTGCTGTCTGCTGTGGGCGGCGGGGAGGCAACGAAGCCGCCGCGCCCGTGTTCTGAAAAGCCGAGACGGAGATGCGGAAGCCACAAAGGCCGGGCGCGGCGCTCCGCCCTTGGGAGGAACCTGCCGAGCATGGCGCTGCGCATCGAGGACTATGCCTTGATCGGCGATACCGAGACCGCCGCCCTGGTCGGGCGGGACGGTTCGGTGGACTGGCTGTGCTGGCCGCGCTTCGACAGCGGCGCCTGCTTCGCGGCCCTGCTCGGCACCCCGGAGCATGGCCGCTGGCAGCTTGCGCCCGCGCATCCCGCGCCCCGTGTGCGCCGCTTCTACCACGACGGCACGCTGGTGCTCGAAACCCGCTTCGAGACGCCGGAGGGCGAGGTGGCGCTGGTGGACCACATGCCCGTCCGCGGTGAGACGCCGTGCCTGATCCGCACCGTCATCGGACGGCGTGGCCGGGTCGCCATGCAGATGGACCTGACGCTGCGCTTCGACTACGGCCGCAATGTTCCCTGGGTGACGCAGCTGGAAGACGGCAGCCACGGCATCTGCGCGATCGCCGGGCCGGACATGGCGGTGCTGCACTCGCCCGTGCCGGTGCACGGCAAGGACCTGCACAGCCAGGCCGCATTCCAGGTGGCGGAAGGGCAGTCGCTCCACTTCGTACTGACCTATGGGCCCTCCCACCAGGCGATGCCGCGGCCGCCCGAGCCGGGGGAGGCGCTGGCCTATACCGAGGCCGCCTGGCGGAGGTGGTCCGGGCGGATCACGCCGGCCGGACCCTGGAGCGAAACTGTCCGGCGCTCCGCGATCACCCTGAAGGCGCTGACCTACCGGCCGACCGGAGGCATCGTCGCGGCGCCGACCACCTCGCTGCCCGAGTGGCCGGGCGGCGTCCGGAACTGGGATTACCGCTACTGCTGGCTGCGGGACGCCACCTTCACCCTGCTGGCCCTGCTGCGCACTGGCCATACGGAGGATGCGCGTGCCTGGCGTGACTGGCTGCTGCGGGCCGCCATGGGCAGCCCCGCCCAGGTGCAGATCATGTACGGGCTGGCCGGGGAGCGGCGGCTCTCGGAATGGGCGGTGGACTGGCTGCCGGGCTACGAGGATTCCCGCCCCATCCGGATCGGCAATGGCGCGCACGAGCAGTTGCAGATCGACATCTATGGCGAGCTGATGGACGCGCTGCACCAGGCGCACCGGCGCGGCCTGCCGATCTCGCCCGCCGCCTGGGACCTGCAATGCGCGCTGCTGAACCATCTTGAGGCGATCTGGGAGGAGCCGGACGAGGGCATTTGGGAACCTCGCGACCGGCGCCGCTGCTTCACCCATTCCAAGGTCATGGCCTGGGCGGCGATCGACCGCGCCGTGCGTGGCATCGAGGCCTTCGGCCTGGATGGCCCGCTGGACCGCTGGCGCGCGCTGCGCAGCACCATGCACGCCGAGATCTGCGAGAAGGGCTACGACCCCGGACTGGGCAGTTTCGTGCGCAGCTACGGCTCGCGCGAGGTCGATGCCAGCCTGCTGCTGATGCCCACGGTCGGCTTCCTGCCGCCGAAGGATCCTCGCATCCTGGGCACCATTGCCGCGGTCGAGCGCGAGCTGCTCGCCGACGGGCTGGTGCGGCGTTATCGCACCGAGGCGGTTTCGGACGGCGTGTCGGGAGGAGAAGGCACCTTCCTCGCCTGCAGCTTCTGGCTGGTCGATGCCTATGCGCTGACCGGACGCCGCCAGGAGGCGATCGCGCTGTTCGAGAGGCTGCTCGCGCTGCGCAACGATGTCGGCCTGCTCTCGGAGGAATACGACCCGGGTGCCGGACGGATGCTGGGCAACTTCCCCCAGGCGTTTTCGCATGTGGCGCTGGTCAACGCCGCCTATACCCTCGCCGGGGCACAGAAGGCCGAGCCGCAGCGCATGCGGAGCGGAACGCCGGCCGGCCCCGACCCTGCGGCGGGCCGGCCGGATGGCAATGGCCATGCGCAGGCCGAATCATCCTCTGCGACCGCATCCGGCCATCCGCGCGGCCGTTAATCCCGCGCGGGCGCTGCGCCCACAGATCGGAGGATGCCAGCCATGGTCGACACCACGCGAATCCGTGAGCACATGCCTGTGCTGGATTGCAACGGAGAGCGGATCGGCACTGTCGACAAGCTCGATGCGGGTCGCATCAAGCTGACCCGTAGCGACGACGGGCAGCACCATTTCCTGCCGCTTTCCGAGATTGCCACGGTTGACGACGAAAACGTGATAACGCAGCTGAGCCGCGCGGAAGTGGCGGAACTGCTGCACAGCGGTGCGCAGCGCCGCCATACTGAAGGGTGAAAGCCAAGCCGCTGGCGCGCGACGGAAGCAGCGGCCGGATCGGCCGGTGCGCGCCAGCCATATTCCGGACATAGAGATCCGCAAGGAAGACGGCGCGCTGCTCCGGCCAAACCGGGGCGGCGTGCAAGGCAAGGCGCGGATCCTGTGCCGGACACGTCTTTTTCCAAGACGCCGAAGCATCGTTCCGCGGCTCCTTGCTCTGGCTGCGTCGTGGCGCTCACGGAGGGAGACGAAAAAAGCCGTTTTGGCCACACAAGACTTCGCTGTCTCGCGCGGGGCGAGCATGCTTCAGGAATGACTGTCAGTTACCTGTGAGCACAACGCTCTCCACCTTGCCACCTTCGCCCTAAAAACGGGACAATAGGTATTGCAGCGCAGCATCGCCTGCGCCATGGAGGCAACCAGCCCAGAGCTCGGCGATTATCGCGGCGCTTTTCCGGCAGGCGTTTCAGAAAGGTGTTCGGCCGGAGGGCGTTCTACAATTGGAAGTTGCACCTTCTGTGGGGAGGAGTCAACCGGGGCAAGAAGCCAGAAGGTTGATTTTCCCTCATCCCTTACCCCCGCTCCGACGCAGACACACAGATAGTTTATAAGACAAAGTTAAGGTTTTCGAAATTCGTTCTACCCATCGTTTTTTTTGTGTGTATTTTGAGACGTCATCGCACGGACATCCAAGCCGCCTGTGACCGGAGTTGATCCATGACCCATACGAACTGGTTGAACAATATCCAGGTGGAGAATGCGACGAGTCTGGAGCAGGGCCTGTATGGATCGGCCACATCCTCCAGCCCGGCTTGGCATCACGTCGGAAAGCGCATGCTGGACGTGACGGCGGCGGGTGCCGCGTTGCTTTTTCTTGCACCGCTGCTTCTGCTGCTCTCCGCCATCATCATGGTGGATGGCGGATCGCCGGTCTTCGGACATGAGCGGGTGGGGCGCAACGGCCGCAGCTTCCGCTGCCTGAAGTTCCGCAGCATGGTCCCCAATGCCGGCGAAGTTCTTGCGAAGCTGCTGAAGGAAGACCCCGAAGCGGCACATCTCTGGGCCACCACGCGGAAGCTGCCGCGCGACCCGCGGGTGACGGCCATCGGCCGCTTCCTGCGCGCCACCAGCCTCGACGAGCTGCCGCAGCTGATCAACGTCCTGCGCGGGGAGATGAGTCTCGTTGGCCCGCGCCCCGTCGTGCAGGAGGAACTGACCGAGCATTACGGCGTGGCCGCGGTCAGCTACCTTTCCGTGCGCCCCGGCATCACCGGGCTCTGGCAGATCAGCGGCCGCAGCGACACCACCTATGCCGAGCGGGTGGCCCTCGATTGCCGCTATGTCCGCGAATTCTCCTTCTGGTCCGACCTGCGCATCCTCTGGCGCACCATTCCCGCCGTCCTCGCGGGGCGCGGCGCCTACTGAACCCTTTCCTTCTCCCCGCCGCCGCAGGCCACAGGGAATGTTCACAAAGGTGCCCCGCCGTCATGGCGGGGTTCGTCGTTTCTGGCCCTCCGTCCGCCACCACCACAGGCAGAGGTGCCGCTTCCGCGCCCTTCCCATCCATCGCACGGGCAGATTGTCGCAGAAGCCTGTGAAGGAATCGTAAAGACGATGATCGCGCGCAATGTCCTGGCCAATCTGGTTGGCATGGCCGTTTCCATCGGCGTGCAGACGGGGCTCGCCTTCGGCGGATACCGCCTCGCCGGCGCCGAGCAATACGGGCTGATCGGCTTCTTCACCGTGCTGCTGATCGCCGCCGCCATCTTCGACAATGGCCTCGGGCAGACCGTCACGCGCGCGGTGGCGCGCAACCAGGTCGAGGCACCCGCCGCGACCGGCACGCTCGTGTTCAACTTCACGCTGATCTACCTCGGGCTGGCGGGCGCGCTGATTCTGCTCGTCTGGGTCCTGTCACCGCTGTTGGCCGAGTACTGGCTGAAGCCGGAGCACATCAGCACCGCGGAGGTCCGGGATTGCCTGGTGCTGATGGGCTTCGCCATCGGCATCCAGCGTCTGCGCGGCATTTTCCAGGCGACGCTGGAAGGGCTGGAGCGGCAGGTGCTGAGCAACATGCTGCTCTCCGTGACCGGCCTGTTGCGGTTGGGCCTCGGGCTGGGTGCGCTTGCCTTCGTCGCGCCGACGGCGGAAGCCTTCTTCTGGGGCCAGATCCTGGCGAGCCTTTGTGAGACGGGCGCCTTCGCCTGCGCCGTCGCGCGCGTGGTTCCCGGCGTCCTCGCGCCGCAGCGGCTTGAGGGCGGGTTGATCTGGCAGACGCTGCGCTTTGCCGGCGTCAACATGGCGGCCGCCGCGACGGGTACGGTGGTGCAGATCGCCGATTCGCTGGTGGTCAGCGCCATGCTGCCGCTCGCGGTCTTCGGCAAGTACTCGCTGGTCTCGACCATGTGCTCGGCGATGGTGCGGCTGACCGCGCCCCTGATCACCGCCGCCTTCCCGCGCATGGCCGCCTATGTGCGCGCCGAGCGCGGGGCCGAGCTGCGGGCGCTGTTCTTCACCGCCTCGCAGGCCACTTTCGTGCTGATGCTGACGGCGGCGGGCGCGCTGATCTTCTTCGGTGACGCCTTCCTGGAGCTGGTGAGCGGCGACGCCGCGGCGGGCGCGGCCTTCGCCCCGGTGCTGGCGGCGCTGGCCATCGCCTATGCGCTGAGCGGCCTGTGCCGCCCCTCGCATGCGCTGCAGATGGCCGAGGGCGACCCGGCCACGGCGCTGAAGATCAACTTGGTGACCGGCGTGCTGTACCTGCCGGCGATCATCCTGCTGACGCCGCGCTTCGGCGTGATCCTGCCGGCGCTCTGCCTGATCGGCGCCAATGGGCTGGCCCTCGCCCTCTTCACCGCCACGGCTTTCCGCGCACGGCTGAAGGGTGCCGCGGTGCCCTGGCTGGCGAGCAGTGTCCTGCCGCAGATCCTGGCCGTGGGCCTCACCTATGCGGGCGTGCGGCTGCTGACCGAAGAGAACCTGCCGCTGCCCGCGCGCCTCGCCATCGCCGTAGTCACCTCGGGGCTGGCTCTGGGCGTGGCGGTGCTGGCCAGCAGCCATCTGCGCCCGCATCTGATGCAGGCGCCCCGGCGCGTGCTGGCGGTGCTGCGGCGGGGCCGGGAGGAGCGGCCGGCCTGAAGCTTCGGAGGCCCCCCCCCGCTTCGTCCAAGCGGCGGAGGCCGCATGAGCTCCGCCGCCCGGAAAGATCAGCCCGCGTGCCAGCCGTAGGAGAAGGGGCGAGCCGCCTGGGCGGCTCGCCCCCTTTCGACCACACCGAAGAGAATGGGGAAGTGGAGGGCGGCCTGGGCCGCCAATGGCGAGAACCCGCAACACCGCCGCAGCGGTGACAGGCGGGCGGCAGCCGTCGCGGAGGGCTTAGAGGGTGTGCGCGCTGCTGCTGCTGCGCAGGCGCGCGCGGACACGCTCGATCTGCGCCAGCGCCTTGACCAGCGGGGCCACAGCCGGCACGCGGTACTTCGCGTACATCAGCGTCTGGATCGCGTTCCGGCGCAGGATGCTGCCCCGGCAGACGCGCCAGACATCCGGCGGCAGGCGGCGGCGGAGCACCTGCGTCATCGGCAGGTGCGGGAACCAGCGATAGAGCGACTTCGGCTGATAGCGGACCAGGGTGCGGTGATAGTGGTCCTCGTGATGATCCTCGCGCGTCAGCAGCACCTCGGGCAGCTCCAGATGTTCGCCCTCCAGCAGGTTCAGCGCCATGACGATCCAGTCATAGCCGAAGACGTCGATGTTCTCGGGGAAGCTCCGCTTCAGCGCCTCGGTACGGAAGACGCCGTAGAAGCGGGACACCTCGCCCGGGTCGCGGAAGAAGCGCGCCAGGCGCTGCCGGCGGTCGCCGCGCAGGGCGAAGGTACCGTTCGACATCTCCTTGCGCCCATCCACCGTCGCCATGATGACGCGGGAGGTGCTGGCCACGGCCGTCGGATGGGCGCGCAGGTTCTCGAGGTTCTTGCGGATGAAGTCCGGCGCCCAGACGTCATCGTGGCAGGCCCACATGAAATAGGGTGTCTCGGCCTTCATCAGCACGAAGCGGAAGTTGCCGCAGATGCCCAGGTTCACGGGCTGCCGGATCACGGTGACGCGGGAGTCGGCCTGCGCATAGGCGCTGCAGATCTCGAAAGTGTCGTCCGTCGAACAGTTGTCGGAAATGATCAGGCGGAGATTCCGGTGAGTCTGCGAAAGCAGGGAATCGATCGCGGTCCTGATCTGCTCGCCACCGTTGCGGACCGGCATGCCAATCGTGACTAGAGGCTCATCCATCATGCTGTGCATTCCCGGTGGGGCGATGGGTTGTGAAATTTCGCGCGCTCTGGTTATCCAACAGGCTGAGCGGCAGGTGTATAAAAAATTGCGTCAATCCCGAGAAAATAATACAACTTTTTGGGATTAGCTCACGACCCTTGCAAACCCAGGGATTCCTCCCATTGCGCGATGCTCGCGGCAAGCGTTTAGCTCAACCTGAGCAGGGAGCCCACCCTATTGTGATCGCGGCTCTCACAATCCCGCGAGGAGTAACCAATCAGTGATAACTCGCATCCTGTACAAAACGCGAATTACAAACCAGACTGAGAAACTGTCACGGGAATAAGACACTTTCCCACATATTATCTTTTCGCACCGCGAGGGGTTGCAGGATGAAGGCAGTGATCTTGGCTGGCGGGCTGGGGACCCGACTATCGGAAGAGACGGCCGTGCGGCCGAAGCCGATGGTCGAGATCGGCGGCAAGCCCATCCTTTGGCACATTATGAAGATCTATAGCGCCCATGGCATCAACGACTTCATCGTGTGCCTCGGATATCGCGGGAGCGTCATCAAGGACTATTTCCGCAACTACTACCTGTATATGTCCGATGTCACCTTCGACCTCCGTGAAAACCGGATGGAAATCCACAACGCCCGTGCCGAGCCCTGGCGGGTGACGCTGGTCGAGACCGGGGATGACAGCATGACCGGCGGGCGGATCAAGCGGGTCCTGCCCTATCTGCGCGGCGAAGAGGCCTTCTGCCTGACCTATGGGGATGGCGTGGGCAATATCGACATCACGGCGACCATTGCACTACACAAGAAGGAAGGCCGCCTGGCCACCATGACGGCCACGCAGCCGGCCGGCCGCTTCGGCGCTCTGCGCATCGAGGGCAACCAGGTCAAGGCCTTCAAGGAAAAGATCCATGGCGATGGCGGCTGGATCAATGGCGGCTTCTTCGTGCTGAGTCCGCAGGTGGGAGACTATATCGAGGGGGACAGCACCGTCTGGGAGGACACGCCCATCGAGCGGCTTGTCGCCGACAACCAGATGAGCGTGTATCAGCACAGCGGGTTCTGGCATCCGATGGACACAATCCGCGACCGCAGCCACCTCGAGGGGCTCTGGGCCTCCGGCAAGGCGCCGTGGCGCGTTTGGGAAGGTTGAAGGTCATGCGCATCCTGATCACCGGCAATATGGGCTATGTTGGCCCGGTCGTCGCGGCGCATCTGCGCCAGACCATGCCGGGCGCCTATCTGGCAGGGTTCGACCGCGGCTGGTTCGGCCACTGCCTGACGACGCGCGATCCGCTGCCGGAGACGCTGCTCGACGAGCAGCGCTTCGGCGATGTGCGCGACATCGGCGTCGAGGACCTGCGCGGCTTTGATGCGGTGGTCCATCTGGCCGCCATCTCAAACGACCCGATGGGGCAGCGTTTCGAGGCGGTGACGGACGCGATCAACCATCAGGCCAGCGTTCAGGTCGCCAAGGCCGCGGCCGAGGCGGGCGTCAAGCACTTCGTCTTCGCCTCCAGCTGCAGCGTCTATGGCTTCGCCTCCGAGGGCCGCGCCCGCGTCGAGGAGGACACGCTGAACCCGCTGACCGCCTATGCGCGCTCCAAGATCGACACCGAGAAGTCGCTGCGCGCGCTGGACAACAGCGGCATGGTCATCAGCTGCCTGCGCTTCGCGACGGCCTGCGGCATGTCGCCCCGCCTGCGCCTCGACCTCGTGCTGAACGACTTCGTGGCCGGCGCGCTGGTCAACAAGGAAGTCAGCGTGCTGAGCGACGGGACGCCCTGGCGCCCGCTGATCCATGTGCGCGACATGGCGCGCGCCATCGAGTGGGCGATCACGCGCAAGCCGGAGAATGGCGGCGCCTTCCTCACCGTCAATGTCGGCACCGAGCGCTGGAACTACCAGGTGCGCGACCTCGCCGAGGCGGTCGGCCGCGCCATGCCGGGCGCCAAGGTCTCCATCGCCACCTCCGCCCCGCCGGACAAGCGCTCCTACAAGGTGGACTTCTCGCTCTATGCGAAGCTGGCGCCCAACCACCAGCCGAAGGAGACGCTGGAGGGCGCCATTGCCGAGCTGCGCGATCGCCTGACGGAGCAGGGCTTCGCCGACCCCGACTACCGCAGGTCCTCCGCCATCCGGCTGGTGACGCTGGAGAAGCTGATCGAGTCCGGCACGGTGGACGGCAACCTGGAGCCGGTGAACAGCCGGTACGAGCAGCAGCAGGGAGAGGCCGCGTGAAGTTCCACAAGGCGCCCCTGCAGGATGCCTATGTGATCGAGATGGAGCCGCGCGGCGATGAGCGTGGCTTCTTCGCCCGGGCTTATTGCGAGAACGAGTTCCGCGAGGCGGGGCTGGTCAGCCATTACGCGCAGGTCAACAACTCGCTCAGCGTGCACAAGGGCACGCTGCGCGGCATGCATTACCAGCTGCCGCCGGCGGCGGAGGTGAAGCTGGTGCGCTGTCTGCGCGGTGCGCTCTATGACGTCATCGTCGATATGCGCCCCGATTCGGGCACCTACGGCAAGTGGTTCGGCATCGAGCTGAGCGAGGACAACCGCACCATGCTCTATGTGCCGCGGGGCTTCGCGCATGGCTTCGTCACGCTGCGCGACAATACCGAGGCCTTCTACATGGTCAGCGACGCCTATATGCCCGGCGGCGAGCGCGGCCTGCGCTACGACGACCCGCATCTCGGCATCGAGTGGCCGATCCCGCCGGAGGTCATCTCGGAGAAGGACCAGAACTGGCCCCTCTTCGACCCCGAGTTCCACGCCATTGAACGCCTGCGCGGCCTGCGCTGAGGGCGCGAGAGAAGACCCATGATCTACGACAGGCTGCTCCGCGAGCGTGCTGCGGCAGGAAAGCCAGTGCGCGTCGGCATGCTCGGCGCCGGCTTCATGGCGCGCGGCATCACCAACCAGATCGTCAATTCCGTGCCCGGCATGGTTCTGGCGGTGATCTGCAACCGCAACGTCGAGCGTGCCCGCGCCGCCTATGAGCAGGCAGGGGTGCGCGAGGTCGAGGTCGTCGAAAGCAAGGCGGCGCTGGCGGCCTGCATCCGCGACGGGCGCCCGGCCATCACCTCGGACCCGATGCTGCTCTGCGAGGCCGAGGGGCTGGACTGCCTGATCGACGCCACCGGCGCGATCGAATACGGCGCCATGATCAGCCTGGCGGCGATCAAGAACCGCAAGCCGATGGTCTCGATGAACGCCGAGCTGGACGGCACGGTCGGGCCGCTGCTGAAGCGCAAGGCGGATGAGGCGGGCGTCATCTTCACCGGCTGCGACGGCGATCAGCCGGGCGTGCAGATGAACCTCTACCGCTTCGTCGTCTCGATCGGGCTGACGCCGCTGGTCTGCGGCAACATCAAGGGGCTGCAGGACCCCTACCGCAACCCGACGACGCAGGAAGGCTTCGCTAGGCAGTGGGGGCAGGACCCCTACATGGTGACCAGCTTCGCCGACGGTACCAAGATCAGCTTCGAGCAGGCGATCGTCGCCAATGCCACCGGCATGACGGTCTCCAAGCGCGGCATGATCGGCGCCGACCATCGCGGGCATGTGGACGAGCTGACCCAGGCCTATGACATCGACATGCTGCGCGAGAAGGGCGGCATCGTGGATTATGTGGTCGGCGCCAAGCCGGGCCCCGGCGTCTATGTGCTGGCCACGCATGACGACCCGAAGCAGAAGCACTACCTGAACCTGTACAAGCTCGGCACCGGCCCGCTCTACAGCTTCTACATCCCCTACCACCTCTGCCACTTCGAAGTGCCGATCTCGGTGGCGCGGGTGGTGCTGTGCCAGGACCCGGTGATCCAGCCGCTGGCCGGCCCGCGCGTGGACGTGGTGGCCACCGCGAAGGTCGACCTCAAGGCCGGCGAAGAGATCGACGCGCTGGGCGGCTACAAGACCTATGGCCAGTGCGAGACCTACGCCACCTCACGCGCCGAGCGCCTGCTGCCGATCGGCATCGCCGTCGGCTGCAAGCTCAAGCGCGATGTGCCGAAGGACACGGTGCTGACCTATGACGACGTGGAAATCCCCGCCGGCCGGCTGATCGACCGGCTGCGCGCCGAGCAGGACGAGATCTTCCCCGCCTGACGGCCAGCCGCCCTCCCCCGGGCGGCTCGGCAGGCCCCGCCCCGCCACGGATTTCCCCACCTGTGGCGGGTGCGGGGCTTCGGGAAGCCCGCCGGCCAGGCAGGCGCGCAGACCCCGGCGGGCCTCCCCCACCCCCCCGCCCGGCCGGCGGTCCGGTGCCGCACCCTCGCTCCCGCGAGGGTGCGGCATCACCATTGCAGAAATCCCACAAACGGCGGCTTCCTGGCTTTGGCTCTGCCACGAAGGCTTGATTCGAGCCTCTTTCATGAGACAATCCGGCGCCGCGTCCATTCCGGTGCGGGTCAGGGCAGGATCGGATAAGGTCGCCATTATGTTTCTGCGAAACTGTTCCGCTGGAAGAAAGATGGACAAGGCCGCCCGCACTCCTGCCGCCCGCCCGTCACGCGCCGGCCATGCCGCGCCCTCCTTCGCTCTGCTCTGCAGCCGCGGGCTCGGCCGAGTCGCCCTTCCCGGCGCCGCCCTGCTTTTGCCGGCGCTGGCCGAGGCGCAGACCCAGACCATCGGGCCCGAGGCCACGGCGCGCGGCGTCACGGTCATGACGCGCCCGCGGCCGGACTACGACCCGGCCGGCGTGCGCCTCGGCGCCTTCCGTTTCGACGCGGCGGTCGAGGCCGGCATGGGCTTCGACGACAACCTGCAGCCCCAGCAGGAGGACAAGAAGGCCGACGGCTTCTTCACCGAGCGGCTGACCGCGACGGCGAACAGCCAGTGGACCCGGCACGGCATCGGCCTCAGCGTCAGCCAGGACACCCGCCAGTACCTGAAGTACAACTCGCAGAACTGGAACGACTATTCGGTGGGCATCAACGGCCGCTACGACATCGGCCGCGCCTCCTCGCTGAACGCCAGCTACAACCACATCCGCAGCCACCTGGATGTAGATGATTTCGACGTGCAGGAGGGCGGAGGCAGCCGGCCGATCCCCTACAACAGCGACGTGTTCCAGATCGGGGGCACCGCCGCCTTCAATCGCCTCGCCTTCACCACTTCGGTGAACTACACCACGATCCGCTACGACGACGAGACAGTCGACGGCGTCCAGGACACCAACTCGGACGACGACTACGACTCCCTAATGGGCGAGTTCCGCACCGAGTACAGCCTGGTGCAGGGCCGGCGGCTCGTGGGCCTGGTGCGGCTGCAGGACATTTCCTACCAGCAGGCTGGCCGGAGCGGCAGCGACTCCTTCACCTGGGAGGTGCAGGGCGGCTTCGACTACGACTTCGACGGCATCTGGGCGGCCCGGGTCCTGGTGGGCTACCGCCAGCGCGATTACGACGACCCCGCCCGCAAGTCGCTCACCGGCCCGGCCTTCGAGGGCCAGATCATGTGGATGCCCTCGCAGGTGACGACCGCGACGCTGGCCGTCTCGCGCACCATCGAGGAATCGATCCGTGCGAACAATGTGAGCTACACGCGCACCCTGGGCCGCCTCACGGTGGACCACGAGGTGCTGCGCAACGTGATCCTCACCGGGGAGCTGCGCGCCGAGCACCGGGACTACCCGGAGCGCGGCACCGTGACGGACGGTATCGTGCTCATCGGGGCGCAGTATCTGCTGAACCGTCACATGGCGATCACCGCCAATTACCAGCACACCGAGCGTCTCGATTCGCCGGAAGGTTTCCGCGAGTACGGCATCAACGAGGTGCAGGTTCGCCTGCGCTTCGCGCTGTAACGATTTGGCGAATTGACCCGGCCAACTGAACCCTTCGCGTTCACGGCCAAGCTTCGCTCGGATACAATCTGTTGGCTTGTCTCAAAGATTTTCCATCCGGGGGTTTCGCCCATGTTCCGTTTCCGGTCCCTAGCGTCTGCCGCACCCGCGGCGCTCCGCAGCGTAGTGCTCGGCATGTCGCTCCTGGTGGCCGCCTGCGCCACGCCGGGCGCCGACCTGCCGCCCCTGCCCGAGACGACCGCCCACACGACCTACAAGCTGGGTTCCGGCGATCAGGTGCGTGTCACCGTCTTCAATGATCCCCGGCTGACGGGGGATTTCCGGGTCACCGATACCGGCATGATCGCGCTGCCGCTGGTGGGCGCCATTCCGGTGGCCGGCCGCACGACCGCCGAGGCCGAGCAGGCCATCGAGCGTAGCCTGCGCAGCCGCAACCTGTTCAACGATCCCTCTGTGGCCGTGGAAGTCACCGAGTATCGTCCCGTCTTCGTGCTCGGCATGGTTGAGCGCGGCGGGCAGACGCCCTACCAGCCCGGCATGACGGTGCTCTCCGCTGTCGCTACCATGGGCGGGTTCAACTACCGGGCGGTGACGGACTATGTCGCCGTCACGCGCATCGACGAGAGCGGTATCGCCCACGAATATCGCGCTGAGCGGGATTCGCTGCTGCGCCCGGGTGACGTCGTTACGGTGTTTGAGCGCCGCTTCTGAGCGGCGCGCCCCCGAAAGGGTGGCGCACCACAAACAAGAACCGGGGGAGCCATTCCCCCGGTTTTTTTGTGCCCTGGCGGAAGGGCCGTAAAGCCCGGCCGAGAATGCCGGCGGGCCATTCGGGAGGTGCCCAGCGCAGCCCCGGCCTTTAGGGGGAAAGCGCCACCGCCCGGCTTACCCACGGAGCGGCCACGCCGCCTTTCCCTCTTCCCCGCGGTCCATGCGGAAACCAAAGCTGCGCAAGGCGCAGATTCTCAGGAAGGGCAAGCCTGGCCTCGGCATATCTCAGAGCCGCAGCCGGATGCCTAGTGTACCGGAGCAGCCCGCAACCGCGCCCGCATCCCTGAAGGGTGGCCAGCACGCGAGAGTCCCGATGAGCCGACGGTTGGCCCGGGAATCTCCTTGATCAGGAGAAGCAGCCGGCCGGCCTCGGTACAGCAGACCATGTGGTTGTCGTGATCGCTTTCGCCTCATCGGCGGACAGGGGCAAGAGCTGGCGCCTGATCAGCCACACCAGCGTGGCACGGGCCACCCGCGACAGCACGAGGATGGCTTCGCCCCTCATCTCACGGCTCCAGAACCGCGCGCAGCGTAAACAGGGCTCGGGGATGTGCCGAAGGGAAAGCCGCCAAGCTTATGGCGGACCGCGCGGCCGCCCCCTCTGGCAAGCCAGCAAAACAAAAACGGGAAAGGGGGTTTCCCTTTCCCGTTTTCGGGCACGCGCCCTTCGAAGTGATCCCACCCTGCCAGGGCCGGCAGGGCAGGGTGATGGTCAGGCCGTCGGGGCCGGGAGGCGCTTAAGGTCGGGCGAGCCGCTCTTGGCATAGCCCTCGTAGTAGCCCAGCGGATCCAGGCGACCGGGGCGTACCCGGGTCATCACCGTCGCCATCCGCGCCCGCATGGCGCGCGGCAGGCGACGCATCGCCTCGACGACCACGGTGCGGGAGGCACGCTCCCAACCCACCGCGAAGAGCACCGCATCGCTGTGCTGCGACAGCACCACAGCATCGGCGACGCGCATGATCGGCGGGCTGTCGAGCACCACCAGGCGATACTCGCGGCGTGCCCGGTTCACCAGTTCGGCGAACTGGCGCGATTCGATCAGTGCCTGCGGGTTGGGGGAGGAACGGTCGGACAGCAGCACATGCAGCCCCGAGCGCTCATCCACCTGCACCGCATCCTCGAAGCGCGTCTCCCCGCTCAGCACCGCTTCGATGCTGCGGCCCGGCGCCGGGGCACCGAAGTGGGACGAGAGCTGCGGGCGGCGCATGTCCGTCTCGATCAGCAGCACGCGCAGGCCATCGGCGGCGGAGAGGCGCGCCAGCGAGGCGGCCACGGTGCTCTTGCCGTCGCCGATCTCGGAGGAGGTCACCAGCACAGTATTGGCGGGCCCCCCGCCAGCTACCGACTGCATGCTGAGCCGAAGGGCGCGCAGTGTCTCGGCGATACCGGACTGGCCCTGGTCGAGCACCAGCGCCGGCATCCGGTTCTTCCGGCCACGGCCCAGGGCCGGCAGGCTGCCGACGTTCTGCACGCCGGTGATGCTCACCAGATCCTGCACCGAGTTGATCGTGCCGTGCATCAGGCGGCGCAGCACCAGCCAGCCCCCCACCAGGAACAGCCCGGCGAAGCCGGTAAAGGCGGCGACCACCGAGGCCGGCGGGCCACTCGGGCGGAAGGGCGCGACGGCGGGGGAGATCACCCGCGCCATCGGGAACTGCGCGGAGGCCAGACGGGTCTGCTCCGCACGGGTCAGGAAGGCCTGATAGATCTGCCGCTTGGCATCCGCCTCGCGCTGCAGCTGCATCAGCGTCACCTCGGCGGCCGCACCGGTGCGGGCGGTCTTGACCGAGCTGTCCAGCGAGGCCTGCGCATCGGCCAGGCGGTCGCGCGCGGCATCCACGTCGCGCCGCAGCGAGGCGACGATCTTGCTGATCTCGCTGCCGATCTGGCGGCGGACATCCCGCAGCTCGGCTTCGGCGGCCAAGCGGTCCGGGTGCCTGGGGCCAAGGCGCTGCGCCAGGCTGGCGGCGCGCGACCCGATCTCGGCCTCGCGGTCGCGCAGGCTCTGGATGACCGGGGAGCCCAGCGTCTCGCTGGCGGCATTGCCGCGCTGGCCGGAGCGCAGGGCGCTGTCGAGGGCGGCCTGGGCGCGGGACAGCTCCTGCCGGGCGGTGGCGACCCGCCCCTGCTGCTCGCCCACCTGCACGGTGTTGACCGCGCCCTGGGCGGTTTCCAGCAGACCGGTCTCGCGGCGGTAGTCCTGCACCTTGCGGTCGGCCTTCTCGACCTCCTCGCGCAGGGCGTTCAGCCGCTCGGTCAGCCAGACATTGGCCTGCAGCGTCGTGTCACGCTTGGCGTTCACCTCCTGGGAGATGTAGCGGTCCATCAGCGTGTTGACGACGTCGGCCGCTTCCTTGGGCGAATCGGTCAGGTAGCGCACGCCGACCACGTTGCTGTTCTCGGCGGTGCGGATCTCCAGATTCTTCTGAAGCTTCTCGACCGCCAGGCCGACGGGGTCGGTCGGCGGCTCCGCCTCAGCCGTACGATTCGCGGGCGCCGAGCTGCCGAGCAGGTCCTGGCCCCAGGCGTTCAGCGAGGCCACCGCCTCCTGCACCCAGGCGGTCACCGGCGCCATCAGCGCGGCGAGGGCGCCGGCCGATTCATCCTCGCGCTTCTGGTCCAGGCCCAGACTGCGGACCACTTCCTCGGCCAGCTGCCGGGAGCGCAGGATGTCCGCCTCGGTGCGGACCCTTTGCGGCCCCGGCGCATTCAGCGAGGCGACCTGGTTCAGCTCGGGGATAGCCTGGTCGCGGCTTTCCACCAGCAGCAGACCCTCGCTGGCGTAGCGATCGGGCAGCGACTTCGTTGCGATGAAGCCGATCAGGCCGGCGACCACGACGGCAAGGGCAAGCGCCAGCTTGCGCCGCCACAGTAAGCTCAGGAGATCAGTCAGGCGCATATCGTTTGCCTCATGGGGCGACTTCGACAATCTCGGTGCTGGTCACCCGGGCCGTCGCGGCGGTCCATGCAAGCATGGCGCGAGCGCAGCCAGGGATCTGCTGCGCGTCAATAAACATGAACGGCGCAGGCCTGTCCAAATAATCATCCTCCGCTCACACGAACGTGGCTGGAGATCGAAAAACTGCCTCGTTAGACAATCGGAGGCGCGTTCGAGGATCACGGACCGGCTTTTTCTTCGCTTGCTTGCACGCCCTGCAACCAGGCTGCCCTTCGGCGTGGAAAACGGTGGTTGCCTTGGTGCTCCGAATGCCTGGAGGACGGAATGCTCTGGTTCTTGGCTTCAGCTGCGTTCCCTTTGCGCGGGGCATATGTCTCCCACGCGCTTGGCGGGGCACGTTTGTCCCGGGACTTTTGCAGGCTGCGGCCAAGTGAGGCAATGGCAGCTTGCGCAAATTTTAGTGCGGCGGAGAATTCTGAAGCATGATGCCGCATCTTGCGCTTGACGGCGCCGCCCTCCAGCCAGAGGTCTCGACCGGGAACCGTGATGCCGCGGCGGTGCGCCGGTGGCTGATCATCGCGCTCTTCGCTTCCATTTTCCTGCAGCGCTTCGCCTTGCCGATTGGTGAGGACGGGCTCGCGATCAACCTGCTGGTTACGGTCTTCGCCCTGCTGGTGCTGGCCCTGCGCGGCGCCGTGACGCTCGATCCGGTGCGCACCGTGCTGTTCTTCGTGCTGGCGGGCGCGGCCTCGCTGAGCACGGCGCTGAATGCCGGCGTCGCCTCGGTGCCGTCCCTGGCGCTGTTCCTGCTGATCTATGCGCCTTACATGATGTCGCTGCGCAACAGCGAAGGTGTCTTCGAGGCCTGTGTGCGCGCCTTCCAGGTGATGGTGCTGATCTGCGCGCTGATGGGCATTCTGCAGTTCCTGGCGCAGTTCGCCATCGGCCACTCGATTCCCTTCAGCTTCCGCGGGATGGTGCCGGACTGGCTGCTGCTGCCCGGATTCAACACCGAGAACCCGCTGCGCTGGAACTCACCCTATTTCAAGAGCAACGGCTTCTTCCTCGTCGAGCCCTCGACCTTCTCGCAGTACCTGGCGCTGGCTGTCATCCTGGAGATTCTCTACTTCGGGGTGAGCTGGCGCCTGCTGATCTTCGGCCTGGCGCTACCGACCTCCTATTCCGGCACCGGCCTGGTGCTGCTGCTCTTCATCCTGCCCTGGCTGATGTTGTACCGGCGCGCCTATGGCGCGGTGGTCGGAGGGCTGGTCCTCGTCCTGCTGGCCGTCGCCACCGGCAGCCTGTGGAACCTCGATGCGCTGCTGAGTCGCGTCAACGAGTTCGGCTCGGAGGGATCGAGCGCCCATGCGCGCTTTATCGCGGGCGCCTGGGTGGTCGGAACCTTCCTGCTGGATTCGGCGCGCGACGTGATCTTCGGCCTGGGGCCCGGCTCCTATCCGCAACACGTCAAGCTCGTCCCCTATGAGGCGCATGACCCAGCCTGGGTGAAGATGATCTTCGAGTACGGCCTGCTCGGTTCCGCCGTGTTCTGGCCCTTCTTCCTCATCTCGGTGTTCCGCGGCAGCGTGTCGCGCTGGGTGAGCTGGTCGGCATTGATCGGCTATCTCACCTTCGGCGGCATGCTGCTCGATCCGCGATTGCAGATCTGGATCCTGGTCTTCTGTGTGCTGCCAAAGCGGCTGCCGGCAGAGGAAACCAGGCCGGAACCCGAATGGAGCACGCCCCTCAATCACCTGCGGACGGTGTCATGAGCCTGCCGGCGGCCTTTCTCGGCCAGCGCAGCGGCCTTACGGCCTCGGCCGTCGGGCTGGGCTGCAGCCGGCTCGGCTCCACCCTGAGCGGCTGCACCGGCACCGCGGCGGAGCGCCTGCTGCAACATGCCCTGGCGTCCGGCATCACCCTGTTCGACACCGCCAACATCTACGGCCAGGGCGAAAGCGAGCGGCTGATCGGCGCGGCGCTGCGTGGCCGGCGTGACGAGGCCATCATCGTCACCAAGGCGGGGCAGCGCTTCACGACGGCACAGCGCATGGCGGCTCTCGCCAAGGCGCCCCTGCGGCAGATGGCGCGTCGCCTGCCCGGGCTGCGGGACGCCATCGCCAGCCGGCGCGCGGCACCACTTCCGCGCGATTATTCTTCGGAGCATTTGCAACGCTCGATTGAAGACAGTCTGCGGCGTCTGCAAACCGAACGCATCGACCTCTTCCTGCTGCACAGCCCTTCGGCGGCCGCGGTCGCGCGTGGCGAGGCCTTCGAGATGCTCGGGCGCCTGGTGCAGCAGGGCAAGTTGCGCGCCTGGGGCATTTCCTGCGATGACGCCGAATGCGTGGAAGCGGCTCTGCGCGTGCCGGCCGTGGCGGCGCTGCAGGTGCCGCTCACCCTGGCGCAGTCCATGCGTCCGGCGCTGGACGCGGCGGCGGCGCAGGGGGTCGGGCTGATGCTGCGCGAGATCTTTGCCGGGCAGCCGGGCACCGCCGCGGCGCGCGCGGCGGCGTTGCAGGCGGCGCTCGGCTTTCCGCAGGCCGTTGCACTGGTCGGCACCACCTCGGCCGCCCATCTGGACGAGGCGCTCAGCTTCGCACAAGGCACCAAAAGGGTAGAAGCTACACGTGATTCTTGACGCCCTCTCCCTCGCCCCCGGAACCAGCCTGGAGGCGGATCTCTGCATCGTGGGCGGTGGCGCCGCCGGGCTGTCGCTGGCCTGCGCGCTGGAGGGTTCCGGCCTTTCCGTGCTGCTGCTGGAAGCGGGCGGCCGCAAGTTCGATGCCGCCGCGCAGGGCGGGCTGAACGGCGAGGTCGCGGAAGGCAGCATCCATTCGCCGCCGCACATGTATCGCCGGCGTGTCCTGGGCGGGGCCACCTCGATCTGGGGCGGCCGCTGCGTGCCTTTCGATCCGATCGACCTGGAGCGCCGTGACTGGGTGCCGCAGAGCGGCTGGCCGATCGGCTGGGAGGCGCTCAGCGCCTATTACCCGGCAGCGCAGCAGTATTTCGAGGCGGGGGCCTATGCCTATGACGTCCCCGAGGCGCTGGGCCCGGGTGCGCCGCCCACCATCGAGGGTTTCGACGACCCCGACATCACCGCCTCCCGCATCGAGCGCTTCAGCCGGCCGACGGATTTCGGCAAGGCGAATTCCGCCCGGCTCGCCGCCTCGACCCAGGTGCGGGTGCTGCTGAATGCCCATGCGGTGCGGCTGGTGGCGGAGAATGGCCCGGTCGAGGTGCTGGAAGGCGCCAGCGCCCCGGGGCGCGGCTTCACCGTGCGGGCACGGCGCTATGTGCTGGCGACCGGCGGGCTCGAGGTGCCGCGGCTGCTGATGGCCTCCGACCCCTCGCGGCGCGGCGGGCTGGGCAATGAGGGCGGCGCGCTCGGCCGCTACTACATGTGCCATGCCGAGAACACGCTGGGGCGCCTGCGCCTGCTGCCGGCGAACCGGCCCATCGCCCTCGATTTCGAGGTCACGCCGGATGGCATCTATGTGCGGCGCAAGTTCGGCCTCTCCGATGCGGCGCAACGGCGCGAAGGGCTGCTCAACACCATCTTCCGGCTGCATTACCCCTTGATCGCCGATCCCGCGCATGGCAGCGGCGTGCTCTCCGCCATGTATCTGGTGAAGGACGCCATTCTGCCCGAGTACCGCCGCAAGCTGGCGACCATCGAGATCGCCAACCGCGGCAAGATGCAGCGGGACAGCCGCTTCTGGCTCGCGCATATGGCAAATGTACTGCGCGATTCGCCGGGCGTGCTGAACTTCGGCCAGAAGTGGCTGCGCAAGCGCACCTTCGCCAGCCGCAAGCTGCCCTTCGTGGTGGTGCGCTCGCGTGACGGCAGCTATCCGCTCGACGTCAATGCCGAGCAGGTGCCGAATCCGGAGAGCCGCGTCACGCTGGGGCGCGAGACGGACGCCTTCGGCCTGCCGCGCCTGCGGGTGGACTGGCGGCTGCATCCGGCGGATGTGGACAGCCTCGTGCGCAGCATGAAGCTGGCGCGCGCGGCCTTCGCCCGCTCCGGCGTGGCGCAACTCGACTTCGATGACGCCACCATCGAGGACGAGGTGCGCGCCTCGACTCCCGTGGGCGGCCATCATATCGGCACCGCGCGCATGTCGGAGACGCCGCGTGACGGCGTGGTGAATGCCGATTGCGCGGTGCATGGCGTGCCCAACCTCTATATCGCCAGTTCCGCCGTGTTCCCGACCTGCAGCCACGCCAACCCGACCCTGACCATCGTCGCCATGGCCCTGCGTCTGGCCGACCACCTCAAGGCCCGTGCGGCAGAGGACGGCGCTGCCGCGCCCGGCCGCCTGGCGGAGCTCGCCCAATGATCCGCTGTCTCTGGCTCGCCCGCACTCTGCCCTTCCCCTGGACGGCGGGGGACCGCATCTACACCGCCAAGCTGGCCTCGGCCCTGGCCGGGGCGGGGGCGGAGGTGACCTTCGCCGGTTTCGCCGCCGAAGTCCCGGCGCAGCGGGTGCCCGGCATCACCTGGCAGATCGTGCCCGGCGCCCCGCGCGCCCGCCTGCCCGCGCTGGCCAGCGCCATGCCGCTGGTGGCCGCACGGCACGATACCGCCACCTATCGCGCCGCGCTTGCCGATCTGGCGAAGCAGGGCCCCTGGCAGGCCGTGGTGGTGGACCAGTACGGCATGGGCTGGGTGCTGCGGCACCGTCATCTCTTCGAGGGCAGCCGACCCGTCTTCGTCTTCGTCACGCACGACCATGAGGAGAGCGTGACCGAGATGCAGTGGCGCGACGGCAGCGCCTCGCCGGGCAAGCGGCTCTACCTCGCGCAGAACTGGCTGAAGACACGCTGGTTCGAGCGCTGGATCGCCCGGCAGAGCGATCTCGTCACCACCATCACCCAGTCGGATGCCGCGTTGTTCGGCGCCAATGCGCCGGGCGTCACCATGCTGCCGCTGGTGCCCGGCTATGACGGGGTACGGGTGGCGCAGCGTGAGATCACGCCGGAGACGCCGCGTGCGGTCGTGCTCTTCGGTTCTTATCGCTGGTCGGCCAAGCAGGCCAATCTGCGCATCTTTCTCGACAAGGCCGATCCGGTGCTGGCCCGCGCCGGCGTGGCGATCCAGGTGGTCGGCGACATGCCGGACGATCTTCGCCGCGCGCTGGAGGGCCGCTACAAGGCGGCGCGCTTCACCGGCTTTGTGGAGGACCCCGCGCCCTATCTGGCCGGGGCGCGCATGGCGGTGTTGGCCGAGCCGATCGGCGGCGGCTTCAAGATGAAGTTGCTGGAATACGTGTTCAACCGCGTGCCGGTGGCGGCGCTTTCCACCTGCGCCAGTGGTCTGCCAGATTCAGTCCGCGCCGAGATGCTGCTGGAACCGGAGCTGGATGGCCTGCTGGAGCGCGTGCTGCAGCGGATCGACGACATGCCGTCGCTCAATGCGCAGCAGCGCCGCGCCTTCACCGCGGCCGAGCACGCCTTCGACTGGGGTGAGCGCGGGCAGCGCCTGCTCGATGCCATCGCTACGCGGCGGGGGCTGGCGCCCCAGGCCGCCCGCGGCCCATCCGCCAGGCAGGTCCCCGCCGGGGAGATGGCCGGCGCGCAGAAAGCCTGAATCCGCAAGCCTGAACCCGCTTTCGACAGGACAAGACCGCAATGACGGAATCGAGGCCCAAGCCGGCCGCGTGCGCCATGCGCCCTTCCTCCGGGGCGGCCGGCATGGCGTGCCCCGTGCCGGGCGCGCGGCCATGAGCGGCGCGCTTTCCCCCGATCCGGCCCCCATCGACCCTGCCCTGGCGGCGGCGCTGGCGCCGCTCGCCGCGCTCTCGGCGCGGCTGGGCGCGGACCGCAACCTGATCCAGGGCGCCGGCGGCAATACCTCGCTCAAGCGCGGCGAGAGGGAGCTGTGGGTGAAGGCCTCCGGCACCTGGCTGGCGGCGGCGGAGCGGCAGCCGATCTTTGTCGGGTTGGATCTCGCCGAGGTGCGGCGGCGTCTGGCGGCCGATGAGGCGGAGCCGGCCCTGCCCGCGCGGCTGGACCCGGCCGGAGCGCTGCGCCCCTCCATCGAGACGACGCTGCACGCGCTGCTGCCGCATGCGGTGGTGGTGCATGTGCATTCGGTGAACACCATCGCCTATGCCGTGCGGGCCGACGGGCCGGCGCGGGTGGCCGAGCGGCTCGACGGGTTGCGCTGGGCCTGGATTCCCTATGCCAAGCCGGGCCTGCCGCTCACCCGCGCGGTGCAGGCCGAGATGCACCGCGCGCCCGACGTGCTGGTGCTGGGCAATCATGGCCTGGTGATCGGCGCACCGGACACCGAGGCCGCCGCGGCGCTGCTGGCCGAGGTGGAGAGCCGCCTGGCGGTGCCCGCCCGCTCCGTGCCGGCGCCCGACCTGCCCGCGCTCGATCGGCTGGCGGCGCTCTCGGCCGGCCGCTACCGCCCCGCCCGCCTGGGCGAGGCGCATGCCGCCGCCACCGATCCCGCCCACGCGACCATCGCGGGGCGGGGCGCCCTCTATCCCGATCATGTGGTCTTTCTCGGCCCTTCGCCGGTGCCGGTGCTGGCGGTGCAGCAGGCGGAGCCCTGGCTCAAGGCCGCGCATGCCGGCGGCGACATGCCGGCACTCCTCCTGGTTGAAGGCGTGGGGGCCCTATTGCGCGCCGATCTGGGTGCTGGCGCGGAAGAGATGGCCGCCTGCCTCGGACTGGTTCTGCCACGCCTTGACCCGGACGCTCCGTTGGTCTTCCTGGGGCCCGACCAGGAGGCCGAGCTGCTGGACTGGGATGCCGAGAAGTACCGGCAGTCCCTCAACACGGCCGAACAGTGACGGAACTTCCCCCATGCAGATCGTCATCCCCATGTCCGGCTTCGGCGAGCGCTTCCGGCGCGCCGGCTATGCCGTGCCGAAGCCGCTGATCGAGGTGGATGGCAAGCCGATCATCGCTCATGTGCTGGATCTCTTCCCCGGCGAGACGGACGTCACCTTCGTCTGCAACGCCGATCATCTGGCCGAGCCCTCCTACCGGATGGAAGCCATCCTGCGGGAACTCTGCCCGACCGGGCGCATCCTCGGCATCGCGCCGCACAAGCTCGGCCCGGTGCATGCGGTGCTGCAGGCGGTGGATGGGCTCGATCCCGCGCGGCCGGTGGTGGTGAACTATTGCGACTTCACCTGCTTCTGGGACTGGCAGGACTTCAAGTCCTTCGTGCAGGAGACGAATTGCGCCGGCGCCATCCCCGCCTATCGCGGCTTCCACCCGCATTCGCTGGGCTCCACCTTCTACGCCTATCTGCGCGAGGAGAACGGCTGGGCGAAGGATATCCAGGAGAAGCAGCCCTTCACCGACCGGCCGATGGACGAATATGCCTCCAGCGGCACCTACTACTTCGCCTCCGCCGCGCTGATGCGGGCATATTGCGAGGAGACGCTGCGGCAGCAGATCCAGGTGAATGGCGAATATTACGCCAGCCTCGTCTACAAGCCGATCTTCGCCGACGGGCTGCCAGTCGCGGTCTATCCGTTGCAGCACTTCATGCAGTGGGGCACGCCAGCCGATCTGGAGGAGTACCAGCGCTGGTCGCGCGCCTTCGCCGATCTCGTGGAGGCGCCGATGCCGCCCGCGCAGGAAGGCGCCGTGCTGGTGCCGATGGCCGGCGCCGGGCAGCGTTTCCGTGACGCCGGCTATGCCGAGCCGAAGCCGCTGATCGCCGTCTCCGGGCGGCCGATGGCGGTGCAGGCCGCTGCCGACCTGCCCTTCGCGCCGCGCACGCGCTTCATCCTACGGCGCGACCTGCCTTTCCTCGACGCCATCACCGCCGCCCTGGCGGCCGGCGTGCCGGGCTGCGAGACGGTGCTGCTCGACCGGCTGACCGATGGCCAGGCGCGCACCTGCCTGGAGGGGATGGAGGGACTGGATCTCGATCAGCCACTGACCATCGGGGCCTGCGACAACGGCGTGCTGTTCGACGCCGACGGCTTCGCCGGGCTAATGGTCGAGGGCGGGCCGGACGTGCTGGTCTGGGGCGTGCGTGGCCATCCCGCCGCCAAGCGACGCCCGACCGCCTATGGCTGGATCGACGCCGACGAGACGGGGCGCATCCGCCGCGTCGCGGTGAAGGAGCCGCTCGCCGATCCCGCCACCGACCCGATCGTGATCGGCGCCTTCACCTTCCGCCGCGCGCGCGACTTCGTGGCGGCTGCGGAGCGGATGATCGGGCGCGCGGCGCGGGTGAACGGCGAGTTCTACATCGACACCTGCATCAATGACGCGGTGGCGCTCGGCCTGGATTGCCGCCTTTTCGAGGTGGCGCATTATCTCGGCTGGGGCACGCCGGATGAACTGCGCACCTTCGAGTATTGGCAGTCCTGCTTCCACAAATGGCCGCAGCACCCCTACCGGCTGGAACACGACCGCCGCGTGCCGGCGCCGGCCGTCGCGGCGCTGGAGGCGCGCTATGCCGCGCCCGTCCCGCCGCGCCCGCCCCGTGCGCCGGCCTGGCGATCCCCCTGACGACCATGCCGCAGCCGGAGCACGACTGATGATCCTGATCGCGCATCGCCGCAACACGCTGGAGCAGCTCGCCGAAACCCCGACCGAATACGGCGTCGAGGTGGATATCCGCAGCCAGGGGCCGAGGCTGATCATCCACCACGACCCCTTCGTGGCGGATGCGCTCGACTTCGAGGAATGGCTGGCCGCCTACCGGCACGGCACACTGATCCTGAACGTCAAGGAGGAGGGGCTGGAGGACCGGCTGCTGGCGCTGATGGCCGAGCGCGGCATCGAGGACTTCTTCTTCCTCGACCAGTCCTTTCCCTTCCTGGTCCGCACCGCCCGGCGCGGCGAGCGACGCTGCGCCGTGCGCGTCTCCGAGTTCGAGTCGATCGACACGGCGCTCAGCCTCGCCGGCAAGATCGACTGGGTCTGGGTGGATTGCTTCACCCGCTTCCCGCTCGACCGCCGCGACGCGGAACGGCTGCGCGAGGCCGGGCTGAAGCTCTGCCTCGTCTCGCCCGAGTTGCAGGGCCGCACCGACGAGTCCGAAATCCCGGCCCTGCGCGCCCTGCTGGCCCGCGAGGGCATCACGGCGGAGGCCGTCTGCACCAAGCGTCCCGAGCAGTGGCGTTGATCCCAGCCGACCTTCGCGGAAATCCCTGGTTCCATCTCGGCCTGGCGCTGCGCGTCGCGGCCGTGCTGCTGCTCGTTCCCGAGCTGCAGGCGGACTGGTACACGCCGTTCATGGCGCGCAGCCTCTCCGCGCCGACCCTGGATCCCTGGACCTGCTATCTCGAGCGGACGGGGGAGCTTCCCTCCTTCTTCGCCGGGCCGGTGATGTACGTGTTCCATGCCCCCTTCGTGGGGCTGGGCATGCTGGTCGACTGGCTGGCCGGCAGCGGCACAGCGGTGGCGCAGATCGGCCTCGCCGGCAGTCTGCTGCTGGCCGATTACGGCCTGCTGCTCGCCCTGCGCCGGATGCAGGCGGGCGCGGAGGACCGGCTCCTCCTGGCCTACTGGCTGTCGCCGCTGGTGCTGTTCATCACCTATTGGCACGGCGACACCGATGTGGTGCCGACCGTGCTGATGGTCCTCTCGCTGGTCCTGCTGCGCGAGAACCGGCCCGGCTGGGCGGGCCTGATGCTGGGGCTGGGCATCGGCGCGAAGGTCAGCATCCTGGCCATCCTGCCCTTCCTGGTGGTGTTCCTCTGGAGCCATCGGCGGCACCGCGACGCCCTGCCGCGTTTCCTGCTGGCCTGCGGCGGCACCTCGCTGGCGCTGGTGGGGCTGCCGCTGCTGCTCTCGCCCGCCGTCCAGCAGATGCTGCTGGTGAACCCGCGGCTGCTGGTCGCCAATCCCGGCATGGTCTCCATCCTCGACGTGGATGTCATGGTGGGCGCCGGGCACAAGCTCTACATCATGCCCATCTTCTATCTGCTCGGCCTCTACGGCGCCTGGCAGGTCGGGCGGATGAACTTCAACCTGCTCTACACCGTCCTCGGCGTCGTCTATCTCGTCGTCCTGCTGCTCACGCCCGCGGCGGTCGGCTGGTACATGTGGCTGATCCCCTTCCTGGTCGCCTACCGGATGCGCGCCGGGCGGCGCGGCGCGCTGCTGGTCATGGCCTTCGCCGCCGCCTTCATCCTGCACAAGCTGATCGTCACCTCGCTGCCGGGCATCCCGCTGCTGGGGCTGGCACCGGGGCTGCTGCCCTTCATCCCGGCCGACCACACCTCGGCGCTGCGCCTCGCCTCCTTCGCCTTCTCGGTGCTCACCGGGCTCGGCATCGTGCTGGCGCTGAACATGCTGCGGCGCGGGCTGGAGGAGAACGACTTCTTCGGCCTGTCGCAGCGCCCGCTCGCCATCGGCATCGCCGGCGACAGCGGCACCGGCAAGGACACGCTGGCCCTGTCGCTCGCCGGCCTCTTCGGCGAGGGAGCGGTCACCGGCATCTCCGGCGACGACTATCATCTGTTCGAGCGGCGCGGGAAGCTGTGGCAGGCCTTCACCCATCTCGATCCACGCGCGAATGACCTTGAGGGATTTACGCGCGACGCGCTGTCGCTGATCGCCTGGCGGCCGATCCTCTGCCGCCACTACGACCACGCCACCGGCCTGTTCACGCCGCCACGGCGCATCCAGGCGAGCGATCTGGTGATGGTGACGGGGCTGCACGCGCTCTACCCGCCGGCGCTGCGCGAACGGCTGGACGTCGCCATCTATCTCGACATGGACGAATCGCTGCGCCGCTTCTTCAAGCTGCGGCGGGATGTGCTGCAGCGCGGCCACAGCCTGGAGAAGGTGATGGCCTCGATCGAGCGGCGCATTCCCGACTTCCGGGCCTTCGTGCAGCCGCAGCAGGAGCATGCGGATGTCGTCTTCTCGCTGCTGCCGGCCAATCCCGAGGCGATCCAGGACCCGGGCTATCTCGGGCCGGTGCCGCTGCGGCTGCGGGTGCGGCTGCGCAGCGCCATCAATCTCGACCGGCTGGCGCGCTACCTGATCGCGCTTTGCGGCGCCCAGGTGGACGTGACGCAGGCCGGCCATCGGGGTATGGCCGAGCTGGTCATCGACGGCAGCGACGTGCAGCCGGAGGATATCGACCTGACCGCCCGCCAGCTTGTGCCGGAGCTGGAGGAACTGCTGGCGCGCAACCCCGCCTGGCAGGCGGGGATGACCGGCATCATGCAGCTCATTGTCTTGCTTCAGCTGGCCGAGCTGACGCCGAAACGCCGCTGAGGAGCGAGGATGCGGATCCTGAACGCCAATGCCGTCCAAGAAAGGCCCCGGGCCATTCTGTTCGACCTGGACGACACGCTCTACGACTACCGCCAGCCCCATGCCCGCGCCATGGCAGCGGTGCGCGGCAAGGTGGAGCGCTCGCTCAGGGTCACGGCGGCGCAGTTCGAGGAGGCTTTCGCCCAGGCGCGCCGGGCGGTGAAGGCGATGCTCGGCGAGACCGCCAGCGCGCACAGCCGTCTGCTCTATTTCCAGCGGATGATCGAGCTGCTCGGCCTGAGCAGTCAGCCGGCCATGGCGCTCGACCTGGAGCAGACCTACTGGCGCACGCTGCTGACCAGCGCGCGGCTCAACCCCGGCGCCGAGGACACGCTGATCGAGCTGCGCGCCGCGGGCCTGCCCCTGGCGCTGGTCACCGACCTCACCGCGCAGATCCAGTTCCGCAAGCTGATCTATTTCGGCATCGACCGCTATTTCGACGTGGTGGTCACCTCCGAGGAGGCGGGCGTGGACAAGGTGGGGTTGCGGCCCTTCGAGATCGCGGCCAGCAAGCTCGGCATCGAGAAGACGGATCGCGTCTGGTTCATTGGCGACGCGGAATGCGACGTCGTAGCGAGCAAGCAGGTGCTCAACGCCGCCACTTTCCAGAAGGTGCACGACGGCAGCGGCAGCCATCGCCTGCATGAAGGCATCGACGGCACTTTTCACGCCTTCACCGACTTCCGGGACTGGGCCCGCGACGTTATCGGGCAGGCATGAACGCCATGCCGGCGATTGCCCCTTCCAGCGCGGAGCAGAAACCCATGAGGGAGTTCGTCGTCACCGGGCGTGATGACCTGTACCGGCTGAAGGCGATGCGCAACCTGACGCGCGTGGTCATCCACACGCGGCGCCTGACCTATCGCAACCTGCTGCCGCATGCGCTGAAATATGCTGCCTGGGCGCTCGCCCCAGGCGGCACGCTGCTGATCTGCGACGGCTCGCCCAATGTCTTCGACCTCTGGCCGCGCTTCGTCTCCTTCAAGATGGTCCGGCAATGGATCTTCAAGCTGCTGGCGGGCGAGGCCGAGCTGGTGCGGCTTGACATCCCCGCCGGCGAGATCGAGCTGCGCCGCACCCGCCTGCCGACGCCGCCGGGCTGGGGGGCGGGCGTGGTCTTCTCCGGGCAGGACTCCGAGCTGCCGCGGCTGCGGCAATGCCTCGACGCCCTGCGCCAGCAGCCGGAACTGGCCGCGGAGCGCGGGGGCGAGATCCTGGTCTGCGGCCCGGCCGAGGCGAGCGACTGCCTCGCCGGCTATCCGCAGGCCCGCTACCTGCCCTACGAGATGCCGCCGGGGCCGCGGGTGATGATCTGCGGCAAGAAGAACGCGCTGATCCGCGCCCTCAAGGGGCCGCGTATCCTGGTGCTGCACACGCGGGTCCTGCTCGCCCCCGACACGCTGCGCCATGTGCCGGAGGAGTTCGAGATCATCACCCCGCGCGTCTTCGCCGAGGGGCCGACGGGGCCGGAGGATTATCTCTCCCTCGGCGTGCACGATCCGAGCATCCCGGGCCAGGTGCCGCGGCTCACCCCTTCCAGCCTGCGCCGGGTCCCGGCGGAGCACTATCTCGACCTCTATGCCCAGGGCGCGCCCTATGTGGATGGCGGCGTGTTCATGGTGCGCAAGGACGTGCACGAGCGCTGTCCGCTCAACGAGGACGTGGCCTGGGACGAGGTGGAGGACCTTGAGTGGTGCACCCGCGCCCTGACCGCGGGCTTCCTGATCGATCTTGCGCCCGAGGCGACCGCCACCTCGGTGGTGGCCAAGCTGCGCTCGCCGCGGCTGCCGGCGCAGGTGGTCCAATGGCTGCGGGACGGCAAGTTCGCGGTCCAGGCAGGCCGCCACCGGCTGCGGGACCGGGCCGAGCGCTGGCTGGAGCGCCGCTGATGCTGGGCAACAAGGCGGCGCGGAAGTCGCTCACCTTCTTCATGCTGAAGGCCGCCAATACCGGGCTCGCCACGCTCTGGAGCTTCCTGCTGGCCTATAGCCTGGTGCGCATCGTGGGGCTGGAGAGCTATGCCTTCTTCGCCACCGTCATCGCCTTTGCCTCGCTGATCCTGCAGGCCGATCTCGGCATCTCCATCCGCCTCTTCGGCCAGCTGCGGGAGAACTACCTGCATCCCGAGAACGGCTCGCGCGCCGATCTCGGCAGCGCGGTGGCGGCGGCGCTCTGGTCCTATGGCGCGGTGGCGGTGCTGGCCACCGTCGTCTTCGGCGCGCTGCTCTGGGTGGCCGAGCTGGGCGTCCCCGCCTACCGGCCGATCTATCTGCTGCTCTTCGCCGGCTCGGTGCTGCCGCTGCCCTGGATGGTGCTGCGCCTCGCCGCCAATGCCTTCGACGCCTATGTGCTGACCGAGGCGATCGACTGCGTGCGTCGCACCCTGCTGCTGGCGCTGACCGGCGCCCTGGTGCTCGGCCTGCCGCTGATGCTCTATGCCTCCAGCTTCGTGGTGCTCTGGCTGGCGGGGCTGGTGGCGCTCTTCGTGGTGGCGCGGCGGCGGCTCGGCTTCCTCTCCGGCGCCCGGATCGGGCGGGGCTTCCGGGCGCTGCGCGCCGACCTGCACGGCATCGCCGCCTCGGCCGCGCTGTCCTTCTCGGAATTCCTGATCCTGATTTTCCCCTACTACGCCATTCCGCTGATGCACGGGGAGGCGCTCGCGCTGGTCGCCTTCGACATGTTCTACAAGGTGACCCGCTTCGCCACGACGGCCTATTTCACCGTGACGGAGACCATGCTGCCGCACCAGACCCGCGCCTGGCATGCCGGGGACGCGGCGGCGCTGCGGCGCTGGACGCGGCTGGCCTTCGCCATCGGCGCGGTGCCGGCGCTGGCGGGCGGCCTGGTGGTCGGCCTGTTCGGCGACCGCTTCTTCGGCATCCTGCTCGGCCATCCCGGGGTCGTCTCGCCGGGCATGCGGGCGGCCATCTGCGTCATGCTGGCGCTGATGCTGGTGCAGGTGGCGAGCGGCATGGTGCTGGCCGGCATCGGCTGGCTGGCGGCCCTGGCGCGCCGCGCCGCGCTCACCCTGGCGGCCATGCTGGTCTTCTCCGTCATCACGGCGCTGCAGGGCTGGTCGATCGAGCGCTTCATCGCCGGCTATGTCTTCCTCTATGGCTGCGAGGCCTTCTCCTACCTCCTGCTGCTGCGCCGACTGTTCCGGGAAGCGGAGGAGAAAGTGCCGGACGGGGTGCCGGAGGGCGCCTGAAGGTCGGGGGAATGAATTCCCCCGAACCCCCTTCTTTTCTCTTCGAGTTTCCCGCACTGGCGGCCCGCGCAGCGCCAAGCTGACAGAAAGAAGATGGGGGGTTCGGGGGGAATTCCTTCCCCCCGACCTTTTTCCACCGGCTGGTGAAAAAATCCGGTTGCCCGCGCGTGGGTTTCGGCGTTCATCGCCGTATCAGGGGCAGAAGCGAGCCCCATGCTGAACGCCCTGACCCTTTCCACCCGCCCCCTTTCCGCCTGGGAGGCCCCCATCGCCGAACGGTCCACGCCTGCCCCGGGCACGGAAGCCCCGCTGGCGCGCGACCTGGCGGGGGCGGAGGATGCGACGCTGCTCGGCTGGGCCGCGGCGGGCGACCGCCGAGCTTTCGACCAGCTCGCCGTGCGGCACCTGCCGCTGCTTTACCGCGTGGCGCTGCGCATCACCGGCCGACCGGCGGAGGCGGAGGAGGTGGCGCAGGAGGCCATGCTGCGGCTGTGGCAGAATGCCGCGAAATTCGACCCCACGCGGGCACAGCTCGGCAGCTGGCTCTACCGGATCACCGCCAACCTGGCGATCGACCGCACCCGCCGGACCCGCTTCCAGCCGCTGGCCGAGGCCGAGGCGGCGCCCGATCCGGCGCCCGGCCCGGAGGCGGTACTCGATGCCCGGCAGCGCCGCGCCCTGCTGGCGGCGGCGCTGCAGGAACTGCCGCCACGCCAGCGGGCCGCCCTCGCCCTCTCCTATGACCAGGGGCTGAGCGGCGCCGAGGCGGCGGCGGCGCTCTCCATTTCTACCCGCGCCCTGGAGGGGCTGCTGCGCCGCGCGCGGCACTTCCTCTCCGCTCGGCTGCGCGGGGAGGAGGAATGATGCCGATGCGGATGGATGACTTCGCCCGGCTGCTGGACACCCACGGCGCCGACCCGGCCCGCTGGCCGCCCGAGACGGTGCCGGCGGCGCGGGCGCTGCTGGAGGCTTCGGCCCCGGCGCGGGCGCTGCTGGAGCGGGCGCGCATCCTGGACGAGGCCCTGCGCGACAGCCTGCCGGGGCCGAGCCCGGAGGCGCTGGCGCGGATGCGGGCGGGGGTGGCGCAGGCGGTTGCCCGCGCGCCGCTTCCCGCGGCCACGGCGGGGGGCGGAGTGCTGCACTGGCTGCGGCCCTGGCTGCCGGCCGGCTGCGGCGCGCTGATCACGCTCGCGGCCTGCGGGTTCTGGCTCAGCAGTGCGCCCCAGCCCGCGCCGGACGACACGCTCGGCGCGCCGCGCGTGCTGGCCATGATGGATACCCACGAATGATTCGAAGTGCTGGCCTGCCCGTACTGCTGAAGGGACTTCTGGGCGCCTCCCTGGCGCTGAACTTGGTGCTGGGCGGTGTGCTCTGGTGGCGCTCCACGCCCGACCTGCCGCCGGTCAGCCGGATGCAGGCGCATATCGAGCGGATCCTGCCCGAGCCGGACCGCAGTGCCTTCCAGCGCGCCATGGAGGCCGGGCGGCCGCGCTACGAGCCGGCCCAGGCCGCGCTGCGCGAGAGCCATGCGGCGGTGCGCGCCGCCCTGACGCGCCAACCCTTCGACCCCGCCGCGCTGCGCGCCGCCATGGCGGCCTCCCGCGAGCGCTGGCAGGAGTTCGGGCGGCTGTTCGAGGACAGCCTGTCGGCGGGGCTTTCGGCCATCTCGCCGGAGGGGCGGCGGCTGATCGCCGAGGACATGACACGGGCGGAGCAGCGCCATCGGGGCAGGCAGGACTAGCATGATGGCTTCCTTGATGAAGGATGCGGCGCCGCGCGCGTGGGCCGGATGGGCGCTGCTGCTGCTCGGCGCGCTGGCGGCATGCGGGCCACGGCCCGAGCCGGTGCTCTCCGGGCTCGACACGCCGGCCGGCTTCCGCAACGCCGACTCCGCCGCCCCCGTGCGATGGCCGGACCCGGACTGGTGGACCGGCTTCAACGCGCCGGAGCTGAACCGGCTGATGGCCGCCGCCATGGCCGGCAATTTCGACCTCGCCGCCGCCGAGGCACGGGTGCGGCAGGCGGATGCGCAATTGCGGATCGCCGGCGCCTCGCTCTTTCCCACGGTGGGGCTCGATGCCGGCGTCACCCAGGCGCGCTCGGTGGCCAGCAGCAGCGGCTTCGTCGGGCGCAAGCGCAACTCCACCGCCTATGACGCCACCCTCTCCGCCAGCTACGAGGTGGATTTCTGGGGCCGCATCCGCTCGCTGACCGAGGCGGCGGAGCAGAATGCGCGGGCCAGCCGCTTCGATGTCGGCACGGTGCTGCTGACCACCGAGGCCTCGATCGCCAACACCTATTTCGAGGTGCTGGCCGCCCGCGAGCAGCTGCGCGTGCAGGAGCAGAACCTGGCGGCGGCGCGGCGCATCCTGGAGGTGGTCCGCCAGCAGGTGCAGTTCGGCACCGCCACCGGCCTCGACCTGGCGCAGCAGGAGACGCTGGTGGCGCAGCAGGAGGCCGAGATCCCCAGCCTGCGGCAGACCGCGGCGCAAGGGGTGAATGCCCTGGCCTTGCTGACCGGGCAGCCGCCCAGTGCCTTCGACCTGTCGCCTGATGCCTTCGACCGGCTGCGCGTGCCCACGGCGGCGCCGGGCCAACCGGGCGAGTTGCTGGCGCGTCGGCCGGATGTCTGGACCGCCGAGGCCAATCTCGCTGCCGCCAATGCCGATGTGGCGGCCGCCCGCGCCGCGCTGCTGCCGACCCTGACGCTGAATGCCTCGGGCGGGGTGCAGTCGGCGGCGCTGGGCACGCTGCTGCTGCCGGAATCGCAGTTCTTCACCCTGGTGGCGGGGCTGGCGCAAACCATCTTCGATGGTGGCGCGCTGCGCGGGCAGGTGGCGCTCAGCCGGGCCCAGGCGGAGGAGCTTCTGGTGGAGTATCGCCGCGCCATCGTCACCGCCCTGCAGGATGTGGAGGACGCGCTGGTGGCGCTCCGCGAGACCACCGCGCAGGAGAGGCTGCGCACCGAGGCCGCCGCCCGCGCCCAGCGGGCCTCCGACATCGCCGAATCCCAGCTCCGGGCCGGCACGATCACGCTGATCACCCTGTTGAACACGCAGCAGACCTTGTTCTCCGCCCGCGTCAGCCTGGTGCAGGCGCGGCTCGCCCGGCTGCAGGCCGCCGTCGCGCTGTTCCGCGCGCTCGGCGGCGGCTGGCAGCCACGGCCTCTCTGACCCGGATCGCATAATGGCCCGCTCCCGCATCCTGCCCGTCACCCTCATCGTCCTGGCGCTCGGCGCCGGGGCGGGGGCCTATGTCTGGCAGCAGCAGCGCCAGGAGGCCGCCCCCGCCGAGCGCAACGCCGCGCAGACCACGCCCGGCCAGCCCGGCGGCCGTGGCCGCGGCGGCATCGCCGTGCCCGTCACGGTGGCCGCCGCGGCGCAGAAGGACCTACCGCTCACCCTGGACGCGCTGGGCACGGTGCAGGCGTTGAACAGCGTGACGGTGCGCTCGCAGGTCACCGGCCAGCTCACCGAGGTGCTGTTCCGCGAGGGGCAGGAGGTGAAGACCGGCGACGTGCTGGCCCGCATCGACGACCGCACCTATGTCGCCGCCCTGGCCCAGGCGCAGGCCAAGAAGGCCTATGACCAGGCGCAGCTGGAGAATGCCCGCACCGACCTGAGGCGCTACCAGGGGCTGCTCGCCGCCAATGGCGTGACGCGCCAGCAGGTGGACACGCAGCGCGCCCAGGTGGCGATGTACGAGGCCCAGGTGGCGCAGGACCAGGCCGCCATCGACACGGCGAAGACGCAGCTCGACTACACCACCATCCGCGCGCCGATCGAGGGGCGGGTCGGGCTTCGGCAGGTCGATCCCGGCAACCTGATCAGCACCGGCGACACCACGGGGATCGTCAGCATCACGCAAATGCGGCCGATCGGGGTGAGCTTCACCATCCCGCAGGCCGAGCTGCCGCGCCTGCGGCGGGCCATGGCCGCCGGCCCGGTCATCGTCGAGACCATTCCCGGCACCGGCGGCACCGCCAGCCAGCCGGTCAGCCAGCCCGAGGCGCCGACGCGCGGCACGGTGATGACGGTGGACAACCAGGTGGATTCCGCCACCGGCACGGTGAAGGTGAAGGCCGTCTTCCCCAACGAGGACACCCGCCTCTGGCCCGGCGCCTTCGTCAGTCTGCGGCTGCAGATCGAGACGGTGCCGGACGCCACGGTGGTGCCGCTGGTTGCGGTACAGCAGGGGCCGAACGGTGCCTTCGCCTTCGTCGCCAAGGCGGACAATACGGTGGAGCAGCGCCCGCTGGTGCTGGGCGCCGTGACCCGCACGGAGGCCGCCATCCACGAAGGGCTGAAGCCGGGCGAGCGGGTGGTCACCTCGGGCGCGCTGCGGCTCAACCCAGGCAGCCGGATCGACATCGCCGAGGGCGCGGCGCCTGGCAGCCCCACGGGCAGCCCCACGGCGCCCACGGACCGGCCGGGCGGGCAGCCGCCGCGCAGCCGGCCGCGCCAGGCGGCGGAAGCCTCCGAGAGGAGCCAGCCGTGAACATCGCCGCTCCTTTCATCGCCCGGCCCGTCGCGACCACGCTGCTGGCCATCGCGGTGCTGCTGGCGGGGCTCTTCGGCTATCTGCGCCTGCCGGTCTCCTCGCTGCCGGAGGTGGATTTCCCGACCATCGAGGTGACGACGCAACTGCCCGGCGCCTCACCGGACACCGCCGCCGTGCTGATCACCGCGCCGCTGGAGCGGCAGTTCGCGCAGATCTCCGGGCTGCAGGTGATGTCCTCGGTCAGCGGACCGGGAGTCAGCCGCATCACCCTGCAGTTCCGGCTCGACAAGAGCATCGACGAGGCCTCGCAGGACGTGCAGGCGGCGCTGGACGCGGCGCGCGGCACCCTGCCCTCCACGCTGCCCTACCCGCCTGTCTATTCCAAGGTGAACCCGGCCGACCCGCCGGTGATCACCCTCGCCCTGACCTCCGACACCCTGCCGCTCATGCGGCTTTCCGACACCGCCGACACGCTGCTGGCGCAGAAGCTCAGCCAGGCGACGGGCGTCGGGCGCGTCACCGTGCAGGGCAACATGCGGCCGGCGGTGCGGCTGCGCGTCGATCCGCTGCGGCTCGCCGCCTATGGCATCGGGCTGGAGACGGTGCGGACGGCGATCACCACCGCCAACCAGAACTCGCCGAAGGGCTCCCTGGACGGGCCGCGCCAGGCTTCCTCCATCCTGGCGAACGACCAGATCACCACCCCCGCCGAGTTCGGCGACATCATCCTGACCTGGCAGAACGGCGCGCCGGTGCGGCTGCGCGATGTCGGCGAGGCCGTGGAATCGCTGGAGAACGAGCGCAACGGCGCCTGGTTCAACGGCCACCCCGCCGTGCTGATCGACGTGCAGCGCCAGCCCGGCGCCAATATCGTGCAGACGGTGGAGCGCATCCGCACGCTGCTGCCGCAGCTGGAGAGCGCCATCCCCGCCGGCGCGAAGCTCACTGTCGTCTCCGACCGCACGGAGACGATCCGCGCCTCGGTGCACGAGGTGCAGTTCACGCTGGTGCTCTCGGTCGCGCTGGTGGTGGGGGTGATCTACTTCTTTCTCGGCAGCGGGCGGGCGACGCTGGTGCCGGCGGTTTCGCTGCCGCTCTCCATCATCGGCACCTTCGGCATCATGGCCATCATGGGCTACTCGCTCGACAACCTCTCGCTGATGGCGCTGACCATCGCGACGGGCTTCGTCGTGGACGACGCCATCGTCATGATCGAGAACATCGTCCGGCTGATCGAGAAGGGCGAGAAGCCGCTGAAGGCAGCCTATGACGGCTCGCGGCAGATCGCCTTCACCATCGTCTCGCTGACCCTCTCGCTGATCGCCGTCTTCATCCCGCTGCTGTTCATGGAAGGCGTGGTCGGGCGGCTGTTCCGCGAGTTCGCCGAGACGCTGACGGCCGCCGTGCTGGTCTCCATGGTCGTCTCGCTGACACTGACGCCGATGATGTGCGCGCTGGTGCTGCGCGCCGAGCACAAGCCCTCCCGCCTCGCGGCCGGCTTCGAGCACGGCTTCGAGCGGCTGCGCCTAGCCTATGGCCGCGCGCTCGGCGTCACCATGCGGCACCAGGCGCTGACCCTGCTGGTGGCCACGGCGACCGTGGCGCTGACGGCCTGGCTCTATGTCGTGATGCCCAAGGGCTTCCTGCCGGTGCAGGACACCGGCCTCATCCAGATCATGACCGAGGCGCCGCAGGACACCTCCTACGCGCGCTCGGCCGAGATCCAGCAGCGCGTCGCTGCCGTGGTGCAGGCCGACCCGGCGGTGGAGGCCGTCACCGCCGTGGCCGGGGCGGGCGCGCTGAACCCGGCGCAGAACACCGGCCGCATCACCGCCGTGCTGCGCCCGCGCGAGGCGCGCGAGCTCGACGCCCAGGGCATCATCGCCCGGCTGCAGCCGAAGCTCGATGCCATCCCCGGCGCCGTGGCCTATCCGGTCGCGGTGCAGGATATCCAGATCAGCCCGCGCGTCAGCACCACGCAGTACCAGTATACCCTGACCGATGCCGATGCGGCGACGCTCTCGCTCTGGGCGCCGCGCGTGCTGGCGCGGCTGCGCGAGATCCCCGGCCTGCGCGACGTCGCCACCGACCAGCGCGAGGACGGCGTGCGGCTGGCCATCCAGGTGGACCGCGACCGCGCGGCGCGCCTCGGCGTGACCATGCAGGCGGTGGACAATGTGCTCTACAACGCCTTCGGGCAGCGGCAGATCTCCACCATCTACGGCCAGAGCAACCAGTATCGCGTGGTGCTGGAAGCCTCCGACCGGCTACGCGAGGACCCGACCGCGATCGGCCAGCTCCGCGTCGCCGGCGCCGACAATGCGCAGGTGCCGCTGGCCGAGATCGCCCGCTTCACCCGCACCAGCGGCCCGCTGCTGGTGACGCGGGAGAACCAGTTCCCCGCCGTGACCATCAGCTTCAACCTGGCCGAGGGCATGTCGCTGGGCGAGGCGGTGGACGCGATCGAGGCCGCCGAGCGCGCGATCGGCCTGCCGGAGAGCGTCGCCGGCCGTTTCGCCGGCGATGTGGCGGAGTTCAACGCCTCGCTCTCCGGGCAGCCCTGGCTGATCCTGGCGGCGGTCGTGGTGATCTACATCGTGCTCGGCGTGCTCTACGAGAGCGTCATCCACCCCATCACCATCCTCTCCACCCTGCCCTCGGCCGGCATCGGTGCGCTGCTCGCGCTGCAGCTCTGGGGGCTGGACCTTTCGGTGGTCGGGCTGATCGGCATCATTCTGCTGATGGGCATCGTGAAGAAGAACGCCATCATGATGATCGACTTCGCCCTGGAGGCGCAGCGCGACCACGGCATGGCGCCGCGCGAGGCGATCATCGAGGCGGCGCTGCTGCGCTTCCGGCCGATCATGATGACGACCGCCGCCGCGCTGCTCGGCGCCCTGCCACTGATGCTGGGCTCCGGCACGGGCTCGGAGTTGCGGCTGCCGCTCGGCGTCTCCATCGTTGGCGGGCTGCTGCTCAGCCAGCTCGTCACGCTCTTCACCACGCCGGCGGTCTATCTGGCGCTGGAGGCGGTGCGGGCGCGGGCGCAGCGCTGGTGGCACGGCGGCGACCCGCGACCGGCACCGGCGGAATAGGGCGGCGGCGATGTTCTCCATCTCCGGGCCCTTCCTGCGGCGGCCGATCGGCACCATGCTGCTGGCGATCGGCCTGGCGCTGGCCGGGCTGGTGGCGCTGCGCGAGCTGCCGGTCTCCTCCATGCCGCGCGTCGATATCCCGACGCTCTTCGTCAGCGTCAGCCAGCCGGGCGCCAATCCGGAGACGCTGGCCGCGACGGTGCTGGCGCCGCTGGAGCGGCGCATCGGCGAGGTGGCCGGCGTCACCGAGATGACGGCCAATGCCTCGACCGGCAGTGGCAATATCATCATCCAGTTCGACATCTCCCGCACCCAGGCGGATGCGGCGCGCGACGTGCAGGCGGCGGTGAACGCGGCGCGGCAGGACCTGCCCTCCGGCCTGCCCAACCCGCCGCAGATCCGCAAGATCAACCCGGCCGACGCGCCGGTGCTGATCCTGGCCATGACCTCGGAGACGCTGCGCTCCACCGCGCTCTATGACGTGGCCGACAGCATCGTGGCGCAGCGGCTCTCGCAGGTCTCGGGGGTGGCGCAGGTGCAGGTGGGCGGCGCCGACCAGCCGGCCGTCCGCGTGGCGGTGAACCCCGACGCGGCCGCCGCCGCCGGCCTGTCGCTGGACGACATCCGCACCACCATCACCAACGCCAATGTCACCCAGCCCGTCGGCAGCATCGAGGGGCCGGAGCAGTCCACGATGCTCTCGGTGAACGACCGCATCAGCCGCGCCGACCAGTACCGCACCCTGGTGGTGAAGAGCGCTGATGGCAGCATCACCCGCCTCTCGCAGGTGGCCGATGTGCGCGACGGCACGCGCTCCAGCCGCCAAGCCGCCTGGTTCAACGAGCGCCCGGCCATCCTGATGATGGTCTTCAAGCAGGCCGACGCCAATGTGCTGGACGTGGTGGCGGGGGTGAAGGCGCTGCTGCCGCAGATGGAACGCTGGGTGCCGGGCGGCGTGCATCTCGCCATCATGAGCGACCGTTCCGGCACCATCCATGCCAGTGTCGAGGAGGTGGAGTTCACGCTGCTGATCACCATCGCGCTGGTGATCAGCGTGGTGGCGCTGTTCCTGCGCCGACCCGGCCCAACGCTGGCGGCCAGCGCGACGGTGCCGCTCTCGCTGCTCGGCACGCTCTTCGTCATCTGGCTGATGGGCTATTCGCTCAACAACTTCTCGCTGATGGCGCTGATCATCTCGGTCGGCTTCGTGGTGGACGACGCCATCGTCATGATCGAGAACATGGCGCGCATGCGCGAGCGCGGCATGCCAGCCTTCCAGGCGGCGCTGGAGGGCGCGCGGCAGATCGGCTTCACCATCGTCTCGATCACCGTCTCGCTGATCGCGGTCTTCATCCCGCTGCTGGCCATGCCCGGCCTCGTCGGCCGTTTCTTCCGCGAGTTCTCCGCCACCCTGGCCATCGCCGTCGGTATCTCGGCGGTGCTGGCGCTGACGCTGACGCCGATGATCGCGGCCTATCTCGACCCGCCCGGCCGGGAGAAGCCGCCCGGCCGCTTCGGCCGTGCCTTCGAGGCGGTGATGGACGCGGTGGTGCGCGGCTACATGCGCTCCCTTGGCGTAGTGCTGCGCTTCCGCGGGCTGATGCTGCTGGCCAGCCTCGGCTTCGTGGTGCTCACCGTCTGGCTCTACATCGTCGTGCCCAAGGCCTTCTTCCCGGAGCAGGATACCGGCCTGCTGGTCGGCAGCGCCCAAGCGGCGCCGGATACCTCCTTCGCCACCATGGAGCGGCTGACGAAGGAGGTGACGCGCATCATCCTGCGCGACCCGGCCGTGGCCAGCGTCGGCGCCTCGGTTGGCGGCAGCTCGTGGAACGCGGGGACCAGTTCCGCCAGCTTCTACATCGCCCTCAAGCCGCGCGACCAGCGGGGCGCCTCCGCCAATGATGTTATCAACCGGTTGCGCGCGCCGCTCGGCCATATCCCCGGCACCAGCGTCTTCCTGCGCGCGCAGCAGGACATCTACATCGGCGGCCGCCCCGGCAATGCGAGCTATTCCTACATCCTGCTCGGCACCGACCTGGACGAGCTGCGCCAATGGACCAACACCATGGTCGAGAAGCTGCGCACCGTGCCCGGCCTGGCCGACGTCTCCAGCGACCAGGAGCGCGCCGGGCTGGTCAACCGCGTGGTGATCGACCGCGATGCGGCGGCCCGGCTCGGCGTCGGCATCGACGATGTCAGCAGCGCGCTGAACAACGCCTTCTCGCAGCGCCAGGTCTCGACCATCTATGGCAGCCGCAACCAGTACAAGGTGGTGCTGGAGATCGACCCGGCGCTGCAGCAATCCCCCACCCAGCTCAACCGCATCTTCGTCCCCGCCGCGGACGGCACCCAGATCCCGCTCGGCGCCCTGGCTCATGTGGAGCGCGACGTGGCGCCCCTACGGGTGACGCATCGCGGCCAGTTCCCCGCCACCACCATCAGCTTCAACCTCGGCGAAGGCATCGCGCTGGGTGACGCCACCGCCCTGGTGCAGCAGGCCGAGCGGGAGGTGATGCTGCCGGCCAGCATCCGCTCGCAATACGGCGGCAATGCCGCGGCCTTCAACGAGTTCAACCGCTCCCAGCCGCTGCTGATCCTGGCGGCGCTGGTCTCCATCTACCTGGTGCTCGGCATCCTCTACGAGAGCTTCATCCACCCGCTGACCATCATCTCCACCCTGCCCACGGCCGGGCTGGGCGCGTTGCTGGCGCTGCTCGCCACTGGTACGCCCTTCTCGGTAATGGCGCTGATCGGCGTCATCCTGCTGATGGGCATCGTGAAGAAGAACGCCATCATGCTGGTGGACTTCGCCCTGGAGCACGAGCGCACCGAGGGGCTGGGCGGCACCGCCGCCATCCTCGCCGCCTGCCGCGACCGCTTCCGGCCGATCCTGATGACCACCCTCGCCGCGCTGCTCGGCGCCGTGCCGCTGGCGCTCGGCACCGGCACGGGGGCGGAAATGCGGCAGCCCCTCGGCATCACCATCATCGGCGGGCTGATCGTGTCGCAGCTGCTCACGCTCTACACCACGCCGGTCATCTTCCTGGCGCTGGACCGGTGGCGGCATCGCCGGGCACCGGCGGCGGCGGCGGCCGAGTAGGAGAAGGCTGGGGGAAGGAATTCCCCCAGACCCCCATCTTTTTTCTTCGAGCCTGAGCGCTGCCTCCCAGCGGGCGCCAAACTGACAAAAAGAAGATGGGGGGGGGTCCGGGGGGAATTCCTTCCCCCCGGCCTTTTTCCGTCGATCAGCGTTGCCTCCCGGCATCCTGCATGCGAAAGGCTGCGCCCAAATGGCACTGCATCCGTCTGGAATGATGAAGCCTGACCCGATTGTCGAAGCCGGCACCGTCCGCTTCGGAAATGCCCTGCCCCTCTCGGTGATCGCCGGCCCCTGCCAGCTGGAGAGTCGCCAGCACGCGCTGGAGATGGCCGCGGCGCTGAAGGAGATGGCGGCACGGCTGGGCCTCGGGCTCGTCTACAAGACCAGCTTCGACAAGGCCAACCGCACCAGCGGCAAGGCCGCGCGTGGGCTGGGCCTGGGGGCCTCGCTGCCGATCTTCGCCGAGATCCGCGAGAGCCTGGGCCTGCCGGTGCTGACCGACGTGCACCTGCCCGAGCAGTGCGCGCCGGTGGCCGAGGCGGTGGACATCCTGCAGATCCCCGCCTTCCTCTGCCGCCAGACCGACCTGCTGCTGGCCGCCGCCGCCACCGGCCGGGTGGTCAATGTCAAGAAGGGCCAGTTCCTGGCGCCGTGGGACATGGCCAATGTGGTGGAGAAGCTCACCGGCGCCGGCAATCCGCGCGTGCTGCTGACCGAGCGCGGCACCAGCTTCGGCTACAACACCCTGGTTTCCGACTTCCGCGGGCTGCCGGTCATGGCCCGCACCGGCGCGCCGGTGATCTTCGACGCCACCCACTCGGTGCAGCAGCCGGGCGGCCTGGGCGGCAGTTCCGGCGGGCAGCGCGAATTCGTCCCCGTGCTGGCGCGCGCCGCCGTCGCGGTCGGCGTCGCCGGCCTGTTCATCGAGACGCACCAGGACCCGGACAAGGCGCCTTCCGACGGCCCCAACATGGTGCCGCTGGCGCAGTTCGAGCCGCTGCTGCGCGACCTCGTGGCGCTCGACAGGCTGGCCAAGGCCCAGCTCGCGGCATGAAGCCCGTCGTCCTGATCCCGGCCCGGCTGGCCGCCACCCGCCTGCCGGACAAGCCGCTGGCCGACATCCATGGCGAGCCGATGATCGTCCATGTCTGGCGCCGGGCCGTGGAGGCCGATGCGGCGCCGGTCTGGATCGCCACCGACAGCCCGGCCATCGCTGAAGCGGTGCAGGCCGCCGGGGGCCAAGCGGTCCTGACCGGGGCGCACCACCCCTCCGGCTCCGACCGCATCTTCGAGGCGCTCGGCCGCATCGACCCGGACGGGCGCTTCGACACGGTGCTGAACGTGCAGGGCGACCTGCCCACCGTCATGCCCGCCACGCTGCGCGCCGCGCTGGTGCCGCTGGCCGATGCCGAGGTCGCCCTGGGCACCGCGGTCGCCGAGATCGTGCGGGAGGCGGAGCGCACCGAGCCCTCCGTGGTAAAGATGGTGGGCTCGCCGCTGGGCGGCGGGCGCTTCCGCGCGCTCTACTTCACCCGCGCCACCGCACCCTGGGGCGAGGGGCCGCTCTACCACCATATCGGCCTCTATGCCTGGCGCCGGGCGGCGCTGGAGCGCTTCGTCGCCCTGCCCCCCTCGCCGCTGGAGCGGCGCGAGAAGCTGGAGCAGCTCCGGGCGCTGGAAGCGGGCATGCGCATCGACGCCATGCAGGTGGCGGAGGTGCCGCTCGGCGTGGACACGCCGGAGGATCTGGACCGGGCGCGTGCCCTGCTGCGCGGGCGCTCCCCGGCGGCGCGCGGCGCCTGAGAACCGGCAAGGACGGGATCGGCGATGGAGGCAGCTTTGATGTCGGGGGATGTCGCCCTGGCCACGGCGCGGCGGACCCTGGAGCTGGAAGCCGAGGGGCTGGCCGCGCTGCGCAAGGCGCTGGATGGCGCGCTGGGTGAGGATCTCGGCCGCGCCATCGCGGCGCTCCGGGCCGCCACGGGGCGCGTCATCGTCACCGGCATGGGCAAGTCGGGCCATGTCGGGCGCAAGATCGCGGCCACCCTCGCCTCCACCGGCACGCCGGCCTATTTCGTCCACCCGGCCGAGGCCAGCCATGGCGACCTGGGCATGATTCAGGAGCAGGACGTGGTGATCGCCCTCTCCTGGTCGGGCGAGGCGCCGGAGCTGTCGGACATCGTCGCCTATACCCGGCGCTTCAAGGTGCCGCTGATCGCCATCACCGCGCGCGGCGGCAGCGCGCTCGGCAAGGCGGCGGATGTGCCGCTGATCCTGCCCACCATGCCGGAGGCCTGCCCCAACGGGCTGGCCCCCACCACCTCCACCACCATGCAGATGGCGATGGGCGATGCGCTGGCGGTCGCCCTGCTCTCCCTGCGCGGCTTCTCGGCGCAGGACTTTCGGCAGTTCCATCCCGGCGGCAAGCTCGGCGCCCAGCTGCGCAGCGCGCGCGACCTGATGCATACCGGGCTCAGCGTGCCCATGGTGCCGGAGAGCGCCACCCTCTCCCAGGCCATCGTGGAGATGACGGGCAAGCGCTTCGGCATCACCGCGGTGGTGGATGCCGAGGGAAAGCTGGCGGGTGTCATCACCGATGGCGACCTGCGCCGCGCCTTCGAAAGCGGCGGCTTCACGGACCAGCCCATCACCCGCATCATGACCCGCAACCCGCGTACCATCGGGCCGGAGGTGCTGGCGCCGCAGATCCTGGCCGAGCTGAACCGCTCCGCCATCACCGCCCTCTTCGTGGTGGAGGACAACCGGCCGGTGGGGGTGCTCAACATCCACGACCTGCTGCGCGCCGGGGTCGCCTGAGGCGGCGCGGGCGCTCTCCACCCCCCGGAGCATTGCCGGTGCGGCTGCCTCCGCTACGGTTGCAGCTCCCCTTCTCCTCGCCTACCCTGTTGCCCGATGAAGCGCCTGGTCATGGATCTCGACGGCACGCTGACGATCGACGATCCGGCCGTGCCCTATCCCGACAAGGCGCCGAACCGCGCCGTCATTGAGCAGCTCCGCGCCTACAAGGCGGAGGGGTTCGAGATCGTCATCGCCACGGCGCGCAACATGCGCACCCACAACGGCAATATTGGCCGCATCAACGCGCAGACCCTGCCGGTCATCCTGGAATGGCTGCGCCGGCACGACGTTCCTTATGACGAGGTGCATGTCGGCAAGCCCTGGTGCGGGCATGACGGCTTCCATGTCGATGATAAGGCGCTGCGGCCGGACGAGTTCGCCCGCCTCTCCTATGCGGAGGTCCGCGCCCTGCTGAAGCTGGGCCGGAACGCGACGTGAGCGCGGCGCCGCCCCTGCTGCTGATCACCTCGGCCGCCTATGTGAACGCCGAGATCGCCGCCGAGTTCGGCCATCTGCCGCCCTGTTTCCTGCCCTTCGGCCACGCCCGGCTCTATGCGGCGCAGCTCGCCGGCCTGCCAGCGGACGGCGCCCGCCGGGTGCTGACCCTGCCGGCCAGCTTCACCCCCAGCGACTGGGACCGGCGCTGGCTGGAGGAGAAGAGCGTCGAACTGCTGCCGGTGCCAGACGACCTCAGCCTGGGCGAGAGCGTGCTCTATGCCCTGACGCTTTGCGACGCGCGCGGCGCGCTGCGCATCCTGCACGGCGATACGCTGTTTCTGGAACCACCCGGGACGGCGGCGGACGGCATCGGCGTCGCCACCACCAGCGACGCCTATGCCTGGGGTGCGGTCAGCCGGGGCGCCGGCCGCGCCTTCAACCGCCGCCTCGTGGCGGAGGAGCAGGGCGAGCAGGTGCTGACCGGCTGGTTCTCGCTGGCCGACGCGCCGGGCTTCGTGCGGGCGCTGACGCGGGCGCGGGGCGACTTCCTCGCCGCGCTGGACCTCTATGCCGCCGAGCATCCGCTGCAGTTGCAGGAGATGCGCGGCTGGCTCGATTTCGGCCATCTGCAGACCTTCTATCGTGCCCGCAGCCAGGTCAGCACCACCCGTGCCTTCAATGCCCTGACCGTCTCCGGCCATACCGTGCTCAAGACCGGCGACAAGGCGGACAAGCTCGCCGCCGAGGCCGCCTGGTTCGAGGCGCTGCCGCCGCCGCTGCGACTGCACACGCCGCCCTTTCTCGGCCGCGAGGGGGAAGGCTACCGCATCGGCTACGAGTTCAGCCCGACGCTGCACGAGCTCTTCGTCTTCGGTCGGCTGGAGCCGGCGGCCTGGCGGCCGATCATGGCCGGCTGCTTCGACTTCCTGGCCGCCTGCGCCCGCTTCCGCCCGGCGCCGCCTCTGGCAACGGCGCCGGATGCCCTGCGCGCCCTGGCGCTCGACAAGACCCAGGCGCGGCTGGAGAGCTGGGCCCGGAGCGGCGGGCCGGATCTCGACGAGCCCTGGCGCTATGACGGCCTGCCGCTGCCCTCGTTGCGCCGCATCGCCGAGGAGACCGCTCGGGTCGCCGCCGCGAGCGATCCGCTGCCGGGCGTGATGCATGGCGACTTCTGCTTCCCCAACACTTTCTTCGACTTCCGGCAGCGGCTGGTGAAGGTGATCGATCCGCGCGGCGGCCTGCGCGAGGGGGAGCACACGGTGCAGGGCGACCTGCGCTATGACCTCGCCAAGCTGAAGCATTCGGTGGAGGGCTACGACCTGATCCTCGCCGGGCGCCACCGGCTGGAGCGGCACGGCGCGCGGGATGTCGCGCTGCACCTGCCGCGGGACGGCGCCGCCGGCTTCCTGCCGGGCATCGCCGCCGAGTTCACGCTGCAGGGCCAGCGGATCAGCGACCCCGGCATCACCGCCCTGACCATCCACCTGTTCCTCTCCATGCTGCCGCTGCACGCCGACCGGCCCGACCGCCAGCGGGCCTTCCTGGCCAATGCGCTGCGCCTCTATGCCCAGATGGAGGCGCGCCAATGATCGTCTTTCCCATGGCCGGGCTGAGCAGCCGCTTCGCCCGGGCAGGCTACGACCGGCCGAAATGGCAGCTTCCGCTGGCCGGGCGGCCGCTGCTGGACTGGTCGCTGCTCGGCTTTGCCGCGCTGTTCGAGACGGAGCCCTTCCTGATCATCCATCTCGACCAGCCCGGCGTCGCCGAATTCGTGCGGCAGCGGGCCGCCACGCTCGGCATGCGCCAGGCGGAGTTGGTGCCGCTGGCGGTGCCGACCCGGGGTCAGGCGGAAACCGTGGCCCTCGGCCTCGACGCCGTGCGGGCGGCGGAGAGCGAGCCGCTCACCATCTTCAACATCGACACCCTGCGCCCGGGCTACCGGCCGCCCCCGGTCCTGACCGATTGCGATGGCTGGCTCGAATGCTTCGAAGGCGAGGGCGACCATTGGTCCTTCGTGCGCCCAGCGCCGGAGGGCGGCGACCGCGCGGCGCAAGTGACGGAAAAGCTGCGAGTCTCCTCGCTCTGCTGCACCGGCCTCTACCATTTCCGCTCGGCCGGGCGCTTCCGTGCGGCGCTGGAGCAGGAGATGCGCGCACCCAGTGCGCGGGAGCTGTTCGTGGCGCCGCTCTACCAGCACATGATCGAGGCGGGTCAGGACATCCGCTACGGCGTGATCGGCCCGGAGGACATTTTCTTCAGCGGCGTCCCGGCCGAATACGAAGCCTCCCGGCGGGAGGAAGGACGCATCGCGGCGCGCTTCGGGCGGGTGCCCTGAGGGCCTGTCTCCTCCCGGAGGAGGGCTGCCGCCGTCGGCGCCGAGTCGCGTCAGCCCTTCGCAGGAACCTGCAAGGAAGCCCACAGGCAGAGATCCAGGAAAGCCTTGCGCCAGCGCGTCACAGCGCGCCTTAGGCGAATTTTTCTGGGAGACATGCAACTTTCCATTTTCTGAGCCCGTAAAATCGGCGAAAATGAGTAAATTCGATGTGAGACCGGTTTCCTTCCAGAAAGGTTGGCGTGATGAGCATTGCGTCAGAAAGACCGAAGGCAACCTCTCCTCTTGAGGAGGGCCATGCCATGCGGCCGTCGATCCTCTCCAGCGCGTCGCCGCGGCTCCTGCGTTACCATGCGCCGCATTCCCTCGCCGGACTTTTGCAGCGCATCCGCCGAGCCGGCCCTTCCCCCGCGCGCGGAATCCTGTTCGGCCTTTTCCTGTCGCTCCTGCTCTGGGCCGCCATCCTGGGCTTCCTGCTCGCTCTCTGAGGCGGCGCGGCTGTCTCGTTTGTGACACAGCGGCAGGATTTTTCGCCGCAGCGGCACTGGCGCTGCGAGCCGCTTGTCCGTTAAGGCCTTCTCACAGGAGGCAGACCGGCCATGTCCCTCGCGACACCCCAATCCGACCGTGAGCTGATCACGCTCGCCGTTCCCGTCCTGAACGAGGAAGCCTATATCGCATCCTGCCTGGAGTCTCTCCTGACGCAGGGCGACACCCACCGGCTCGAGATCCTGGTGCTGGATGGTGGCAGCCAGGACCGGACCGCCGCGATCGTGCAGGCGATGGCGGCCCGCCATCCCGAGATCCGCCTGGTGGAGAACCCCGCCCGCCTGCAATCCGCGGCCGTCAACCTCGCCGCGCGGATCGCCGCGCGCGAGTCGCGCATCCTGCTGCGGGCCGATGCCCATGCCTGGTACCCGCCCGGCTTCGTCACCGGCGTGGTCGCCGCCCTGCGCGCGCAGAAGGCCACCTCGGTAGTGGTGCCGATGCTCACCGTCGGCGAGGAGGGGCTGCAACGTGGTATCGCGGCGGCGCAGAACAGCCGTCTGGGCAATGGCGGCTCGGCGCATCGGCTCGGCCGGCGCTCGGAGTGGGTGGATCACGGCCATCACGCTGCCTTCGACCGCGCCTTCTTTCTCTCGATCGGCGGCTATGACGAGCGCTTCACCCACAACGAGGATGCCGAGCTGGACCTGCGCGCCCAGGCGGCCGGAGGCCGGATCTGGCTCTGCGCCGACCATCCCGTGACCTATTTCCCTCGCAAGGACCTGGCCTCGCTGGCCCGGCAATACATGAAGCACGGGGCCGGGCGCGCGCGGACCCTGCTGAAGCACCGCCTGCGGCCGAAGCCGCGCCAGATGGCGCCCGTAATTGCGCTGCTCGCCAATCTGGCCGCCCTGCTGGTGGCGCCCTTCTGGGCGCCGGCGCTGCTGGTCCCGGCGCTCTATGCCGCGCTCTGTCTTGGCTGGGGTGTCTGGCTCGCCATCCGCGGGGGTGATCCCTGGCTTGCGGCGGCCGGGCCGGCGGCCATGACCATGCACATGGCCTGGGGCCTCGGCTTCCTGCGCAGCCTGGTGCGGCACCGCGGCGAGCGCCGCTTCACCGTGCCGGCCTCGGCGAGCTGACTGCGGCCGTTTGCAAAGTCTGGGGGAATGAATTCCCCCAGACCCCCTTCTTTTTTCTTCGAGTTTCAGGGCCTGCGGCCAGCGCCGCGCTCAACTGACAAAAAGAAGATGGGGGTCCGGGGGAATTCATTCCCCCGGCCTTTTCCGACTCAGGCCATTTCCATTGCCGGGGGCGCCGCCTTCACGCCCCATTCCGCCGTGATCTTCTCCACCGCGCGGCCGGCACGCAGCAGCAGGGCCTCTTCGAAGGGGCGCGCGACAAGTTGCGCCGAGAGCGGCAGGCCGCTCTCGCTGAGGCCGACGGGCATGGAGAGCGCCGGATTGCCGGTGACGTTGAACGGGATGGACTGGATGTTCATCGGCCCCGCCCGGTCCGCCGGGTATTCGTCGAAGCGCGGTGCCGGGCCGAGCGCCATGGCGGTCAGCAGCAGGTCGTGCCGCTTCAGCGCCACGCGGTTGACCGCCTCCGACAATTCGCGCCGCAGACGCTGCGCCTGGATATAGTCGGCGGCGCTGAGCGCCGCGCCCGGCGCCACGCGCGCCAGGAAAAGAGCGCCGTAGTCCAGCGGGCGGCTGCGCAGGTCGGCCTCATGGATCGCATAGGCCTCGGCGATCATGATGACGCGGCCGCAGATGTTGAACAGGTCGTAGTCCGGCAGCGTCACCTCCTCGACGATGGCGCCCTGGGCGGCCAGCGCCTCGGCCAGCCGCTCCAGCGCGGCCGTGGTCGCCGGGATCAGCCCCTCCGCATTGCGATAGAGGTTGCGCGGCAGGCCGATCCGCAGGCCGGCCACGCCCTCTTCCAGCCGCGCGCGGAGATCAGGCACCGGGCGGTCGGCGCTGGCCGGGTCGGCCGGATCATAGCCGGCGATGACCTGCGTGGTGATCGCCGCATCCTCGACGCTCGCGGCCAGCGGCCCGCAATGGTCGAGCGTGTAGGAGAGCGGGAAGACGCCGCGCCGGCTGACCAGCCCGTAGGTCGGCTTCAGGCCGACGATACCGCAATAGGCGGCGGGGCCGCGGATCGAGCCGCCGGTATCGGAACCCATCGCCATGCGCACCAGCCCGGCGGCGACCGCGGCGCCGGAGCCGGAGGAGGAGCCGCCGGTGACGTGTTCCAGGTTCCACGGGTTGCGCGCCGGCGGGAAGGGCAGGTCGAAGCTCGGGCCGCCCAGCGCGAATTCATGCGTCGCCAACTTGCCGAGCAGCACGCCGCCGGCCTCCGCCAGCTTGCGGGCCGCCACGCTGTCGCGCTGCGGCACATTGTCCGCCAGCAGCTTCGAATGGCAGGTCGTGCGGATGCCGGCGGTGTCGTAGATGTCCTTCAGTGCATAGGGGATGCCGTGCATCGGCCCGCGGTCGGTGCCGTCGGCCAGTTCGGCATCGGCGCGGGCGGCATCGGCCATCGCGCGTTCCTCGGTCACCAGGACGAAGCTGTGCAGCGTCCCGTCCAGCGCCGCGATCCGGTCCAGCAGATGGCGCGTCAGGCCGACGGAAGTCAGGCGGCCATCGCGCAGGCGGCGTCCCGCCTCGGCGATGGAGAGGGCATGCAGGGCGGTCTCGCTCATGGGGTGGCCTCCCGCGTGACGGTCTCGATGACGAAGGTGCCGGCCGGCTCGGCGGCGGCGCTGCGGGGGCCACGCAGCTTCGGAAGCAGGGCCTGCAACTCGCGGTAGCCGCTCAGCACGCCCGCATAGCGCTCGTCAGGAATGATGATTCCGGCCCGACGCAGCAGCATATCGAACTCCGCGTCACGCTCCACCTCAGCCTGGCTCATTCATGCCTCCCTGCATCGCATCCCGGTTCGGATGCGCACGGAACGCTAGGCCCAGGCGGCGAGCTTGTCGCCCCCCAAAGAGCGGTCCGGCCTGCAACGCCAGGGCCCGGTTCAGTGCCGCAGCAGGGAGAGGATGATTTCCAGCGCGATCAGCGCAAGGATGGCGATCTCCAGCAGCTCGGCGCGCGCACCCGCCGCCTCGCTGTGCAGCGCCGTGTAGGTCTCGCGGATGATGGCCAGCTTGCGGTCCACCGCGGCGCTGACATCGGGCACCCGGAACAGGTCCATCGCCGCGGCATAGACGCGGGCGAGATAGACGTCCTCCGTCACCTGCAGGGCATTGTCCACCCGCTCGGCCAGCTCCGTCACCTCGGCCACCAGCGTGTGCAGCCGCCGCGCCAGCCGGGCGTAGCGGCGCGCAGCGAGCAGGTTGGTGCGCCGCCGCGCCGCCTCGACCAGGTCGCGCATGCGCGGCAGCTCGTCGTCCAGCATCTCGTCATAGGTGCGCATCTCCAGGAGCTGCGCATTCGCCATCTCCAGCACGTCGGCGACATCGGTCTCGCGCTGCGGCTCGTAGATGAAGGCGCGGTCCCAGGTGATCACCACGAGGTCGTCCGGGTGGTAGGAGAAGCGCTGCCGCAGCAGGTCACCCCGCGCGCCCTCGGCCAGCGGCCGCGCCTCGCCCGAGAGCAGGGGCACAAGGTCCACCCGCGCCTGCAGCGCCTCGGCCGTCATCGGCGTGTCGAAGCGATCCACCACCGCCATCAGGTAGTCCTCCTGCAGCGGCGCGGCGGTCGGGCGGTCCAGCGCCTCGCCGAGCAGGTCCCGCAACTGCCCGAGCAGCCTCCCCCAGAGCGCCGCCTCCGCCGCCGGGCCGACCGCCGCGTCGAGCTGGTTCGCCTGCCGTGAGAAGTCGCTCCAGGGCAGGTCCCGCACCGGCAGGCGCAGCGCCAGGGCGGCGATGCCGAAATCGTAGAGGCGCACGGTGGCGGCGGCCTGCCGCATCTCGCCACCGATCTCCAGCGCCACCGGCCCGAGTTCCAGCGCCAGCGGCGGTACCCCGAAGGAAACCGCCTTGGCTGGCGTGCCAGCCAGCCGGCTGCGCGTGCTCCCGCCCTGCGCGCGCTGCGCCCAGAGCGTCTCGGCCCGCCTCAGATCGATCTCATAGGCCAGGTCGAACAGCCGCAGCGCCACCACCTGCCCGGACTGCACCCGCAACTCGTCCTCTACCATTCTCTCGCCCTGTCTCCGTGCCGCAAACGAACGGAAAAAGGTGGGGGCTTGGGGAAGTTCCTCCCCGGGCCTTCTGCCGCCGCTCCGAAAAGGCCTTTCTGCACCACAGCACCGGAGGGAGGCCTCCACCGGAAGCCGGGCCCATCCTGGGCCCGGGAGAGCGAAGCGCGGGATGAAGATTCGAAGTGTGGGCGTGGTGGGTGAAGGAAAAAGGCTGGGGGAATGAATTCCCCCAGACCCCCATCTTCTTTCTTCGAGTTGGGGCGCGCCCCGGCGAACAGGTACCAAACTGACGGAAAAAAGAAGGGGGTTCGGGGGAATTCCTTCCCCCGACCTGCCCGTGCCGTCGAATGCGGCTATGCTCTCCGGATGCTGATGCAGCGCTGGCTGATTCTGGCCGACGACCTGACCGGCGCGAATGACTGCGCGGTGGCCTTTGCCCGCCATGGCCATACCGCCACCGTCACATGGGGGGAGGCAGACCCGGCCGAGGGCGTGCTGGCGATCGACGCCAACAGCCGCCGCATGGCACCCGCCGACGCCGCGGCACGGCATCGCGCCCTGATGGCAACCTGGCACCAGCCCGGCACGGCCCTGTTCAAGAAGATCGACTCCACCCTGCGCGGCCAGCCGGCGGCGGAACTGGCCGAAACCCTCGCTGTGCTGCGCGAGGCCGATCGTCCGGCGCTCGCCCTCGTCGCGCCGGCCTTCCCGGACACCGGCCGCACCACCGAGGGCGGCCGTGTCCGGCTCCATGGCGCTCCCCTGGAAGACTCATCGCTCTGGGCGCGCGAGCACAGCTATCCCAGCGCCGAACTGCGCGCCGTGCTGGCCACAGCCGGGCTGGGCGCCGGGCATCTTCCGCTCGCCGGGGTTCGAGCCGGCGAAGCGGCGTTGGCCGCCGCCCTGCGGGAGGCGGTGGCCGGCCCCCTGCCCGCCCTAGTCTGCGATGCCGCGACCGCCGGGGATCTCGCCGCCATCGCCCGCGCGAGCCTGCCGCTGGCCAGCCGGGTGATCTGGGTCGGCTCCGGCGGGTTGGCCGCTGCACTGGCCGCAGCCGCCCCGGCGGGGCAGGCGGCGGTGCCTTTCCACGCCCCACCGACCTCCTCCGCCGGCGGGCTGCTGCTGGTGGTGGGCAGCCTCGCCGAGGCCTCGCGTGCCGCCGCCGCGCGGCTGCGCGAGGCGGACGGGGTGCACTCCTTCGCCCTCACTCCGGCCTTGCTGCGGGAAGGTCCGGGCGCGGCATGGCAGGCGCGCGCGGAAGCGATCGCCGCCGTGCTGGCCCGTGGCGAGGATGCGCTGGTGACCATTGCCGCCGAGCCGGAAGCTGATCTGGCGCAGGGCCCCGCCCTGGCGGAGGCGCTGGCGGCGCTGCTGCATCCCGCCGGGCGGCACATGGGCGGCCTCTTCGCCACCGGCGGCGAGACCGCCTGCGCCGTGCTGACGCGCCTCGACGTCGGCGGCATCCGGCTGCTGGACGAGATCGAGCCCGGCGTGCCACTGGGCATCACGTGCGGCCGCATCGGCGTTCCCGTGGTGACCAAGGCGGGCGCCTTCGGCGGCGCGGAGACGATCGCGCACGCACGGCATCGCCTGCGCGCGCTGCTGCAAGGGAAGGAACCGGAATGACCGCACAGGACAGGCGCCCCATCGTGGCCATCACCATGGGCGACGCTTCCGGCATCGGCCCCGAGATCATCATGAAAGCGCTCGCCCGCCCGGAGGTCTATGACCTCTGCCGACCGCTGGTGGTGGGGGATGCCAACCGGCTGCGCGAGGCGGGCGCTATCATCGGCGTGGCGCTAGAGGTGGCGGCTCTCGAGACCCCCGCCGGGGCGCGCTACCGCCTCGGTACGGTGGACTGCATCGACCTTGGCCTCATCCCGCCCGGCCATCCCTTCGGCCAGCTTTCCGCCCTGTCCGGCGAGGGTGCCTACCGCTTCATCGAGCGCGCGACGCGCCTAGTGGAGTCCGGCGAGGCGGATGCCATCTGCACCGCGCCGCTCTCCAAGGAGGCGCTGCACGCCGCCGGCCATAAATACCCTGGCCATACCGAATTGCTGGCACACCTGACCGGCACGCCGGAGGTCTCGATGATGCTGGTGGCGCCGAAGCTGCGCGTCATCCACGTCACCACGCATATCGGGCTGATCGACGCCATCCGGAAGATCGAGCCGGCGCTGGTGCAACGCGTCATCGCGCGCGGCCGCGCGACGCTGGTGAAGTCCGGCATCGCCGATCCGCGCATCGGCGTCTGCGGCATCAACCCGCATGCCGGCGAGAACGGCCTCTTCGGCCATGGCGAGGAGGAGGAGAAGATCATTCCCGCCGTGCGCGCCTGCCAGGCGGAAGGGTGGAAGGTGGAAGGCCCGCTGCCGGCCGACACGCTGTTCTTCCGCGCCGCGCGCGGCGATTTCGACCTCGTCGTCGCCATGTATCACGACCAGGGCCATGCCCCGGTGAAGGTGATGGGGCTGGAGGCAGGGGTGAACATCACCGTCGGCCTGCCGGTGATCCGCACCTCGGTCGATCACGGCACCGCCTTCGACATCGCCGGCAAGGGCATCGCCGATGATGGCAGCCTGATCGAGGCGCTGCGGCAGGCGGCGGAGTTGGCGCCACGGCGGGAGCGCGGGGCCGCCTAGGCCGGGCCGACGACCCGGGGCAGCCCTGAAAGCCTGATATCCTCCGCCGGATGTTCGACCCCTACCTGCACCGCTGGGATCTCGTTCCCGATGGCGCGCCGATCGTCACCCACGCCGCCCGGCTGCTACCGGTGCTGCGGGGGGGCGAGCCAGCCATGCTCAAACTGGCCCTCATGGAGGATGAGCAGCGCGGCGGCGTGCTGATGGAATGGTGGGACGGCGAGGGCGCCGCGCGGGTGCTGGCACGGGAGGGGGCCGCCCTCCTGCTGGAGCGCGCGACAGGGCCGGCCTCCCTGGCCGAAATGGCCCGGACCGGGCGGGATGATGAGGCCTGCCGCATCCTCTGCGCCACCGCCGCCCGGCTGCACGCGCCCCCGGCGAAGCCGCTGCCGGATCTGATGCCCCTCACGCAATGGTTCCGCGAACTGGAACCGGCCGCCGCGACGCATGGCGGCATTCTCGCCCGCTGCGCCGGGGTGGCCCGGGCACTACTGGCCGAGCCGCGTGAGATCGGCCCGCTGCATGGCGACCTGCATCATGACAACGTGCTTGATTTCGGGGCGCGGGGCTGGCTGGCCATCGACCCGAAGTTCCTGTTGGGCGAGCGCGGCTTCGATTTCGCCAACATCTTCACCAATCCCGATCTGGCCGATCCGAGCCGGCCGGTCGCGACCCAGCCCGGCCGCTTCGCACGGCGCCTGGAGATCGTGACGGAGGCCGCCGGGCTGGAGCGGGAACGGCTGCTGCGCTGGATCCTGGCCTGGACCGGGCTTTCGGCGGCCTGGTATCTGGGCGACGGCGACCCGGCCGTGACCGATCTGCGGATCGCGGAACTCGCCGCCGCCGAGCTCGACCGGTGAGCCGAAGCCGGCGCCACTCCCGCCCGGCATGACCTGACGCCTGGACAACTAGGCGAGCGCCGCTTCCAGGGCCGGCCGGTTCCGCAGCAGCCAGGCCACGCTCCGCGCCTGCCATGCGATGCCCCAGAGGCGCGGGGCCTGCTCCACGCCGGGCGCGATCCCCTGCTCCATCACCTCGTTCGCGGTGCTCTGCGCGGCGAATTCGATGATCCTGTAGGCGAGGCCGTGCCGTTCGGCCGCCGAAAGGCCGTAGGCATCGGAGAGCAGGCGGACCTGCCTGATGCGGCGGCGAGCATCCGGCAGCCCGTTCATCGCGGCCACATCGTCGTCGTAGAGCTGGGCATTGTTCCAGGCCACCATGGCCAGCTCGGTCAACCGGTTGACGGGCCCGGCGGCCTCCCAGTCGATCAGCGCGACCGGCTTTCCCGCGCGGGAGACCAGGTTCCAGGGCGCCGCATCGCAATGGCCGATGATGTCGGGGGTGCCGACCTCCCGGCCGAACCAGGGGCGCCAGACGGCGCCCTCCGGCGCCCGGAAGGATTCGAGCGCGTCGTGCATGCGCCGGATGAGCGCGCCGAGCGCGACAATGGCCTCATCCGTCCAGGGCGCCGGATTGATGACCTCGCCCTCCACGAAGGTGAGGAGCTCGCGCCCCTGCTCGTCGAAGCCCGTCCCGACGACCCTCGGCGCCCCTTCGAAGCCGAAATCCTCAAGATGCTTCAGGACGGCATGGACCGACGGGGCCCAGGGGCCGGTCTCCCTCGCGACGATGCCCCCTCGGCGCAGGACCGAGGTCCGGCCGCCGCCAGCCAGTGGAACGCCCTGTGCCGCGTCCGTCTTCTCCATGAAGCGGCTTCTATCAGGCAGGGCGGGACATGTCCCGCGGCAGTCCGGCGCCCTGCCTGGAGGATCGCTTTCCACCATCCCGGCCTTCCCCGGCAGGGCTTTCGCCGTGACGGAGTTCACGCTAGGGGCGGAGGCGCGCCGTGGCCTCCCGCGCCCTTTACCGCGCCGGGCCGCGCTGCTCCAATACGTCATGACCAAGCCACGCCTGCAGCATCGGCAGCTCGAGGTCTTCCGGGCAGTGGTCCGGAGCGGCAGCGTCACGGGCGCCAGCCGCATCCTCGGCATCAGCCAGCCCGGCGTGAGCAAGCTCCTGGCGCAGGCCGAGGAGCTGTGCGGCTTCTGCCTCTTCGAGCGCCTGCATGGCAGGCTGGTCCCGACGCAGCGCGGCATCGCCCTGTTCGAGGAGACCGAACGGCTCTTCATGGGCATGGAGGAGATCGACCATCTCCTGGATCGCCTGCGCGCGGAGCAGCCGCGCCGGGCCGTGATCGCCTCCATCCCCGTGCTCGCGCAGGAGCTGATGCCGAGCGTCGCCGGGCGGTGGCTGCATCTCGGCGGCGCCGAGCGGCTCGCCGTCACCACGCGCGATGCCGGCGGCGTCATGGCGATGGCGGCCTCGCGGCGGGCGGAGCTCGGGCTGGCGGCCGCGGTGCCGCGGCTTCCCGGGCTGCGCTCCTTCCTGGTGGCGCGCACGCGGGTGCTCTGCGCCCTGCCGCCCGGGCACCCGCTCGCCGCCCGGGACACGATCCGCCCCGCCGACCTGCACGACGAGGCCTATATCGGCATCTCGCGGCACGAAGGCCAACAGGTGCTGATCGACCGGCTGCTGGAGGACGAGGGCGTCCGGCCCATCGAGGTGGCGGAATGCCCACTGATCGCCGGGGCGGCGGGGATGGCCCTGGTCGGCGTCGGGATCACCTTCACCGACGCCTTCGCGGCGCGGCCCTTCATCGCGCGCGGCCTGACGCTGCGCGACTTCGAGCCGGCGATGACCTTCGAATACCGCGCGATCTGGTCGGAGGGCATGAGCAACCACTTCGACCGGACGGCGTTCCTGCGGCTGCTCGGCGAGTGCGCCGAGGCCATCCTCTCGGAGCCGCCACCCGCGGGCGTCACCCGGCTGGCATAGTCCCACCGGGCATAGTCCCACCGGGCATAACCAGCGCTTGGCGCCATAACCAAAGTTGGGCTGCCGGACCGCGCCCGCGGCATGCCAGCCTTGCAGCGTGGACAAGCACCGGACCATCTTCACCGCCGACTTCGTCGAGCGCCCCTATTGGTGGGAGCTCGCTCCACCACCGCCGCCCGGCCCACCCGAGCCGCTGCCGGAAGCGGCGGATGTTCTCGTCATCGGCGGTGGCATCGCCGGCCTCTCCACTGCCATCGAACTCGGCCGCAGCGGCGTCCGGGCGCTGGTGCTGGATCGCGAGGCGATCGGCTGGGGCGCTTCCTCGCGCAATGGCGGCGCGCTTTCCGGCGCGGGCAGCCTCGGCCGCGCGCGCTCCGACCTGCACAAGGCACTGGACGCGAAGCTGCTCGACGAGATGGTCGAGGAGGCCGAGGGCTCTTTCGACGAGATGGAGGTTTTCCTCCGTCGCGAAGGCGTCGAGTGCTTCTTCCGCAAGACTGGCCGCTTCGTCGGCGCGCATGCCCCGAAGGCGCTCGACACGCTGAAGCGCCGGGCGGAGATGCTGAACCGTACTGGGCGCGACACCGCGACCATCCTGGAGCGCGGGCGCGTGCGCGAGGAGGTGGCGACCGACCTCTACCATGGCGGCCTGCTCATCGAGCGCGCCGGCTCGCTGCATCCCGGCCTCTATGTCCAGGGGCTGGCGAAGGCCGCCGCGCGCCTCGGCGCCACGCTGCGCGGCGGCGTCACCGTGGCGGGGCTGGAGAAGGAGGGCGGCGGCTACCGGGTACGGACCAGCCAGGGCGATGTCATGGCCCGGCAGGTGATGGTCGCCACCAACGGCTATACGGGAGCCGCCACGCCCTGGCACCGGCGCCGCCTGGTGCCCGTCGCGAGCTACATGATCGCCACCGAGCCGCTGGGCGAGGCGCGCGTGCGCGCACTGCTGCCGAAGCTCCGCGTCTACGGCGACACCAAGAAAGTCCTCTACTACTTTCGCCCCTCGCCGGACTTCACCCGCATCCTCTTCGGCGGCCGCGCCAGCTTCATCGACGCCGACGCGACACGCTCCGCCGCTCGCCTGCACGGCTTCCTGACCGGACTGCTGCCGGATCTGGCGGGGGTGCGCGTCACCCATGGCTGGAAGGGCAATGTCGCCTTCGCGCTGGACTACCTGCCGCATGTCGGCCGGCAGGAGGGCATCCATTACGCGCTCGGCTGCAACGGCAGCGGCGTCGTCACCATGACGCATCTCGGCCGCTGCGCCGCAAGGCAGATCCTGGGCACCACGAACCGCCCCTCGGCCTTCGCGCGGCTGCCCTTCCCGACCATGCCCGGATACCACGGCCGCCCCTGGTTCCTGCCCCTGGTGGGCGCCTCCTACCAGCTCCGCGACCGGCTGGACGGCTGGCGCTCCGCACCCGCGAAGGACCCCCGATGACGGAAGACGTCCAGTTCTCGGCCAAGGAATACGCCGACCGCCTCGCCGCGCTGCGCCACCGCATGGAGGCCGCCGGCGTCGAGGTGGCGCTGCTCGACGAGATCGAGGCGATGACCTGGATCTCCGGCTATGGCAGCTCGCTGAACCGCTGGCGCTGCGTCGTGGTGCCGCTGGACGCCGAACCCTTCTTCCTGATCCGCGCGCTCGACGCCGCGCCCTGCCGCCAGCGCACCTGGATCCGGGACATCCCGACCTATCGCGACTGGGAGGACCCGATGCCGGTGCTGGCCTCCGCCCTCGCCAGCCGGGGCCTGACGCGGGCGCGGATCGGGCTCGACTTCAACTCCTACGCCATGTCGCTGCGTCGCTTCGAGCAGCTGCGCCAAGCGCTGCCCGAGGCCGAACCGGTCGATATGGGACCGGTGGTGAACGAGTTGCGGCTCATCAAGTCGCCCGCCGAGATCGCCATCCTGCGCCGCAGCGCCGCGGTGGCCGACGAGGCGCTGCGCCGGGCGGCGGCGGCCTGCGTGCCCGGCGGCAGCCAGCGCGACGCCGCGCGCATCGCCGTCGCCACCTATGTCGAGCTCGGCGCCGATCCGAGCCCGGCGGGGCCGATCAGCGCCGGCAGCGGCTGGGATTTCCTGCACGGCCATCTCAGTGACGCCCCCCTCTCTCCGGGCGACATCGTGCATATCGAGCTGACGCCGCGCATCGCCGGCTACAGCGCGCGGATCATGCGCTGCGTCAGCCTCGGCAGGCCCAGCCCGGCGCTGGCCGCCGCCGCCGAGGCGCTGATCGCCCTGCAGGACCAGCAGATCGCCGCGCTGCGGCCCGGCGCGCGCGCGCATGACGTGGACGCCATCCTGCGCGAGGGCGTCATCCGCTCCGGCCTGCGCCCGAGCTACGACAACATCACCGGCTACACGCTCGGCCTCTACGCGCCGCAGACGCCGCGGACCAGCGACTTCACGCGCATCCTGCATCCCGGCGCCGACTGGACCGTCGAGGCCGGCATGGTCTTCCACATCTACGCCTCGGCCGGCGGTGCCTCGATCAGCGAGACCGTCCTGGTGCGCGAGGACGGGCCGGAACTGCTGACCCGCTTCCCGCGCGGCATCATCATCAACGACATCGGGAGCTGAACATGTTCGAAGCCGTCAAGACCGGGCTGGTCGCCTCCAAGGGACCGATCTCCGGCGTCGTCCGCAAGGGGCCGCTGGTGATCACCGCGCAGATCCCGAAGGACCCCGTCACAGGCGAGATCGTCCAGGGCGACATCACCGTGCAGACGCGGCGCACGCTGGAGAACCTCCGCATCGCCATGGAAGGCGCCGGCGGCTCGCTGGCCGATGTCATGATGCTGCAGGTCTTCCTGGTGGATGGCGCTGACGCCCCGGCGATGAACGCCGTCTGGCGCGAGGTGTTCCAGGAGCCCTTTCCCTGCCGCGCGACGGTGGTGGTGAAGGAGCTGCTGGCGCCGGGCATGCGCATCGAGATGATCGCCACCGCGCATCTGGGAGCCGCCTGAGGTGGCGGGCGAGGCGGGCGCCACCGGCACCCCGACGGGCATCGTGATCGGCGGCGGCGTGGCGGGGCTCTCCGCCGCGCTGAACCTGCTGCGCATGGGCCATGCGGTCACGCTGATCGACCCGCTCCCCTCGCCCGGCGGCGCCTCCTTCGGCAATGCGGGGCTGATCTCCGCCGATACAGTGGTGCCGATCGCCCTGCCCGGTATGCTGCGGCAGGTGCCGCGCTGGCTGAACGACCCGCTCGGCCCGCTCTCCATCCGCCCGGCCTATATGCCGAAGGCCGCGCCCTGGCTGATGAAATGGGTCCGCGCCGGCCGCATGGACCGCGTGCGGGAGATCGCGCAGGCCATGCGCGCCCTACACGTCAATGCCTTCCAGGACTGGAAGGATCTGCTGGGCGAGGTCGCCTTCCGCGACCTGATCCGCCAGGGCGGGCAGGTGCAGATGTGGGATTCCGCCACGGAAACCCCCACCGGCAAGATCGAACGGAGCCTGCGTGAGGCGCATGGCATCCGCAGCGAGGAACTCGGCGCGGACGACCTGCGCCAGATGTTTCCGGGGATCGCGCGCGACGTGGTGCGCGGCGTCTTCATCCCCGGCAATGGGCACACGGTCAGCCCGCCGCGCCTGATCCGCACCCTGGCGGACATCTTCCGCGCCGAGGGCGGCACGGTGCTGGCGGAGCGCGCCCTGAAGCTCATCCCGGAAGCCGGCGGGCGCTGGATGGTGTTCACCAATGCCGGTAACCATCGCGCGGACAAGGTGATCCTGGCCGGCGGTGCCTGGTCCGGGCAGCTGCTGGAGCCGCTCGGTGTGAAGGTGCCGCTGGAGACCGAGCGCGGCTATCACGTCATGCTGCCCTCCCCCTCCGTCGCGCTGCGCTTCCCCATCCTGCAGAAGAGCCGCAGCTTCGGCATGACGCCGATGGAGCACGGCATCCGCGTGGCCGGCACGGTGGAGATCGCCGGGCTGGACGCCGCGCCGGACGAGCGGCGGGCCAAAATCCTGCATGAGCACGCGAAGCGACTCTTCCCGGACCTGCAGACCGGCGAGCCGGTGCTCTGGATGGGCCATCGCCCCTCGACGCCGGACAGCCTGCCCGTCCTCGGCCCCGCCCCGGGGCATCCGGGCCTCTTTCTCTGCTTCGGCCACAGCCATTTCGGCATGACCGGCGGGCCGCCGGGTGGCAAGCTGGTGGCGCAGCTCGCCGCCGGCCGGCCGCCTTCGATCGACCCCGCCCCCTATTCCGCAACCCGGTTCTGATCCACGAGACCGGGAGCGGGCGCCGCGCGCGACCCTAACCATGAGCAACCAACAGGGAGTCCCGAGATGCAAAATCAGAATCATCTGCTGGTGCCATCGAGGCGCCGTTTCCTGACCCTGAGCGGCGCGGCCCTCGCCGCGCCCTTCGTCATCACCGGACCGGCCCGGGCGGCCGGCCAGGTGATCGTGCGCACGCCGGGCGGCGCCTATGACGACATCATGCGTCGCCACGTCTATGACCCCTTCACCAAGGAAACCGGGATTGCCGTAACCCCGGTGGCCGCGACCGTCGCCAAGCTGCTTGCCATGTTCAAGGCGAACAACGTGGAGCTGGACGTGATCGACACCGGCGACGGCCCGCTGGTGACGCTCGAGCGCATGGGCGCCCTCGCCCCGATCGACTATGGCAGCTGGAAGTGGACCAAGCCCGAGGATGTCGGCGCGGAGTACCGGCACGAGACGCGGGTGGCGAACTTCGTCTATTCCACCGTGCTCTCCTACAACAAGGGGACCTTCCCGGACGGCAAGTACCCGAAAGGCTGGGCCGAGTTCTGGGACGCGGAGAAGTTCCCCGGCCCGCGCATGCTGGCCGACATGGCCTCCGGCCAGCCGGATCTGGAATTCGCCCTGATCGCCGACGGAGTGCCGCGCGACAAGATCTACCCGATCGACATCGACCGCGCCTTCAAGTCGCTCTCCCGCATCCGCCCGCATATCCGCAAGTTCTGGGATACCGGCGCCCTTTCGGCGCAGATGCTCTCGGACCAGGAGGTGGTGCTGGGCTCGATCTGGAATGGCCGCCTGCAGACGCTGATCGACAAGGGCGCGCCGCTTGGCCTCGACTGGACCGAGAACATGATCCAGGTGCAGGCGCTCAGCGTGTTCAAGGGCTCGCCGAACGCTGCCAATGCGCAGAAGCTCATCGACTTCATGATGCAGCCCGAGGTGCAGGCCAAATACTCGCAGGACCTGCAATACGGCCCGACCAACCAGAAGGCCTTCGACAGCATTCCGGCCGCGCATGTGGAGCGCATGCCCGGCGGCCCCAACTCCAAGCAGCTCGGCTTCATGCGCGATGTGGGCTGGTGGGAATCGAACCGTGACAAGGTGAACCGCACCTGGTCCCGCTGGATCCTCGGATGAAGGGGGACGGCTTCACGGGCGTCCGCCTGGAGGGAGTGAGCAAGGTCTACGGGCCGGAAACGGTGGTCAGGGACATTTCCCTGGCCATCCCGCAGGGCGAGTTCTTCACGCTGCTCGGCCCCTCGGGCAGCGGCAAGACGACCACCCTGTCCATGATCGCGGGCTTTACCTTGCCGAGCCGGGGCAGCATCCATATCGACGGCAAGGACGCGACGCGGGCGCCGCCGCGCGCCCGCGGCCTCGGCATGGTGTTCCAGAACTACGCCATCTTCCCGCATCTCGACGTGTTCGGGAATGTCGCCTTCCCGCTGACCGTGCGGAAGCTGCCGAAGCCCGAGATCACGCGACGGGTGGCGGAGGCGCTGGCCATGGTGAAGCTGACCGGCTTCGAGACGCGCTTCGCCCGGCAGCTCTCCGGCGGGCAGCAGCAACGCGTGGCGCTGGCGCGCGCCATCGTCGGCCAGCCTCGGGTGGTGCTGATGGACGAGCCGCTCGGCGCACTGGACAAGAACCTGCGATACCACATGCAGGTGGAGATCAAGGAGATCTCGCGCCGCCTCGGCATGACCGTGGTCTACGTCACCCACGACCAGGAGGAGGCGCTGACCATGTCCGACCGCATCGCCATCATGGACCGCGGCCGCATCGCGCAGATGGGGCCGCCGCGCGAGGTCTATGAGCGCCCCGGCAACGCCTTCGTGGCGAAGTTCCTGGGCGAGGCCAACCTCCTCCGTGCCCGGCGGCAGGATGGCGCCCTGCGCGGCGCCGGCGATGCGCGCTTCGAGGTCGCCGCCGACCGGCCGGACCTGCCCGAAGGCCAGGTCTTCGTGCGGCCGGAGAAGGTGAGCCTGCTGGCGGAGGCCGCCGCGCCGGCCGCCAACCAGGTCGCCGGCACCGTGCGGCACACCGCCTTCCTCGGCAATGTGGTGCGCTACGAGGTGGCGCTCGCGAATGGCGAGACCCTCCTCTGCGACGCGACCAATGCCTCGGGGACGGTGCTGCGGCAGCCCGGCGAGGCGGTCCGGCTCGGCTGGCGGGCCGCCGACGCCCTGCTGCTGGAGGCGTGAGCCGATGCCGCTCCGCGACGCCGCGAAATGGGCGCTGATCGCGCCCGCCCTGGCGCTCCTGCTGCTGCTCTTCATCACGCCGATCGGCTGGTTCATCGGAGAATCCCTGGCCGAGCTCGGCAGCGCCGGCGAGGTCTGGCTGGAGGCAAAGGCGGTGCTGGGCTCCTCCGCCATCCTCGGCGCCATCCTCAACACCAACGGCATCGCGCTGACGGTGACGGTGATGGTCCTCGTCATCGGCTATCCGCTCTCCTACGCGCTCTCCCGCGCGCGCGGGCTCGCCTTCTCGCTGGTGCTGATCTGCATCGTCATCCCGTACTTCACCAGCGTCATCGTCCGCACCTATGCCTGGATGGTGATCCTCGGCCGCAACGGCCTGATCAACCAGATGCTGCTCGGCCTTGGCCTCGTCACCGAGCCGGCGGATCTGCTCTACAACCGCACGGGCGTCATCATCGGCATGACCTACGTGCTGCTGCCCTACATGGTGCTGACCCTCTACGCCGCGATGAAGGCGGTGGACCCGCGGCTGCTGCAGGCGGCCGAGGGGATGGGCGCCGGCCCCCTTACGGTCTTCGCCAAGGTTTTTCTGCCGCTCACCCTGCACGGCGTCACGGCGGGCTCGCTGATCGTCTTCATCCTGGCGCTCGGCTTCTTCATCACGCCGGCGCTGATGGGGGGGCCGGGGGACGTCATGATGGCCATGCTCATCGAGCGCGAAATCGAGCTGTCGCAGAACTGGCCGGTGGCGGCGCTGATGACCATCGTCCTCCTGGCGATCACCCTGGCGCTCTACGCCGTCTACGGGCGCTTCGCCGACCGCGGCGAGGAGGGCTTCGCGCGATGACCGGCTCCACCCTCCGGCTGGCGGCCATCCGCCTGCTCGTCGTCCTGCTCTGCGCCGCCATGCTGGCGCCCATCGCCATCGTGGTCATCGCCTCCTTCAGCGGCGATGGCTACCTGAAGTTCCCGCCCGACAGCCTCTCGCTGCGCTGGTACATCCGCTTCCTCGGCGACCCGCGCTGGCTGGCCTCGCTCTGGAACTCCTTCCTGGTCGCGGCGATGACCTGCCTGCTCTCGACCGCGCTGGGCTTCCTCGCCGCCTATGCCATGGCGCGCGGCGCCTTCAGCTTCCGCAAGGTCATCACCGCGCTGCTGCTGATGCCGCTGATCGTCCCGCATGTGGTGACGGCCATCGCCATGTACTTCCTCTCCGCGCGCTTCGGGCTGATCGGCTTCCGGCCCTGGATCGCAGTGGCGCACAGCGTCGTCGCCCTGCCGGTCGTGCTGGTCATCCTGCAGTCGGCGCTGAAGACGGTGGATCCCAACCTCGAGCGCGCGGCGATGATCTTCGGCTGCTCGCGCATGGGCGTGTTCCGCCGCGTCGTGCTGCCGCTGGCGCTGCCCGGCCTCATCTCGGCGATGCTGTTCTCCTTCCTGACCTCCTTCGACGAGCTGGTGATCTCGCTCTTCCTCGCCGGCATCCGCGCCGAGACGCTGCCGGTGCGAATCTGGAACAGCCTGCTGCTGGAGGTGGAGCCAACCATCGCCGCCGTCAGCAGCCTGCTCATCGGCGTGACCTGCCTCGCGCTGGTCGTCGAATGGGCGCTGCGCCGGGCGCGGGAAGGCAATCTGGCCCTGCGGCCCTGAACCGCGCGCCGGCCGGGGGCGCGCCGCCCCCGGTCGGCGGCCTTCATCCGCCGTCCGTCCCGACGCGCTCCGGATCGGCGCCCGCGGGGGCAGCGCCCTCCGCCCCGCTGCCGCAGGAGGCGCGGATCACCAGTTGCGCCGGCATGATCACGCGCTCCGACGGCGCGCCGCGATCGGCGATCCGCCGCAGCACCAGCCGGGCCGCCTCCCCACCGATCTGGCGCGCGCCGGTGCTCAGGGTGGTGAGCGGGGGCCGGCAGGAGGAGGCTTCCGGGACATCCCCGACGCCGGTCACGGCCACATCCCGGCCGACGACCAGCCCCGCGCGCTCCAGCCCCGCCATGGCGCCGAAGGCGACGACGTCATTGCAGCAGATCAGCGCCGTCGGGCGCGGCTGCGCGCGGGCGAGCAGCCGCGCGGCCTCCAGCCCACCCTGCCGCGCCGCCGGCGTCCGCAGGATCAGCGGTGGCGGCAGGTCGTGCCGCCGCAGGGCCGCCTTGACCCCTGCCAGGCGCTCGCGGATGCCCGAATGCATCACCGCCGCCCCGGCGAAGGCGAAGCGCCGGTGACCCAGGCGGACGAGATGCTCGGTGAGGTGGTCGAGGCCCAGCGCATTGGCGGGCCCGGTGAAGTCGCCGCCGCTGCCGGGCACGCAGCGCATGACCTGCACGACGGGAAGCCCCTGCTCGGCCAGGCGGGCGATCCGCTCCGCACCCGTTGTCACGGCGGGGCAGAGGATGAGGCCATCGACGCCATGCTCGCGCAGCCGCTGGATGGTGCGGTCCTGGCGTTCCAGGGATTCCTCGGTGGTGGCGAGGAAGGCGATGTAGTCGGAGGCATCCAGCGCCGCGCTGACCCCGGCCGTCAGCTCGGCGAAGAAGGGATTGTCGATTTCCGTGACGAGCAGCCCGATGGTCTTGGTGCCGCTGCCCCGCAGGGTCGCCGCGCCCCGGTTGTACAGGTAGCCGACGGCCTTGGCCGAGGCCTGGACCCGCGCCCGTGTCTCGGCCGCCACCAGAGGACTGTCGCGCAGCACGAGGGACACCGTGGCCCGCGAGACGCCGGCATGACGGGCCACGTCGGTCAGGGTGATGCGGGCGGGTGCCGGGTCCGAGGCCATGGTCTTCCGGTGGGGCATAGGGGCGCAGCTTATCAGATTGTTCCAATTCCTTTTCCAGGGTTCATCCGCCTATCCCGGCAAAATGAGGCTGAAGTTTTGCCTTGCCGTTTGGATCAATCCAATGAACGATCCTGCCTATGCCCCGGGAACAGGGGATCTGAGGGAGGAGAGCCGAGACATGCTCCGGCGCAGAAGCCTTGCCATCTTGGGAATGGGAGCGACGGCCAGCGCAGCCCTGCCCCGCCTGGCCCGCGCGGCCTGGCCCGAAAGGCCCATCCAGATCGTCTGCCCCGGGCCGGCGGGGGGCGGCATGGACACCTATGCTCGCGCCATCATCCCCTTCGTGGCGCCACGCCTCGGCGCCGCCTCGATGGTGGTCATCAACCGGCCGAACGCCTCCGGCCAGCTCGCCTTCGAGAGCGTCGCCCTGGCGGAGCCGGATGGCTACACCATCGGCGTGGCGCAGACGCCGAACCTGATCACGCTGCCGATCGAGCGCCAGGTCCGCTACCGCGTCCAGAACCTGACCTATATCGCCAATGTCGTCGAGGATCCCGGCGGGCTCTTCGTCCGCACCGACTCGCCCTACCGCAGCGTCGGCGATCTGGTCGAGGCGGCGCGCAAGCAGCCCGGGCGCCTGGCCATCGGCAGCGCCGGCATCGGCACGGACGATCACCTGCTGATCCTGGCCCTGCAGGAGGCCACGGGCACCGAGTACTCGCATGTGCCCTATTCCGGCACGCCGCCCATCATCTCCGCCGTGCTGGCCGGCGATCTCGCCGCCGGCTCCTTCAATGTCAGCGAGGGCATCGCCCTCGTGAAGCAGGGCAGCCTGCGCCTGCTCGGGCAGGCGGGGCCGCAGCGCCTCGACATGGCGCGCGACATCCCGACCTTCCGCGAGCAGGGCATCGACATGGTCGCGGGCTCCACCCGCGGTGTCATCGCACCGCCCGGCCTGCCGGATGCGCTGCGGGACCGCTTCCGCACCGCCTTTGCCGAAGCGCTCGCCGATCCCGCCTGGCACAAGGAGGCGGAACGGCTTTCCCTTCCGCTGCGGATCATGAGCGGCGAGGAGCAGCAGCGCGTCTTCCTCGAGGACGACAGGAAGCTGCGCGCCCTGTGGCAGCGCCGTCCCTGGCGGGAATGAGGCGATGAGCGGAATACGGATCCCGCGCCGCGGGCTCGCGGCGCTCGGGCTCGGCCTCGCGGGCCTCTCGCAGCGCGCCATGGCGCAGCCGGCGGACTGGCCGACCAAACCGGTCCACCTCATCGTGGCCTTTGCTCCCGGCGGTGCTACGGACGTCCTGGCGCGCCTGCTGGCCGAGCGCCTCCAGGCGGTGCTGGGTCAGCCCGTCGTGGTGGAGAACCGGGCGGGCGCCGCCGGTATCATCGGCACCGAGGCGGCCGCCCGCGCCGCGCCGGACGGCTACACGCTGCTGCAGGGGACCATCAGCACGCATGCGATGAACGTGCCGCTCTACGGCGCGAAGCTCAGCTACGATCCGGTCCGGGACTTCGCGCCGATCGCCCGCACCTCCACGGGATACAACCTGCTGGTCGTGCATCCCGGCGTCCCGGCGCGCAGTGTCGGCGAGTTGATCGCGCTGGCCAAGGCGAAGCCCGGCAGCCTCGCCTACGGATCGGGCGGCAATGGCACCTCGACGCATCTGGCCGCCGAGATGTTCAAGACCATGGCCGGTGTGGACCTGCTGCACGTGCCCTTCCGCAGCACCGCGCCGGCTGCCACGGCGCTGACGGCGGGCGAGATCCAGGTGATGTTCGACACCAGCGTCTCCTCCCTGCCGCTGGTGCGCGAGGGGCGGCTGCGCGCGCTGGCGGTGACGGCGCCGAAGCGCATGGCGTCGCAGCCCGATCTGCCGACCGTGGCGGAAACGCTGCCCGGCTTCGAGATGGGCACCTGGAACGGCCTCTATGCGCCGGCCGGCACGCCGGCGGCGATCCTGGAGCGCGTCGATGCAGCGGCGCGCGCCGCCTTGCAGGACCCCGGGCTCGTGGCCCGCTATGCCGCGCTGGGAACGGATGTCTTCTACGCCAATGGCCGGGATTTCGACGCCTTTCTGAAGGCGGAGATCGACCGCTGGACACGCGTGGTGCGCGACGCGCGCATCACCATGGACTGAGCTCGCGAAAGGACAAGCAGATGACGGTGGGTTTCCGAATCAGGGCGGATTTCACGCGGGTCGATCCCGGGCTGGCCGAACGCGCCGCGGCGATTCCGGCGGCGAATATCGGCGATGTGGTGAATCGCATGCAGTGCATGCGCGGCGGGTTCCGCGCCTATGGCGGGCGTCGCGTCGTGGCCGGCCCGGCGCTCACCGTCCGCGCCCGGGCCGGCGACAACCTGATGCTGCACGAGGCGCTGGATCTGGCGCGCCCAGGCGACGTGATCGTCTGCGATGCCGGCGGGGATCTCGGGATCGCCATCATGGGCGACATCATGGGGCGCTATGCCGCCAGCCTCGGCATCGCCGCCATCATCGTCGATGGCGCCATCCGCGACGTCGATGGGCTCGCGAAACTGCCGCTCGGCGTCTGGGCGCGTGGCGCGACCCCGGCCGGTCCTTACAAGGACGGACCGGGCGAGATCGGCTATCCGGTGTCCTGCGGCGGGCTCGTGGTCGCGCCGGGGGACCTGATCGCCGCCGACGAGGATGGCGTTGTCGTGGTGCCGCGGGAGGATGCCGCCGGGGTGATCGCCGCCGCGGAGGCGCATTCCCGCAAGGAACAGGAGATGATGCAGGCCATCGACGCGCGGCGCTTCGACCGCGCCTGGGTCGCCCAGGGCCTGACCGCGAAGGGCGTGACCCGCCTCTAGTGTCCTGATTCCGGAGTCCTGCGGACTTCGTCATCCGGCCACTCGCCCCTGTTGCCAGTAGCCGGCCGCTCCGCTTCGTCCGCGGCAAATGCAGCAAGCTTCGCGGGCAGGACACGAGTATTTCGCCCCGTCGGGTCGCGTCGGGGCACGGGCATGCGGGGGCGGCGGATGCCCCGGCATGCCGCCGCCGGCATCCTCCTTGTCACCAGTAGGTGAACAACATCAGGATCGCCAGGACGAGGAGCACCAGCACACCGATGTAGACCGAGCGCCGGCGTGGTGTCCCGACGTCGATATAGGCGCCCGGGACCTTCCCCGGCCGGCCGTCACGTTTCCGGTTCGTCTGCTGCTGCATGTCGCGCTCCTGTATGGTCCGATCGCCAGCGCCCGGTGCAGCGCCTCTCCTGAGGCAACCGCCGACCGAGACGGAGGTTCGCCATCGTGCCGGCGGCGCAAGGGGCGCCGGCGTGGAGCGCGGAAGGGGGAACCGGCGATGCATCGATCCGGCAGCCGCGTGGCGGCCTTCCTGGCGGGTTCGCTCGCCCTTTCCGCTACCGCCCTCATCCTGGCCCGCGGGGCACAGCCCCGGCGCACAGCCACCCGGCCGGCCGTGCCGGTCTGGTTGAAGGCGGGCTATGGTGTGGCGACGCCGGCCATTGCCGCCGTCTATTGGCGCACCTATGGCCCGGCGAATTTCCTCTGGCTCTCCGATCTCGCGTTAGCCAGCACGACCCTGGCGGTGATCCGCGAGGACCGGCTGCTCGCCAGCATGCCGGCGGTGGGCGTGCTGCCGCTGGAACTGGCCTGGTCGGCGGATTTCATGGCCGGTGGCCGCCTGCTCGGCCTGGCGGACTACATGTTCGACCCTCGCCTGTCGCGCGGGCTGCGGGCACTTTCCCTCTTCCACCTCGCCCTGCCGCCGACGCTGCTCTGGCTGCTGCGCCGGCTCGGCTATGACCGCCGCGCCCTTCCGCTGCAAACCTTGCTGACCTGGTCGGCCCTGCTGCTGAGCTACGCGGGAACGCCGCCAGCGCAAAACATCAACTGGGTCTTCGGGCCCGGCAGCCGGCCGCAACAGGTCTTGCCGCCGCGACTGTATCTCGGCCTGCTCGTGGCCGCCCTGCCGGTGCTGGTGTTCCTGCCGGCCGACCGGCTGCTGCGCCGCGCCTTCTCGCGGCATGACTGACCGGGTCGGAGGCATTCGAGATGCCGCCAGAGGCGTAAGAAAGTTCGGGGGAAGGAATTCCCCCGAACCCCCATCTTCTTTTTGTCAGTTTGGCGTTGCGTTCTAAGCGAGCGCGGGAACTGGCAGAAAAAAGAAGGGGGCCTGGGGGGAATTCATTCCCCCAGCCTTTTCCGCCTGCTTTCACCCTTCCACCATCCGCACCGCCTCAGCGGCCAGATCCTCGGGAACGTAATGACCGCCAGCGAACTCGCGGTATCGCACGGCATAGCCCGCCTCGCGCAGACGGGGCACGAGCCGCCGGCTGCAGGCGCCGATCGGCAGGACATCATCCTCCACTCCGTGCGACACGAAAATGGCGGGCCGGCCCAGCGCGGGCGGCGGCGCGACGAAGCCCGGCGAGAAGGCGAGGGCATGGGTGAAGAGGTCGCCGTTTCCCAGCGCCAGCGAGAGGGCATAAGAGGCGCCGTCGGAGAAGCCGGCGAGGGCGACCCGCCGCGGGTCCACGCGATGGCGCTGGAAGACCGCGCATAGGGCGGCATCGAGGAAGGTGACGTCGGGCCCATAGCCACCCAGGATGACATCCCATGTCGCGCCGCGGCTTTCCGGCACGAGCAGCAGCACGCCGGATGCGGCATGCTCGATGAACCGGAGCGCGCCGGCCGCGTGGCCACCGGCCCCGTGCAGCATCACCACCAGCGGCAGGGCTGCCTCGCCCATCCCTTCCGGAACGCGCAGGAACCCGTCCCGCCGTTGGTCGAGGCCGAGGCCGTGCAGCCCGGGCGGCAGCGCCGGCACCTCCGGCGCAGGCTCCGGCCGGGCCAGCAGGCGGCCCCGTGCCGCGCTCGCCCCGCCGGCCATGGGGGCGCTCACGCCCGGCCTCCGCTGGCGCCGGCATCGGGCCGCTTGGCGTCATTCCTCGCCGGCCGTTTCATCCCTGCCCTCCCTGACGGCCCGTGCCGGACCCGTGCGGAGAACGCGGCAGCGGCACGCAGTTTGCGGCCGCGCGCCGCCGTAGCCCGCGCAACCGATCCTTCGCGCAGGCGCTTTGCCAGGAAGCACCCTTGCGGAGAGGAACAGCCATGGCCGGACCCGGTGATGATGCCCGCCACGATCCCGGCGACGCGGTGCCCGAAGGTGTGGCGCCCACATCTCCGCCACCGCCCAGCGACGAGGACCTGAAGGTGAAGCGCAAGCTGGAGGAGATGGGGCGGAAGCGGGGGGAAACGCCGCCGCAGCCAGGCGGAGACGGCCGGGAATGATCGCCGCGGGATTTCCCGCAAGGCGAGACCGGACGCCGCGGCCCCCTTGACCGAAGGGGAGCCGCACTCCCTTAACTTCGCCCCGGACAAGGTGAAGGAGGGCCACCATCGCCCGGGAATGCGGCATTTGCTCGGCCCCGCCGCCCTGGCGGCCAAGCCCGCTGGTGCGCGCCTCGATCCTGCTGCATGCGGGGGGTGCCGGCGCGCTCGCCCTGGCGCCCGCGCTCTGGCCCTGGGTGCTGGGCGGGCTGGCGGCGAACCATCTGGCGCTCGGGTTTTGCGGCATGCTGCCGCGCTCGCGGCTGCTGGGGCCCAACCTGACCCGGCTGCCCAGGGATGGCGCGCGGCGTAGCCAGGTCGCCCTCACCTTCGACGACGGCCCCGATCCCGACACCACGCCCCGCGTGCTCGACCTGCTGGATGCCCATGAGGCGCGGGCCTCCTTCTTCCTGATCGGCCAGCGCGCCGCGCGACACCCGGCACTGGTGCGGGAGATCCTGCGGCGCGGCCACAGTGTCGAGAACCACACCCACAGCCATCCGCCGCATTTCGCCGCCCTCGGCCTCGGCGGACAGCGGCGCGAGATCCTGCAGGCCCAGGCCGCCATCCGCGAGGCAGGTGGGGCGCCGCGCTTCTTCCGCCCGCCGATGGGGCTGCACAGCCCGCTGCTCGCCCCGGTGCTCGCCGGCCTTGGTTTGCGCCATGCCTCCTGGACCCGGCGCGGCGCGGATGGCGCCATCGGCGATCCGGTGCGGGTGCTGCACCGGCTGCGGCGCCCCGCCGCCGGCGAGATCCTGTTGCTGCATGACGGCAACAGCCGCCCCGGTCCCGGGGGCCGGCCGGTGGTGCTGGCCGTGCTGCCCGCCCTGCTGGCGCAGTTCCGCGCCGCCGGTCTCAGCCCGGTGCCGCTGCCCCTGGCCGTGGACGGGCCCGCCGCGCCAGCAGCAGTGGCAGCCGCAGGAGAAAGCCCAGCATCAGCCGCGCGTGCATGCCCGTGAGCAACAGGTTGTCCCGCCCGTAGTGGAAATGCGAGACGCCGCCTTCGGCCGCGGAGAGATAGCGGACGGGCACGGGGATGTTCACCAGCGGCAGGCCCGCCCAGCACAGCCGTACCGCCGCCTCGGCGTCGAAGTCGTAGCGCCGCATCCAGCGCGTGCGCCGCATCACCGTCACCAGCGGCGCGATGGGATAGACGCGGAAGCCGAAGAGCGAGTCGCCGAGCCCGGCCCAGAGCGTCTCCAGATTGGCCCAGAAGTTGGAGATCCGCCGCCCGCGCACGCGCAGCGCCGGCGCCTCCGGCCCGAAGACCGGCAGGCCGAGCACCAGCGCCTCCGGCGCCCGCGCCGAGGCCGCCATCAGCACGGGGATGTGCTCCGCCGGGTGCTGGCCATCGGCATCCATGGCCAGGGCATGGGTGAAGCCGGCGGCGGCGGCGGCCTCCAGCCCGTGCAGCAGCGCCGCCCCCTTGCCACCATTGCGCGGCAGCCGCAGCACGCGCAGCCCAGGATCGGCCGCCGCCAGGGCGTCGAGCGGCGCGTCGCTGCCGTCGGTGCTGCCGTCCACCACCACCCAGACGGGGTTCCAGCAGGCGCGGGCGGCGCGCAGCGTCTCCGTCAGGATCGGGCCGGTGTTGTAGGAGGGGATCAGGACCAGATGGGTGCGGGAGGCGGGCGTCATGGCGCCTTCAGGCCACATCCGGCCGTGCCGCGCCAGCGAGCGATTGGCAGGCGAGCGTCGGGCAAGCAAGCGACTGGCGCATGTAGTGCTCCACCGCGCCGCTGAGCTCCTGCGGGCGGCCATCCGGCAGGAAGCGGGGCCCGAGCCGCACCCGGCAGCGCAACGGCAGGGGCGGGCGGCGCAGCGCCGGCCAGCCCTTGCGGAGATAGGGCGTCTCGCTCTCGATCAGCACCGTCTGCACCGGAGCGCCGGCGCGCTGCGCGATCACCGCGAAGGAGCGGCTGACCGGACCGAGCGTGGGCGCCATGGGCTCCGCCGTCTCCCCCACCGGGCTGCGCGTCGCCTCGGGAAAGATCAGCAGTTGCCGCCCCTCGCGCAGCGCCTCCGCCGCCTGGCGGATCATGCGCTGCGTGGCGTCGTTGCGCACATAGCCCGCCAGCCGGACCCCGCCGCCGAGCAGCAGGTTGTCCCAGAGGGAAGCCTTGGTGATGCAGACCACCCGCGGCAGGCGCGAGGCAACCAGCACCGCATCCAGCATCGATGGATGGTTGGGCGTGATGATCAGCCCGCGCTCCTCGCGCAGCGCGTCCAGCGCCGAGAGGTCGCAGCGCAGCGCGCCGGTCAGCCGCATGGCGCCCAGGAAGAGCCAGAAGCCGCGCGAGATTCCCCATTGCCCGAGCGGCCGCCCGACCGAGGCGGGCAGCAGGCGGTAGAGCAGCGCCGCCGGCAGGCTCCAGAGCAGGCACATCACCGCGAAAAGCAGCAGCAGCCCGTAGAACACCACCGTGTCCCTGGCGCCCCGCAGCGGTTCCCACACCCCGTGGGCCGACCCATTCGGCGGAGCGGACGGATGGATGGCGGAGTCGTTCAGCGGCGGCCTCCCGATTTTCCCGGACCCTAGCCGAGCGGGCCGGAGGCGGTCTATCGGTTGTCGCGCCCGCATCGCCGGCCGGCCGGCGCGGGCGGCCCGCTGGGAGATGCCCTTGGGAGATGTCCGTGACCGAATCGCCGCCGCACCAGGCCGCCCCGCACCCCACCCTGTCGGCCTATTACCCGGAGGACGCCCAGCGCGCCGGCTTCGTCCGCAGCCTCTTCGATGACACCGCGCCGTATTACGACCGGATCAACCGCCTCTTCTCGCTCGGCACCGGCGCCTGGTATCGCCGCCGGGCGCTGCGGCAGGCGGGCCTCGCGCCCGGCATGCGGGTGCTCGACGTCGCCACCGGCACGGGGCTGGTGGCGCGCGAGGCGGCGCGCATCGCCGGCCCCTTGGGCAGCGTGCTCGGGCTCGACCCCAGCGCCGGCATGCTGGCGGAGGCCCGACGCGAGCTGGCCATCCCGCTGCTGCAGGGCCGCGCCGAGTCGCTGCCGCTGGCCACCGGCAGCGTGGATTTCGTCAGCATGGGCTATGCGCTGCGCCATGTCGCCGACCTCGCCACCACCTTCGGGGAGTTCCTGCGGGTGCTGCGGCCCGGCGGCCGCGTGCTGCTGCTGGAGATCGGCCGCCCGGATGGCGCCTGGGCGCATGCCGCCGCGCGCGCCTATCTCGGCCGGGTGGTGCCGGCGCTGTGCCGCCTGGGCGCGCCGCGTGGCCGCTCCGGCACGCTGATGCGCTACTACTGGGACACGATCGAAGCCTGCGTGCCCGCCGAGACCATTCTGCGCCACCTCGGTCAGGCGGGTTTCGCCGAGGTGGGCTGCGAGACCTCCCTGGGCATCTTCCGCGCCTACAGCGCGCGCAGGCCCGGCTGAGGCCGGAAAGGCCATGCAACCCGCGCGCATGCGATCTTGCGCCCGAATCGTCAGCCCCGCCATGATGCGGCCGCCTGGAGAAAGCCCGCCCCCGCCCGTGTCCCTTCATCCTGCCGCGCCGGCCCTGCTCGCGGAGGTGGCCGGCCGCTATGCGGCGGCCCCGCGCTTCACGCGCGGCTATGTCCGCGCCAAGCTGCGGCGCGACCCGGCGACCGCCGCCATCCTCGGCCTCGGCGCCGCCGCGGGCCTCGGTCATGTCGCGGATCTCGGCTGCGGCCGGGGGCAGCTCGCCCTGGCGCTGCTGCTCGGCGGCACGGCGGAGCGCGTCACCGGCCTGGATGGTCATGCCGCGCATCTGGCCGAGGCGCGGCTTGCCGCCGCCGGGCTGCCGGCCCGCTTCGAGCTGGCCGATCTCCACACCGCGCCGGTGCCCGATTGCGACACCGTGCTGCTGGTCGATGTCCTCTATCAACTGCCCGAGGCGGCGCAGATGGACCTGCTCGCCCGCGCCGCGGCCGCCGCGCGGCACCGCCTCGTGATCCGTGCCTTCGACCCGGCACGGGGCTGGCGCAGCCGCTTCGGCCTGGGCATGGAGCGGGCCAATCGCGCGTTGCGCGGCGCCCGCCGGACGGCCAGCATCGAACCGCTCCCCCTGGCCGTGCTGGCGGCGCCGCTGACGGCGGCTGGCTTCCAGGTCACGGTGCGCCCCTGCTGGGCCGGGACGCCCCTGCCCAATGTGCTGATGCTTGCGGAAAGGACGAATGGATGAGGCGGCTGCTCCGGGGATTCCTGCTCGGTCTGGCGCTGCTCGCGCCGGGAATCGCCAGGGCGCAGGATGCGGCGGATGCCCGCCTGCAGCCGAAGTTCGAGGCCGGGATCGCCGCCGGCGGCGGCTGGCTGCCGGACTATCCGGCGGCCGACCAGAACCATCTCCAGGGGTTGTTCTTTCCCTATGTGATCTATCGCGGCGAGATCCTGCGCAGCGATTCGCAGGGTGTGCGCGGGCGCTTCTACAACAGCGAGAGCATCGGCCTGGAGCTAAGCCTTTCCGGTGCCTTTCCCGCCTCATCCTCCGACAACGATGCCCGCGAGGGCATGCCGGACCTCGACTGGCAGGGCGAGATCGGCCCCGCCCTGCGGCTGACGCTGTGGCAGGACCGCGCCGTGCGCCAGCGACTGAACCTGGAACTGCCGGTGCGGGCGGTCTTCTCCACCGACTGGTCCTCGGTCCACTATCGCGGGCTCATCGCCGCGCCGGAACTGGCTTATGAGCGGCTCAACCTGTTCTCCACCGGCGCGCGCTTCCGCATCGGCCTGGGGCCGATCTTCGCGACCGGCCGGATGATGGACTATTTCTACCGCGTCGAGCCGCAATACGCGCGCCCTGGCCGCCCGGCCTATGACGCCGATCCCGGCTATCTCGGCACGCGCCTGCAATTCTCCTACCGCCTGCCGCTGACCGAGCGGCTTTCGATGGTAGCGGGCGGGCGGCTCGAATCCTTCCACGGCGCCACCAACGACGACAGCCCACTGTTCCGCGACAAGTGGAACACCTCCGTCGCGCTCGGCTTCGCCTGGTCGCTCTACCAGTCCGAGAGCCGTGTCGCGTCCACGGCCTCGCCTTTCGACTGAGAGGGAAAAGGCCGGGGGAAGGAATTCCCCCGGACCCCCATCTTCTTTTTGTCAGTTGGGTGCTGTGCGTGCCGCCAACGCGGGGATTCGAAGAAAAAGATGGGGGCTGGGGGGAATTCCTCCCCCCCAGCCTTTTCCTCTGCAAGGGCAGGAAATTCCGAGAGCTTACAGGAATTTCCCTTGTGCGGGACCGGTTTTCGCGCCCTATGTTCAGGGGCTTATATCCGGCCCAGGCTTGAGGGAGGTTTGCGTGAGTTGCCAGTTGGCCATCGAATCGGAGGTGGCCGCCTTGATTGTCGAAGCCCTCCACCTGGAAACCCCCGCCGATCAGATCGACCCCGAAGCGCCCCTGTTCGGCGAGGGTCTCGGCCTCGATTCCATCGACGCGCTGGAGATCGCGCTCGCCGTATCCCGTCGCTACGGCTTCCAGCTGCGGTCGGATGACGAGCGGAATGGGCAGATCTTCGCCTCGCTGCGCAACCTCTCCGCGCATATCGAAAAGCATCGCCAGCGCTGAGCCGATGCTGAGGGCTGCCTGGCGCTTCGCCCCGATGCTGCTCGCCGGCGCCCTGATCGGGCTGGCGCGGCTGGCCGGCCGTGCCGACATCGCCGTGCTGCTCGGGCTGCTGGCGCTGGCACTGGCCGTGGCGCGACGCCTGCCCAGCCCGGTGCGGCTGCTGCTGGGCACCGCCGCTGCGGCCCTGGCCGTGTCCTGGCCGCTGCTCCGCCCGATGGCGCCGCAGCGGCTGGCCGCCCTGCTGCCGCCATTCGGCGACCTGCTGCTCTGCGCGCATTTCGGCGCCACGCTATGGCCGGGCCGCGAGCCGCTGATCAGCCGCTACACCCGGCATGACTTCGGCCGGCTACCGCCGGAATGCGCCGGCTACACCCGGGGGCTGACCCTGCTCTGGGCGGCCGTCTTCGCCGCCCTGGCGCCGCTGCACGCCGTGTTGCTGCTCGGCCTGCCGCCGCTGACGCCGCCGATGGACGGCACGGTGGTGATGGGGGGAACGGCGGCGGCGCTCCTGGCCCTCTTCCTGGCGGAGCATGTGGTCCGCAGCCTGCGCTTCCCGCAATTCGGCATCGCCACCCCGGCCCGCACCTTGCGCGCCATCCTTTCGGCCCATCTGTCCCGCCATGCCTGACGCCCTGCCCACCGCCCCGCTCATCGCCCGCCCGGCTGAGGCCGTCATGTTCCGCCGTGGCGCGGAGCCAGTCACCTGCGGGCGCTTCCTGGCCGATGTGGCGGCGCTCGCCGCCCGCCTGCCGGACCGCCCCCATGTGCTCAGCCTCTGCGCCGACCGCTACCACGCGCTGGTCGGCTTCGCCGCGGCGGTGAGCCGGGGGCAGGTGATGCTGCTCTCCAGCGACCGCTCGGCCCGGCGCCAGCGCGAGATCGCCGCCAGCTACCCCGACCTCTACACCCTGGCCGATGCCGGGGATGAACCGGGCTGGGAAGCGCCGCCGGACGCGGTGCGCGTCTCCGCCACCGCGCCGGCCGGCGCCACCGGCCCCAATCCTTCCATCCCGCTGGCGCAGATCGCCGCGATCGGCTTCACCTCGGGCAGCACCGGCGCGCCGGCGGCGCATCCGAAGCCCTGGGGCGCCCTGGTCGCCGCCGCCGAGGCCGCGGCCGAGCGCTTCGGCCTGAACCATCCGGACGGGCAGGAGACCACCGTGGTCGCCACCGTGCCACCGCAGCACATGTACGGCTTCGAGACCACCATGGTGCTGCCGCTGCATGCCGCGACCGCCAGCCATGCCGGGCCATATTTCTACCCTGTCGAGGTGGCCGAGGCGCTGCACGCCGCCCCCGGCCACCGCGTGCTGGTAACGACACCGCTGCAGATGCGCGCGCTGCTCGGCTCTGGCCAGGCCATGCCGCCGCTGCAGGCGGTGATCTCCGCCACCGCGCCGCTGGAAGCCTCGCTGGCCGAGGCGGTGGAGCGGGCCTGGGAGGTGCCGGTGCTGGAGATCTACGGCGCCACCGAGATGGGCTCGATCGCTAGTCGCCGCACCCTCGATGGCCCGCTCTGGACGCTTTACCGCAGCGTCGCCCTGCGCCGCACGAGCGAGGATGCCGTGGCCGCCGAGGTCGCCGGCCTGCCGGACCCCGTGCCGCTGGCCGATGCGGTGGAGCTGGAGCCGGGCGAGCGCTTCCGCCTGCTCGGCCGCCGCACCGACATCGTGAAGCTGGGCGGCAAGCGTGCCTCGCTGGCCCGCCTCAACGCCCTGCTCAACAGCATCGAGGGCGTGCAGGACGGCGTTTTCGTCGTGCCGGAGGACCTGGACCGCAATCCCGCCGCTCGGCTCGCCGTCTATGCCGTGGCGCCGGGGCGCAGCGCGGAGGCCATCCTGGCCGCGCTGCGCGAGCAGGTGGACCCGGTCTTCCTGCCGCGCGCCGTGGTGCTGGTCCCGGCCCTGCCGCGGGATGCTGTCGGCAAGCTGCCACAGCACGCCCTGGCGGCGCTGCGGCGCCAGCTGGCGGGCACGGTCTGAGATGTCGGACGCGATCCCCTGGCGGGTGCGCTTCGCGGTGCCGGCCACGCATCCCTGCCTGCCCGGGCATTTCCCCGGCCGGCCGGTGGTGCCGGGCGTGGTGCTGCTGGACGCCATCTTCGCCGCCCTCGCCGAGGCGGGGCAGGGCGCCGTCACGCGCCTGCTGCGCGCCAAGTTCACCACCCCCGTGGCGCCCGAGGAGGTGGTGGAGTGCGAGTTCCGCAGCGCCGCGCCGGGCCGGGTCGCCTTCCAGTGCCATTGCCGCGGCGCGCTGGCGCTGAGCGGCGAGGCCGCCCTGGAACCGGCCCCGGCCGCATGACCTGGACCACCCAGCGGGAGCGGGGGAATGCCGCCGCGCTGCGGCTGATGGGCTGGATCATCACCCGGCTCGGCTGGCGCGCGGCCTGGCTGCTGCTCTACCCGATCACCGCCTATTTCTTCGTCTCCTCGCCCCGGCAGCGCGCGGCGGCCCGGTGTTTCCTGCGCCGTGCCCTGGGGCGCGAGCCCAGTCTGGCGGACCAGTTCCGGCAGTACTTTACCTTCTCCGCCACCCTGCTCGACCGCGTCTTCCTGCTGGACGGGCGGCACGAGGGCTACGACATCCGCGTTGTCGGGCTGGATCTGCTGAAGGCCCGCATCGCCGAGGGCCAGGGCTGCATCCTGCTCGGCGCGCATCTCGGCAGCTTCGACGCCATGCGGGCCGTGGCCGATGGCGGCTGCCCCGTCGAGGTGGTGGCGCTGATGCATGCCGAGCACGCCGCCATCAGCGCCGCCTTCTTCGCGCGGCAGGCGGCGGGGACGCGCACCGCCGTGATCCCGCTCGGCCGGCCGGATGCCATGCTGCGCGCCAAGGAATGTCTGGAGCGCGGCGGTTTGGTCGGCATCCTGGCGGACCGCACGCCGCACCAGGGCAAGGTGGCGCATGCTCCCTTCCTCGGCCGGCCCGCCGCCTTCCCGGAGGGGCCGCACATCCTGGCCGCCGTGCTCGGCGCGCCGGTGATGCTGGCCTATGGCGTCTGGACCGGGCCGCGCCGCTACGAGGTGCATTTCGAGCCCTTCGCCGAGCGCATCCTGCTGAACCGCGCCCGGCGGCGCGAGGATCTCGCCGCGGCGGTCGGCCACTATGCCGCGCGCATCGAGGTTGTGGCCCGCGCCTTCCCCTACAACTGGTTCAATTTCTATGACTTTTGGCAGGAGATGGAGGCCTGATGCCCTTGCCGTCCTGCTCCCGCCGCGCCGCCCTGCGGCTGGTTGCCCCGCTCGCCCTGTCTGGAGCCCCCTTGGCCGGCGCCGCCCTGGCCCAGACCTCGATCACGCTGGAAGGCGTGATGGCGGCGCTCGCCGCCCGCCGTAGTGGCGAGGCCGGCTTCACCGAGAGCAAGGAGATCCCGCAGCTGGACACGCCGCTGCGCAGCACCGGCACTCTTACCTGGATCGCGCCGGACCGGCTGGAGAAGCACACCCTTTCGCCGGTCGAGGAGATCCTGCGGGTGGAGGGCGACCGGCTGCTGCTGACGCGCCCGGCGCAGAACCTCCAGCGCAGCATGGGGCTGGACGATGTGCCGGAGATCCGGCCGCTGGTGGAATCGATCCGCGCCACCCTGGCCGGCGACCTCGCCACGTTGCAGCGCCATTTCGAGATCGACTTCCAGCCCGAGACGACCGGCTGGCGCATGTGGCTGACGCCGCGCTCCCTCCGCGTGCGCGCGGCGCTGCAATCGGTGGAGATCACCGGCACTGGCGGCGAGCTGACCTCGATGGTCACCCAGGGCAATGAGGGAACGACACGGCTGGTTATCACGCCCCCGCCGGCCGCGCGCTGAGATGGCGGCGCAGGCAAGGCTGGGGGGAATGAATTCCCCCCAGGCCCCCCTTCTTTTTTCTTCGAGTTCCCGCGCGGGTGGCCCGCACAGCCCTCAACTGACAGAAAAAAGATGGGGGTTCGGGGGAATTCCTTCCCCCGACCTTTTCCCGGCATGAGCCAGCGCCCCGTCGCCCGCCTGCTGGGTGCCCTGCTCCTCCTCGCGTTGCTGGCGGCAGCGCTGTTCCGGGGCGTCACCTTCCGCGCCGAGATGAGCGACCTGCTGCCTCCCGGCAGCACCCCGGGCGCGGAATTCCTGCTGCGCGAATTGCGCAGCGGCGCCGCCACCACCCTGCTGCTGGCCGGCATCGAGGGCGCACCGGAGCCGGAGCTGGCCCGCCTCAGCCGCCGGGTGGCGGAGGGGCTGCGCGCCTCCGGCCGCTTCGCCTTCGTGGGCAACGGCACGCAGGACCTGGGCGAGGCCGAGCGGGACCTGCTGTTCCGCTACCGCTACCTGCTTTCCCCCGCCACCGGCCCCGCCCTGTTCGAGGCGCCGGCGCTGCGGGAGAAGATGGTGGCCCTGCTCGACGGGCTGCGCTCCGCCGCCTCGCCGCTGCTGGCGCGCTACGGCTTCGCCGATCCGGCCGGCGCCTTCTTCGCGCTGCTTGGCGCTTGGCTCGGCGAGAGCCACGTGGCGCTGCGCGAGGGTGTCTGGTTCGCGGAGGACAGCGCCGCGCCGCGCGCCCTGATCATCGCGCGCGGCAAGGCCTCCGGGCTCGACCTCGACGGCCAGGCAGCGGCGGTGGCGGTCTTCCACACGGCCTTCGCCGCCGCCGGGCCGGCTGAGGGGGCGCGACTGCTGGTCAGCGGCCCCGGCGTGTTCAGCACCGCCGCCGCGGCCGCCGTGCGGGCCGATGTGCAGATGATCTCGCTGCTCTCCGGCCTGCTGATCGCCGCCTTCCTGTGGTGGCGCTACCATTCCCTGCTGATGCTGGCGGCGGTGGCGGTGCCGCTCGCCGCCGGCACCCTGGCCGGCACGCTGGCGGTGGCGCTGGCCTTCGGGGCGGTGAACGGCGCCGCCTTCGGCTTCGGCATGACCATGCTCGGCATCATCGCCGATTATCCAGTGCTGCTGGTCACCCAGCGCCGCCCGGAGGAGCGGCTGGAGGAGACGGCGCGGCGCCTCTGGCCGACGCTGCGGCTGGCGGCGGCGGCGGCCACGCTGGGCCTCACCGCCATGCTGGCCTCCGGCTTCCCCCTGCTGGCGCAGCTTGGCCTGTTCGGCGCCACCGGGCTGCTGGTGGGGGTGGCCGTCACCCGCTGGGGCCTGCCCTGGCTGCTGCCGGGTCAGGTGATCGGGCCGCGCCCGCTGCCCCGGCCGATGGCCCGCGGCCTGGCCGCCCTGCGCGGCGCCCGCTGGCCCTTCCTGGCGGTGCCGGCCGCCGCCCTGCTCCTGCTGGCCCTGGGCGGCCCACGCTGGAACCAGGATCTCGACCGCCTGAGCCCGGTGCCGCAGGCGCAGCGCGACCTCGACGCCGAGTTGCGCCGCCAGCTCGGCGCGCCTGATGTCGGCATGCTGATCGCCCTGCGCGGCGCCGATGCGGAGACGGTACTGCAGGCCGCCGAGCGGGTCGGGCGGGCGCTTGACCCACTGGTGGCGCGCGGCGCGCTTGGCGGCTTCGACAGCCCGGCCCGTTACCTGCCCAGCATGGCCATGCAGCGCGCGCGCCAGGCGGCCCTGCCCGCCCCCGAGACGCTGCGCGCGCGACTGGCCGAGGCCACCGCGGGCCTGCCCTTCCGCCCCCCGGCCTTCGACGGCTTCCTCGCCGGGGTGGTGGAAAGCCGCGATCTGCCACCGCTCACGCCGGCCGGCCTCGGCGAGGCCCCCGCCCTTTCGGCGCGGCTGGCGCTACTGCTCTCTGAACGGGACGGCGCCTGGCAGGGTCTGGTGGTGCCGAGCGGCGTGCAGGACCTGCCGGCCCTGCGCGCCGCGGTGGCCGGGCTGGGCGATCCGGACATCCTGCTCGTTGCGGTGAAGGCGGAAACCGAGGGCGTGGTGGCCGCCACCACCGCCCAGGCGCTGCGCTGGGCCATGCTGGGCGGGCTGGGGGTCTTCGTGCTGCTGACCCTGGCACTGGGACAGCAGCGCGGCAGCGCCAGGGCCGGGCTGATCGCGGCCCTGCGCACCGCCGCCCCGATCGCCGGGGCCCTGCTGATCACACTGGCGCTACTGGCCCTCGCGGAGCAGCGGCTGACGCCTTTCCATCTTGTCGCGCTGCTGTTGTCGGTGGGGGTCGGGATGGACTATGCCCTGTTTCTCGGCAGCGCCGTGCCGGCCGCTCCCGGCGATGCGGCGGCCGAGGCCGAGCGCAGCTTGGGCTCGGTGCTGAACTGCACGGTGACGACGCTGCTCACCTTCGGGCTGCTGGCCTTCTGCAGCACTCCGGTCCTTCGCGGCATCGGCCTGACCGTGGCCCTCGGCGTCGCCGCCGCCTTCACCCTGGCCCTTGCCCTGGCACCCCGCCCCCGGACCCATCCTTGACGACGCAAACCTCCTTTCCTCCCCTGACTCTCTCTGCCTTCACCGCCGTCAGCGCCATGGGTGCCGGCCTCGCCGCCACGCGAGCGGCGCTGCACGAGCGGCGTGGCGGCCTTGGCCCTTCGGCCCCCGAGGACGCGCTGCCCGGCACCTGGATCGGCCGCGTCGCCGGGCTGGAGGCGGTCGCGCTGCCCGAGCCGCTGTCCCGCTTCACCTGCCGCAACAACCGCCTGGCCGAGCTGGCGCTGCGCAGCGACGGCTTCGCGGAGGCGGTGCTGGCGGCGCGGGAGCGCCACGGCCCGGCGCGGATCGGCGTGGTGCTGGGCACCAGCACCTCGGGCATCGCCGAGACGGAGGCGGCCTATCGCCGCCGCCAGCCCGCCGAGACGGCGCTGCCCGCCGATTTCGACTTCGCCGGCACGCATGACCTCTTCTCGCTTGCCCGCTATGTCCGCGCGCGGCTCGGGCTGCGCGGCCCGGCGCTGACGCTCTCCACCGCCTGCACCTCCGGCGCCCGCAGCTTCCTGGAAGGCGCGGCGCTGCTGCGCACCGGGCAATGCGACGCCGTCGTGGTCGGTGGGGTGGACACCGTCTGCCGAATGACGCTGCAGGGCTTCAACGCGCTCGCGCTGCTGGCGCAGGGCCCCTGCCGCCCCTGCGCGGCCGACCGCGGCGGCATCTCGATCGGCGAGGCGGCGGGTCTCGCACTACTGCAACGGGCGGAGGATGCGCCGGCAGGCGCGCTGGCCCTACTCGGCGCGGGGGCGAGCAGCGACGGGCACCACATGTCCTCGCCGCACCCCGAGGGGCTGGGCGCCGTCACCGCGATGCAGGCCGCTCTGGCCTCCGCCGGGCTGACGCCTGAAGGGATCGACTACATCAACCTGCACGGCACCGGCACCCGCGCCAATGACACGATGGAGGACCGGGCGGTGTCGCACCTGTTTGGGGTGGCGGTGCCCTGCTCCTCCACCAAGGGCTGGTCGGGCCATACGCTCGGCGCCTCGGGCGCACTGGAGGCGGTCATCGCGGCGATCTGCGTGGAGGACGGGCTGGTGCCCGGCTGCCTCGGCGTGGAAGTGCCGGACCCGGAGTTCCGCGCCGATGTCGCCACCGCCAACCGGCACGCCCCGGTGCGGCGGGTGCTGAGCAATTCCTTCGGCTTCGGGGGCAGCAATTGCAGCCTGATCATCGGCCGCGCATGAGCGAGGCGGGGAAGCTTTCCCACGAGGCGCCGGCGCTGCGCTGCTGGATCGGCGGGGTCGGCCTGCTGGGCCCGGGGCTGGCCGGCTGGGCGGCCAGCGCGCCGGTCCTGGCCGGTACGGCGCCCTGGCAGGAGGCCGCGCCGGTGGTGCCGCCCCCCGCCCTGCTCGGCGCCGCCGAGCGACGCCGCGCCAGCCTCGCCGTCCGCCTGGCGCTGGCCGTCGCCTCCGAGGCGGTGGAAGGGTCGGGCTTCGCGCCGGAGGCGCTGGAGACGGTCTTCGCCAGTTCCAACGGCGATGGCGCGGTGGTCGGCGCCATCCTCGATGCGCTGGCGACGCCGGGGGGCGACGTCTCGCCGACGCTGTTCCACAACTCCGTGCACAATGCCGCCGCCGGCTACTGGGGGATCGGCGCCGGCTCGATGCGCGCCTCCGTCAGCCTGGGCTGCCATGACGATACCTTCCCGCTCGGCCTGCTGCAGGCGGCGACGGAGGTAGCCGCTTGGGGGCGCCCGGTGCTGTTCTGCGCCTATGACGCGCCGCTGACCCCGCCGCTGGACACCTGCCGGCTCACCACCCTGCCCTTCGCCACCGCCATGCTGCTGCTGCCGGCGCCGCAGCCGGGCGCCCGCGCCACCCTGGCGCTGCGCCACGCCGAAGGGCAAGGCGAGCCCGAGGCGGCGCCGCGCAGCTCGCTGCGCGCCGCGCTGGAGGACGCCAATCCGGCGGCGCGTGCCTTGCCGTTGCTGGAGGCGCTGGCCGCCCGCCAGGCCGCGCGGTTCGCCTGGCCCCTGCTCGACGGCCTGCGCCTGGAGGCGGAGCTGGCGCCGTGCTGACCGCACCGCTGGACCATGCCGCCATCGCCGGTCTGGTGCCCCATGCCGGCGCCATGTGCCTGCTCGACCGCGTCGAACTATGGGATGATGACGACATCCTCTGCCATGCCGTCTCGCACCGCGACCCCGCCAATCCGCTGCGGCGGGATGGGCAGCTTCCGGCCATCGCCGGCGTGGAATACGCGCTGCAGGCCATGGCGCTGCACGGCGCGCTGACGGATGGCGAGGGCTCGCAGCCCGCGGGCTATCTCGCCAGCCTGCGCGGCGTGGCGTTGGCCGTGGCGCGGCTCGACGACCAGGCGGAGGATCTGCGCGTCTCCGCCACCGCGGTGGCGCGCGAGGCCCGCTCCTTCATCTATGCTTTCGAGGTCGCGGCGGCGGGACAGGTGCTGCTCTCGGGGCAAGCGGCGGTGATCCTGCCGGGGACGGCATGATGCGGCGGGCGCTGGTCACCGGCGGCGCCAGCCCAATCGGCGCCGCCGTGGCGCGCCGGCTGGCGGAGGATGGCGTGCATGTCATCATCCATGCCCATTCCGGCGCCGCCCGCGCCGCTGCGCTGGCCGCTGCCATCGTCGCGGCGGGCGGCAGCGCCGAGACGGCCACCTTCGACCTTGCCGATGCGGCCGCCAGCACCGCGGCGATCGAGGCGCTGCTGGCGGCCGGGCCGATCCAGATCCTGGTGCACAATGCCGGCACGCATGACGACGCGCCGATGGCCGGCATGTCGGCCACACAGTGGCATTCGGTGATCGACGTCTCGCTGAACGGCTTCTTCCATGTCGCGCAGCCGCTGTTATTGCCGATGATCGGCACGCGCTGGGGACGGATCGTCGCGATGTCCTCCATCTCCGCCATCATGGGAAACCGGGGGCAGGCGAACTACGCCGCCGCCAAGGCAGGCCTGACGGGCGCGGTGCGCAGCCTGTCGCTGGAATGCGCGCCGCGCGGCGTGACAGCGAATGTGGTGGCCCCGGGCATTATCGAGAGCCCCGCCATCACCGCGGTGATGAGCCGCGAGCAGATCGCGAAGCTGGTGCCGGCCCGGCGCGCCGGCCGGCCCGAGGAGGTCGCGGAGCTGGTCGGCTTCCTGGCCTCCGACCGGGCCGGCTACATCACCGGGCAGACCATCTCGATCAATGGCGGCCTAGCCTGAGGCTGGCGGGAGGGGCGGCTAGAGCAGATCCCGATCAGGCAGAATCGCCGGACCGGGTAAGATGCTCGCAGAAACAATAGCCTAGAGCGTTACCCGTGAGCTCATGCGAAGGGGAAAAAACGCCCTAGACCAGGGCCTGCACCATCGGGTGTCCGTCCTCGCCCCACAGCACGCGCACGCCGACGCCGTAGATGGCCGAGAGCAGCGGCGCCGACAGCGCCTCCGCCGGCGGCCCCAGCACGCGCAGGCTGCCCTCGGCCAGCACCCCGATCCGGTCGGCGTAGCGCGCGGCCAGGTTGAGGTCGTGCAGCACCACCACGCTGATCAGCCGGCGCGCCTCGGTCAGCCGGCGCAGCGCGCGCATCAGCGTCTGCTGGTGGCGCAGGTCCAGGGCGCTGACGGGCTCATCGAGCAGCAGCACCTCAGGCCGGCGCGCCAGGCACTGCGCGAAGAACACCATCTGCCGCTGCCCGCCGCTAAGCGTCGTCAGGTCCCGCCCGGCGAGATCCAGCAGCCCGAACTCCTCCAGCAGCGCAGCGGCTTCCCGCAGCGCCGCCTCCGGCAGGCGGAAGGCCAGGGTGCCGGCACGGCCCAGCAACACCGCCTCCAGCACTGTCAGCCCGGCGGCGGCACGGCTTTCCTGCGGCATGTAGCCGATGCGCGCCTGCCAGCGGCGGCGGGTGGTGGGGTTGAGCGCCTCGCCGTCCAGGGCGATGCGGCCGGCGGCCAAGGGGTGCTCCCCATGCAGGGCGCGTAGCAGGGTGGTCTTGCCAGCGCCATTGGGGCCGACCAGCGCGGTGATCGCCCCGCGCGGGAAGGCCAGGGACAGGTCCCGGCTGACCATCCGCCCGCCCTGACGCAGGGTAAGGGCCTCGGCGTACAGCATCAGCCCGGCAACCTGCGGGCCAGGATCAGCCAGAGGAAGAAGGGCACGCCGATCACCGCCGTCACGACGCCCACCGGCACCAGCGCGCCGGGGATGATCACCTTCGACAGCACGGAGGCGGAGGAGAGCATCAGCGCGCCCATGAGGCCGGAGAGCGGCAGCAGGAAGCGCTGATCCTCGCCGATGCAGAGCCGCGCCAGATGCGGCGCCACCAGCCCCACGAAGCCGATGGTGCCGACGAAGGCGATGGCGGTCGCCGTCATCAGCGAGATCAGTGCCACCGCGCCGAGGCGCAGCGCCGCCACCGGGACGCCGAGCGCCCGGGCGCGCGCCTCGCCCAGGCGCAGCGTCGTCAGCGCCCAGCAGTGGCGCATCAGCAGCGGCAGGGCGATGGCAGTGACGGCAGCAGTGATGGCCAGGTTGTGCCAGTCCGCCTTGGCCAGGCTGCCTAGCAACCAGAAGACGATCTGCTGCCCGACCTCGGGCGAGGCGCGGAACTGCATCAGCGACTGCAGCGCGTGGAACAGAAAGAGCAGGGCGATGCCGGCCAGCACCACCGTATTGGCCGCCATGCCGCGCAGCCGCCCGACGCCCAGGATGACGGCGCAGGCCAGGCAGGTGGCGAGGAAGGCCGCGCCCGGCACCGCCAGCACCGGCGGCAGCCCCCAGCCGCCATACTGGATGGCCAGCGAGGCGCCGAACCCCGCCGCCGCCGCCAGCCCCAGCGTGTAGGGACTGGCCAGCGGGTTATCCAGCAGGGTCTGCATGGTGGCGCCGCTGACGCCCAGCGCCACGCCCACCACCAGCGCCATCAGCGCCATGGGCAGCCGCAGCGACCAGAGGATGACCGAGACGGTCTCGTCCGCCCCCGGTTGGCCGGACAGCGCCAGCACGACCTCGCGCAGCGGCAGCAGCGCCGGCCCGGTGGCGAGATCCAGCACCAGCGACACCGCCAGCACCGCGGCGGTGGCGGCCAGCATGGCCAGCCGGCGCCGCTCCCGCGCACGATGCGCCGCGACGGCGGCGGTGATGGCGGCGCTCATTCAGCCCAGCCCCAGCATGAAGCTGCCCGTGGGGCGGATCGGCAGCCAGCGGGCGTGCCATGCCAGGTATTCCGCCTGGGGGTCCAGATCCTCGAACAGGTCGGGGTAGAGCGCCTTGGCCAAGTATTGCACCGAGGCGAAATCGGCCAGCGTGCGAGAGGCGCCCTGATAGACCGCGTGCACCCGCCCCTCCCGCACCGCCGGCAGCCCCTGCCAGCCTGGGCGCCGGAGGAAGCCGCGCAATCGGGCGCGCGCTTCCTCGGGCCTGACGCCCTGGCCCATCAGCTGGCCCGTTGGGTGCTGGCGCCACTCGGAGCCGGCGATGGCGATGACCTCCGGCCGGCTGGCCAGCACCTTCTCCGGCGCGATGGGGCCCCAGGTGGCGATGACCCCCCGGCCGATATTGTCGCCGCCGGCGAGCTTCGCCAGTGCACCCCACATGTGGTCACCGTAGCTGGGGCCCTGTTCCCCCGGGCCCTTGCTGCCCAGTTCGATGTAGATGCGCGGCCGCGGGCGGCGGGCAGCGGCCAGGCGGACCTGCACGGCGGCGATGGCGGCCTCGTAATCCTCCGCCAGCCGCAGGGCGCGGGCTTCCTCGCCCAGCACCTGGCCCAGCAGGCGGGTGCTGGCGATGTGCCGGGCCGGCTGCTCGGCATGGTAGTCGATCACCACCACGGGAATGCCGGCATTCCTCAGGCGCGCGACCTCGGTGCCCAGGCCCCTCACCTGCCAGTCGCCGAGGATGGCGACATCCGGCTTCAGCGCGATGGCCTTCTCGACCGAGAAGGTGCCGACCTCCACCTCGCCCACATCGGGGATGGCCTCCAGACCGGGCAGCACCTTGACGTATTCGGCCCAGTTGGCGGGGCGCCAATCCTTCCAGGCGGCGCGGGAGAGGCCGACGACGCGGCCCAGCGCTTCTGTGCCGCCGACGGCCAGGAATTCCTCGAAATAGAAGCCGAGCAGGATGCGCTGCGCGGGCCGTTCCAGCGCGGCGGTGCTGCCGTCCAGCCCTTGCAGGCGCAGTGGCGCGGCCAGGGCCGGGGCGGCGAGGAGGGTGCCGGCGGAAGCGGCCAGCAGACGGCGGCGGGACAGGACTGCCATGAAGGACCTCGTGGCACAGTGGTCCGTCACCACGAACGGGGCGCTCCGGCCGCGCGGGTGCCGCGCGATCGTCCCGCCATGGCCAGGACACCCCGCCCGGCCTGTTCGCGCATGACCACGATCGACGGCAGGTCTCCTGGCTCGCGGGTCACGGCGCCGGCCCGGCCTTCCCGGTGCCGGGGCACCAGTGGCGATGGTTCGGGCAGGCACTCGCCGCAAACAGTTGCGGGGGCAGCCGCGGCTTCGCACCGCGTTCCCTTTTCATCCCCGAGGGGAACCGTCGCGCCAGCGTTATGGAGGGCGGGTGGCAAGGGGGTCAAGCCTCCGCGGTACCGGCGGGTGGGATGCTGGTCGGCCGTCGCGGTGCCTGGGCGAGGCGGAAATCCGTCTGGCGGGACATGGCGAGGCCGGCGGGCTCCATCTGCGCCGGCAGCGGCTCCCCGCCGTATGAAGGGGGCTTCAGGATCTGACCTGTCGCAGGGGACCGCCGGCACCGGGCAGCATCCGAGGAGGGAGGATCGACGGGTGGGGGTTCCCAGGTGAGGCGCATAGGAAAGTTATGATATAACATAACCTGTCTGGCAAGGTGGCTCCCGGAGCAGGCCGCGAGGTCCCCCCCCCGCATCGCGCACCCGCGGGATGGGCAGGTCCGACTCGCGCCATCTGGCGTTTCCTTCCTGATGTGCAGAGGATTTTGGAATGACCCGAGACAGCCAATGCTTCCTCGGGCAGCGCGCTCTCCCGCCCTCCAGGGACGGGAATGCCGGCGGCGCTCACGACCTCAACCCTGGCGCAAAGGAACGATTGGCCCCTTGCTGAACCCTCTCTCTCCGTTGTCCCGGCTGCTGGCCGCACCCGTGCGGCCGGGCCGTGTCTGCTGGATCGGCCTGCGCCCAGCCCGGCGGGAACCGCTCCTGCCGCGGACGGAGGCCGTGCTCGACCCGGACACCGGCCTCGCGGGCGACCGCTACAGCAGCCGCACCCAGCGCGCGCGGCAGGTCACCCTCATCGAGACCGAGGGCCTGGCCGCGATCGCCAGCTATCTGGGGCGCGAGACGATCGGCCCGGAACTGCTGCGGCGGAACATCGCCGTCTCCGGCATCAATCTCCTGGCCCTGAAAGGCTGCCGGATCCGGCTGGGAAGCGCGCTCCTGGAAGTCACCGGCGAATGCCAGCCCTGTTCGAGGATGGAGGAGATCCTGGGTATCGGCGGCTACAATGCCGTCCGCGGGCATGGCGGCATCACGGCGCGTATCCTGGTCGGGGGCATGGTCCGGCTCGGCGATCCCCTCGCCCGGGTCGATGGCCCGGCGATGCAGGGCCCGGCCTAGCCTCGGCGACGTCCCTCCCTGCCTCAGCTTCGGGGCGGGGTATGGCCCAGGCGGACGGAAATGATGTCCGCATGCGCGATGACGAGCTTCGCCAGCTCCTCCACGCGCTCGAGCGGAATGCGGCGGCAGGGGCCGCTCACGCTGATGCCGGCGAAAACCTTGCCGGCGGAGTTGCGGATGGGCGCGGCCACGCAACGCAGGTCCGGCTCGTGCTCGCAGTCATCGACGGCATAGCCGCGGGCGCGGATCTGCGCCAGCTCGGCCCGGAGCCGGTCGGGGTCCACCAGGGTGCGCGCGGTGAAGCGCTTCAGGCCCTGGCGCAGGATGCGCTCGATGACGATCTCGTCCTGGAAAGCCAGAGTCGCCTTCCCCACGCCCGTGCTGTGCGCCGGGCTGGCCTCCATCGTGACGATGGCGTTGTTGGGGCGGGCACTGCGCTCGGAGCGTTCGACGAAGACCATTTCGCTGCCGTCGAAGACGCAGAGATGCACGACCTCGCCGCTCAGCTTGGCCAGGGTGTCCACGAAGGGCGGCGCCTCGCGGTAGAGCGGCAGGTTCATCAGCGCGGTATTGCCGAGCTGGAAGAGCTTGATGCCGAGGCGGTAGCGCTCGCGGCTGGCTTCCTGCTCGACCAGCCCGACGGAGCGCAGGCTGTCCACGATGCGATGGACGGTGGTGCGCGGCATGCCGGTGCGACGCGCGATCTCGACCACGGACAGCTCGCGATCCACGGCGGAGAAGCACTCGAGGACCTCAAGCATCTTGAACAGGGATTTCACGCTCTGGCGGCCAGGATCGACCCCCGGCAGCGGCGTGGATGTCCTCAGGTCATCAGGCATGATGAAGGGCGTAGGCGGCTGCCGTGCCGGGTGCAAGCCAAAAACGCACCCGGCACGGGCTGGATCTCCGGCCTCCCGGAACCGTCACTCCGCCGCCGCGCGGACCCCGCTCGGCTCAAGCTCCAGCAGGTGACGCAGCGCGGGCTCGATCGCCGCCTTCTGCTTCGCGCTGGCGGGCGGCATCGGCGCGCGCGGCAGGCCGACGGGGCAGCCCTGCAGCTCCAGCGCGTATTTCACGCAGGCCGGCAGGTTGTCGCCGACGATGGTGTTCCAGAAGCGCAGCATGCGCGTGTGGATCTCCATCGCCGTCGCATGGTCGCCACGCTGCACAGCATCCCAGAGCGCCACGCAGATGCCCGGAACCGCCGCCGGATTGGCCGCGATGGTGCCGGGGGAGCCGAGCACGAAGGAGGGATAGAGCAGCGCATCGACCGCCGAGAAGACCAGCTTGCCCTCGGGCACGTCGAGCAGCAGGTCGGCCATCAGCTTCATGTCGCCCTGGCTCTGCTTGACGCCGATGACGCCGGGAATCTCGCGCATGATGCGGATGAGCTGCGCCGGGCTCAGATAGTTCCAGGGGACGACGTTGTAGATGATGACCGGCTGCTTGACGGATTCGGTCAGCGTCTTGAAATGGTTGTAGGTCGCCTCTTCGTCCGGCTTGAACAGATAGTGCACGGGCGTGATCTGCAGGGCGTCGATCGGCAGGTGCTCGACATCGCGCGCGCGCAGGATGGCCTCGCGCGTGCTGTTGGCGATGATGCCGGCGACCAGGGGAATGCGGCCGTCGATCTCCTCGGCCGCGATGGTCATCAGCCGCTTGAACTCGTCGCGCGTGAGGGTGTGGCCCTCGCCGGTGCTGCCGCCGACGCAGATGCCGTGGACCCCCTTGCCCAGGAAGAAGCGGACCTGCGCGCGATAGGCGGCTTCGTCGATCTCGCCATTCGCGTCGAAGGGCGTGGTCATGGGCGGGATGATGCCCATCAGCTTGCGTTGCATGGTTTCCTCCAAGCGGGTCCGGCGCATCACCATCGGACTGTCCGGATAACGGACATATTTTGATATTTCTACTCTCCGGTCAACGCCTGTTTCGCCGGTCCGGGCCGAGATCCTCTCCATGCTCCGCTGTGGTAATCGCGTGAATAGCAAAATATCAAGGAAGGCGGTTGACAGATCGTGTCGTTCCCTCGCAACGTCATGTCCGTAATACGGACATCAAGAATCCGGCTTCGCCCGGGGTGAGGCAGCCCCGCCGCGAATGGGCGACAGCGCCGGAAGCAGGAGGAAACACGATGTCAGCCAATATCGGCACGGCTGCCGAGGCCGGCGCGCCGGCCCAGCACGCCAGCAGCGGCGACATGCGCAAGGTCGCCCTCGCCAGCGCGATCGGCAACACCATCGAGTATTACGACTTCACCCTCTACGCGACCGCCACGGCGCTGGTCTTCAACAAGATCTTCTTCCCCAGCTTCGATCCGCTCGTCGGTTCGCTGGCGGCCTTCGCCACCTTCTTCGTGGGCTATTGCGCGAGGCCGCTCGGCGGCATCCTCTTCGGCCATTTCGGCGACCGGATCGGCCGCAAGACCGCGCTGCTGATGACCATGCTGATCATGGGCATCGGCACCTTCCTGATCGGCCTCGTGCCTTCCTATGACAGCATCGGCGTACTGGCGCCGATCGCCCTCGTGGTGCTGCGCATGGCGCAGGGCATCGGCATCGGCGGCGAGTATGGCGGCGGCATGGTGATGACGGTGGAGCACGCGCCGCCCGGGCGCCGGGGCTTCTATAGCGCGCTCGTGCATATCGGCGTCCCCGCCGGCTTCCTGATCCCGATCGTGCTGCTCGGCATTCTTTCGACGCAGATGGATGAAGTGCAGTTCCTCTCCTGGGGTTGGCGCCTGCCCTTCCTGTTCAGCATCGTGCTCGTCGGCATCGGGTTGTTCATCCGCTTCCAGATTTCGGAAACGCCGGCCTTCCAGCGCGTGCTGCGCGAGGGCCGCGCGGCGAGCCTGCCGGTGGTCGAGGCGGTGCGCGACCACCGCCGCAACGTGATCCTGGGCATCGGCGCCAAGATCGCTGAAAGCGGGCTGTTCAACATCTATGCCGTCTTCGTCATCACCTACTGCGTCAGCAAGCTCGGCCTGCCGCGGCAGGAGATCCTGAACGGCGTGCTGATCGGCTGCGCGCTGGAATGCATCACCCTGCCCCTCTTCGGCGCCCTCTCCGACCGCATCGGCCGACGCGCCGTCTATGTCGGCGGCATGGTGTTCCAGGCGCTGCTGGCGCTGGTGTTCTTCGCCATGCTGGACACCGGGCAGACCGGCATGGTCTGGCTCGCCATCGCGCTGGGCCTGGCGCTCGGCCACGGCTCGGTCTTCGGCGCGCAGGGCGCCTTCTTCTCGGAGCTGTTCCCGGCCCGCATCCGCTACAGCGGCCTCTCCCTGGTGCAGCAGATCGGGCCGATCCTCGGCGGCGGGCTTTCCCCGCTCATCGCGACGGCACTGCTGGCTGAGCAGGGCAGCACGGCGATGATCGCCGCCTATATGGCCGCGATGGCGCTGCTCTCCGGCGCCTGCGCCCTGGCCCTGCGCCAGCTCCGCGACGCCTGAGACCGTTGGCGGGGCGCGAAGCGGCGCCCCGCCCCGGCACGACCGCCCGCCAGGAAAGCCACGATGCTCAAGAGTGCCCCGGCTCTCTCCGGCGATCCCTCTCCGGCCTCCACTGACGCGGCGGAGCGTGCCCGCGTGGAAGGGCTCGCCCGCCGGGCGGGCGGTCCGGCTTGGCGGAACCTGCTCAGGCGAGCACGGTATCGGCCTGCACAAGCTTGACCTCGCCGCGCAGGAGCATGGCGAGGGGCTGGCGCTGATGTGGGCCGTGAAGCGGGCGCTGGATCCGCGCGGCATCATGAACCCGGGCAAGCTGCTGAAGCCGCTCGCCGGGCAGTGATGAAGGAAGGGTAGATGAAGAAGCTGGTCAACGATCCGCGCGGCGTGGTGCGGGAGATGCTGGAGGGCCTGGTGGACCTCGCCCCCGGCCAGGCGCTGCTGGCGGAGGAGGATGTGGTGGTGCGCGCCGGCCTGCCGGCCGATCCGGCGGCGCGCGCCGTCGCCGTGCTCTCCGGCGGCGGCAGCGGGCATGAGCCGGCGCATGCGGGCTATGTCGGCGCGGGCATGCTGGCGGGCGCCATCGCCGGGGACGTCTTCACCTCCCCGAGCGTCGATGCCGTGCTGGCCGGCATCCGGGCCGTGGCGGGGCCGCGCGGGGCACTGCTGGTGGTGAAGAACTACACCGGCGACCGGCTGAATTTCGGCCTCGCCGCCGAGCTGGCGCGCGCCGAGGGCATCCCGACCGAGATCGTCGTGGTGGCCGATGACGTGGCGCTGCGCGACACGGTGCCGCCCGAGCGGCGGCGCGGCATCGCCGGCACGGTGCTGGTGCACAAGGTGGCGGGCGCCGCCGCCGCGGCCGGCCTGCCGCTGGAGCAGGTGGCGGCCGAGGCGCGCGCCGCCGCCGCCGCGATGGGCACCATGGGCGTGGCGCTCGGTGCCTGCACCGTGCCCGCCGCCGGCCGCCCCGGCTTCCTGCTGGGCGATGACGAGGTGGAGCTGGGCCTCGGCATCCATGGCGAGCAGGGCGTACGCCGGGTGAACCTGCGCCCCGCCGATACGCTGGTGGACGAGATGCTGGCGGCCATCGTCGAGGATCGCGGGCTGCGCGCGGGCGGGCGCGTGGCGCTGCTGGTGAACGGGCTGGGCGGCACGCCGCCGATGGAGCTGGCCATCGTCGCCCGCCGGGCCCTGGCCGGTCTGCGCGAGCGCGGCCTCGCGGTGGAGCGCGTCTGGAGCGGCAACCTGCTGACGGCGCTGGAAATGCCTGGCGTCTCCCTGACGGTCCTACCGCTGGACGATGCCCGGCTGGCCCGGCTGGACGCGCCGACCGACGCCCCGGCCTGGCCGGGCAGCGGGCGCATCGGCCCGGTGCGGCAGAGCCTGCGCGTCCCCACCCCGCCCCGCGACGCCACGGAGGCGCGGCCCGCCACCCCGGCCGGTCAGGCCGTGAGGCGCGCGGCGCTGGCCGCCGCCGCCGCGCTGGAAGCGCAGGAGGCGCGGCTAACCGAGCTGGACAGCGCGGCGGGCGATGGCGACCTCGGCATCAGCATGGCGCGCGGTGCCGCCGCCCTGCGGGGACTGCCGGAGGCTGCCTGGGCCGATCCGGCCACCGCCCTGACGCGGATGGGCGAGGCACTGCGCCGCGCCATCGCCGGCAGTTCCGGCCCCTTCTACGCCACGGCCCTGCTGCGCGCGGCGCGCAGCCTGCCGGAGGGCAACCCTTCGGCGGCGGATTGGTCGCGCGCCTTCGCGGCGGCGGTGGATGCCATCTCGGAACTGGGCGGCGCCCAGCCCGGAGACCGCACCATGGTCGATGCGCTGCGCCCGGCGGCGGAAGCCTTCGCCAAGGGGCTCGCCGAGGGGCTCCCGCCCACCGAGGCCTGGGCCTGCGCCGTGCGCGCGGCGCAGGCCGGGGCGGAAGCGACGGCGCAGATGCACCCCCGGCTGGGCCGGGCCGCCTATCTCGGCGGCCGCAGCCTGGGCATCCCGGATGGGGGCGCCATGGCGGTCGCGATCTGGCTGGACGCCCTCACCCCGAGGCCGACCGGCGACTAGCACCCGCGACACCGGGCGGGGGCGCATGACCCAAGAGGAGGAAACGCAGAATGACAGGCAAGACCCCCGCCGGAACCCCACGGCTCTCCCGCCGCGCCGCCCTCGCAGCGGCGGCCGGCACGCTCGCGCTGCCCTGGATCGCGCGGCGTGCCAGCGCCGCCGCCCCGGCCTGGCCGGAGCGGATGGTGCGCATCATCGTGCCCTTCGCGCCCGGCGGCGGGGTGGACGTGGTCTGCCGGCCCCTGGCCCAGCGGCTTTCAGCCATGCTGGGCCAGACCTTCGTGGTGGAGAACCGGCCCGGCGCGGGCGGCAATGTGGGCATGGAATACACGGCCACGCAGGCGCCCGACGGCTACACGCTGCTGCACGCCAATTCCGGCATGCTGACCACCAACCCCACGCTCTATCCGAGCCTGCGGGTCAATCCGCTGAAGGACCTGACGCCGATCGGCCAGGTCACGACCGACTATCTGCTGCTGCTGGCCCCCGCCAGCCTGCCGGCGAAGACACTGGGCGACGTGCTGGAAATGGCGCGCGCCAGGCCAGGCGAGGTCTATTACGGCTCCGGCGGCGCGGGCGGCGTGACGCATCTGGGCTTCGAGATCCTGGCCCGGCAGGCCGGCGTGCAGCTGACCCATGTGCCCTATCGCGGGGCGGCGCCAGCCATGACGGATCTCATCAGTGGCCGCATCCAGCTGATGCTGGACACGCCGGGCTTCGCCAAGCCCTATCTCGACGCGGGACAGGTCAAGATGCTGGCCACCGCGGCGCCGACCCGTGTCCCCACCCTGCCCGAGCTGCCGACCTTCGCCGATGCCGGCCTGCCCGGCGCGACGACGGAAAGCTGGCAGGGCTTCGTGGCGCCGGGCGGGATGGACCCCGCGCTCGCCCAGCGGATTTCCGCCGCGCTGCGGGAGGCGCTGGAGTCTCCCGAGCTGCGATCCTTCTATGCCGCCAGCAATTTCTTTCCGACCTATGCGGCGCCGGAAGCCATGCGCGCCCGGATGGTGAAGGAGACCGGGCAATGGGCGGGCGTAATCAAGGAGGCGAAGATCGTGCTGGAGTGACGGCAGGCATGCCAGGGCCGCGCCGCAACACGGCGCGGCGCCGCCGGCGGGGCGCCGCTCATCATGCGGCCGCCCCGCCAGCCGGTCGGGGTGGTATTAGGCCACCAACATCGCCATACCGTCCCGCTGCGGATCAGCACCGCCGTCCAGCCGGCCATCCTGGATGCGGATGCCATGCAGGGCCGCGAAGGCATAGCTCTGCGGGCTGCGCTTGACCGCATAGCCCTCCGCTTCCAGCGCGTCCGTCACCGCGAGCGGCACGCGGTTGGCCACGTCGATGACATCCGAGACGGCGACGATGCGGGGCGCCGCCACGGCCTCCAGCATGGACATGTCGAAGTCGATGACGTTCATGATGCCCTGCGCCACTGCCGGGGCGATGTAGCTGCCGCCCGGCGCGCCGATGACGATATGCGGCGCATCGCCCTTGAAGACGATGGTGGGCGCGGCGGAACTGGCCCGGCGCTTGCCCGGCGCGATCGAGGCGGCCCGGCCTGGACGCGGGTCGAAGCGGCTCATCGTGCCGTTGTACATGAAGCCCAGCCCCTCGGTGATGGCGCCGGAGGGGCTGCCCAGCGTGTGGGTCAGCGCCACCGCATTGCCGTCCTTGTCCACCACCGAGATATGCGTGGTGTCGCGTTCGGACTTGTCGAGGCGCTTCACCTGCGCCCGCTCGCCGCGGCGGATGCTCTCCGCCTGCTCGGCGGCATAGGCCTTGGAGATCAGGTGCTCTACCGGAACCTCCACATAGGCGGGGTCGCCCATATGGGTGTCCTTGTCGATGGTCATGCGCTTCATCGCCTCCGTCAGCAGACGGACATGCGCCGCGCTGTTGTGACCGAGGGCACGCGGGTCGAAATGCTCCAGCATGTGCAGGATCTGCAGCATCAACATGCCACTGGCCGGCGGCGGGCTGGTGGAGATGCGGTGTCCGCGATAGGAGCCCCAGATCGGGTCCACGACGGACAGCTTGTAGGCGGCGAAATCCTCCTTGCGGATGAGGCCGCCCTGCGCTGCGAAGTCGGCCGCCATCTCCTCGGCCAGTTCGCCGTGATAGAAGAGCTCCGGCCCGCCCTTCGCCAGACGCTCCAGGGTGCGCGTCATGTCCGGGTTGTGCAGCATGTCGCCCGGACGCTTGGCACTGCCATCCGGGCGGAAATAGACCCGCCGCCCCGTCTCGGTCAGGCGCAGCTTGTCGGCGGTGTTCACCTGGCCGCTGCCGGACTGGTCCTGGGTCCAGAACCAGTGCATGTGCGGCCGCACCATCACGCCGCGCTTCGCCTGGGCGATGGCGGGCGCCATGACATCCGCCCAGTCCAGCGTGCCGTAGCGCGCGAGGGCCTCGGCATAGCCGCGCACATTGCCCGGGGTGCAGACGGCGAGATGCCCCTGCTCGCTGATGCCGCCTTCCAGCAGGAAGGCGAAGCCGTCGCGCGACTGGCCGCGCAACTTGTCCGTCCACATGTCCGGCGTCGCTGCCAAGGGTGCGCGGGCGTAGAACTCCAGCACCTGATGCAGGCCACGCCGGGGCATGTAGACCTGCATGGAGCCGAAGCCGCCGATTCCGCACATCAGCGGGTCCGCCACGCCCTGCACGAAGGCGCAGGCGATGGCGGCATCCACCGCATTGCCGCCGCGTGCCAGCACCGCCGCCCCGGCCTCCACCGCCTCCGGCTGCGGTGCCACGATCATGCCCGGCATCTCAGGCGCCCCGCTTCGTCTTGAGCACGCCGGCCAGGAAATCCTTCACCCGGTCCAGCACCTTCATCCGCTCATGCGAGACGCCGGGCACCAGGTCGAACTGAACCTTTACGCCAGCCTTCTCGAAGGAATCCGCCAGCGCGCGCAGCCGCTCCGGGCGGGTGCGGCCGGCATCGTTGGCGCCTTCCATCCAGTAGGTGCCGCCGGGCTTGTGGGTGATCTCCCAGGTCTCCAGGTCGGCGTCGCCCACCACCATCTGCACCGGCACTTTCGCCAGGGCCGCGGCGTTGAATTCGATGCCAAACTTCTCCTTCAGGTTGCGGATGCCGACCCACCAGTCGCGCCCTGGGTCCAGCAGGGTGACGGAGCCGGAAGCGCCGATGCTGGCCGCCCAGAGCTTCTCCGGATGCAGGATGGCGAAGCGATGCGTGAAGTGCCCGCCTCCGGAGAAGCCGAACATGGCGAATTTCGACCAGTCCTGGCCGTACTTCTCCGCCACTTCCTTCACCATCTCCAGCAGCAGCAGGTCGTAGCGGATGTCGCCTTCCTGCATGTACTTATAGCCGCTGCGCGCGCCATCCCCCAGCACGCCGACAGGGAAGATGGGGCACAGGACCGCCACGTCGTTCCACTTGCCGAACTCGGAAAAACCGTCGCGGAACTCGAGGAAGCTGGTGCGGCTGGTGCCGTGCACGGCGACCAGCAGATCCACCTTTGCGCCCTTGCCCACCTGCGGCGGCACATAGAGGCAGTACTGGAAGCGCGGATCCGCCTTGCAGGAGAAGATCACGGTCGGGCCGAGATCGTAGATGGCGCGGGCGCGCGCGGTCGCCTCCGCGGTCGGGGGTGCGTCGGTCATGGTGATGCTCCTCAGGCCCGGCCGATGCCCATGGCCAGCGTGTACTGGTCGGCGCGCGTCTCGTAGGTGACACCCTGGCGCGCCGCCCAGACGGACACCTCATGGTGCAGCGGCAGCAGGGCGTAGTCGGTGAAGGTGATCTCGCTGGCGCGGGCGAGCAGCGCGTTGCGCTTGTCGTCGTCCATGGTGACCAGCGCCTGCTTCACCAGCTCGTCCAGCTCCGGGTTGGCGTAGCGGCCGGCATTGCTGGCACCCATGCCGGCCTCGCGGTCATAGGTGGCGACCAGCGCCTTCAGCGGGTTCGAGGTCTCGCCCGTGTTCACGCCCCAGGCGCCGAGGGACATGCTGAAATCGGCGCTGGAGTTCTGCTTGGAATAGACCGTCCAGGGCATCACCTCGGCGCGCGTCTGGATGCCGATGCGGGTGAGCATCTGCGCCACCGCCTGCACGATCTTGGCGTCGTTGATGTAGCGGTCGTTCGGGCCGTGGATGGTGAGGCGGAAGCCCTGGGGGTAGCCGGCCTCGGCCAGCAGCGCCTTGGCCCGGGCGGGGTCATGGGGCACCACCTCCACCTTCTCCGAGGTGCCGGCGCCGCCCTTGGGCAGGAATTGGCTGGCGATGACGGCGTCGCCCTCCATTACCCGCTCGGCCAGGGCCTCGCGGCTGATCGCCATCGACAGCGCCTGGCGCACCCGCTTGTCCTTCATGGGGTTCTTCGGCAGCGGATTGCCGGCATTGTCGGTGATGAAGGGCGAGACGTCGCGATGCTGGTCCATCGCGAAGTAGACGAAGCGGCTGGAGATGCCGCGGATGAGGTGGAAGCCGCTGCTCTCCTTCACGCGCGTACCACTCTGGGACGGCACCGCCTCGATGATGTCGAGGTCGCCCGAGAGCAGGGCCGCCAGCCGTGCGCCGTCATCGGTGATGAGGCGCAGCACCACCTCCTGCCAGGGCAGCTTGCCGCCCCACCAGGCGTCGTTGCGCGTGAGGCGCAGATGGCTGCCGGGGACATATTCCTTCAGCACCAGCGCGCCGGTGCCGATGGCCGCCTTGCCGCTGTTGTAGTCGCCGGTCGGCGCGTCCTTCCGGGCGGCGCTGATGATGCGGATGCGGCTGAGCGAGTTCAGCAACAGCGGGTCCGGGCCGGCCGTCTCGATCAGCAGGGTATGCGGATCCTTCGCCGTCATCGCCTTGATGCTGCGCGTGTAGGTGCGGAAGGAGGCGGTGCTGGGCAGGTCGTTGGCGCGCCGCAGCGAGACGATGGCGTCCTCGGCGGTGAAGTCCTTGCCGTCGGTGAACTTCGCCTCGCGCAGGCGGAACTCCCAGTGCGTGTCGTCCAGCAGCTTCCAGGATTCCGCCAGGCCGGGCTTCGACTCCGAGCGCGCGTCGTTGGTGATCAGCGCGTCGAAGATATGGCTGGCGACGGCGTTGTTCGGCGCATTGCTCTGGAAGTGCGGGTCCAGCGTCGTGTTGGGCGCGGCCATGCCGACGCGCAGCGTCGCTCCGCCCGCCGCCTGCCCACCGGTCTGTCCGCTGGCCTGGGCCAGGGCGGCGCCCAGCCAGCCCGGGGCCTGGAGGGTGGCGACGGCGCCCAGGGTGGCGCACGTCATCCAGCGGCGAGTGGGGCGGAAGCCTGGCATGGGAAAAGGTCCTGACCGGTGTGGAGGGAAGCGCGGCCGATCGGGCCACGCGGCGACGTCAGCGTTGCATCTGAACTGGTACCAATTTTGGTGTCAATCGGCGATCGGCGCGGGGGCGCGGACCATCGCCGCGGCCGGTATGCGCCCGGTGGGCCGGATATGAGCGCGCACCATGGCACAGAAGGCGTCACGGTCGCCGGCTTCCAGCGCATCGACCATGGCGTGATGATGCCGCGCCGACTCCTCCACCCAGCCCCGTTCCGGCCATTGCGACATGGGAGCGGAGGGCATGCGGAGCCGCGCTTCCCGGATCAGCCGCACCAGCTCGGCATTCGGGCAGAGTTCCAGCAGGGCGCGGTGGAAGGCCTGGTTCGCCTCGTGCTGGTCCAGGATGGAGCGGTGCTCCACCGCCAGGCTGAAGGCCGTGGCGAGCCCGCGCAGCCGGGCGAGCATGGCGGCATCCGCGCGGCCGACCATGGTCTCGGCCGCCGCGCCCTCGAGGATCAGACGCACCTGCCGCAACTCGTCCAGGCGCTGCGGGTCCAGCGGATGCACCCGGTAGCCGGAATTGCGGACCTGCTGGACCAGCCGTTGCGCGACGAGCTTGTCCAGCGCCCGTCGCACATCACCCCGGCTGCGGCCGTAGCGTTCCTGCAGGTCGATCTGCTTGAGCCAGGTGCCAGGGGGCAGCAGGCCGGCGTGGATATCGTGCGCGATCGCGGTTTCCAGCGCACGCAGCGCATCCTCCGCCGCGACGTCGGCCGGGGGGCTCTTGGCCATGCGGGGCAGGTCTCCTTTTCCATGCAGACCGGCAGGATATAGGGCACGCCTTCCCAGGGCCGCCACGCCCCCTGCAAGGGGGATTTGCGATCGCATCGAGCAGGCGGGCCCATATTGACTCCAAAATTGGTACCAATTTAGGCTCCACCGATGCGGCCGCAACCAGCCATCTCCCCTGCCTCTCCTCCCCCCTCAGCGACACCCCCTTCGCGCCGCGCCGCCTCGGACGGTCTGGCGACGCGGTTGCGGCAGGACATTCTCTACTGCCGCTGGGTGGCCGGGCAGTGGCTGAAGCAGGCGGAACTGGAGGCGCATTACGGCGTCGGCCGCTCCGAGGTGCGGAAGGCGCTGGCCGAGATGCTGCGCCTCGGGCTGGTGGTGCACGAGCTGAACCGCGGCTATCGCGTCACGCCGCCCGATCCCGGCCGCCGCGCCGAGATCCGCGCGACCCGCATGGCGCTGGAAGCGGCAGCCGTGGACGGCATCCTGGCCCATGCGACACCGGACGACGTCGCACGGCTGCGTGGGCTCGCCGAGCAGTTCGCCGCCGCGGCGGAGGAAGGATCCTTCGCCCGGCTCGTGACGCTCAACCAAGATTTCCATGCCGCCCTCTACACGCTCTGCGGCAACAGCTTCCTCGCCGAGCTGATCGGTGAGCTGCGCACGCGCGGCCTGGCCGGCTCGACCGGGCGCTGGACCACGGCGCCGGGCCTGCGCGCCACGGCCCGGGAGCACCTGGCCATGGTCGAGGCCATTGCCGCAGGCGATGCGGAGGGGCTGCGTGGGCTGATCCGCGCGCATATCGCGGCCTTCTAGGCCGATGCCGGCCGGGGCGCCCGCCGCGGCCCGGAACTGCGCTTCACAGGGACCGAACCGAGGCCATGACCCAGACCGAAACGAGCGAGAAGCAACAGCGCGGCAGCGCCCTCTACGACTACGGCAACACCATCCTCTATGCCAGCCGGCACGACCCCCGCTTCTCCTGGTGCCTTTACGTGCCGCCGGATATCCACGAGCCGGGCCCGGCGCCGGAGCTGATCGTCTCCATGCACGGCACTGGCCGCAATGTCGCCGACTACCGCAACTGGTTCTCGGATTTCGGCCGCTGGAACCGCTGCGTGGTGCTGGCGCCGCTCTTCCCCGCCGGAGTACGCGGCGATGGCGACCGCGACGGCTACAAGTACATCCAGGAAGGCGAGATCCGCTATGACGAGGTTCTCCTCGCCATGGTGGCGGAGGTCGAGGAGCGCTACGGCCTGCGCTTCCCCCGTTTCGCGCTCTGGGGTTTCTCGGGCGGCGGGCACTTCGCGCATCGCTTCCTGCTGCTGCATCCGCAGCGGCTCTGGGCCGTCTCGATCGGCGCGCCCGGCTCCGTCACGCTGCTCGACCCGGATCACGACTGGTGGGTGGGCACGCGCGACATGCAGCGCCTGTTCGGCATCGCGCCCGATATCGCGGCGATGCGCCGGGTAGCGGTGCACATGGCCGTCGGGGGCGCCGACCGCGAGACCTGGGAGATCACCCACAGGCCCGGCACGCGCCACTGGATGGAGGGCGCCAATGATGCCGGCGCGACCCGGCCGGACCGATTGGAAACCCTGCGCCGTAACTTCGCCGCTCATGGCATCGAGGCGCAGCTCGATATCCTCCCGGGCGTCGCGCATGACGGCGCCCGCGTGGTGACGAAGGCGCAGGATTTCTTCGCCCGCAGGCTGCGGGCGATGCGTGCCGGCACGGAGGGGCAGGCGTGATGGACCGCGCGCTCCCCACCACCCCCGAGGCCGCCGGGATCGACGGGGCGGCCATGCACCGCATCGTCACCGACCTGGCCGCGATGGGCCGCAAGCTGCCCGGCTCGCCGGCCGAGGCCCAGGCCTGCGACTATATCACCGGGCTGCTGGCCGATGCCGGCATCGCCCATACGGTGCATGAATTTGAGGCCTTCATCTCCTGGCCGGAGCGCAGCGAGGTGACGCTGCTCGACGCGGCGCCGCGGCACTTCGCCGCGACGGGCGTCGGCTTCGCCGCGCCCAGCCCCGCCGAGGGCCTGCAGGCTCCGCTGGCGGAAGGCCAGGACCTCGCCGGGCGCATCGCGCTGATCGACGGCCTGCCACGCTACGATGCGGTGATGGCCGCGCAGCGTGCCGGCGCGGTCGGCGTGATCGCCGTCTCGCATGGGCCGGAGAGACATTATGTGCAGACCTCGCCGATCTGGGGCGCGCCGACCAGCCAGGACGAGGTGGATCTGCTGCCGCGCATCCCGGTGGTGCAGGTCTCGCAGGAGGATGGGGCGGCGCTACGCGCGGCTGGCGCGGGCGCCGAAGTGCGGCTGCTCGCAGAATCCCGCCGCGAATGGCGCCGCGTCCGCATGCCGAGCGCCGAAATCCCGGGGCGCGAGCCGCATTTCGTGCTGCTCGGCGCGCATTACTGCACCTGGGCCGGCGGCGCGACCGACAATCTCGCCGGCGTCGCGCTGCTGCTGGAGCTGGCCCGGCTCTATGCCACCGGCGAAAAGCCGCGCTATGGCCTGCGCTTCTGCTGGTGGACCGGGCATGAGCAAGGCGGCTATGCCGGCTCATCCTGGTATGCCGACCAGTTTCGCATGACACTCTATGACGACGCCATCGCTTACCTGAACGTCGATATCGTGGGCGTGGAGGGCGCGACCACCAAGGCGCTGCGCAACACCACGGGCGAGCTGGCCGCCTATGCCGCCGCCGTGCTGGAAGCCACCGCCGGCCCGCTGCCGGCGGAGGAGGAGGCCTTCGTCCGCCGCGCGCTGAAGCGGCAAGACAAGTATGTCGATCCGCGCCGCTCCGCCCGCAATTCGGACCAGAGCTTCTCCGGCATCGGCCTCGCCACGGCGCAGGTCAGCGCCTTCCTCCCTGCGGCAAGCCCGGAGCACATGCCGAACAGCGGCCTCGCCTGGTGGTGGCAGACCGAGCAGGACACCGCCGAGCGCTGCGACCCGGCGATCCTTGCCATGGATACGCTGATCTACCGCAACCTGGTCGAGGGGTTGGTGAATGCGGAGCAGTTGCCGCTCGATTATATCGGCGCGGCGGCCGACATCCTCGCTGCGCTGCGCGAGTATGCCGAGGAAACAGATGTGCCGGAGGTCGCCTGGCTGACGGACTTGGCGCGGCGCCTGCAGACCGCCACCGCGCGGCTGTCGGCGAGCCCACCGGCGGACACGGCCCTGCGCAACGCCTTGCTGTTGCGCATCGGCCGCCATCTTAACCCGGTGATGTACCACGCGCGCAGCGATTTCGACTTCGATCTCGGGCGGGCCAGCCGGCTGCTGCCCGGACTGGCGCCGGCGCTGACGCTGAAGGATCTGGCGCCCGAGGCCGCGCAGATGGCGCGCACGCTGCTGCGGCGCCGTGCCAACCGCATCGCGCATGGGCTACTGCGCGCTGCGGAGACCATCCGCATCGCCACGGCCAGCAAGGAGATGTCATGATGCAGCGGCGCGCCTTTCTCGCTGGCGGCCTCGGCACCGCCGGCCTCGCCACCCTCGGGCGGCCCGCCCTCGCCCAACCCGCGCGGCAGCGGGTGCTGCGCTTCGTGCCCTATACGAGCCTGGCGATCCTCGACCCGATCTGGACCACGGTCGATATCACCCGCGACCACGGCTACATGGTCTATGACACGCTCTACGGCCTGGACGACAAGCTGCAGCCCCGGCCGCAGCTCGCCGAGGGCCACAGCGTCGAGCAGGATGGCCGGCTCTGGACCGTCACGCTGCGCAGCGGCCCGCGTTTCCATGACGGCGAGCCGGTCCGCGCGCGCGACTGCGTGGCCAGCCTGGAGCGCTGGATGGCGGTCGCACCCATGGGGCGGACGCTGCAGGCCAGCCTCGATACGCTGCAGGCGGTGGACGACCGGCGGATGCAGTTCCGGCTGAAACGCCCCTTCCCGCTGCTGCTCAACGTGCTGGCGCAGGCGACCGCACCGGTGCCCTTCATCATGCCGGAGCGGGTGGCCAACACGGACCCGACGAAGCAGATCACCGAAACTGTCGGCTCCGGCCCTTTCATCTTCAAGCGGGACGAGTATCAGCTCGGCGTGCAGACGGTCTATGAGCGCTTCGCCGACTACGTGCCGACCCCGGATGGCGGCAGCGGCCTGACGGCGGGCCCGAAGCAGGTCCATTTCGACCGTGTGGAATGGCTCCACATCCCCGACGCTTCCACGGCCGGGGCCGCGCTGCAGACCGGCGAGGTGGATTGGTACGCCGCCCCGCCGGCCGAGCTGATCGACCTGCTGCGCAGCTTCCGCGATGTCGAGGTCGGGCGGATGGAGCTGCTGCCCTCGGTGATGGTCATGCGGCCCAACCACCTGCAGCCGCCTTTCGACAACAAGAAGCTGCGGCAGGCGCTGCTGCCGGCGCTGAGCCAGGCGGACTACGCCATGGCCGCCGTCGGCACCGACCCCACGCAGTATGCCATCGGCACCGGTTTCTTCCCGCCCGGTTCGCCCATGGCGAGCGACGCCGGCCTGGCGCCGCTGCTCGGCCCGCGCGATCTCGACCTCGCGCGGCGGCTGATCAAGGAGTCCGGCTACAGCGGCGAGACGGTGCGCCTGCTCGGCCCGGCCGAGGGCACCGTCACCGCCGCCATGGCGCAGGTGACGGCCGACCTGTTCCCGCGGCTCGGCTTCAATTTCGAGGCGACGCTGGTGGATTCCGCCACCGTCACCCAGCGCCGACGCTCGATGGAACCGGTGGAGCGGGGCGGCTGGTCTATCACCTGCTGGTCCTTCCCCGGGCTCTGGTTCGAGAACCCGGGCACCCATAGCCTGCTGCGGGGCAATGGAAAGGAGGCGTGGTTCGGCTGGCCCGATGTGCCGAAGCTGGAGGAGCTGCGCAATGCCTGGCTCGATGCGCCGGACCTCGCCACGCAGCAGCGCATCGCGCGCGAGATGCAGGTGGTCGGCATGGAGGAGCTGCCCTGCATCCCCCTCGGGGCGCTCTATCGGATGACCGCCCTGAAGAAGAGCCTGCAGGGCCGCATCACCGGCTTCCCCATCTTCTGGAACCTGCGCCGCGCCGCCTAGGGAGGCTTTTTGGGGCTGCCCTTGCCCTGCCTCCGCTGAGGCTGGGCGGCCCTGGCGCCGCGCCTGCCTGCGGGACCCACACGGTGTGGCGGCTCAAGCGGCCCGGGAGGAGAGATCTCCACCGGCACGCAGCCCGCCTCTCCTCCAGACCTTCAGGCCGATGTGATCCGGCGGCCAAGGACGCCGCCGCACCACCCCGGCCCGGAGCCGGATTGACGGCCCGATTGGAACGTTCCATTATCGGCCGGAGATCAGAAGTCTTCCATGCAGCGAATTCGAATCAAGGATGTGGCCAGGGAAGCCGGCGTTGCGCTCTCCACCGCCGCACTGGCCCTTCGCGACGATACCAAGCTCCGCGAGGAGACGCGCCGCCTCGTTCGCGATGCCGCGGCCCGGCTCGGCTATGTTTACGACCGCTCGGCCGCTGTCATGCGGTCCGGCAAGTCGCATACCATCGGGCTTATCGTCTGCGAGATCACCAATCCCTTCTATGCCGAGTTGACGGCGGGCGTCGAGGAAGCGCTCGACGAGGCCGGTTTCGTGGTGATGCTGGCGAATACCTCGGAATCCGTCTCCCGGCAGAGACGCATGCTCGAGAGGTTCCGTGAGCAGCCCGTCGATGGCGTGCTGATCATGCCGGCGACCGGAACGCCCCCGAGCCTGCTGGAAGACCTCGAGCGCTGGCGCCTGCCTCACGCGACGGTTGTGCGTGGTTTCCGGCGCGGCGCCCATACCGGGCCCGACAACCGCCGCGGAACCCGGCTGGCCACCGAGCATCTCCTGTCGCTGGGGCATCGGCGGATTGCCTTCCTGGGCGGCGGCGCCAGGAACTCCGTCAGCCGGGAGCGGTGGGATGGCTATGCCCGGACCATGGCGAAGGCCGGGCTCACGCCCGAGCATCTGCTCTGCCACACCGATATCGGCGAGGCCGCCGGGCTGGCCCAGTCTCTTCCAGCCAACGGGCCCACGGCCCTCGTCTGCTACAATGATTCCGTCGCCTTCGGCGCGACCCTGGGATTGCTGCGCAGCGGGCGCATCCCGGGGCGCGATGTCGCCGTGACCGGCTTCGACGACATCCGGGAGGCTGCCGCCTGGTTCCCCGCACTGACTACGGTCCGTGTCTCGCCGCGCGGCATGGGGCAAGCCGCGGCGCGTGTCCTGCTGGAGCGAATCACCCAGCCCGCCGCGCCGCCACGCCGCGAGATCCTGGAGCCCACGCTGATCGTGCGGGAGTCCTGTGGCGCCCATCTTCGATGGAAAGGGTAATGCCCGCAGCCGTGCCTCGCTGAACACGAGAAGAAACACCGGGAGAAACGCCGTTGCACGACAGATCCATGCCCCTGGCGGCATCCGACTGGCACGCCGCACTGCGCGACGCAGCGCGCCGTTTCGCGGAGCAGGAGATCGCCCCGCTCGCTGCCGAACTGGATGAAACGGAACAGTACCCGGCGGAGCTCTACGGCCGCCTTGCCCAGGCCGGCCTGTTCGGCATCAGCGTGCCCGAGGCGCTGGGCGGCGCCGGCGCCGATGTGCTGGCCTATGCGCTGGTGATGGAGGAACTGTCGCGCGGCTATGCCTCCGTGGCCGATCAGGTGGGGCTGGTCGAGCTGCTCGGCACGCTCCTGTCTCAACATGGAACGCCGGCGCAGCAGGAGCGCTACCTGCGCCCGCTGCTGCGCGCCGAACGGCGCTGCGCCTATGCGCTGACCGAGGCCGAGGCCGGTTCCGACCTCGCCGGGCTGCGCAGCCGCGCGCGCCGCACGGAGGAGGGTTGGGTGCTGGACGGCGCCAAGCTCTGGATCCACAACGCCCCCGTCGCCGATTTCGCCGCCGTGCTGGCGCGCACCGACCCCGAGGCCGGGCATCGCGGCATGTCCATCTTCCTGGTCGATCTCGACCAGCCCGGCATCACGCGCGACCGCAAGGAGCACAAGATGGGGCAGCGCGCCTCGCCCGTGGGCGGGCTGCGCTTCGAGAATGTCCGGCTGCCCGCCGAGGCCTTGCTCGGTCAGGAAGGGCGGGGCTTCCACATGATGATGTCGGTGCTGGACAAGGGGCGCGTCGGCATTGCGGCGCTCGCCGTGGGCATCCTGCAAGCCGCGCTGGAGGACAGCATTGACTACGCCAAGCAGCGCCGCCAGTTCGGCCAGGCGATCGGCGAGTTCCAGGCGGTGCAGTGGATGATCGCCGATATGGCCAAGGATACGCATGCGGCACGGCTGATGGTGCATCACGCGGCGCAGCTTCTCGATCGCGGCGAGCGGGCCACGGTGGAGGCCAGCATGGCCAAGTGCTTCGCCTCCGACGCCGCCGTCAGCCGCACCGCCGACGCCGTGCAGATCCATGGCGGCTCCGGCTACATCCGGGGCATCCGCGTCGAGCGCCTCTATCGCGACGCCAAGATCACGCAGATCTATGAGGGCACCAACCAGATCCAGCGCATGATCATGGCGCGGAGCCTGCTGGCATGAGCGCGGCGCGCAGGCCACTCGCGCTGGTGACGGGAGGGCGCCGCGGCATTGGCCGCGCCGCCTGCGTCGCCCTGGCGCGCAAGGGATTCGACATCCTTGCCGCCGATATCGCGGAGGACGGTGCGGAGGAGACGGCGGCGGCGGTGCGGGAGGCCGGCGGCGGCTTCCGCTTCCGCGCACTCGACGTGGCGAAGCTGGAGGATCATGCCGGCTTCCTCGACGAGGCCTGGGCCGGCGGCGGCATCGAGTGCCTGGTGAACAATGCCGGCGTCGGTGCGCTGCGGCGCGGCGATCTGCTGGACGCCTCGCCGGAATCCTGGGACCGCGCCTTCGGCGTCAATGCGCGCGGCAACTTCTTCCTGACCCAGGCCGTGGCACGGCGCATGATCGAGGTGGATAGCCCGGCGGCGGCACGGAGCATCATCTTCGTCTCCTCCGCCAACGCCACCCTGGCCTCCCCCGACCGGGGCGAGTACTGCGCGTCCAAGGCGGCCGTCTCGATGATGGCGCGCGTCTTTGCGCTGCGCTTGGCCGAGCACGGCATCGCGGTGCACGAGGTCCGGCCCGGCGTGATCCGCACCGATCTTACCGCCCCGGTGGCCGAGGCCTATACGCGCCGCATTGCCGAAGGGCTGTCACCGATCCGCCGCTGGGGCGAAGCGGAGGATGTCGGGCGCGCCATCGCGCTGCTGGCCTCCGGCGAGTTGAGCTTCACCACCGGTGACGCGCTGCACATCGATGGCGGCCTGCATATCGGCCGACTCTGAGTTTCCCTTCCCCTGGCGGAGGACGCGCAATGGCCGATCAGCGGCTGCATTTCGAGGACATCACGGTCGGGATGGCCTGGGAAACCGGCGGCATCCAGGTGACGGAGGCGCATCTTCTGGCCTTCGCCGGGCTCTCGGGCGATTTCTACGAGATCCATATGGATGACGACTATGCCCGCCGCCTCGGCTATCCGGGGCGTGTGGCGCATGGGATCCTTGGCCTGGCCCTGGCGGATGGGTTGAAGAACCGGGCGCAGACCCAGCTCGCAGCCATCGTCTCGCTGGGCTGGCGCTGGCGCTTCACCGGGCCGATCTTCATCGGCGACCGGTTGCAGGCCCGCATCCGCGTCACCGGCCTGCGCCCGACGCGGCACGCCGATCGCGGCATCGTCACGCTCGGTTTCGAGTTGCGCACGCAGCGCGGCGACACGGTGCAGGAAGGCGAGAACGACATGATGATCCACCGCCGCGTTGCGCCCGCCGGCGCGGATCAGCCCTCCCAGCCCTCGATGCCGAGATAGGCGGCGGCCAGCCGCGCCTGCCCTTCATGCATGGCGCGGCCAGTGACCGTGGGGCAGCCGATCCGCCGCGCGGCCGCGATCAGCGGCGTCACCTCGGGGTTCGGGATCACATCGGCCACCACCTGGCGGGCAGAGAGCGTGGTGGGGTCGAGCGGCAGCGGGTCCTCCGCGCGGAGGCCCATCGGCGTGGCATTGATCACGATGTCATGCTCCGCCGGGCTGCTGGTCTCGGTGGAAACCCTCAAGGCGGGCCAGCCGGCGGCGAGCCGCTCGGCAAGCTGCCGCGCGCGCTCCGCATCGGCATCGCGCAGCACCAGCCGCGCGGCGCCGGCCCGCGCCAGGGCGAAGGCGATGGCACGGCCGGCCGCGCCGCAGCCCACCTGCAGGATGGAAGCACTACGCAGGGAATGGCCGCTGCGCTCCAGCCCGTCGCGGAAGCCCTCGCCGTCGAACATCTCGCCTTCCCAGCCACCATCGGCGCGGCGGCGCACGGTATTGACCGTGCGGGTCAGCGTTGCGGTGGGGCCGAGCGACTGCAGAAGCGGAATCACCGCTTCCTTGTGGGGCATGGTGATCACCAGCCCGTCCAGGTTGCGCAGCCGTGTAAGCCCGTCCCAGGCGACCGGCAACTCTCCCGCCGGAACCTGCAAGGGCACGAAGACGGCATCCCGCTCGAGCCGGGCGAAGGCAGCGTTGAACAGCGCGGGTGAGCGCAGAGGCGCAACCGGATCGCCCAGGATGCCGAAGAGGCGGGTGGTGCCCGTGATGGTCATGCGCGCTGCTCCGCGTCCCCAAGAAGATCCTCGATCAACCGCTGCACGGCGAGGGCCGAACGCACGTCACAGGCGGGGGCACGGCCCGTCGCCATGGCCTCCAGCACATCGGCGATCAGCGCGCGATGCGGGCCGTGGTCGAAGGCCATTGGATCAGCCCCGCCGCTCACTGGCGGGGCGCCGAGCGTCTCGGCCGCGCCGCCGCGCCCATGCAGGGTCAGGTGACTACCCTCCAGCACGGCCGAGCCTTCGGTGCCGGCGATCTCGATGCGCTCGGGATAGCCGGGCCGGGCGACCGTGGTGGCATCCAGCACGCCGATCGCCCCGCTCTCGAACTGCAGCGCGGCCGCGACGATGTCCTCGGTATCGATGTGGCGCAGCGGAGAGGTGACGGCGAAGCCGGCCACCGCGCGATGCGGCCCGACGAGATGCAGCAGGAGGTCCAGCGTGTGGATCGCCTGCGTCAGCAGGACGCCGCCGCCGTCGCGTGCGCGGGTGCCGCGGCCCGGTTCGCTGAAATACGCCGAGTCACGCCACCAGCGGATGGAGGCGCTGGCGGAGAGCACGCGGCCCAGCTCGCCCCCGCGCAAGGCTTCTTTCAGCCGCAGCGAAGCGGGGCGGAAGCGATGCTGCAGGCAAACGCCGCAGGCGACACCGTGGCGCTCCGCCAGCCCGGCCAGGGCCTCGCCACGTTGCACCGAAACCTCCACCGGCTTTTCGACGATCATGGCACAACCTGCCCTGGCCACCGCCTCCGCAACCGGCAGATGCGTGCCGGGCGGCGTCAGGATCAGCACCAGGCCGAGGCCGGGCTGCACCAGCAGCTCCTCCTGCGTGGCGAAGACGGGCGCGCCCCAGCGCTCCGCAAAGGCCGCACGGCGAGCACTGGAAGGCGAGAAACCGCCGATGATCGAAACCTCGCCTTGCGCCGCGAGATCGCGCAGCGCCAGCATGTGCGGCGACACGGCCATGCCAAGCCCGATCAGGCCGACACCCACCGGCATGCTCCTCCCTCCTTCTCTTTCTGCAGAGCCTACTCCAACGAACGATTGGAACGTTCCGATCTTGCTGATAACTTCATCCGCCTGGGAGGAAAAGTCCATGACAATAATCCGCATGAATCGGCGTGATCTCGCACGGCTGCTGGTGGGCGGGGCGGCAAGCCTGCCGTTCCTGCCGCATGTCGCGCGGGCGCAGGGGCGCCGCGAAACGCTGGTGATCGGCCTCGATACCAGCGACACCATCACCTTCGATCCCGTGCGGCAGGCACAGTACACGCCGCCGATGACGTTGGCCGCCTGCTACGACACGCTGCTCACCTTCGAGCCGGGCGACTACATCAATCCGAAACCCTGCCTGGCGACGAAATGGGAGCGCCGGCCGGGTGGCGACGGGTGGCGCTTCACCCTGCGCGAGGGCGTGAAATTCTCTAGCGGCGCCCCGCTCACAGCGGAGGACGTCAAGTTCAGCTTCGACCGCCTGATCAACATGCGCGAGCAGACCCAGGTCTATATCAAGTCGGTGGATCGCGCCGAGGTGGTGGACGACAGGACCGTCGATCTTATCATGAACGCGCCCAAGGCGCCGATCCTGCCGATTCTCTGCAACCCGGCCTGCGCCATCATGGAACGTGCCGTGCTGCTGAAGAACGGCGCGGTTGCCACCGCGGAGGCACGGGACAAGGACAAGGCGACCGACTGGCTCAACGAGCACAGCGCGGGCACCGGCCCCTACCGCCTGGTCCGCTGGGAGCGCAACGCGCAGATCGCGCTTCAGCGCAACCCGCATTCCTGGCGTGCCCCGACCGATTTCGACCGGGTGATCATCCGCCATCTCTCGGACAGCGCGGCGCAGCTTCTGGCCCTGCGACGCGGCGATGTGCACGCGGCCTTCAACCTGATTCCCGAGCACATCAAGGGGTTGCAGGACGAGCCGAACGTCCGCATCGAGCATCTGCCGAGTCTGGACTTCGTCTATATGGCGGTGACGCAGAACCCCGCCGCCAATCCCGCGCTGGCGAAGAAGGAAGCCCGCCACGCCATCGGATACGCCATCGACTATGACGGCATCCTCAACAGCCTGCTGGGTGGTGCCGGGACCCGCCCGGCGCACTTCCTGCCCATCGGCGTCACCGGCAGCACGCCGGAGATCGCACGTGAGATCGGCTTCCACCAGGACCTCGACAAGGCGCGCAGCCTGCTGCAGGCGGCCGGCCTGTCCGACGGCTTCGAGATGGAACTGGCCTACGGCAACGCCGCGGTGGCCGGCGTCTCCTATCAGGTGCTGGCGCAGAAGGTTCAATCCGACCTGGCGCGCGTCGGCATCCGGGTCCAGCTGAACCCGATGGATCAGGTGAATCTGCGCACCGTCTATACAACCGGCAAGATGCAAGGCGCCGTGCTCACCTTCTGGAACCCGCCCGCCGTGTCCAATGATCTCTGGGCTTCGGCAGTGGTCGAGCGCGTGGCCAAGCGCGTCAGCTGGGAGGTTCCGCCTGAGATGACGGCCCTGGTGAAGCAGGCCTCCGAAGCCGAGAATGTCGAAGAGGCGACCCGCCTCTGGGTGGAATGGCAGAAGAAGGTGGTCGATCAGGCCAATCACTTCATCCTGTTCCAGCCGACCTACCAGATCGGGGTGCGGAAGAGCATCAAGGACTTCCCGCTGACCGCTGCCGGCTGGCAGCTCAACATGGGCGGGGTCACCCTGGCCTGATGCTGTGGGCGGCAGGCGCGCCTGCCGCCCTGCCCGCTCACCGGGCGAAGCTGGCCTCGCGCTTCTCGTTGAAGGCGCGAATGCCCTCCAGGTGGTCGCCGGCGCTGAAGCAGAGCACGTTCATCTCATTCTCGTAGCGCAACCCGGCGCTGAGCGGCGCCTCCATGGCCGCGCGCAGGGCGGCCTTCACCGACTGCACGGCGACCGGGCTGAAGCCGGCGAGGCGCAGCGCCACGGCCCGCGCGCGCGGCAGCAGATCCGCCGGCGGCACCACCTCATGAACCATGCCGAGGCGCAGGGCCTCCGCCGCATCCACCTGCTCGGCCAGCATCAGCAGGCGCGTTGCCGCCGCATGGCCGATCAGCCGCGGCAGGAGCTGCGAGGCGCCACCCCCGCCGACCCACCCGCGTTGCACCTCGGGAAAGCCGATGCGCGTCGTTTCGGCGGCGATGCGGAGATCGGCGCCCAGCGCCATCTCGGCGCCGCCGCCCAGCGTCCAACCCTGCAGCGCCGCGACCACCGGCTTGCGGATGTCGCGCACCACGGTCGCATACTCCAGGCGGTTGCGGAAATGCCAGGCGGTAGGGTAGCCAGCCAGCGCGTTCAGGTCGCTGCCCGAGCAGAAGGCGCGCTCGCCCTCGCCGCGCAGCAGAACCGCGCGCACCGCATCATTCTCCTCCAGCGCCCGCACATGGCTGGCCAGTTCCCGCGCCATCTCCGGCGTCATGGCATTGTGCTTCGCAGCACGATCGAGGACGAGCTCCGCCACGCCCTCCGCCACCGTCACCCGCACCCCGCCCTGCATGTGCCTCCTCCCCGTTCCTTGAAGTGGTGGCGGATTATAACGTTCCAATAGATCGCGCGTGAAGCCCACAAAGGGCTTGATGATAACGTTCCAATGCGACATGAATTCCGACAACGAGAAGACAGAGCAGGGAGGACCGGGCCGATGCCTCGCTACATTGCCCAGCGGCTCGTCACCGCTGCGGTCATGGCGATCCTGGCCAGCGCCGTCATCTTTCTGATCGCGAACCTGGTGCCGGGCGACCCGGTTCTGGCGCAGCTCGGCGACATCGCCGCGAGCGATCCCGCGACGGTTGCGCGGTGGCGCGCCAAATGGGGCCTCGATCTGCCATTGTGGGAACGCTACGGCATCTTCCTGCAAGGGCTGGCGCAGGGCGACCTTGGCATTTCCATCGCGACACGCCGGCCCGTGCTGGACGACATTATCCAGTACGCGCCGGCCACGGTCGAGCTGGCGACAGTCGCCTTCCTGCTCTCGCTGCTGGTCGGCATCCCGCTCGGCATCGCCGCCGCGGTGTGGCGCGACGGCTGGACCGACTCGCTGGCGCGCGCCGTCTCGCTGCTCGGCGTCTCGGCACCGACCTTCTGGCTCGCCTTCATCATGCTGGCGATCTTCTATGGCGGGCTCGAATGGGCGCCCGGACCGGGGCGGCTCGACCCGATCGCCTTCCCGCCGGAGGGGCCAACCGGCTTCTTCCTGATCGACACGCTCTGGCAGCAGGACTGGGAAACCTTCCGGGACGCGGTGGCGCATCTGGTGCTGCCGTCCATCGTCCTGGCCGCCGCGACAATCGGGCTGATCACCCGCACCACCCGCGCCGCCATGCTGGACAGCCTGCAGCAGGACTATGTCCGGGTCTCCCGCGCCAAGGGCATGCGGGAATGGACCGTGGTGCTGCGCCACGCGCTGCCCAATGCGCTGGTGCCGGTGGTGACGCTCGGCGGCCTCGCCTATGCCAATCTGCTGGCCGGCGCGGTGATGACGGAAACGGTGTTCAGCTGGCCTGGGCTCGGCCGCTACACCTTCCGCTCGGCCGCGGCGCTGGATTTCCCGGCCATTGTCGGCATCACGCTGGTAGTCTCCGTCACCTATCTGCTCGTCAACCTGGCGGTCGATCTCTCCTACGCCATTCTCGACCCGCGGGTGCGGCGATGAGCGTCTCCACCACCCCCCTCGCGCTGCCGCCAACCCGCTCGCGGTTGCGGCGCCGGCTGCGTCGCTATGGGCCCGCCTGGCTCGGCGGCGGCATTGTGCTGGCCTGGGTACTGGTCGCGCTGCTGGCGCCCTGGATCGCCCCTTATCCGCCGGACGCGGTGGATGTCAGCAGCCGCCTGCTGCCACCCTCGGCGGCGCATTGGATGGGCACCGACACGTTGGGGCGGGACGTGTTCTCGCGCCTGCTGCACGGCGCCCGGTTGTCGCTCTTCGCCGGCTTCACCGTCGTGCTGCTGGGGGCGGCGGTGGGTACGCTGGTCGGCATCGTCGCCGCCTGGGCGCGCGGCTGGTGGGATGAGGCGCTGATGCGCCTCACCGACCTGGTGCTGTGCTTCCCGCCGATCATCCTGGCGCTGGCCATCGCCGCCGCGCTGGGCATCGGGCCGGTCAACACCATCCTGGCGATGCTGGTGGTCTGGTGGCCGAAATTCGCGCGCCTCGCGCGCGCGCTCGCCCTGGTGCAACGCAGCCAGGAATATGTCGAGGCGGCGACAGTGCTCGGCCTGAAGCCACGCCGCATCCTGGCGCGCCATATCCTGCCCAACACGCTTGGCCCGCTCGCCGTGCTGATCACGCTCGATCTCGGCAATGCCATCCTGACCTTCGCCGGCCTCTCCTTCCTCGGCCTCGGCGTCATCCCGCCGACGCCGGAATGGGGCTCGATGGTGGCCGAGGGGCGCGAGCTGGTGGAGCAGTGGTGGGTCGCGACCTTCCCGGGCTTCGCCATCCTCACCGTCGTGGTCGGCTTCAACTTCTGCGGCGACGGGCTACGCGACTGGCTCGATCCCAAGGGCCGCAACCGGTGACCCTGCCGACGGAAAGGACATCCCTGCCCATGGACGGTTCCACCATGCCCGCCGCCCGGCAGGGCGAGATGCCCGTGCTGGATGTGCAGGACCTGCACACCGTCTTCATGACGGATGACGGGCCGGTGCATGCGGTGGATGGCGTCTCCTTCCGCGTCGGCCCGGGCGAGACGCTCGGCATCGTCGGCGAAAGCGGCTCGGGCAAGAGCGTCACCGCGCTGTCGCTGATGCGGTTGCTGGAGGAGCCGGCGCGGATTGTGGGCGGCAGCATCCGCTTCCAAGGCAAGAACGTCCTGGCGATGTCCCGCGCCGAGCTCACCGCCTGGCGCGGCGACCGCGCGGCGATGGTGTTCCAGGACCCGATGACCGGGCTGAACCCGGTGCTGCGCATCCTGCGCCAAGTGACGGAGCATATCGTCTCGCATGGTCGCATGAAGCCGGCGGCAGCGCGGAAGCGCGGCATCGAGCTGCTGCGCCGAATGGGCGTGGCGGCCCCCGAGCGCGCGGCAGGCGCCTTCCCGCATGAATTCTCCGGTGGCATGCGGCAGCGGGTGATGATGGCGATCGGCGTCGCCAACGACCCGGCGCTGCTGATCGCCGACGAGCCCACCACCGCGCTCGACGTCACCATCCAGGCGCAGATCCTCGACCTGCTGCGCGGGCTGAACCAGGAATTCGGCACGGCGATCGTGCTGATCAGCCATGATCTCGGCGTGATCGGCACGGTCTGCCGCCGTGTCGCCGTGATGTATGCCGGGGAGGTGGTGGAGGAGGCCGAAACGGAGGCGGTGCTGAAGGACCCGCGCCACCCCTATTCCTGGGCGCTGGTCAATGCCGTGCCGCGGCTGGATGCGCCGACCGGCGCGCGGCTGACCAGCATCGAGGGCACACCGCCCGACGCGCTGCACCCGCCGCCGGGCTGCCGCTTCGAGCCGCGCTGCCCCTTCCGCATCAGCCGCTGCGCGCAGGAGCATCCGCCGCTGATGGAGGTGGCGCCGGGCCGGCGCGCGCGCTGCTGGGTCACCGCCGAAGGCCGTACCTTGCCGCGCCCCGTCCTGCCCGCCCCCGCCGAAGCCGCGAGGCCACGCATGGCCGAGGCACCCCTGCTCGAGGCGAAGGGGGTGGAGAAGCATTTCCCGTTGCCGCGCCGCTCCTGGTTCGCGCCGCCGGGCGCGGTGCATGCGGTGAACGGCGTGGACATCGCGCTGCACCGACGGGAAAGCCTCGGCATTGTGGGGGAAAGCGGCTGTGGCAAATCCACTCTGGCGCGGCTGCTGACACGGCTGCATCAGCCGACAGGCGGCCAGGTCCTCTTCGAGGGGCACGACATCACTCGCGCCTCGGCGGCCGAGATGCGGCCGTTGCGACCGCGGCTGCAGATGGTCTTTCAGGACCCTTACGCCTCGCTGAACCCGCGCATGACGGTAGGTGACGCCCTGGCCGAACCGCTGCTGGCGCATGGCCGCGCGGCGTCGAGCCGGGCAGCCTCGGAGCGGGTAGCGGAGCTGCTTGCCACGGTCGGACTGAAGCCGGCCTTCGCCAGCCGCTTCCCGCATGAATTCTCCGGCGGTCAGCGGCAGCGCATCTCGATCGCCCGTGCCCTGGCGCTCGATCCCTCGGTGGTGGTGGCGGACGAGCCCGTCTCCGCGCTCGACGTGAACGTGCAGGCGCAGGTGCTCAATCTGATGCTCGACCTGCGCGAGCGGCTCGGCCTCTCCTACCTGTTCATCGCGCATGACCTGGCGGTCGTGCGCGCCTTCTGCGACCGCGTGGCGGTCATGTATCTCGGCCGCATCGTCGAGGAAGGGCCGGCGGACGAGGTGCTGTCGCGTCCGCTGCACCCCTATACCGTGGCGCTGACCAGCGCGATCCCCGAGCCCGGGCGGCAGCGCGTGGTGTTGGGCGGCGAGCCGCCCTCGACGCTGCGCCTGCCCACCGGCTGCGCCTTCCGCGCGCGCTGCCCGGTGGCGCGGCCCGAATGCGAGGCGCCGCCGCCGCTGGCCGATCTCGGCGGCGGCCGCCGCGTCGCCTGCCATTTCCCCGGGGCCTTCGCGCCCCGCACCACAGCGAGACTGGAGACCGTGTGATGAGGCGCATGAGCGCAGCGGAGGCCGCCCGGCTGGTTCAGGACGGCGATACGCTGCTGATCGGCGGGTCCGGCGGAGGCCATGCCGTGCCCGACGCGCTGCTGGCCGCCATCGGCGAGCGGTTCCGCGAGACCGGCGCACCGCGCGGCATCACCGCCCTGCATCCGGTGGGCCTCGGCGACGGCAAGACGCGCGGCGCCGGGCATCTGGCGCAGGAAGGGCTGCTGAAGCGCGTCGTCTCCGGCACCTTCGTCAACAGCCCGGGCATCGCGCGGCTGGCGCTGGACGAGAAGATCGAGGCCTATACCCTGCCGCAGGGCTCGCTGTCGCAGCTGATGCGCGAGATGGCGGCGGGCCGGCCTGGCCTGCTGACCCGCATCGGCCTGCACAGCTTCGTCGATCCACGCCTCGAGGGTGGGCGACAGAGCCGCCGCGCGACGGAGGATCTGGTGGAACTCGTCGAATTCCGCGGTGAGGAATACCTCTACTACCGCCCCTTCAAGGTGGATGTGGCGCTGGTGCGCGGCTCCGCGGCCGATGAGGACGGCAACATCTCCATGGAGCACGAGGCGGTGACGCTGGAGATGCTGAGCATCGCGCAGGCGGCGCGGCGCTCCGGCGGACTGGTGATCGCGCAGGTCAAGAATATCGTCCCGCGCGGCAGCCTGCATCCGAAGATGGTCAAGGTGCCCGGCATCCTGGTGGATGCGCTGGTGCATGTGCCGGACCAGTGGCAGACCTACGAGACGGAGGACAGCCCGGCCTATTCCGGCCATCTGCGCGTCGCGTTGGAGGATATTCCGCGCCTGCCGCCGGGGCCGCGCCGGGTCGTCGCGCGTCGTGGCGCGATGGAGCTCTTCGAAGGCGCCATCTGCAATCTCGGCTCCGGCATCTCCACCGGCATCGCCAATGTGGCGGCGGAGGAGGGCGTGCTGCGCCGTGTCTGCCTGACCAACGAGCAGGGCAATATCGGCGGCGCGCCGGCCAGCGGCAACGAGGCCGGTGCCGCGCGCTCGCCCGATGCGCAGGTGGACCAGCCTTATCAGTTCGACTTCTACGACGGCGGCGGGCTCGATCTCGCCTTTCTATCCTTCGCGGAGTTCGACGCGGAGGGCAATGTCAACGTCTCGCGCTTCGGCGGCCGCATTGTCGGGCCGGGTGGCTTCGTCAATATCAGCCAGGGCGCCAAGGCGGTGATCTTCGGCGGCACGCTGACGGCCAATGGCGCGCCCAAGGCGGTGCGCCAGGTGGAGCAGGTCACCTTCTCCGGCCGCTTCGCTCGGGAGCGTGGCCAGCCCGTACTCTATGTCACCGAACGCGCGGTCTTCCGCCTCGGTGATGCGGGGCCTGAGTTGATCGAGATCGCGCCAGGGCTCGACTTGGAGCGCGATGTGCTCGGCGTGATGAGTTTCCGTCCGCGCATTTCGCCCGATCTGCGGCCGATGGACGCCACACTCTTCGCAGACGGCCCGATGGGTCTGGCGGATCGCCTGCCGGGCCGGCGGCAGCGTCGGGCGCTGTCCCGCTTCGACTATCTCCAAGCGGCGGAGTAACGCCATGGACAATGTCACGCGCCTCACCATCGGCGATCAGGTAGAGTTCCACCGCGCCATTTCCGCCGCCGACATCGCCCGCTTTGCCGAGCTGAGTGGCGACCACGATCCCGTTCATGTGGACGAGGACTTCGCCCGCACCACAGCCTTTGGTCGCTGCATCGCGCATGGAGCGCATGTCATGGCGCTGGTCTCCGCCGCCTCCTCGCTGATGTCGCGCCGTGCGGTGGAGCGCGGCTGCGCGGGCACGCCGGTCTCGGCCGGCTATGATCGCATCCGCTTTACCTATCCGGTCTTCGCGGGCGACGCGCTGACCGCGCGCTACAGCGTCGAGGAGGTGGAGGAATCGCCCGGCCGCACCCGGTCCCGTTTCGAGGTGCTGAACCAGGACGGCCGGCTCTGCGTGACCGGCACGCATATCTTGCGCTGGGTACAGGGATAGGGAGGCGCCGCGATGACCGAAATCCTCCTGCCCATGACGGGCGGCAGCCTGATGCCCTACCGGCTGCAGGGCCGCCCCCTGCCGGAGGTGGGGCCAGGCGCGCGGTTCAACCGCGTCGCCTATTCGGCGGCGCATGTGGTGGCCGATCCCTTTTCCGACGCCCCTCCACACGCCTCCGCCGCCATCGACTGGGACCGTACCATCGCCTACCGGCGCCATCTCGCCGGACTTGGACTCGGCATTGCCGAGGCGATGGACACGGCACAGCGCGGCATGGGACTGGACTGGCCGGCGGCGCGCGAGCTGATCACGCGCAGCATCCGCGAGACGCGCGACATCCCCGGCATCCGCCTCGCCTCCGGCTGCGGCACGGACCAGCTTGACCCTGGCGATGCGCGCGGGGTCGATGACGTGTTGCGCGCCTATGCCGAGCAGATGGAGGCCATCCAGGCGCTGGGCGGCCGGATCATCCTGATGGCCAGCCGCGCCTTGGCCCGCGTTGCCCGCTCGCCGGAGGACTACCGCGCGGTCTATCGCCGCGTGCTTGCCCAGGCAGATGCGCCGGTGGTCCTGCACTGGCTCGGCGACATGTTCGACCCCGCCCTGGCCGGCTATTGGGGCCATGCCGATTTCGAGGGCGCACTGCGGACCTGCCTCGAGATCATCGAGGAGAACCGCGACCGCATCGACGGCATCAAGATCTCGCTGCTGGATGCCGGCAAGGAGGTGCGGATGCGCCGCCTGCTGCCGGAAGGCGTGCGGATGTACACCGGCGACGACTTCAACTACCCCGAGCTGATCGCCGGAGATGCCGAGGGCCATTCGGACGCGCTGCTCGGCATCTTCGACGCCATCGCACCGGCGGCCTCGCTGGCGCTGGCGGCGCTGGCGGCGGGCGATGCAGCGCGCTTCCATGCCATCCTGGAGCCGACGGTGCCGCTGTCGCGGCGGATCTTCGGCGCGCCGACGCAGTTCTACAAGACCGGCGTGGTGTTCCTGGCCTATCTGAACGGGCACCAGGACCACTTCATCATGGTGGGCGGGCAGCAATCCATGCGGCCGCTGGCCTATTTCGCCGATATCTTCCGCATGGCCGATGCTGCCGGGTTGCTGCGCGATCCGGAGATGGCGGCGGGGCGGATGCGGCGCCTCCTCGCGCTCTATGGGGTGGAGGGCTGAGGCGGTGCGGGAGCTCGCCGGCCGGCTCGATCTCTGCGCCATCAACACCGCCACGCTCGGTCATCGCGAGGCCATCGGCACGGTGATCGAGGCCGTGGCGCGGCACGGTTTCGGCGGCATCGCCCCCTGGCGACGCGACCTGGAAGGACAGGATGCCGCTGCCGTCGCGCGCCGCATCCGCGATGCCGGGCTCACCGTGACCGGCTATTGCCGCAGCAGCGCCTTTCCCGCCGCCACGCCGGAGGCCGCGCGCGCGGCGGTGGAGGACAACCGCCGCGCCCTGCGTGACGCGGCGACCCTGGGCGCCCGCTGCTTCGTGCTGGTGGCCGGCGGGCTGCCGCCGGGTTCGCGCGATCTTGCCGCGGCGCGGCGGCAGTTGCAGGACGGTGTTGGCGCCCTGCTGGAGGAGGCGCGGCAACTCGGCGTCACCCTCGCGCTGGAGCCGCTGCATCCCGTCTATGCCGCCGACCGCTCCTGCCTCTGCACCCTCGGTGAGGCGCTCGACCTCTGCGACAGCTTGGACCTCGAGGCGCAGGGCGGCCTCGGGATCGCCGCCGACGTCTATCACCTCTGGTGGGATGCCGCCCTGCCGCGCGAGCTGCAGCGTGCGGCCCGGCACCGCCGCATCGCCGCCTTCCATGTCTGCGACTGGCTGGTGCCGACGCGCGACGTGCTGCTCGATCGCGGCATGATGGGCGATGGCGTCATCGACATCCGCGGCATCCGCGCCGCGATCGAGGCGGCGGGCTATGACGGGCTGGTGGAGGTCGAGATCTTCTCCGCCGGGAACTGGTGGCAGCGCGCCGCCGACGAAACCCTCGCCGTCTGCGCGGAGCGGCTAGCGCGGGTCTGCTGAGACAGGGCCGTCGGGCGGCGCTACAGCCCGCCCGTCACCCGGAGCACCGCGCCCGTCGTGTAGGAGGCGGCGTCGGAAATCAGCCAGAGAACCGCTTCCGCATCCTGCCCGCGGGCAGGCCGCAGCTTACCTGTTCAGCCAATATGATATCTCTTTCAGGGTCATATAAACCATAAGTTGTGTGATAATGCGCCGCTCCGGGTGGAGGATCCAACTATTCAGGGCGGCGCAGAGGCCGCCGGCGCGCCCGGCCAGCCACCTTCAGCCCAGGCGGAACCGGCCCGTAACGGGTCCTTTCCGCATCAAACCATCTCCTCATCCGGCAAGAATGCGCCATGATGCGGCCGGCGAACGGTCCCGCCACCGCCGGCCGGGGCATGCAGAGCCAGTCGCAACCGCCGCCCCGCCGCAGCCAGAGGGTCCGTCGTCGATGTCATCCGATGCCTTTGCTTCCCCCTCCACCCGGGAGAGTGCCCTGCCAGGCGGCTCCTGCGACGTGCTGGTGATCGGCGGCGGCCCTGGCGGTTCCACCGCCGCAGCCTTGCTGGCGGAGCGGGGGCGGCATGTGGTGATGCTGGAGAAGGAGAGGCATCCACGCTTCCACATCGGCGAGTCGCTGCTGCCGCAGAACCTGCGCATTTTCGAGAGGCTTGGGGTCGCCGAAGCCGTGCGCGCGATCGGCGTGTTCAAGCCCGGGGCCTCCTTCGTCTCTGACGAGCACGGCAACAAGGTCTCCTTCTCCTTCGCCGATGGGCTGAACAAGGCCTATACGCACAGCTACCAGGTGCGCCGCGCCGAGTTCGACGAGCTGCTGTTCCGCAATGCCGCCGCGCGCGGCGCGGAGGTGCATGAGGGCACGCTGGTGACGGATGTGGCGCTCGGCGGTGCGCAGGGCTCGCGTGTCACGGCCCGCGACGCCTCAGGGCGCGAGCATGTCTGGCATGCGCGCTTCGTCATCGACGCCTCGGGCCGCGACACCCTGCTGGCGAAGCAGCAGGGGGGGAAACAGCGCGACGCGCACACCAATACCGCCGCTATCTATGGCCATTTCCGCGGCGTGGCGCCCTGCGAGGACTGCCCCGAGGGCAACATCGCCATCCACCTGCTCGATGACGGCTGGTGCTGGATCATCCCGCTGCCGGAGGGTATCACCAGTGTCGGCGTCGTTGGCACGCCAGCCTTCTTCAAGCGCCGCAAGGGAAGTTTCGAGGCCTTCCTGCGCGAGTCGCTCGATGCCAGCCCCTCAATTCGCGCCCGGATGGAGGGGGCGGAGCTCGCCTCGCCTGTCACCACCACCGGCAACTACTCCTATCGCGCCAAGGTGATGCAGGGCGAGGGCTGGCTGATGGTGGGGGACGCCTTCGCCTTCCTGGACCCGGTCTTCTCCTCCGGCGTGATGCTGGCGATGGCCAGCGCCGAGCTGGGCGCGGAGGCGGCGGATACCTGGCTGGACGACCCCGCCCGTGCCGAGCCGCTGCTGCGCAATTTCGAGCACAAGGTACGGCGCGCCATCAGCTCGATGGCTTGGCTGATCTATCGCATCAACCGCCCGGTGCTGCGTGACATGTTCATGCAGCCTTCCAACCGCTTCCGCATGCGCGACGGGCTGGTCAGCCTGCTGGCCGGCGACGTGCATGCCGATACCAACCGGCAGCTTCCCGTGCTGGCCTTCAAGGCGGTCTATGGCGCGCTCAGCCTGGCGCATCGCGCGGGCTACCGTCTGCGGGACGGCAAGCTGCGGCGCATGCCGCCGGCGCTGCCCGCCATGGCGGCCGAATGATGCCTTCTCCCGCACGTCTCCCGAAAGGCCTACCGATGCGCCGTCGCGCCACCCTCCTTCTCTGCCTGGGCCTTGCCGCCTGCGGCACCACCCAGGCCAGCCTGCCCTATACGCCCGCCTCGCCGCCGGTGGCACAGCCGATGGCGCGGCCCGTGGTCGCCATTACACAGGTCACCGACCGCCGCGAGGATGGGCGTGAGGACCCGAACTGGATCGGTACCATCCGCGGCGGCTTCGGCAACCCGATCAAGCGGCTGGAGGCGCCGGTGCCGGTCGCGGAGGTGGTGCGGCAGGCCTTTGCCGACGCCCTGCAAGCGCGCGGCCTGCTGGCGCCCAATGCGGAGTGGGCGCGCTACGGGCTCGAGGTGGATATCCTGACGCTGCATGCGGACCAGGTTGTCCGGCGCGAGGCCACCGTCGAGTTCCGCATCACTCTTCGCCCGGTGAACGGTAGCGCGCCGGTGCTGGTGGAACAGGAACGCGCCAACCGGGTCGGGGGCAGCGCCATTACACTCTCGGCGGGGGTGTTCGGCTCGGTGGACGACCTGCGGCTGATCGTGCAGCAGACCATGAGCGAGGCGATCGACCGGCTGCTCGACAAGCCAAACTTCACCGCCGCGTTGCGCTGACAAGCCCGGGGCGGAATACTTCCTGACCCGGATGGTCTTGAGAGGTTCATCCATGCGTCGTCGTGTCGCTCTCCTGTTCTGCCTGGGCCTTGCCGCCTGCGGCACCACCCAGACCAACCTGGCCTATGCGCCGGCCTCCCCACCGGTTGTGCAGCCCATGGCGCGCCCGGTGGTCGTGGTCACGCAGGTCACCGACCGCCGGGAGGAAGGGCAGCGGGACCCACGCGAGGTGGGTGCCGTCCGTGACGAATCCCGCAGGCCGGTGAAGCGGCTGGAAACACCGGTGCCGGTGACGGAGGTGGTGCGCCAAGCCTTTACCGACGCCTTACAGGCGCGCGGCCTGCTGGCGCCCAATGCGGAGTGGGCGCGCTACGGGCTCGAGGTGGACATCTTCGCCCTGAACCTGGACCAGTACAGCCGGCGCGGGGCAACCGCCGAGTTCCGCATCACCCTGCGGCCGATACCTGGCGGCGCGCCGGTGCTGGTCGATCAGGAACGCGCCGCCTTCGTCAGCGGCGACGTCATCCTGCCGACCACCGGTGTGTTCACCTCCACGGAGGCGCTGCGGCAGATCACCCAGCAGGCCATGAGCGAGGCCATCGACCGCCTGCTCGACAAGGCAAGCTTCACAGCGATGCTCCAGTAAAAAGGTCAGGGGAAAAGAATTCCCCATCTTCTTTTTGTCAGTTTTAGTGTGCTTGCCGCCAGCACGGGAAGCTCAAAGAAAAAAGATGGGGGTCTGGGGGAATTCCTTCCCCCAGACTTTTTACCTTACAGCGGCAGGCCCTTCACCTGCGCCAGCGCCCTCATCACCCCGCGGATTTCCGCCAGCCCGCGCAGGCGGCCGATCAGCGGATAGCCCGGGAAGGTTCCCCTACCGATGTCATCGGCGATCTCGTGCCCATGGTCGGGCCGGAAGGGAATGCGCCATTCCGTGCTGCCGGCCTGCCTGCGGCGCTGCTGCTCCTCCAGCAGGATCTGCACGACGGCCACCATGTCGGTATCGCCGCCGAGGTGCTCAGCCTCCATGAAGGAACCGTCCGGCTCCTTCGCCACGTTGCGCAGATGGGCGAACCAGATGCGATCGGCGAAGCGGCGGGCGATGCGCGGCAGGTCGTTGCCCGGCCCGGCGCCGAGCGAACCGGTGCAGAGTGTCAGGCCGTTCGACGGGGAATCCACCATCGCGAGGATGGCGGTGATGTCCTCCTCATTGGAAACGACGCGCGGCAGGCCGAAGAGCGGGCGCGGCGGGTCGTCCGGGTGGATGCACATGCGCACGCCAACTTCCTCGGCAACGGGGATCACCGCGCGCAGGAAGCGGGCGAGGTTCTCGCGCAGCGCCTCGGGCGGCGTTTCGCCGTAGCTCGCCAGGACGGCGCGCAGACCGGGGATGTCGTAGCGGTCATAGGCGCCGGGCAGGCCGGCCATGACATTGGCCAGCAGCTTCGCCTTGTCGCTCTCGGAGGCCGCATCGTGCCAGGCCTTGGCACGGGCCAGCACCTCCTCTGGCACGCCCTCCTCGGCTCCCTTGCGCTGCAGCATGAAGACGTCGAGCGCGACGTACTCATGATAATTGAAGCGCAGCGAGGTGGCGCCACCCGGCAAGGGGTGCGCGAGTTCCGTACGCGTCCAGTCCAGCACCGGCATGAAGTTGTAGCAGACCGTGCTGATGCCACAGGCCGCGAGATTGCGCAGCGAGATCCGGTAGTTCTCGAACAGCGGCTCCAGGTCGCCCTTGCCGCGGCGGATCGCCTCATGCACCGGCAGGCTCTCCACCACCCGCCAGTAGAGGCCGAGCGAGGTGTCGGCCGTGATCATCGCCTGCCGGGCGCGGATCTCCTCCTCGCTCCAGACAACGCCATAGGGGATCTGATGCAGGGCCGTGACGATACCGCGTGCACCCGTCTGCCGGATATGCGGCAGGGTGACGCGGTCATCGGGACCGAACCAACGCCAGGTTTCTTCCATGGTGCTCTCCGCAGGGTCAGAAGTCACAAGCCATTACGCCGCCACACTGGCGCGCGCGCCATCCGCCAGCAGCCGGGCATAGGCCGCCGTCACGGCCTGCACGAACACCGGGTTGCGCGGCAGGTCCTCGCCGAAGACGGCGGTGAAGCCCAGCGCCGCGCGCACCCGCGCCACCGGGTCCTCGCCGGCCGCATCCAGCGCGGCGCGCAGCTCTCCGGCGAGCGGGTCGCGCACGTCGATCGCATTGCCACACTCGTCCAGGCCGCCGACATAGCGGATCCAGCCGGCGATGATGAGGGCCAGCAGCGGGATGGGACGCGCGCCAGCCAGCCGCTCGCGCGCGACGCCGAGCAGGCGCTGCGGCAACTTCTGCGAACCATCCATGGCGATCTGCCAGGTGCGGTGGCGGATCGACGGATTGCTGAAGCGGTCGAGCAGCGCGCCGGTATAGGCGGCGAGATCGACCCCCGGTGGCGGCGGCACCTCGGGGATGAGTTCCTCCGCCCAAAGCCGCTGCACGAAGCCGCGGAAGGCCGGGTCGGAGACGGTGTCCACGATGGTCTCATGCCCGGCGAGATAGCCGAGATAGGCCAGCGCCGAATGCGCGCCGTTCAGCAGGCGCAGCTTCATATGCTCGAAGGGCTCGACCTCGGCGACGAGCTGCGCGCCCACCTCCTCCCAGCGCGGGCGCAGACCGCCCACGAAGCGATCCTCGATCACCCATTGCCGGAAGGGCTCATGCACCACTGGCGCCGCGTCGTGGCAGCCGGTAGCGCGGGTGGCGGCCTCCAGATCCTCCGGCACCATGGCGGGCACGATCCGGTCCACCATGCTGCAGGGGAACTGAACCTCGGCGGCGATCCACGCGGCCAGATCCGCGTCGTGCGCAGCGGCGAAGTCGCGCACCAGCCCGGCCAGCAGCCGACCGTTCTGCGGTAGGTTGTCGCAGCAGAGCACGGTGAAGGGGCGCAGGCCCCGCGCACGCCGCAGCCGCAGCGCCTCGACCAGGAAGCCGACCGCCGAGCGTGGTGCGCCCGGCTCGGCGAGGTCATGCCGGATGTCCGGGTGCTGACGGTTCAACTGCCCGCTCGCGGGGTCGTGGCAATACCCCTTCTCGGTGATGGTCAGGCTGACAATGGCCACTTCCGGCGCCGCCATGCGCCCCAGCACGGCTTGCGGGTCCTCGGGCGCCACCAGCACTTCCAGCACGCAGCCGACGACGCGCGCGGCGTCTCCCGCCGCGTCGCGGCTGATGGTGGTGTAGAGGCCGCCCTGTGGGGCCAGGCGGTCTCGCTGGTCCGGTCGTTGCAGGCTGACGCCGACCACACCCCAGTCGCCGCCCAGGCGCTGCAGCACATCCTCCGTGTAGTGCGCGCCATGCGCGCGGAAGAAGGCGCCGAGGCCGAGATGCACGATGCGTGGCCGCAGCGCGGCACGGTCGTAGCCGGGGCGCGCGACGCCGGGCGGGAGAGTGGCCAGACGCTCCGGAGCGAGGCGCGGAAGGGTTTCGCTCATCTCAGACCTCCGCTCAATCGAAGTACAGGCTGGGCAGCCACAGGGAGATCCAGGGCACGTAGGAAACCAGCAGCAGCACGATGATGTTGCACACCAGGAAGGGCCAGATGGCGCGGCTGATCGCCCCGAGGGAGACATTCGCGATATTCGCCGCGACGAAGAGGCAGACGCCGACCGGCGGCGTAGTCAGCCCGATCATCAGGTTCAGTACCACGACGATGGCGAAGTGGATGGGGTCGATGCCCACCGCCTGCGCCACCGCCAGCAGCGGCGGGAAGAGGATGATCAGCGCCGCGATCGTCTCCATGAAGGTGCCGACGATCAGCAGCAGGACATTGACCATCAGCAGGATCAGGTACTTGTTCTCGGTGACCGAGAGCATCGCCTGCGCGATGGCCTGGGGGATCTGCTCGCTGGTCAGGATCCAGCCGAAGACATTGGCGAAGCCGACCAGCAGGATCAATGCGCCGGAGCCGATGGCGCTCTCCAGCACGATGCCCGGCAGATCGCGCAGCTTGAAGCCCTTGTAAATGAACAGGCCGACGACGAAGGCATAGAGCGCAGAGACGATCGAGGCCTCGGTCGGCGTGAACAGGCCGCCAACGATGCCGTAGAGGATCAGCGCCGTCATCAGCAGCGCCCAGAAGGCGGCGCGGGAGGAGCGCAGCACCTCGCCGAAGCCCTGCCAGGTGCCCTTCGGATAGCCGCGCTTGCGGGAGATGATATAGACGGTGAGCATCATGCCGAAGCCGAGCAGCAGCCCGGGCACGGCGCCGGCCAGGAACATCTTGCCGACCGAGAGGCCGGTCAGCGTGCCGACGATGATCATCGGCACCGAGGGCGGGATGATCGGCCCAACGGTGGAGGCCGCCGCCGTGGTCGCCGCGGCGAAGGGCGCGTCATAGCCGGACTTGCGCATTGCCGGGATCATCACCGCGCCGATCGAGGCGGTCTCGGCGACAGCCGTGCCGGAGATGCCGGCGAAGATCATCGAGCCCGTGACATTGGCGAGGCCGAGGCCGCCGCGCACATGGCCGACGAGCGAGTTGCCGAAGCGCACGATCTGGTCGGTAATGCCGCCGCCGTTCATTAGATTGCCGGCCAGCACGAAGCCGGGGATGCAGAGCAGCACGAAACTGTCCATGCCGGCATAGGAGTATTGCGCGACCACCGAAAGGTCGATGTCGGCGCCGAGCAGGTAGACCACCGAGGACAGGGCGAGCGCAACGCCCACCGGCACGCCGAGAATGAGGCAGACCGCGAAGGTCCCAAAGAGCAGGCCGACGAGCATCAGACGGTCTCACCATGGGCGGGCGAGCCCTGCTGGCCGAAGCCGAGCAGGCGCATCACGGAGAAAAAGGCCAGCGAGACGGGGATCAGCAGCATCACCGCATAGACCGGCATCATCGGGACATTGAGGGAGCGCGCCCGCTCACCGGCGCTGAAGGCCACGTAATCCCAGGCGCCGGGCAGGATCACCAGTGAGAAGCCGAGCACCAGGAGGTCCGACAGCCGGTCGGCCACCCAGCGTGCGCGTGGCGGCAAGGGCGAGACGAAGAGATCCACATTGACCATCTCCCCGCGTAGGACCGCCAGCCCGCAGGAGAAGCCGACCAGATAGACCAGCGCGAAGCGCGCCACCTCCTCCGTCCAGGGAACGGTGGGAACGCCGGGCACGCGGCCCAGCACCTGGATGACGACGACGCCGACCAGCACGGCGAAGGCGGCGAGCGTGCCGATGCGGCACACCGTCCGCACGGCCAGCAGCACCGCCCCGATAAGAGCGCGCATCTTGATGTCCTCGAACTGCCACCCGCGGGCGGGGAGAGGGAGGGGGCGCTGCGCGCGCCCCCCGGAGTCGGGAGCCGGGTCCGGATACCTGGGCCGGAGGCCGTCAGGCCGTGGCCAGGATCTGCTCGTAGAGCGGGCGGATCTCGTCGGAGAGCATCGCAGCCACCGCCGGACGGCCCTTCGCGGCATAGGCCTCCTTGTCCACCTCGGCGAACTGCATGCCTTTCGCCTTCAGGTCCTGCTCCAGCTGCTTCTCGTCCTCGATGAACAGGCCGCGCTCATAGTCCTGAGCGGCGCGGGCGGCCTCGGCGATAGCCTTCTGCTGCGCCTCCGGCAGGCGGCCGAGCTTGCGGCTGCCACCCACCAGATAAATCCAGCTCACCACATGCTCGGTGCGGTTCACCACGCTCTGCACCTCGTAGAAGCTGCCGGACTTGATCAGCGCCAGCGGGTTCTCCTGCGCGTCGATCGTGTGGTTCTGCAGCGAGGTGAAGACCTCGGAGAAGGCCATCGGCGTCGGCTTGGCGCCCAGCGCGTCCCAGAACTTCACGAAGAGCGGCACGTTGGGCACGCGCAGCTTCAGCCCATTCAGCTCCTCCGGCTTGGCGATGACGCGGTTGGCCGTCAGGTTGCGCGGGCCGCGCGCGAAGTAGCAAAGCGTGCGCAGCCGGGTCTTGTCCTCGATGTTGTCGGCAATAGCCTGGCCGACCTTGCCCTGCACCACCTTGTCGAGATGCGCGACGTCCTTCACCGCATAGGGCACCGCGAGCAGCGCGGCGGAGGGCGCCCAGTTCTGCAGCGACTCGCCGGTGATGGTGAAGTCCACTGTGCCGAGCTGGATGCCCTTGATCAGGTCGGTTTCCTTGCCGAGCTGCTCGTTCGGGAAGACGCGCACCTCGATGGCGCCGTTGGTCCGCTTCGTGACCTCCTCGGCGAACTTCAGGCTGGCCTTGTGCCAGGTGTTGTCCTCGTTCGCCAGGTGGCCGAGCTTCAGCACCGTCTTGGACTGCGCGAGCACCGGCGGGGCGGCGCCCAGCGCCAGGATGGCGGCAAGGCCCTGGGTGGCGCCGCGGCGGGTGATGGTGGTCATTGTCCTGGGTCCTCCTTGGGGTCCGGTCAGCCGAAGGCCAGTTGCACCTTCACGGTGCTGCCCGGGTTCTTCTCGATGAGGTCGAAGGCCTCCCGCGCGTCGGCGGCGGCGAAGGTCTGGGTGATCATGGCCTGGGGGCGCAGCGCGCCGCTCTCCAGCCATTGGACGACCTGCGGCAGCAGCTTGCGATTCAGGCGCGAGCCCACCAGGGTCAGCTCCTTCTTCACGATCTCCTGCTGGCTGATGTTGCAGGGCTCGGGCGAGAAGCCGAGCAGGCCGATGCGCCCGGCCGGGCTGGCGAGGCGGCAAGCCTCCTCCAGCAATGCCGGCACGCCGGCGGCGTCGATCACCAGGGTCGGGCCGAGCCCGCCGGTCTCGCCCGCCACCGCCTGCGGCACGGGCGTGCTGCGCGAGTTCACCACCATGTCAGCGCCGAAGCCCTGCGCCCGCTCCAGCCGCGCGTCGTCGATGTCGGCGACGATGCAGCGCGCGCCGTGCAGCTTTGCCACCTGCAGCACCGTCAACCCGATCGGGCCCGCGCCATAGACCAGCACCGTATCCTGCGCCTCGATGCCGGTGCGGGACAGCACGTTCGCGGCGATGGAGAAAGGCTCGGCCAGGGCGGCGAGGGCGAAGGGCAGGTTCGGGTCCACCTTCACCGCATTGGCGCGCGGCACCGCCAGCCGGTCACGGAAGCCGCCGTCGCGGTGCACGCCGAAGACCTCGAGATTGCTGCAAACGTTGGAGCGGCCGATGCGGCAAGGATAGCAATGGCCGCAGCTCACCACCGGGTCCACCACCACGTGGTCGCCCGCGGCGAGGTCGGTCACGCCCTGGCCCACCGCCTCCACTATACCGGCGAACTCGTGCCCGATGATGCGCGGGTATTTGGCGAAGGGATTCGTGCCGTGGTAGATGTGCAGGTCGGAGCCGCAGATACCCGCGCGCTCGACGCGCACCAGCACCTCGCCCGCCTTCGGCGCGGCCGGCGCAGCCTCGAACAGCTCCAGGACGTGTGGCGTTTTCACCGCGATGGCGACCATGCTCTCGTTCCAGCTCCCGGGTGTGGTTTCAGCCGCGTGCGGCGGCCCGACCGCGCGTCATGGCGCGGGCTTCTCGAAGAAATCGGCGTTCACTTGGCTGAGCCGCTCGATGGTGGCGAAGACGGTGCGCAGATGCGCCCGCATCGCCGCCTCGGCGCCGTCGGCATCGCCGGCCAGCACGTGCTCGACCAGCGTGGCGTGCTCCTCGACCAGCACCGGCGGCCAGTCGCCGCTCTGCAGGGACAGGTAGCGCACACGGTCGAGCTGCGACTTGACGCCCTGGATCACCTCCCAGATGGCCGGGCGTCCAGCGATGCGCACCAAGCAGGCATGCAGCGCGTCGTCCTGGGCGAAGAAGGCATCCGCCTCCCCGGCCGCCAGGCTGGCTCGCTGCGCCGCGAGGTTCTCGCGCAGCAGCGCCGCATCCGCCTCTGCCAGGTTTTCCGTGGCCAGGCGGATGGTGCGGCACTCCAGCGTCTCGCGGATGAACTGGCTGTCGTAGACAGCGGCGAGGCGGATCGGTGCCACATAAGTGCCGACCTGGGGGATGATGGTGACGAAGCCCTCGTCGGCGAGGCGGCGCAGAACCTCACGCACCGGCGTGCGGCTGACGCCGGCTCGTTCGGCGAGGCTGGCCTCGGGGATCGATTCGCCCGGACGCAACCCCCCCGTCAGGATCTGCTGCCGCAGCATGCCGTAGAGTTCGCGCCCGATCGGGGCGCGGCGGTCCAGGCGCAACGGGGCGGAGACGAGGGGCACATTTCCTCCGGACGACCTACTTGCATACTTGTATACTAGTATGCACTCACCGCCGCAATCCGACCTCTCTCCCCTGTGTTCGCCTGCCCAATTCCCCTGGCCGCCGCCGGAAACTGGCCGCCCGTACCTGACGTTCTCCCACCATCAGCGGAAGCGACCGAGACCGGCCGCCCGATCCACGGCCGGCACGGGCCGGGCGGGAAGGAAGGGAACTGAAAGGACTGCGCAGGTCACGAAGCGCCAGCCAGATCCCTATTGCGCGAGGAGCGAATCCTCCCCTTCCGCGTTGCCGCTAGCCAGGAAACAGGGAGGCAGCTGATGGAACCCCAAAACCGTCGAGCCGGCGCTGCGCCATGCGCCGGGGGACTGGGTGCGGGCTGCGGGACGGAGCCGGCGCAGACATCCGTGATGCCCCTCGCCGGATACAGGGCAGGCCGGATCGTATCCCTGGTTCTTTGCGGTCTCGCCCTGGCCTTCGTGGCCGGTACCGCGTTGGCGCAGCCTGCCATCCCGCCCGCCACCCCCGGCCCGACCAATCCAGAGAGCGGCACGCCCCCTGGGGATCAGCGGCAGGCGCCGCCTTCCACCTCACCGCAGCAGCCGGGTGGGCGGAACAGTGGCGTCATTCCGCCACCCCCCGGCATCGACCCGCAGATCCACGTGCCCGCACCGAACCCCACCCCGAACACCATGCCCGTGATCCCGCCGCCCGGAACGCCCGGTGGCAACCCCACGGTGCAGCCACGCTAGCAAAACGGAGGCAAGCCATGATCCGACAGACCGGCATCGCGCCGGTGGCGCAGGACCCCACGGCGCCCCCGGGGCCGCCGCGGCCACAGCCGCCCACGCCACGCCCGCCGGAGCCCGGGCCCGACATTCCGCAGCCCCGCCCTCCGGGCCCGGACATCACACCACCCAATCCGGGCGCCCCCATGCCGGGGCCGGGGCCTGACATTCCACGGCCTGGAACACCAGGGCCCGACATCCCGATGCCGGACCCCGCCGGCCCCTCGCCCGGGCCGGGGCCGGATGTTCCGCCGCTGGCGCCGCCCAGCCCGCAGGAACTGCCGCCACCGGTGGCCTGAAGAAGGCGGGGGGAAGGAATTCCCCCAGACCCCCATCTTTTTTCTTCGAGTTTGCAGCGCAGCCGGTGAAGGAGCGCTGGACACTGACAGAAGAAAGAAGGGGGTTCGGGGGAATTCTTTCCCGACCTACCGCCTCGGTGCCGGCGCGAAGAGCACGTCGGGGTTCATCAGCCCGGCCGGATCGAGCGCCGCGCGGATGCGCCGCATCGTCTCCAGCTCCGCGCCGCCGCGCCATTTCGCCAGCGTCTTCACCTTGATGCGGCCGACGCCGTGCTCGGCGGAGAAGGAGCCGCCCAGCGCACCGGTGATCTCGTTCACCGCGTTCATCACCGCCTCGCCATGCGCCATAAAGGCCTCGGCGCTGAGATGCGCGGGCTGCTGCAGGTTCATATGGATGTTGCCGTCGCCGAGATGGCCGATGGCCACCGGCTCGGCACCCGGCACGATCGCCGGCATGGCCTCGAAGCAGCGGCGGATCAGCTCCGGCACACGCGAGACGGGTACGGAGACGTCGCTCTTGACGCTGGCGCCGGCGCGGCGCTGCGCCTCCGGCGCCTCTTCCCGCAGGCGCCAGATCGCCTGGCGTTGCGCTTCGCTCTCGGCGATCACGGCATCCGCCACCTCACCGGCCTCCAGCGCCTCTTCCAGCACGCCTTCCAGCAATTCGCGCAGCCCGGCCTGCGGGCGCGAGGCGGCGAGGTCGATCAGCACGTAATGCGGCGCCGGGCTCGCCAGCGGCAGGCTCGCGCCCTCGATCCCCTCCAGCACCAGGCGCATGGCGGAGCCGCTGATGTATTCGAAGGCGCGCAGCGCCGTCTCATCGCGGTCGCGGAAGCGGCGGAACAGGGCGAGCGCCGCCTCCGGCTCCTGCACCGCGCAGAGCGCCAGCGCCTTGTCGCGTACCGGCGGGAAGAGCCGCAGCACGGCGGCGGTGATGAAACCAAGCGTGCCCTCCGCGCCGATGAAGAGCTGGCGCAGCGCATATCCGGTATTGTCCTTGCGAAGCTGCCGCAGCGCGTCGATCACCTGCCCGTCCGGCAGCACCACTTCCAGCCCCAGCGTCAACTCGCGCGCATTGCCGTAGCGCACCGTGGTGTTGCCGCCGGCATTGGTGGAGAGCATGCCGCCGACCATGGCCGTGCCGTCGCCGCCGAAGGCCAGCGGAAACTGGCACCCGGCCTCGGCCGCCAGCTCCTGCACCCGGCGCACCACCATGCCGGCCTCCACCGTCATGGTCATGTCCACCGGATCGAGCGCGCGCAGCCGGTTCATCCGCCCCAGCGAGACCACCACCTGCCGTCCCGAGCCATCCGGCACCGAGCCGCCGGACATCGAGGTATTGCCGCCCTGTGGCACCATGGCGACGCCCGCCGCGTGGCACAGCGCCACCACCGCCGAAAGCTCCGCCGTGCTGGCCGGGCGCAGCACGCAGGGCGTGCGGCCGTGATAAAGGCCGCGCCAGTCGCTGAGATGCGGCGCGATGTCGTCAGCCTCCTCCACCATTCCCTTGGGGCCGAGGCAGGCGCGCAGCCGTTCCCGCAGGCCAGCGGGAAGGCCATTGGGCAGACCGTCTTCAGGCATCGGATCTTTCCTCCCTTCGGCGGCACGCGCCGCAGGCGCCGCCAGACTACGCCACCAGACTACCGGCCGATCAGCAGCATGACATTACGCCGGAAGGCCTCGATATGCCGCGCCATGGCCTCCTCCGCCGCGTCGGGATCATGGGCCGCCAGCGCCTCGAAGATGGCGCGGTGCTCGCGCAGCACGCTGCGCTGGTGCTCCTGCTCATCCAGCGAGATGAACCAGAAGCGGACCGCCCTGTCGTGCAGGTTGCCGAGAATGTCGGAGAACACCGTATTGCCTGAGGCGCGGGCGATGATGTCGTGAAAGGTCTTGTCCAGCAGCATCATCGCCTCGGTGTCGCGCCGCTTCAGCGCCTTCTCCGTGTCGCTCAGGACGGCCCGCATCGCCGCGGCATCCTGCGTGCCGAAGTGGCCGGCGGCCAGGCGCGCCACGTGGCACTCGTTGACCGTGCGCGCCTCGATGATCTGCAGCAGCTCAGCGGGATCGATCGGGCGAACCTCGATCCCCTTGCGCGGCCGGATGGTCACCAGCCCCTCCAGCCGCAGCCGCGCCAGCGCGTGGCGCACCGGCATGCGGCTCAGGCCAAGCGCCTCGGCCACCTGCGCCTCGTTCAGCTTCTCGCCGGGCGCGAAGCGGCAGGTGATGATGTGGTGCCGGATGGCTTCGTAGGCCTGGTCCTTGAGCTGGGGCGCGGGCGCCTCCGGGCGGAGCTCACCCCGGATCTCGGCCGCGCCGCGCACTAGCCGCGTGGCGCCTTTCATCACCTGTGCGCGCATTCACCGTGTCCCTTCCTGCCGGCGCCGGGATTTGCGGCAAGGCCGCACAGGAGGCAAGACGCGCTGGCCGGGGCCTTACTCCAGGCTGGCCCCGGAGATGCGGACCGCCTCCCGCCAGAGGGGCGCGTCGCGGCGCATCGCCTCCGCGAAACCTTCCCGCGTGCTGCAGACGGGTGTCGTGCCAAGCCGCTCCAGGGCGGCGTGGAAGCCGGCATCGCCACAGGCCTTGCCGAGGGCATCGGCCATGCGCTGGAGGGCTGCCTCCGGCGTACCGGCTGGCGCGGCGATGCCGTTCCAGGTTTCTGCCCGGAAGCCGGGATAGCCCTGTTCGGCCACGGTCGGCACATCCGGCAGGCTGGAGATGCGCTCCGTCCCGGCGACCGCCAGCACGCGGATGCGCCCGCCCTCCAGATGCGGCAGCATGTCGGAGGGATTGCCGAAATAGGCATCCACCTCGCCCGCCAGCAGGGCCTGCACCGCCGGCGCGCCGCCGCGATACGGGACATGCAGCATCTCGATACCGGCGCGCTGCAATAGCAGCGCCATCGCCAGATGGGTCGAGGAGCCGATGCCCGCGCTGGAATAGTTCAGCTTGCCGCCCTTCGCCTTCGCCAGCGCGACGAAATCCTGCAGCGAGGAGACCTTCAGCGCGGTGCTGACGGCCAGCACCATCGGATTGCTGGCGACGATGGAGACCGGGGCGAAATCCTTCGCCGGGTCGAAGTTCAGCTTCATCAGCGCCGGCAGCATCACCATCTGCGAGGCGCTGGCGGTGAGGAGCGTGTAGCCATCGGGCGCGCTGCGCGCCACGGCCTCGGCGGCGATGGCCCCGTTGGCGCCGCTGCGGTTCTCCACCGGCACGCTCTGGCCGAGCGCCTTGCCCAGCCACTCCGCGCTCAGCCGGCCGATGCTGTCGGTCACGCCACCGGGGGCGAAGGGCACGATCATGCGGATCGGCCGGTCGGGCCAGGCCTCCTGCGCACTGGCCGGGCTGGCGGCCACCGCACCCAGCAGCAGGCCGGCGAGGGCGACAAGCATCGCCCTGCCCCGGCGGCAGACCCCTGCGCGAGCCATCTCTCCTGGTACACGAACCATTGTTCCGCCTCCTTGCAGACCATCCATGGGTGCCGCGGCGGGACTCTGCCGGTCCTTTCCGCGGCATGGTGCGACTGGAATTCCCCTGGCAATCGCCCCCCAGGGACGGGGTGCGGCCGCCCGTCAGGCGACCAGCGCAGCCTCCACCGAAGCGGCCATGGCCAAGAGCCGCCGGTCCTGGCCCGCCATGCCCGCGAGCATCAGCCCGACCGGTGCCTCGGGCGGGCGCGCCACGGGCACCGAAATGGCGCAGCCATCCATCATATTGACCAGCGTCGGGTTCCGCAGGGCCGCGAGATTGGCGGTGGTATAGGCCGCCTCCTCCGCCAGATCGGCGATGCGCGGCGGCAGGATGGGCGTGGTGGGCATGACCAGCGCGTCGAAGCCGCCGATGCGCGCCGAGACACGGCGGATGAAATCCCGCCGCGCGCGCTGCAGGTCCAGGTAATCGACCGCCGACATGCCGGCACCACGACGGATGCGGCTGCTGACGCGCGGGTCATAGTCATTGCCGCGCCGTTCCAGCAGCGCACGGTGCCAGTGATAGCTTTCGGCGGCGGTGTAGCCGCCCAGCGCGTTCATCCCGGCCACCTCGCCGAATTCCGGCACCGGCGCCCGCGTGATGCGCGCGCCAGCGCGGGAAAGCCGGGCCAGCGCGGCCTCGAAGGTGGCGGCCACCGCCGCCTCGAGCCCGTCCAGCGTGACCGTCTCGGGCACCAGCAGGCGCAGACCGTCGAGCGGCATGGCAGCAAGCGGCCGCAGCGGCTCGTCCGCCAGCACCGCATCCAGCACCGCGCAGCAGCCGGCGCTGCGGGCGATCGGGCCGATCGAATCCAGCGTGCCGGACAGCGGCACGCTGCCCTCGAGCGGCACGCGACGGGCGGTGGGCTTGAAGCCCACGAGACCCGTGAAGGCGGCGGGGATGCGGCAGGAGCCGCCGGTATCGGTGCCCAGCGCGGCATGCGCCATGCCATCCGTCACCGAGATCGCGGCGCCGGAGGAAGAGCCGCCCGGCACCCGCGCTTCGTCGCGTCGCCACGGGTTGCGCGGCGTGCCGTAATGCGGGTTGATGCCGAGCCCCGAATAGGCGAACTCGGTCATGTTGGTGCGGCCGATGACAACGAAGCCCGCCCGCCGCAGCCGCGCCACGGCGGCGGCATCCACCGCAGCCGGCGGCGTATCGTCCAGCGCGCGGGAACCGGCCCGCGTCACCTGGCCGGCGACATCGAAGAGATCCTTCACCGAGATGGGGATGCCGGCATAGGGCGAGGGCGCGGCCTGCGCGGCGCGCAGCCGGTCCATTCCTTCAGCGGCGGCGCGGGCGGCCTCGGCATCCACCTGCAGGAAGACGCGCCCGCCCTCGCCGGCCGGGTCGGCGATCCGTGCCAGGCACGCCTCCACCAGCGCGCGGCTGGTGGTACGGCCGGCGGCCAGATCCGCCGCCAGGCTCTCCAGGGTCGGGGCGGGCGCGGCGCTCATGCGGGCGTCTCGTCGAAGTAGTGGATCTCCAGCAGCACGCAGCCGGTCTCCGACTTGAAGGGGCCGTGATAGGCGCCCGGCGGGCGGCAGGCATAGGCGGCCTTGTCGAAGGATTCGCCGCCCTGGCCCTGCGCGTCATTGCCGACGATCAGGTCGCCGGAGACCAGCCAGACTTCCTCCCAGTACTCGTGCACGAAGGGCGCGGTGGTGAAGACGCCGGGCTCGAAGCGCAGCAGCCGGGTGCGGTGGCCGCGCCGGTTCGGCTCGTCCAGTGCGCCGGCCAGGATCTTCTGCTGGATGCCGGCGGGGTAGCCGGCCGGCGTGTGCCAGCCCTGGCTCATGTCCGGCACGTGGAATTCGAGATGTTCCTTCTGGATCGGCATGATCGTCTCCGCCTTCACTCGGCCAGCCAGTTGGCCGTGTAGCTGTGGCTGATGGCGCGGCCACGCACGGGGTCGCGCAGTTCCATGCGGAAGCCGGCGCGGGGCCGGATGCCGCCGATCGCCGCCAGCGTGCCGCCGAACATGACGGTGCCGGGCAGCAGGTCCCGCCCCAGGGCGCGATAGGCCGCCGCCAGCTCACGCGGGTCGCGCATCGCGGCGACGCTACCCTCCTGGTACAGCACCCAGCTCCCGTCCTCCTGGACCCAGGAGCGCAGTTCCAGCCGGTCCCAGTGGTCCGCGACATCCTCGAAGCGCCAGAGGGCCGGCGCCACGGGCTTCGGGCAGAGCTGCTTGGAGACGGCGACCGAATAGGCCTCCACCTTGCGGTCGGTATGGTCGGAGCCGACACCCACCCACCAGGCGCCCTTCTCGTCCACCAGGATCAGGAACTCGGCCTCGCCGCTCGATTCGCCACCGAGGCAGTCGATCTCCGCGGCCGTGGTCGGCAGTTCCCGGCCGCCGGGATAGAAGCAGGGCGTGCTGGCCGGTGGCGTGACGCCGAGCAGGCGCAACTCCTCGATATGCTCCTGCAGCTTGTGCGTGTCGCGGCCGGTCCAGCCGGCGATGACGAAATGCCGCAGCGCGACGGAACGGCGGGTGACCTCCGTGCCGGCGTGGAAGTCGAAGGTGAGTTCGGTCATGTCCAGGGCTTCCCTCGCGGTGCGCTCAGGCGATTTCGGCCGCGCGGCGCAGGCTGTTGATCATCGAGACGCCCATCAGATAGGCATGGGCCTTGACGGGATCGGCCGCCGCCTCGGCCATCCGCTCGCGGAAGGCGCGCTGCGCCTCGGGTTCCTTGGCTTCCAGGTTCTGCTTGTTGGCGATGGTCTGGCGCTGCACGTGCTCGACCGTCACGCCACGCCGCTGCCGGTCGTAGAGGTCGAGCAGATCCGTCGGCGCCTCACCATGCCAGACCGGCGCGAGCCTGGCGCCCAGGTTGAAGGCATCGTGCACGCCGCCGTTCAGCCCCATGCCGCCGAGCGGGTTGTTGATATGCGCGGCATCGCCCGCCAGCAGGACGCGGCCCCGGCGGAAGGTCTGGGCCACGCGCTGATGAACGCGGTAGAGCGTGCGGTGCCGGATCGGGTAGTCGTCCCGCCCCGCGACGATGCGGCCATAGCGGGCGCGCGCATAGTCGTCGGTCATGGTCGCCTCATCCGGCACCTCGGCCGGCACGGGGAACATGGCGCGCCAGACGCCAGGCACGCGCAGCAGGAAGAACCATTCCTCGGGATCGGCGTAGTAGGAGACATCGGCGAGATCCGGGATGATCTCGGCGAAGTCGAAGGGCGTGGAGAGGACGAGGAAGCGCTCCGGCCAGGTGAAGCCTTCGAACTCGATGCCCGAGGACTTGCGGACGACGCTGCGCGCACCGTCGGCGCCGATGACGTAGGAACCCTCGATCCGCTCGCCATTCTCCAGCATGACCTCGACGTCATCGCCGCGATCCGCGCAGCCCGTAACGCGCGCGTCGAAGCGCAGCGCGAAACCGGGCTTGTCGCGCAGCAGGCCATGGAGGATGCGGGTCAGCTTGAACTGCTCGCATTGCAGCCGGAAGGGATGGCGGGTGACATCGGCCAGGACGCCGAAGTCGAAATCCGCGATGATGCCTTGGTCGCGGCTGCGGTACTGCATGCGCGGCGCGACGATGCCATCGGCGATCATCGCCTTCGCGGCGCCCAGGGTATCGAGCAGGTCGAGCGTCGGCGCATGGAAGGTCGAGCCGCGCATCTCGCCGGAGAGCTCGGGCCCGGCTTCCAGCACCAGCACCGGCACGCCATGACCGACCAGCACGGCGGCGGCCACGAGCCCGACCGGGCCTGCGCCCACGATGAGGACCGGCTTCTGTTTCGACATTCCGTCGGATGCTCCCCGCAAACCGCAACCATCGACCGAGGCGGAGGCTCTGCCTCGACGAGGCCTCCGCCGTTCCCGATCAACCTTCAATGACAGGGGGAGCTTGGACCGGACTCACGCAAGCCGCAATAGTGAAATTTCACTGTGAGATTTCAGGAGGGCGAACGCCCAATTCAGCCCATGCCCGCCTTCTCCCAGGGGGCTTGCCGACCATCGCGCCGGAAGAAGATCTAGGGCGGCGCCTCGGAGGTGCGGGCTGGAACGAGGCCACCCGAGGCCTGTCCTCCAATGAGTTGGGGGAGTGAACTCCCCCAAACCCCCTCTTTTTCTGCAAGTTTCCAGTCACGCCGGTGGCAAGGACAGCTCCTCCCGCCGCAATCGCCGGGGCCGCTTCGGCCCCGGCGCAAGTGCCCCCCGCCCGCGCAACCAAACGGACAGAAGAGAAAGAAGGGGGGGCCCGGGGGAGAATTCCTTCTCCCCCGGTTCCGTCCCCTGCCAGATGTGAGGACAGACCCAGGAGCCGCCTCCTTCAAATCGGGATGACGCCTGCCCCTTGACGGATGTGCGCTCCGCATCGGTTCCCGCCCGGTGCCAGAGTTTTCAGCCCTTGGCGGCGCAAGCCGGCCGAAGATCCATCCATCCTCCCGAGGATTGACAGCCCTGGCGACCAGGGCCAGAGTTAATTGCGAACGATTTTCAGTTGCATAATGACGCTGCCATGAGCCCTGCACCGACTCCGCCCCGGCATCTGCTCCGACCCAAGGCGCAGAAACGGATGACGCATCTCCGCCCTTCTCCCGCGGAAAGGCGCCGGCCACCGCATGCTCCAGGGCCGCGGGATCCGCGGCTGAAGCGCCGGCGCCTGCAGCACTTTTTCCCCTAGCAACCGCCTCCCTTCCCATCCAAGCGAGGAGCTTTCCATGGAATCCCACCCGGCCGGGCCCAACGGCTCGCGCCCTGGCGTCCGACTGCCGCGCCGTCATGCCCTTGGCCTCCTGGCTGCCGCCCTGGTGGCCGGACGGGGTGCCCATGCCCTCGCCCGGACAGCCGCCGAGGCAGGCTCCGCGGCCGCCAAGGCCCCGGCCGTGCTGCGCAGCGCCAAGGTCCATTCCGGCCTCTACGAGCTGGTGGTCAGCCGCACCACCGGCCTGGTGCATGTCGCGGCCACCGGGCCGCGCGGCGCCAAGGCCGCCCGCATCCTCGGCCTCGATCCGCAAAGCCTGGAGGTGCGGAGCGAGATCGAGCTGGGCGACAAGCCGGCCTTCGGCCTGGGGCTCAACGATGCCACCGGCATGCTCTACGCCTCCAACACGAGCGGCGGCACCGTCTCCGCCATCGACCTGAAGGCAGGCAAGGTGGTGGCGACCCTCTCCCCCGGCGAGGGCGGGCATCCGCGCCAGGTGCTGGTGGATGAGGCGGCCAACCGCGTCTATGTCAGCAGTTTCGGACACCGCGAGCGGCCGAGCGCCATCTGGGTCATCAATGGCGCCAGCAACACCCTGGCCGCCACCATCGAGGAGGGCCTCGCCGAGGGCGGCCTCACCGGCCTCGCGCTGGACAAGGCCGGCAACCGCCTCTTCGCGACCGCGCTGACCTCCAACGAGGTCGTCGAGGTCAGCCTGGCCGGCAACCATGCGGTCCGCCGCTTCCCCTCGGGGGGCGAGGGCCCGGTCAATGTTGCCCATGATCCAGCGGGCCAGCGGCTCTTCGTCACCAACCAGAAGAGCAACACGGTCACGGTGCTGGATGCCGCGAGCGGCGCGCTGCTGAAGAGCCTGCCCGCCGGCGAGGGGCCGCTCGGCCTTGCGCTCAACCCAGCCAATGGGCTGCTCTACGTGGCCTGCCGCCGCTCCGGCACCGTCAACCTGTTCAACAGCCGCGACCTGACCCTCCTGGCCTCGCTGGAGACGGGCACGCATCCCAACACCATCGCCTTCGATCCCCGCAATGGCCTGGCCTACGTGACCAACAAGGCCCGGACCGCCGGCCGTGGCGCGCCGCCGGTGGATGATCCGAACGGCGACACCGTCAGCATCATCCGCGCCTGAGGCGCCCAGAGGGAAAGACGCGCGGGGAAAGGCGCATGATGAACCAGAAGGCCACGGCCATGGCAGAGATCGTCCGACCGGCCGCCACGGCGGCGCCGGCCGGCCCGCCGCTCTTCGCCTTCCTCTCCGGCCGGGGGGCGCTCGTCGGGCACGGCATGGCGCGCGCCCTGCCCCCAGGCCCGGCGGCGACCCTGGCGGCCCGTGTCGCCGCCTTCTTCCGGAGCGCCGGCCCGGATGCCGTGCTGGCCGGCGCCCTCCCCTTCGACCGCGCGGCGGAGGATCATCTGGTCCAGGCGCGGCAGGTCTCCCGCGCGGTGCCGGAAGCCGCCCCCACCCTATTGCCAGCACGCTGGACCCTGCGCCCCGACCCGGCGCCGGAAGCCTTTGCCTCGGCCGTGGCCGATGCCCTGGCCGCGATGCAGGCCGGCGCGCTGAGCAAGGTGGTGCTGTCGCGCAGCCTGCTGGCCGAGGCGGACCGCCCGATCGACCTGCCCGTCCTGCTGCGCCGCCTGGCAAGCGACCCCAAGGCGACGGCCTTTCTGGTGCCCCTGCCCGGTGGTCGCGCCGCTGGCGAGGCTTCGCCCCGCGTCCTGGCCGGGGCGACGCCCGAGCTGCTGATCGCCAAGGCGGGTCGCGCCGTCCTCTCCCATCCGCTCGCCGGCTCGGCCCGTCGCCAGGCCGATGCCGCGGCTGATCGCGCCGCCGCCACCGCGCTGGAACGCTCCGAGAAGGACCGGCGCGAGCATGCGCTGGTCTCCGAATTCGTCCTGGACACCCTGGCGCCCTATTGCCGCTCGCTTTCGGCGCCGGAGGGCACCCGACTCACCACCACCGCCACCATGTGGCATCTCGGCACCCGCATCGCCGGCGAGCTGAAGGACCCCGGAATCTCTTCCGCGGAACTGGCGGCGGCGCTGCACCCGACACCGGCCGTCTGCGGCGCGCCGCGCGAGGTGGCGGCGGAGCTGATCGGCCGGCTGGAGCCCTATGACCGTGGCTTCTATGCCGGCGCGGTCGGCTGGTGCGATGCGCGTGGCGACGGCGAATGGCATGTCTCCATCCGCTGCGCGGAGATTGCCGGACGGCGGGCGCGACTTTATGCCGGCGCCGGCATCGTGCCCGGCAGCGATCCGGCGGCGGAGACGGCGGAGACGGCGGCCAAGTTCGGCGCCTTCCTGCGCGCCCTGGGCATCGAGGGCGAGGAGCGACACGCATGATCCCCCTGCAGCAGAGCTGGCCCGAGGATTTCGCCCGTCGCTATCGCGAGAAGGGCTACTGGCGTGGCGAAACCTTCTCGGCCTTCCTGCGCCAGCGGGCGGAGCAGCACTCGGACGCGATTGCCATCGTCGATGGGGCGAGGCGCTGGAGCTATGCCACGCTTTGGACGCGGGCCGAGGCCGCCGCCGCCGGCTATCTGCGCGCCGGGCTGAAGCCGGGGGACCGGGTGGTGGTGCAGCTCGGCAACATCGCCGAGTTCTTCTCCAGCGTCTTCGGCCTGTTCCGGGCCGGGATGATCCCGGTCTATACGCTGCCGGCGCACCGCATCACCGAGATCGCGCATCTCGCGCGGCGCGCCGAGGCGGCGGGCTATGTCATCGCCGAGCGGGGTGACAATTTCGATTACCGCGAGCTGGCGCGCGCGTTGCAGGCCGAGGTGCCAGCGGTCCGCCATGTTTTCGTCGCCGCCGGCGATCCCGCCGAATTTCTGCCGCTCCCGGCGGAGCGCGACGCGACCGTCACGCTGCCGCCCGACGTCCCCTCCTCCGATGTGGCCTTCCTGCAGATCTCCGGCGGCAGCACGGGGCTTTCGAAGCTGATCCCGCGCACGCATGACGACTATCTCTACAGCTGCTGGGCTAGCAACGCGATCTGCAACGTCACGGACCGGAGCGTCTTCCTTGTCGCGCTGCCGGCGGCGCACAACTTCCCCATGTCCTCGCCGGGGCATATCGGCGCGCTCTATGCGGGCGCGCGGGTGGTGCTCAGCCCCTCGCCCAGCCCGGATGTCGCCTTCCCGCTGATCGAGCGGGAGCGGGTGACCATCACCGGCCTGGTGCCGCCGCTGGCGCTGCTCTGGATGCAGGCGGCACCGAAGGCGCGGCATGATCTTTCCAGCCTCGAGGTGCTGCTGGTCGGCGGCGCCAAATTCACGCCGGAAGTGGCGAAGCGCGTGCGGCCGACACTGGGCTGCACCCTGCAGCAAGTCTTCGGCATGGCCGAGGGGCTGGTGAACTACACCCGCCTGGACGACCCGGAGGCGATCATCACCCAGACCCAAGGCCGGCCGATCAGCCCGGACGACGAGGTGCTGGTGGTGGATGATCTCGGCAATCCCGTGCCGGAAGGCGAGCCGGGCTACCTGCTGACGCGCGGTCCCTACACCATCCGCCGCTACCACAATGACGAGGCCGCCAATGCGCGGTCCTTCACCGAGGACGGCTTCTACCGCACCGGCGACATCGTGCGGCGCCTGCCGGGCGGCTATCTGGAGGTGCAGGGCCGTGCGGGCGACCACATCAACCGCGCCGGCGAGAAGATCTCGGCCGAGGAGATCGAAGACCATCTGCTGGCGCATCCGCAGGTCTTCGACGCGGCCATCGTTTCCATCCCCGACGCCTATCTCGGCGAGCGCAGCTGCGCCTTCATCATCCCGAACGGCGAGAAGCCGAAGGCGGCGGCGCTGAAGGCCTGGATGCGCCAGCGCGGCATCGCGGAATTCAAGGTGCCGGACCAGATCGTCTTCACTGAAGCCTTCGCCACCACGGCGGCCGGCAAGGTCAGCCGCAAGGAGCTGCGAGCGCGGCTGCGCGCGGCCTTCCTCGAAAAGCAGGGCTGAGGCAATCGGCTTCCAAAGGACAAACTGCGTGACTGCCACCAAGGGCCTTCCCACCATCCCCAGCTATCCCCTGCCACACGCCGAGGACCTGCCGGTGCCGCGCGCGCCCTGGCGGCCGGAGCGCCACCGCGTCGCGCTTCTGGTGCATGACATGCAGCAGTATTTCGTGCGGCCCTTCGTACGCGACGCGGCGCCGCTGGCGCCGGTAATCGAGAATATCGCGCGGCTGATTGCCCATGCGCGGGTGCACGAGATCCCCATCTTCTACACGGCGCAGGAAGGCAACCAGGACCGGCGCGACCGCGGGCTGCAGGCCGATCTCTGGGGGCCGGGCATGACGGATGCGCCGGAGCACCAGCCCATCCTGCCGGAACTGCAGCCGGCACCCGGTGATTTCGTGCTGACGAAGCACCGCTACAGCGCCTTCCAGCGCAGCAACCTGGAGACGCTGATGCGCGTCCGGGGCCGGGACCAGCTCGTGATCACCGGCATCTACGCGCATATCGGCTGCATGCTGACGGCGGCCGAGGCCTTCATGCGCGACATCGAGCCCTTCTTCGCCGCCGATGCCACGGCCGACTTCTCGGAGGAGAAGCACCGCATGGCCATCGGCTATGTCGCCGGCACCTGTGCCGTGCCCATGACCACCGAGCAGCTCCTGGCCGCCCTGTGATGCTGACTCGCGAAAGCCTGCGCGCCGATATCGCCGCCATCATCCATGCCGATCCGGAGGAGATCGGCGGCGAGGACGACCTGATCGATCTCGGCCTCGACTCCCTGCGCGCCATGAACCTGCTGGTGCGCTGGAGCGAGACGGGCCTGCAGCTCGACTTCGGCGAATTTGCCGAGCGGCTGACGCTGGACGCCTGGTGGGCCATCGTGGACCGCCAGCAGAGGCTGGCCGGCTGAGCCGCATGTCCAGCCAGCTTTCCCTGCCGCCCGCGGCGGCGCCGCAGCCGCTGACCGAGGCACAGTCCGGCCTCTGGTACGCGCAGGCGCTGGATCCAGCGAACCCGATCTTCAACACCGGCCAGTATCTCGAACTGCTCGGGCCCTTGGATGTGGACGCCTTCCGGGCGGCGGTGGACGGCATGGTGGCCGAGGCCGACGCGCTGGCGCTGAAGATCGAGGCCGGGCGGCAGGGCCCGGTGCAATGGGTCGATGAGGCGCGCCGGCCCTGGCTCGAACTGGCGGATCTCTCGGCCGAGGCGGATCCGGAAGGCGCCGCGCGCGCCGCCATGGCACGGGACATGGGCGCCCCCGTCGATCCGGCGCGGTACCCTCTGGCACGGGAGGTTCTCTACCGGCTCGGGCCGCAGCGGCATCTCTGGTACCAGCGGGCGCATCACCTGGCGCTGGATGCCTTCGGCACCGATCTGACAGTGCGGCGCGTGGCCGACCTCTACGCGGCACGAACCGGCCAGGGCCAGCCCGGCCGGCCGTTGCCTCCCCTTGCCATGGCGCTGGCCGAGGATGCGGCCTACCGGAATGCCCCCCGCCGCGCGGCGGATGCCGCCTACTGGCGAGAGACCTTCGCCGCCAGCCCTGACGTGGCGGGGATGGTGCCCGGCGTGGCGGTCTCGGCCCGCTCGGCCCATCGCTGCGCAGCGCCGCTGCCGGAGAGCCTGGGGCCCGCCCTGGCCCGCCTGGGCCAGCCCTGGCCGGATGTGCTGGCGGCCCTGGCCGGCGCCTATGTGCGGCGCCACACCGGCGGGGCGGAGGCGGTGATCGGCCTTGCCTTCATGGGCCGGCTCGGCAGCCCCGCCGCGCGCGTGCCCTGCACGCTGATGAACGTGCTGCCGGTGCGCCTGCGCCCGGATGAAGACCTTCCCCTGGCAGAGATGCTGCGGGAACTGGCACGACCCCTGATGCAGGCACGCCGGCACGGGCGCTATCGCGGCGAGCAGTTGCGGCGCGACCTCGGCCGCCTCGCGGCGGGGCGGCGGCTCTTCGGGCCGCTGGTGAACCTGCTGCCCTTCGAGACGCTTCCGTGCTTCCCAGGGCTTCGGGTCCGGCAGCAGGTGCTGGGAACCGGCCCGGTGGACGATATCACCTTCAGCTTCCGCGGCGGCCCCACCGGCGCCGATCTGCGGCTGGAGGTGGAGGCCAACCCGAACCTCTATTCCGAGCGCGCGACCCGCGCCCATGCCGCGCGGCTGGCGCGGTTCATCGCCGCCGCGCTGGAGGCGCCGCGCCTGGCCGATGTGCCGACCGCCACCCCGCAGGAGGCGGAATGGCTGCTGCGCGGGCTGAACGCCACGGACCATCCCGTGCCCGCCACCACCCTGCCGGCGCTCTTCGCCCGGCGCGCGCTGGAGGCGCCCTCCGCCCCCGCTCTGGTCCTCGGCGAGGCCCGGATGAGCTATGCGGAGCTGGAAGCCCGCAGCGCCGCCCTGGCCGGTGCCCTGCGCGTGCGGGGCGCGGGGCCGGGGCGCATCGTCGCGGTCGCCCTGGAGCGCTCCTTCGAACTGATGGTGGCGCTGCTGGCCGTGCTGCGCGCCGGCGCCGCCTATCTGCCGCTCGACCCCACCCATCCGCCGGAGCGCCTGGCCCGCATCCTCGCCAAGGCGCAGCCGGTGGCGGTCCTGGCGGAGGCCGCGCTGCCCGGCGAGGCGCCGCTGCTGCCGCCTGTCCAGTGGCCGGCGGAAGGCGCAGCGCCGGAGGATGGTCCCTCCCCCGAGGATGCCGCCTATGTGCTCTATACCTCCGGCTCCACCGGGGAGCCGAAGGGCGTGGTGATCGGGCATCGCGCCATCCTCAACCGGCTGGAATGGATGCGCGCGCATTACGGCTTCACCAGCGCCGACCGCATCCTGCAGAAGACGCCCATCACCTTCGACGTCTCGGTCTGGGAGCTGTTCCTGCCGCTGATCACCGGCGCCGCGCTGGTGCTCGCGCCCCCCGGCACGCATCGGGACCCGGTGGCGCTGGCGGCCGTGCTACGCCGCCAGCGCATCACCACGGCGCATTTCGTGCCCTCCATGCTGGCGGCCTTCCTGGCCGAACCCAGCGCGCGGGGCATCCGCCTGGCCCGCGTCTTCTGCAGCGGCGAGGAGCTGACGCCCGAGTTGCGCGACCGCTTCCACGCCACCTGCGAGGCGGAGCTGCACAACCTTTACGGCCCCACCGAGGCGGCGGTGGATGTCAGCCACTGGCCCGCCACACCCGATGACACCTCCCGCCCCGTGCCGATCGGCTTCCCCGTGTGGAACACGCAGCTTTACGTGTTGGACGAGGCCATGCGCCCGGTGCCGCCCGGCGTGGCGGGGCATCTCTTCATCGGCGGGGTGCAGCTGGCGCGGGAGTATCTCGGCCGCCCGGATCTGACGGCGCGCGCCTTCCTCCCCAGCCCCTTCCGGCCGGGCGAGCGCATCTACCGCACCGGCGACCTCGCCCAGGTCAGGGAGGACGGCGCCATCCTCTTCCTCGGCCGCTCCGACCACCAGGTGAAGATCCGCGGTCTGCGCATTGAGCCTGGCGAGATCGAGGCGGCGCTGGCCAGTTCCCCAATGGTGTGCCAGGGGCGCGTCGTCGCGCGGGAGGATCGCGCGGGCGACAAGCGGCTGGTGGCCTATCTGGTGCCGGCGGAAAACTATGACGCGGAGGCGCTGCGCGCGCATGTCGCGGCGCGCGTACCGGATTACATGGTGCCCGCCGCCTTCGTGGCGCTGGATGCGCTGCCGGTGAACAGCAGCGGCAAGCTGGACCGCGCCGCACTGCCGGCGCCCGACTATGCCGGCAGCGCCGGCCGGGGCCCCCGCACCGAGGCCGAGCACCGCATGGCGCGCCTCTTCGCCGAGATGCTGGGCGTGGAACGCGTCGGCGCGGAGGATGACTTCTTCGCGCTCGGCGGCCACTCCTTGCTGGCGGTGGAGCTGATGCTGCGCGTGCGCGAGGTCTGGGGCTGGGACCCCGGCCTGGGCGCCCTCTTCGAGCACCCGACCGTGGCGCGCCTCGCGGCGCTGATGGAACAGGAGACCGAGGCCGACCACGGACTCGGTCCGCTGGTGCGGCTCTGCCCGGGCGACGCGGCCTTGCCGCCGCTCTTCGTCGTGCACCCGGCAGGCGGCATTTCCTGGTGCTACGGCCGGCTGGCCCGTGCGCTCGCGCCGCGCCGCCCGGTCCATGGCCTGCAGGCGCCGACCTTGCAGGACGGCACTCCGCAACCAGCGAGCATGGAGGCCCTGGCCGCCGATTACGTCGAGCGCATCCTGGCCACCACGCCGCATGACACGATCCATCTCGCCGGCTGGTCGGTGGGCGGCATCATCGCCCAGGCCATGGCGGTGCGGCTGCGCGCCCTTGGCCGGCGCGTCGGCGTGCTGGCCATGCTGGATTCCTATCCGTCCGATGTCTGGCGGGCACAGGCCGAGCCGGACGAGAAGGCGCCGTTGCGCGCCCTGCTCGCCATCGGCGGCTTCGATCCCGACCGCCTGCCGGAGCCGGTGCCGCTGGAGCGTGATGCCGTCGCCGCCTTCCTGCGCCGGGGCGACAGCCCGCTGGGCCGACTGCCGCCGCCGGTGCTGAACGGCGTGGTGCGGGTGGTGCAAGGCAACAACCGGCTGGTGCGGGCGCATGAACACGCGCGCTACGACGGTCCCATCCTGCATTTCCGCGCGGCGTTGGATCATGCCGGGCAAGGGCTTCACCCGGGCCTCTGGCAGCCCTATGCCGCGGCCGTGGAGGTGGTGGATATCCCCGCCCTGCATGCCGGGATGATCGGCCCCGAGGCCACCGCACAGGTCGCTCCCGTGCTCTCTGCCCATCTCCTCGCCCGCGATACGGAAGGCCAAGACTGATGCGCCCGACAGGACTGACTGGAAAACGCGCCCTGGTGACGGGGGCGGCGGGCGGCATCGGCCAGGCCGTGCTGCGCGCGCTGCACGAGGAAGGGGCGCGCATCGTCGCGACCGATCTCGATACCGCCGCCATCCCCGCGCTTCCCGGCCTTCGCGCCGAGCGCCTCGACGTTTCCGACAGCGCTGCCATGGACGCGCTGGTGGCACGGATCGAGGCGGAGGAAGGCCCGATCGACTATGGCGTGTCGCTGGCCGGCATTCTCTCGACCGACCTGGTGGCGGAGACCAGCGATGCCACCTGGCGCCGCGTCTTCGCCGTGAACGCCGATGGCGTCTTTCATCTCGGCCGGGCGCTGGCGCGGGTCATGCGGTTGCGCGGGCGGGGCGGCATCGTGGTGGTCAGCTCCAATGCCGCGGGCGTGCCGCGCCATGCCATGGCGGCCTATGCGGCCTCCAAGGCGGCGGCCACCATGTTCACCCGCTGCCTGGGGCTGGAACTGGCGCCGGCTGGCATCCGCTGCAACATCGTCGCCCCGGGCTCCACCCTGACGCCCATGCAGACCGGCATGTGGGCGGACGAGCACGGCGCGGCGCAGGTGATCGAGGGCTCGCTCGCCACCTACAAGGCGGGCATTCCGCTCCGGAAGCTGGCGACGCCGGAGGATATCGCGGACGCGGTCGTCTTCCTGCTCTCCGACCGCGCGGGGCACATCACCATGGCCGATCTCTATGTCGATGGCGGCGCGACGCTCCGTGGCTGAGGCCCCGCCCCCCGTCACCCTTCCGGGTACCGAAAGCCATGTGCTGCGGACACCTGGCGGCGAGTACCGCCTCTTCCTCGCCATTCCCCAGGGCGAGCCGCCGCCCAGTGGCTTCCCGGTGCTGACGGTGCTGGAAGGCAATGCCTATTTCGCCACGGTGCTGGATGCCCAGCGCCATGGCGCGCAACGCCGCGCGGCCACCGGCATCGGCCAGGCCGTGGTGGCCGGCATCGCCTATCCGGGCGAGGCGCGGCACGACCAGCCGCGTCGTACGCTCGACTTCACCGCCTGCCCCTCGGTCGAGGGCCAGACCCTGCCCACCGGCGGCCGCGACGCCTTCCTGCGGGTCCTGCTGCATCAGGTGCGGCCTTTCATTGCCAGCCGCTGCGCCATGGACCCGGCGCGACAGGTGCTGATCGGCCATTCGCTGGCGGGGTTCTTCACGCTCGACGTGCTGGCCCACGACTCCGGGGCCTTCAGCGACTACATCGCCGTCAGCCCCTCCATCTGGTGGAACGAGGCGCGGCTGCGCGCCGGTTCGCCGCAGCCCGGCAAGCGACTCGCGGTGAGCGTCGGCGAATGGGAGCAGTCCCTTTCCCCGCAGGAACGCGCCGGCCCGCTGGCCCAGAGCACCGCCGAGCGCCGGGCCCGCCGCGCCATGGTGGACAGAGCCCGGGAGATGACGGCGCATTTCGCCGCCGCCGGCGTCGAAAGCCGGTTCTGGTGCTTCCCGGACGAGAACCACGCTTCCGTGGTGCCGCTCGGGATCAGCCGCGGGCTGCGCTTCGTACTGGGAGAATAGGCGGGGTGCGGCCACCGGTGGGGCGATGCAACGCCCCGATCCCGTGACCGCCCTTGCCCGACACCGGAGCGGCGGCGCTTACTTTGCTCCTTCCGCGGCGAGCTGAACGACCCTGGCTGCGACGGCGGCCAGGTGGTCCCGCACTCCGGCAAGTTCGGGGCGGCGGCTGCGCGCGTCCTCGTCCATATAGAGGCTGCGGTTCATCTCGATCTGCAGGCTGTGGATGCCCTGGTCGGGCGCCCCGTGCTTGCGCACCGATTCCGCGCCGACGAAATGGGCATTCGTCGTAACCTTATAGCCGAAGCCCTTGAGCACCGAAGCCACGGCATCCACCAGTTCCGGGCCGCAGGTCGTGCCATTGCGATCGCCCAGGTCGAAATCCGAGCGGCGTTGCCCCGCATCCGGGCCATTGCCGGCGGCGATTGCCGGCATGGAATGGCAACTGAGGTGGTAGGCTACGCCGTGCCGCTCCCGGAATCCCTTGAGCAGACGCGCGACTTCCTTGTGATAGGGCCAGTAGTAGTGATCCAGGCGATGCCGCACCTCCGCCACCGAGAGTTTCGCGTCGTAGATCGGCTTGCTGCCGGCGCACACCGTCGGGATCAGGCCAATGCCGTTTTTCGTCTTGGGCGAGGGCTGCAGTGGCTCCGGCCATTCACCCTCGATCTGGTCGGGGTCGATATCCAGCTCGTGCCGGTTCAGGTCGATATAGGCGTTGGGGCAATGGGCATAGAGCCAGGTGGCGCCGGCATCGACCACGCCGGCATAGCATTCCTCGACATACATCGAGATGGAGCGCTGCAGATCCGTCAGGCTCGCAATGGAGCGGAAGGCGCGCGGATACTCGGCGCCGCTGCGTGGGATCTCGAAGAGCACTGGCGCGACATTGGCCGGGTCGCGCCGGGAGAACACGCCCGGCATTACATCCATCTGCATTTTTGATCCTCCACCATCATCAGGTCAGCCGAATCACGCGAGGCCATTGGCCGGAACGAGCCGGCGGGGCGAAGTCGGCGGATGACCCCAGAGCTTGCCACCTTCCCGGCCGAGATCATCAGGCACGCCGTCTGGCTTTATCACGTGTTCAGCCTGAGCCTGCGCGATATCAAGCTGATCTTGGCCGAACATGAGATCACGGTCACCCATGAGAGCATCCGTCAGAGGCGCCTGAGGTTCGGAGCTGGCTTCATCCGGAAGCGGCGCCGGCTGGCCGTGTAAACGCGCAAGCCATCGCGCCGCTCGATCCAGCACAACCGTCACCAAAGCAACCTGGCAATGCCCGCCACTGGGATCTGGGCAGACGCGCAGAAGGTCCGGGAGACCAGCTCTACCGGGTTGGTCCTAGTCCAGACATCCCCCAGCTTTCTGTCCAGCCAGCCAGCGGCTCCGCCACCATCTCCTCCCTTCCTCAGCCTCACCCCCCTCCCCTGCCACTCCGCTTATCTTCTGGTTGCCCCGCAAGCCCGGATGAGTGCCGCTGTCGAAAGCAGCACGGCGGACACCAGGATTGCCGCCGCGATCAGGCCGGCGGGGGTCGCGCGCGCAGCGGCCGTGAGGGTCCTGCTGCCACCCAGGCTGATCTCGATCCTAGCATTCATCTCTTCGGGGTGGGCCAGGGTCGTTGGCGAGGCTTGGCTCATGTGACCGCCTTCGGAATGCCTTCTTACTCGCCTGGGGGCAAGGCCATGGGCCGCCAAGCCAGGGCCGGAGGAGGCTACCCCGCCATCAAAGTGGGCGTCCAGCCAGATTGGCCGGAGCGGAAGGGAACCCGCCAAAGCTGGCCCGGTCTTTGTTCAGCTCCGCCAAGGCTCTGAGCAATGGTTGTTCGGAGACACGCAGAACGCCCGCAAACTGGCTATCCATTTCCAGGATCAGAAATACGGCCCCCCCGATCACCAATGAGATGATCAGGAAGGCTCCCACGACGGTGCCGTTGCGCGGTGAATTCAGGCCGAAGCTGACGAGGATCATGACCGTCCAGATGATCAGCGCGCCAAGAATGACCGGCCTGACATTCGGCCCTGCCTGCTCGATCAGGATCCAGCGCTGTCGAAGGAGAGACATGATGGACTGCAGGGCTTGCTGCCGCAGCCAGGCCCGCCGGGGTTCAACGGCCTCGAAACCGTCGATTGCCTCCTGCATCTGCTCCAGAAAACTTCCCGCCGAAGAGTCGTCGAGACCGATGAAGCGCTTGCCTTGTCCTGGCCAGAGATCCTGCAGGATGCGCTCCGTTGCGCGACGCAGCAGAACTCGGGATGCCGCCGCCTCGTTTCCGTAACTCCGCAAAGTACGATCGAGGAGAATTGTTTCGGCTGCATAGGCGCGCATCTCTCGATCAGCCGTGTCGGACGCTGACTTCGCGGTTGCGATCAGCAGACCGAAAACAAGGGAAGCCAGCACCGATACCATGCCGGTGCCAAGCCTAATGACATCGAGCGTTTCCTTCGTGAGATGATGGCTGGGGAGTAGGCGGTGGAGTTGCAGGCCGAAGACACCCCCCGCGAAGACGCAGCCCGTGGCGATGAGACTGGCAGCGATGTCGTTCATGCGGATCGTCGTCCTGCACGGTTCACAGCACCCCCCAGAGGCATGGTGTGAGTCCGCATGCATCGGCCGGTCAGGAGGCCTTCAGTATTGAGCCCGCCAGTGGAGCGCCCCCGGCCGCGAAGCGTCTCGCGGCTCGGAACACGTTTCGGCACTGAGCCGCGCAATCCCCACCTTCACGGGATGGGTGGATTGCTTTTCCTGCCCTCGATCGGGTTGATCAGCCCGCTTCCAGCCGTCGGCATGCCGACACCCGGGCTTGGCGGCTGCATCCGATGGCCTTCCACAGGGCTAATGGTACCCGTGCCGGCCGTGGCACTGCCGACACCTGGGGTAGGGTCCTGCATCCTGTGGCCTTCGATGGGACTGATTGTGCCGGTGCCCGCGGTCGGCACGCCGGGAGAGGGCGCTCTGGATGGAGCGGCGCTCCTGGAGGTTGGCGATGCGTTGCAGGCCGCCAACAGGAGCCCGAAGCCATACAGCATCACGAGAGGCAAGCGCGGCATGTGGATTCTCCAAGATCGAAGCACGGGCTGACGCGCGTGCCGTCGCAGGTTACCATGCAAAGGAGCCTCGAACACTCTATTTCGATATCGCATCATATGGAAGAGCGCTTCGGCCGCCAGTGCGCTCGCGAGAGGCGGACGGGCCTGTTAGAGAATAGGTGGCCGTCCGCGATTAACACTCTTCAAAGCGGCAGGCGTCGTCTGCGATGGCCAAACCGACAGGATCTCCACAATGTTCCGCGGCCAAACAGCTAGATGGCTTTTCGCATTGGGTGAAAGATGCCCGTCGAAAGCTGTTTGGGTGCAGGAATCCTTGTCTATGAGTCGCCGGTCTTTTTTGCACTTCCCCCTGGCTGCTGCTGCGCTGGCGGTGCCCCGGATTGGGCGGGCTGCCTCACCCCGGGAACTTCTCTTCGCCCCGCAGTCGGATCTCGTTGTGGTGGATCCGATCTGGACGATCACCGAAGTCACCCGCAACCACGGCTTTATGGTCTTCGACCAACTCTACGGGCTCGACAGCCGCTTCGTGCCGTACCCCAAATGGTTGCTGGCCATCAGATCAGCGCCAATGGCCTGCAATGGGATCTGACGCTGCGGAAGGGGCTGAGATTCCACGACAACACCCCCGTCCTGCCGGGCACGCCCATGGTCAGCGATGCCGGGATAGAGGCGCTGAAGGAGCCGCCCGACCGTGCCACCGCGCGCCGCATGCTGGAAGCATCAGGTTACCAGGGAGAGACGCTGGTCTTCATCGTCTCTTCCGATATCGCCTCCATCAAGGCGCAGGGCGAAGTGGCGGCTCAGGCCCTGGAGGCGACCGGCATGAGGATCGACCTGCAAATCATAGCTGGGGCACCATGCTGCAACGCGCCAACAACCGGAACTCGCCGGAGGAGGGATGACACACCGTTGGGACCTCCACGACAGGAATTAGCCTGCTCAATCCTTCCAGCAACAACTTTCTGCGCAGCAGCGGCACCTCGGCGGTCTTCGAGTGGTCGGACATCCCGCGGCTGGAGGAACTGCGCAACGTCTGGTTCCAGGCGCCGGACGAAGCGGCGCAGGCCGCGATCCGCCGCGAGATCCAGGCCATCGCCTTCGAGACCGTCCGCTATCTTCCGACCAGGCTCTATCTGCAGAAGATTGCCTACCGCAGTGACCTGATGGATATGCAGAAGGGATTTCCTGTCTTCTACGGAGTGCAGCGCGCATGACCGACGGCATCGCCCAACCCCGATTCCATCTCCCGGCCGGAGAGGACTTCCTGCTGCTCTCCCCCACGATGCAGGCACATGCCTACAGGAATGTCGACCGCATCTTCGCCACCCGCGCCATCCGGCGCGGGCCCCAGGCGCTGGAATTGCCACGCGGGAAAGAGATTGCTCCCCGTTATGTCTCCCGGGGCGTGGAGCGGGATGTCGCGTCCTATGTCGGCCGGGGCCATGTCGCGGGGCTTCTGGTCATCCAGGATGGCCGGATCCGGCTGGAACGTTATGGGCTTGGCCTGACGGAAGACAGGCGCTGGTCCTCGATGTCGATGGTGAAGTCGCTGACCTCAACCCTGGTGGGAACCGCCCTGCGCGATGGCGCGATCGGCAGCCTGGACGATAAGGTCTCCGCCTATCTTCCTGCCCTCCGTGGCTCGGCCTATGACGGCATCACCATCCGGCACCTGATCACCATGTCCTCCGGCGTGCGCTGGAACGAGGACTATACGGACCGGAATTCGGACGTGAACCGCTACAGCAAGTCGCTGGGCGACAAGGTGCCTGGTGGCGTGCTGGCGCTGATGCGCAGCCTGCCCGCGGAACACGCACCGGGAAGCCGCTTCAACTACAACACGGGCGACACCTACCTGCTGGGCTGTCTGGTTTCCGCCGCAACTGGCAAAACCCTGGCAGACTACATGTCCCAGACGATCTGGGCACGGCTGGGCATGGAGTTCGATGCCTTCTACACGCTGGAATCAGAAGGAGGCCAGGAGATCGGCGGCAGCCGCGCGGGCATGGCACTGCGTGACTTCGGCCGCTTCGGCCTGTTCGTGCTGCGGGATGGCGTGATCGGCGATACCCGCCTGTTGCCGGAGGGGTGGGTGGAGGAGGCCGGGCGCCCCGCTTTCACCCTCGATCCGGAGGAGAACAGCTACGGCGCGGCCGGCTATGGCTATAGCTGGTGGCTGGATGAAGAAGGCGCGATGGTAGCTGTGGGCTTCGCGGGCCAGTCCCTCTACATCAACCGGCGAGAAGGCGTCGTCATCGTCACGCTCTCCTGCCAGCCGCAGCCGCCCTATGCCGTGGCCAGCGATTTTGACTTCAAGGCAGAACGAAAAGCCTTCCATGCCGCAGTCGTGTCGCAGCTCCGGATGGAGCCGGACGGCCAGGAGCGCTGAAACCTGCCTCACCAGGTGGAGCGCCGCCGCTGGACGACCCCTGGTGGCCGGCGGCATTGTTCCGGCGCGCCAGCACCAGTTTGCGCAGGCGTGCTGTCCCTGTTGATTGGCTCCGTTCTGACTGCCTGCCTCCTGAATTGGGCATCCCGGGCCTGAGAGGCTGCGCGAGCAGGGAGAGGCTGAGGTCAGACGGTGGAGTATGGCGCGGACCGCGTGAGGCGTCTTTCCTTGACGGGTGGTCCGGCGCATGGTGCCTCACCGCAATGACCCTCTCCCTTGAAGACCTCTCCGAACGGCAACGCGCGATCCTGGCCCTGGCGCGAGAGGCGGGGCGCGTGGGGGTCGAGGATCTGGCCGGGCGCTTCGATGTCAGCCCGCAGACCATCCGCAAGGACCTGAACCTGCTCTGCGAGCACCGGCTGCTGGCCCGACTGCATGGCGGGGCGACGCTGGCCTCCGGCGTCGAGAATCTCGGCTACGCCGCGCGCCGGGCGCTGGCGCACGAGGCCAAGCGCCGCATCGCCGCCCGTTGCGCGGCGCTGATCCCCGATGGCTCCTCGCTCTTCATCAATATCGGTACGACGACGGAGGAGGTGGCGCACGCCCTGACCGGGCACCGCAACCTGCTGGTGGTGACCAACAACATCCATGTCGTCACCATCCTGCTGCCCTGCACAGGGGTGGAGGTGGTGGTGGCGGGCGGCCCGGTGCGGCGAGCCGATGGCGGCATCACCGGCGAGGCCACGCTGGACCTCGTCGCGCAGTTCAAGCTCGACTTCGCGGTGGTCGGCGCCTCGGCGCTGGACGAGGACGGCAGCCTGCTCGACTTCGACTACCGCGAGGTGCGTGTCTCGCGCGCCATCCTCGGCAATGCGCGCCACCCCATCCTGGTGGCCGATGCCGGCAAGTTCGAGCGTTCCGCCCCGGTGCGCATCGGCCATGTCTCCCAGCTGCACTGTGTGGTGACCGACCGGCCGCCGCCCGCCCGCTTCGCCGAGGCCTGCCGGCAGGCGGGCACGCGGCTGGAGATCGCCGGGCCGGGGGAGATAGCCGGGGAGGAGCGCGACGAAACCATAATATCCGAAACCGAAACTCCCTGAGGCGCGTTTCCAGCGGAATTTTCCGCTTGAACCTTTCGTTTGCGCGCGTCAAGCTTCGTTCGCGTCTGGGAACAGCGGGTGCCGCGCATGCCGGAAAGCGGGGTGCAGGATCTCCTCGTCATTGGCGGGGGCGTGAATGGCTGCGGCATCGCCCGCGATGCGGCGGGGCGCGGCCTGTCGGTGACCCTGGCCGAGCAGGGTGACCTCGCCGGCGCCACCTCCTCGGCCTCCACCAAGCTGATCCACGGCGGGCTGCGCTATCTGGAATACCGCGAGTTCCGCCTGGTGCGGGAATCCCTGCACGAGCGCGAGGTGCTGCTGCGCGTCGCGCCGCACATCATCTGGCCCCTGCGCTTCGTGCTGCCGCACCATGCGGGGCTGCGGCCCTGGCCGATGCTGCGGCTCGGGCTCTTTCTCTACGACCATCTCGGCGGGCGGCGCATCCTGCCGCCGACGCGGTCGCTCGACCTGCGGCATGATCCGGCCGGCGCGCCGCTCCGTCCGGAGTTTCGCCGCGGTTTCGAATACTCCGATTGCTGGGTGGAGGATGCGCGCCTCGTCGTGCTGAACGCGCGCGACGCCGCGGATCGCGGCGCCACGGTGCTGACGCGCACACGCTGCCTGGCCGCCCGGCGGGAGGCGGGGCTCTGGCGGGCCACGCTGCGCGACGAGGCCAGCGGCGCGACGTGTGAGCTCCGGGCGCGTGTCCTGGTCAATGCCGCCGGGGCCTGGGTTTCCCGCGTGGCGTCGGATGTCGCCGGCGTCCCGGCACCGGCGCGGGTGCGGCTGGTCAAGGGCAGCCATATCGTGACCCGCCGACTCTTCGGCCATGACCGCTGCTACACCTTCCAGAACGCCGATGGCCGCGTCTGCTTCGCCATTCCCTATGAGGAGGACTTCACCCTCATCGGCACCACCGACGAGGATTTCTCCGGCGACCCGGCGGCGCCCGCCATCTCCCCGGCGGAGACGGCCTATCTCTGCCAGGCCGTCAGCGCCTATTTCCGCCAGCCCGTAACCGTTTCGGATGTGGTTTGGAGTTACGCCGGCATCCGTCCTCTCTATGATGACGGCGCGAGCGACGCCCAGGCGGCGACCCGCGACTATGTCCTGGCACTGGACCAACAAAACACGGGGGAGGCTCCGCTCTTGTCGATCTTCGGCGGCAAGATCACGACCTATCGCCGGCTGGCCGAGGCCGCCCTGGCCCGGCTGGCGCCCTTCTTCCCCGGCATGGGCGCGCCCTGGACCGCCACCACGGCGCTACCCGGCGGCGACTTCCCTTGGGACGGCGCGGCCGCCCTGGCAGACACGCTGCGCGGAAACTATCCCTTCCTCTCGCCTCCGCAGGCGCGCCGGCTGGTGCGGCGCTACGGCACGCGCGCCGCCGCCATGCTGGGCGATGCGCGCCGCGAGGCCGATCTCGGCCTGCAATTCGGCGCCGGGCTGAGCGCCCGCGAGGTGGAGTGGCAGATGCGCGAGGAATGGGCGCGCGGGCCGGCGGATATTCTTTGGCGCCGCACCAAGCTTGGCCTGCGGATCGATGCCGCCGGACAGGCGGCGCTTGCCGACTGGATGGCGCGGGCGCGGTCCGTGGCGGGGAGGGCGGCGGAATGAGCCTCGCGCTGCGCGATCTCGGGCTTTCGGCGGGGGGGCAGGTGCTGCTGCATCCGGTGACGCTGGACCTGGAGCCCGGCCTGCCCAATGTGCTGCTCGGCCCGACAGGCGCGGGCAAGACCACGCTGCTGCGGCTGATGGCCGGGCTGGACCGGCCCAGCCAGGGGCACATTTTGGCCGAGGGGCGCGACGTGACCGGCCTGCCGCCGCGCCGCCGCAGCGTCGCCATGGTCTACCAGCAGTTCATCAACTACCCCACGCTCAGCGTCTTCGAGAACATCGCCTCGCCGCTGCGGGTGGCCCGCCTGGGGCGCGAGGAGATCGGGCGCCGCGTGCGCGAGGCGGCGCGGCTGCTGCGGCTTGAGCCCTTCCTGGCACGGCGCCCGCTGGAGCTTTCGGGTGGCCAGCAGCAGCGCACCGCCATCGCCCGCGCGCTGGTGAAACGCGCGGCGCTGGTGCTGATGGACGAGCCGCTGGCCAATCTGGACTACAAGCTGCGCGAGGAACTGCGGGAGGAACTGCCCCGTCTCTTCGCCGAGAGCGGCAGCGTCTTCGTCTATGCCACCACGGAACCGTCCGAGGCGCTGATGCTGGGCGGGCAGGTGGCCACCCTGTCGGAAGGACGCATGACGCAGTTCGGCCCGGCAGGCACGGTGTTCCGCCGCCCGGCCGATCTGGCAACCGCGCGGGTCTTCTCCGACCCGCCACTGAACGAGGCGCCGGTGGAACTCTCTGGTGGCCGCCTGCATCTCGGCCCAGGCATCGCCCTGCCGGCGCCGGCCGGCCTGCCGGAAGGCGGCCGCTTCACCCTCGGCATCCGGGCGCACGAACTTTCCCTCGACCCGCTGCCCGAGGCCGTGGCGCTGCCGGCGCGGGCGCGCCTTGCGGAGGTGACGGGCTCGGAAAGCTATGTCCATCTCGATGTCGGCGGCCTGTTCTGGGTGGTGCTGGCGCCGGGCGTGCGGCGGCCGGAGCCGGGCGCGGCGCTGACCGTGTACTTCGATCCGCGGCGCGTGCTGCTGTTCGACGCCGAGGGGCGGCTGGCGGCCATGGCCGAACTGGCGGAGGCCGCCTGATGGCCCGCATCGCCTTCGAAGCCCTGGCGCATGCCTATCCCGGTTCCGCCACCCATGCGCTGAAGCCGATGGACATGGTCTGGGAGCATGCCGGCGCCTATGCGCTGCTCGGGCCTTCCGGCTGCGGCAAGACCACGCTGCTGAACATCGTCTCCGGCCTGCTGTATCCGAGCGAGGGCCGTGTGCTGTTCGACGGCAAGGACGTCACCAGCCTGCCCACCGAGCGGCGCAACGTGGCGCAGGTCTTTCAGTTCCCCGTGGTCTACGACACCATGACCGTGCGCGAGAACCTGGCCTTTCCGCTGCGCAACCGTGGCGTGCCCGCCGCCGCCGCGCGGGCGCGGGTGGAGCATGTCGCCGCGCTGCTCGGCCTGACATCGCGGCTCGACCGCCGCGCCCGCAATCTCGGCGCCGACGAGAAGCAGAAGATCTCGCTCGGCCGCGGTCTGGTGCGCGACGACGTCGCCGCCATCCTGTTCGACGAGCCGCTCACCGTCATCGACCCGCACCTGAAGTGGGAGCTGCGCGCGCGGCTGAAGGAACTGCACCGGCAGGTGCCGACCACCATGATCTACGTCACCCACGACCAGACGGAGGCGCTGACCTTCGCCGACCGCGTCGTGGTCATGTCGGAAGGCGAGGTGGTGCAGGTCGGCACGCCGGAGGCGCTGTTCGAGCATCCGGCGCATAGCTTCGTCGGCCATTTCATCGGCAGCCCCGGGATGAACTTCCTCGCCTGCACGGTGGAAGGGCGGGAGGCGGTGCTGCCGGGCGGGCAGCGCCTCGCCCTACCGCGCGCCTATCCCCCGTTGCGGGGAAAGGTGGAGCTGGGCATCCGGCCGGAATTCGCCACGGTGGTGCGCGAGGGCGGGCTGGCCGCGCGGCTGCGCCGGGTCGAGGATCTGGGCCGCCGCCGCATCGCCCGCCTGGAACTGGACGGCATGGCCCTGGCGGCCACCTTGCCGGAAGGCATGCCCGTGCCGGCCGAGCCACGCCTCGCCTTCGATGCGGCGCGGCTGCACGTCTATGCCGATGGCTGGCTGGCGGAAGGGAGGGCCGAGCCATGAGCAAGCCGCGTGAGCAACGCGCCTGGCTGCTGGTCCTGCCGGTGGTGGTCCTGGTCGCCTTCTCGGCGCTGATCCCGATGATGACGGTGGTCAACTACTCCCTGCAGGACACGTTCGGGAACAATCAGTTCTTCTGGAACGGCCTCGGCTGGTTCCGCGAGTTGCTCGACCCCGCGACCGAGCTTGGCGGCCGCTTCCGCGGTGCATTGTGGCGCACGCTGCTGTTCAGCGCGCTCTGCCTGCTGATCGAGATCCCGCTCGGCATCGGCGTGGCGCTCACCTTGCCGCGGCGCGGCTGGGGCGTTGCCGCCTCGCTGGTGCTGCTGGCCCTGCCGCTGCTGATCCCCTGGAACGTGGTCGGCACCATCTGGCAGGTCTTTGGCCGCGGCGATATCGGCCTGCTCGGCGCCGCGCTGAACGGGCTCGGGCTCGACTACAACTACACGCGGGACCCGCTGGACGCCTGGATCACCCTCGTCCTGATGGATGTCTGGCACTGGACCTCGCTGGTGGTGCTGCTCTGCTATGCCGGGCTGCGCGCCATCCCCGACGCCTACTATCAGGCGGCCCGGGTGGACGGCGCCGGGGCCTGGGCCGTGTTCCGCGCCATCCAGCTGCCCAAGCTGCAGCGCGTGCTGACCATCGCGGTGCTGCTGCGCTTCATGGACAGCTTCATGATCTACACCGAGCCCTTCGTCGTCACCGGCGGCGGGCCGGGCAATGCCACCACCTTCCTGTCCATCGACCTGGTGAAGCTCGCGCTGGGGCAGTTCGACCTCGGCAAGGCGGCGGCCATGTCGATCGTCTACAACCTGATCGTGTTGACGGTGTGCTGGGTCTTCTTCGCCACCACCACGCGCGGCCAGAGCGAGGCGGCGAGGGAGCAGCCATGAGCGAGGCCCGCCCCCGCAGCATGGCCGCGGCGCCCGCGCTTCCCGTCCTCCGCGCGCCGGCGCGGGAGGGCGTGCTGCGGGCTGTGCTGCCGCGTGCCGTGCTCGGCCTTTACCTGCTCTTCCTGCTGGTGCCGATCTACTGGCTGGTCAACATGAGCTTCAAGACCAACCTGGAGATCAGCTCGGCCATGACGCTCTGGCCGCGCGCGCCGACGCTGGAGAACTACCGCCGCATCTTCACCGATCCCTCCTGGTACGGTGGCTACATCAACAGCCTGAAATACGTGCTGCTGAACACGGCGATCTCGCTCGCCGTCGCGCTGCCGGCCGCCTATGCCTTCAGCCGCTACCGCTTCCTCGGCGACAAGCACCTGTTCTTCTGGCTGCTCTCCAACCGCATGGCGCCGCCGGCGGTCTTCGCGCTGCCCTTCTTCCAGCTCTACAGCGCCGTCGGCCTGTTCGACACACCCTGGGCCGTGGCGCTGGCGCATTGCGTCTTCAACGTGCCGCTCGCCGTCTGGATCCTGGAGGGCTTCATGTCCGGCGTGCCCCGGGAGATCGACGAGACGGCGGCGGTCGACGGCTGGTCCTTCCCCGCCTTCTTCATCCGCCTTTTCCTGCCGCTGGTGGCGGGCGGCGTCGGCGTGGCGGGCTTCTTCTGCTTCATGTTCTCCTGGGTCGAGCTGCTGCTGGCCCGCACCCTCACCACGGTGGACGCCAAGCCCATCGTCGCCACCATGACGCGCACCGTCTCGGCCGCCGGCATGGACTGGGGCCTGCTGGCGGCCGCCGGCGTGCTGACCATCATTCCCGGCGCCGTGGTGATCTGGTTCGTCCGCAACCACATCGCGCGCGGCTTCGCGCTCGGCCGCGTGTGAGGGGAGGGGCATCGCCATGGACCTTTCCTGGATGGCCTGGACCTGGCCCTCGGCCCTGTTCTTCGGCCTCTTCCTGGCGGTACTGCTGGTGATGACGCTGCTCGCCCTCCGCTGGCCGGAGACCGAGCGCATCGGCATCCTGCGCCTGCCCACCACGCGCGGCGACCGGCTCTTCCTGACGCTGCTCGGTGCCGCCTTCATCCATCTGGGCTGGCTGGCACTGGCGGGCGAGGCGCCGCTCTGGGGCGCCAGCCTGCTCTCGCTGCTTTACGGCGCGGCGATGTTCCGCTGGGCCTGACCGGGCGCGCCCGCCGGGGTCCCGGGCGCCAAGCACGACGGAGGAAATGAACGTGAATGAAGCCAGCTTTGGCCGGCGCGGCGTCCTCTTCGGCGGCGCCGCGATCCTTGCCGCTCCCGCGATCCTCATGCCCCGCCAGAGCCTGGCGCAGGGCATGGACGCGGCCCGGCGCTGGGTGGAACAGGAGTTCCAGCCCTCCACCCTGACGCCCGACCAGCAGATGCAGGAGATGGAATGGTTCGCGAAGGCGGCGGCGCCCTATCGCGGCCAGGAGATCAACGTCGTCTCCGAGACCATCACCACCCATGAATACGAGGCGCGCACCCTGGCGAAAGCCTTCTCCGAGATCACCGGCATCAACCTGCGGCATGACCTGCTGCAGGAGGGCGACGTGGTCGAGAAGATCCAGACCCAGATGCAGTCGGGCCGTAACCTCTACGACGCCTGGGTGAACGACAGCGACCTGATCGGCACGCATTTTCGCTACCAGCAGGCCGTACCGCTGACCGACTGGATGGCGGGCGAGGGACGCGAGCAGACTTTGCCGACCCTCGACGTCGAGGATTTCATCGGCCGCAGTTTCGGCACCGGGCCGGATGGCAAGCTCTACCAGTTGCCGGACCAGCAATTCGCCAACCTCTACTGGTTCCGCTACGACTGGTTCACCCGCCCGGCCATCAAGGAGGCCTTCAAGAAGCAGTTCGGCTACGAGCTGGGCGTGCCGGTGAACTGGTCGGCCTACGAGGACATTGCTGAATTCTTCACCAACACCGTGAAGGAGATCGACGGCGTCAAGGTCTATGGCCACATGGACTACGGCAAGAAGGACCCCTCGCTCGGCTGGCGCTTCACCGATGCCTGGCTCTCCATGGCCGGCAATGGCGACCGCGGCATTCCCAACGGCAAGCCGGTGGACGAGTGGGGCGTGCGCATGGAGGGCTGCAGCCCGACCGGCTCCTCGATCGAGCGCGGCGGCGATACCAACGGCCCCGCCGCCGTCTATGCCGTGAGCAAATATGTCGAGTGGCTGAAGAAATACGCGCCGCCTGAGGCCGCGGGCATGACCTTCTCGGAATCCGGCCCGGTGCCGGCGCAGGGCAACATCGCGCAGCAGATCTTCTGGTACACCGCCTTCACCGCCGACATGGTGAAGCCCGGCCTGCCCGTGGTGAATGCCGACAACACGCCGAGATGGCGCATGGCGCCCTCGCCGCACGGCTCCTACTGGAAGGAGGGCATGAAGCTCGGCTACCAGGATGCCGGCTCCTGGACGCTGCTGAAGTCCACCCCGGTGGACCGCCGCCGCGCCGCCTGGCTCTACGCGCAGTTCTGCGTCTCCAAGTCCACCAGCCTGAAGAAGAGCCATGTCGGCCTCACCTTCATCCGGGAGAGCGACATCTGGCACAACTCCTTCAGCGAGCGGGCGCCGCTGCTGGGCGGGCTGGTCGAGTTCTACCGCTCCCCGGCGCGCGTGCAGTGGACGCCGACGGGCGTGAACATCCCCGACTATCCGCGCCTGGCGCAGCTCTGGTGGCAGAACATCGGTGATGCCTCCTCCGGCGCCAAGACGCCGCAGGCAGCGATGGACGCGCTGGCCGCGGCGCAGGACAGCGTCATGGAGCGGCTGGAGCGCTCGAAGGTGCAGGGCGAGTGCGGCCCGAAGCTCAACCCGAAGACCACCGCCGAGCACTGGTACGAGCAGGCGGAGAAGGATGGCAACATCGCGCCGCAGCGCAAACTGGCGAACGAGAAGCCGCAGGGCGAGACGGTGGACTATGACAAGCTGATCCGCTCCTGGCCGGCCACCCCGCCGAAGCGTGCCTGAACCACTGACCGGGTCGGGGGCGGTGCCGGCCGCCCCCGCCGCTTCTCTCGCCAGGGATTGCCTCATGCCTGCCATCGGCCATGTGCTCGCCCTCGACCAGGGCACCACCTCCACCCGCGCCATCCTCTACCGCACGCCGGAGCTGGTGCCGGTCGCCATGGCGCAGCGCGAGTTCACGCAGCACTTCCCTGCCTCCGGCTGGGTGGAGCATGAGCCGGAGGACCTGTGGGAAAGCTCGCTTGCGGTCATGCGGGAGGCGGTCGCCAAGGCCGGGCTGCGGCCGGCGGAGATCGCCGGCATCGGCATTGCCAACCAGCGGGAGACGGCGCTGGTCTGGGACCGTCGCAGCGGGCGGCCGATTCACCGCGCCATCGTCTGGCAGGACCGCCGCACCGCCGAAACCTGCGCGGCGCTGCGCGAGGCGGGTCATGCCGCCCGGGTGGCCGAGGCGACGGGCCTGCTGATCGACCCCTATTTCTCCGCCACCAAGATCGCCTGGATCCTGGATGCGGTGCCCGGCGCGCGCGAGGCGGCGGCGCGCGGCGAGCTGGCCTTCGGCACCGTGGACAGCTTTCTGCTCTGGCGCCTGACCGAGGGCCGGGTGCATGCCACCGACGCCACCAATGCGGCCCGCACCCTGCTGTTCGACATCCGCCGGGGCCAGTGGGATGCCGGGCTCTGCGAACTGTTCCGCGTGCCGATATCCATGCTGCCGGAGGTACGCGACTGTGCCGCCGAATTCGGCTCCACAGGAGTGCTGGGGGGGGCAACCCCGGTTCTGGGCATCGCCGGCGACCAGCAGGCTGCGACGCTGGGCCAGGCCTGCATCCGCCCGGGCATGGTGAAGGCCACCTACGGCACCGGCTGCTTCGCCCTGGTGAACACCGGGGATCAACCGGTGGCTTCACGGCACCGGTTGCTGACCACCATCGCCTACCAGCTCGGCGGCCGCCGGACTTATGCGCTGGAGGGCGCCATTTTCGTCGCCGGCGCCGCAGTGCAATGGCTGCGCGACGGACTGCGCCTGATCCGCGACGCCGCCGAGAGCGGGGTGCTGGCCGCGCGATCCGACCCGGCGGCCCGGCTTTACCTGGTGCCGGCCTTCGTCGGGCTCGGCGTGCCGCATTGGGATTCGGAGGCGCGCGGCGCCATCTATGGCCTGACCCGCGCCTCCGGCCCGGCCGACTTCGCGCGCGCCGCGCTCGAAAGCGTCGGCTACCAGACGCGCGACCTGATCACGGCCATGCAGTCCGACATGGTGGGGGTGGCGGAGGCCGGCGAGGCGGTTCTGCGGGTTGACGGAGGCATGGTGGCGTCGGACTGGACCATGCAGTTCCTGGCCGACATCCTGGGAGCGCCGGTGGACCGGCCGGTGTTGCAGGAAACCACGGCGCTCGGCGCCGCCTATCTCGCCGGACTGCAGGCGGGGCTCTGCCCGGAGCCGGAGGGTTTCGCGCAGCACTGGCAGTTGCAGCGGCGCTTCCTTCCCGCCCTATCTGCCGAGCTCCGCGAAGCGGCTTATCAGGGCTGGCGGCGCGCCGTGCGCCGGACCCTGTCCAGCGTGGCATAGTGCCGCCGGCCGGTCATTGACCCACGGCAAAGGCGATCTGGCGCGTGATGAGCGTGTAGTCGGACTCGTAGACCATGATGCCGACAAAGACGAAGACCACGAGCGGTGGAACCAGGATGGCGTAGACCAGGGCGAGATGCTCCCATGCCATGTGCATGAAGATGGCGACGATCAGCCCTGCCTTCAGGATCATGAACAGCAGGATCAGGGACCATCGCAGGTTGCCCTGGAGATGAAGGTAGTCGACGAGATAGGAGCAGGCGCTGAGGATGAAGAGCCATGCCCATGTGACGAGATAGAGCCTGATCGAATGACCCTGCCCTTCGGATGCATGCGTCTGTGCCATCGTCTTTCTCACCAAAGATAGAAGAAGGCGAAGATGAACACCCACACCAGATCGACGAAGTGCCAGTAGAGCCCCATGATCTCGACCGACTCATAATTCCCCCGGCGGCTGGTGAAGAAGCCGCGCGCGCCATGATCGTAATCGCCGCGCAGCACCTTCCGGGCGGTGATGAGCAGGAAGATGACGCCGAAGGTGACATGGGTGCCGTGGAAGCCCGTGATCATGAAGAAGGTGGAGCCGAACTGCGGCGCTCCCCATGGATTTCCCCAGGGCCGCACCCCTTCATGGATCAGCTTGGACCATTCGAGGGCCTGCATGCCGACGAAGGTGGCGCCGAGGGCCGCCGTGGCCAGCATCAGGCGGGCGCTGCGCAGGCGGTCCCGGCGATAGGCGAAGTTGACGGCCATGGCCATGGTCCCGCTGCTGCTGATCAGGACGAAGGTCATGATGGCGATCAGGATGAGCGGCACCGACGTGCCGCCGATCGTCAGTGCGAAGACCTCGCTGGGATTGGGCCAGGGCACGACGGTGGACATCCGCACCGTCATGTAGGAGATCAGGAAGCAGCTGAAGACGAAGGTGTCGCTCAGCAGGAAGATCCACATCATGGCCTTCCCCCAGGGCACCTCCTTGAAGGTGCGCTGGTCGGAGGACCAGTCGGCGACGAAGCCTCGCCAGCCACCGGGCCGCGCCTGAACCGGAGCCTGTCCCTTCTCTCTCACCACGGTCTGTTCCATGGGCCTGCAACCTTTTCTTCCCGCAGACGAGATCTCAGCCGTGTAGCAGCAGCGCGAAAACCGCCAGCCAGACCAGAAGCAGGAAATGCCAGTACGAGGCGCAGAGATCGACGCTCAGGGTCATCTGGCTGATGGGCACGCCACGCCACACCTTGGCACTTGTCCTGCCCAGAGCCACGAGCCCTCCCAGCAGGTGCAGGCCGTGCAGCGCGGTGAGCAGGTAGAAGAAGGCGTTCGCCGGATTGGCGGCCGCGTAAAAACCGGCCGCGGCCAGCTGCCGGCAGACGATCACCTGCCCCACAAGGAACAGCACCGCGCTGGCGCCGCCGATGAGCAGGCCGGTGCGCAGGCTCCCGGTCCGTCCCTGCCGGGCAGCGGCTTGGGCCCAGGCCATGGCAGCGCTGCTCAGGAGCAGCACGCCGGTATTGGGCCATAACAGCCACGGAAGGGACAGGGATCGCCAGTCGCTCGCCATATGCATGCGCATGGTGTAGGCGCTGGCGAAAAGCGCGAAGAGCGCGCCGACGACAGCGAGGAAGACGCCGAGGCCCACCTTCGCCGCCGGCATGCGCCCGCTGGCGGTGTTGTGGAAGGAGTCACCAGGCCCGCTCTCCAGCCACGGCTTCTCGGCCAGTCGCTGCTGCGACAGCCACCAGAGCGCGATCGCCGCGAGCGTGGCCACAAGCAGCAGGATGATCGTCATGGCTCGGCACTCCGAGCGGCCCTGGCGAGGGGCGGTTGGTTCTGCGGCAGGAAATCCTGCGGGGCGCCGGGCACGCTGTAGTCATAAGCCCATCGATAGACCACCGGCAGTTCCTTGCCCCAGTTGCCGTGCCCCGGCGGCGTCTCGGGGGTCTGCCATTCCAGCGTCGTGGCGCGCCAGGGATTGTCGCCGGCGGGCGTGCCGTTGCGCAGGCTCCAGATCATGTTGAAGACGAAGACCAGCTGGGCGAAGCCCACGATGAAGGCAGCCACGCTGACCAGCTGGTTGAGCTCCCCCGTGGAGAGCGGGATCGCGTCCATCTCGCCCATCGTATAGTACCGCCGCGGGACACCCATCAGGCCAAGATAATGCAAGGGGAAGAAGATCACATAGGAGCCGATGAAGGTGACCCAGAAATGGAACTTGCCCAGTGCCTCATTCAGCATCCGGCCGGTGACCTTGGGATACCAGTGGTAGATCGCCCCGAAGATGACGAGGATCGGCGCTACGCCCATCACCATGTGGAAATGGGCGACGACGAACATCGTGTCGGACAGCGGCACGTCCACGACGGCATTGCCCAGGAACAGCCCGGTCAGTCCGCCATTGACGAAAGTGACGATGAAGCCGAGGGCGAAGAGCATCGGCACCGTGAGATGGATGTCCCCGCGCCAGAGCGTGAGCACCCAGTTATAGACCTTGATCGCGGTGGGCACGGCGATGATCAGCGTCGTCGTGGCGAAGAAGAACCCGAAATACGGGTGCATCCCGCTGACATACATGTGGTGTGCCCAGACACCGAAGCTCAGGAAGCCGATGATCACGATCGCCCAGACCATCATGCGATAGCCGAAGATGTTCCGCCGGGCATGCGTGGCGATCAGGTCGGAAACGATGCCGAAGGCCGGCAGGGCCACGATGTAGACTTCCGGATGCCCGAAGAACCAGAACATGTGCTGGAATAGGATCGGGCTGCCGCCGTTGTAGTCCCGCTGCTGGCCCATCTCGACCATGGCCGGCATGAAGAAGCTGGTTCCGAGCAGGCGGTCGAACAGCAGCATCACGGCGCCGACGAACAGGGCGGGAAAGGCGAGCAGCGCCATGACGCTGGCGGTGAAGATGCCCCAGACCGTGAGCGGCAGGCGCATCATCGTCATCCCCCGCGCGCGTCCCTGCAGCACGGTGACGACGTAGTTCAGCCCACCCATGGTGAAACCGATGATGAAGATGATGAGCGAGACGAGCATCAGGACGATGCCGTAATCATGCCCCGGCGTGCCGGACAGGATGGCCTGTGGCGGGTAGAGCGTCCATCCGGCTCCGGTGGGGCCGCCAGGCACGAAGAAGCTCGCCATCAGCACGAGCACCGCCAGCAGGTAGGTCCAGTAGCTGAGCATGTTCAGGTACGGGAAGACCATGTCCCGCGCCCCCACCATCAGCGGGATGAGGTAGTTGCCGAAACCTCCCAGCAACAGGGCCGTGAGCAGGTAGACCACCATGATCATGCCGTGCATGGTGATGACCTGATAGTATTGGTTCTGGTCGATGATGGAGAGGCTGTCGGGGAAGCCGAGCTGAAGGCGCATGAGCCAGGACAGCACGAGGGCCACGAAACCGGCCGCCAGGGCGGTGGCCGAGTATTGCAGGGCGATGATCTTGGCATCCTGGGAGAAGACGTATTTCGTCCACCAGCTCGTGGCGTGGTAGAGTTCGGCCTCCGGGACCTCCAGGGGGCCTACGCCTTCGAGCGGTTCTAGCGTTGCTTCGCCCATCGGTTTCCTCCTTGCCTCAGCCTCGCGGTGCTTCCGCTCCCAGGCTGCGAAGTCAGTGCGCAGGGTGAGCGGGGCCTCCATCCTGGCGGCCCTGTCCGCCAGTTGCGTCGCGCGTGCTCGAGGCGAGGGCCGGGGCGGCGCGCTGCGCGAATGTCTGCTGCGCCTCAAGCCATGCCCGGTAGTCGCGCTCGTCATCGACGACGACCCAGCCGCGCATGTTCGGATGCCCGAAACCGCAGAGTTCGGCGCAGAGGATCTGGAACCGGCCGGTCCGGGTCGGGGTGAACCAGAGCTGCGTCACCATCCCCGGAACCAGATCCATCTTCGCGCGGAACTCCGGCACGTAGAAACTGTGCAGCACATCGATCGCGCGCAACTGCAGCTTGACCGGCTTGCCGACGGGCAGGTGCAGATCGGCCGCCTCCACCACGATGTCGTCCTGCCCGTGGGGATCGTCCGGGCTCACGCCCAGCGGATTGCCGACCGGCCGGACATCGCGGATATCGGTGGTGCCAAGCCGGCCGTCCTGCCCGGCCAGGCGGAAGTTCCAGGACCATTGCTGGCCGACCGCCTCGATCTCGGCTGCTTCCGTCGGCGCCGTGATGAACCGGCTCCAGACCACCAGACCGGGCGCCAGCATCGCGGCCACTCCCACGGCGGTCCCGACAGCGAGGATCAGTTCGAGGCGCGTGCTTTCCGGCTCGTATTCGGCCCGGCCCCCCTCCCGATGGCGGAAGCGGAACACGCAATAGGCCACGAAGGCGAGAACGGCCGCGAAGACGAGGCCGGTGATCCAGAAGGTGAGGCTGATCGTGTCGTCGATGTAGTGCCAGTTGGAGGCGATCGGCGCCCACCACCACGGGCTCAGGGCATGGAACAGGATCGAGGCAGCGGCTACGCCTACCAGGGCATAGGGCACCGCCTGGTCGCGCTGCGTCGGCCTGCCTTCAGCTTCGTCGAAGGCGATGCGGATCATGTTAAAGATTGTGAGTGTACTGACCAGGCTGAGGACCAGTCCCGTCCAGTAGAAGGTGGCATCGGCCGCACGGCTGGCGATGAACAGTCCCGCCAAGCCGAACAACGCCATGCACAAGCCCAGCGCCCACCGTGTGTCGTTGCTCACCGCGCCTTCTCCTGGTTGCCGTCGTGCAACAACGTCAACGGGTTTAGCTAAGCGAGGCACCGCACCGCCGGTGCGGCCAGTCAGAGCAGTCTCAGCTTTTCATCGCTGAATTGCAACGAATTTCGGCTTATATTGGCCTTGGCTTGAAGGCGCTAACGCCCCCGCCGCAGCCGGGTACGACGCAGGCTGTGCAGATGCCCGCCCGTCACGCACAAGCCGCTGAGCTCCAGCGAGGCATCAATATGGTTGTCCCTCAATGATGCCTGGGGCGGCCCCGCGCCCGCCCCCGTCTCGACACCATCACTCCGGGGGATGGCCACCTCGCCACCTGTCCAAGCCCGGCAACCGGCCCGTCAGGCTATCCGAGCGTCAACGCTGCCGCGACCTGCCCTCGCGGCGCCACGCGAAGGCCATGGGCGGGGCCTCCGCAACTGTCAGGGGCGGCCGTCGGCCACGGCGGGGCTCAGAGCACCGCCAGCGCCTGCCCCACCGCATGCGCGACGCGATTCCGCGCCCGCCGGGCCGAGACAGTCAGCAGGCGCGCGGCCTCGCTGCCTTCCTCAGCGCGCGCCAGGGCGCGCAGCGGCTCCAGCGCCGGCCAGGCCGGTTGCGGCAGGGCCGGGTCATGCGCGAAGCGGTCGCCGCTGGTGTAGTCGAGCGGCACCAGTGCGCGGCTGATGCGCAGCGCAGCGGCATCGGGCAGCCGGGCGCCCGCCAGCCGATCCCGCAGCGCCGCGACTTGTGCGCGGAGATCCCGCAGCGGCACGGCCACCGTTTCGCAGCGTTCCAGCTCCCGCAGCAGCGTCGCGGCCTTTGCGGCATGGTCGAGCGGCAGCACCGGATCAGTCAGCAGGCGCCAGACGGCATGGGCATAGACGCGGGTGTCGCGCGCCAGGAAGTCCGGGTCGATCTTGTCCAGCAGGTCCTGCGGCGTGTGCCACCACCAGCCCAGCGGGTTGCGCATCTTCACCGGCGCGGGCGGTTGGTGGCTGAGCGTGCTGAACAGGCTCGGGATGCCGATGCCCCAGAAGGACTGGTCCCCATTGCGGCCATTGCGCTTGCCCTGATGCGGCAGGCCCAGCTCGTCCCGCAACACGGCGGCGGCGAAGCCGGCGAGCGCGCCGTCGCTCGGCGCCTCGTCCAGCACTGTGGCGCCGATGCCGCCGGTGGAGTCGACATTCACATGCACGGCGCAGCGCGCCTCCAGCTCCGCCCAGTGCGTGTCGGCATACCAGGTCGAGCCGGCATAGCGGCCCTGCGAGTGGCCGGACCAGAAGCAGAAGCGCAGGCCGCGCTTCCAGGCGGCGCGATGCGGCGCGGCCAGCCGCGCCACCTCCAGCATGGTGGCGTTGGCCGCGCCATTGTCCATCACGCCCTCGTACCAAGTGTCGTGATGGCCGGAGAACAGGATGAAGGGCGCTGTGGGGTCGGGCGCCTCCAGTTCCGCCACCAGCAGCGGGATGGGGCGCCAGCCCGTGTCCACCTCGGCATGCAGCACCACCTCCGGCGCCTCGCCACGGGCCAGCCGGGCGCGCAGCGCGGCGCCATCCGTCTGGGAGACCGTCACGGCAACGGTGTGCGGCATGGCCGCCACGGTCTCCGCCGAGGGGCTGCCCCAGACGGGAGAGATGCACATCTCGTGGACGTGCTCATGCGGGCTGACATGCAGCGTGCCCGCCGCGCCAGCCCGGCTGGCCCGGTGCGCCGCCGCCGGGCTGGCGATGCCGTCCACCATGAGGAGGGCGCCGGCGAGGTCGCGGCCGGCGAAATCCGCCTCCGTCCCCTCTCCCAGATCGATCAGGCGACCACGCAGCCCACCCGCCGGCGAGGGCTGCGACATGGAATGCGTGATGGCCGTGAGTGGCACCCCATCCACCTCCACCCGCGCCGGGCCAGGCAGGCTGACATAGGCCTCGTGCCGCAGCAGTTCCGTGCGGTAGCCGTAGGAGTCGAGCTTGCCTTGCAGGTAGCGGAGGCTCTCCAGCTCCTCCGGCGTGCCGGTCAGCTTGCGCCAGTGCGCGAAGCCGCGCAGCGTCTCTATCATCACGCCAGCATCGACACCCGCGGCGAAGGCGCGCGCATCGGCGGGCGTGATGGCGCCGGGCATCATGCGGCCTCCCGCGCCACGGCGCACAGAGCCTCGGCGCTCTCGGGCCCGATGGCGCGGGTGCCGGCCTCGACCTCGCCGATCAGCTCCACCAGCCGGTCGGCGATCGGCGTGCGAAGGCCATGGCGGCGAGCCGCGGCGCGCACCGGAGCGAGTTGCGCCGCCACATCCGTCTGCCGCTTGCGCACCGCGAGATCCCGCCAGATGCCGCTGTGCGACTTGGCGGAGGCACGGTTGAACGCCTCCATCCGCCGCATCGAGGCGGCGATGGCGGCCTCGTCACCGCGCGCGAAGCCCTCCGGGTCGAAGCCGCTGAAGCCGAGCACCTGCACCTTCTCGGCCGCCGCCACCGCCAGGATCTCCCGCACCAGCGCGACGATCAGCCCGTGCCGCGCCGGGTTGGCGATGAAGTCGGCGATGGAGTCGTTGTCCAGCGCCGAGGCCTTGAGGATGGCGCCATAGCCCGCCTTGCCCCAGAGATAGCCGAAGATGTTGTCGGTCAGCACGGCCTCCGGCTCGAAGACCTTGAGCTGCTCGTGGAGGGCGACGATGCGCGGGGTGCGGGCGCCATCCAGCTCGCCCACCACCACGGCGCTGCGGTTGCCGAACAGGATGCGGCCGGGCTCCAGGTAGTCGGCGCCGAAATTGACGAAGGCGCCGATGGTGCGCGGCCTGCCAACGATCTCCGCGATGACCAGCTCGTTCAGCCCGTTCTGGCAGGAGACGACCATGCCGTCCTCGGCCAGGAAGGGGGCCAGCGCGCGCGTCGCCGCCTCGGTGTGGTGCGCCTTGACCGCCAGCAGGATGCGCCGGTGCTTGCCCGTCATACGGTCCGGCGTGACCGCGGAGCCGCCAGTGGTGAAGCTGTCCACCGGCCCTTCGATCGTCAGGCGGCCGGCCTTGATGGCCTCCACATGCTCCGGGACGACGTCCACGAACAGGACCTCATGCCCCGCGCGCGCCAGATAGGCGCCGATCGTGCCACCGATCGCCCCCGCGCCCCAGATCACCACCGGTTCGGCCATGGCCTGCTCCTTTTTATGCCCGCGGATCGGGCTCAGGATTGGCAGACTTGACGAGCATAAATTGTCTGTCAATCCTGTTGACGAAGTGAGACGATCCCTGCCAAGTCCAAGCTGATGAACGACGCCGCGCCGATACCACCGACCGCGCGCCGGATGGCCGAGGAAATCCTGCGCAACGCCATCCTCACCGGCGAGCTCAAGCCAGGGCAGCGGCTGACCGAGCGCAGCCTCTGCGAGCTGGCGGGGGTTGGCCGCACCACCGTGCGCGAGGCGGTGCGCCAGCTTGAATCCGAAGGGCTGATCAGCACCGTGCCGCATCGCGGTCCGGTCGTCGCCGTACTCTCCGAGGGCGAGGCGCGCGACCTCTACGAACTGCGCGCCATGCTGGAGGGGCAGGCCGGCCGGCTCTGCGTGCTGCGTGGCGACGAAAGCCATGCGGCGGCGCTGCATGCGGCGGTGGACCAGATGGAGCGTGCGCGGCAGGCCGGCAGCATGCTCGGCATCCTGGAGGCGAATGCCGCCTTCTATGCGGCGCTGAATGCCGGCGCCCGCAACGAGGCGCTGCGCCAGGCCATGCTTGGCGTCCAGAACCGGCTGGCCTTCTTCCGCTTCAGCTCCACCCGCTGGCCCGGCCGCGCCGAGCGCAGCGTGGCGGAGCTGCGTGCCATCGCAGAGGCCGTCACCGCGCGCGACGCCGCCGCCGCGGAGGCCGCCTGCATCCGCCATATCGAGGCCTCGGCGGAACTGGCCCTGCTGGTCCTGGCCGAGCGCGCCAGGGGGGCCGACATGGTCCGACGCGGCCGCCGCAACGCCATGGAAAGGGCATGATCCCGTGAGTCTCGATTTCACCGGCACCACCGTCGCCGTCACCGGCGCCGCCACCGGCTTCGGCCGCGCCATCGCCCAGCGCTTCGCGCGGCATGGCGCCCGCGTCTTCGCCACCGACCGCGATGCGGCCGGCCTGGCGGAGACCGCAAGCCTTCCGGGCATCGCGCAGCATGTGATGGACCTGACCGACCGCGCGGCCGTCGCCGCCTGGGTCGAGGCCATCGAGCGGGAGACCGGCGGGCCGGTCGGCGTGCTGGTGAACAATGCCGGCGGCGTGCTCGGCCGGCAGTACCGCCCGATCGAGGAAACCGCCTTCGAGGACTGGGACGCCATCCTGCGCGTCAACCTCGATGCCACCTTCGCCGTCACCCGCGCCGCAGCGACAGGCATGAAGCGCGCCGGGCGCGGGCGGATCATCAACATCAGCTCGGGCGCCGGGCTGAAGCCCTCGCGCACCGGCATCCAGGCCTATACCAGCGCCAAGCATGCGGTGATCGGGCTGACGCGCCAGCTCGCGCAGGAATTCGGCCCGCATGGCGTCACCGTCAATGCCGTCGCGCCGGGGCTCTTCCCGGTCTCGCCGGGGCCGATCGCCCAGTGGGAAGGCTATGGCCCGGAAGGCCAGCGGCGGGTGCTGGAAGGCATCGCGCTCCGCCGCCTGGGCGCCGCCGACGACATCGCCAAGGCGGTAATGTTCTTTGCCTCCGACCTCGCCGACTACGTGACGGGGCAGGTGCTGCCGGTGAATGGCGGCTCCTCCTGACCCCGGGCGTACGGGAAGGATGAACCACGAGTCCGGGAGACTGAATCCATGAACAAGACCCCTCCGGCCCTGGCGGGCCGGCGCCGCGTCCTCGGCCTCGCCGCCGGCGGGCTGGCGTTGGCCACGCCCGGCCTGATCCTGCCGCGCGGCGCCTGGGCGCAGACGAAGTGGCCCGACCGCCCAGTGCGGGTGGTCGTGCCCTTCGCCACCGGCGGCGGCACCGACGTCACTATGCGCCTGCTCGGCCCCAAGCTCGGCGAGGTCCTGGGCCAGCCGGTCGTCATCGAGAACAGGCCGGGCGCCGGCAGCACCGTGGGCACGGACTACGTCGCCAAATCGGCGCCGGACGGCTACACCTTCGTGCTGGCCACCCTTTCCTCCACCGGCATTGCCAAGGGCCTCTACCCGAACCTGCCCTACGACCCGGTGAAGGACCTGACGGCCATCGCCCCCACGGTCTTTATCCCGATCAGCCTGGCCATCACCCAACGCGGTTGGGACGTGAAGACCTACGAGCAGTTCGTCGCGGCGCTGCGGGCCAAGCCGAACGGCTATTCCTACGGCAGCAGCGGCTCGGGCTCGACCGGCCACATCGCGAGCGCCAACTTCCTGCGCCAGATCGGTGCCCAGGCGGAGCACATTCCCTATCGCGGCGCCGGGCAGAGCTTCAACGCGCTGGTCGCCGGCGAGACGCAGTTCACGCACGACATCCCCTCCCTGCTGAAGCCCCTCCATGAGGCCGGCACAGTGAAGGTGCTGTTCGTCAACGGCACGGAGCGCTCGCCGCTGCTGCCCGACGTTCCGGCGCAGAGCGAGCTCGGCATCGCCGACTACAAGTCTTATTCCTGGTATGGCATCTTTGGCCCGGCGAGCCTGCCGCCCGAGATCACCGCGAAGATGGCGGCGGCGATCGAGGCAACCCTGGCGGATCCTGAGATCGACGCCAAGATGAAGGCGCTGGGCACGCCGACCATGCGCGGCTGGACGCCCGCACGCTTCGCCCAATACGTCAAGGACGAGATCGACACCTGGGTGCCGCTGGTGCACGCCTCCGGCGCCAGCGCCGGCTGAAGCAACGGGCCGGCGGAGGCGGCTGCTCTCTGGTGAGCGCCGCCTCCCGCTCGCGCAACATGCGCAGCGCCGGCCGTCATCGACGGCGGCTTGGACGAACGGCCAGGCAGAGAGGATGGACCGGACCATCAAGGACGCCGCCATCAGGGCTTTCCCTGATTTCGAGGCCTCTAAGGTGCATGTCCTCGCCTCCATCACGAGCAACAACTTCGCCAAGCATTGAGGCGCACCAGCGGGCCCGTGTTGATCGTGCCGCCCGCAGCGTTGCTGACATTGCCGCTGGTAACGACGCCGGCGCCCAAGCCTGTGCAGGCACCGCCGCCGATGGGCTGCGCCAGAAGGCCGTCCGAATGGCCCAGCAGCCGTCCTCTCCAACCATCCCGGCGCATTGTCCCAGGCGCGGCAAGCTGCTACGAGAAAAAATGAACCGCCGGTTCGAAAACGAGGCCAGCGGCGACTGCCCTTTCGTTGGAGACTGGCCGTCATGCCTCCAGGACCCGTGCCGTGCATCGCCGCCATGCTGCTCGCCGCGCCCCTCCTGCTGCCCGGCGCCCCGCTCGCCGCCCAGGAGCTGACCATCGGGATCAAGGCGGCGATCGACAGCGCCGACCCGCATCTGCTCTTCACCCCCAGCCGCAACGTGCAGCTCCATGTCTGGGAGCCGCTTGTGGTGCAGGATGCGCAGTTGCGGCCCACGCCCGGGCTTGCCCGCGCCTGGAAGCCGATCGGGCCGACGAAGTGGGAGTTCCTGCTGCGCGAGGATGCGCGCTTCAGCGACGGCACCCCGCTCACCTCCGAGGACGTGGTCTTCTCGATCCGCCGCGCCATGACGATCGAGGGCGTGCGGACCTATCGCGCCTATCTGCGCGACATCGACACCGTCGAGGCCGAGGGGCCGCACCGCGTGGTGATCACCACCCGCGGCCCCAGCGCCCTGCTGCCCAATAATCTCTCCACCTTCGGCATCGTCTCCGCCCGCGCGGCACAGGGCGCGACAGCGGAGGACTTCAACGGCGGCCGTGCGGCCATCGGCACCGGCCCCTATCGCTGGGGCCAGTGGCTGCCCGGCCAGCAGGTGACGCTGGAACGCAATCCCGATTATCGCGCCGGGCCCGAACCCTGGTCGCGCGTGACCTTCCGCTTCATCCCCAATGACAGCGCGCGGGTCGCCGCCCTGCTCTCGGGCGATGTGGACGTGGTGGATGCCGTGCCCGCCGGGCTCTACGAGCGGGTTCGCACCGGCGGGCGGACGCAGCTTGTCACGGCCACCTCGCTCTTCACGCTGAACCTCACGCTCGACCAGCGGCCGCAGAGCCTCTACGTCACCGACACCGAAGGCAGGCCGCTGGCCGAGAATCCGCTCGCCAAGCCTGCGGTGCGCCAGGCGCTGAATCTCGCCATCAATCGCCAGGGCCTGGCCGAGCGGGCGATGGAGGGCGGCGCCACGCCGGCCAGCCAGTTCGCTCCGCCAGGCTTCATCGGCCACGACCCCGAGCTCCGCATCGCCTCCTACGACCCCGCGCGCGCCCGGGCGCTGCTGGCGGAGGCCGGCTATCCCCGAGGCTTCGGCCTGACGCTGCATTGTCTGAACGATCGCTTCGCCGGCGACGCTAAGAGCTGCCAGGCCATTGGCCAGATGCTGACCGCCATCGGCGTGCGCACCACGATCGAGGCCCTGCCTTCCTCGGTCTTCTTCCGCCGGGCGCAGGCAGGCGCCAATGGTGAGCCGGAATTCAGCGCCTCCATGAGCATCTTCGGCAGCGCCGCGGGCCTGCCGGACAATGCCTTCACCTCCCTGCTGCAGAGCCATGACAAGGCGCGCGGCCGCGGTACCTCCAATCTCGGGCGCTACAGCAATCCGGCGCTGGACGCCTTAATCGACGAAGCCGCCACGGCCATCGACCCAGGCGAGCGGACGCGGAAGCTCCAGGCCGCGACGCGCCTCGCCTTCCAAGAGGCTCCGCCTCTCCTGCCGATCTTCCACCTGAAGGCGGGCTGGGGTTTGCGGCAAGGGCTGACCATCACGGCCCGTGGCGACCAGTACACCCTGGCCACCGACATCCGCCCCGCTCCGCAGCCCTGAAGGCCCCCGCAACCATGCCCTGCCCCTCCCCCGCCACGCTCGCCGCCGAGGTCTCGGCCGAGGTCATGTTCGAGACGCTGCGCCATCTGGCCCGCTACCGGAAATACGCCGGTACAGCGGAGGAGCTTGAGAGCCTGAAGGGGCTGGAGGCCCGGCTCGCGGTCCTGGGCTATCGCACCGCCATCCTGATGCACCCGGCCTATATCAGCCTGCCTGGAAGGGCCGAGGTGCGGGTCGATGGTGTCCCACAGCCCTGCATCACCCATTCATTCTCGCGGCCCACCGCCACCGAGGGGCTGAGCCTGCCGCTGGTCGACCTCGGCAAGGGCAGCGCGGCCGATTTCGCCGCCCATGATCTCAGGGACCGCATCGCGCTGATCGAGGGCATGGCGACCCCGGCCACCGCCGCGCGCGCCAATGCCGCGGGGGCGCGCGCGTTGCTGCACATCTCGCCGGATGCGCATCTGCACGAGATGTGCATCTCCCCCGTCTGGGGCAGCCCCGACGAGGCAAGCCGCGCCGACCTGCCGCACTGCGTCTCCCTCACCATGGGGCGGGAGGCGGGGCTCGCGCTCCGCGCCCGGCTCGCGGCGGGCGAGGCGCCGGTCGTGCTGCTCAGGGCCGAGGTCGATACCGGCTGGCGCCAGACCCCCATCCTAACCGCCGAGATGGCCGCGCCGGGCGACGGAGCGGAAGCGCCCTTCGTCCTGTTCTCCGGCCATCACGACACCTGGCATTTCGGCGTGATGGACAATGGCGCGGCCAATGCCACCATGCTCGAGGTGGCGCGCCTCTGCGCCGCCCAACGCCCGCACTGGAGGCGGGGCCTGCGCTTCTGCTTCTGGTCCGGCCATTCCCAGGGCCGCTACTCCGGCTCGACCTGGTACGCCGACAATTTCTGGGATGAGCTGGACCGCCGCTGCGTCGCCCATGTGAATACCGATTCCACCGGCGGCCGTGGCGCCGAGCTGGTGGACCGCTCCGGCGCTGCCGCGGAGCTGTGGGCGCTTGCCAGCGAGGCGGTCGCCGAGCAGGCCGGACAGCGCTATGTCCGCGCGCGCCACGGCCGCAATGGCGACGAGAGCTTCTGGGGCCTCGGCCTGCCCAGCATCTTCAACAGCCTGAGCCATCACCCGACGCCGCCCGGCGGCGCCGAGGGCCACATGAAGCTCGGCTGGTGGTGGCATACGCCGGAGGACACGCTGGACAAGATCGACCCCGCGACCCTGGTGCGGGACACGCGCGTCTTCGTCCATGTCGTCTGGCGGCTGCTGACTGACGCGCTCCTGCCCTTTGACCATACCGCCCATGCCGAGGCGCTGGGCGCGGAGCTCGAAGGCATGGCCGCGACGCTGGGCAATGTGCTCGATCTGTCGCTGCTGACCGGCCGCGTGGCGCAACTGGGCGAGGCCGCCCGGATGCTGCGCGCCCGCGCCCAGGAAGCGGACGAGGCGACGCTCGCTGCGCTCAACGCGGCGCTGATGCGGGCGAGCCGGGCCCTGGTCCCGATGGACTACACGACGGGCGACCGCTTCCGCCCCGACCCGGCGCTGGAGCAACCGGCCTGGCCGAGCCTGCAGCCGCTGCGACGCCTGGCCCAGGCGATCGCCAGGGATGAAGCGGCGGAGGTGCCGTTCCTGCTCGTCTCCGCCACGCGGGCGCGCAACCGGATGGCGCTCGCGCTGCGCGAGGCCGTGGCAGCGCTGGCGGAATGAGAATTTCATCTCCTCCCCGCCGCCACCTCTGCTAACCGGCCGGCATGACCAAGACCGCCCCTGCCGACGAGGATGGCCCAAGCTACCTCGTCGCCGCTGCCGATCGCGCCCTGCACCTGTTGAGCCTCGTGGGCGACAATCCCGGGCTCGGCCTTTCCGAGCTCGGCCGGCTCTCCGGTAATTCCAAGGCCCGCACCTTCCGCCTGTTGCAAACGCTGGAGGCCGCCGGCTTCGTCCGCCAGCGCCTGCCCGAGACCGACTACTGGCTCGGCCCTGCCGCGCTGCGCCTTTCCTTGCAGGCGGCTGCACAGCTCGACATCGTGCGCCTCGCCCAGCCGGTGCTGGATGCCATCGGCCCCCATTGTGACGAGACGGTGCAGCTGCGCGTCCGCCAGGGGCTGGAGAGCCTCTGCATCGCCAAATGGGAGACCGGCCGGATCGTGCGCTATCACGCCGAGGTCGGCCGCCGCTCGCCGTTGCATGCCGGGGCCAGCAAGCTGCTTCTCGCCCATGCTCCGCCGGCCGTGCAGCAGGCGGTGCTCAAGGGCCCGCTGGAGCGCTTCACCGAAACGACGCCCACGGATGCGGCGAGCCTCGTCACCTTACTGGAGCGCCTCCGGCAGGAGGATCATTGCATCAGCCGCGGCGAGGTCGCGCCCGAGGCCTTCTCTGTCGGCGTCACTGTGCGTGATGCCACGGGCCAGGTCGTCGCGGCTTTGCTGATCGCCGCCCCGCTCGTGCGCGTGCCGCCGGAGCGGGAAGCCTCCTTGCTGGCGCTGGCCCGCGAGGGCGCGGCGCAGCTTTCGCAGGCGCTGGGACATGTCGGCGCGCCACCGCTTGCCAAGGAATGAACCAGCGGTTCAGTATCGCACCTCATCCGCTTCCGGAGGATTCATGTTGCACCCCCGGCGCCTGTTTCTCGTTCTCGGCCTGATCGTCGCGTCCGGTGCCGCCTCCGCGCAGGACCTGCGCATCGGCCTGCAGACTGAGACCTCGTCCATCGACCCGCATTTCGCGCTTGTCGGCGCCAACCAAGCGCTGGCACAGCACATCTTCGACCCGCTGATCGGCTCGGATGACGCGTTGCGGCCCATCCCCGGCCTGACCAGCGTGAGCAGCCCCGAGGCCGGCATCTGGGACCTCACCATCCGCGAAGGAGCGGTCTTCCACGATGGCAGCCCCGTTACGGCGGAGGATATCCTCGCCTCGCTTCAGCGCATGCCGGAGGTGCCGAACAGCCCGGCGCCCTTCATCCGCATGCAGGCGGCCGTCGCGAGCATGGAGGTCCTGAACACACGGACCCTTCGCCTGCGTTCGCACGGGCCCGACCCGGCGGTGCTGCTCAATGCGATGACCGCCTACATCATTCCGGCCCGCATTGCGCGCTCGGCGAGCACGGCTGATTTCAACCGCGGCGACGCTGCCATCGGCTCCGGGCCCTGGCGCTTCCGCGGCTGGCAGCGCGGCGCATCCATCACCCTGGAGCGCAACGACAGCTACTGGGGCGAGAAGCCGGCCTTCGCGAGTGTCACATTGCGGATCCTGCCCAATGACGCCGCCCGCCTCTCCGCGCTGCTGGCCGGTGATGTGGATCTGATCGACGCGGTGCCACCCGGAGAGGCTCCGCGCCTCAGGAAGCAACAGGGTTTTGCCGTGACCACAGCGGATTCCGCGCGGGTGATCTATCTCGCCCTCGACCAGGAGAATGCCGTCTCGCCTTTCGTCACCGACAAGGCTGGCAAGCCGCTGGCGCGGAACCCGTTGAAGGATGCACGGGTGCGGCGGGCGCTTTCCATGGCCATCGACCGCAAGTCGATCGTGGCGCGCATCCTCTCCGGCGAGGCGCAGGTGACGGGACAGCTCGCGGCGGAGGGACAGATCGGCTTCGACCCTGGTCTCGCGCCGCCCGCCTTCGACCCGGCCGCCGCCCGCAGGCTGCTCGCGGAAGCCGGCTATGGGGAGGGCTTCCGCATCACCCTCCACTCGCCCAACAACCGCTACGTCGAGGACGACAAGACCGCCCAGGCGGTGGCGCAGTTCTGGACGCGCATCGGTGTCGAGACGCAGGTGGAGGTCATGCCCTCCAACGTCTTCTTCACCCGCGCGGGGCGGCGGGAGTTCTCCGCCTTCCTCATCGGCTTCGGACATACCACTGGCGATGCCTGGCTCGGCCTGTCGCAGGTGCTGCACAGCTACGATCGCGAGCGCGGCCTGGGTGGGCTGAACCGCATGCGTTACAGCAACCCCGCCTTCGATGCGCTGATCGAAAGCAGCCGGACCATCCCGGAACCGGCGGCGCGCGGCGCCCGGCTCATCGAGGCGCAGCACATCGCCTTCGCGCAGGACGCCGCCATCATCCCCCTGCACCGCCCGGCCAATATCTGGGCGCATCGTGCTGCCCTGGCCTATCGCGGGGGGCTGGAGGAGAACACTCTCGCCCAGCGCGTCTCGCCAAAACCCTGAGCCGGATTCGAGAAGACATGCGACGCAGCGAACACATGGTCCCCTGCAGTGATGGCGTGCGGCTGGCCACGGATGTCTACCTGCCCGAGAGCGAGGGGCCCTTCCCGGTCATCCTTGAGCGCACGCCCTATGGCAAACGTGAGGCCTCCCGCTCGGAGCTGACGGCGGCCGACCCCACCCCCGTGCCGCGCGAGGTGATCGCGCAATACTTTAACGAGGCGGGCTATGCGGTCGTCTACCAGGACTGCCGTGGCCGCTACGGCAGCGAGGGCCGCTTCGAGAAATATCTCGCCGATGGCGAGGATGGCTACGACACCTGCGCCTGGATCGTCGCGCAGCCCTGGTGCGACGGGAAGATCGGCACCATGGGCCTGTCCTATGCCGCGCATACCCAAGCCTCAATGGGGTGCCTCGCTCCGCCGGGCCTTGCCGCGCAGGTGCTCGATTCCGGCGGCTTCTCCGATGCCTGGAACGGCGGCATCCGCCGCGGCGGCGCCTTCGAGCTGAAGCAGGCCACCTGGGCCTTCAACCAGGGCCGCCTCGCGCCGGAGACCACGGCCGACCCGGTGCGCGCGGCGGCCTTCGCCGGGGAGGATCTGCACGCCTGGTTCACCCGCTTCCCATGGAAGCCGGGCCATTCGCCGGTGCGTCACGCGCCCGACTACGAGGACTATCTCTTCGAGCAGTGGACGCGCGGCACCTTCGACGACTACTGGCAGCGCCTGGGCATCTATGCCCGGGGCTGGCATGACCGCTACGCCGACGTGCCGATGGTCCACATGTCCTCGTGGTACGATCCCTACCCCCGCACGGCGGTCGAGAATTTCTGCGGGCTGCGCGATTCCGGACGGGGGCGGCCTTATCTGATCCTTGGCCCCTGGACGCATGGCAACCGCAGCCAGACCGCCTTCGGCGAGGTGGAGTTCGGCCCCGCCGCCACCATCGATTCCTGGGCCGGCGACTGGCGTGCCTTCCGCCGCCGCTTCTTCGACCGCTGGCTGAAGGGCATCGAGAACGACGCCGGCGACGACCCGCGCGTGCGTGTCTTCGTCATGGGCGGCGGTTCCGGGCGGAAGGACGAGGCAGGCCGGCTGGAGCATGGCGGCCACTGGCGCGAGGCCGCCGACTGGCCCTTGCCCGGCACGCGCTTCACCCGCCTGCACCTGCATGGCGATGGCCGTCTGACCGAGGCCGGCCCGGCCGAGAGCGCCGAGCCGCTGCGCTGGACGGCCGATCCGGCCAACCCCGTACCGACCATCGGCGGCGCCATCACCTCCATGGAGCCGTTGATCAGCGGCGGCCCCTATGACCAGCGCGAGCGGCCGGACATGTTCGGGCACCGCGCGCCCTATCTGCCGCTCGCCTCGCGCGCCGACGTGCTGGTCTTCGAGACGCCCGTTCTGGAGCAGGATCTCACCGTGATCGGCCCGGTTACGGCCGAGCTTTACGTCGCTTCTGACGCGCCGGACACCGACATCACGGCAAAGCTCATCGACGTCTATCCGCCGAGCGCCGACTACCCGCAGGGCTTCGCGATGAATCTCTGCGAAGGCATCCTGCGTCTGCGCTACCGGCGCGATCCGTCACGGCCCGAGCCGCTGGTGCCCGGCCAGGTCGAGAAGATCACGGTGGAGCTCTTCCCCACCGCCAATCTCTTCAAGGCCGGCCACAGGGTGCGGCTCGACATCGCCTCGAGTGAGTTCCCGCACTACGACATCAATCCGCAGACGGGTGAGCCGGAAGGGGCCTGGCGGCGAATGCGCGTGGCGGAGAACACGCTCTGCGTCGATGCCGCGCATCCGTCGCATCTGATCTTGCCCGTGGTGGACTAAAAAAGGCGCGGGCTTCGGCCCGCCAGGTTCCGGTTCAATGCCGACATGACATCGGCGGCAGGCGGCGTGACGATGGCTGCGCCGCCCATCTGCGCCTCCGGGGGTTTGTGCGCATACACCTGAACCGCGATTGCAGGCCATCCGGAATGAAGTACGATCGGCCGCAACAGGGGCCGGTCCCCGGCGAAAGATGGAGGAGCGTCATGCCGAGCATTGCCTCGATGGACTCCGGCTACTATCGCGTTCCGCTCGAGGTCACTCTCAGTGACAGCACACATGGCGACATGCTGGCCTTCGAGCTCAACACCGTCCGGCTGCGCGACGCCGACGGCGCCGAGGGCGTCGGTTACACCTTCACCGTCGGCCGCAACGGCGCGGCGATCGAGGCGATCCTGACGCGCGACATCCCCGAACAGATCATCGGGCAGGACGCCGACCGGATCGAACTGCTGTGGCAGAAGGTGTGGTGGGGGCAGCACTACGGCGGCCGCGGCGGCCCCACTGTCCTCGCCCAGTCGGCCCTGGACATGGCGCTGTGGGACCTGAAGGCCCGGCGGCTCGGGCAGCCGCTCTGGAAACTGCTCGGCGGCTACGACCCCCGCGTGCCGTGCTACGCCGGTGGCATCGACCTCGACTTCCCGCTCGACAAGCTGCTGCGGCAGACCGACGACAACCTCAGGAAGGGCTTCCGCGCGATCAAGATGAAGGTCGGGCGTAAGCGGCTCTCCGAGGATGTCGAGCGCGTCAAGGCCATGCGCGAGCACCTCGGCGAGGGCTTCCCCCTGATGGTGGATGCCAACATGAAGTGGACGGCCGACGAGGCGATCCAGGCGGCCCGCGCCTTCCAGCCCTATGCCCCGGGTTGGCTGGAGGAGCCGGTGATCCCCGACGACGTGGCCGGGCAGGCGCGCGTGGTGCGCGAGGGCGGCCTGCCGGTCGCCGCGGGCGAGAACCTGCGCACGCTGTGGGAATTCAAGCAGCTGATCGCCGCCGGTGGCGTCACCTATCCGGAACCGGACGTCACCAATTGCGGCGGCGTGACGCCCTTCATGAAGATCGCACATCTGGCCGAAGCCTATAACCTGCCGGTCACGTCCCACGGGGCGCACGACGTCACGGTGCATCTCCTCGCCGCGGCGCCCAACCGCTCCTACCTCGAGGCGCACGGCTTCGGGCTCGACCGCTACATCGCCGAGCCGCTGCGGATCGAGGAGGGATTCGCGATCGCGCCGGACCGGCCAGGGCACGGCATCACGTTCGACTGGAAGGGGCTCGAGGCCATCCGCGCCTGAGGGCGGTGAGGCTGCGATACACGCCACTTGCGCTGGCCTCTGGAGGCACAGGATGCCGCGACGGCTGTCCTCCCCCGCGGCCTGCCCACCCCAGGTAATGCAGCGCGTGACGGCCGGGTCTGCTCAGGCAGCCTGCGTGCCGGCTCTCTTCCGCGTGGAGGCGCGCAGGGTCAGCGTGCCGCGCAACAGCGTGACCTCGTCAGGCAAAGCCGGATCCTGCATGCGGGCCAGCAGAAGGTCCAACCCGCGTTGCACCATGGGAACCAGGGGCTGGGATATGGTGGTCAGGGCATAGGTCGGGCGGGCGGATTCCGCGATGTCGTCGAAGCCGGCGACCGAGATGTCCTCGGGCACCCGCAGGCCATGGCGGCGCAGCCCGTCGATCACGCCCAGCGCCATGATGTCGCTGACGGCAAAGACCGCCTCCGGCAGTTCGTCGGAGGGCAGTGCCGCGATACGCTCCCCGGCGGCGAAGCCGCCCGCCCAGCTGGAAGTGCCGCCGCTGAGGCGCACGGGCTGCAACCCGGCCGCCGTCAGGGTCTGGATGAAGCCTTGCTCACGCTCCAGTGCGGTGGAGCTGATGGTATCGGTGCCCACCAGGACGAAACGGCGATGCCCCTCGTCCATCAGGAATCGCGCCATCTCCGCCGCGCCCTCGAGATTGTCGCAGGAGACGGAAGAGGCACGCAGCCGTGTGACACGATTCAGCATGACCACGGGAACGCCGCGTTGCCCGCAGAGATCGGCGATGTCGGAAGAGAGCTGCGCCGAGGTCACAAGGCAGCCGTCGACCCGGTACTGGCGCAGGGCGCGCATCGTCTCTTCCTCGGCCGCCCCGGCCCCGAGATGCAGGATCAGCAACCGCAGCCCCCGCGCGGCGGCCTGCGCCACGACCTCCTGCAGCAAGGCCACATAGAAGGGGTTCTCGACCGGCCCGAGGACCAGGCCGATCAGCCCGCTACGGCCGCCGGACAGGGTGCGCGCCAGCGCGTCGGGCATATAGCCCAGCTCCACCGCGATGGCCGCGATGCGCGCCCGCGTGGCGGCCGAGATGCGCGGGTCGCCGTTGAGGGCGCGGGAGACCGTGGAGCTGGCGACGCCAGCCTGGCGGGCGATGGTCACCACGGTGACACGGTCCCGCGAGGAGGCAGCGATGGCGGAAGAAGGCATGGAAACGACCTTAGGTGGAAGAGTGGGGCAGCGAAAGCCATGCAGGCGAGTGCACAAGTATGGCCGCCATCCCGCTAGATTCCCCCCATTTCCATGGATATCCCCCCCGTAAGATAGCCAGAAAGCCGCAAAGTTCGCTCGACGAGGCTGCGCATACGTATGCACAATTTCTATGGACATCCCCCATGGCCTGTCGCTAGCCTCGGCGGAGACAGGCCCGGCAATCCACGACCGGCCGCATCTGGAGAAACGTTCATGCGCGACGCCCTGACGCGCCGCGGCGCCCTCGTGGTCGCCGGCGCAGGCCTCCTCACATCCGCCGCGCTGCACCGGCCCGCCCTGGCCCAGGGCGCAAGGCTGCGCGTCGGCGGCACGCCCAATTACGGGCCGGTGCTGCCGGTGCACGCGGCCAATGCGCTCGGGCTCTTCAAGAAGCAGGGGCTGACGGTGGAATTCACCGGCTTCGCCGGCGGCTCCGCCGCCATGGAAGCCGTCGCGGCGGGCGAGGCCGACCTCGTCAACTACTTCCCGCCCGGCGTGGCCCTGGCGAAGCAGCGCGGCGTCGCCGCCACCATCATCGCCGCCGGCACGCTGACGCCGCGCGGCTGGAAGATCATGGCGCGGAAGGACAGCCCACTCGCCGGCGTCAAGGATCTGGCGCGCAAGAAGATCGGCGTCAGCGCCAATGGCTCCACCACCGATTTCTTCGCCCTCTGGGCCGGGCAGCAGGCGGGCGGCATGGTCTCGCGCATCCCGCTCGGCGGCGGCGGCATGATCCCCGGCCTGCTCTCCGGCAATGTGGATGCCATCGTCGCCTATCCGCCGCTCTCCTACCAGCTGGAGACCTCTGGCGATGGCAAGGTGATCGTCGATCTCGGCACCGCCATGCCGCCCAACCTGCCCGATGTTTGGGTGGCGCCCGATACGGTCCTGCAGCAGCGGGGCGAGGCGATCCAGAAGGCGCTTATCGGCATCTACTCCGCCATCCGGCACATGAAGCAGAATCCGGACTGGGCGATCCGCTTCATCGAGGAGCAGAGCAAGTTCCCGCCGGCGGTCGCCAAGCTGGAATACGAGAACACCATCAAGGGCCTCTCCGACGACGGCACCATCAAGGAGGAGTGGGTGGAGAACTCGCTCGGCTTGGCGCGGCTTGCCGGCATGCAGGAACTGCCGCCGGCCAAGTCGATGTTCTCCACGCGCTTCTTCCCCGTCGTACCGATCGACGCCTGATGCGCGCGCGGAGCGACCGGCGGGTCCTGCTGGCGCAGGCGGCTGCGGTGCTGAGCTTCTTCCTCCTCTGGGAAGCCGCCAGCCGCCTCGCCCTGGCCGATCCGCGCCTGTTGCCGCCGCCCAGCATCGTGCTGCCCAAGGCAGCGGAACTGCTGGCCGATGAGGGCTTCCGCGGGCATCTCTGGGTGACGGTGCGGGAGATGGCGCTGGCGGGGCTGATCGCGGCCCCGCTCGGCGTCGGCATCGGGCTCGCGCTGGCCGAGAGCCCCTATCTCGGCCGCGCCTTCAAGCCCTTCTTCCACTTCATCGCGGCCGTGCCGAAATCGGTCTTCCTGCCGGTCTTTATTCTGCTCTTCGGCATCGGCTTCGGGCAGAAGGTCGCCTTCGGCGTGTTCCAGGCGATCTTCGTGCTGGTGATCGCCACTGCCGCCGCCGTCGCCGCCGTGCCCGAGGAGCTGCTGCGCCTCGCCCGCGCCAACGGCGCCACGCGCTGGCAGATCTGGGCCGAGATCCACTGGAACGCCATGCTGCCGCTGATCCTCGAGGGGCTGCGGCTCGGCATGATCTTCAACATCGCCGGCGTCATCTTCGCGGAGATGTACGTCTCCCGCGCCGGCCTCGGGCAGCGCTTCAGCACATGGGGGGAGAGCTTCCGCATGCCCGAGCTCTTCGCCGGCGTGCTCATCGCCGCCGCCCTCAGCATCATCGTGAACGAGACGCTGCGCGCGCTGGAGCGCCGCGCCGGCGCCTGGAGGACCGCATGAGCCTGCACCTGGCCGAGCCCCGCCCTGCCTCCCCTGTCGGGGCGCCCGAGCAGCCGGCTATCGAGGTGCGCGGCATCACGCATCGTTACCAGACCGGCCGTGGCGAGGTGCTGGCGCTGCGCGACATCAATTTGTCGGTCGCGCCCGGGCGCTTTGTCGGGCTGGTGGGGCCCTCCGGCTGCGGCAAATCCTCCCTGCTGATGATGATGGCGGGGCTGGTGCGACCGAGCGAGGGGCAGATCGCCGTGCGCGGCGCGCCGATCACCGGACCGGCACCGGAGCGGCTCGGCGTGGTGTTCCAGGAGGCCAGCCTACTGCCCTGGCGCACCGCGCTGGAGAATGTCGCCTTCCCGCTGAAGCTGCGCGGCGTGCCGCGCGCCGAGCGCGAGGCCCGGGCGGAGCAGCTGCTGCATCTCGTCGGGCTGAAGGGCTTTGAGAACCGCCACCCGCACGAATTGTCGGGCGGCATGAAACAGCGCGTCGCCATCGCGCGCGGCTTCTGCCAGGACCCGCCGGTGCTGCTGATGGACGAGCCCTTCGCGGCGCTTGACGAGCAGACCCGCATGACGCTCGGCGACGAGTTGCTGCGTATCTGGGAGCAGTACCGCAAGACCGTCGTCTTCGTCACGCACGGGCTGACGGAGGCGGTCTATCTCTGCGACGAGGTGGTGGTGCTCAGCGGCCGCCCCGGCGAGGTGCTGGCGCGCATCGAGATCGACCTGCCGCGCCCGCGCACCTGGGAGGTCATGGCCACCGAGCATTTCGGCCGGCTGCGCGAGCAGATCTGGAGCCTGATCCGGAGGCAGTCGTGAGCGCTACCGCCACCGCGCCGGCACGCGGCGCAGGATGGCGGCTCTCGCCGGTGGCGCTGCGCTGGCTGTGCCTCGCGGTGTTGCTCGTGCTCTGGGAGGTGGCGCCGCGTGCCGGCTGGGTACCGCGGGTGATCCTGGCACCGCCGAGCGCGGCCCTGGTGGAGGGCCTTGCCGAATGGGAGTTCTTCGCCAGCGCGCTGCGCTTCACCTTTCTGGAGATCCTGGCCTCCCTCTGCTTCGCCTACGGCCTGGGCGGGCTGGCGGGGCTGGCCATCGGCCTCTCGCCCCTCGGCCGGCGGGCGGCGCTGCCGCTGGTCTCCTCGATCTATGCCCTGCCGCTGGTGGTGATCTATCCGGTGATGACGGCTTGGTTCGGCATCGGCCCGGCCAGTAAGATCTGGTTCGCCAGCCTCTACGGCATCTTCCCCGTGATCCTCGCCACCGCGGCCGGCGTGCAGCTGGTGGACCGCCAGCTCATCACCATGGCCCGCGCCCAGGGTGCGGGCTTCCGGCTGATGATGACGGAGGTCGTCATCCCCGCCGCCCTGCCGGCCGTGGTCTCCGGCCTGCGGGTCGGCGGCGCGCTGGTGACGGTCGGCGTGGTGGTGGCCGAGATGCTCGCCTCCACCGACGGTATCGGATTCCTCATTACCCAGAACCGGACCATGTTCCGCACGCCGCAGGTCTATTTCGGCATCCTGCTGGTGCTGGTGCTGGCCGGCGGGCTGGACATGCTCATCAGCCGCCTGGAGCGCCGTGCGTCGCGCTGGCGGCCTCAGCAGGATAACCGCCATGAATGATCGCCCGGAAGCCCTCCCGCCGCATGCACCCGCCATACCGGGCGACGGTCCCGCCATGCCTGCGCTGGACGCGCTGCTGCACGGCGCCGTGGATCTGCACCATCACGGCTTCCCCGAGTTCAGCCTGGACCACCCGACCCGCCAGGACGATGCCGAGGAGCTGCGCCAGGCCGACGCCGCCGGCATGGCGGGCATCGTCATGAAGTCGCATTTCTTCCCGACCACCGCCGTCGCCTGGCGGCTGAACCGGATGGGGCTGCGGGCGCAGGCCTTCGCCTCCATCACGATGAACCCCTGCGCCGGCGGCTTCCTGCCCATCGCGGTGGAAGCCGCGGCGCGGCAGGGCGCCAGGGCGCTGTTCCTGCCGACCTGGGGCGCCATGGCCGACCAGCGGCGTGGCGGCTTCAGCCATCACCTCACCGAGTTCCTCGTGCAGGCGCGCCGGCTGGACCCCGAGCAGGGCCTGACCGCCACCGACAGTGCCGGTCGCATCCGACCGGAGGTCACGGACTGTCTGGCCATCGCCGCCGAGTTCGGGATGATGGTGGCCACGGGCCATGTCTCGCCGCAGGAAAGTCTGGCGGTAGTACAAGAGGCCCGGCGGCTGGGCGTCCGGGAGGTGATGTTCCAGCACCCCGACAGCCGCTCCATCGGCGCCACGCGCGAGGACATCCGGCAGATCGCCGCCGCCGGCGGCACCATCGAGTTCTGCGCCATCGGCTTCACCCCCGCCTTCCAGCGCCTGCCCATGCCGGAATGCCTGGACATCATCCGCGAAGTGGGGGCGGAGCGCGTGGTGCTGACCACGGACTGCTTCTTCGGCTGGATGCCGCCCGCGCCGGAACTGCTGCGCATGACGCTCGGCAGCATGCTGCACCACGGCCTCTCCCTCACCGAGGCGGCGATGCTGGTGCGGGACAATCCGCGCCGCCTGCTCGGCCTGCCGGCCTGGACGGGAGAGGCCATGGCACCGGAGGCCAGCCTCGCCCCGCCCCTGCACCAGACCGCCTGACGCGCCTGCCCGGCGCGGGAGCGCGCCCCGCCCGCATACCCGGCGGCGGGGTGACGACCACCGCCGGTTTCCGCCGCCCGGGGCCGCGCTGCCGCGGTCGCCTCCAGGCGGCTCTCCCCCTTTCGCCCGCCCCGCACCTGGAAGCCGTGGACTCTCGCGCCCGGTGGCGGCAGCGTGAAGGCGAAGCGTCGAACAAGGCGCCGCAAGGGAGGAGAAGTTCATGATGCCTTGGACAAGGCGCACCATCCTGGCCGCCATGGGAACCCTGCCGATCAGCCGGGCCCACGCAAGTACCCCTGCCGCCACGGGCAGCTGGCCCAGCGAGCCCATCCGGATCGTCGTGCCCTTCGCGCCCGGCGGCTCCACTGACGCCGTGGCCCGTCTGGCGGCGCCGGGCCTCCAGCAGCGCCTCGGCGTGCCCATCATCGTCGAGAATCGCAGCGGCGCGGCCGGCAGCATCGGCACAGATGTCGTCGCCAAGGCGAAGCCCGACGGGCACACCTGGCTGCTCACCTTCGATTCCCACGCCCTGATGCCGATCCTGGTGCCCAGCCTGCCCTTCGATCTGCAGAAGGATCTGGCCCCGGTCACGCAGATCGGCCGCGCGCCCTATGTCACGGCCTGCCAGCCGGCCAAGCCCTACCGCAGCATGGAGGATGTCTTCACGGCCGCGCGTCAGGGCGGCATCTCTTTCGGCTCGACAGGGAATGGAACGATCGGCCATCTCGTCATGCTGATGATGGCGCAGCGCAAGGGCGTCGAGTTGATCCACCTGCCCTACCGCAGCGGTGGCCTGGCGGTGAACGATGCCGTGGCCGGGCATGTGGATCTGATGATCGGCAGTGCCGCGCTGCTGGCGCCGCAGGTCTCGGCCGGCACGCTGCGACCGCTGATGCAGCTCGGCAGCAAGCGCCTGCCGGCCCTGCCGGCGGTTCCGACCGCGACGGAATCGGGCTTTCCCGACCTGACCGCCGAAGCCTGGTGGGGTGTCTTCGCACCGGCGGGCGTGCCGGCCCCGATCCTCGACCGCTTCCAGGCCGCCCTGATCGAGACCTATCGCGAGCCGCGCATCGCCCAGCAGTTCACGGAGGTGAACCAGGCCGAGCTCGTGCTCAACGATGCGCCGGCCCTGGCCGATTTCCTTGAGAGCCAGATCCGCATCTGGGGCAGCGTGGCGCGTGCCAACCATGTCCGGCCGGACTGAAGGCGGCGTCGGCCCATTGCGCACCAATCCGTTCCGTTATCCTTCGGGGAGGGAGAGAAGCACCATGAGTCAGGCAGACGAGTTCCATAACCTCGGCGACACGGAGGGAGGGATCCTGCGCGAGCTGGCCCCCGGCCTGACCGCCCGCATCTTCGCCGGCGAGCACGCGATGCTCTCGGTCGTCACCATCGCGCCCCATGCCACCGGTGAGATGCACCACCACCCCGAGGAGCAATGGGGGGTCCTGCTGGAGGGCAGCGCCGTGCGCATCCAGGGCGGCGAGGAGATCCCGGTGCGGAAGGGCGATTTCTGGCGTACGCCGGGCGGCGTTCCACATACCATGCGCGCCGGGCCGGAGGGCGCGCGGGTGCTCGACATCTTCAGCCCGCCCCGGCCGCAGTACCGGGTCGCCGGGAAGGGCTTCGGCAACACGTGACGTGACCGTCCGGCCGCCCGCCGGCGCCGCGCCGGACCAAGGGCGCGCTAGGCGCCGGCGGCCTCCTCGGGCAGCCGCGCGGAGCGCCCGCGGATCAGCGTGCCGCGCAGCAGCACCACTTCCTCCGCGCGCGGCACGCCCTTCATCCGATCCTGCAGCAGGTCGAGGCCACGCTCGACCATCGCCTCGAGCGGCTGCGCTACCGTGGTCAGGTTGTAGGGCGGCCGGCGGGCCGGCCCGATGCCATCGATGCCGACCACCGAGATCGCGTCGGGCACGGCAATCCCCGCCTCCCGCAGGGCATCCAGGACGCCCATGGCCAGGATGTCGCTGACGCCGAGCACCGCATCCGGCCGTTCCTCCGGCGGCAGGGCGGCGATCTCCTGCCCGGCCCGATAGCCCATCGCATGGCTGTTGTCGCCCCCGAGGGAGCGGGGCCGCGGCAGCCCGGCGGCCACGACCTGGCGGGCGAAGCCTTCCGCCCGCTCCGTGCTGGTGGAGGTCGTGGGATTGCCGGTGACGACCGCCAGGCGTCGGTGCCCGGCCCGCAGCAGAAGGTCGGCCAATAGCGCGCCGGCGGCATGGTTGTCGCAGGAGACGGCGCTGCCATGCTCCCAGGCCACCCGGTTCACCATGACCAGCGGCACCTTGTTGGCCGCGCAGATCGCGGCGGCGCGCGACGACAGCTCCGCCGAGGTGATCAGGCAGCCATCCACGCGGTATTGCAGCAGGGCCTCGGCGGTCGCGTCCTCGATCGGCCCGGGTCCGGCATGCAGCAGCAGCAGGCGCCAGCCGCGTGCCGCCGCCTGGGTCACTGCCTTCTGCATCAGCTCGGCATAGAAGGGATTCTCGACCGGTCCGAGCACCAGGCCGATCAGCCCGCTCTGGCCGCCGACCAGCGAGCGCGCCAGGATATTCGGCGTGTAGCCCGCCGCCATCGCCAGCGCCGCGATGCGCTCCCGCACCTCGGGCGAGATTCGCGGGTCGTTCCGCAGGGCGCGGGACACCGTCGAGGTGGCGACGCCCGCCTTTCGAGCCAGGCTGGCGACAGTGGCGCGCCCGCTGCGTGGCAGCGCCGCCGCAGGCCCGGGGGAGGAAAGCTCCTTCATGGCATTGGGCGATACACGCCGGGGCATGGCCGGGCAAGGCACATGCAATCGGTGGCCTACAACCCTCGAAGAAAACAGTTCCTTTACGCGCGGCATTTTCATGCTATCGATTGCACAAAAGAAATCGCCCGGCAGGCGCCCCCGCAGCAGGGCCGGCGAGAGGAGACGTGCCATGCGCAAACCAGGGTCGCGGCCATGACCGGCCGCACCATCACCCAGAAGATCATCGCCGCCCATACGGCCGAGGGCTCCGCCCCCGCGGGCGGTATCGTCACCCTCCGCCCCGACGTGGTGCTGCTGAACGACGTCTCGGGCCCGCTGGCCTTCGAACAGTTCGCGGCCATGGGAGCCATCCGGCCCTTCGATCCGTCGCGCGTCGTGCTGGTAGCCGACCACTTCGCGCCGGCGCCCGACATCACCGCCGCCGGCGCCATCGCCATGACGCGCGACTTCGCGCGCCGCCACGGCATTTCCCATTTCTACGAGCCCGGACGCGGCGGCATCGAGCATACGCTGCTCGCCGAGCTGGGCATGGTCGGGCATGGCAGCATCGTCTTCGGGGCGGACAGCCATACCTGCACTGCCGGCGCCTTCAACGCGCTCGGCATCGGCTTCGGCTCCACCGACCTCGCGGGCGCCCTGGCCCTGGGCCAGCTCTGGATGCGCGTGCCGGAGAGCATTCGGGTCGAACTGACGGGCACGCCAGGCGCCTATGTCACCGGCAAGGACGTGATCCTGGAGCTGATCCGCCGCATCGGCTCGGACGGCGCGGCGGATGCGTCGCTGGAATTCGGCGGCCCCGGTCTGGTGGCGCTGCCGATGGATGCGCGCATGGCCATCGCCAACATGGCGGTCGAGGCGGGTGCCGATACCTGCGTCTTCGAGGGGGATGCGCAATCCGTCGAAGACATGGCGCGGCGCGGCGTGCCTGAGGCGCCGGCGGTGACGGCCGATGCCGATGCCGCCTATCGCCAGCGGATCGTCATCGACCTCGGCGCGCTCTCCCCGCTGGTGGCGAAGCCCCCCTCCCCCGCTTCCGGCGTGCCGGTCGAGGCGCTGCGCGGCCAGAAGGTCGATCAGGTCTATGTCGGCAACTGCTCGAACGGCACGATGACGGATCTGCGCCAGGTGGTGGAGTTGCTGCGCGGCCGCCGCGTCGCGCCGGGTGTGCGCATGGTGGTGGTGCCGGCGACGCAGAAGATCTGGCGCCAGGCACTGGCGGAAGGGCTGCTGGATGCCATCGCCGAGGCCGGCGCGGCCATCTCGCCGCCCACCTGCGGTGCCTGCTTCGGCGGGCATATGGGCATCCTGGCGGCGGGCGAGACGGCGATCGCCACCACCAACCGCAACTATCGCGGCCGCATGGGCCATCCGGACAGCCAGGTCTTCCTCGCCAATGCCTGGGTGGCCACCGCCGCCGCCATCGCCGGCGAGATCATCCCGCCCGGCGAGGTCGCCGCGCGGCTGGAGGAGATGGCATGAGCATGATCTTCGAGGGCCGGGTGCACCGCTTCGGCGACGAGGTGAATACCGATGTCATCCTGCCCGGCCGCTATCTGGCGCTGCGCAAGCCGGAGGAGCTGGGCCGCCACTGCCTGGAGGGACTCGACCCCGGCTTCGTGCAGCGGGTGCGTCCCGGCGACATCCTGGCCGTCGGCCGAAATTTCGGCTGCGGCTCCTCCCGTGAACATGCCGTCATCGCGCTGAAGGCGGCGGGCGTGGCGGCGATCGTCGCCGTCAGCGCGGCGCGGATCTTCTTCCGCAACGCCGTGAACCTCGGCCTGCCTGTCATCCTCTGCCCCGAGGCGGCGATGGCGCTGCGCGAGGGCGAGACGGCACGCATCGCGCTCGACGACATGACAATCGCGCAGGGCGATCAGCACTGGCACGGGCTGCCGCTCGGTGAGGAGGTGCGCGCCATCCTCGCTGCCGGCGGGTTGGTGCCACGCGTGCGACAGGCGCTGGGCGCCTGAGCCTTCGCCCCCAGGAAACCTTCGAAAAGGACCCTGTTCCATGGCTGATTCCCGCCTGAAGGCCGCACTGGCCGCCAAGCAGTTCATCGTCGCCCCCGGCATCTTCGACATGATCTCGGCCCGCATCGCCGACCGGATGGGCTTCAAGGCGCTCTACGCGACCGGCTACGGCACGGTCGCCTCGCATCTCGGCATTCCCGATGCCGGCATCGCCACCTTCACCGATATGGTGAACCGCATGGCCCGGTTCAGCCAGGGCTGCGCGACACCGGTCATCGCCGACGCCGACACCGGCTATGGCGGCCTGCTGAACGTGCGCCACACCGTCCTGGGCTACGAGGCCGCCGGCGTCACCGCCATCCAGCTGGAGGATCAGGAGGTGCCGAAGAAGTGCGGCCATACCCCTGGCCGCCGCGTCATTCCCGCCGAGGAAATGGCGCTGAAGATCGAGGTGGCGGTAGAAGCGCGCAAGAGCGACGACTTCCTGATCATCGCCCGCACCGATGCTCGCACCACGCTGGGCCTCGACGAGGCGATCCGCCGCGGCAAGCTCTATCGCAAGGCCGGCGCCGACATCGTCTTCATCGAGAGCCCGGAGAGCGAGGAGGAGATGAAGCGCATCGGTGGCGAGATCGACGCGCCATTGCTGGCCAACAACGTCGATGGCGGTGGCCGCACGCCGATCCTGCCGGCGGAGAAGCTGGCCTCCTTCGGCTATGCCATCGCCATCTACCCGGCGGTGGGCTTCCTGACCATGGCGGCGGCCCTGGAGCGCTCCTATGCCCATCTGCTGGAGCATGGCGACACCAATGCGCTGCCCGCCGGCGTCATCTATGACTTCGGTGAGATGAACACGCTGATGGGCTTCCCGGAGGTGTGGGATTTCGATCGCCGCTGGGCACGGCCGGAGACGCCCCAGGCCGCAGAATAGCCTGCCCTGCTCCTGATGAGCCTCGCCGCCGCGCCAGGGGTGGCGAAGCCATCCATCTCTTTCGGGAAACGCCCATGAGAAAAACAATGATGATGTCCCGCCGGGCTTTCGGCGGGCTGGCGGCGGGCTTGCTTACGGCGCCTGCCATAGCGGCTGATCCGGTCGCCGCCTGGCCGGATCGTCCTGTCCGGGTGGTGGTGCCATTCGGCGCGGGCGGTGCCGTGGACACGCTGATCCGCGCCTTCAGCCAGCGCTTCTCCGAATTCGCCAATGGGCAGCCGCTGGTGGTGGAGAACCGCTCCGGAGCCGGCGGCATGGTGGCGGGCGCCTATGTCGCCACCCAGCCCGCCGATGGCTACACGCTGATGGCGGCCGATATCGGCGCCAATGCCATCGGCAAGGAGCTGAACCCGAAGGCCGGCTATGACCCGATGGCCAGCTTCACGCCGCTGATGCATCTGGTGAACCTGGATGCGGTGATGGTCGCCAATCCTTCCGTCCCGCAAAAGACGGTGGCCGAGATTATCGCGGCGGCCAGGAAAGATCCGGACGGCTTCGTCTATTCCTCCGCCGGGATCGGCAATGGCAGCCATCTGTTCATGGCGCTCCTGGCACGCGAGGCGGGTATCAGCATGGTCCATGTGCCCTATCGCAGCGGCGCCGAGACGGTGACGGCGGTGATGCGGGGCGATGCGCAGTTCTGCTTCCCGACCCTGGCCTCGGCTCTGACGATGATCCGGGGTGGTCAGGTGCGGCCCGTGGCGCTGGGTGCCGGCCCGTCCCCTCTCCTGCCGGGCGTGCCCCTGATGCGGGACACCCTTCCCGGCTTCGAGGTAGCGATCTGGTACGGGCTGGCGGCGCCGGCGGGGATGGACGCCGCCCTGGCCGACAAGATCAACGCCACCTTCGCCAAGGTCGCCGCCCTGCCCGATATCCGACGGATGGTGGAGGAGGTCCAGGGCGGCCATATCGTCGGCGGCTCGCGTCAGGACTTCGCGGCCTTCCTGCAACGCGAGTTCGCGCGCTGGACCCCCATCATCCGCGAAGGCGGCATCCGCATGGAGTGATGCGCTCCGGGCGCATCCAGGGACTCGCGAAGGCCGTGCCATCTTCCGGGCCTTCGCGGGCCCGCACTTGCCACCTGATCCTCCTCCACGCGGCTGGTCTTGCCGGTGGTCTATCACCGACCTGCGCATCCAGCTGCGGCGGCGCATGCTCGGCACGGCGGTAGGCCGAGCACGAGCGGCCGCAATCGGGCCGAAGAGACGGGCGGTGAGCGCCGGCAAGATGCCGGCCTGCGTGGCGCTCTGGGCAAGGGCAGCCGGCAACATCGTGGCGTCAGGCCAGAGTGGGGGCCCTACGGCACATGAACGGCTGAAACAGAAGCAGCCGGCGGTGTTGCCGCTGGCAGCGAGCCTCTCCTCAGATTCGGTCTCCGTCGTCCACAGTGAAGACGAGAAGGCTATTGGCCGGAATTGTCAGTGCCGCCGAGTACTCGAAACCATGCGCAGGCCCGGCATCCGCCCAGATCTGGCCCCCGTTGCCAGCAGCCAGAGGGTTGACCCAGTTCTGGTAGATGTCCGTGTTGAAGGCCTCCGCCCACCGGCCCGGTCGTGGCAGGCCGAGCCGGTAGCCATGGAAGGTTTCCTCGCGCAGAGACGCGACGACCACGACATCGCGCCCGCTTCCCTCGAGCCAGCGATGGAAGGCGAGCACGCGATCGAACGGATTGATATGGAACACATGGCTCCGATCGCCGCGAAGCGCCGGGTGACGGCGGCGGAGGCGGACCATCTCCTGGCAGAACCGGAGATGATCACTCATCACCTTGTCGCCGCCGTCCAAAGCCTCCCAACTCACCAGTGGGTCCCAGTCCGGATCGTCGCCCCATGGGCGGGCTTCAAGGAACTCCTGCCCCATGAACAGGAGCGGAATGCCCGGCGCGGTGAGCAGGAGCCCGGTGGCCAGGCGCGCGCGGCTGCAGGCATACCAGGAGCGCGCATCGGCGCCGTCCGCCAGGGCAGGAATGCGCACGCGCCTGCCTTTCTCGCTATCGACCTGGTCATGATTCTCGATGCACTGCACGGCGCGCCACGCGGCGGAGAAGCCGCGCCTCCCGACCGGATCCAACCCCTCTGCAATCCAGGCGAGGTTAAGCGGAACATCGCGCCCCGCGCTCGCTGCCTCCAACGCAGCACGGATCGCATCCCGCAAGCCATCGTGCCAGACGGCATCGAAGCCAGCGCCGCCCTCGCTCGCGGCCCGCGCCACCCATGGCTCAGCCGGCCAGTGCTCCGCGATTTGAATCGCCGAAGGCGCCTTGGCACGCGTTGAGGCGGTCATGTCCCGGCAATAGGTCAGGCCGGCCGGATAGTTATGCGCCAGGATGACGTCCACCCTGTCGTGACGGAAACCGTCAACATGATACTCCTCCAGGAAGAAATTGGCATTGTCGATCAGGAACTGCCGGACCTCTTGCTTCCAGAAGGCGAATATCGGCCCAATATGCTGCTGGTCCGTGAAAAACTGACTGTCATTCGGATTGGTTCCGGCGGCGCGATCGAGGAAGTAGATACTTTCCGACTGACCGCCTACCTGGAAGCCGACATGGTTGTGCACAAGATTCAGGACGACCGCGATGCCGCTCAGGTGCAGCAGATCAATCAGGACTTTGAGCTGATTCACGGGTACCGCCAGTTGCGCCTCTGACAAGGGCGGCGCGCCGTATCGCCCGAGCAGGCTGTTGACCTTCCCGAGATAAGGGCCGATCTCGCTGCCGTCGATGCAGTAGTCCATCTCCGGCGAGAAAAGGTCCGTTCCCTCGAAGCCGCGGCTGCGCCCGGGCGCGAATTCCACGACCGGCAGCAGCTCCACCGCATTCACCGCGAGTGCCTTGAGATGCTCAAGCCTTTCGAGCACATCGAGGAACCGGCCGACACGCTGCCTCCGGTTCGGCCCGGCGAAGGTTCCGATATGGAGCTGGTAGATAATCAGGTCGTTGAAGGCTGGCGGCCGATAACCGCCATCGTGCCAGGGATAGGCTCCGGCATCCCGGATGACGCAGTTGCAGAAAGGATAGGCCGGAATCTTCGTCAGCTCGCGCGCATAAGGGTCGCGCTTGTAGCCGCTCGTGCCCTCCCCAACGACATAGAACTTGTACTGGTCCCCGTCCCTGGCCGCATCCATGAATCCGGCCCAGTAGCCGCGGCCGTCACGGAGCAGGCGGTTCTCCTCCGAAGGCTGCCAGGCATCGCGGCCGCCGAAGCTCCCCGTCACGTGAACGGCCTTCGCCCGCGGCGCCCAGACCCGAAATGTCGCCCCACTGCCGAGAAGATTGGCGCCCAGCGGCGTCATGGGCGACACACCCTGTTGCGAAGCGGGCATCGAAGCATCTCCGGGTCACATCTTGCGCGGAGATGATGCCATGCCGCCGCGTCGAGCCGCAGCAGATCTGGCGGATGCAAGCCAGTCACGAAAATGCGTCTTTGACATCCATGCATCGGGGCTGGCTCCTGGCGCAAGATCCGGCGCCAGGCGCAGGAGGCCCGGCATGTCCGATCCGCAATCGCTGTTCTACGAGCTCATGTGGCGCATCGAAGGTCAGGGGCGGCGTTTGCCCCTACCCTGGTGGGTCCAGCAGTACTTCCGCGCATGGACCGACAACTACGACGGCGGCCTTTTCTCCAGCCTGCCGGCCGCCTTTGCCTCCAATGCGCATTACCGATACTGGAACATGGTCGGGGTCAAGGATCACCACCAGGAATGCCTGATCGGGCAATCGGGCGAGGTGGAGCCCGTCTATGACCAGTATTCCCTCGGCTTCTTTCTCTTCGATCCCTCCAGCCGCCGCGCCGATTATCCGCAATATCCGGATTTCAGCCGCCCCTCGCCCCTCACCCAAAGCTGGGAGGACGGCTACCTGCCGCTCCTGTCCACCACATGGGAGAGTCGGCTGGACTGGCGCGTGACGCAGAAGGTGTTTGCGACCACCGCACCGCCGCAGGAAGAGGATTTTGTTCTGGTGCGCTTCCGTGTCAGGCCCTCGGCGCCGGGTGCGAATCCGATCTGGCTCATTCTCACGGTCTCGCCGGCCGGCCCCACCGGATTCCGCCGGGATGACAAGGCCCGGCGAAGCAGCAGCGAGAAAAAGCTCAGCTTTCTGCGGTACCGGCCGGCCGAGCAGCTGGTCGAGGTGAACCAGATCTGGGGCCCGCTGTTCGACAAGGCGCCGCAGAGCTTCGGTCTCTATGGCAATGGCGGCACGCCGGAGCCCGATTTCTATCTCCGGGTCAATCCCTATGAGGCGTTGCTGTCCGACGGTGCATTCAGCGGCTTCGACACGGCGACTGACTTCGAGGGTGGCTACTGCCAGGGCGGCTTTGCCTGGACGGTCAATCTGGCGGAAGGCGAGGATGAGTTCCGCCTGGATGTCCGCCTTCCTGTCGGTGATTTTCGTACCGACAGCGATCTCTCCCGCCTGCGCGCAGCGTCGGCCGATGAGCGTGAGGCCGCAACACGATCCTTCTGGACGGGCAAGCTGGACGGCTCGGGGTTCCAGGCCAGCCTGCCGGCGTCGGTCGCGCATCTCTTCAATCTCTATCGCGTCTGCCGCGCCACCTTGCTGACGCTGGCCGATGATGGGGCCATCCATCCTGGCCCGACCATCTACGATTCCTTCTGGATCCGGGATTCGTCGGTCGAGGGAATTGCCTGCGCCCTGGCGGGCGATGCCAATTTGGCGGAAACCCAGTTCGGCACCCACTACACGCGCCCTGATATTTTCCACCGGACCCCCGGCGCCATCGGTCCTGTCTCCCGGCAGGGCTTCTTTGGCGGCGAGCACGAGCAGAACGACCGGGAATGGGACAGCAATGGGCAGGCCCTTTGGGCCTTCGGCATGTTCGACCGCATCTGCGGCCCAAACTACGCCTTCGGCGCCGGCGTGTTCACACCCTTCGTCCTCGATGGCGCGCGCTGGATCCGTGACAATCGCTCTCCCTTCGGGCTGCTGCCCAGTGGCTGGAGCGCCGAGCATCTCGGTGGTGCCGATACGCCCCATTACTGGGATGATTTCTGGGGCATCGCCGGGCTCTGGGAAGCCGCTCAACTGGCGACGCGTCTGGGCGCCCCTCAAGCGCAGGAACTCTGGGACAGTTACGCGTCCCTGCGCTCCGCCACCGCCGACTCCATCCGGTGGGTGCTGGCCGAGCAGCGGCGCCAGGGGCATTGGCAAACCTTCATCCCGACCGGCCCGGCCGATGTCGGCCGGTTGGATTCCACCATCATCGGCACCGTCGCCTACTTCCACCCCTGCCGCCTGCACCTGGGGAAGAAGCTCGGGGAGGACATCGATACCGCCGCCCGCCTGACTTTGGAGACAATCTGGTCCCACTTCATCGAGAATGGTGGCTTTCGCCATGACTCCGCTTGGCGGGCCTATGGACCTTACCTCACTCTACAACTGGCCCATGCCTTTCTCTTCACCGGCGACATCGCCCGCATGGATCAGTGTCTGCTGTGGGTCGTGGGAAATGCAGGCTACGCGCAGCTCCGGGCGTCACCTGGCGCGGCCTCCGCCTGGCAGGTCACTCAGGGCGCCTGGAACGAGCAGCACAACTACGCGGTTTCCCAGGGCTTCGCGCAGCCCGTCAGGGACTGGTGGTACATGGGAGACATCCCGCATGGATGGGCGGCTGCCGAGCTGATGACCTTGTTGCGTGATATCCTCTTCTTCGAAGCCGATGAGGATCGTGACGCGCATGTCTATATCGCTCCTGGCATACCGCCGCACTGGCTGTCGGGAGAACAGAGGGTGGAAGTGCGCGATGCACCCACCCTGTTCGGCACCCGCTTCGGCTATGAACTGCGGCATGAGGCCGGGCAGCAGCGGATCACCATCGACATTCGCCAGCCTCTCCCACCGCACGTCCGTATGGTTTATCCCTGCCGCCTGGGTATGGTGCGGTCGGTGCTGGTCGATGGGGAACACCACCCATCCGGCGACCGCGACATCCCTCTTCCGGCCGGCGCACGACATATCGAAGTCAGCTATGGATAAACGGATCGGCTTTCATCCGGCGGACCATACGACAAGTGTCAGCCAAGCCGAAGCTTGCCGCAGAGTGGCCGCCGCCAGACGTGATTCAACCCCGCATGGTCCTTCCCGGAAAAAATTTTGAACCGGTTGTGCGTCTGAGCTAGGGTCCCGAAGGTTTCGGAGACCCAACGAATGGAAGGTTTGGCTCTCCCTTCTCCAGGGCATCCGCTTCCTGCACCCGCAGGCGGTGGTGCGAGGGTGGTGATCATCAGCCCTGTTCGCCTTGTGCGGGACGGGCTCATCGCCACTTTGCGCGGTCGCGACAGCATCACCGGCCTGCATGCAGCCGAGCTGGATGCGGCCGGGCTGTCCTCGATCGTGGAATTCGGCCCCAATGTCGTTCTCGTCGATCTTGCGGGCGCATCGCCCGTGGAGGTCGCGCAGTGCCTCCGCGCCGCCTGTCCGGAGGCACGCCTGATCTCCTTCGCCATCGCCGAAGTCGATGCCGCCGTTTGCGCCTGTGCGGCAGCCGGATTCTGCGGTTACGTGGCCAAGGATGGAGACGGCGATGACCTTCACGGCGCCATCCTGGACGCCCTGCGCGGTCGGGCGCGCATCGCCGCCGATCTTCTGGGCCGGTTGGCAGAGGGATTGAACCCGGTGCGCGGCAACCTCACTGGTCTCACCGCGCGAGAGAATGAAATTCTCTCCCTGGCCCGTGCCGGCCGGTCCAACAAAGAGATCGCATACAGGCTTCACATCAGTGCCGCCACCGTGAAGAACCACATGCACAACATCCTGCAGAAGCTTCAGGTGAGTGGACGCCGGCAGGCCGCGACATTGCCGCCTCCGCAAGCAGTCACCTCTCTACATTCACTGGCGGCGGGCATGCGCACGGGATCCGCCCCGCGGCCGCTCAGCGGCCATACGGAAGAATAATCAGTGGCCAGCAGCCATTCTCAGCCACCGTAATGCGGGGCGCCAGGTCTCTCTCCGGCCAGGTGGTGAAGCACGCGATAGGGTTTCGGAAACCAGGCCCAACGGGTATCGAGCCATACGAGCCCGTCCAGCGCGAGGCCTGCCGTTTCCGCCGGCCGTGCATATCGCCAGCGCAGCCAGATGCGATCTGGCGCGAGGAGAGGCGCGATCGCGCGATATCCCAAAGGAAAGCCCTCCGAGAGGGGGTTGTCATCGGCGAGTGCCGCTGCCGGCACGCCGACGATCTGGATTTCGGTTTGCCCTGCATCGGCTTGCGGTGGCGGCAGGCCGGGCCAGAAGGCGGCATAGGCCGCCTGCGCCGCCGCGGCCACGGATGGCAGAAAGACCTGCGCGTAATCCGCGGGCTGCGGAACAAGGCTTCGCATGACGGCGCCGGACGGGTCATCGCGGAGGGCAGCCAGAAGCGGCCTGGCTCTCTCCGCCAGTGCGGCCGCAAGCGCCGGAAATGGCTGTGCTGGGGAGGATGGCCGCAAGCCGACGCTGTGCAGCCGCTGGCTCCAGGCACGCCGCACCGCATGCAACATCGCCGCATCGAAGGCGGCGGCGCGTCTGGCATATTCGTCGCGCCCTGTCCTGGTCCAGAAGGCGCCTTCCGGCGCCCGCTCGGCACCCCTCGGAAGGAAGAGAAGCACCTCGTCCAGATAGGCGATGGCCTGTTGCAGGTCCCGCATCGCAGTACTCTGCTCGGCGGGCGGAAGGGAAGCGATATCGGCTGGAACCCGCTGGGCGAGTTCCCGTGCCAGGCGATGATACTGCCCGGCGTCGATCAGGACGGAGGCCGCTTCCTCTCCTCCGTCGGACACCGCATGGAAGCGGAAAACCGCCTGCCTCCCATCCGGCATCCGGCCGGCATAGACAGCAACCAGTTCTCCGCGTTCCTCCACCAGGCCGTGTTCGCGCTCATGGGGCAGGCCGGCGAGATCCAGGAAGAGATGCAGCTCAGCGAGGCTGCGCGCGCGCAGGGGCGCTGAGGGGCTGCCCTTCATGGCCGATGGATCAGGATTCCCCGTCATCTGGCAGCATCTCCCAGCTTCCCTGGCCCGCGAAGTACTGCACCTTCGCCCCGATATCCTGCAATGGCCGTGCTTCCTGCGTCGCCATGGCACGGTTTGGAAAGGTCACAATGACCGCCCGCAGCGGTTCCCCGCCCGGAAGCGCGCCCGCTTTCAGCCAGTCGTCCAGCTGAAAGATTTCCCAGGGCGCGATGTGGCCCTCCTCGGGCACATAGGCCGTAAGTTCGGCGGTACGGTCAGCCGCGCTGTACCCGAGCGGCGTGAGAGTCGCCTCGCCTGAGCGGAAAAGCGGCTCGTCCCAGGGGAGTACCTGCCGGGCGGGGTAACGGGTCCGCTTCGGACGCGCGCTTCGCGCAAGTTCCCAGGTTCGGGGATAAACCTGTTCCTTGAAGGCCAGCTCATCATCCACAGCCAAGGCCCGGGTCACGAGGACACGGCCGTCCTTCAGATCCATCGCCTCATCCCAGGCCTGCCAGTAGGCATCGGGGCGGACGTAGTCGTGCCGGACACGATCCGCATCGGCGATGAAGAGGATGCTGTCGGGCGCCGCCTGAGGCGGATCGGGTGCAAAGAACGATGCCGCGCGGCTGACGATCGCATGCGAGACCGGCAGCCCGACGCCGATCAGCCGCCGCACCAGGCCCACACTTCCGTCGCGGACCGCGCGCAGGCGGCTGCTGTCGGTATCGGCGCTGAGATCCGGACTCGTCCAGGTCAGGCAGTAACAGAGACGTTCGCCAAAGATCGCGGGGGCCGGAGCGGCATAGGCCGGATCATCATGCCGCCGTAGGTCGATGCCGCCGATCCGCTCCGCTCCCTCGACCAGGAGGAAGCGGAATGCCTTATCACCCGGCATCCGCATCAAGTCGTCCTGGGAGGGCATGCCTGGCTGTTGCGGCCCATCGATATTCAATTGCCATCGATCGATCCGCAGGCCGCCGGCGGCGAGTTCCGCGACGATGCACCCGGCGATCTCCCGCGCGGAGGCATGCAGCCCCAGCGTCACCGTGGCCAGGATGAGCGACGGGGCATGGAAGTCCTTGACAGCCGGTCTCCAGGTCAACGCAGCCATTGGAAGCTCCCGGTCTCGCGGTTGAAGTATGCGACGCGGATGTTCCGGTGAAGATTGTTATTGTCCAACTGTCGTCGCGCATTGTCTGCCGCCGCGAAATCATCAAAGAAGTAGAGCACGCCTTGATGGGTCTTTCCGTCCGCGGTCTTGATGGTGTCCTCCGCCGTGAAGTTCTTGCTGTAGTTCTCCGCCTGCTTCAGATCGAAGGCGCCCGGCCCTGCCTTGTCCTCGGCCAGATAGGACCCCGGCTCCGTCGGGCCGCGGACGGCTTTCTCCCTGGGCTCGGTGATTTCCACGACACCATCGGCAAAGCGCGTCGTGTTCCGGATCTGCGTGCCGCCCTCGGTCGCCTTGATGGGCTTGAGGCCGGCGGGCATGTTCTCCTTGCGGAAGGCGTTGAACAAGTGGCCTTTCGCCGAGTTGTTCGGCTGTGCTGCCAGCATCTGCTGCAGAACGGCTGCACGCTCCGCCGGCGGCACGGCCTTGAGAACCTCGACGCTGGCTTTCCGGAGGGCTGTGCGGAACATGTCCTCCAGCATCGGCTCGGACCGGCCACGCAGCCCCTCGACCAGCCCTTTGAGGGTGACGCCCCGCCCTTCGAGATCGGCCAGGGCGGCGGCGTATTGCCGCACATAGGCCTTCCCGTAGGGATCGAGGCCGGAAATCGCGGCTTCCAGCGCCGGATGATCCGTGGACTTGCCGAAGGTTTCCAGGATTTCGGCGCGCCGCTCAGCGGCGGTGCGCGCCATGCCCCGGAGTTCGGCTTCGATGTCGGCGATCGCCGCGCGGGCACGGTTGGCGCCGAACTGCGCCGCATCGAGATTCTCCCGCTGCGTCCAGTAATCGCGTGCCCATTCCAGATATTGCCGGGCGCGCTCGCTGAGTCCTGGCTGCTCCAGATGTTCCAAGACTTCAGACAGTCGCTCCCCGGGATCTCGCGCCGCGAGAGTCCGGAGGTGGGGCGGTATCTCCTCGGGCGGGCTCGGCCGTGTTCCGTGCAGCCGCTGGATCTCGGTCGCCGCCTCCCGCTGGTCGGTGATGGCCTTCGCGCGTTCGGCCTCATGGAAGGCCTTCCGATTGTTCAGCAGCTCCTGGTCTTTTGCTCTCTGCGCCTCCCGTTTCGTGAGCGCTGCCGGGGCAGGAGGGGCCGGTGCGGTGGGTTCCGGGGCTGCGGCTGGAGCAGGCGGTGGCGCGGCGCCCGCCTCGGGCGGGACGACCAGGGCGGCGGCTTCCGGCAGGGCGGAGCGCCGCGCCTGTGCGGCCTCGATCTGCCGCTCCAGGGCCAGCCGGCCTTCCACATCCAGTTCGGGCGCGGCGGCCAGCAGGCGCCGGCGATCGGCCAGCCCGGGCGTCTCGACCTGCCCCGTCGGCGCGAGGGCCCCCAGATGCACCAGCAGATCGTCAGCATCCTGCCGCAGGCTGCGCAGCCGCTGTTCCGACGTCATCCGCGCGGGCTCATCCGGCGCCAGGCCGGCCAGGCGCGCTTCCTCCGCGGCGATCTGCTCATGCCGCACGCGAAGCTGCTCCAGCTGCCCGGCCTCATGTGCGGATAGCCGGCCAGGCGTGCCCTCCATCGCGAGGGCCGGGCTTTCCCCATGCGCGCGTCGCTGTTCAACAGTCCGGATCTCCCGCAGCTCGTGCCCCAGCCCCGGCGCGACATTGTCGGGATGCGTCTGCGCAGACACCGTGACGACATAGCGGGCATCGAAACCCGGCCCACCCGGCTCCAGCCGGTATCCCGCGACGGGCGGTGCTCCACCCTCGCCGGGAAGATGGCCCGCCTCGATCACCACCGCGATGCGCCGCGGCGGCGGGCCCGGCACCTCCATCACCAGCCCTGCCCCTTGCGGATCGCGCGCGGCGCCGAGGCGCGAGAGGTCGCCTTCCTGGAATTCCGCCGCAAGGCGCGCGATGTGCTCGGCATTGCCCGGAACATTGGCGTTCACGTCGCCCCTGAACAATTCGGCGCCCGGGACGGCAGCTGCGGTTCCGGCCAATTCCGGATGGAGCGCGGCCTCTTCCAAGGCTTCCGCCCGGCGTGGTGTCAGTGCCGCTTCTTCCTCTGCCGGGAGCAGCCGGCGGGCGGGGGCCGGCTCCGCCTCGGCCATCGGCACGGCTGCTGGTGGGGCAGGTCGCGGCTCCTCGGGCAGGCGCAGCGGCGCTTCCGCGGGAGCCGGCCTGGCCTCCACGGCAGGTTGACGGACGGGTGCCTCGGCCGTCTCCGATGGTAGCCGGGGTGGAGCCGCCGCAGGCTCGGCAGGGGCGGCCGGGTGCGGTGCGGCCCCGCGTACCTCCGCCACCTCCGTGGGCGCGCGAACCGGTGGCCGCGCGCCGAGGGGCTGCCGATGGGCGGGGTCGAAGGTATGTTCCAGCCTTCCCTGCGCCGCGTTCTGCAGCCCCGCCCAGAACAGCTCGCCGGCAACATCGCCCGGCGCGCCGCGTGCCCTTGGATCGAGGCCCAGTTCGGCCCCGCGCGTTCCGATGCCGGCAGCCCCCGCGGCCAGTGCCCGCGTGCCGCCGGCCCCCAGGCCCATCCTGCCCGCGAGCGGCCGCATCACCCCCGAGGCAAGCGCACCGGCGCCGCCGCTCACCAGCCCATGGAAGGCGCCCTGACCGATGTTCTGCAGAAAGGCTCCGCCGCCCTTGTGAAAGGCTTCCGGGTCGAGCGCCGCCTGACCCATGCTTCCGAAGCCGGTGGTGACGCTCCCGATGAAGATCTCGTCCGCCAGCCCGAGCGTGCGCAGCCCGATCCGCCCGCCCGTGGCCAGCAGCAATTCGCCGCCTTCCTCCGCCAGCTTCATGCTGCCGGCCACGGCGCGCAGGGCCGGCATCCCGCCGCGCAGGGCGGTGCCCACCGCGGCGCCGAGCCCGGCCGTCGCGGCCTGCACGACCGTGATGGCCAGGTCGTGCATCGCATCCTCGAAACTGTAGCGGTCGCCCTTGATGGCGAAATTCGCGGCGATGCCGACAAGGCCGGCACCCAGGGTCGTCAGCGCTGGAATCCAGATGGATGCGGCCGCCCCGCCCGTCAGGGCGGTGGAGATCACGGCGGCCGCGATCACCAGACCGATCGCCACCGCATTGGCGAAGCGGTCGATGGAGGCCTTGTAGCTCGCGGCCGAGAATTCGGCATAGTCCATGGCGGCCTGGAAATTGGCCAGGCTTGTCGTACCGGTCGGAATGAACTCGCCTTTGGCATCGAAATTGCCCACCGGCTTGCCGGTGATCGGATCGCGCACCCGGAGACGGGCATATTCGTCGAAATCGCCCTCCCTGGCGCCCATCGCCTTCAGCAGGTCGCCATAGTCGTTCTCCAGCCGTGCCTGCTCGCCGGTCAGCGTGTTCCAGGCCCTGCCGAGGAAGCCCGTCCCCTCCAGCTGTTGTCGCGCCTTGAGAGCGGCGAGCACCGCGCGCTCCCGGTCGGTGACGGCCACGCCCAGCAGGGCCTGCTCCATCTCCTCCCTTTCCTCGCCGCTCAGCTCGGCAGCGAACCAGTTCCCCTTCCCATAGACACCAAGCCGGGCGTAGAGGCCCGGCGCGCCGCGGGCCCGAGCCTTCTCGTCGTAGCGGCGCACGGCTTCATCGACCTGGCTCTGGCGCAGGCGGCCCAAGGTCCGGCGCAGGACATCCGTATGCGTCCCCGCCCCTTCCACGGCGTAGTCGAAGGCCGCCACGGGATCGGGCATGTCCTGCTCGACCAGGGAGCGTGCATAGGCGGCGGCATACTGGTCGCCGGCGAATTTCTCGGCCGTCTTGTCGCCCAGGGCCTTGCGGATCTGCTCGGTGGATTGCCCGGCCAGTTCCGGAGCGAATTGCTGGGCATAGAGCTGGAAGGTCAGCGCCCGATCCTTCTCGAATTCCTTCTGTGTCTTCGCCCGCTCCTCCGGGGTCTGGTTGGGGTTCAGCTCCGGATTGGCGCGAGGGTCCCAGGTCGCCTTGTCGAGCCGTGACAGGTCAGGCTTGCCCGGCCGGCTGTCCTCGACGCCCATCCGGGCGGCGCGCGCTTCCGGGCTGCCCTCGCCATGGCGCACCAGCGCGGTGATGAGCTGCTTCTGCCGCCCCTCGATGTTTTCGGTGACGGTCTCGAACTCGGCGGAACCCTCCGGGCCGCCCCCGCCCGTCTGCACCACATAGGTCTGCTCGCGCGTGGCATAGGCGACCAGCGCCGCGCCGCGCTCGACCGGCCCGATCTCCGTGCTCTGGGGGAGCGGGTGCAGCTGTGCGAACTTGTCCTGCACCGCCTCCCAGTGCTGCTGGGCCGTTTCGGGGTTGGGGTCGAGGCCTAGCGGATCGACGCCGGCCAGCGTGCCCGTCGACCCCGCCTTGCTGGCCTCCGAAATCACATCGACGGTCGCGTCGGCGCCTTCCCAGCCGCGTTTCTTGCGCGCCTCGTCGATGCGTTCGCTCAGGCGCAGCGCATCGGCCAGCGCCGTATCCTTCGCCTGCAGCGCGTCGAAGACCTTCCGGTCCGTGCCCTCGAGGTCATTGTGCACATCGGCGATTGTCTCCGCCGCGCCCGGAAGCTTCTGCAGCTCATCCATCTGCGCCGGCGTCAGCGCGCGCTGCGCGGCCTCGGCGCGCGCCGGCTCGTTCCAGAGATAAACGGATTCCTCTAGTTCCAGCCGCGCGCCCTCGGCTGCCCGCCCGTCGAGATAGGCCATGGCCGCCTCGGTGTTCAGCCGGATGGTCTTGGGCAGCGAAAAGGTGTTCTGGAAGCCGAACTGCAGGGCCAGGCGCAGGTCCCAGCCGTCGTTGCGCCTGCTGTATTCCTCTTCCAGTGCCGCCGCCCGCCGCAGCGTCAGGCCGCGCAGTTCCTTGAACACGGCATCGACACTGGTGGTGAAGCCGGACAGCGCACTGCGGATGCCGTTCGCCCGGCTGCGCACGTCGCGCTGCACGGCCGCGCTGATCGCCTTCACGTAACTGAGGATGGCCTCCTGCTGCGCCGGTGCCTTCGCAATCGTCAGGAGCTGGTCCCGGAAGGTGAAGGGTGGCGGCGCCTTCTTTCCGGCCTGAGCCTCGCTTTCCGTGCTGGCTGCGCTGTCTGCCGGCTTGGCATCCGCCACTTCCTTGGGCTTGCACGGGATCCCGGTGAAAGTAGCTTCCGCCTGGCACCTGAGGCTTGCGATCTCTTCCGTAACGCGCTGCAGGTATTTGGCGAAAGCCTTCGCCAGCGGCGGCAGGTAGCCCTCGATGGCACGCGAAACCGGCGGAGCGAATTCCTCGAAGGCCGGCAACTGGTCCTCGATCTGCCGACCGAGTTCCCCAGCGGTGTCCTCGCCGCTGCGACTGATGCGCTCCCCTGCCTGCATCGCCGAACCGGCCAACCGCCCGTCGGCAGCCACCGCCGAGTCATCCAGGCTCCGCGCGGCAATGGCCTGCGACTGGCGGAAACCCTGCAACTGCCCTTGTCCGGACTGAGCGAGTTGCCGGCTGAATCCTTGGCTGGCGGCAATGACCAGTTGTGCGAACTGATCCGGCGGGCGCCCTTTCTGGTCCGCGATGCTCTGATGCAGCGCCCGTACCCCGGCCGGCGCGCCGCGTGCCATGCCGCGCGCAGCCGCCGCCTGCTGGCTCGCCCTCGCCTCGGCCTGTTCGGCCTGGCCGCGCGCGCGTTGCCCGCTCGACTCGATCAGTTGCCGCCGCGCGGCGCGGTGCTGCTGCACCAGAGCCGCCATGGAAGCCGCGCGCCCGCTCCGCAGAGCCTGCTGCAGGCCCCTGGTCTGTCGCGCCAAGCCCTGCAAGGCCTGGCGCCGCGCGGTTGCCACAGCTGCCGGCGCCTCGTTCGAGAGGGCCGCATAGCGGGCCTCGAGCGGCTCCATTACTTCGGTGAGCCGCTTGCTGATGCTCGTGCCGAAGGGAGTCAGAGCCTCGGTATAAAGCTTCGCGGTCTCGCTGACCGAACTGGCCTGTGCCTTGGACCGCTTCGCGATGCGGTCACGCTTCTCCTCGTTCTCGGCGATCTCGAGCTTGGTGCCGCTGTCGGGATACTCAGACTTCGGATTATCCGCGAGCGCGGTCAGGGCGGCCGAGGCCTGATTGCCCGCCGCCGCGATGGAGGCGATGCCGCCTGAGACATAGTTAGCCAGGGGCTCGCATTTTTCCTTCCGGATAGCATCGATCTCGGGGCGCATCGTCTTCTTGCGGGCCGCCAGGGCACCATAGGCCCGGCGGGTGGCGGCCTCGACCTGCTCCTTCGCCTGAGCGCTGGACTGGTCGATCCGCAGGCTCGCGGCAGCAGCTTCCCCCTCGATCGCGTTGCGGCCCTGCGTCAGGGCCATATCCAGCACCGCGAGACCATGATCGAGTTCCTGCTGCGCGGCGGCGTGCCGCCGCACTGCCGCATCTGCTGCCACCCCCGTCCCCTGTTCCGCCGTTGCGAGAATCTCGGCCTGCAGCCGCATGGCGGAGGAAACCGCCTCGGCGAACACGGCCTCGTAGCGCTCGGTCGCGGGGGTCGGCTTCGCGGGCGGGGCATTGGGCCGGGCCTCGAGGCTTCGCGGAGCGTCGAAGGCCGCGGTGACCACAGGCCGCGCAAAGGATAGGGCTGGCAGGCGCACCGAACCGGTTTCCGTGACCGGCTCGGGAGCCAACACCGGCTCCTCGGGCATGTCGCCGGGCTTGGCCGGCGCGGCGAGTGGTGACTTGCGCGTCCCTGCCGGCGGAACGGCCTTCTGTTCCGGCGCAGCAGCAGCTGCTGAAGCAGCACCCTTGGCAGAGGCCGCCCCGGCGCCGGCAGCCGCTTTCGTCTTTGCCTCGCCCGAGGGAACGGCCGCCTTGGAAGTGGCCGCACCTTCGGGGATCTTCGCCGGGTCCTCCTCCTTCGCGGAGGCTACGGGGCCAGGGCCAGGGCTGGGTGGTGTCGGAGGGACCAGTCGGGGCAGCGGATGCGTGGCGACATAGGCCGGCATCCCGACCGGCGGCGGCGCCACGCTCGGGCGCGGCAAGGCTTCCGGCCGCCCGCCGGGGCGCGGAGCGGCCTGCTGCGTCCGCAAGGGAGCGGGGCCGGCCATGATCAGCCCCAGCCCGCGGGCGGAGCGCGGCCGAGCTTGGCGTATTCCTCAGCCGCCGCCGCGACCAGTTCCGGCCATCCGATGAGGCGCCCGGCCACCCGGGCCCGCGCCAGGGCGGCCAGCACGACGTTGCGGATATGACCGCCGGTCAGGTCCAGCGTGACAGCCAGCCGGTCGATCGCAGCGGCATCGAGGCTGTGCGCCTTGCCCAGATGCGCCTGCCACAGGGCTCGGCGCGCGGCGGGGTTGGGTGGGTCGAAGGCGATGATGGCATCGAGCCGACGGATGAAGGCCGGGTCGAAGCGGTCGCGCCCGTTGGAGGCGAGCAGCGCGATCCCGTCGAAGGCCTCGATCCTCTGCAGGAGGAAATTGGTCTGCGCATTGGCGAAGCGATCATTCGCGTCTCCCACCTCGGTGCGGGCGGCGAAGAGCGCGTCGGCCTCGTCGAAGAACAGCAGGACATCGGCATGTTCCGCCGCGGAGAGCACGGCCGAGAGATTCTTCTCCGTCTCGCCGATCCACTTGCTGGTCAGCGCGGCGAGATCCACGCGGTACAGCGGCAATCCCAGCCGCCCTGCCAGCCATTGCGCCGCCAGCGTCTTGCCGGTGCCGGACGGCCCGTGCAGCAGCCCGCGCACCCCGGGGCGATAGCGCGCGGCAATCGCCGGGCCCAGATCGTCCCCAAGCCCGTCCCGCAGCCGGCAGCGGTCCAGCAGGCGGTCGAGCGCCGCGCGCTGCGCCGGCTCCAGCACCAGCGCGGCATCGTCGGTGCTGCCGTGAACCCGGCGGGCCAGCGCCTCGAGCGGCCCGGCCGCGGCGCCCGTGCTGAGGGCCGTCACCACATCCTCCCAGCCCGGCTGTCGCGCGCCCCGCGCGGCGGCGGCATGGGCCGCCCGCTCCGCGCCTTCCGCAATGGGCCCGGCACCCTGCCGGTAGCTTTGCGCCGCGCGCTCGGCGATGGCGGGCGGGCATCCCGCCATGCGCCAAAGCCGCTTGCGTTCCACCAGACGGGGGACCGGGATAATCCATTCAGCACAGGGGCCGCGTGCTTCCACGCGTCCGTCCAGACCCGCGGCGACGAAGCAGGATCCTTCCCAGCCCACGATCCGCGGCAGTTCCCAGCCTTCCCCAAGACCGAGGCGAAGGTCGAAACAGGGCGCGCAGCCCGCCGCGATCAGCCAGGGCCCGAGGCCGGCGGGCGGCGCCGCGCGGACCGCCGCCAGACCGAAGCCGCGCGCGGCGGCCACCCGGCCAGCGGCTGCCATGGCCTCGCGCCGGGCGGCCGCGCGGACGACAAGGGCAGAACCCGGCCGCGCTTCCAGGGCCCGTGCATGCCTGGCGGCAGCCGTCTCGACCGGAGCCGGAAGCCTCAGGGTATCGGGCTCGGTCGGCGTCACCCCTTCCCAGGCGGCGGCGTGTCCCTCCAGCGCGGCGAAGCTCGGCAGATGGAGGCGGAGGCTGCGCTCCGGCAGGGGCAGCGGCTCCTCACCGAGCAGGAACAGGCCGCTCGCGACCCCCTCACCAAAGGCCAGGTCCGGAGGCGTCGCGTCCAGGCCGGCAAAGGCCGCGGCGAACAGGCCCAGTACCGGGCGGCTGCCAGCCACCGGCGCCTGTGCGGCCGCAACCGCGCGGCAGAGCCCCGCGTCGCGCTCCACGGCCATCAGCAGGGCCAGGGCAAGCAATTCGGCATCGCTCAACCGCAGCCGGTCCGCCAGGGCAACGGCAGCACGGTCGGTCGGTCGTGGACGCGCACGCAGGGCGGCGACGCCGGCCGGCAGCATGGCCGGCGACCATTCCGGCGCGACGGGTGGCTCGGGCATCACCATGGCGAGCGCGGCGATGGCCAAAGTCTGCAGGTCGGCGTCGGATGCCGTGGCGACCGTCATGGCCAGACCCGATCCGCATAGACATAGACCAGGTTCCGGCCGAGCCACGGCACCCAGCCCGGATCGACATCCAGCGCCAGACGACGAAGCCGGATATCGGCCGCCTCCACGGCAAAGCGGATGGACAGGAGCTCGGCATCGCCGCGCAGCCAGCCGGGCCGGCGTACCACCTCGGCCAGCCGGCGGCGCGGATGGCGACGCAGCCACCGGTCCAGTCCAACACGCCATGCGTCCAGCCAGTGGACGGGCGCCTCGGCCGGCATCGGCGGCAGGAAATGCCAGAGCGCATCCTCGGGCGGGATGCGCTGACGGATCGCGATGTGGTGCAGAAGGGCCACGGCAAAGCCCCCGGCGAGGGCATCGGGGTGCCGCTCCAGCCAGGTCGCGAAGCCCATTAGCGCAAGCGGCCGGATCAACAGGAACAAGCCGGCGCCGGCACTCCTTCGTTCCGAAAACGCCCAGACCTCCTGCGCTTTCTCCAGCGCGGGGTCTGCGGTGCTTATTGGCAGCGTGGTGATGGCATTGGCATCGGCCTGCGTCGCGGCGCGCTGCGATGCCGCGACGGGGCGGGGCGTTCCAGCGTCTGGAACTGGCTGCGTCTCTTCAGCCGCCGGCGGTGACAGAAAATGGCCAAGAATGGCTTCGACCAAAGCTGCCAGCCGCTGCGGGGGAGCAGCAAGAAATTGCGGCTCGGCCGCCAGTACCAGCTGCAGGACGAGGAAGTGGTGCAGACCTGGCGGCCGGCCAGGATCACGCAAGGCCCGATGCAATGCCGCGCGCGTGGCGGGTGCCAGCCCGGCCAGGATCCGGGCCATGGGCAGGTCAGCGCTTTCCCTGCTGGCGGATGGGGAGGAGACGCCCGAGGCTCCCGCCCCCGGCGCTCCTGGGGGCGGCATGGGCGGCACTGCAGCCGGGGCCGCAAGGGCCGGCGGGAGCGGCGACAAGGCGGCGATCAAGGATGCCGAAAGTGGCCGGAGCATCGTCATGACGCTCCCCTCCTCCAGGGCCGCACTCACCAGCCGCGCCAGGGCGATCACGCCCCCGGGCTGCGCCGCCAGATCCGGCAGCAGAATGGGCGCGGCATCGGCCCAGGCGGCGCCGGTCCAGCCCGGGATGGCCAGCGGCCAGAACCAGGCCTGCGGCCGCCGCCCCGCGACGAGAAGGGCGATCAACCCTGCCCGTGCCTCCAGGGCCGAGCGGAAGAACACCGCCTCGGCCGCCTCGGCTCCGGGGCTGAAGGCGTGCAGGGCCGAATATTCCAGCTCCCGCAGCCGCGCTTCCACCCGGCCGGTCCACGCCCCCTGGGACAATTCACCGCCCGGCAGCCGGCCCAGCCTGAGCCGCCGGATCAGCAGCAGCCGCTCTCCCGCCGTATCCCCGGCGCAATGCAGCGCCTCCTCCAGCCGGAAGCGCGCGAGGGAGGCGGCCTCCATCCTGGGGACCGCCAGATTCAGCCGCGCGACGGTGATGCGCCCCATGACACGCCCTCACCGCTGCAGCAGCGTCGTGGTGGTGAGGTGAGCACGCGCCGAGACGGGGATCGTCACTTTCGGGTCGGGCGCCTCGGTGATGCGGGCCTGCGCGAAGCCGCCAGCGATATCCTCCACCACGGCACGGGCCAGAATGGTATCGGCCGCGCCCCGCACCAGCACCTGCATGCCGAGGCGGACCTTCGACAGGTCGAGACGCAGGTCGAGCCGCGTTCCCGGCCGGGCCGGCGTCGCGCGCGCCACCGCGGCACTGACGATCTGATCAACGGGCGCATGGCTGGCCAGCAGCACGGCGACCCGCACCAGATCGTTCATCAGGCCGACCGCCGCGGCATTGGCGCGGTCGATGCGGGAGAACAGCCAATCCACCAGCCCCTGCTGCTCGCGGCGCAGCTCGACGGGAAGCTCGCTCCAGCGCGGCAGGGCAACGAGGCTCTGCAGCGCGACGGGCTGGTCGAATTCCGACAGGAGTTCCGCCCAGCCCAGCCGGATGATGGGTGGCGCCAAACCGAAACTCGCATGCAGGCAGCCCGCCACCTGCGCGATGCGGTCGATCTCCTCTGCCACCCCTCGGCTCAGCCCGGGGCGCAGATGGCCGCCCTCCAGCAGATCTCCCAGGCTGGCGGCGTCCTTGAGCTGCTCGCGCGCCGTGGTCAGGTTCACCTGCGCGAAGGCGGCGAGGTTGAGCTGCGACGCCACCAGACGCTCCCCGGCCAGGACGCTCCGCTGCGCCGTCAGCACGCGCGCGGTGACGGCAAGGTATTTCGGCGCGCTCGCCGGCGGCGCTTCCGACGCGGCGGGCAGATCCTGCAGCAGGACGGCCCGCCGCTGCACGGTTTCGAATGCGCCGCGCACGGCCTCCGTCGTGTCGAGCAGCGGAAGGTGCTGCCAGAGTGGCGGATGCCAGCGCAGAGGGGCCGCGCGGAACAGGGCGGCCATCTGGCGCAGTTCCTCCGGCGCGCCGGAATGATCGTGCAGGCAGATGGCGGCGGGCGCCGCCGCCTGGGCCGCCGCCACGCGGCTGGCGGGTGCCGGCCGCACCCGGTCCACGCCACGGGGGCGGCGGAAGACCAGGAAGCGCAGATTGTCGTGCAGCACGGCGGCGCGGCGCGCGTTCACCTGCGCCACCCGCGCCTGTTCCTCGGCCAGCAGCGCCTGCGCGACGCCCAGGTCGTGCCGCGTCTCGGCCAGTTCGACCTCGATGGCACGCAGGCGCGCATCGGCCTCGGCCAGCTTCCCGGCCAGGGCGTTGCGCACCCCTTCCGCATCGGCGAGCAGACGCTCGTAGAGATCGACGCGCGCCTCGACAAGACGCATCAGGGCGATGCCGTTGTCCACCGCCTTCACCGCGGCGGCGAAGTAGTCGGCCTCATGCCGGGCCGAGGCGGCGGGCAGCACATCCAGGTCCTCGTAATCGCCCGGATTGGCCATCACATCGGCCAGGGTGTTGGGAGCGCGCCCCGCGGTCAGCGTCACGCCGTCGCGGAGCCGGTAGCCCGGCACGACCAGATCACCGAGGGCGATGCCAGGACGGCCCTCCCCACCGGTATCCGGCCGGGGCTGGACAGTGAGCAGGCGGGACAGGTTGTCCCGCACCAGCCGCTTGCCCTCCAGCGCATACTTGTGGGACTCGACGGAGGGTGGGTCGGCCAGCCGCTCCGCAACACTCGCCGTCCGCTCGATGAAGCCGAGCAGCGGCAATTGCGCCTGGACTTCCGGGATGGTGCCGGGGCGCCGGACGCCCAGGTTAAGGCCCAATCCCGCGAGGCTGGCGACATTGGCCGTCGCGACCGTCGTTGCCACGGTCGCGGGCCTCAGGTCGGTGGCCACCGGCTGCAGCAGTGTCAGCATCGGCGTCTCGGCAGCGATCCGGGCCACGGGCGTGAGCGCGGTCGAGCTGACCACGCTGCGCGCGATGCCCGAGATGGCCGGTCCGCGCGCGACGGCGACATTGAGCACGCTGCGGCTCAGGATGCTGCCCGTCAGGATGGGCGTGGTCGCCATCGCGCCGGCGGGGGCCACCGGGGTCGGCACCGCGTCGGTGGCGGGCGCCGGCTTGAACGGATCGGAGGGATCGCGGCCCGCATTGGTCTTGTAGGCCTCGGCCAGGAAGTCGCGGATCTGCTCGCTCTTGGCCCGTGCCCCCTCCTCGCGCACCGCCAGGTCGGCCAGCGCCGGGGAGGTGACGAGGCGCGAGGCCGCATCGCCGCCGAGCATGAACTGGCGCAGGCGGTAGATGTCTGCCCGGGCGCGCACGAAGCCCAGATCCACCGCGTCATTGGTGGATTTGAGCTTCAGCCGGACCGCCGCCGCGAAACCCTCGATACCCAGTTCGGTCAGCTCGGCGAAGTCGGGTGCGAGGAAGGGCTGCGGCCAGCGCGCCCGGAAATCCACATGCGCGCCGGCCACCCGGGTCTCGCCCTGAACCGCCGTGCCGAAATCCGCCTCGGAGGCGCGCAGATCTTCCGACACGACAAGGACCCAGGGCCAGGCGGCCGGACTGCCGGACAGGCGCAGGACAGCCCCGGCCGGTGCCTCGTCGGCGAGGTAGACGGTCTCGTTGCCGGCGCTGTCGAGCTTGCCCGCCGGTCCCCACTCCACGCTGCCGCCCAGCTGCATGAAGGCGGCACCGTTCACGCGCAGCCCGGCGAGGCCCTGGCGATCGGTCCTCCAGGCGGCATCGGCCGGCACGTCCAGGCGCGTCCACTGGCCCGAGGCGGGCAGGCTGCCACGGCGACGGGGTTCCTCCGCCGGGTCCGCGGTGAAATCGGGGAACTCGGCCACGCCGTTCCGCGCGCCCCAATAGACCGCGCGGCTCCAGTCGCCGCCTCCACTGTCATCCGTGCCCGTGCCGAGGCTGATGGCGATACCGCCCGGCTCCGCACCCGGGAGGATGCGGACCCAGACATAGAGGCGGTCGCCCGCCGTCACCTCCAGCGAGGAGTCCGCCCCGGTGAAGTCATGCCGCTGCAGCGACGTCCCGGCCTCGACCTGACGGATGCGGGTGACGGACGCGGGCGGCCGGGCGGCAGGGTCAGGCAGCCTTTCCTCCGGCAGTTCCTCCGGGTCGCGCGCGGGCCAGGCGGTGCGCCGGCCATCCACTGCATCCGCCAGCACATCGCGCCGCCGCCGCACCAGCTCCCGCCGCACATGCCAGTCCAGGCGTTCACGCTGCATTCCGGCGATGGCGCGATCAAAGGCCGGGTCCACCGCCTCCGTCAGCAGCAGGTCGGGCTCATAGACACGCTCCGGCACCGGCAGCAGCAGTTCCACCTGATCCGGGACATCGAGGTTGAACGGGGCCAGGGAGGCGCTTTCCCGCACCGCCAGATCGAGCTGCTCGATCGCCACGGGTGCCGCGCGGACGGAAAAGCCGGCCGGGAAGACACCCTGGCTGCGGGCAGCGGGGTCGAAGCCCAGCATCGGCAGCACCCCGACCGGCGGCAACTGCCGAAGCTCCGCCGTCAGCATCGCGGGCGTCAGGCTGGCCGGGTTCAGGTCGGCCAGATGCTCGATGAACTGCGCCAGCCGCGCCTGCCATAGGAAGGGCGAACCGACCTGCCGCACGACCGGGCTGCGTGGCAGCGGCAGGCCGCCGAGCCGCGCCACCGCGCCGGAATCGACGAATTGCAGGTGCCAGTCCGGCGTGAAGCCCAGCAGGGCCAGCGGAACGCCGAGCCGTTCCCAGGGATGCATCTCGCCCGGCAGGAAACCGCGCTCCATGGCGAAGATGCGATAGGCCAGGCGATTGCGCCAGGCGGGGCCGGCCGCCGGCAGGGCGTAATCCGGCGGGCGCGGGTCGGCGGCTTCCGCAGCCACCATATCCGAGGGCCAGAGATACAGCGCCAGCCGGCAGCCATCGATCCGCCGCCAGTCCTCGTAGGGATCGTCGCGCGGGTCGCGCGGGCAGGGATCGGCCGGGTCGCCGCGCCCGGCCAGCTCCGCCGTCACAGGCTCAGCGACCAGGATGGCGACGCGGGGAAGTTGCGCATCCACCGGCGAGCCGATCAGTGCCTCGAAGCGCGGCGCCATCCGGCGCGGCAAGGGAGGCGGCAGCAGGGACAGCGCACCGCCCGCCGGCGGCTCCCCCGGTTCGCCAACCGGCGCGGGCGGAGGCGGTGCGCCCTCGGGACGCGGCAGCGCGTCGAGCCAGTCCACGCGGGCGAAAACCGGCAGGTCGCCCAGGCGGAGCCGGCGCGGCGAGGCCACGGTGACATCCTCTCCCGACCGGGCAAGGCCAAAGCCGGCGGCCACCGTGATCATCGCCTTGCCGGGCTCGGCGGCGAAGGCACCGGGCTCCGGGCGCACGGTGAGGCCACTGACCGGTCCCGGCGAGACCCCCTGCCCCCGCAGCCTGGTGCGCCCGGCGCGCAGGTCCTGCTCCGCCGTCAGCGCCTGGGCGCTGAGCGCCCGGCCGGTGAAAGGGTTGATCCGCCGCATCCAGACGCCCGGCAGCTCCGGCCGCATCGGTGGATCCGTGGCGAGGACATGCTCGTCCTGCAGTGGCGGGTCGATGCTGGACACGATGCGCATGGCCGCCTCCCTTCCCGCTGTTTCAGGTGCCGCCCGTGACGAGGCTGCCAAGGCCGGCGCTGTCCGAGGCGGCGGTGATTGTCTTGAGGCGGGTCAGGAGGTCCGGAAGCTTTGCCTCCGCCACCGCCCGCCCCAGCCGGTCAAGCGCGCGGACATGGCCGCTATTGCCCAGGAAGGTGGTCTCCGCCGCGGTCATCGCAGGCTCGCCCCAGCCGGCGAGCAGGCGTGCCAGCCCCTCCCCCAGCAGCGGATCGCCATAGGCTTCGGCCACGGCAAGCACATCGCCTTCGCTGACCGGCGGCAATTCGGTGGCGCCGCTCTCAGTCATGGCGCGGGCGCGCTGTGTCAGCCGCTCGGCGATGGGGTCGCCCGGAGGGGCACCCTCCGGCGGCTTGGGTGGGTTCTCGTTGAACCGCTCGAGATCCCGCACCACAGCCGAAAGCAGCAGATCGGAAGGCAGGATGCGCGCCGCGCCGAGCAGGGCGACGATACGGGCCTCGGCGAAGGGCGTGGCGCGGGCCCGCACGGCATCGACCCGTGCCCGCAGGCCCAGCGCGTCGAGGCGCGCGTTGACCGCACCGGCGAAGGCCGCGTCGTCGCCCGTGACCGGGACGGCGGTGCCCACCAGGCGCGATTGGTAGGCGACGGTGCGCCGCCGGATGAACCACAGCAATCCGCTGGCATTGGCGCCGACCACCTGGCGCCAGGCCGCCTGCCAGGCGGCCACCTCGGGGTCGGCGGGCGGTGCCGCTGGCGCGGCGGGCTGCCGGGCGGCGGCCAGGAGGCTGCGACGCTGGAGCAGCGTGGCGAGCGCACCGATCGGCACGCGCCGGGGCAGCACCGGATCCGCGGCGGAAGCCGGGCGGGTCAGGTTCGAGAGCTGCACTTCAAGCTGCTGCAGTCGCTGCCGCGTTACCGGCGCCAGCACCACGATCCCGGTCGCGTCGATCTCCCCCGCATCGGCGAGCAGGTCCACCGGCGGTAGCACCAGGCTCTCCTCGACCAGCGCCGCGATCTCGTCCGACGGAATGAAGGAGAGATCGACATCGACGGCAGGCGGGAAGTAGGCCTGGGTGAAGCCCATCGCGTCGAGCTGGATCGCCTCCGCCGGCATCCGCCCCGCCGCTGGCAAGGCCGCGAAGTACTGGCTGGCGGGGAAGGCGCCGGTGGCACCCGCCTGGTTGCGCAGGGCCAGGACATCCGCGAGATGCGCCTCGTATTGCAGCAGATGCGCCTCCGCCAGCGCGCGGGGCCGGTTGCCGAGCGCGACCTGCAAGGGCGTGTCGGCACCGGTCTCGCGGCGGACCATGGCCATGTCCAGCCAGCGGGGCACGCCGCCTTCGAGGGCCAGCATGGCCAGCGGCATCACATCCTGCGGGATGCCATCGGCCGAGCCCTCGACGAAGATGCGCCGCGCCACCATCCGCCGCGCCTCGTCCAGCGAGGCCGCACCGCCGGGATCGGGGAAGGGGATCAGCGTGACCGCCGTCGCCTCGATGACGTCGCCATCCTCGACACGGCGCGGGCCGGTGACGGTGGTGGGATAGGCGGCGATCGGGTTGGCGGTGAACTCCACCGGCCGCAGCGCCAGGATGAACAGGCCCGTGCGGCGGGCGATCGGCTGGCGCGGCTGCAGCTTCAGGCCCAGGGCGGCGTCCAGCCGGTCGATCTCCGGCAGGTCCATCACCGGGACGGTGAGCGGCGCCGTCACCGCCACGACGCTGCCGGAGGGCGTGATGCCGTGCCCCGGCTGGATCAGCAGGGCGCTGCCCGAGATCCCGTCCTGCAGGCTGGCCTGCAGCCCCATCACCACGCCACTGCCCGAGGCCCGCGCCATCTCGGCCTGGCGTTGGCGGACATAGTCCTGGTCCCGCGTGAGGTCGGCCCCGGTCAGGAAGCGACCGTCGAAATAGCGCGGCCGCTGGCGCCGCCCGTCCAGCACCAGGGCGCTGTCGCCGAGGAGGCGCTGCATCTCCTCCACCGAGAGCGCATTCGGATCGCCCGCCGCCACACGGCTCGCGAGTTGCGAAGCCTCCGCGACATCGATCACCGTCCGCAGCGTCGCGACATTGAGCTGGACCATGGCGGCCTTCCTTCAGGGCAGTGTCAGCGGGCCGGCCGTGAACGCCTCGCCCAGCCATTTGCCGGGCAGGAAGACGAAGGGCCGCAGGCTGTTGTCGATGACGACCGGCTGATCGGCGCGCAGGGCCGGCATCGTGCCGGAGGGCGCGGCGGGATCGAGCGCCGCCGGGATGGTGACGCGCGCGAGCAGCACGGCGGTCGGGTCCTCTCCCTCCACATGCTCCCGCAGCGGGTCGAGGCTCTCCCCCGTGCGGAAGGCGGTGCCCTCATGCCAGGAGCCGAGCACGGCCTGCAGCATCTGCCGCCGCCGCTCCGCCGCATCGGCGATGCCGGCTGGATCGGGCCAGAAATTGTTGGGGCTCGGCAGTGGCGTCGGATCGGTCCCGCCGGGGGCCGGTGCCGTGCTCTCCTTGCGCAGGACCAGCCGGAGCTCGTGGGCATCGGCCAGTCGCGCGGGCACCACCGCATCCAGCGCCGCGAAGGGCCCCGCCACGAAGGCGGGCGTCTTGCCCCGCGGTGCGGCGTGCCAGGAGAGGAACACATCGGCGACCACCGCCGCATCGACCGGAACGGCCGGCGTGCGATGCAGCGCGGCGCGCAGCGCGTCGGGCGTCTGATCGGCGAACCACCGCGCGAGGCGGATGCATTGCGCCACGCGGATCTCGATCAGCCGGCCGAGGCGGTCGATCGCCAGGCCCGGCTCGACGCGCAGCGTCAGTTCCGCATCGCCCGTGGCGGGGGGCGACACACGCAGTCCCGCCAGGGTCCCCATGCCGGCGAGGTAGCGGAGCATCCGTGCCAGTTGCGCGCGATGATAGGTCTGCTCGGCGAGGAAATCCTGTGCGTCAAGCTGCACCCCGATCGCATAGTTCACCCGCTCCGGGCTGAGATCCTGCTCCAGGGGGTCGGACCGTACCGAACCGTCTGCCATGAGGTCGCCTCCTGTGCCGTCATGCGGCGCGTATCGTCACCCGGATCAGGGCGGGTCTGCTTTCGTTCGCCGCCTCGTCCACCACCGTGAGCGAGAAGGTGTAGGTTCCCGGCTCCAGGCGGTTCTCCACCTCCACGGTGGGCGTCTGGGTCGTCACCGGCCGGTCGGGCTCGAAGATCGCCATGCCCTGCCCCCCACTCCTGTCTCAGACATGATTCAGGAGAGTGAAGCGGTATTCCTTGATGCTGCCGCCACCGGCATCGGAGGAGCGCTTGCCGGACAGGATGAAGGGCTGGCCGAAACTCACGACGGGGTCGACGATGGCACCGTTCGCGTCCACCACGTCGAGCTGTGCCGTCGGCCTCTCCGTGTCCTTCACCATGACCTCGATGACGAAGGGCGCGGATTCATTGCCTGCGTCATCCACCACGATGAGCTGGAAACGGTTCACCCCGAGCGGCAGGGGGCTGGCGGGATCGATCTCCACCTGCACCACGGGATCGGCCTGCGTGACCGGAACATTGACTTGGAACCTCGGCATCGCTGCCTCCCCGGGCTCTTGCCCTCTGCTGTTTTCAGCGGCCTGCTGATCCGCTCCGTCCGTTGCAAGGGCAGCGGACTTCGCGGGCAGGACACTAGCGTCCCATCCAGATGTAGCGGCTGACCCGGCGGCCCGGCGCCGCCGCCGAGCGCAGCCCGCTCAGCAGGAAGCCTTGTCCCGGCGGAATCGCCGCCGGGCCATCGGCAACGGCAATCGGGCGCGCACTCGCCGGCGCTTCTCCCCGCATGTCGAGGAGACCCCTTCCCGTCACCAGATCCCGCACGCCAAGCCAGCTCCGGTCCAGGGTGACCGTGCCGGGTGGCGCCTTGTCCACGAGGTAGGTATCCACGCCCACCAGCGAGGTGGCGCCCACGATCAGCGGCTGCGTGGCCTGGACCACGCTGACCTCGACATGCGCGGGCGATGCGGCCTCCGCTGTCCGGCGCAGGCGCCCGAGGTCCTGCGGAACCACGCTGTCATGCACCAGCACCATCACGCGGTATGCGAGCGTGTCCAGGAAGCGGGTGACCGCCTCGCGGTCGCGCGGATCGAGCTGCAGCCCCGCCGAGAAGAGCGCGAGCACACCGCGCTCCGCCTCGTCGCCCAGGAACAGCGTGTCGCCCACGAAGGAATTCCCGGATGCGGACAGCCCGAGCGTCAGAGGATTCGTGGTGTCCGCGAGATCGGCGCCGAGGATGGTCGAGAAGGTCCGGCGCATGCGGAAACCCTCGACGGCGACAATCTCGCCGCCGGTGACACCGCCGCCCATCAGCACCAGCGTCTCACCGCCCGTGCCGGGCTCGGAGACGGAAAGGACCAGCGCCTTCGCCACCGTGTCATTCACCGCGGCCAGCGCGATCTGCCCGGGGCGCGGCACCACGCCCTCCACGTCGATGCGTCCGCCCCGCACCAGTACGCCGCCGCTCGACAGTTCCAGCGCCGCCAGCAACCCGCCCAGCGTGCCGTGCAGCCGCGCCGTGAAGGGCGCGGCGAGCAGGATCTGCCGGCGGCGCTCGTCATCCGGCTGCGCATCCAGGGCCAGGCCGATCCATTGCCCGAGCCAGGCCAGTGCGGGAGAAGGTGTGGTGGCCGGATCCGTCAGCAGCCAGCTTTGGGCCACCCGGTCCTCAAGCTGGGTCAGGCTGCCTTCGAAAATGCTGAGGAAGCGTTCCAGGAAATCAGGCGCTGTGGCGCGGCCCAGGGCATCGGCATCCGCGCCGAAGCTGCTCTCGTGGTAGAGGGCGGGCAGATAGCGGTCGCGGTAGGAGAAGCGGCCGCCATGCACGCGCAGCGCCGCCACTTCTGGCGTACTCAGCGTGTCGCCGAGAAGCTCGACATGCAGCCAGAGATACCGCCCGGCGATCCGGCGGACCCTGTGCCCGGCGCGATGGACCAGGGCGGTGAAAAGCCCGCTGCGCCCGGCCTCGGGCGGACAGGGCAGCAGTGCCGGCTGGAAGGGAAGCTCCGAGGCGGAATCGGTCCAGACGCCCAGCGGCACATCCCGGAAGCCTTCGATCAGCGCGGGGACGCCGAAGGCGTGCAGATGCCAGGAGGGCGCATTGGCTTCACCAGGCGCAACAGGGCGCTCCGCGGTGTCGGAGGCATGCAGCCAGACCCGCACCCCGGCATGCTCCGGAAGCGAAGCCTCAAGATAGAGGCGGTGCCAGACGATGCCGGACATCCCGCCATCCAGGGGGCCCAGCATCATGCTGCCGCTCCGGGCGAAGGCCGCGCGGGAGAGCCGATGCAGCGGCCGCAGCCCCGCCGGCTCCGGCGGCCGCGGCGCATCCCCCGGGGCGGGGCCGAGGCTGAAGACGGGATAGTGCGGCGGCAGCCCCGGAGCATTGGCGAAGCCCGCATCCCAGGGGGAGACCAGCGGGTAGACATCACCGGCCGGCAGGGCCGACGCGGCGGGCGGCCCGTCGATGTCGTAAGCGAAGACCTGCCGCGCCAGGCCCGCCCCGTCGGTCGCCAGGACGGCGACGCGGCTTTCCGCCAGGAAGGCCAGGGCATAAGGGAAGCGGAGGCCGGTCAGCGCGGCTTGCGGCTGGAAGCGGCCGTCACGCCACAGGAACAGCACGGCCTCGGCACCGGCACGCCAGGCCAGCACCGTCACCTGCCCCTCCGGCGAACAGGCGAGCGCTATGGCCTCATGCCCGGCCGGCAAGGGGTGATGGTTCCAGACCCGCAGGCGGGGCGGATCGGGATTGGGCTCCACGGGCACGAAGACGTCGCTGTTCTTCGGCAGATAGGGTCCGTCGCGCAACGGCTGTCCGACCAGACGCGCCAGCAGGCCGCGTGTTGCATCCAGCGCGAAAACCCCACCGCCGGGCGCCGGCGCGAGCCGGTGGGCAAAGAAGTCGGGCGCCGCCACGCGCGCCGGCTTCCAGCGCTCGCGCCGGTCCAGCATCACGATCGCGCCGTTGCGCGCGATGTAGAGCACCTCGTCGGTGCCAAAGGCGAGGTCGAGCGGCGCCGCGACACCGGGCGGCGTATCGGGCGGAACGGTGATCGGAACGGAGCCCTGCCCGGCGCCGGCGGCGCGCAAGGTGCTGTCGGCGCTGTTCCAGAAGGCCCAGCCCCCCTGCCCGTCCCGCACCACCGAGGGCTGGCGCGCCAGCATCCGCGCGCGCGTCCCGTCCTCCGCAAGGGCCGGCGCGGGCTGGCGGCTGGCCAGCGTCAGCAACTTCCTCCCGGCCTGGTAGCGGAGGTCGTGCATCGTCTCATCGAGGCGCCAGTCCCGGCGCTCCTGGAAGGCCCAGAGGCGGAGACCGTTGGCGTCCATCAGCAGCGCTCCGGAACGACCGGTACGGCCACGAGGTTGCCCGCCGCAGGCCCGGGCTCGATCCGCGCCGGCGCGGTGTCGCCTTCCGCCACGACCACGGCGAGGAGTTCCGGCAACTGCCAGGGCAACAACGGCATCACCGCCTTGCCCTGCGCATCCGCCGGCAAGGCACGCCAGCGGGTCTCACCCGCACGGCGGCCGAAGATCCGCACCGGCGACACCGCCTCCACGCCCGGCACGCGGGCCACCGCCACCTCGATCTCCCGATCCGTCACCGCGCGGCCGAGCGGCCAGCCCCGCCCCTCCAGGCCACCGGTCAGCGGCCAGAGGAAGGCCTTGATGGCGCGGGACACCTCGGTCAGCACCGTGTCGCGCTGCGCGGTGTCGAGGAACTGCACCGCAACGGAAACCGCGAGCGGCACATAGTCGCAGCCGATGACGTAAAGCTCGGTGGCCAGCGGCCGCCGCTCGTCCAGCCAGGCATGAACGGATTCCAGCAGCGGGCGGTCGGGCCGCGGCGCGGGGGCGTCGAGGTCGGCGCGCTGCGGCAGCACCATGACCGAGACGACGCCGGCCTGCCCGGCGCGGGTCTGGTGCGGATTGAAGCGCGGCAGCACCTCGACCCGGCCGATGGCAGTGCCAGGGGTGCGGGCGGCCATCTCCCGGTAATCCGCCGCCGTCACCGCGCGGTCATGGTTGCGCAGGAGCGCGGGAATGCGCTTCTCGGCATCGGCCAGCCCCTCGGCATCGGCGCCACCCTGCGTCGGCAGCGGCTGCAGGACTTTCAGCGGCGGAGCCCCGGCGGGCGCGGCGATCTCCTGGATCGTGCCGGGCGGCAGGTTGCCGGCGACACCTCCACCGGCACGCAGGCTGACGGTATGAATCGCGCGGCCGAGCTGAGGAATCCGGCCGCGGGCGCCGTCGCCGAAGCGGATGATGCCGGCCTCCGCATCCAGGCTGAACACGGGCTCGTCACGGCCGGCCAGCATGGTATCGGCGACCCGGCGCCACCGGCGCAGCCCTTCTTCTTCCTCGACCTCGATCAGCAGCGAGTCCGGCTCCACCGAATCCGCTCCCAGGGAAAGCTCGAGGTCCGAGGCGCCGCTCCCGAGGCCGATGACGCTGCGGCCCAGGCTTCGCCGCTGCTCGATGGGCACCGCGTTGATGCCGGCCCAGGAAAGCCGCAGGCTCTGCAGCCGCTCCTCCGGCTCGGGCCGCAGGCGCACCCAGGTGACGAGCCGGCCCGCCAGCTCCGCATCGTCGATGCGCGGCGGCCGGTCTCCCACCCCGGCATGCAGGGCGGTCAGCACATCGTTGCTGGGCGCACCGAAATCATCGGCGCCGGGCAGCAGCAGCCGCACCACGCCGGGCCGGGTCAAGCCGGAGCTTCCGTCCGAGAGGAGATCCAGCGTCAGGAAGCCGCCATCCGCGGCCGCGGTGCTGATCTCCCAACTGTGCGGAACACGACTGGAGATGCCCACGTCCTCGTACCAGGCCGGTGGGGCCAATGCCGGCGCCAGGCCGATGCTGAGCACGCGCCGCCGCCCCTCGGGACCGGCGCCGAGTTCCGCCCGCACCGCATCCCGCTGCGCCGCGCTGGCGGCGAGGAGGGCGATCCAGAGGCACTGGTCCAGGCTCTCGGCGACGATGTCGCGGCCCGCCGGCTCCGCCTGCCCCTCCACGAAGACCGGCGTGCTGACATAGCCGGCGGGCTCCCCATCGAGGCCATAGAGCTGCTTCAGGTCGGGCAGCAAAGACCGCATCTGGTCGAGTTCGGCGGCGGCCAGCCGGCGCTTGATGTAGCATTGCCCGGTGACAGGCAGCACCGTGACCTCCTGCAGCGTCTCGAAGGGCACCGGCTTGTCGATGCGGGTGAAGCGGTCGAGCTGCACGGCGCTGGTCGCCGCCTCATCATCGATCGTCAGGCCGAGCAATCCGCGCGCGGGCTGCGCCGGCCGCATCGGAACGCCCAGCAGGCGCAGGAAGGCCAATCGCTGCCGCTCCGGGATGAGATTGGCGCGATAGAGGATGGTATCGCCCATCCAGGCGAAGAGTTCGATCAGCGTGCGGCCGGGGTCGCCGGGCTGCGGATGGGTCCATTCCGGCGTATGCGCGGGAATGCGGCGCAGCAGGTCGGCGACCAGATCCTCAAAGCCACGGTCGTCAAGGGCTGGAGGAAGGATGGGCATCATCCACCCCCCAGCGGCAGCGCCGCGACGATCTGCCCGCCCTCGCCGGTCCGCCGCAGGCGATAGGCGATGGTGATGCGCACCTCGCGGAGGTCCGGCCCCGGCTCGACATCGATGCGGTCGACCAGGATGCGCGGCTCCCAGGCCGCGAGGCCCTCGGCGATCCGTTCCTGCATGCGGGAGCGGGTGGCGAGCGTGTTGGGCTCGTGCAGCATGGCCTCGAGGCCGGCGCCGAACTCCGCCCGCATCAACTGCTCGCCCGGCGTGGTGCGCAGGATCACCTCGATCATCTGCCGGACGCTTTCCACGAGCGTGGGGAAGCGCAGCACGCCGTCGGCGGAGGGGAGCGGCAGCAGCGGCCAGCCGATCGGCTCCGGCGGCAGGATCGGCTTCGCCTGGGCAAGGAGCGAGGGGCCTGTCATCAATCCCCCCTCCGCTTCGGGATGGGAATGCAGATCTTGATCCAGAGCATCCAGCGGAAGACGAGATCGAAGAGCTGCAGGAAGATGTTCAGCACGATGAAAGCGCAAATCGTGATGAGCGGAATGGAGAAGCTGCAGAGCCAGCCGATCGTCAACCCGCCTGTATTGCCCTTGCCCTTCTGAAGATCCTCGGGATTGCCGCGCAGGAGATTGGCGAGGGAGGGCGGAAGCTCGAAGGTCACGCCCGGCTTGAGATTCTTGAGCAGGTCGCGGTCGGTAGCATCGGGCAGCGGCACCTGGATCGGTGGGGCATCGCCGGCATACCAGGGCAGGATGCGGAAATTCTCGCTGTAATCGCTCCAGCAGAGCTTCGGCGGGCAGCCTTCCTCCTGTTTGATGCGGATGAAAGCCCGCACCGCGTAACGCCGGCTGGCCCCGTCCAGCTTGCCTGTACGCGGGCTGACCTGGGCGAAGCGTGCGGACATGCAGGTCAGGGCCGCCTGGGTCAGCCGCTCGCCCGTCGCCTCGTCGATGGCGGGCCATTCGAGCGGCATCCGCACCCCGTCGGGATTCTCCTCCCGCTCCAGGAGGATGGCGGCCGCGCGCGGCAGGAAGACCGCCGCATCGGTGCTGCGGACCACCTTCCCCTCGGCGTCCCGCTCCAGGGGCAGGGAGATCTGCGACAGCAGGGCCATCAGGGCGCGCGCCGGCGGCGCCTCCCCGAAGGCGCCGAGTTCCATGGCGAGTTGCTGCAGAAGGACCTGAAAGGATTTCATCCGCCCGGCATCCGAGGCATCCGCATCGGCCAGGGAGGCGTCCGGAGCGGCGGAGGCGGAACTGTCCGCCCAGTCCTTGCTGAGGAGATTCCCGGCCTGCGGCAGTGCGCCCTTTGGCCTTGCCTTGAGGTAGGCGCTGAGATGCCGGCGCAAGGCGCCACCATCCGTCTCGGCCTCGGCGGCGAAATCGGGCGCCGGGGGGCCTGCCTCGCTCAGTTCCGAGCTGGCCAGAGGAACGAGGCCGAAAAGCACCGTCTTTCCCAGCGCGTCGCACACCGCCGGAGGCGCCACGAAAAGCGGCAGAACCTCCTCGGCCAGGCGCGGCCCGCCGCGATGGGCGGCGATCAGCGCATCGATGGCCGGATGCCCCGCCGTGGGGATCTCGCGCCGGGTCGCCGGATCGGGATCGGCATTGTCGGAAACCGAGAGCCAGCCGCGCCGGCTGGGCCCGTCCTGCATCCAGCCCTGGCGGGGTCCCTGCTCCCAGTCCTCCGCGACGCGCCGCAGCACCAGGCCGCTGCCCAGGATCTTCTCGGGGTCGAGGCGCGGGCGGCCGGGCACGACGCAGGCCGCCTCCAGCAGCACGAGATGGAAGTGCTGGTGCATCGGCTGATAAAGCTCCGCCACGCCGTCCGCCCCACGCCGTGCGGTGAAGCGCGCGCGAAGGCGGCTCCGCCAGTCCGCCGCACCAAGATCCGCCATCACCGCGGCAAGGAAATCCTGCTCGGCGGCGGCGATGATCATGCCGGTCTCACCCGCTGCTTCGGTCATGCCGGGCAGCAGCGGCACGAGCTCGGTGTCGTGGGGCGGGCCCTCCACGGGCGCGAGGGCCCGTCGGCGGCGCTGGACCGGGCTGAGGTTGCCTGCGGCTACCATATGTTGCCCAACCCCGGCGTATAGGATTTGGAGCGGACCGCATTGGTGTCGAGCGTCATGCAGCGGACAACGCCGGTGAACTCGGCCCTGATGGCATCGACCTTCACCGAAGGCGCCTGGATCTGGACCTGCGGAGCCTTCACCGTCACCGCCGCGGCGGCCTTGACCGTGACGCCGGTGGCATCGAGCGTCACGGAGTTGGCGCCCGACACCAGCTCGACCTTTCCGCCGCCCTGGTCGGTCAGTCGGGCGGTCACGCCGTTCGGCGTCTCCATCACGATCTCCTCCTGGCCGGAGGCAGCCTCGACCAGGGCGACGCGCGTGCCATTGGTGCCCGTGAGGCTCCAGCGATCCACATGCGCGCCGCCGAGGGCTTCCGGCGGCTTCTGCTTGCCGTTCCACAAGCCGCCCAGCACCACGGCCGCGCGCGGGTCGCCTCCCGCGAAAACGACCAGCACCTCGTCGTTCACGTTCGGGATCAGGAAGGCCCCGCGGTTGCTTCCGGCGAAAGGCACGGCGACCCTGGCCCAGAAGGTGGCCTCGTTGTCGGCATCCGGGCCGATCAGCCGGAGCTTCACGCGGGCAAGCTTCTTCGGATCCCGCACCGAGACCACGCGCGCGAGCTGCGCTCCGAAGGTGAAGGCCGGAGGAATGGAAAAGGGCCCCTGCACAGTCATTGCGGTTCTCCCAGCGAGGCGCCTTCCGCGACGAAATCCGTGCGGTAGCCTTCGATGCGGTCGTAGCGGTGGCAGGCCTCGACCACGACATAGCTCGTGGCGAAAAGCGGATTGACCCCGGCAAGCGCCACCCAGGTGCCGACCCGCAGGGCCGGATTGCCCTGGGCGGTCCCCGTCACCCGCATGAAGCGGCGCGCCCGCTGGCTGAAGATAGCGGTGGCCATCGCCTCCGCCTCGGCTTGCGTCGCCGGCTGGTGGTGGCCGACATGCTCGCGCCGCGTGGTGCCGAGCGCGCTCCCCACCAATGCGAAGCCGGTACGCCCTTCCCCCGGGCCCAGCGTGCCCCGCGCTGCGGTTCCGGTGACGGCGGAGCCCTTCAAGGGATCCCAACCCGCAACCCGGACTTCCGTCGCCTGGTCGGCCAGATCGGCCGTGGCACGCAGGCGTACGAGATTGGTGGGATAGTGCAGGGTGAGCCGCCCCCGGTCGTCGCGGGCACGCGGGCCGACCTGCAAGGCGTCGCCCACCATCTGCAGATCGGCATCGAAACGGTCCAGAAGGCGGCGCAGGAAGGCAAGATCGCTTTCGTTCATCTGCACCCAGGTTCCCGAAGGCGCGGTGAGGCCATCGCGGATCTCGGTGCGCAGCTTGTGCGCTTCCGCCACGCGCTGTACGACCTCCTTGGGCGACATGGCCTCGTACACCGCGCTGCGCCGCGTCTTGCGCAGCGCCTGCAAGGCATCCTCGGCCAGAACGGTGAAGCGCAGCGGCGCGCCGGGGCCGGCCTCGAACTCCAGGGCGCTGATCTTGCCGCGAAAGATCTCGTTGGCGGCCTGTACGGTGCTGCCATAGAGCCGGAGCTCGGCGCCAAGCTTCAGCACGCGCTCATCGCCGAAGGAAAAGAGCTGCGGCGTGCTCCGCGGCTTCTGGATGTCCACGAACTCCAGCTCTAGCACGGACAATCCGCCGACCGCCTCGCGCATGGACATGCGGTGCAGCTTGGCATCCACATCGGCATCCTGCTGCCCATCGATGCGGATCGGCGGATGCGCGGCATAGAGGGTGGCAAGGCCGTCCGGCATCTTCCCGCCCCTTTCAGTCCGCCGCCAGCCGGGCGCAGCGCTCGTGCTCCCGGTGCAGCAGGCGCTTCAGCTCGGCGGCGTCGATCCGCTGCGGCGAAGAGGGGGCGGGCTTCGGCTCCGTCGGGGGAAGCTGCGGCTCGGCCACCTGCACCTCGACCTCGCCGATCGTGGTTCCCATGGCGCAATCTCCTCAGATGATCCGAAGGGAGGCGGAGGCGGCGGCCACCCCGCCGAGATCGGCGCGCAGGCCGGGAGACTGTGTGGTCAGGGCCCGGCCGGTGATGTCGAACCCCGCGCCGCTGCCGGTACTGACCGCGAAGCTCGGGATGGGCGGGCGCAGCAGAGTGGGGTCCAGCGGCGCACCGGCCGAAGCCGAGAAGGTCTTGGACGTCCCAAGGCCGGCAAAGGCGCCACCGGAGGCTGTGACACCCGCCGAGGCCATTGCGCCAAAGCTTGCCCCCGCTCCGGCGGAAAAGCCGGGCGAGCCGGCCAGCCCGACACCACTCCCGAAGTCCGCTCCTGCGGAGAAGCCTGCTCCCAGGGGAGCTCCCGCCCCGGCCGAGAAGCCCGCGCCCGCCGAGGCTCCGGCGCCCGCTGAAACGCCGGCACCGGCGGAGAAGCCCGCCCCAGCCGAAAAGCCCGCGCCCAGCGATGCTCCGGCCCCCGCTGAGAAGCCGGCCCCGGCGGAGAGGCCGGCCCCGGCCGAGAAGCCCCCACCCGCCGACACCCTCGCGCTGAAACCCACCGGCCCACCAAGCTGCACACCGCCGCCGACCGCGAGGCCCGCGCCGGCGGTGAAGCGCATGCTCTCAAGCCCGTTCGCCGTAGCCAGCGCACGGCCGGCGGCAGGATTGCCGGCCCGCGTGGCCGTTCCCGTTGTGCCCTTTCCGGGCGCCGGGGCACGGTCCACGACGGTTCCCGAATTCGCTGGCGGCGGACGAATGCCATCCAGCGCCAGGCTCTGCATCGTCAGCTGCAGCGTGGAGCGCAGCGGAACCCCCTCCGCGGAGAAGAAATCCAGCGTCTCCTGCAGGGATTCGATGACGCCGGTCATGGAGAAGCGGCCCCATTCGAAGGTCACCTGCGGGATCGCCGTGCTGCCGGCCGCTGGCGGACGGCCCATGGCCTTCAGCTGGCCGCTCCGCACCCGCACATCCTCGCCCGTTTCGGTGGTGTCGAAGACGAGTTCCATGTCCAGCTTGGTCGCGCTCTTGCGCACGCTCTGGCGGGCTTCGCCGCCCGGCTGGTCGTCCTGCATCGTGTTGCTGATCGCGAGCTTCAGTGAGGCCGGGTTGAAATCGACCGACAAGGGCTGGAAGCTGTGGCCCGGAAGCACCGCCGTGAAACGGGCCTGGGCGCCGGCGCTGCCGCTCATGCCGAACCTCCCTCGATGCGCAGGCCTTCATGCACGAAATGGACCTCCTCAACCGCCACCTCGGTGCTGCGCGCGTTGAGATCGCCGGCCTTGAACTTCACCGGCATGGCATTCTCCAGCCGGAAGACCAGCACCGGCTGTCGCGCAGCGTTCAGCAGGGAGATCAGCACGTCGCAGCGGCTGCCCCTGGCATAGCGTCCGTCCCGGCGGCCATTCGCGCCGGTGAACAACGCCCACCAGCTCCAGGCGCCACGAAGCTCGGTGATGCCCCGCTTCAGAATGACGGTGCTGAAGCCGACAGGGCCCGCACGCTGCACCGTCCCGTAATTGCGCCCGCCCACCTTGATGGCCTTCGGTTCCATCGTGGCCTCAAGGCCGGAGACGTCGGAGAAGGCTCCGCGACAGATTTCCTTGCCGCCTTCGAGGCCCTGCACGATCACGGAGACATGGAAGCCGAAGGCGCCGATGGGGCGCGTGGTGTCCTCGAGATCGGGAATCGCGGCCATCTCACGCGGCCTCCACGCTGGGGACGAGGCCGCCTGCCCCGCCGAGCGCGAGGCTGACGGTGATGCGCTCGACCGGCTGCGCCGCCGTGACCGCCACGCGCGCGATGACCCGGCCCTGGTCGATATCGGCCTGGGTCATGGTGCTCCGGTCGCAGCGGACCTCGAAAGCCTCCGCCGGGCTGGCGCCGTCCAGCGCGCCGAGCGACCACAGCTCCGTCAGGAACTGCTCCAGGGTGCGGCGCAGGCGGGCCCAGAGCGCCTCCCCCGAGGCTTCGAACACGAGGTCCGTGCCGAGGAAGCGTCCGGCGCGCAGGATGATGCCCATCAGGCGAGACACCCCGCCAGCGCGCCAGGCCGGATCGTCCGACATCGTGGCATCGCTCAGCGCGATGAAATCCTCGCCGCGGGGCGCGATCAGGCTGACCCGGTCCCCGAGCCAATCCGCCTTGCCTTCCGGCAAGGCACGCAGGAGGTCGCTGCGGGACAGGAGCGGACGCGTGGCGGTGACGGTCGCGAAGCGCTGGCCAGCCACGCTGCGGAACGCCCCGTTGAGCAGGGCGCTGCGCGCGATCAGCCCGGCCATTGCACCGTCGGGGGCTTCCAGTCCCTCGGGCATGGTGGCCGAGCCTTCGGTGACGACCCAGGGATAGGCGAGTTGCAGCAGGGCACTGCCGATGGCCGCGCTGAAGCGGAACTGGATGCCGCTCGCATCGGTCATCTCCAGCACATCCAGCGGCGTGCTTCCCTTCTGATGAAGCGCCAGCGGCAAGGCCGCAATGAACTGCACGTCACGCCGGTGCGCGCTGCCGCCCGGCGCACGCAGCAGGCCGAGCGTGAACTGGATGGCCTCCGCCCAGATCCTGTAGCCTTCCTCGTCGAGGCGCGGCGCGGTGACGGCAGGCCGCAGGGCCGGCGGCCCGATGGGCCCGATGCTGGCGGCGCAGGCGGCGAAAGCCTCCGGCGGGCGGGGGGGTGGCACAGGCGGCGGGAGGGAAGCCGGATCCGGCGCCGCCAGCTCCGGCAGATCGGGCAGGCTGAGCAGCGCGACATCGCCAAGGCCAAAGAGATGCGCGGCGCCATGCCAGGTCGTGGGCTCGGTGGGCGAGGGCGCGTTACCACGCTTCGCAAGGCCCGGCAGGATCGGAACGCGCTGGCCCGCATCGTCCGGCGGCGCCGATGCGGCCCAGGACAGGAGCCGGCCGCGGCCGGCACGGTCCGGGCCGCCGAGGACGGGTGGCGGATCGCCGCATCGCAGGACGTAGCATTTGCGGCCGCCTTCCGCGAAGAAGGAGCGCACGGCAGCGCCGAGATGGCTGGGGATCCGTGCGCTCCCGCCATCCTCGACCAGACGCCCGTTCCAGGCGAACAGGGCGTCGAAATCTTCCCAGCGCTCGATGGGCACGGGCAGGTCGAGCAAGGCTTCGATCTGCTGGGGTGGGCGTGCGGTTCGCGGCGCCGACCAGGATGAAGTCATCCATCCCGCCTCGCGGAATCCGTCCAGGATCGGGGTGGGGATAGGTGTCGGCGCCCCGTTCCGCCCGGTGCGGCGCGCGACGAGGCCGGCAAAGAGGGCAACATCGGCCCGCGACGGCAAGGCAACGCCCAAGGATCGCTCAGTCTGTAGGAAGAGTCCCGGCACTGGCATGGTGATCTCCTTCCCTGAGCGAGGGCACGGAACGTTCAGACCTCGACGAAATCGAGCCCTTCGGAAACCAGCACCAGTTCCTCCATCGCCACGTCGCTGCCGCCCTTGGCGGCGAGCGTCGGCCCTGTCCACTTCATCGGGCGCGCGTTGATGAGCTTCCACCGCATGACGGGGTTGCCCTGCTCGTCATTGAGCGTGATGAGGATGTTGCGCTGGAGATTGGGGTTCCGCCGCGTCTGCGTGATCCAGCGGCTGAAATTGGTGACCGCCATGAAGCCGCGCCGCAGGGTCGTCTCATTCACCTTGTACATCAGCGACACCTTGCGGACCCGGTTCTCCTTGTCGTTGCCATTGCGGTAATCCGCCATGGTGACCTCGGTCCCAAGGCCCGTTACGTCCGAGAAGCCGCCCAACGGGCTCGAGGAATCGCCATCGCCGAACTCGACGAGGAAGTTGTAGGGGCCATAGGGGGTCGGGCGGGGTGCCATGATAATCCTCCCTGGTCTGGATCAGTCGCGCGCGTCGGCCGTCTTCTGGCCGATGCGGAAGATGACGAATTCCGCGGGCTTGATGACGGCCACACCGATCAGACAGATCAGCCGGCCGTTATCCAGGTCGTTCTGGGTCATGGTGTTGCGGTCGCAGCGCACGAAGAAGGCTTCTGCCGGCGTGGCGCCGAGCAATGCGCCGCTGACCCATTCGTTGTAGAGGAAATCGGTCACCGCCTCCCGGATATTGGCCCAGAGCCTTTCGCCATTGGGCTCGAAGACCGCCCATTGCGTGCTCCGGTCGATCGAGGCCTCGAGATAGAGGAAATAGCGGCGGACATTGACGTACTGCCATTCCGGATCGGAGCTCGTTGTCCGCGCGCCCCAGACGCGGAAGCCGCGGTTGGGCATGAAGCGGAGGCAGTTGATACCCTTCGGGTTCAGATCTTCCTGCTCGGCGAAGCGCACGTCGCGCTGCAGCCGCAGAACGCCGGAAATGGTTTCGTTCGCCGGCGCCTTCCAGACGCCGCGTTCGATATCCGTGCGGGCATAGATGCCGCACACGAAGCCGGAGGGCGGCAGGGCGATTTCCAGGGGCTGCGTCTTGTCCGTTGCGGCCAGCGGGTTTCCGGCGAGGATCCAGGGGTAGTAGAGAGCGGCATAGGTGCTGTCGATGCGGCTCTTCACCGCCCGGACATCACCAGGCTCCTGGTCGGGTGGCGGGTCAAGCACCGCGATGCGGTAGGAACGGCGGGCCTGCGCATGGGTGACGAGCGCATCATTGACCAGGGCGGGCAGGTTGGCGTTGAGCCCACCCAGCGCGGCCGCTCCCGGAGCCGCGACGATCGCGATCTCCTCCAGGGCCAGGAGGCGTTCCAGGGCCTCCTTGAAATCGTCCTCCGAAGGCGCGCCGGTGCCGTCGCTCCCGTTGGTCAGGTCGATGGTGCGGCTCTTCGCCGTCCGGAACAGCGCGTTCTGCAGTTCCAGCGCGGTGAGGGCGCCACCCAGATTGAGCTGCACGGGATTGCTGAGCCTGTCGGCAGGGCGTGGCGGGTTGGGGCCGAGCACCAGGCCCGCATAGTTCGGATGCAGCGCATGCAGGCCGAGATTGCGGAACTCCAATGTCTCTCCCGAGGGATCGAGGACCGTCACGGAGAGCGTCAGGATCGTGATGGCCGCGTCGTCCGCGAGCCCGTTCCAGGCGGCGGCGTCGGCGGAGGTCTCCAGCGGGTTCGTCCCCAGCACGAAGAGATTGTCGCCAGCACGCACCAGGGTGCCGCGCGGCAGGCGAGAGGCGTTGCGCTTGGTGGAAGCGAGTTCGTCCTGCGTCAAAGTCACCCGCAGATTGACGCCGGAGGCCTGCGGCAATGTCGCACCGCCCTTGAAGCGGCCCTGAAGCCTGACCTGCTTGTCATCCGCAGGCGCCGCACCGCCTTCGGCGATGTCATTGACAAGGGCGCTGGTCGCCACGGAGGCACCGGTTGCCAAGACCCGTCCGACATAAAGCCGGCTTCCACCATTGTCGAAGAAGGCACGGACACTATGCGCGAGATAGTTGATCAATGGATTGCCATTGATCCGCAGATCGTCGATGCCGCCGTAGATCCGTTCGTAATCGGCGAAGCTGGTGAGCAGCGGCGGCGTAATGCCGCGCGCGCCGCCGTCATTCGAGGTGGCGGGGCCGCGTGCCGTCAAGCCCACGAACCCCGTCGTGCTGGTTCCGACGCCCGCGATGGACTTCGAGCGGAAGCTGGTTTCCTCAACATAGACGGCCGGGGCAAGATATTCTGGCATCGTGGTCGATCCTTCAGCCGACGGGTTCCAAGGGCGGATGGAGGGCAGGTGTCATGGCGGCGTCCAGGTCAGCAGCCGGTGGAATGACCGGCCGGCGCCAATCTGCACGGTGACGGGCGACATGGCGGCTCCGCCCGCCTGCGCCTCGATTTCATCCGGGTCGGCAAATCCCTCGCTGCCCGCGAGGCTTTCCCTCATTGCGTCGCCCGCTGCCTCATCCCCGGCGAAAGTGAGCTGCGCCGGGCGGATCAACAGCTCGAGCGCGGCATCGATCGTCGGGACCACCGTTGCGCCCGGTCCGGGGCTGCTCAAAGGCATGCCCGGCACCGCCAGCAGGGCTTCGCCTGCGGCCGCGGTGATCGCCCGGGCCGGTTGCAATCCTGGCGCGGTGGGCGTGAGGCGCAGCAAAGCGCCGCCGATGCGCGCATTGTCGGTGCTGCGCCGCAGGGTGACGCGCAGCAGGGCCAGATTGCCCTTCGGCTGGTAATCCGGGCCGGGCAGCATGGGAACCCGGACCGGCTGGAAGAGTGATCCGGCATCCGCGGCATGCGCGGGATCGGGATCGCGGGGGAGCTTCAGCATGTACCGGCGCGGTGCATAACCGCCCGCCAGCGGACGGATATCGACGGGGTAGCTCCCTGCAGGCGGCTCCGCTCCGGCGGGTGCCAGCACCAGAAGATCGCCGTTGGGCTTGCGCCAGGTGGCGAGATCGGGGGCACGAATGCGCATCGCCCCCTCCACGGCCACACTGGTTGCGGGGTCAAAAAAGCGGAGCGCCGCCAGCAGCCGGGTCTGCACGTCTTCCACGGGACGGAGGGCACCGCTCATGGCACCGCCTCCGCCCTGGCACTGACCATGAAGCCGAGCCGCTTCTCCACCACCGGCGGAAGGTTTTCGTCCGGTGCGGCCTGCACGCGCAGGATGCGGACACGAAAGGCGGTGCTGAGCCGGTATTTCCGCTGCATGCCCTGCCAGAGCCGGAACAGGTCGTCATCCAGCAGCGCTTCATAGGCGATTTGAAGGGCCTCGCCCTCCGCCCAATCATTGCCGCCGCCCAGCACCGTCCGGTCGAGGGTCGGAAAACGGTGCAGCTCCAGCATGGCCCAGGTCATCAGCGCCTGCTCCTCGGCAGGATTGCCGGACCAGGCGGTGAGCAGGTAGAGCAGGTCGAGGCTGAGCACGGCCGGGCGCACCTGTCGCTGGCCGGAGGGCTGCGGCCATTGATGGTCACTCGGCAGCAGGCGGTAGAGCATCAGTGTCAGGCCGGCCGCAGGCTCGGCCCCGCTCGCGATGCGCCCGACCGAGCTATGGGTGATTTCAGCGGCTGAGGGCAGGGCTCCAAGTTGGCCGGCTGCCGCGAGCAGCGCACGGCGGCCGTTCAGAAAACCGACGATGGCCTCCCCGACCTGATTGACGGCCCCGATCCCTGCCATCGCTTCAACTCCCGCCCCGTTCCGAGCCCTGGCTGAGGAGGTCCAGCATCTCGGAACCTGAGACACTCTCCAGAAGGGTGGAGGTCGGGTTCAGGGTATGGACGCAGGCTGAGCTCCCGTCCGGCTTCAAGGCGACGACGGAAAGCGCCGCGAGATGCGCGAGCCGTTCGTCCAGCGCTGAAAGGTTCCAGGGCTCCTCATGGGAGACGACGATCACATCCGCCTGGGCGGCGAAAGCGGCGTCGGCCAGTCCGGCCTTGCTCAGGATGCCGTGTATGATCGCCACACCGGAGCGTGCCTGCACAAGATGCGCAATGATGTCCTCGAGCAGAGGCGGCAGGCCAGCCAGCAGGACGGTGACTTTCGGCATACCGCATTGTGAAACGGGCTGCCGTCGGGCCGTAATGGACCGTGGCGGCCTAGTAGGCATTCGGACCATCAGGGGGAGCGGCCTATACCGCAGGCCTGCGGCCTAGACCGTTTCCATGGACCATGGCCGCGCTAGCACAGGCATCGCCCACCCGACGGCACTCTGGGCGGCGTGGACCATGAAGAAGGATTCACCGCCGCTGATCGGGGGGTTGGAACCCGCACGCCCCGAGAAGGCGAAGGGGGCGGCTCTCGCCTCACCTCGCTGCGCCGCGCCGCCCGGCGCGCGGCTGATGCTGGTCCTTCAGGAAGCAGCAGCGAGCTGGCAGATGCGCGCGCTGACGCGATAGGAATCGACGAAGGCGCTCACCGGCAGAAACTCGAAACGCGAATGGAAATTATGGGCGCCGGTAAAGTAGTTGGGCGTCGGGAGCCCACGGGCGGACAGCGCCGAGCCGTCCGTGCCGCCGCGCATCGCCACCACCTTCGGCGTGATGCCGGTCTCCGCCATGGCACGGAAGATAAGATCGATGCAGCGACGGTCATTGCCGAGCGCCGCATCGATATTGCCGTAGGTGTCCTCGATCCGGCACGCGATCCTGGCCCGGGGATGCCGTTCCCGGAGCCCGTCCACCGCCTCGGCCAGCAGACGCTTGCGTGCGGTGAAGCCGGCCGCGTCAAAATCCCGGATGGAGACGGTCAGCCGGGCTGAGCTCTGGTCACCCGTAATGCCGTTGAACCACCAATAGCCCTCGCGCCCCTCAGTGTGCTCCGGCGTCTGCAGCGGATCGAACTGCGCGATCAGCTCCATCGCAATCAGGATCGGGTTGACCAACACGCCCTTGGCCGACATGGGGTGTGCCGGCACGCCGGTGATCTCGATCGTGGCGCTGGCGGCGTTGAAGGTCTCATAGACCACCTCGCCCCGTTCGCAGGAGTCGATGGTATAGGCGAAGGCCGCCGGGAAGCGCGCCAGGTCGAGGGCCTTGGCGCCGCGCAGGCCAATCTCCTCGTCCGGCACGAAGGCGACCAGGATGTCGCCGTGTCGCACGGCGCCCGCGCGCAGCTCGTCCAGCAGCGTCATGATGACGGCGATGGCTGCCTTGTTGTCGGCGCCCAGCACGCTGGTGCCGTCGCTGAACAGGATCTCCTCGCCGCGATAGGGCAGGATCTCCGGATGCTCCGCCACCCGCAGCCAGATGTCCTTCTCCGCATTGAGCAGCAGATCCTCGCCTTCGAAGCGCAGGCGCTGCGGCCGGATGTCGGGGGAGAGCCCGACATCCACCGTGTCCAGATGCGCGACGAAGCCGATGCAGGGCGCCTCCGGGACCGTGCCGGGCAGCCGCGCCGTGACGATGCTGTTCGCATCGAGCTGGACCTCCGCCAGACCAAGTTCCACCAGCTCGGCGGCCAGCAGTTCGGCCAGGTGGCGCTGCCCCGGCGTGCTCGGCAGGGACGAAGCGCGCACATCGCTTTGGCTGCTGACGGCGAGATATCGAAAGAAGCGGTCGATCAGCTTCTGGGTGAGAGGGTCGATCATCACGGATTCCACAGTTCTCGCATACGTTTGTCGAAGGGCGTGCCGGACCAGACGCCATCGCCCGCGCTTTCCTCGAGGTTGAAACCACCAGGAGGCCTCACAGCCAGATGGTCAATCCACTCGCTGATTGCTCGTTCAACCCAGGCCTGCGTTTCTGTGCAGCATGCTCTGGCCGCAGATATAACCTCAAGTCACATAGGGGCCGATCGTTGTCCCCACCTGATTGGGCGTGCGTGTGCGTTTCCATCGATTAGCTCCGGCCTTGTCGTCATCACGCTGGTTGTACTGCTTGCGGTGGCGCGCGCCATCAATATGGAGCATTTGTCGCGCACTCATGCGCGCTGACGCCACCCTGTAGAAGAGAGCAACTGAAGGACGGGCAAACCTTCAGCACGGTGATGGCGATACACTACCTTGCCTGCCCATTCAGCACTTGCGCAAGAGCCTCGAAGACGCGCGGGCCGATCATATGCGCCACATTGAAGCGCATGAACTCGGATGCTGATCGAGAGAGGCTGAAGACGTTGCCAGGAGCGAGTACGAGGTTCTCGCGCAGCGCCACGCGGGCGACCTGCGCGGCGTCGAGGCCATCCGGAAGGTGGCACCAGAGATAGAAGCCGCCCCGCGGCATAAGGCAGGGCTGGATGCCGAGCGCCGCGAGCCTCGCGCCAGCCTCACGGCGCGCCTTGGACAGGCGCCGGCGAAGCGCATCCAGATGCTTGCGGTAACTGCCGTCGCTCAACGTCCTGGTGACCAGTTCGACCGAGACGGGGCTGGGGCCGCCGAAGTTCGTCGCGACCTGAAGATCGATCAGCACCTCAATCCAGTCGGCGCGCCCCGCGATGTAGCCGCAGCGGATCGAGGCGGACAGAGTCTTGGAGAAGCTGCCGATGCGGATCACACGCGAGAGGCCGTCGAGGGCTGCAAGGCGTGGCGAGGGTTCGGGCTCGAAGTCGGCGAAGATGTCGTCCTCGACGATGATGAGGTCATGAGCAGCCGCCAGGTTCAGCAGGCGGTGGGCCGTCTGTGGGGAGAGCGTCGCGCCCGTGGGGTTATGAAGCGCGGAGTTGGTGATGTAGAGCCGCGGACGATGTGCCGCGAGCACCTCACCGAAGATCGAGGGATCGGGGCCGGTCGGCGTGTATGGCACGCTGACCGCCCTCACCTGATGGACGCGCAACAGGGCCTGGAAGTTGAAGTAGCAGGGATCGTCGAGCAGCACCGTATCTCCGGGCCGCAGCAGGAAGCGGCAGATCAGGTCGATGGCCTGCGTATCGGATGCAGTGAGGAGGACCTGATCCGCACCGATATTGATCCCCTCCACCGCGAACTGGCGAATGAGGATTCGGCGCAGGGCGAGGGAGCCGCGCGTGCTGCCGTAATCCGTCAGGACCGTGTTGTCGGCCCTGGCGAGGCTGCGGACGGCCCGGCGAATGGCGGCATTCGGCATCCAGTCGGCCGGGAGCCAGCCGCAACCGGGCTTAAGCATCTCGGTACCGGCATCGAGCGACTGGCGGGACACCCAGAGAGGATCAATCGCCCGGTCACGGTGAGGCTCCGCCTCGGTGGGTGCGAGCGGGGGCACCGCACCGGACACGTAGAAGCCGGAACCCGGCCGCGCATAGATGACGCCCTCGGCTGCCAGCCGGTCATAGGCTTCGACCACGGTTGAAGGCGACACCTGCATGGTCGTGGCGAAGCTGCGGATCGAGGGCAGCTTCTCGCCGGGTGCCAGCACGCGCGCGGCCAGCTTGCGGCGGATCGCCTCCATGACCTCGCCGGTGCGGCCCTTCTCGCTACCTCTCATCCTGCAAAAGCCATCAAGTGTGTGGGTCCGGAAAGCCATACAGTTCGGCAGAAGTGTATGGGACTGTTCCTGTCGCGGCCAGCCCCGGGCGGACTACCGTCGGGCGTGGCGTTGGGAATGGGCGATGCAGCGGATGTCGGCTGGATGGGGCCACGGCCTCCTTGGTGTCATCATCTTCAGCGGGTCGCTGCCGGCAACGCGGATCGCTGTGGGCGGCTTCACGCCCCTGTTCCTGACTTCGGCCCGCGCGGTGATCGCCGCGCTGCTCGGAGCGGCGCTGCTCCTGGCGCTGAGGCAGAAACGGCCGGCGGTCGCCGATCTTGGCCCGCTCGTCATCGTGTTGCTCGGCGTGGTCATCGGCTTCCCGCTGCTAACGGCTTTGGCGCTCCAGCACATCACCTCCGCGCGTTCTATTGTTTTCATCGGCCTTCTCCCGCTCGCGACGGCGATCTTCGGCGTGTTGCGAGGCGGCGAGAGGCCGAAACGAGCCTTCTGGCTGTTCTCTGTCGCAGGAAGCCTGCTGGTCGCTGGCTTCGCGCTGTCGCAGAGTGACGGCGCCTCCCTCACCGGCGACCTTCTGATGATGGCGGCAATCTTGCTCTGCGGCCTGGGCTATGCGGAGGGTGCGGCGCTGTCGCGTCGGCTTGGGGGGTGGCAGGTCATCTCCTGGGCGCTCGTGCTCGCCTTGCCGGTGATGGCGGTCATTGCGCTGGCAAGCTTGCCGGGCTCATGGAGCGGGATTGTCCTGCCGGTTTGGCTTGCGCTCGCCTATGTCTCGGTGTTCAGCATGCTGGTGGGCTTCGTGTTCTGGTATCGCGGACTGGCCCTGGGGGGGATTGCCGGCGTCGGGCAACTGCAATTGCTTCAGCCCTTCTTCGGGCTGATGCTCGCTGGCCTGGTGCTACACGAGCCCGTCGCCTGGACGATGATCGCCGTAACGGCCCTGGTGGTGCTGTGCGTCGCCGGCGCGAAGCGGTTCGCCTGACGCAAGCAGATCCTGGCCAGGATCATTCTGGGCCCACAGCAGCTCTTCCTGCTTGGATCCGACGTGGAGGCTGCGGCGGTTGTTCTGGCGGCCGGATGAAGCCTGGGTGGCAATCAGGCTCCACCTATCGCACGGCAGGCCAGCCTAGGAACGGGCGATGCTTGGCCTCCCCGTATGATCGGCCGGCCACGAACGACCTAGTCGTGCTCGCCCCGACCGGCGCCTTCCGCGAGCCCCTGGCGCCAATAGGCCACCGCGCGGAAATGGCTGCGCGGCAAGCGGCGCTCCCCGCCCCAGTGGTCGCGCAGCGCGCGGGCGGTCGCGCTTTCACAGGCGGCCCAGGCAGAAACCTCGCTCTCCTCGGGCCAGTCCGCCGCTAGCACCGCCTGCAGCAGCTTTTCGCCATAAGGCGCGCCGTCACGGTGCAGCCAGCGCAGCGCAACCCCGGGGGGATGCGCCAGCGCCTGTTCCTCTGCCCTGTCGGCCACCTCGATGATGGCCAGGCCACGGGCCTCGGGCGGCATGCCCTCCAGCGCACGGGCAATCGCGGGCAGGGCGGTCTCGTCGCCGCCGATGAGGGTCCAGCCCCGCACCGGCACATTGCCGCCGCCCGGCCCGCTCAGGCCGAGCCAGTCACCCGGCTGTGCCTCCATGGCGAAGCGCGAGCCGGGGCTGCCATCGCCGTGAAGGACGAAGTCGATGTCCAGCTCGCCCGCCGCCGCGTCGATGCGGCGGATGGTATAGGTGCGGCGGGTCAGTGCGCAGCCATCGAGGACCGGCTGGCCGCTGGGGTCCAGGCGCGGCCAGGCGGGTTCGCCCTCGGGCCCGGCGCCGGCCGATCCCGGCGCCGGGATCAGGATCTTCACATGCATCATCTCGGCGTCGAAGCGCTCGAGGTTCCGCCCGCCCAGCGTCAGGCGCCGCATGCGCGGCGTGACATCGGCCGCGCGGAGCACGCGCACGGCACGGAAATTGTGCGGCAGGCTGCCAGCGGGGGCGCCCGCGCCGGTCCAGACGATGCCCAGCGCCTCGCCGGGCGCGAGGGCATCCAGATGGCCGGCGACAGTGGCCTTGGCCTCAGCCAGCCGGTCGGCATCGGCGGCCTCGATGCGCAGCGCGATGGTACCGCCCTCCAGCCGCAGCATGGCGGCGCCGCCGGGGAAGGCAATGCGGGACTCCGCCACCGGGCCGGCGATCTCCAGCCCATGCTCGGCCATATGCGCGCGGAACTTCTCGATCAGAGCGGTGGGCGAGGCGGTGCGGGCACGGGCCTCGGCGATCAGGGTGCTCAAAGGGCGGCTCCTTCGGTCCTCACAGTGCGCCGGGCGGCAGGTCGATCCAGTGGGCGCCCTGCATCGGGATCGCCAGGAACTGCGCGTTGAGGGCAGCCATGGTGGCAGCGGGGTCAAGGTCGGCGCAGCGGTCGGGGTGGAACCAGCGAGCCAGCACCTCCAACATCACGACATGGGCGGGAGTGTCGTTGAAGCCGTGCCAGATGGCATGGACGCGGCCCTCGCGGACGGCCGGCAGCACATCCAGCCGGTTGCGGCGGATGACAGCAGCGAGTTCCTGCGCCGCGGCCTCGGGCGCCACGTCGGGGCCGAGCGGAATGCCACCACGGCCGGCATAGGGCCCGCCGGTCGCCACATAGACCCGCGGATTCCGCGCGATGACGTATTCCAGCGAGACATCGCCGACCGAGCCAGGCAGCAGGTCGGCACCGATATTGTGCCCGCCGGCAAAGGTGATCATCGAATCATAGGCGCCCTTGCCGGGCGAGGAACAGCAGGGCGTGCCGCCGGCATGGGCGTGGATGAAGACTGTGGGGCGCGCCTCTCCGAGCCCTTCCAGCCGTGCCGTTATGGCCGCGAGATGGCCCGCATAGAAGGCGTCGAAGGCGGCGGCGCGCTCCGGCACGCCCAGCACCTGCCCGAGCAGTCGCATGCTCGGCCGCGTGGTCGTCATCGGGTCGTTGAAGAAGTCGATGACCACGGTGGGAATGCCGAAGGCCGCGAGCCGGTCGGGCATGGACTCACCCAGTACGCGCAGCGAGCCCATGCTGAACACTACCAGCTCGGGCCGCGTGGCGATGATGGCCTCGAGCGACAGCCCCTCGGCCTGGCCGCGGCTGATGACCGGGACGGCATCGGCCTGCGGAAAGCGGGCGCGGACGGTGGCATAGTCGGGCGGGTTCATCCGCCGCAGGTCGTCGCCCCAGCCCACCACCAGCGAAACCGGATCGGGATGCAGCAGGGCCATCGCGAGCACATGGCGCGCCTGCGTCAGCACGATGCGCCGCGCCGGGCGGGGCAGGGTGACCTCGCGGCCGAGAATGTCGGTGACGCGGATGGGCGCCTGCGCGCCGGCCCGCCCGGCCGTGCCGAGCAGCGCGGCCGGAAGCGCCAGGGCGCCGAGCAAGGCGCGGCGCTTCATGCTTCCCCTCCCGTCAGGCCGGCCGGCAGCACCGCACCGCCTACCATCGGGCGCGCACCGAGCCCAGGACCAGACGACCGGTGCCGTAGTAGCAGTTGGTCGTCGTGGAGCAGCTCGCGACATAGTCCTTGTCGGCGATGTTCTGCGCGTTGACAGCGAACTCCAGGCCCTTGGCGCTTTCGAAGCGTGCGCCGAGGTCGTAGCGGAGGGCAGCATCGAACAGCGTCACCGCATCCACCTTGAAGGTGTTGGCCTCATCACCATAGGTCGAGCCGATATAGCGGACGCCGCCGCCCAGCGACAGGCCACGCAGCGGACCCTCGTGGAAGCTGTAATTGGCCCAGCCGCTGGCCATGTGGTTCGGCACCTGCGGCACGCGGTTGCCGGCAACGCCTGAAGCGGTGCTCTTGGTGATCTCGGCGTCGATGTAGGAATAGGCGCCGATCAGATCGAGCCCGTCGGTCAGACTGGCGCGGCCTTCCAGCTCGATGCCACGCGAGCGGATCTCGCCCTGCGGAACGCTGTAGGTCGTGTAGGTCGGATCGCGCGTCAGGACATTCTGCTGCGTGATGTGATAGGCCGCGAGCTGGATGAAGCTGTTCATGCCGGGCGGCTGGTACTTCACGCCGATCTCGTACTGCTCGCCGGTGGTGGGGGCGAAATTGCCGCCGCCACGCTGCGGCGCCGCCGTGCCGGTATTGGGCAGGAAGGAGGTCGAGTAGCTGGCATAGGGCGCCAGACCATTATCGAAGAGGTAGAGGCCACCCACCCGCCAGGTCACCTCGTCATCGAACTGCGAGATGCTCGCCTCATCGGCGCCGCTCCGCTGGTGGGTCGTGGTGCCGATGCTCGCCCGGTCATAGCGGACGCCGAGATTGAAGCGCCACCGGCCGAGCGCGACCTGATCCTGCGCGTAGAAGCCGAGTTGGTCCAGGTTCTGGTTCGTCAGCCCGCTGGGGTCGGTCCAGATCGGTGGGATAGATTGGTAGTAGACCGGCGCGAACAGATCGATCGACGGCACACCGTCGGAGCGCAGACCCTGCCGCGCGCGCGCCGAGGTGCGCTGCCAGTCGATGCCGAACAGCATGGTGTGGCGCAGCGCGCCGGTGGTGAAGTCGGCCTGCGCCTGGTTATCCAGCGCATAGGCATTGGCGTGATCGGAGACGAAGGTGGCGGCGCGGATGCCGGTGCGCTGATCCGGCCGGATCGAGCGCACCGAGAGCACGTTCACCTCGGCGTCGATATGCGAGTAGCGGAAGTTCTGCCGGACAGTCCAGACATCGTCCAGCCGGCGCTCGAACTGGTAGCCGATTGCGGCCTGGGTGCGGAAATACTTGTCATAGGCCGGGTCGCCGCCGAAGAAGCCGCGCGGGATCCTGCCGTTCGGATTGTACAGCACCGTGCCGCTGGCCGGCACGAAGTTGTAGAAGCCGCCTTCCGGGTCCTGCTGGTAGGAGGCAAGGAGAGTGAAGGTCGTGTTGTCGTCCGGCCGCCAGGTGAAGGCGGGCGCGATGGCGATCCGCTCCTCCTCCGCATAGTCGTACTGCGTGTTCGACTTCCGCGCGATGCCGGTCAGGCGGTAGAGGAACTTGCCGTCCTCAGTCAGCGCGCCGCCGAGGTCGAAGGCGGTCTGCAGCAGCGCATTACTGCCGGCCTCGATCCGGACCTCGTTGATCTGATTCGCCGTGGGCCGGCGGCTGACGAGATTCACCAACCCGCCGACGCCGGTCTGCCCATAGAGCACGGAGGCCGGGCCGCGCAGCACCTCGATGCGCTCCAGCAGCCAGGGATCGGTGTTGGGCACGCCGAAATAGAGGCCACGCCCCTGCCGCAGCCCGTCGAGGAAGTTCACGAAAGCGGCCCCGGTGCCGGTGCCACCGAAGCCGCGGACGAAGACGCTGTCGTAGCGGGCGGAGGGCCGCACCTCGCCGAGCACGCCGGCGGTGTAGCGCAGCGCCTGGGCGACGCTGAGCGCCGACTGATCATCGATCTGGTCGCGGGTGACGACGCCCACGGATTGCGGCGCCTCGATCAGCGGCGTGTCGGTCTTGGAGCCGGTGGTGGTGACCGGGGCGATATAGCCGGGAACGCTTTCCCAGGAACGCCAGGCGGTCGCCTGCACATCCACCGACGGCAGCATCAGGACGGGTGCCGCCGATTCCACCGGTGCCGGCGTCTCGGTCTGCGCCAGGGAAGGCGTGGCGAGCGCGGTCAGCGCGGCGGATGCCAGGAGCAACTGGCACAGGGGCGGCAAGCAGGTCATGCGGAGCCTCGGCGGAAGATCGCTCCAGCCTTTGCCATTGTTAAGAATGAGACGCAATAGCGTCATCCCGGAGGATCTTACCGCACCCGCCCGGCACAACCGGTCCTTTGCCATGAGCGCACCGCGGCAGACACAGGCGTGGCGGGCAGTACACACGTTGCATCACCGGCATAGCTCTGCAACATTCGTCGCATGAGCCGTGAAACGCCGATCGAAGTGTTGCGCCGCGCCCTGCCCGACCTGCCGCCCCGGCTGCAGGAGGCCGGCCGCTTCCTGGCCCGGCATGATTTCGATGCCGTCACCCGCTCGATGCGCGATCTGGCCGCCGCCGCCGGCACCCACCCCGCGACCTTCACCCGGCTCGCTCAGGCACTGGGCTACAGCGGCTGGGAGGCGTTACGCGGCGCGCTGGTCGAGTTGCACCGGGACGAGGCGGCGGCGCCCTTCTCGGGCCGGGTGCGCGGCCTCGGCACCGAGCCCGCCGCCCGCCTGCCGGCCGAGATGCTGGTCGCCGATGCCGCCGGGCTCAGCCGGCTCAATCCCGGCCCGATCGCCGCCGCCGCGCGCAGGCTCCACGCGGCCCGGCGGATCTGGGTGGCCGGCTTCCGCTCCTGCCGGGGCGTCGCGCAGGTGCTGCACTACCAGCTCCGGCTGTTCCGGCCCGACGGCGTCCGGCTGGTGGGGGGCGCCGCACCGGAGGATCTCGACATCGGTGCGCTGCAGGCAGGCGATGTGGTCGTGCTGATCAGCTTCGCGCCCTATTCGCGCCCCATCGTGCTGACGGCCCGCACGGCCCGGCGCGCCGGCTGCGCCATCATCGCCCTGGCCGACACGCCGAAAGCCCCGGTGGCCGAGGGCGCGGAGCACCTGCTGCTGTTCGACGCCGCGGCCGGCCCCGGCTTCTTCCCCAGCCTGACCGGCGCCCTGGCCACCGCCCAGGCGCTGGCCGCCGCCACCTTCTCTCTGGGCGGCGAGGCTGCGCTGGTGCGGCTGCGGGAGACCGAGGCCCGCCTCGCCGCGCTCGCGGAATACGCCCCCGACAAGGAACGCCGCTCATGACCATCACTCCGCGCAGCCGCGTGCTGCACCGCTCCTCCCGCGCCACGCCGCCGCTGGCGGTAGGCGGCCATGGCGCATGGCTGGTCGAGCGGGGCGGGCGCGAGGTTCTGGACGCCTCGGGCGGTGCCGCCGTCTCCTGCCTCGGACACCAGCATCCGCGCGTCGTCGAGGCCATCAAGCGGCAGGCGGACGCACTATGCTACGCGCACACCGGCTTCTTCTCGAGCGAGCCGGCCGAGGCGCTGGCAGAGGAGCTGGTGGGACAGGAGCCGGGCGGGCTGGCCCTTGCCTATTTCGTCTCCGGCGGCTCCGAGGCGATGGAGGCGGCGCTGAAGCTGGCGCGCCAATACTTCCTGGAGATCGGCCAGCCACAGCGGCACCACTTCATCGCCCGCCGGCAGAGCTATCACGGCAATACCCTGGGCGCCCTGGCCGCCGGCGGCAATGCCGCGCGCCGCGCCCCCTATGCCCCGCTGCTGACCGATGCCTTCAGCCATGTCTCACCGGCCTTCGCCTATCGCGAGCAGCGGCCGGAGGAGGACGAGGCCGCCTTCGTCGCACGCCTGGCGGCCGAGCTGGAAGCCGAGTTCCAGCGCCTGGGCCCCGACACCGTGGCCGCCTTTGTGGCGGAGACGGTGGTGGGCGCCACTGCCGGCTGCGTGCCCGCCCCCGCCGGCTATTTCCGCGCCGTGCGCGAGATCTGCGATCGCCATGGCGCGCTGCTGATCCTGGACGAGGTGATGAGCGGCATGGGCCGCACCGGCACCCGCCATGCCTGGGAGCAGGAAGGCATCGCGCCCGACCTGCAGGCCATCGCCAAGGGTCTCGGCGGCGGCTACCAGCCGATTGGCGCCGTGCTGGTGGCAGGGCGGATCGCGGCGGCGGTGGAGCAGGGCTCGGGCGCCTTCCAGCACGGCCACACCTATCTCGCCCATCCGCTCGCCGCCGCCGCCGCGCTGGAGGTGCAGCGCGTCATCCGCGAGGAAGGGCTGCTGGAGCGGGTGCAAGCCATGGGCGCGCGGTTGCAGGAGCGGCTGACCGGGCGCTTCGGCAACCACCCGCATGTCGGCGACATCCGCGGCCGCGGCCTGTTCCACGCCATCGAGCTGGTGGCCGACCGTGGCAGCCGCGCCCCCTTCGACCCCGCCGCCCGCCTGCATGAGCGCATCAAGCGCGAGGCCTTCGCGCGCGGCCTGGCCTGCTATCCCGGCGGCGGCACCGCTGACGGGCGGCGCGGCGACCATGTGCTGCTGGCGCCGCCCTACATCATCGCCCCCGAGGAGATCGACCTGATTGTCGAGCGGCTCGGGGCGGCGGTGGATGCCGCGATCGAAAGCCTGCCGCGCTGAACCCACCCTCCCATCGACACGTCCCGGAAAGAACCCGATGAAGAACCTCCTCCTCGCCACTCTCGCCCTCCTCGGCGGCATCGTGGCCGCCACCGCCGAAGCGGGGGCCGCGACGCTCGAGACGGTGAAGCAGCGCGGCCAGCTCGTCTGCGGCGTCAGCACCGGCTTCGCCGGCTTCTCGCTGCCGGACAGCCAGGGCAATTTCCGCGGCCTCGACGTGGACTACTGCCGCGCCATCGCCGCCGCCGTGCTGGGCGACGCCACGAAGGTCCGCTTCGTCGGGCTGACGGCGCAGAACCGCTTCACCGCGCTGCAGTCGGGCGAGGTGGACGTGTTGCTGCGCAACTCCACCCAGACCTTCCTGCGCGACGCCTCGATCGGCCTCAACGCCGGGCCGGTGAACTTCTACGATGGCCAGGGCTTCGTGGTGAAACGCGATGCGGGCGTCGGCAAGGTGGCCGAGCTGAACGGCGCCGCCATCTGTGTCGCCCAGGGCACCACGCACGAGGTCACGCTCGGTGACTACGCCCGTGCCCACAAGCTGAACTTCCAGCCCGTGGTCTTCGAGCGGGTGGACACGATGTACCAGGCCTTCTTCTCCGGTCGCTGCGACGCCATGACGCAGGATGCCTCGGCTCTGGCCGGCGCCGTCTCCGCCGCGCCCAACCCCGGTGACTATACGGTGCTGCCGGAAACCATCTCGAAGGAGCCGCTCGGCCCCTTCACCCGCAATGGCGACGACACCTGGTCCAACATCGTCGCCTGGGTGCATTACGGCCTGGTCGAGGCGGAGGAGCAGGGCGTCACCCAGGCCAATGCCGAGGCCCAGGCCAAGGGCCCGAACCCCACGGCGCAGCGCCTGCTCGGCACCGCGGGCGAGTTCGGCTCGCGCCTCGGTCTCGACAACGCCTGGATGCTGAACGCCATCAAGGCTGTCGGCAATTACGGCGAGATTTTCGAGCGCAATGTCGGCGCGGGGAGCCAGCTCAAGCTGCCACGCGGCCTGAACGGGCTCTGGAGCCAGGGCGGGCTGATGTACGCCATTCCCTTCCGGTGAGGTCCTGAACGGGGCGTTCCTGCTCCGCCCCCGGAGCAGGAACTGCTGGCTGCCGCTTTCCCACCCTTCTTCCGGAGCCTCCCCATGCAGCGTCGCCGCCTCCTGCAATCCGCCGCCCTGCTGCCCTTCGCGCCGCTGGCCCGCCCCGCGCTGGCGCAGGACCGCCGCGCGCGCACCCTGCGCCTCGTGCCGCAGGCCAACCTCACCGTGCTGGACCCGATCCTGACCACGGCAGGCGTGACCCTGGACCACGGCTACTGCGTCTTCGACACGCTCTACGGCACGGGCGCCGATTTCCGCCCCACGCCGCAGATGGCTGAGGGGCATGAGGTCTCGGCCGATGGCCGCCTCTGGCGCATCCGCCTGCGGCCCGGGCTGAAATTCCATGACGGGGAGCCGGTGCGCGCCACCGACTGCGCCGCGAGCCTGGCACGCTGGAGCCGGCGCGACACCTTCGGCCAGACCCTCGGCGCCGCCGTGGAGGCCTGGGAGGCGGCGGGTGATCGCACGCTGGCGATCCGCCTCAAGCGCCCCTTCCCGCGCCTGCTCTCGGCCCTGGCCTTCGTCGGTCCGATCCCCGCCTTCATCATGCCCGAGCGGCTGGCGAAGACCGATCCCTACAAGCCGGTGACGGAAATGATCGGCTCCGGCCCCTATCGCTTTCTGCCGGAGGAATTCGTCTCCGGTGCACGCGCCGCCTATGCGCGCTTCGAGGGCTATAGCCCGCGACCGGAGCCAGCGGCGCTGAACAGCGGCGGCAAGGTGGCGCATTTCGAGCGCATCGAGTGGCAGATCATCCCCGATGCCTCCACCGCCGCCGCCGCGCTGCAGGCGGGCGAGGTGGACTGGTGGGAATTCGCCAATGCCGATCTCGTGCCGATCCTGCGGCAGGACCGCAAGATCCGCGTGCAGAGCTACGATCCGCTCGGCTTTATGGGCTTCCTCCGCTTCAACGCACTGGTGCCGCCCTTCGACAATCCGGCGCTGCGGCGCGTCGTGCTCGCGGCCGTGTCGCAGGGGGACTACATGCCGTTGGTCACGGGCGGCGACGACACGGCCTGGAACCCAGCCTACAGCATGTTCCCGCCCGGCCTGCCCTTCGTAAAGCCGATCGGCCGCGATGTTATGGAAGGCGAGAAGGACTTCGCCCGGCTGCGGCAGGCGGTGCGCGAGGCCGGCTACAAGGGCGAAAAGGTTGTCATCCTCAGCCCGAGCGACCTGGCCTCCGTTGCGCCCTTCGGCGATGTCACGGCGGAGCTGTTGCGCAACCTCGGCATGAATGTCGATCTGCAGGTGATGGACTGGGGCTCTGTGGTGCAGCGCCGCACCTCGCGCGAGCCGGTGGAGAAGGGCGGCTGGAACATCTTTCACACCACCTGGAAGAGCAGTTCCATCGCCAATCCGGCACTGAACACCAATATCCGCGGCCAGGGCGCCGCCGGCTGGTTCGGCTGGTTCGAAAGCCCGGAGATCGAGAGCCTGACGCGCCAGTGGCTGGACGCCGCCACGGATGAGGAACAGCAGCGGCTGCTCGATGCCATCCAGCGCGAGGCCTTCGAACAGGTGCCGGTGGTGCCGCTCGGCCAGTTCCAGCAGATGACCGCGTTGCGCGCCGATCTACAGGGTGTTCTGCCCGGCCCGGCGGCCTTCCCCTGGAATCTGCGGCGCGGCTGAGGAGGCTTCACGAGATGCGCATCGCGATCGGCGGCGTTGCCCTGGAATCCGTCAGCTTCCTCTCCCTGCTGACGACGCTGGAGGAGCTTCAGGCCGTCGAAGCCACCGGCCCGGCGCTGCTGGAGCGGTTCCGCGGCACTAACACGCTCTGCGGCGGCTTCATCGGCGTCTGCGAGGCCGCAGGAGCGGAGATCCTGCCCATCGTCTTCGCGGATGGCGGCGCGGCCGGCCCGGCCTCCGACGAGGCCTTCCTGCACTATGCCGACCGCCTCTGCGCCGCGCTGCAGCAGGCCGGGCCGCTGGATGGCGTGCTGCTGGCGCTGCACGGCGCCATGACCACCCCCACACGCCTCGACCCCGACCGCGAGATCGTCGAGCGCGTGCGCGCCGTGGTCGGCCGGAAGGTGCCGGTCGTGGTGGCGCTCGATTATCACGCCAATATCGACGAGCACCTGATCAAGCTGGCCGATGCCGTGTTCGGCTACCACTACTCGCCGCACACCGATATCGGCGAGACCGGCGCGCGGGCGGCCCGTTGCCTGCTGCGGATGCTGCGCGACGGTCTGCGCCCCGCCATGGCCTTCGACAAGCCGGGCGTGATGGTGCCGAGCATCTTCAGCGCCACCGGGCTGGCGCCGCTCTCGGAGATCGTCGCGGATTCGGTCGCGATGGCGGAGGATGCGCCGGGCTATCTCGACGTCTCGGTCTTCGCCGGCTTCTCCTATGCCGATGTGCCGAATTGCGGCTTCTCCGTCCTTGCGGTCTCGGACGATGCCGCGCGCGCGCAACAGGCGGTGGAGGCGCTCACCCGGCGCATCCGGCAGGAGCGGCGCGCCCTGATGCACGAGGACATGGTCATGGGGCTGGAGGAGGGCGTGACGCGCGCCCTGGCCCTGGCGGAAAGCGCCACGCGCCCCATCGTGCTGCTGGAACATGCCGACCGCTGCAACGACAGCACCTACCTGCTGCGGGCGCTGCTGGAGCGCGGCGCGAAAGGCGCCGCCGTGCCCTATATCTGGGACCCGCGCGCCGCCGCCGCGGCGGCCCGGGCCGGGGTGGGCGCTACCGTCACGCTTGATGTCGGCGGCCATTCCTCCTCGCGTGCCGGCGGAGCGGTGCGGGTGACGGGCCGCGTGCTCTTCGCCGGCGAGAAGGAATATCGCACCACCGGGCCGTACATGCATGGCCGGCTGGTGCAGCTCGGCCTCGCGGCGGTGCTGGAGGTGGACGGGCTGATGCTCAGCCTGGTGAGCCGCCCCGCGCTGACGGTGGACGAGGATCTGTTCATCCAGTTCGGCCTGCGCACCCTGGACTATCGGATCATTGTGCTGCGCTCGAAGACGCATTTCCGTGCCGTCTATGAGAAGTTGGCCGAGGCCATCATCATCGTCGATACGCCGGACTGGGGACCGGCCGACCTGACGACCCTGCCCTATCGGCAGGTCGATACCGAAGCGGTCTTCCCCTTCGTGCCCTGAGGGGCGCGCCCGCCTTTCGGGCCGGCCTCACGGCCCGGCGCAACACCGGTGGCGTGACGCCGCGCGGCCTACCGGCCGGCGATCGGTGCGCTGCCGAGCCTCGCGGTGCCCAAGCCCATGGATGTCGATCGCCGCACTCAGGCGGCTCGTGGTAAAGGCTTCCATGGCATCGATAAACTGACCGCGGCCCGAACCCGGCAGAGAGGAAACCTCCGTGACCAGCAATGCCCCCCGCCTGACCCAATCCACGAATCCCTATTGGTGGGAGGAGGCTCCCCTCCAGGAGGCCGGGCAGCAACAGCCAGTCGCCGCCAGCGCCGATGTGGCCATCGTAGGCGCCGGTTTCACGGGGCTCGCGGCGGCCATCACCCTGGCGCGCGCAGGGCGGTCGGTGGTGGTGTTCGACAAGCAGAAGCCTGGTGAGGGCGCCTCCACCCGTAACGGGGGCATCACCAGCGGCAATCTGCGCCTCACCCTCTCCCAGATGACGAAGCGCTTCGGCGCCGAGCGCGCGCAGGCGATCTACCTGGAATCCGCGGTGGCGCGAGAGGATCTGTACCAGTTCATCCGGGACGAGGGTATCGACTGCGACTTCGCCCTGACCGGACGCTTCTCCGGCGCCATGTCGCCCGCCGGATACGAGGCTCTGGCACGCGACAGCGAGGCCCTGCGCAAGACGCTGGGCATCGAGGCCTATGCCGTCAGCCCTGGCGAGCAGCGCAACGTCCTCGGCACTGGCCTCTACCACGGCGGCAGCGTACGTATGGATATCGGCGGGCTGCACCCTGCCAAGCTGCATGCCGCCATGCTGCGCCTGGCGCTCGAAGCCGGCGCCACCCTGCATGCCGAAACACCCGTGCTGGGCATCCGCCAGGACGGTGACCGCCACGAGCTGTCCACCGCGCGCGGCAAGCTGCTGGCGCAATATGTCGTCACCGGAAGCAATGGTTATACTGATGGCGCTGACCCGTGGCTGCGGCGCCGGCTGGTGCCGGTGCGCAGCCGCATCATTGCGACGGCTCCCCTCAGCCCCAATCTGATGGCAACGCTGATGCCACGGCGCATGATGTGCAGTGATGGCCGCAAGCTCAGCTACTATTATCGCCCCTCGCCGGATGGCACGCGCATCCTGTTTGGCGGCCGCGATGGCACCATCGCCGGCGATCCGGTCTGGCCGACCGAGAATCTGCGCAAGGCTCTCGCCGGTATTTTCCCCGAGCTGGCGGATGTCGAGATCACCCATAGCTGGTTCGGCCATGTGGCGATGAACCGCGACATGGTGCCGCGCATCTTCTCCCGGCACGGCATCCGCTACGCGGCAGGCTATTGCGGGTCCGGGGTGGTCTGGGCGCGCTGGGCCGGCCAGAAGGTGGCCATGCAGATCCTGAACGGCGGTGGGAATTCCGCGCTGGACTTCCGCCCGCCCGCAGCTGTGCCCCTGTTCAACGGCAAGCCCTGGTTCATGCCCGCGGTTTTCACCTGGCTCACCCTGCAGGACAGATTGTCGGCAACCCAGGGGAGGAAATGAGAGCACCCCGGGCGCGCTGAAGCTCCGCGCCTCAGGGCCCCGGCGCCGCGGACCATCCACTGCAAGCGATTCCCTATTATCTGCGCAGGCGCCACTTCCCCTGGCCCTGGAGCATAGGGAGAGAGGTCGTCGCCCGAGTGGCGAGGGCATGACCTGGACTGCCGGGGAGGGATTATCTTCTCCGGCAGGCCAAAGACTGTCTCTGGCCACAGCAACCATGAGTTGTGATATAACTACTCATATAGTCAAGAATGCCATATATGGCGGCCGCACCTGCTTTGCTGGACAACACATGCCGCCTGCATCGCTCCCGCCGAACGAGGCCGAGCGCCTCGCCGCCCTGCGTTCTTATGACGTTCTGGACACGGCCTGCGAGGCCAGCTTCGACGATATTGCCAAGCTGGCAGTCATTCTGACGGGCTGCTCCATCGCACTGGTGTCGCTGGTGGACTTCAATCGGCAGTGCTTCAAGGCACGGCTGGGGCTGGATATGGCGGAGACGCCTCGCGACGTCTCCTTCTGTGCTCATGCCATCCTGCAACCCCGTGAATTGCTGGTCGTGCCGGATGCCACGCTCGATCCGCGCTTCAGGGATAATCCCCTGGTCCGCGAGTTCGGGCTCCGCTTCTATGCCGGCGCTCCGCTGGTCAATGCAGAAGGCGCGGCACTGGGGACGCTCTGCGTCATCGATCATGGGCCGCGGCTGTTGAGCGAGACCCAGCAGGAGGCTCTCCGCTACCTCGCCGGGACGGTGATGACGACCCTGGAGCTGCGTCGCGCCATGAATCGGGCGCGGAAGGCTGCCTTGACCGATGCCTTGACGGGCATCGCCAACCGGCCGGCACTGCTCGATGCCCTGCACCGTGCCATTGCGCTCCAGAAGCGGCAGGACAAGCCCTTTTCATTGATCTATCTGGATCTGGATGGCTTCAAGCGGGTCAATGATCTCCATGGCCATGCCACCGGAGACCAGGTGCTGCGTCAGGTGGCCACCACGCTCACCGCGAATGCCCGTGCCTCGGATATGCCAGCCCGGCTTGGAGGCGATGAGTTCGCGGTGCTGCTGGTCGGCGAGGATGTGGATGCCGCCACGGCGGCGGACCGCATCCGGCTGGAGTTGGAAATGTCCATGGCGCGCCATGGGTGGCCGGTGACGGCCTCGGTCGGCGCGGTGTCTTTCCGGAGCGCGCCTGCCGATGTGGAGGAAGCGCTCGCCGTGGCCGACGAGCTAATGTACGGAGCCAAGTTCTCCGGCAAGAATCGAGTGCTGCACCGGGCCTTCGCCCCCAGGATGCAGGAACCCAAAGCAGCCTGATAACCGCCCCCCTCGAACGTGGCTTTGCAATCGGGCCAACTCGATGACTGTCATGGAAGTCAGGAGGGTGCGCCTTCCCGTAAGAGATGGCGATCTGCGGCGCAGCAGGCACCAGATCTGAAAGCCAGCCGATCTCATAGAGCGTATCGCACCGGCGGGGCTGGCCGCACCCGCCGCGCGGCAGGTGCAGACTGACCGCGACCCGCAAGCGGGCCATGCCTGCCTCAGGGCTGGAGGCTCCCCACTCAGGCCAGCTCCATGTTCCAGAACACCAGAATCTGGTCCGCCACCACGCCTTTCACGTTGGAACGATAGCCCGTCACGACTTTGTAGCCGCCCAGGGGAATCGAAAAGGCCTCTTCGTTGGACAGGCGCTGAAGCTCGGTCGCGATGGCCTGCTGCTTCGCCGGGTCGGTCTCGAAGGCGAAGTCATTGCGGAGCTTCTCCATCTCCGGGCTCTCTGCCCAGCCGACATAGCCGCGCGCCCCACGGCCATCGAGGTTGAGGTTGATGATGGGGTTCATCAGATCGAGATTGCTCCAGATGCCCCAGGCGATGCTCCACCCGCCCTCCGAAACGGGCACATTGCGGTTGCGGCGGGCCAGCAGACTGTTCCAGTCCATGCTGTCCACCTGCACATTCATGCCGATCGACTTGAGAAGCTGCTCCGTGACCGGCGCCAACGCACTGCCGGATGGCAGGTCCGCGGGATGGAGGATGACGACCTTCTCGTTGTCATAGCCGCTCTCCTTCAGCATCTGGCGCGCACGCTCGAGATCGGCGCCCGGACCCGAGACATTCGCGGCGTAGGGACTCTCGCAGGAGAGGATGGAGGGGCAGGGAACGGCGAGGGTGTCATCGCCGATCTGCGCGTCCAGATAATCCTTCTGGCTCACGGCCATCATCACGGCCTGCCGCACCTTCCTGTTGTTGAAGGGCGCCTGGGCGCTGTTGAGACGCATGATCATGAAGTTGCCGACCCCGCGCGGCTGCAGCACCACGCCGCGATTGCCGCGCAGCAGCGCCATCATGTCCGGCGGGATGTTCTCCATCACCTGCACCTCGCCTGCGAGCAAGGCATTGGCGCCGGTCTGGGCATCGCTGATCTCCAGCCACTCGATGCGGTCCACCTTCGCGACCTTGCCTCCGGCGAGGCCGCCGGCAGGCTCGCTGCGCGGCACATAGCCCTCGAACTTCTCGTAGACGACGCGATCGCCCGAGCGGTACTCGCCCGCGACGAAGCGGAAGGGGCCGGATCCCACCACCTCGCTGATGCGCTGGTCGGCTGGAATTTCCACCAAGCGCCTGGGGAGAATGAAGGGCACGGGGCCGCCGGGCTTGCCGAGCGTTTCCAGCACCAGCCCGTAAGGCTGCTTGAGGGTAAGGCGGAAGCGGCTGTCATCCACCGCCTCCAGCCGCTCCGTCACGTTCTTCAGCCGCGTGCCCATCACGTCCTTGGGCATCCAGCGGTTGAGGGATGCGATCACGTCGGCGGTGGTGACGGGCGTGTCGTCGTGGAACTTCAGGCCAGGGCGGAGCCGGAAGTCGTAGGTGAGCCTGTCCGCCGAGACGGACCAGTCGCCCACCATCTGCGGCTGCGGGCGGCTCTTGGCATCCAGGGCGAAGAGCGTGTCATAGACGAGATAGCCGTGGTTTCGCGTGATGTAGGCGGTGGTGGCGAATGGATCCCGCACGCCCAGTGTCGCATGCATGACCGCCCTGATGGTCTTCTGGCCCTGCGCGCTCACGCGGGGTGCGGCGAGGAGCGCGGCGGCTCCCATTCCGCCTTGCAGCAGGGTGCGGCGAGGAAGGGAGCGAGGCATGGACGTGTTCTCCGGTTCACACATTGAGTAGCCGCTACGCCTGTTCGCCCTGGCGCGCACCTTCCCTGGAATCCCTGTCGCGGCTCCAATCCACCGCCTCCGATTGCAGCGGGGGCGGCGGGTGCAGCGGCGCCGCATCCTTGCCCGACCAGCGCCCGACCGGCGCGGGGCCGCGCAGGACGCCACCCTCCGGCAGCGGGATCTCCCGCCAATAGCCGACGGCGCGCAGATGCGGATCCTGCAGCAACGCGGCAATGTCGTTCACCGGGGCAACCGGAATGTCGAGCGGTTCCAGGACTCCCAGCCATTCGGCGGTCCCGCGCTCCGCGAGTGCCGCGCCGACGAGCCCATAGGCATGGTCGATATTGGCCAGCCGCGCCGCATGGTCGCGCAGGCGCGGATCGGCTTCCAACTCCGCCTCCCGCCCCAGGGCGCGGAAGAAGGCGCGCCAATGCGCATCGGTGTAGAGCAGCACGGCGATATAGCCGTCCCGCGTGCGGTAGGGGCGGCGCTGCCGCGAGATCAGCCGCGCGTAATGCGGGCCGCCGCGCGGCGGATCGAAGGCGAGCCCGCCCAGATGGTCGCCGAGCACCAGGTCGGCGAAGGTCTCGAACATCGGCACCTCGATCTCCGCCGCCTCCCCGGTGCGCTCGCGCTGCAACAGGGCGGCGGTGACGGCCTGCGCCAGATGGATGCCGACCACCCGGTCGCTCAGGGTGAGCGGGACATAGGCCGGCTCCCCGGTGCCGCTGGCACGGCCGATGATGTCGGCCAGTCCGCTGGCGGCCTGGATCAGGTCGTCATAGGCCGGGCGCCCGGCATAGGGGCCGTCCGAGCCATAGCCCACCGCTGCGGCCACGATCAGCTGTGGGTTCACCGCGGAAAGGGCGGCGCGGTTGAGGCCAAGCCGCCCGGCCGCATCGGGCCGCATGTTGTGCACCAGCACATCCGCCCCGGCGGCCAGCCGGCGCAGCGCCGCCTGCCCGGCAGGGGCCTTCAGGTCCAGCATCACGCCGCGTTTGTTGCGGTTGAGCTGTGCGAACATGGCGCCACCCTGACCCGCGCGGCGCATCACGTCGCCGCCGGGCGGCTCCACCTTCAGCACCTCGGCACCCTGATCGGCCAGCAGGCGGGTGGCATAGGGGCCCATCACCACCGTGGTGGCGTCGATCACCCGCAGTCCGTCCAATGCTCCCATCGCCCGGCCTCCGCTCATTCCTTCGGGATGCCCGCGGCTTCCACCAGCTCGCGCCAGGTCACCAGCTGCTCGCGCACGAAGGCCCCCAGTTCCTCCGGTGTGCCGGAGAAGGCATCGAAGCCGATCGCCGCGAAGCGCGCCTTCACCTCCGGCTGCGCGATGGCGCCGCGCAGCGCGGCGTTCAGGGTGCCGACCACCTCGGGCGGGGTGCCGGCCGGGGCGAAGACGCCATTCCAGGAGGTGATGTCGAAACCCGTCAGCCCGGCCTCGTGGAGGCTCGGCGCGTCCGGGAGAAGGGCGGAACGCTCCTTGGTCGTCACGCCCAACAGCCGGAGCTGGCCCTCGCGCACATGGCCCAGTCCGGCGGCGATGTCCACGAGCATGCAGTCCACCCGCCCGGCGATCACGTCGGTCATGGCCGGCGGGGTGGAGCGATAGGGCACGTGGAGCATTTCCGTCCCCGCCATCCGCGCCATGGTGGCGCCGCCGACAATCCCCGTGCTGTTGCCGCTCGCATAGCTCATCTTGCCGGGCCGTTCGCGGATCAGCCGGAAGAAGGTGGCGGCGTCACGCGCCGGGGACTGGGCGCCCACCACCAGCATGAAGGGCAGGTTGCCCACGCGCGCGACCGGCGCGAAATCCGCCACCGGATCGTAATCCAGATGCTTCATCAGCGCTGGATTGGCCGAATGCGTGGTGTTGGTGGTGACGAAGAGCGTATGGCCATCGGGCGGGGCATGCGCCGCCGCGACGGCGGCGATGACGCCGCTGCCACCGGCACGGTTCTCCACAATGACATTCGCCCCGTCCAGCTTCTCGCTCAGGAGCTGGGCCAGGATGCGCGCCACTGCATCGGTCCCGCTGCCGGCGGCGAAGGGCACGATCAGCGTAATCGGACGGGAGGGCTTCCAGCCCTGCGCCAGGGCGGGAAGGGGCAGAGAGGCGGCCAACAGGCCGGCCATCAGTTCGCGGCGGCGCATCAGGCATGGCCTCCGGCGGGGCGGATCACCTTGGCCGGGTCCTCGCCATAGGGCGGGGCATAGATCACCAGCACCTGCACCGGCTCCTCGCTGACGACCGTAAAGACATGCTGCTCGCCGGCAGGAAAGAAGCAGCAGGCGCCCGGGCCGAGTTCCCGGGATTGGCCGCCGACCTCGGCGCGGGCGCGGCCGGACAGGATGTAGCAGGCCTGCTCCAACCCGGGATGGGCATGGGGCAGAGCGCCGCTGCCGCGTTCGATGGTGCCGTGCAGCACCTCCATCTGGGTCGCGCCGACGGTCTCAGGGCCGATCAGCCGGCGATTCACGGTGCCCGTGTGGTTGGCGGGGCTATAGGCCCTCACCTCCTCCGGCAGAACGAAGTACTGGCGCGCAGGTGCGGCAGGCATGGTGGCTTTCCTCCCCAGGTGGCCGAGTTCCCCGGTCCTGGGGGGATTGCGGAACAGACCCGCCGCAAAGGCAACTGAAAGTTTCTGCGGGATTGATAGGGTTTGTTTATGGCTTCTTCCCGTCCAGGGGCCGGCTGGGCGTGGTGAAGCCCCGCAGGTCGCCGCGGAGCGCGAGACATTCCCGCAGTGTCGCGAGGAAGGCTTCCGCCGCCGGTGAGAGGGAACGGCCGGCACGGCGCACCAGTGCGATGGGGCGCGTCAGCGGCGGATCGCCGATCGGCAGGGCCCGCAGATCCGGGATCACCTGCATCTCCACCGCCGTGGAGGGCAGCACGCCCAGCCCGAGGCCGGCCCGCACCATGCCCACCAATGTGCCGGTGCTCACCGCCTCCTGCGCCGGCTCCATGGGCAGGCCGGCGGCGGCGAAGGCCTGATCCACCGCATGGCGGATGCCGCTGTTCGGCTCCGGCAGCAGCAGCGGCACCTCGAGTAGCTGGTGCAGCGTGACGGAGCGCCGCGCCGCGAGCGGATGCTCGCGCGGGAAGATGAGCAGCAGCGGGTCATCGAAGAGGTGCTGCACCTCCAGCTCGCCATCCTCCTTCACGCTGCCGCCGATGCCGAAATCCACCATCCCGGCGCGCACCATCTCGCCCACCGGCCCGGTGACCGCCTCACGCATCCGCACGCGCAGCCCGGGGTTGGAGACGCGCAGGCGCGCGATCACCGCCGGCAGTACGGTCGAGGCGAGCGAAGGCAAGGTGGCCAGATCAATCCGGCCCGTGCGCCGCGCCGCATGGTCCTGGACCCGCTCCAAAACCGTATCCAGCTCGGCCAGGAGCGGGGCCAGCGCACGGGCGAATTCCGCGCCGATCCGGGTGGGGGTGGCGGTGCGCGTCGTCCGGTCCAGCAGCCGCACGCCCAACGCCTGTTCCAGCTGGCGGAGTTGCACGGTGAGGGCCGGCTGGGTGAGGTGCAGCTGCCGCGCCGCGCCCGTAAAGCTTCCCAGCCTGACGATGGCCAGGAAGGCGCGCATCTGCCGCAATGTGACAGGGGTCATCAGCCTTTCCTGCTGACAGGGAGAAGAAGCGCCAAGCCGTGCGGCGGTCCATAAAGTCGCGTTATGAATTCAGGCTAGAGAATTCAATTGTCTCATAGGCGGTAGAGCGGTTCAATTCGCGCGAAGCCCTCGCCCCGGCGGGCTGCAGGTTCAGGCGCTAGCTCATATGGCCTGGTCCGTGCCGCCCGGCCGGTATGAGGAGAACCAGCCAGGGAGGCAGCAAGCCGGATGGATTTCCGCCAGACACCGGAGCAGGAGGCCCTGCGCGCGGCGATCGAGCGCATCTGCGCCGACTTCGACGATGCCTACTGGACCGAGCGCGACCGCGACGGCCGCTTCCCGAGCGAACTGCACCAGGCCCTGGCACGGGACGGCTGGCTTGGCATCTGCATGCCCGAGGAGTACGGCGGCGCCGGCCTCGGTATCGCCGAGGCGGCGATCATGATGCAGGCGATCTCCGAATCCGGCGCCGGCATGACCGGCGCCTCGGCGGTGCACATGAACATCTTCGGCCTCAACCCGGTGGTGGTCTTCGGCACCGAAGAGCAGAAGCGGCGGATGCTGCCGCCATTGATCGCCGGCACCGAGCGGGCCTGCTTCGCCGTCACCGAGCCGAACACCGGCCTCGACACCACCCAGCTCCGCACCCGCGCCGAACGCCGCGGCGACCGTTACGTCATCAACGGGCAGAAGGTGTGGATCTCCACCGCGCAAGTCGCCGAGAAGATCCTGATCCTGGCGCGCACCACGCCCATCGAGAGCGTCCGCAAGCGCACCGAGGGGCTCAGCCTGTTCTACACCACGCTGGACCGCAGCCGCGTCGAGGTGCGCGAAATCGAGAAGATGGGCCGCAAGGCCGTGGATTCGAACCAGCTCTTCTTCGACAACCTCGAAGTGCCGGTGGAGGACCGCATCGGCGAGGAAGGCAGGGGCTTCGACTACATCCTGCACGGGCTGAACCCGGAGCGCATCCTGATCGCCGCCGAGGCGCTCGGGCTCGGCCAGGCGGCGCTGCGGCGGGCCACCGGCTATGCGAAGGAGCGCGTGGTCTTCGGTCGCCCCATCGGCCAGAATCAGGCGATCCAGCACCCGCTCGCCGAATGCTGGATGGAGCTGGAGGCGGCGCAGCTCATGGTGATGAAGGCAGCCTGGAGCTACGACCAGGGCCTGCCCTGCGGTGCGGCGGCGAACGCGGCCAAGTATCTCGCGGCCGAGGCCGGCTTCAAGGCCTGCCAGCAGGCGGTGATGACGCATGGCGGCTTCGGCTATGCCCGGGAGTATCAGGTCGAGCGCTACCTGCGGGAGGTGATGATCCCCCGCCTGGCGCCGGTCAGCCCGCAGCTCATCCTCTGCTTCATCGCCGAGAAGGTGCTCGGCCTGCCGAAATCCTACTGAGGCCACCGCGCCTGCGGAAGGGAATGTTGTCCGGATTGCATGTCGAGGATTTGCCCGAAGGACGCGTGATCAATACCTGCATGTCGCGCGCCTGCGCCTGGATGCCGAATCCATGAAGAGCGCTGAAGGCCTGCCCTCAAAAAGGTTAGGGGAGTGAACTCCCCCAAACCCCCTCCTTTTTCTGCAAGTTTCGGTCGCTCCGGTGGCAGCCGACCGCCACAGCTGCCGGGGCTGCTTCAGCCCCGGCGCAGGCGCTTTCCGCCCGCGCGACAAAAACTGACAGAAAAAAGAAGAGGGGGTCCGGGGGAGAATTCTTTCTCCCCCGGTCTGCCCCCCGCCAGATGTGAGAACAGACCCGGCTGTTCCGTGTGGCTGCGCAAGGTCTTGAAGGAGGCGGATCACCCCCCGCCCGTCTCAGGATCCTGATCATGGGGCGCGAGGGGCGTGATGCCGCCGGGAAGAGAGCGAACAGACCGAAAAGGATTGGAGCAGAGGTCTACGCCGCCGTAGCAACTCCGAGGGGGTACCCCGGCGTGATCCTTTCACCACCTCTGCGTATCGTCTCAACGCACGGTCATTTTCTCTATATTGAATTTATCCGGCAAGTGGCTTTCCTCTACTCTGCGTTGAACTATTGGTGAGCTGGGAGTCGGCCCACCAGCCGAAGCCCCGTTTCTTCCGTCAGGCTCTGGCTCGCAGAGTCTGACGTTCCTCCGTCGCTCGTGGTGTCGAAAGGCAATGATCACGCTGCCAGCAGTTCGTCCGCCGGCCCGAAGAACTCATAATGGATCCGGCCTGACGCCATCCCCGCCTGCGCCAGCCCGCTGACAAAGTGCCTCAGGAACGGACGAGGGCCGCACAGGAAGTAGTCGGCTTTGTCCAGGGGGGTATTCTGGCCCAGCCAGTCCATGGTGATCAGGCCCGCCATGTCATAGTCCCGGCCAAGCTGATCCTCGGCGCGGGGCGTCTCATAGAAGGTCGTCGCCCGGATGTTTCCGTTTGACCGCGCCACCAGTTCACGGACGTGCGCGCCCATGGCATGCGTTCCACCGTTCTTGGTGCCATGAACATAATAGGCGGGCAGTTCGGGATGCTGCTCGGCCATGGTTTCCAGCATGCTTATCATGGGCGTCAGGCCAACACCGCCACTGACGAGCACCACCGGCCGCGCAAGCGCCTGCCGCAGAAAGAACTCACCGGCCGGGGGTGCCACCTTCAGCACCGTGCCGGTTTGCGCCTGGTCATGCAGCCAGCGCGACGCGATACCCTGTGGCTCCCGCTTCACGGAAATGCGGTAGCTCTGGTCGTTCGGCGCGGAGGAGATGCTGTAATTGCGCTTGAGCGGGTGCTGGCCAGGAATATCGAACCAGAAGGTCAGGTATTGGCCGGGGCGATGGTGCAGGACCGCCCCGCCGTCTTCGGGACGCAGCACAAAGGAGGTGATGACGTCGCTCTCGCGCCGCTTCTCCGCGATCCGGAAGTTGCGCCAGCCGGACCAGCCGCCAGGGGCGGTCGCAAGATCACGGTAGATCGACTTCTCGCGCGCGATCAGGATATCCGCCAGATACCAGTAGGCTTCGCCCCAGGCACCGAGGATCTCCTCGGTTGCCGCGTCGCCAAGCACGTCCTTGATAGCCCCGAGCAGCGCGTCGGCCACGTAGGGGTAGTGCTCCGGCAGGATATTGAGGCCGACATGCTTCTGCGCGATTCGCTCGATAGCCGGAGCAAGCGCGCTTAGGCCCTCGATGTTCCGTGCATAGGCGAGAATGGCCGTGGCCAGGGCCTTGGGCTGTGAGCCGGTTTCCCCATGGTGAGATTGATTGAACAGATCCCGGATGGCTGCATTTTGGAACATCCGCTCGTACATGCGTTGAGTGATGGCGAGCCCATGCGCCTCCAGAGCCGGTACGGTCGCCTTCACAAGCGCAATCGTGTTCTCACCGAGAGCCTTGGGCATGCTTCTGCGCCTCCCGTCCGATGCCACGGCTCCTCCGCAACTGGAGGAAGCCTCAACTATGCGCCTAACGCCGTATCAGACGCATAGGTGGCAATCTCCTCCCGCCGGCCGGCTCAACTCCTGGGGGAAGGCCTGACACAATGCGATGAATGCCGGGGGCCGCTTGCCGGGCTGCCTCCTGACGGCGCGTCTTGGTGCAGCGCCGCCCGCACGCGCATGAAAACCGGTGCCATGGCGGCCCCATCAGCCTTGGAGATCGGGCGGCTTTCGGTTTACCCGGCGCGGCTTTCGGTCACGATGAGGTCCATCGCGATGTCATGGGGCTGCGGATGGATCGTCGTGATCCGCGACAGCTCAAATCCGATACCGATTGTCCGCGGCTTGAGCTGCAGCGCCGCCAATGTGCGGTCGTAATACCCGCCGCCATATCCGAGGCGGAAGCGCCGGCCATCGAAGCCGACCAAAGGCACGAGCAGGACATCCGGCGCGACCGGCGCGCCTGCGGCGGGGACCGGGATGTTCCAGATGCCGTGCGTCATCGGAGCACCGGGCCACCATTCGCGGAAGACCAAGGGCCTGGCTTTCTCGGCAACCACTGGCAGAGCGAGCCGTGCGCCTCCGGCATGGAGGCTCCGCACCAAGGGTCGCGGGTCGTATTCGCCCTTGAAGGGCCAATAGAAGCCGATCAGCCTGCCGGAGCAGGATGGCAGGACCTGGAGCAGGGCCGCTGTGATCGCCTCGTCATGCGCGGATCGCGTCGCGGCTGGCATAGCCAGTCGCCGCTCGATCAGCACCGCTCGCTTGGCCTTGCGCCAGAGCCGGACCTCTTCCCAATCCTGCCTGGCGCCGGCTTCGGACCGGCAGGCCGGCGTGGCCTCCCGCTCGGCAAACCCCAGGAAGGACGGATCAAGTTCGTGCAGCATGCAGGGTGGCGAGCTGTATTCCGCGCTTCCTGAAGATCTGTCCTGCGGCGCCGGGTCCTGGCCCGCTGCCTTCGCATTGTTCCTGTCGTCCATGGCCCCTGCTCCTTGCTGGGCTTCCTGCTCGCTTCACGGTCAATCGAACGGCAGCAGCCCGTGGCGTCCCGCCCTCGCCTGGAGGTGCTGGCGCGCCTCGGAAGCATCCAGGCCAACGGCGGCTTTCGCAATGGGAGCGGACCGTGGCACGCCTTATCTTCCCGCCCCTGCCGGAGTAGCCGCCTCAGCATCTCCCGCTTCCGTTCCCGCCATGCGATGGAACACGACCTGGAAGCGCACCGGCCCGAGCGGAGCGACCTCATGCGGCACGCCCGGCTCGACCAGGCCGGGCGCGCCCGAAGGGTCAAGCAGACGCTCTGATGGTGGATCGAGCACCCGATACAGCAACCGGCCCTCCAATACGCGGATCAAGGCCCAGGTGCCGGGGGCGGTGCGATGGGAACGGAGCAGTCCAGGCGGAACCGTTGTCTCGGTGAACACGGGGGTGCTGCGGTAAGGCTCGCAGTTCGGCGGCAGTGCGGCACGGGCGGCCTGCCCGCTGTCCTCATCATGCATGGCCCGCACCTTGTTCGCAGACGGCTTGCAGCACGACCGCATTGTTATGCGCCGTGTCTCTCGCCCCGAACAACAAGGTCACGCGCTTGTGCTGCCTGATCAATGTCAGCAATTCGTCCAGCGCTGCATTGCTCGCGAGTTCCGCCCGGTAGCGATCCTGAAATCCGGGCCATTTTGCCGGATCATGCGCAAACCAGCGCCGCAGATCGGCACTCGGTGCGATGTTCTTGAGCCAGACATCGATCTTTGCGCCGTCGCGCTTCAGCCCCCGTGGCCACAAGCGGTCAACCAGGACCCGGGTGCCGTCATCGGCTGAGGGTGGATCGTAGGCCCGCTTGACCCTGATCTCGCTCATCCCCCCGATGGCCCTTTCTGCCTCGCCTCCTCCTGCTCGAACACGGCGAGCGCGAGGGTGGAGTGCGCATAGGCCCCGCCGGCCCGCATCTCGGTCGCGACCCAGATCGCCTCCATCAGTTCCTGCCGCGTCGCGCCGGCCCGGAGGGCTGCCTTGGTGTGCCCCTGGATGCAGTAGGGGCACTGGGTCGCGTGCGCCACGGCGACCGCCACGATCTGCTTCATCTTCGCCGAGAGCGCCCCCTCGGCAAAGACCTGGCGGCTGAAGGCATCGAAGGCCGCCTGGGTCTCGGGCGCGAGATCGCGGCGCTTCTGCGCCATTTCTCGCGTTGCCGGCGGGTACATCGCGTCCGTCATGAGTCTGTCCTCTCCGATGCTGATTCAGATTAGGTCACGCGTCCGGCTTGGCGAGAAGGCCCTTAGTCCGACTCTTCGTAGAGCGAGTCGGCATGGCAGCCGAATGCTCGCCCCGGCTGGATGCCGCCCCGCCCGTCCGAGGGTGTCGAAGCCGGCCTTGTGACGACCCGGGGAAGCGGCCACCCTGAACCGGAAATTTGGGGTGACAAAACCTTGTTCGACAGAGATGTCCCCGCTCCCAGTTCCGCCCTTTCCGGGATGGCCGGTCTCGCCCCCTTATCCGGGGTCCGAGAGCCATCTCTCTTGCACTTGGTCCGTTTCCGGGTATGGAGAAGCGCGGCTGATAACCTCCTCCAGCCCTATGCGTCGCGGCCTCTTTCGGGTTTCCGGCCGCCGCTTCCCTGACGAGCCCGGATAGGAGAATCCGATGGCATGGCTCGTCCTCGGCATCGCGGTCGTCACTGAAATCGCGTGGGCCCTTAGCCTGAAATGGGCCGCCACGCAGAGCTCATGGCTGGCCTCCAGCGTCCCGATCCTGCTCAGCTTCGTGAACATGGGCTTGCTCGCGCTCGCCATGCGCGGCCTGTCCGCCGGGACTGCTTATGCCGTCTGGACCGGCCTAGGCGCAGTCGGCGTCATAGCCTGCGGCGTGCTGCTCTTCGGCGAGAAGGTCTCGGCTGCGCAACTGGCTTTCATGGGCCTGATCATCATTGGCGTCATTGGCACAAAGCTGTGCGCTCCGGCGTAAAAAGCGTCCAGGGGACAGTTGAAACACCCAGGGAGCGGACGGCGGGCCTCGGTCGGGCTGTTGCGGATCCACCGACGCCCTTCTGAGGGGATAGACATCGCGACGTCATGACGTCATGATGTCTCGATGCAATCTGGTGCTCCTGACCCCTTCCCGCTCTATGCGCGGGTTGAAGCCGCCCTCGCCGCCGAGATCGCTGCCGGCACCCTGCCTGCCGGTAGCCAGTTGCCGCCCGAGGACAGCCTGATCGCCCGTTTCGCGGTGAGCCGGACAACCGTTCGCAAGGCCGTTCAGAACCTTATCGATCGGGGCTTGGTGGAGATCCGGCGGGGAAGGGGAACCTTCGTCACGGAACCCAGGATCGTGCAGGAGCTGACGGAGCTCAGCGGCTTCGTCGAGGACATGCGGGCGCTCGGGAAGCATCCGACGGCGCGCGTGCTCGGCACGCAGGCTGTCCCCGCCAGCAAGGCCGTAGCCCATCATCTGGGCCTGGAGGTGGGCGCGGAGGTCTTCCGGATTGAGCGGGTCCGTCTGGCCGATGGCATCGCCCTGTCGTTCGACGAAACCTACCTGCCGCTCGGGATCGGTGCGAAGATTGCGACCAATGACCTGGAGGCGGAGCCGATCTTTTCGCTTCTCGAGGAGAAATACGGCCTGCCCCTCGTCGAGGCCGAGTATCGGCTGGAAGCCACAACGGCCAGCCCGAAGGTGGCGGAGGCCTTGGGGATCGAAGCCGGAGGGCCGGTCTTCCTCATCGAGCGCACCTCGTTTTGCGAAGGGCACCGCCCGATCGATTACGAGAAGCTCCATTACCGTGGCGATCTGATCCAGTTCGTCACCCGGTTGTCCAGGCGCTCAAGAGCGCGGTCCTGAGCCGGAGACGATCGAATTGGAGACAAGTTCGGCCCTGTGGCTCTTCGCGGCCGCCTTTGGCGCAAGCGCGCTCGGTGGGGTGCTCGGAATGGCGAGCGGCATCTTCATCGTGCCGATTCTGACCCTGCTTTTCGGCGTCGATATTCACGTGGCGATCGGCGCGAGCATCGTTTCCGTCATCGCCTGTTCCTGCGGAAGCGCCGCCCCCTACCTGAAAGGCCGCCTCACAAATATCCGCCTCGCCATCGTGCTGGAGACAGCCACGACGCTGGGCGCGCTTACGGGCGTGTTCCTGATCGGGATCGTCCCAACCTCGTTCCTGTACTTCCTGTTCGCGGCCATTCTGGTGCTCTCGGCGCAGCAGATGCTGGCCCGGCGCCGCGAGCCGGCCTATGCCGCGGTGGCGGCTCCCCGTAGCTGGGCGACCCTGTTGCGGCTGCATTCATCCTATCCCGATCCTGCGCTCGGCCGCGACGTGCTCTATCAGGTCGGGCGGGTGCCGCTGGGCCTGTCCCTCATGTATGGCGCGGGGCTTATTTCGGCGCTTCTGGGAATCGGCAGCGGGGTACTGAAAATCCCTGCGATGGACAGCACCTTGAGACTCCCGATCAAGGTATCCTCGGCCACCTCCAACTTCATGATCGGCGTGACGGCGGCGGCGAGCGCGGGGGCGTATTTCGTGCGCGGCGACATCGATATTGGCATCGCCGGGCCGGTCGCCATCGGCTCCGTAATCGGCGCGCTGGTCGGCGCGAGGCTCCTCATGGGGCTTCCCGCCGATAAGCTGCGCCTCTTCTTCGTGCTCGTGCTCGTGCTGTTGGCCATCCAGATGCTGGCGAGCGGCCTTGGCCTCCACCTCCCCGGAAACCTGACATGACTCCCCGCAAAGCCTCGACCGAACAGCGGGAGCGAGTGATCGCGGGCCTGCTGTGGTACGGCACCTGGCTCGCATCAGCAGTCATTGTGCTCGGCCTTGTCGTCGGAGTGGCGCAACAGCATCTCGCGATGTCATCTCCTGGCGGCCTGTCCGGCCCAGGCATCGTGAGAGGCGGGATCGCACTTTTCATTTTGCTTCCGATCGCGCGTGTGGGCCTGATGCTCCTCCTGTTCCTCCGCGAGCGGGACTACACCTACATGACGCTGTCCGCGCTTGTTCTCGCCATCATGGCTGCGGGCTTCGTGGCGGGGCTTTGACAACCCCGCACTGTTGGACCCGTTCGCGCATCCCTGACTGCGGCGCCGCATAGGAACTGGAGCGGGGCATCAGGCGAGAGGGCCACAGCGGAAATGGTCATCGCGTGCGAGATGCGGGGTCACGTCGCATCTCCCACTGCTTCCCGCGCGGCAAAGGGCAGGCGCCGGCGGCGCTGCTCGATGGTCACTGCAACCATGCAGGCGACGGTCAGGATGGCGACGAGCGCCGCCGGCGGCAGCAGCGCGTCAAGGCTCGCCCGCTCGGTCCAGGCAGCTCCGGCGGTCGCCCCGGCAACCAGCCCGGCCCACACCAGCGCGTGCCGTCCCCAGGCCCGGCGGCCCGACTTCCCGAGCAGCGCGCGGCCCATCTCCTGACCGACGCTCACCAGCGTCCCGGTGATGAAGGTGGCGCCCAGGCGCACCCCGCCCAGCGGCGACAGCGCGACGTTCTGGACCCCCATTGCGAGCACAACCGGCGCCAGGGCATGGAACGGTCCCCAACCCGCCAGCGAAAGCCCGAGGGCGGTGCCGAGCAGACAGGCCGCCAGCGCCAGTGTCGCGGGCAGCGACCATGCCCCGGACATTTCGGCCACCAGCGTGCCGGTCAGGGCCCCCATCAGGAACAAGGCGACCACCAGCGCCCCGGCTGCGGCGGGCAACCAGTCCCCGGCTGCGGCAGCAACGCCGAGTTTGATGCTGTTGCCGGTCATGAACGAGAGATAGAACTCCTGGAGCCGCAGATAGCCGACAGCGTCCAACCACCCTGCAGCCACAGTCAGCAGCACGCCGAGGCAGAGCCGCATCCGCGCGCGTTCCAGCAGTGGCCGCCTCCCGTCACCGCCGCGGTCCTGTTGTGGGGGCGGGCCGTGCGTGCGTGAGACACGTGAGTCCAGCATCCAAAACTCCGGATCATTCCCTGAGGGTTCGACGAGGTTGATGCTCGCCCGGAGCTTGGCTAGACCGATCCTCGATTGGTCTGGGAATTGGTCTGATGCAGGGCAGCCCCCGCCCACGACGCCGGATGTCGGCCGAGACGGTGCTGGCACGGCTACGCGCCGATCTGGCAGCCCAGGACTATGGCCCCCAGGACCGCCTCGAGCCGGAGCGCCTCCTGGCCGCCAGATTCGGCTGCAGCCGCGAGACGCTGCGGGCCGCCCTCGCGACGCTGGAGAAGGAGGGGCTGGTATGGCGCCATGTCGGCCAGGGCACCTTCATGGGGCCGCGCCCGGCACAGGAGCCCCTTCGCGCCGAGATCCTGTTCGAACTGGCCTCTGCCGCGGATCTTCTCAGCGCGCGCCTGCTGATCGAGCCGCCGATCGCGGCCGCCGCGGCCGCTGCAGCGGGTCCTGGGGAGAGGACCGCGCTGCGCCGCCTGGCCACGGAGAGCGGGGCGGCGGCGAACTTCCCCGCCTATGAGCGGGCGGATGCCGCGTTCCACGGAGCGATCGCCCGCGCCACCGGCAATCCGCTTTTGGTCGCCGTCCTCGACCTGCTCTCCGCCGCGCGTGGGCGCGCCCGCTGGCAGCGGGAGCATGCGGCGACCTGCCGCCGGATCCGCGAGCGCGAGTATGCCGCCCAGGGCGGGCGCATGCATGCCGCGATCGTTGACGCGATCGAGGCGGGCGACTCCCAGCGGGCGCACCGGGCCATGCATGACCACCTGCACACTGTGCGCATCCTCATGCGGCAGGATTCCGCACCCAGCCCGACATAGATCGGGCCGGCAATCTGACAGGGGCAGGAGAACCGCGCCGCCTCCGTCGGCGTGCAGGGAGGCTGGCCAAAGGGCGGTAAGCAGGATTTCTGCTGTCAGGCTGGCCATAGCGTGGCGCTTGCGCCCGACGATCCGCCTGATCGCAAGCGTAATCATGGGCACCGGCCATACTGCCACCGCCCGGGCGCACCGATCGAAAGTACAGCACGGCGGCTTCTGGCGAAGCGCCATGGTAAAGCCATGCACCAGGCGCTCGATCGCAAGCGGTGCGGGAGCCGGTGGTGCACCGCACCAAGGGGCGGAATCTCGCTCCGGTGGCCTCGCGAGGCTCCGCTGCCGCCGACACCGGCCAAGCGATCAGATTGCGCCTTGTGAACAAATAGGAGCTGCTTGATGATAGGGACCGCTGACTGGGAGAGACCGGCACGTGCCGGCGCCGAAGGAGCAACCGCCCCGGAAACTCTCAGGCAAAAAGGACCGGTCAGCGACGCACTCTGGAGAGAGGCGCCTCAGGCGCCGGCCGACGGATCACGATCTCAGGCAAAAGGACAGAGGGGGCGCATGCCAAGCCGGCTTTACCGGCCCAGGAGGAGCATCCCCATGTCACGCAAGACTGCGGCCCCGGTCCGCGAGCAGCCGATGAGCATCGTCGACCTCTTCACCATCGGCATCGGCCCGTCCAGCTCCCATACGGTGGGGCCGATGCGGGCCGCCGCACGCTTCGCGCGACGCCTGGTCGAGGAAGGCCGGCCCGCCCATGTCCGTTGCGACCTGTACGGCTCGCTCGCACTCACCGGCCGTGGGCACGCGACCGATCGCGCCATCCTGCTTGGATTGAGCGGCGAAGAGCCGGAAACGGTCGATGTCGACACGATCGAGGCGGCCGTGGCAGCGATCCGGCAGGAGCGCCGCATCCGCATTGGCGGCGCGGTCTCGATCCCGTTTGATGAGGCCTCGGACCTTGTCTTCCATCTGCGCGAGTTCCTGCCGCGTCACGCCAATGGCATCCGCTTCACCGCGCAGCTGGAAGATGGGCGTGAGATCTCGGATGCCTTCTATTCGGTCGGCGGTGGTGCCATCGAGCGCGAGGGTGAGCCGATCGGCGTCGCGAATATCCGCGAGCCGCTGCCCTTCCGATCCGGGGCCGAACTGCTGCAGGTGGCCGATTCAGCCGGGCTGACCCTAGGAGAGGTTGTCCGGAAGAACGAAGGGATCTGGCGCGATGTGGAGGAGAGCGACGCGTTCCTGGAACGTGTCCGCTTCGCCATGTTCGCTTGCATCGAGCGCGGCCTTTCGGCGGAGGGCACACTGCCGGGAGGGCTCGGGGTCAAGCGCCGCGCCGGCGCGCTGCATCGCTCGCTGACCGCGCGCGGCCCGCGCTCTGATCCGTCATCGGTGTTCGACTGGGTCAGCCTGTGGGCGCTGGCCGTCAATGAGGAGAACGCCGCCGGCAGCCGGGTGGTGACCGCGCCGACCAACGGCGCCGCCGGGGTGATTCCGGCCGTGCTGCGCTACTACGAGACCTTCGTGCATACGGCCTCCCGGCAAGGCTCGCTCCGGTTTCTCTACACCGCCTCCGCTATCGGCTTCCTGTACAAGCGCCGCGCCTCGATCTCGGCCGCCGAAATGGGATGCCAGGGCGAGGTGGGGGTCGCCTGCTCGATGGCGGCCGCAGGACTGGCGGCCGCGCTGGGCGGCAGCAATGCGCAGGTGGAGAACGCGGCCGAAATCGGGATGGAGCATAATCTGGGGCTCACCTGCGATCCGATCGGAGGGCTGGTCCAGATTCCGTGCATCGAGCGCAACACCATGGGGGCGGTCAAGGCCATCAACGCCGCCTATCTCGCGCTCCACGGCGACGGCAGCCATGTGGTCAGCCTGGACGCGGTCATCGAGACGATGCGGCAGACCGGCCGCGACATGCACCGCAAGTACAAGGAGACAAGCCTCGGCGGCCTCGCCGTCAATGTGGTGGAGTGCTGACCTGATCGCCCCGGAGGCCGCGGCCGTCGGGCGCTCTCTGGACGCCGGCGCGCGGAGGGCTCCCATGGCCGGATCCGGCGTCAGGACGTCAGGGCTGCCACCTGAAAGCGCAGCCCCTCAGTCGCTTGCTGGAGCCATCTCTCCGGTCAGCAGAGTTCCACCAATTGGTCGTGCAGGGCGCGGGAGACCAGGATTCCATCCCTGAGACTCCGCCTCCGGGCCGCATGGCGGCGTGTGCCAGGAAGGCGTGCAGGCCTGTGCTGCTCCGCCAGCGATGTCAGCCACGCATCCGCGTCCTTCAGTCCGCCGTCGCCTCCGCCGAAATGGCCGGGGTTGATTGCGATCATCAGATAGCCACCGCGCAGAGGCCCCCCGTCATGCGTGTCGATGGCGAGGGCCTCGGCGCTCCTGAGGTCTCCGATCAGCGGGCCCGCCAGCAGCTCGACCATGAGGCCCAGCGCGGCGCCCTTGTGACCGCCGAACGGCATGATTGCTCCGCGCAGGGCCTCTTCCGGACTGGTGGTGGGTGCGCCCTGCCTGTCCACTGCCCATCCTGCCGGTATGCTTTCCCCGCTCTTCCGCCGAAGCTCGATTTCGCCCTTTGCGACGACACTGGAGGACAGATCGAACACGAAGGGCCTCCTGCCCTCGCCGCGCGGGAAGGCGAAGGCCAGGGGATTGGTCCCGAAGGCGGGGGCGAACCCGCCCGCCAGGGCGACGTTATGAGCCCCGATCGTACAGGACAGGGCCACCAGCCCGCCCTCGGCCAGCGGCTCGACATCCCCCCACAGGGCCGAGAAGTGGTAACAGTTGTTCAGGACGAGCGCCGCGATGCCGAACTGCCGGGCCTTGTCTTCCAGCAGCGGACGCCCGACCCGCAGGGGGTGAAGCGCGAAGCCGCCCCTGGCATCGATCCGCACGACGGCGCCGGCCGCCGACAGGATCTCCGGCTGGGCCTGAGGATCGACCTTCCCGGACCGGACGGCCTGCACACAGCCGAGGATGCGGTACAGGCCATGGGATCTCGCCTCATCGGCCTCCGCCAGTGCCACCACCTCCGCCATCGCATCCGCATGCTCGCGGCTGATCCCGCAGCGCAGCAGCGGCTGCTCCGCAAGCGCGCGGACCTGCTCAAACGAAAGCCGGATGCGATCCGTGTCCATGGCCATCGTGCCTCCCGAATTGCCTTTCACAAGATGCTCCGCCACCAGCGCCGCGTCAGCCAGAGCGCCAGCAGCCCTTCGATGGCCGAGAGCGCCACCGCGTAGTGCGCCCCGATCGCATCCGCCAGCAGGCCGAGATGCACGAACCCGACCGGCCCGACGCCGATGCAGACGGAAAGCAGGCCTAGCACGCGGCTCCGCATCTCCGGCGGCGTGGCGAGAAAGACCAGTGTGGTCTGCATGATGCTGAACCCCGAGCCGCCGAGCCCCGCCAGCACCAGCGCCGCGCCGGCGGGCAGGAAATGCGGGGACAGCGCGAACAGCACCATCATGGCGCAATAGGAGGCCACGCCGCTGACATAGAGGCGCCCGTAGCGGTCCGGCCGCGCGTACCAGGCGATGATGAGCGCCCCGAAGAAGGCGCCGACACCATCCATGCTGGCGAGAATGCCGACGCCCTGCGGCCCGAGCAGCAGCCGATCCGGCCCGACCACCGGGATCATGCTCGTCGTCGGCCAGGCGAAGATGTTGTAGATCAGGGTGATGATCATGATGCTGGTCAGGCGCCGGTCCTCCAGCACCAGCGCGATACCGGCGGCCACGCGGCTCAGCACGCTCTCCCCCGCCGGGGCCTGCGCATCGTTGCGGTAGGTCAGGCGGAGTGTCGCGCCGATCGCCACGAGATAGAACAGGGCGCTGAGCAGGAAGGCGCCCTCGATGCCCGTCGTTGCCAGCAGCAGCCCGCCCAGCGTCGGGCCGAGCATGCGGCTGGCATTGTTGGTCCCGACATCCACCGACATGGCGGTGCTCATCCGCTCGGCGCCGACCACCTGCCCGAGCATCATGCGGCGGACCGGATTGTCGGCCGCCCAGCTGACACCGTTGATGAGGCTGGCCACCGCCAGGTGCCAGATCTGCAGCGCATCCGCCAGGGCCAGCAGGCCCAGTGTCAGCGAGGTGACGAAGGAGCCGATCACGATCAGCAGCAGGGCGGTCCGTCGCTCCATCCGCTCCGCCCAGGCGCCGAGGAAGGCGCCGAGCACCGCCATGGGCACCAGGCGCAGCAGCATCATGGTCGCGACGAGAAGCGCCGACCCCTGCTCTTGGTAGACGAAAACGCCGACGGCGATGGTCTCGATCCAGCGTACGCCGAAGATCACGAGCCCGACTACCCAGAGGCGGCGGAAATCCGGCTCGGCGAATGCGGCATACAGCGGCACGCCACGCGGCTGCGTGGCTCCGACATCTGGCACCTTGGCGTCCCTTCCCTTGGCTTCGTTCTGGTGGCCTCACAGGATGTTTTATTTTGCCGGCCGCGGCGACAGGGAACCTGCCCCCGAGGAGCCACAGGGAAGGATATCGGGCCCCGGCAGCCTCCACGACCACACCGCCCCGCTTACCGTGTCCGGCCGGGGCGGGTGGTGCCTTCGACGGAATTGTCCGTGCCGCGCCCGGTCGAGATTCTCTCATCGGCACCCTCGAAGAGCTTCCGCACGAGGCGAAGCAGCCGCCGCGCATCCGCCGCCTTCACACCAGGGAGGAACGGATCGCTCACCGCCGACGAGAAGGAGCCGAGGTGGCGGTGCAGCAGGCGCTCCATCGTGGCGGGCACGCGCTCCTCGAGCGGCAGCGCGCGCAGGGCGGCGAGCGCGGCCTCGGCGGCGCCGGGCGGAACGCGGCTGGAGGCCACCGCCTCGTCCAGACGGCAGAGGACATCCACGACGGGTATGGTGAGTGGCCGGAGGTCGTGCGCCGCGTACAGAAGGGCAAGATCCTCGGCCCTGGCGCGGCCACGACGGAGCAGCCGGACCACCCGACCGACGCCTTTGATGCTGCCAGGAATGGACGGGTCCACCGCGAGCAGGGCGCCCACGCTCGCCGCGCCGAACAGGTGGAGGCCGCGCTCTGCGGCGCGACGTACCTCCTCGGGCTGCGGGCGCATCTCCGGCTCCAAGACGCCGTCCACCACCGCGACCACCGCCGGTCCGGCAACAGCGTCGAGGTCCCCCCGGCAGAGCGGCGGACGGTAATCGGCGGCGAGCAGGCGCTGCGCCTCTGGGAGCGGCAGGCTCGGGCCGAGAAACACGATAACGGAGTCCGCGGGAATAGGCGCCTTGCCCCTCCGGGCACTACAAGGCATGGGCGGTGCCCACGACGGAGCGGCCGAAGATCTCGTCCACGAGACGTGCCAGGGTCCGGAACAGGGCGTCGAGCAACGCATCCAGGTCCGGCCGCTCGGCCACGGCCAGCGCCCGCCAGGGCAGCGGCCGCATGGCTTCCGCAATGCGCGGGCTCAGCGCGACACCGACCATGCCCCGGCATGCCGCCTCCAGCCCCTCCTGGCGGAGCAGGCCATGGAAGGCGGCGGCCGCACGCATCGACAGGAAAGGCGCCACCTGGATCGCGCCGCATGCGAGGGCATCACGGGCGCGCGGCGTGAGGTGCGCGGCGGGCCGCGCCGCATAGACCACCGTCCGCTCCACCGCGAAGCCCGCCGGCGCCAGGGCGGTGGCAAGGTCGCAGGCCACTGTCTCGCCGCTCAGATAAGCCAGGGGCCCGCGCTGCGGATCGAGCCGGGCCCGAACCAGCCGCAGCAGGTCCGCGGCATTGCTGCCCGGCGCGGCCTCAATCCCTGTCAGGCCGGCCCTGCGCAGCGGGCGCGCCGTGGCAGCGCCGACAGCGAGGACGGGCGGCAGCCCGGCCGGACCGCCGGTCGCCCCGGCAAGAGCCGCCCGCAGCAGCGCCTCGGCGGCATTGGGCGAGGTGAGCAGGATCGCCTGCTTTCCCTGCAGGGCCGCGGCCACATTCCAGGCCAGAGGCGAGATCTCCAGCATCGGCTCGATTAGGCAGCCGATGCCACGCGCCCGCAGCCGCGCCGCGAGCCGTCCCGCCTGGTGGCGCGGCCGCGTGATGAGGGCACGCAGGCCGAAGGGCGCGCCCGGCCGGAGCCCGGTCACGCAACGGCCGCGGCGGTACCGGCTCCGCCCGCCTCGCGCGACGGCGCCTCGACGCGCAGCACGGTGAGCCGCCTGATCCGGCCATCCTGGGTGGGCCAGTCGATCGACTGCCCCTGCGACAGCCCCATCAGCCCAGCCCCCACCAGGGACAGCACGGAGATGCGCCCCGCGGCGATATCCGCCTCGCCCGGGAGCACCACCTGAACCCGTCGCGTCTCGCTGGTCGTCGCGTCGTGAAACTCGACGATGGATCCCAAGGTGACGACGCCGGCGGGCATCTGCCCGGCGGGCACCACCTCGGCGCGGTCGGCCTCCTCCATCAGCAGGTTCGCGACCAGCGGACTGCGTCGCGCCGCAACCTCCGCCAGTGCCATCAGCCGGGCATAGTCCTCGGCCGTCATCAGCAATTGCGGGCGCAGGGTGCCTCTGTCGGTCTCTTCACTCATGAGCTTTCTCCATGCTTGTCCCGAGCCCTCGCCCAGGGCGGTGAGCGCACCGCGAGGATGCGCAGGATAGTGCACCGCCCGTCACGCTCCACCGCCTTGACCGATTGCCTGGCGGCGGCGCCGAGCAGCGCAGCGCCAGCCGGTGTTGCAACGGACAGCGTGGATCCGTCCTGCCCATCATCTCCCGGCACCGCCAGAATCTGCTCTTCCGGCACGCCATCCTCGGCCACGAAGGTCACCCGGGCACCCAGCGTCACGATCGAGGGCGGCACGGCGCCGGGGGACATCACACGGCAACGCCCGAGCGTCTCGACGAGCGCCTGATGGACCGGGTCGCCCGAATCGCGCCAAAGGCGGGCCAGCGCCTTCAGCCGGGAATAGTCGCGGGAGGTCAGCACCGGCACGGCATCGGGGTCCGGCTCGGGTATGGCGCCGGCAATGCTGTCCGGCAGAGAGGAGATCACGGGGCTCCGAAAGCGATCCTGCGGAAGGAACCTGGGCACGGCGGGCTTCATCCTTGCGAACCATTGCAATGCACCCCAGCCCGGCGGCGAGGGCCATCACGCGGTCTGTCGTCTCAGGAAGAGGTCATCCCCGGGCCCGGCGGGCTCAGGCGCACCGCCGCTGGCCCGGGGCTACAGGCCTGCGGTCAGGCTTCCTCCATGCGCCAGGCAGCGCCGGAAGGTTCCACTGACCCACGGCACCTGACGGCCTGCGAGTGAAACCCTATCGCGAGCAAAGCTGCCCAGAGGGAAGGCTCCCGGCCCTCTGAATGAGGCCCGCGCTGGCTTCGGCAACTCCGACGGCAATGCGAGAAAAGCTCCCCATTCAATGGATTGTCGAACTGAAGGTTCCAGCGCGGGATCCGGGGCGCGGCGATGCCCGCGAGCACGGATGGCCCGAGTATCACGCGGGCGGACGAACTTGCCTCCTGCATGGCGCCGCCGCTGCCATTCCTTCATCATGGTGCCGTGCTTCCCTCCAAAACGCGCCCACAGAACCCGCCTAGGCTCGCACCGGCCCTGCCCCCTCCGCCGTCGTGCAGCCATCGCACATCGGAAGAATGCCGGGTCGGAACTGCCGTCATGCCGCCGATGGCGGTGGATCGTCGTCCTGTCCAGGCCAGCGCGCATTCCTTCGTTGCCGCAGCATTGATGGCACCGTTCCCCTGCCGGCCACAGAGTTCGTGCCGTGGTGGCGCCGGTCATTTTCCGGCTGGGCTATCACGGAGAGTATGTCGATGCGCTCCATGCCGCCGCGAAGCCGAACAGCCTTCGTCGCTGTTCCTGCCCGCAGGCCGAGCAGGGCAGCACCGCGCGGTGTCGTAACCGGCAGGGACCAGGCCGAGACGCTGTGCGCATCCGGATGGGTCAGAACCCGCGCCTCAGCAGCCTCTCCGTCGATGCTGAATACGACCCGGGCGCCCAAGGTGACGACGTCGGTCGGCACATCCTCCGGAGGCACAATCCTGCCGCGTTCCAGCTTCTCCATGAGTATCCGTGCGGTGAGATCACCGGCCCGCATCCGCAGGCAGACGATCTCGTCGAGCACGAAGTGGTCTCGCGTTGTGATGATGATGTCCCCGCTGCCGTCAGCCTCAGGAGAGGGACCTGATGCCAACGGCCCACCAGTGAGAAGCCTGAACGGAAAGCGCCGGGAAGCCGGGCCGGTTTTCCCGCAGTCCGGGCAAGCGTCATGCGCTGCGTGGAGCGCAGCGCCGCAGGATGGGCAAGCGATGTTGGAATGCGGCACAGATCTGTCCTCCAAGACATGGTGAGCGCATCCCGCACAGGAGCGGGAGGCGGCTTTCTTCCGCTGTCGAAGGAGCCCCCGGGTCGGGAGTTGACGTATGCCGTCAGCCCACCCGGGGCTAGGAGCCTGGGAGCAGGCTTCCGGCGTGGGCGAGGCGGCGTCGATCTGTTGAGGACTGCCACATCATCATGCGGTAACTCTCACCCGTTCTCGTAAAAATATCAACCTTTAAAGAACCGGCGCGCCGCCTCCCCGGAGAGGAGCGGCATCTGCACGGTCGCCCCGCAGGGGGATGATCCAGGGCGCGTTCAGGACGGAGAGCGAGCCGGTGGCTGGGACAGCCGACCGGGAGCATCAGCCCTCATCGGGCCGCCTCAGCCGTGAACCCCAGCACCACACCGCCTCTCCGGCCGGCCTGCCCTGTCCTGCCGATACCGACCCCTCCCCGGAAGCTTCGCAATGGAATTCTCAATGCAGCCTCGGGGCCGCGATGCACGCTCCTTGACGTCGCGCAACGGAAATCATTAGCCTCAGCTACGCAGCTTGTAACGGCGTTCCACAATGCGGGACGGAAGGAAACTTCGTTTCTGCCGCTCCCTGCACCACAAAAAACGCTGGCGTCTGCTCATGGTCTGCAAAGGGAGGAAACACGTCATGCCCACGCGACGCTTCGTGCTGGCGGCTTCGGCCGCAGGCGCCTTGGCCGGCCCCTTCAGCCGGGAGGGGCGGGCGCAGACACCGGCGAATATCGTGGTCACGGCAGACCGCATCGACGATGCTGTCAGCTTCGATCCCGCCGAGGCCTATGAATACACCACGGGGGAAATCGCCGCGAACTGCTACCAGCGCCTCGTACGGCCCGCGGCCGAGGACGCGAGCCAGCTGGTCGGCGACCTCGCCAGGACGTGGGACGTCTCTCCCGACGGGCATATTTTCACCTTCCACCTGAAGCAAGACCAGCGCTTCGCCAGCGGAAACCCTGTCACGGCCGAGGATGTCGTATTCTCGCTGCGGCGTGTCGTCACGCTCGGCAAGTCGCCATCCTTCATCCTGACACAGCTCGGCCTCGCCCCGGACAATGTGGAAAAGCGCATCCGTGCGACGGACGCCCGGACCGTGGTGATCGAATGCAGCGAAGCGGTGGCGCCCACTTTCTTCCTTTATTCCATCTCCGCCGGCATCGGCGGAGTGGTCGAGAAATCCGTGGCCCTCGCCCATGCCCAGGGTGAGGATCTGGGGAACGCCTGGCTGAAACAGAACACGGCCGGGTCCGGCCCATTCACCATGCGTGTCTGGAAGCCCAGCGACAATATCATGCTGGAGGCCAATCCCCATGCCACCGAACCGGTCCGTATTCGCCGTGTCGCCATCCGCCACATGCCGGAGCCTTCCACGCGGCTCCTATCCCTGCGGCAGGGAGACGCCGATATCGCCCGCCGCCTTGGCGCGGAGGAACTGAACCAGGCCGAGGCCGATCAGAAGCTGCGGATCTCTTCAAGCCCGAAGGCCAGCCTTCTCTATCTCGGCCTTTCTGGCCGGCATCCGGCCCTATCGCGGCCCGAGGTGCGTCAGGCGATCAAATGGGCGATCGACTACGACGGCATCCAACGGAATCTCGTCCCCCGCAACTACGTCGTCCATCAGTCCCACCAACCGACCGGCTTTCCCGGGGCGCTCGACGACAAGCCCTTCTCCCGCCAGATGGACAAGGCCCGGGCGCTGATGAAGCAGGGCGGCTTCGCAGAGGGCTTCGAGGCAGCCTTCGACTATACCGCCTCCAATCCGTTCAACGACATCGCGCAGGCCATTCAGGCCAACCTGGCGGATCTTGGCATCCGGTTGCGCATGACACCCAGCGAGGGGCGGCAGATGCTCACCCGCTACCGGGGGCGTCAGACCGACATCGTGTTGACGCGATGGGGCTCGGACTTCCTGGATCCTCACAACAATGCGGATTTCATGCTGTTCAACGCGGACAATACGGAAGCCAGCCGCTCCCGCAACGCCGCGTGGCGCAACAGCTTCCAGGATGCCGAGGTGAACCAGAAGGTCCTTGCCGCGCGTAGCGAGCGGGACACCGCAAAACGGCTGGCGATGTACCACGAGCTGCAGCGCCTCGATCAGCAGCGCGGACCGAATGTCTGGCTCTTGCAAGAGGTGGAGCCGGTCGCCGCCAATATCCGGACCACTGGCCTGAAGATCGGCCTTCTCTTTGACGGCACCAGCTACCGCGACCTGCAAAAAACCTGATCCACAACATGGCCCGCGGCAGAAGCCCTGCCGTGGGCCATGGCATCATGGCGCCCTATAGTCTCTCCAGCGCCCAAAGGCGCAGAAGGATTGGGCTACCACTGGGCCAATGCGGCGTGGGCCCGCATGCGCTCCGCTCGGGGAGACCCGCATAATTCACACAGGCAGATTGGCACCCCCAGCACCACCGTATCCTGCCGGCAAGTGACAGGACGGAGTCTGCTCGCTCCCCTCCTCCTGCGGGCCGGCCGCCAGCCAGGAGCGGCCGGGAATCGAATCCAGCAGGGCCCGCGTGTATTCGTGCTGCGGTCTGTTGAAGACCTCGCATGTCGGGCCGAGCTCGACGAGGGCGCCACGGCGCATCACGGCGATACGGTCGCAGATCCGGCTTGCCACCCGCAGGTCATGGGTGATGAAGAGCATCGAGAGATTGAGGCGCCGCCGCAGATCCGCCAGCAGCTCGAGCACCTGCGCCTGGATCGAGACGTCGAGCGCGGAAACCGGCTCATCCGCCACCACCAGCTCCGGATCCAGGGCCAGGGCACGGGCGATCGCGATACGCTGCCGTTGCCCGCCCGAGAACTCATGGGGAAAGCGGTCATAGGCGGTGGCATCAAGGCCAACCAGGCCCAGCAACTGCCTGGCCCGTTCGATCGCCTGTGCCGGCTTCACGCCATGGCGGATCGGCGTCTCCGTCAGAATTCGCCCGACCCGGTGGCGCGGATTGAGCGAGGCGAATGGATCCTGGAACACCATCTGGATGGATCTGCGCAGGGCCAGCAGCGCCGCCCCTCGCGCGGCACCGATATCCTGCCCCCGGAAAACCAGCTGCCCGCCATCCGCCTGCGCCAACCGCACCACGAGCTGGCCGAGAGTTGTCTTGCCGGACCCGCTTTCGCCGACCAGACCCACCGTCTCGCCTTTATGGATCGTCAGCGTGACATCATCGACCGCGCGGACCTCCCGCTTCCTCAAACCCAGAAAGCCGGAGGTGCTCCGATAAGTCTTGCGCAAACCTCTGATTTCCAGCAGGGGCTCCTCTCCACCCGCCGCCGTGCCGACCTGTGTGCCGGTGCCTCCGCCCTCCAACTGACGGACAGCAGCGATGAGGTGGCGGGAATAGGAATGCTGTGGAGCATTCAGAACTTCGGGCGCGGATCCGTATTCCACCAGGCGCCCCTTCTGCATGACCGCGACCTTGTCGGCAATGTCGGCGACAACGCCGAAGTCATGCGTGATGAACATGACCGCAAGGCGACGGCGCAACTGGATCTCGCGGATCAATCTCAGGATCTGGCGCTGCGTGGTAACATCGAGTGCCGTGGTGGGTTCATCCGCGATCAGCAATTCAGGCTCCAGCGCCAGCGCCGCCGCGATCATCACGCGCTGTCGCTGGCCGCCGGAAAGCCGGAAGGGGTAGGCATGCAGCAGCGAAGGCGGATCGGGAAGATGCATCGCCTCCAGCAATTCCAGGGCTCTCTCCCGCCGCGCAGACCGATCGGCGACCCCATGGGCAGCCAGCACCTCCTCGATCTGCTCTCCGACCGTCAGGAGCGGATTCAAGGCGGTCATGGGTTCCTGGAAGATCATCGACATGCGGCGCCCGCGCAGCTCGCGATACTCCTCTTCCGTCAACTGGCCCAGATCCTGGCCGGCGAACAGAATACGGCCGCCCGCCACGCGCAGCGCGGGAGCCGGCAACAGCCCCATGATCGCGTTGGCGATAACGGACTTCCCCGATCCCGACTCTCCGACAATGCAGAGCACCTCGCTGCGACTGAGGGAGAGCGATACATCCTCGACGGCGAAGGGGCGATCGGCCCCGGGTGGCAGGGCGACCCTGAGGCCCTCCACCTGCATCAACGGACCAGCGCTCATGCCCGGCCTCCATGCGAGAGGCGAGGATTCATGAGATCCGCCAACCCCTGGCCAAGCAGGTTGAGTGCCAGCACCGTGTAGAAGATGGCCAGGCCAGGAATGGCGCTGAGCCACCAGGCCTGCCGGATCATCGGCCTGCCGGCGCCGATCATGAAACCCCAGGTGATGTTGTTGCGGTCGCCCAGGCCGAGAAAGGACAAGGCCGATTCCAACAGAATGGCGCTGGCCACCATGAGGGAGGCCGTCACGATGATCGGGGTCAAGGCATTGGGCAGCACATGGCGCGTGACGATGTAATGGGTGGGATGGCCACCGACGACCGCGGCCTTCACGAAATCCCGTGAGCGCAGGCTGAGGAACTCCGCCCGCACGAGCCGTGCCACGGGTGGCCAGGAGACCACGGCGATCGCCAGGACGATCGTCCAGACCGAGGGAGCCAGGACGGCGACCAGAACCAATGCCAGCATGAAGGATGGGATGGTCTGGAAGAACTCCGTCAGCCGCATCAGCACATCATCCACCACACCGGCGAAATAGCCGGACACGGCGCCCACCGTGGTGCCGATCAGCACCGCGCAGGCGGTGGAGACGAGGCCCAGCAGCAGAGATATCCGCGCGCCGTGCACGACACCCGCTGCGACATCCCGCCCGAGCGAATCCGTGCCGAACAGGAAACCCTCCTCGAAGGGCGGAACGTCCGGCGGCCCCACCATGCTCCACGGGTCTTCCGGATAGAGGAGGGGCGCCGCCAAGGCGATCACGACCAGGACGACCAGCATTCCACCACCGGTGACCAGAGCCCAATGGCGGCGGCACCAGGAGAGCATGTCCCTCATCCTTTGACCTCGATGCGGGGATCGATCAGGCTGTAGACGAGGTCAGCGATCAGGTTGAACAGGATCACCATGGCGGATGTCACGGTGAAGACCGCCAGCAGCAGGTTGTAGTCGCGCTGCCCCAGGGCATCGAAGGCCAGGCGCCCGACCCCGGGCCAGGCGAAGACGGTCTCCGTCACCACGGCGCCGCCGACAAGCGCACCCGCCTGCAGGCTGGCCAGGGTGATCACCGGCAGCAGGGCGTTCTTCAGGATATGCCGGCGCCAGATGCGCGCTTCCCGGATGCCCTTGGCACGAGCCGTACGAACGAAATCGAGCTGCGAGACCTCCAGGACCGAGGCCCGGGTCATCCGGACATAGACCGCGACGTAGAACAGCCCGAGCGTCGTGGCGGGAAGCACCAGATGCCTGGCGATGTCGAATGCACGCCCGACTCCGGAGTAATTCCCGCCCACCGTTTCCATGCCATAGGCCGGCAGCCAGCCCAGTTGCACCGAGAACAGCAAAATTGCCATCAACCCGATCCAGAACAGGGGCATGGCGAAGAAAACCAATGCCGCAACGGTGATGACCATGTCCTGCCATCGTCCGACTCGGCGGGCCGCCAGCACGCCCAGCGTCACTCCCAGAACGATCGCCAGGGCAAAGGCCGTTAGCGAGAGCAGCAACGTCGCCGGCAGCCGTTCCGCGATCAGGTCCATGGCAGGGCGCTGGATGCGGTAGGATTCCCCGAAATCCAACGTCGCGGCGCGAGAGACATAGATGGCGAGCTGCTCGTAGAGCGGTTGGTCCAGCCCGTAGCGCGCGCGCAATTCCGCCATGAACTGCGGATCCACCACACCGGCTTCTCCCGCCAGCACAGTCGCCGGGTCACCGGGCGCGAGCCTCACCAGGAAGAAATTCAGCACGATGATGCCGAACATCACCAGGACCGCCTTGAACAGACGGCCAGCCAGAAACTCGAGATGCCGCATCAGGACATGCCCCTTCCCCGGCCCGGCTCAGCCTGCCAGCCACGTATCCGCGAAATTGTCATCCGTCCCCAGGCCCGTGGTGATGAGGTTATGGACCTTACCGCGGGAGAGGGTGGGAAATCCGACCTCATGCGTCCACAGGATCGGCACATCCTGCGTCAGGATCTTCTGCACCTCGGAGTAGAGGCGCTTCCGCACGGCCTGATCCTGGGTCCGCTCCGCCTGGGACAGCATCTCGGTGACCCGAGGGTTGTTGTACCCGCCGAGATTGGCCGCCGTCCCCACGGCCGGCACATCGGAGCGATAGACCTGGGTAAAATTCATCGCCGGATCGGGCGTCAGATAGACGAAATTCGAGAAGATATCGAAATCCCCGGCATTCACCCTCTGGACGAGAGTCGGCATGTCCACGGATACGATGTTCAGGCGCACACCGATGGCACCCAGCCGCTCCCGCAGGTAATCGCCGAGCCGCAGCCAAGTCTCGCCGTAAGGAAGCGGGTAGAAGCGGAGTTCCGCTCTCACCCCCCCTTTTCCAGGGCGCAGCCCCATCTCATCGAGCAGTGCCGTGGCAGCGCGGGGATTGTAGGGATAGCGGGTCCAGACCGACTGGTCGCAGTACGGCATGGATTGCGTCATCGGTCCGTCGGAGGGGCGGCCGAATCCGCTGAAGATCGTCCGGATGATGAAGTTCCGGTCGATCGCATGCGAAAGGGCACGACGGAAGCGCACGTCGTCCAGCGGCGGATTGCGGAGATTCAGGTTGAACCACGCCAAGGGGCACTGGTATTCCCAGCCCGCTTCCGTCACCTGCACGTTTTCCGCACGCATGAGGCGGCGGATCTCGAACCACTCCACGTCACCGCCCCGCAAGACATCCACCTGCCCCGTCTCGAAGGCGACGCTGCGGCCATTCGCATCGGGCACGATATGGAAGTAGATCTCGTCGAGATAGGGCCGCCCCGGCTGCCAGTAGTTCTCGTTGCGCACGAGATGGATGAAGGAGCCCCGGCGCCATTCCTTGAATTTGAACGGCCCCGTCCCGATCGGCCTTTCATTGGCGGGGTTGCGGTAGGGATCGGTCCCTTCATAGAGATGGCGCGGCACCATCGTCCCACCGCTCCGCTCGAACACCGTCAGCAATCCTGGAAAAGGGTGCTTCATGCGCAGCTCGACGGTGTGCTCATCCGGCGCGCTGACCCGCTCCACATTGGAGAAGGCGGCCCGGCTGCGGGAGAACACCTTCGGCAGGAATTCGGTGATGCTGTAGACGACATCGGCCGAGGTGAAGGGCCGGCCATCATGCCAGGTAACCCCCTGCCGCAGGCGGAAGACATAGGTCATGCCGTCCGGCGAGACTTCCCAGCTCTGTGCCAGCACCGGCCGCGGCTGCAGGTTGCGGTCGAAGGTCAGCAGGCCCTCGCTGATCTTGCTCCCGACATAAGCGCTGGGCCCAAGCCGATTGATGCCAATGAAGACCGCCGGAGGCTCCGGCTGCACGATGGCATTGAGCGTCCCGCCCTGGCGAGGCTCCTCCGCGCGCAGGCCGGGCACCGGTGAGAGTGCCAGGGCCGTGGAGAGGGCGCCGAACTGCCGTCTGCTGATCATGGTCGCCTTCTCCGCTTCAGCCTGCGCCGATCAGCCCTTTGCTCCTGGCATGTGCCAGCGCCTCGTCCAGGCCGTGCTGCACGCCGTCGAACAGCTCGTCGATCTCGGATTCCGTGATGATCAGCGGCGGGCAGAAGGCGATCGCGTCCCGGATGCCACGTGCGATCACACCCTTCCGGAAAGCGCCGGCCGCCGCCATCGCGGGGATACCTTCTTCTGTCGCGAAAGGCTTCCTGGCAGCCTTGTCCTGCACGATCTCGATGGCGCCGATCAGGCCGATGCCACGTGCCTCACCGACCAGCGGATGCTCCGCCAGGGCGCGCAGCCGCGCCTGGAAGTGCGGCGCCGTCTTCTGCACCTGCCCCACGATATCCCGCTCCTCGTAGATCTTCAGCGTCTCCAGTGCCACGGCAGCAGCCACGGGATGTCCGGCATAGGTGAAGCCATGCGCGAAGGTGCCCTGCTTGCGGCTCTCGGCCAGCATCCCTTCGAAGATCGGTGCGCTCACCAGCGTCGCAGAGATCGGCATGTAGGAGGAGGACAGCTGCTTGGCGACGGTCATGATGTCGGGCTGGATCCCGAAGGTCTCGCAGCCGAACATCCTGCCGGTGCGGCCAAAGCCGCAGATCACCTCATCCGCGATGAACAGGATGTTGTGGCGGCGCAGGATCTGCTGGACTTTCTCGAAATAGCCCTCCGGCGGCACGATGACGCCACCCGACCCCATGACCGGCTCGGCGATGAACGCGCCGATGGTCTCGGGATCCTCCCGCAGGATCAGTTGCTCCAGATTGCCGGTGATGCGCTCCACAAAGGCCGCCTCGCTCTCGCCGGGTAGCCCGTAGAGATAATGACTGGGGCATTCGGCGCGCAGCACGCCACCCACCGGGAGGTCGAAATCCGCATGGTTGCCGGGCAGCCCTGTCAGGCTTCCGGAATAGACGGTGACGCCGTGATAGCCCCGGACCCGGGAAATGATCTTCTTCTTGCGAGGCTTGCCGATAGCGTTGTGGTAGTACCAGACCAGCTTGGCGGCCTGGTCATTCGCCTCGGACCCCGAATTGGCGAACAGCACCTTGTCGAGTCCCGCGGGCGCCATGGACAGCAGCTTCTCGGCCAGGTCGATCGCCGGCTCGTGCGACCGGTGCGCGAAGATCTGCGAGTAGGGCAGCGCCTCCAGCTGCCGGACGGCCGCCTGCACCAGCCGCTTCTCGCCGAAGCCGAGCGAGGTGGACCAGAGACCGGCCATCCCTTCCAGATACCGCTTGCCCGTGTCGTCATAGACATAGACGCCTTCGCCGCGGGTCATGACCACCGGGCCGGCCGTCATGTGCCGGTCCAGATTGGTATAGGGATGGATGAGCGTCGCAATATCGCGCGCCGCGGTGGAATTCGGAAGATGGTTCACGTCCACGAATCCTTCTGTGTCTTGGTTGCGACGCTCACGTCCCTACCCCGCCCGCGGGGCGAGGAAGCCGGACAGGAAACTGGTGATGTTGCGAGCCAGGTCATCGACGGCATAGCCACCTTCCTGCACGAGCAAGGTGGGGAGGCGCAGCGTGCCGATCCGCTCCCCGATGGCGGCGAAGCCCGGCGTGGAGACCGCCAGGAGCCGGGAGGAATCACCTTCGAAGGCATCCAGGCCAAGCGACACCACGAGCGCCGCCGGCGCGAATTCCCGGATGGAGGCGAGCCCCTGATCCAGGGCTTGCAGATAGCCAGCATCGCCCGTGCCGACCGGCAGAGGCAGGTTCAGCGTATGCCCCAGGCCGGCCCCTTCGCCGCGTTCCCCGGCGCGTCCGGCATAGAAGGGATAGGCCGCGTCCGGGTCCGCATGAACCGACACGAAATGCACGTCACCACGCGCATAGAAGATGTCCTGCGTGCCGTTGCCATGATGGACATCCACGTCGAGCACAGCGACCCGCCCCATGGAGACCGCGAGATGATGCGCCGCGATGGCCGCATTGTTCAGGTAGCAATAGCCGCCGGCGAGGTCCGCATAGGCATGGTGCCCCGGCGGGCGGCAGATCGCGTAGGCTTCCTTCGCCCCCTCGCGCAGCGTCTCCGCCGCTTCCAGGGCGCAGTCCGCGGCCCCCGACACCGCTTCCCAGGTCCCGGCCTCAATGCCGACCGAACCGCTGGCGAGATACCATCCCGCCTGCCCCCGGACGCTGAGGGGGCGGGAGGCCACCCGGCGGAGCGCGGCCGTCACCGGCGTGACCAGGCCGTCACCGCCCTCGCTGTCCTGCCAGCGCCCGAAGGCGGTCTCCAGGAAATCCAGGTAATCGTCGCTGTGCACGCCACGCAGCGGCGCACGGCCGAAGCTGCGGGGCGCGCGCACGGGGTGGTTCGCAGCCCGGACGGCCGCCAGCAGTTGCTCCGCGCGTTCCGGGATTTCGCGCGGCGCCGTCAGCACGCCGCGCAGGACATAAGGGCGCGGGATATGGAGGGCCTGCGCCTCGGAATAGGTGACCAGCATCGCTACGGCCTCTTTCCAGGCCCCACGCGGAAACGCCAAGCGACACGGCGTCTTGCCCTGCGGGGGGATGTGGCGGAGAGGATCATTGTCATCGCCCCCGGAACTTCGGCGCGCGCTTCTCCCGGAATGCCGCCACCCCTTCCTTGAAGTCCTCGGACTGGCGGACGGCGGAGATGCGCTGCATGTGAAGCGCCATCTGCTCGGACGGCCCCCTCGGCAGGATCTCCTCGTTAACGATCTGCTTCAGCGTGCCGAGCACCATCGGCGCGAAGCCGGCCAGCTCGCCGCCCCATTCGGTCGCCTTCGCCAGGGCCTGGCCCTCGGGCACGACCTCGTTCACCAGCCCGACGGAGGCGGCGCGCTCCGCCTCGATGGTGCGGCAGAGCAGCAGCATCTCCATGGCGACCTTGTGCGGAATGCGGGCGGCGAGCCCGGCGATCATCCCGCCCGTCAGGCCGATCTTGGCCTCCGGGTAATAGAACTTCGCGCCCGCGCCACAGACGGCGAGATCGCACATCATCGCCAGCACCAGCGCGCCGCCGATGCACCAGCCCTCGATCGCGGCGATCACCGGTTTCTGAGTGCGGAAGCCGACCGTCGGAATGGTGCGCCACAACTCGGGCGGCTCGGTCACATCGGCACCGAAGCTGAAGGCGCGCGTGCCGGTCGCGGTGATGACGGCCGCGCGCTGCTCCGAGCGGTCGAACTCCAGCATCGCCGCCTGCAGGGCCTCGGCCATCCCCTTGGTGATGGCATGGCCTTTCTCCGGCCGGTTCAGCGCCACGATGCGGACGGGCCCGTCGTCCCAGACCTTGACCTGATCCATTCCTAATCCACCTTGACTTGGGCCCGGCGCACCACGGCGCCGAAGGCCTCATGATCCGCCCGGATGCGCGCGCGCAGCACCTCACCCGTCTCGAAATGCGGCTCCAGGCCCATGCGGACCATGGTGTCCCTGACCTCGGGCGCGGCGACCGCCGCCTCGATCTCGCGCTTCAGCCGCGCCGCGATCGGCCCGGGCAATCCGGCCGGGCCGAGAAGGCCGAACCAGGACACGCCGCCCTCCGCCCCGTATCCGGTCTCGCGCAGGGTCGGCAGGTCGGGCAGCAACGGGTTGCGCCTCTCCCCGGTCACAGCGAGGCCCACCAGCCGCCCCTCCTGTACGGCCTGCACCGCCACCTGATCGAAGATCATCTGGATCCGCCCTGCCAGCAGGTCGGTCAGCGCCTGGGCGGAGCCACGGTAGGGGATGTGTTCGATCTCGATGCCAGCGACCTGCGCGAACCGCTCGCCACCGAGATGCGTGATGGTGCCATTGCCGGCGGAACCGAAGCGCAGCTCGCCCGGATGCGCGCGCGCATAGGCCACCAGCTCGGCCACGCTGCGGGCGGGAACGGAGGGATGGACGGCCAGCACGCCGTTCGACGCCGCCGTCATGGCAAGCAGCGTGAAGGAACGGAATGGATCGTAAGGCACCGCCATCACATGCGGCGTTATGGTCAGGATCGCGGTCGTCGTCGCGAGCAGCGTGTAGCCATCCGGCCGCGCCCGCGCCACGAGATCGGCGCCGAGCGTGGCACCGGCGCCGGGCCGGTTCTCCACCACCCAGGTCTGCCCCATCTGCGCGCCCAGGCGCTGTGCAACCAGCCGCGCCACGTTGTCGGAGGTGCCGCCGGGCGGAAAGGGCACGATGAGCGTGATCGGGTGATCGGGATAGCCGCCCTGCGCGGAGGCGCCATGGGCGGCGGCCAGCGTCGTGCCCAGCGTCGCCGCCACCAGGTCTCGGCGGGACAGTCGCCCGTGCATCATGGCAGGCGCTCCCTGCCCTCCACGGCCGTCGCGCCCAGCGTGGCGCGGCCGTCCACCGCGAGCGCGCCCTGCCCGGCCGCGCGCAGGATCAGCGGATTGATGTCGAGCTCGGCCAGCCGTGCCCCGAGGTCATGCGCCAGCCAGGAGAGGCGCACCAGCGCGTCCACCGCCGCCGGCACGTCGGCCGCGGGGCGTCCGCGCACCCCCGCGAGCACCGGCCAGAGCGCCAGCCGCCGCAACATCGCCTCGGCATCCTGCGCGGAGAGCGGCGCGGGTGCGAGCTGCACGTCCTTCAGCACCTCGACCAGCACGCCACCGAAGCCGACCAGAACCATCGGGCCGAAGTCGGGATCGCAGGTGGTGCCCAGGATCAGTTCGGCCTCACCGCCCTGCGCCATCTCCTGCACCAGCACGCCCTCGGCCCCGCCGGGCGCTGCGCGGTCGAGCCGGGCCTGAAGGTCGGCGAAGGCCTCCCGCACCGCTTCGGCGTCCTGCAGGCGGAGATGCACCAGACCCAGGTCGCTCTTGTGGACCACGGCGCGGCTGACGCCCTTGAGCACCACCGGGAAGCCGATGGCCTCCGCCGCCGCGACGGCCTCCCCGGCCGTGGTGACCAGCCGCTCACGGGTCACCGGGATGCCATAGGCCGCCATCAGCCGCTTGGCCTCCGGCTCGGTCAGCGGCCCCGCTGACAGTCCCTTGGGCAATCCCTCGGGCAAGGGGCCGGCACCGGCCGGACGCGCCGCGGGCGGCGCGGTGCCGCGGTCGCGGCCCGCGGCCTCCGCCTCCATCGCGCGCAGCACCTGCAGCACGTCGCCCGTCCGATCGAACCAGGGAAAATTCGCCGCGGCCATCGCCTTGCGGGCACCGTCGCCCACCTTGCCGGCCGTCATCGCGTAGAGGATGGGCTTGCCCCCTTCCCGCGCCAGCGCCGGCAGCAGCGCGGCGTAATCGGCCATGCGCGGCTGGGTGGTCATGGGGTAGAGGATGGCAGCGATGTCCGGATCAGCCATGAAGGCGCGGATGCACGCCTCCACCGCCGGAACCGTGCTGCCGGCCGTGAAGGAGCCGGTATCGAGCGGCAGGTGGGCATGCGAGGCCGGCATCCATTCTTCCATGACCGACCGCGTGGCTTCCGAGATCTCGGCCAGCCGCAGGCCCGCATCGGGAAGCTGGTCGGCGAGCACCGCCGTGCTCCCGCCGGAGGAGGCCACCACCGCAACGCCCTTTCCCGGCGCCGGAAGGGGTGGCATGCGCGCCATCGCATCCGCCGCCATGATCATCGCGGCGGGATCGCTCATCACCACGGCGCCCGCCGCGCGGCAGACGGCCTCGAAGGCCGCATAGGAGCCGGCGAGGCTGGCGGTGTGGGAACGGGCGGCGCGGGCCCCCGCCTCGCTGCGCCCCGCCTTCACGCAAAGCACCGGCTTGCCGGACGCCCGGGCGCGCCGCAGCAGCTCCATGAAGCGCCGCGGCGAGCGCAGCCCCTCGACATACAGGCAGATCACCTTCGTCGCGTCGTCCTCGATGAGATATTCGAGGAAGTCGCACAGCTCGAGGTCGGCCTGGTTGCCCACCGAGATGCAGCGGCTGAACCCGGCGCCGTAGTCATGGCCGAGCGAGACCAGCGTGCCCATCAGCGCGCCGCTCTGGCTCACCAGGCCGACATGCCCCGGCGGGAACCCCTCCGCTTCCAGCGCCAGGCTGGAGCTGAGCATGGCGTGGTCCACGGGATTGAAGATGCCGAGGCAGTTCGGCCCCAGCAGCCGCATGCCGGCGGCGCGGGCCGTCGCCAGCAGGCGGGCCTGCAGCGCCTCACCTTCCGGCCCGGCTTCCGCCAGCTTGCCGGTGATGACGATGCAGGCCCCCACGCCGGCAGCGGCGCATTCCTCGATCTGGGCCGCCAGATTGGCCGCCGGTACGGCGAGAATGGCCACGTCCACCGGGCCCGGCGCCGCACTGATGCTGGGATGGGCGGGAAGCTCCCGGATGGTGGCACGCTTCGGGTTGATCGGCAGCAGCCTGCCCGCATAGCCGTGCTTGATCAGGTAATGGATCACCCGCCCGCCGAACTTGCCGACATCGTCGGAGGCACCGATGACCGCGATGGATCCAGGGCTGACAATGCGGGCGACCGGGAGGCGTGCGGCCGGCCTTTCAACAGCATCATGCGGTGGCATGGTCGGTCCTGTCATTCGAATGTGAGATTGGCCCGGCGCTTGATCTCGCCGTAGCGCTCGATGCCGGCCGCGATGTCGTGCGACAGCTGTTCCGGCGTGCTGTGCTTCGGCAGGGTCCCGGCGCGCATCAAGCGCTCCCGGGCGGCAGGCGCGGCGAGGAAGTCGGCGACCGCCGCGTTCAGGCGATCGACGATCGCGGGCGGCAGACCGGCAGGCCCCAGCAGGAAGAATCCGCCCGCGCTGACGAAGCCGGGAAAGCCCGCCTCCTCCATCGTCGGAATCTCCGGCAGGCCCGGCCAGCGGCGCGCATTGGTGAAAGCCAGGATGCGGATGCGCCCCGCCTCGGCCTGCGGCATCACCAGCGGATCGAACATCAACTGCACCCGCCCTACCGCCAGGTCGTTCATGGCCAGGGAACTGCCGCGATAGGGCACATGGGTGATCTCGATACCGGCATCGACGCGCAGCAGCTCACCCAGGAAATGCCCCACCGAGCCGACGCCCGCGGTGCCGTAGTACACCTGCCCCGGATGCCGCCGCGCGTAGTCCACCAGCTCCTGCACGGAGCGGACGGGCAGGTCGGGGCTGACCCCCACGCCCGTGAAGGATTCCGCCACCGCCGAGATCGGCGTGAAGCTGCGCAGGGGATCGTAGGGCAGATGGGGCATCACATGCGGCAGCGCGCCATGCGTCCCGCCGGTGGCCTGCAGCAGCGTGTAGCCATCGGGCGCGGCGGTGGCGACGATCTCCGAGCCGAGCGCGCCACCCGCGCCACCGCGGTTATCGACCACCACCGGAACGCCCAGCGCCTGGCCAAGCCCCTCCGCGACGACACGGCCGATGGTGTCGCTCGTGCCGCCCGGCGGGAAGGGAATGACGAGCCGGATCGAGCGCGACGGATAGGCCTCCGCCGCGATGGCGGCCGGCGCCAGACAGAACCAGACGAGCAGTGCCGCGAGAAAGATCTTCGCCCCGCGCATGACGCTTCCTTGGTTGTTCTGTATTGCGATACGCCGTATCGGAATCTCGTAACGCTAGTGAGACGTCGAGCGCATTGTCAAGCGCCCCGGCCAGAGCGCCGGACAACACCATCGAAACTCTTGCTCTCTGTTCGATTCCTCGGATGCCGCTGCATGGCGGCAGCGGCGGCACTGAAAGCTTCAGCCCCATCTTGTTCCGGCGCGGGCAGGAATCCGCCTCGCGACCCCGGACGCGCAACGGGCTGCGCGCCGTTCACGATCTTTCGCGCGCCTCTCCTGCGGGGCAGCGTGGCGCAATGCTCCAGTCCGGCGCTTCGACGGCGGCCGGCAGGATCAGGCCGGCCCATTCCCCGGGGGCTGATCTCGGAGACGAGTCCGATTCGCGCGGCGGCAATGCTTTTCAGCACGCGGCCGCACGCGATCAGTCCCGAAGCCTGCCCCGAGCCAGCCGCTCTCCCTAGGATCTGGCGTGTTGCCAGAAGTTCGGCACCACACCGGAGGAATAGCCCGAGACAAACATCTTGGACGCCCCCGTCACCGGATCGAAGACATGGCGGCGGACGGCGCCGATATTCCCGCCATACAGGTGGATGCTGATGGAAGGCCGGTCATCGAGCGCGTTCGCGACCTCATGGATGTCACCGAGCCGGGGCGAGACGGCCTCGATGCATCCCGGGGTCAGCCGTTCCGGCGCACCGGCCCTCAGGGCTGGCTGGCCCTCGCTCCGCGTATAGGGGATGGAAATCTCGCTGCCGCGCAACATGCCGACCAGGCCCCACACCCCATGGTCATGCACCGGCGTGCGCTGGCCCGGCCCCCACACGAAGCTCACCAGCGAGAAGCGCTCAAGCGGATCGCAATGCAGCAGGTACTGGCTGTAGCGCGTGGCATCGGGTCGCGTGAACGGTTCCGGCAGCCAGTCATCCTTGGCGATGAGGTCTGCCAGCAACGGGCGGGCCCGCTCCAGCATCGCATCCTCCGCATCGCCATGCGCATTGGCCAGATGAGTCATGGCGACCACGAAGTCGTACAGCCGATCGGTCCGCAACATTGGTGACATGGCCTGATGCCTCCCGGGATTTTTCCTCTCCTGGATGGATCGGGTCTCATGGGCTGCCCGGCCTGTCAACAATACAACACAGTGTCCCAACATACAGAACGACGCCGCCACTCTGCCGACCCGGGGAGGGGGGACATCCATCATGGACGGGGAGCCTGGATTCGAAGGGCGCTGGCCTGCCACCTGAGCAATGCCAGCAAGGCATGCGCTTTCCTGGCCGTCTTCCGCCTTGCCATTCTCTGATGCAGGCGCGAGAGACAGTCGGAAATCCAGCGCCCCGCACCGAAGCTCGTTCCATTATACAGAACGATGTGTCATATTCCGGAAAATAGCGCGATCGCGCGCGTTCCCGGATAACCGGCCGCGCCCTTCCGATGCGGGTGACTGAATGGACAAGAGTCTCGTGAAAGGCCTGAACCTTCTGACGGTTCTCGCGCACAGCAAGGAGGCCCGAGGGGTCAGTGACCTGGCGCGGGAGGTCGGCCTGACGAAAAGCAACGTGCATCGCCTGCTGCAGACCATGACGGCACAGGGCTTCGTCCGTCACGACACCGAACGCGGCATCTACGAGCCCTCGCTGAAGCTCTGGGAACTCGGCAGGCTTGTGATGGCGCGGGTCGATGTCCGGCGCATTGCCGCCCCGCTGATGGCCGAGCTTTCAGCCCGCACGGGCGAAAGCGTCCACCTTTCCGTGCTCGATGGCGCGGAGGTCGTCTACATCGAAATCGCCGAAAGTTCCCACCCGGTCCGCGCCTACAGCCGCATCGGCCGCCACACCGCGGCACATTGCGTGGCCACGGGCAAGGCCCTGCTGGCCCATGCGCCGCCCTCCGTCGTGGCCGAGGCGGCCGAGATGGCCGCCCGCCTCGGTCCCCTCACGCCGCACACGATCATCGGTCAGGCCGCGCTCGAGGAGGAACTGACCCGCGTGCGCCGCCTCGGCTATGCCCTCAACCGGGGGGAGCGGAGCGAGGCGGTCCGTGGCGTTGCTGCGCCGATCTGGGGCTTCGACGGCCGGGCCATCGCCGCCGTCGGCATCGCCGGTCCGGCGGAACGCCTGAAGCCTGCCACGATGCGGCAGCTCGCGCCGGTCGTGATGGACACCGCCACCGAGATCACCAGGCGGGTCGGCGGGCTTCCCCCGGAGGACGCCAGCCCCTGATCGGCGAGGCCGTCTCATCCCGGGCTATGTCGGGGAATGCGGCGCCAGGAAGGACAACCGCCCGTGCCGGCCGGCACGGTGTCTAAGGCATTGCCGGCGATCACGACGACAGGACACGGTAGGCGGCGTCACACACATGCCTGCTGCAGCGAGCTGCCCCGGAGCGCGGCGGCAATGCGGCCCGGCATGCCTCACCCCGCTGGGCAGAGCGGTACCACCCTGACCTCAAATCTGGATCACACTCTGCCGCCAGAACTGTATTCACTTTCGGCATGGCCGGTGCTACCCCATGCCCTCATGGACGATGACGCGCCGCCCAGCCGGTTCTCGGACCGGGTCTACGAGCAGGTCAAGACCATGGCCTGTACCTACCGGCTCGCACCCGGCCGGCGGGTGAACGAGGTGGAACTGGCCCGCAAGCTCGGTGTCAGCCGCACGCCGCTGCGCGAGGCGCTCAGCCGCCTGGCCTCCGAAGGCTTCCTGACGGCCACCATGAACAAGGGATACCACGTCAAGGCGCTGGACCCCGCGGAGGTGCTGTCGCTCTACGAGTTCAGGGCCACCATCGAGGTCGGCAGCCTGGAACTGGCCTGCGAGCGCGCCTCCGATGCCGCGCTGGAAGATCTGGAGGCCTTTGCCCTCCGCAGCCGGGACGAGCCGGACGAGGACGCCCGCGCCCTCCGCCTCCTGACGCTGGACGAGCAGTTCCACGAGAGGATCGCTGCGCTATCAGGCAACGAGGAATTCCTCCGCGCGATCCGTTCCACGAATGACCGCATCCGCTTCGTCCGCTGGATCGACATGCAGAATCGCCGCGCCCGAACGCAGGGCGAGCACCTCGCCATTGTCGGCCATCTCCGCAACCGCGACCGGGCGGCAGCGGGCGCGCTCATGCGCGAGCACATCGCCCGGCGGCTCGATCAGATCACCGAGGTGATCCGCATCGGCTACGGGGAGATCTACACCGAGAACGCCCTGGCAGCGCATCTTCTGGGTGAACCCGCCTGATCCGTGGCCCCGAACAACACCGGAGAGATCCTCTTGCTTCCTGATCCCAGCAACCTGACGATCCTTTTCGCCCATCCGGCCTATCGGATGCAGCAGCGCTTCGAGACGCGCGGGACCGGCCTGCGCAGCTTCCAGGTCGCCTCGCGTGACGAGCTGGCCGCGCGGATTCCGGAAGCCGATGTGGTCGTCGTCTCTGGCCTCTGGAATAATGCGCTGATCGACAAGGCCGCGAAGCTGCGCTTCGTGCAGTCGATCAGCGCCGGCGTCGATCAGTACGACCAGGCCGCCCTGCGCGCCAAGGGGGTGCGCCTGGCCAGCGCGCAGGGCGTGAATGCCAATGCGGTCTCCGAGCATGCAATGGCGCTCATCCTGGCGATGGTCCGTCTGCTGCCGCAGGCGCGCGACAACCAGCTGAAGCACCACTGGCGCGGCATGATCGGCGAGATTGCCCAACGCGAGGACGAGTTGGGCGGCAAGCTGCTGCTGGTGGTCGGGCTGGGGCGCATCGGCGGCCGGCTGGCGCGTCTGGCCAAGGCCTTCGGCATGCGGGTCGTCGGCCTGCGTCGCGATCCTGCGGCTGGCGCCGAGGGGGCCGATGCGGTGCATACGATCGGCGAGCTGGCGCACTGGCTGCCGCAGGCGGATTTCGTCGCCCTGACCTGCCCCCTGACGCCGGAGACGCAGGGCCTGATCGATGCCCGGGCGCTGGGCCTGATGAAGCCGAGCGCGCGGCTGATCAACGTCGCCCGCGGCAAGGTGGTGGACGAGCCCGCGCTGATCACGGCGCTGCGTGAGGGGCGGATCGCCGGCGCCGCGCTGGACACCGTGGTCGAGGAGCCGCTCCCCGCCGCCTCTCCGCTCTGGGACCTGCCGAATGTCTTCGTCACCCCGCACAGCGCCGGCGAGACGCAGCGCTACGAGGACAATGTCCTGGACATCCTGATGGAAAACATCGCGCGCCTGCAGCGCGGCGAGACGCAGCTGAAGAACCAGATCGTCTAAGGGCGGCCTCCGCCGCCATCAACCCCGAGATGGCCGCGCGGGCGCAACCCGCCCGCGCCGGCCGCTCCTGAGGACCGCGACATGACCGAGATTGCCCGTCTTGACCAGAACGCCCGTCGCTCCCGCGCGGTGATCCATGGCGACACCGTCTACCTCGCGGGCCAGACGGCCGATGATCGCAGCGCCGACGCCGCCGGCCAGACGCGGCAGGTCCTCGCAAAGGTCGACGAGATGCTGGCGGCCGCCGGCACGGACAAGTCGAAGCTGCTGAACGTAACGATCTGGCTCGCCGACATGGCCGACTTCGCCGCCATGAACGAGGTCTACGACGCCTGGGTCGTCCCGGGCAGCACGCCCGCCCGCTGCTGCGGTGCGGTCACGCTGGCCCTGCCCGACATCCGCGTCGAGATCATGGCCGTCGCCGCGCGCTGAGGTCCCGATCATGAACACCGCCCCTCCCGCCTTCCGCCCCGCCCGCCGCATCGCGAGCATCGGCGTCTCGGAGATCCTCATGATCGGCGCCCGCGCGGCGCAGCTGAAACGGGAGGGGCGGCCGGTCATCGTGCTGGGCGCCGGCGAGCCCGATTTCGACACGCCGGACAATGTCAAGGACGCGGCGATCTCGGCCATCCGGGCGGGGGCCACCAAATACACCATCCTGGACGGCACCGTGGAGATGAAGGCGGCTATCGCGGCGAAGCTGCTGCGCGAGAACCGCCTCACCTACGAGCCCACGGAGATCACCGTAGGCGCCGGCGCGAAGCAGGTCATCCACAACGCCCTGATGGCGACGCTGGATGAGGGCGACGAGGTCGTCATCGCCGCCCCTTACTGGACCTCCTATGCCGATATGGTGACCATCGCCGGCGGGGTTCCGGTGCCCGTCGCCGGCCGGGAGGAGAATGGCTTCCGGCTGGACGCGGCGGACCTGGAGCGCGCCATAACCCCGCGCACCCGCTGGCTGATGCTGAACTCCCCCTCCAACCCAACGGGGGCCGCCTATTCGCCCGCGGACTACCGGCCGATCCTCGACGTGCTGCTGCGGCACGAGCAGGTCTGGCTGATGTCGGACGAGATCTACGAGCACCTCTGCTACGGCAACTTCTCCGCGGTCAGTCCGGTCGCCCTGGAGCCGCGCCTGCGGGAGCGCACGCTGATCGTCAACGGCGTCTCCAAGAGCTACGCCATGACGGGGTGGCGCATCGGCTATGGCGCCGGCCCCCGGTCGCTGATCGCCGCCATGGCGGTGGTGCAGAGCCAGAGCACCTCCAACCCCTCCTCCGTCTCCCAGGCCGCCGCCATCGAGGCCCTGAACGGCCCGCAGGAGGTCTTGGCGGAGCGCCGCGCCTCCTTCGAGCGGCGGCGCGACCTGGTGGTGGAGGCGCTGAACGCCATTCCCGGCCTCTCCTGCCGGCGCCCCGAGGGCGCCTTCTACACCTTCGCGAGCTGCGCGGGCGTAATCGGCCGCAGGACGCCGTCCGGCCAGGTGATCGGGACTGACGCGGATTTCTGCCGCTATCTACTGGAGGAGCACGACGTGGCCGTCGTCCCCGGCTCCATCTTCGGCCTCGCGCCCTATTTCCGCATTTCCTACGCGACGGCGGAGGCGGAGCTCCGCACCGCCATGACGCGGATCCGGCGCGCCGTGGAGGCCCTGTCGTGAGCGCCCGGACCGGCGTGACCGCCTGCCGCGCCGCAGGCGGAACCGCGATTCTGCATCGCTTCCCCGATCCGCGCGCGCTGCCGGCCGGGCGTGGCATGCCAGAGGGCACGCTGTGAGCCGCGCCGGGAACCGTCATGTCGTGGTGATCGGCGCGGGCATCGAGGGCGCGGCCAGTGCCGTCGAGCTGCTGCGCGCCGGCCATCGCGTGACGATCCTGGAACCCGGCGAACCGGGCGGGGAGCAGGCGGCGAGCTTCGGCAATGCCGGCTGGCTCTCCTCCCATTCCGTGCTGCCCCCCAGCGCCCCGGGCCTGTGGAAGAAGGTGCCGGGCTTCCTGGCCGATCCGCTCGGCCCCCTGGCGGTGCGCTGGCAGCATTTCCCGCGTGCCCTGCCCTGGCTGCTGCGCTATCTCGCCGCCGGTTCCAGCGAGGCGAAGCTGCTCCGGATCGCCCAGGCGCTGCGCCCGCTGCTGAAGGATTCGCCCGTCCTGCACGGCGCCCTGGCCCGCGAGGCCGGCGTGCCGCACCTGATCGAGCACAAGGGCCTGATGAACGCCTGGTACTCCCGCGCGGGATTCGAGGCCGAGGCGATGGGCTGGCGCATCCGGCGGCAGGTCGGCATCCGCTGGACCGAGGTCGAGGGCGAGGCGCTGCGCGCCATGGAGCCCGATCTCGACCCCGCCTACACCTTTGCCGTGCTGACGGAGGAGGCGGGCCGCTGCCTTTCGCCGGGCCGCTATGTCGCGGCGCTGGTGGCGCATGCGCAGCGCCAGGGCGCGGCGCTGCGCAAGGTGGCGGCCACCGGCCTGCGGCTGGAAGGGCGCGCGCTCCGGGGCGTGGCGCTCGCCGACGGCACGCTGCTGGACTGCGATGCCGCCGTGATCTGCTGCGGCATCCGTTCCGCCCCGCTCGCCGCCCAGGCAGGCGACAAGGTGCCGCTACAGACCGAGCGTGGCTACCACGTGATGCTGCGCGGCGCGAACCAGGGGCCGCGCCACTCCATCAGCCTCGGCGGGGCCAAGATGGTGGTGAACGCGATGGAGGACGGCCTGCGCGCCGCCGGCCAGGTGGAGATCGCCAGTGTCGAGGCCGCGCCGAACTGGAAGCGGGCCGAGATCCTGCGGGACCACCTCCTGCGCAGCTTTCCCGGCCTGCCCAACCCTTTCCCGGCCGATCACGTCACCACATGGCTGGGCCACCGGCCTAGCACCCCGGATGGCATGCCCTGCCTGGGCCGCGCCAGCGGATGCGCCGATGTGATCCACGCCTTCGGCCATGGCCATGTCGGCCTCGTCGCGGGCGCGCGCACCGGGCGGATCGTCGCCGAGCTCGTCTCCGGCGAGCCCCCAGAAATCCCGATCGAAGCCTTCTCCCCGGCCCGCTTCCGATAGGAACGGGCCGCAATCACAACCGCGGCCCAGGGCAGGACGATCACCCTTCCCTGAGATCCGCTGCATGAGGAACCTCCATGAAACGACGCCTTCTCTCCCTCCTGGCCGGCTGTGCGGGGCTGGCGCTGACCGGCCTCGGCACCCCCGCCCAGGCACAATCCGGCTCCCCCACCATCGATGCCATCAAGGGGCGGGACGCGCTGGTCTGCGGCACCTCCGCCGACCTGCCGGGCTTCGCCGTGCTCAACAACCGCGGCGAGTACAGCGGCCTCTACACGGATTTCTGCCGGGCGATCGCCGCCGCCGTATTGGGTGACGCCAAGAAGGTGCGCTTCGTCACCACGACCTATTCCAACCGCCTCACCGCCCTGCAAAGCGGCGAGATCGACATTCTCTCCTCCAACACCACCTGGACGCAGCCGCGCGAGGCGGCGCTGGGGCTGCTCTTCACCGGCGTGCTCTTCTACGACGGCCAGGGCTTCCTGGTTTCGAAGAAGCTCGGCGTGAAGTCGATCAAGGAGCTGGACGGCGCCAGCGTCTGCGTGCAGCCCGGCACGACCACGGAGAAGAACCTCGCCGACTTCTTCCGCGCCAACACCATGCGGCTGAATCCCGTGGTGATCGAAAGCGTGGAGGAGATCCGCAACGCCATGGTGGCGGGTCGGTGTGATGCCTTCACCGTCGGCACCTCCACCCTGGCCGCCTTCCGCGCCGGCCTGGGCGCGCGCGGCGAGGAATTCGAGGTCCTGCCCGAGCTGATCAGCAAGGAGCCGCTGGGCCCCGTGGTGCGCAAGGGCGACGACAAGTTCTTCGACCTGGTGCGCTGGACGCAAAATGCCATGACCCTGGCGGAGGAGTTCGGCATCACCAGCCGGAACCTGGAGCAGCACATGGACGATCCGCGCCCGGACGTGCAGCGCCTGCTCGGGTCTTCGGGCGACTACGGCAAGGACATGGGCGTCCCCCGCGACTGGGCGGCGAACATCATCCGCCAGGTCGGCAACTATGCCGAGGTGTGGGACCGCAACGTGGCGCCGATGGGCCTGCCGCGCGGCCGGAATCAGCTCTACACGCAGGGCGGCCTGCAATATGCTCCGCCGATCCGATGAGGCAGCCATGACCACGAGCCCGATCATGCCCTCCCGCCGCCGCGGCATCGCGAAGGGTGGCAAGGCACTCTATGGCGTTCCCCTGGGCATCCTCATGCTCGAGGCCCGCTTCCCCCGCATCTACGGGGACATGGGCAACGGCACGACCTGGCCCTTCCCCGTCCTCTACCGCGTCGTGCGCGGGGCGAGCCCGGAGAAGGTGGTGCTGAACGGCGCCAGCGGCCTGCTGGAGGATTTCCTGGTGGCCGCGCGCGACCTCGTCGCGCAGGGCGCCGAGGCGATCACCACCAATTGCGGCTTCCTCTCCCTCTTCCAGAAGGAGATCGCGGCCGATGTCGGCGTGCCCGTCGCCACCTCCAGCCTGATGCAGGTGCCCTGGGTGCAGGCCATGCTGCCGCCCGGCCAGCGCGTCGGCCTCGTCACCGTCTCCGGCTCCACCCTGACGCCGAAGCACCTGGAAGCCGCGGGCGTCCCCCTCGACATCCCCAGGGAAGGGACCGAGAGCGGCCGCGAGTTCTTCCGCGTCCTCATCAAGGCCGAGAAGGACGACATGGACGTCGATCTCGCCGAGCAGGACGTGGTCGAGGCCGCCCAGCGCCTCGTCACCCGCCATCCCGAGGTCGGCGCCATCGTGCTGGAATGCACGAACATGCCGCCCTATGCCGCCGCCGTGCAGCGCGCCACCGGCCGGCCCGTCTACGACATCTATTCGATGATCACCTACTTCCACGCTGGCCTCCGGCCACGGGATTTCGCCTAGCGGAGGAAGGCCCGCCTTCGGGGGCGGAGACTTTCTTCTTCAACGGAGCGGCCCGGGCAGCGCGACGATCCGCCCTGCCCAGCCCGCCTGCACCATATGGAGTTTCGGATGCCGCGCGCTGAGCCTTTCGCGCGCGGAAGCCTCAGCGACCGGTGATCCGCCACGAGCGGTGACCGGCCACCACTCAAGGATTGATGAGCGGGAGCGCAGCCAGGACCGGCGTCACCCCCAGCGCCAGGGCGAGGCGCGGGGCATAGGTCAGCAGCAGGGCGAGCGGCAGGGCCGTGGCCGTCAGCACGCCCAGCCAGAGCACCACCCCCGCCCCCCATCCCATGGCCTGGACGGCGGCCTGAGACGAGGCCGCCAGCAGCAGCCAGCCGCCCCAGAAACACAAGCGCCGCCTGGGCGGCGGAATGCGTCGGGACCCCAGAAGCTGCTCATGGTGCCGCTCCATCGCCAGGCAGAGCCCGAGGAAGCCGGCATAGGCCAGCGCGAAGCCCAGCGGGATCACGGGGCGGTCTCCCTCGGATTGCCGGCCCCGGAGGGGGATCGGACCATCCTGCCCGGCGCCGCGACGCGCTGTCGCCCGACCTTCCAGGCCAGCAGGCCGAGCAGCGTCGCGCAGCCCAGCAGGCCGAGATCGAACCCGGCCCGCACGCCATCGCCCGCGGCCAGGCTGGTGCCCAGATGCCGGCCGGTGAGAAGGGCATCCAGCAGCGGCAGCAGGGCGAAGCCAGCCGCGCCGGCAGCGAACTGCTCCGCCCAGGAGCGCCGCCCGCGCCGCAGCAACGGGTGCGCCAGACAGGCTGCCCAGGCGATGAAGAAGACATGCACCTCCCATTCCGCGCGGGAGGCCATCGCCACCGGCAGCAGGCGGTTGGCCCAGAGGAAGGCCACCATCGCGACCGGCAGACCGGCGATGGCCGCGACGTTCAGATGCTCGACCAGGCGCGTCCCGAAACCGGGAGCCCCCTTCTGCGTGGCCTGCTGGCGCCGCTTCGCCGCCCAGAGCAGGCAGCCGGTGGCGACCATGGCCGTCCCGGCCAGGCCGGCGAGCACGAAGAGGCCGCGCAGCAACGGCCCGGCGAAGCGGCCGATATGCAGCCCATACATCACGCCCCAGCTTTCCGCCGCCGCGCCGCCCTCGCCGCGCGTGGCGAGAACCGCACCGGTGGTGCCGTCGAAGGTGATGCTCTGGGAAGTGTGGGAGATGCGCTCGTCGCCAGCGCGCACCAGCTGGATGGTGGCTGCGGCATCGCCCGGATTGGTCACGAAGATGCGGCCCGGCCTGCCGCCCTGCCATTCCCGGCGCGCCTCCTCCAGCAGCGGTTCGACCGCCGTGAGCGACGCCTTCTCGCCGCTGCGCGGGCGCGGCGGCGCGGTGCCGAAGACCTCCGCGTTGAAGGCCGCGCGCTGCCCCGGATAGGCCCGCTCGATGCCCCAGGGCATGGTGATCAGCATGAGCAGCACCAGCCCCGTATAGGTGATCATCAGGTGGTAGGGCAGCGCCAGCACGGCGCAGAGATTATGCGCGTCGAGCCAGGAACGCTGCCCCTTGCCGGGGCGGAAGGTGAAGAAGTCGGCGAAGATGCGCCGGTGCGTGATGACGCCGCTGATGATCGCGACCAGCATGAACATCGTGCAGATGCTGATGATCCACCGCCCCCAGAGCACACCCAGGTAATGCAGCTGGAAGTGGAAGCGGTAGAAGAACTCGCCGCCCCGCGTATCCCGCGCCGTCACGGGCTCACCGGTGGCGGGGTCGAGCACCACCTCACGGAAGCCCCGCCCGCCCGCCGAGGGGTCGCGCCAGAAGGCGCGGATCGCCGGCTCCCGCCGGTCCGGCAGGGTGATGAACCAGACGGGCGCCTCGGGCGCCATGGCCGCCATCGCCGCCAGCGCGACCTCGGCATCCTGCGGCGCGGGGGCGGAGACCGGCATCTCCGGCCGCATCCAGACGGAGATCTCGGGGCGCAGATAGGCCGCCGTGCCGGTCAGGAAGACGGCGTACAGAACCCAGCCGACCAGCAGGCCGGACCAGGTGTGCAGCCATGCCATGCTCTGGCGCAGGCCGTCCTTCATGCGGCCCTCCCCTCCAGCAGCCACAGCGCGAGGCCGAGCAGGAGACCGGGCAGCGCGAGGCCGAGCCAGACGCGCAGCACGCCCCGCGCGGCGAAGGCCCAGACGATGGTGCCGGCGTGGACGGCGAAGCTGGCCATGGTGGCGGTCAGCACCGCCTCGCTGCGCGGCATCGGCAGGGCGAGGGAGAACACCATGGCGAAGAGCGCCGCCAGGGCGTAGCCGCCCCCCACCCCGGCCAGCAGCCGGAGCAGGATGCCGCCGGCCCGCCGCGCGCCCGGCCCGGCGGAGAGCCGGGCGTGGCGGCCGGCCGCATCCATGAGCGCGCTCATGCGCGGCTCAGAACCGGTAGCGGAGGGAGCCGGTGACGGTGCGGCCATAACCGTACCAGCACCAGGCATAGCCGCTGCAGCTCGCGACATAGCGCGTGTCCGCGATGTTGTTGACGTTCACCGCGAGCTGCATGCCATCCAGGTCACGGGCGAACCGGCCGAGGTCATAGCGCAGGGCGGCATCGAACAGCGTGGCGGAATCCACCTTGAAGGTGTTGGCCGCGTCGCCCCAGGAGGAGCCGAGATAGCGCACGCCGCCGGCGATGCCGAGCCCGCCGAACCGGCCCGTGGGCGCGGTGTAGTCCAGCCAGACCGCGGCATTGTGGCGCGGGATGCCGGTCGGCACCTTGCCCTCCTGCGGCACCGTTCCACCGCTCGGGCGTCCCTGGATGGCGTAATCGATCGAGAAGGTGTTGTTGCTCTCGGTGTACTCCATGTCGAGGTAGGTATAGGCGGCCGTCAGGCTGAGGCCGCGCATCAGGCTTGCCTTGGCCTCGACCTCGAAGCCGCGCGTCCGCACCTCGCCCGACTGCGTGTTCCAGCTCGGATCGACCGGATCGATGCTCAGCACGTTCTGCCGCAGCAGGTCGAAGGCGGCCACCGCGATGGAGAGATTGGTGCCCGGCGGCTGGTACCGCACGCCCACCTCGTACTGCCGCCCGGTGGTCGGATCGAAGGGGTTGAGGTTGCGGTCGGTGCCGCTCTGCGGCTCGAAGCTCTCGCTGTAGCTCACATAGGGCGCGAGGCCGTTGTCGAAGAGGTAGACGGCGCCAGCGCGGCCGGTGAAGGCATGGTCGGTCTGGCGCGAGGTGCTGGTCAGCGCAAAGCTGCCGGGCCGGCGGTTCTCCGTCGTGCTGTCCGACCAATCGAGCCGGCCGCCCAGCAGCAGCACGAGTTGCCCGATCCGCAATTGGTCCTGCAGGTAGAGGCCGGTCTGGTTGGAGCGCTGGCTGCTGAAGCTCGAGAAACCCGGCCAGACGGCGCCCTGGTTGGCATAGACCGGCTTGAACAGGTTCTGGAGCGGGACGCCGTTGGACGTGCGCCCGTTATAGACGTTCGAGCCGGTATAGGTGTCGCTCAGCACGCGGTAGTAGTCGAGGCCGGCCAGCACGGTGTGCTGCACCGGTCCGGTGTCGAATTTGGCCTGCACCTGATTGTCGAGGGTGAAGACGTCGAAGTCCGCATCCGTGCCATAGACCGAGCGGATCAGGTTCTGCAGATCGTTGGTGACCGCCGAGCCGTAGAGGCTGCGGTACTCGCCCTGCGTGTGCATGTAACGGAAGTTCTGCCGAAGGGTGATAACCGAATTGAGCCTGTGCTCGACGAGGTAGCCGATCTGGTAGTGCTCACGGTCGCTGCGCTCGAAGTCCCAGTCGCCATCGTAGAAGCGCATGCCCACTCGGCCATGAGGCGAGGGGAGCACCGAGCCCCAGGCCGGCACGCCGCCATAGGACCCTGAATGCGGGTCGTGCTGGTAGTGGCCGAGCACGGTGATGGTGGTGTCGTTGGTCGGCCGCCAGGTCAGCGAGGGCGAGAAGAAGTAGCGCTCCTCGCGCACCTCATCGAGTTCACCCTGGCCCTCGGCATAGGAGCCGATGAAGCGGCCGAACCACTGGCCGTTCTCATCCAGCTTGCCGCCGTAGTCGCCGGCGATGCGCCAGCGCTCGCGCGTACCGGCCTGCAGCAGCACCTCGCGGATCCGCTCCTCGGTCGGCCGCTTGCTCACCGCGTTCACAATGCCGCCCGGCGGCGCGGTGCCGTAGAGCACGGAGGCGGGGCCGCGCAGCACCTCCACCCGCTCCAGGCGGTAGGCGTCGAGGCTCGGATTGGCGTCGCGGCCGCCGGCAAGCCGCATGCCGTCGAGATACTGGGTTGGCGAGTAGCCGCGGATGGTCATCTGGTCGAGGCGCACCGCGGCCGAGCCGCGCGTCTCGGTGACGACACCGGGCGTGTAGCGCAGGACCTGGTTCAGGTTCTGCGCGTCGCGCGCGCGGATCTCGTCGGCGGTGACGACGGAGATCGACTGCGGCGTCTCGATGATCGGCGTGTCGGTCTTGGTGCCGGACGCGCTGACGCCGGCGACGAAGCCGGCCACCGGGCTGTAGCCACGCTCCAGGCCCGCTTCGACATTGACTTCCGGCAGGAGCACGGCACCGGTCTGCACGTCGGGCGGAACGGCGGCGTCCTGCGCCCGCGCTGGTCCGTTGGGCGAGGCCAGTGCCGCCGCCGTCAGTGCGGCCAGCATCCTCGCGTGGCGCGCCGCGCGGGTGGGTCGTCGTCTCGACATTCGGGAGTATCCTGCCACTCAAATGCTACTGCGAGTCATTCGCATATTGCATTCCCGCAGGGTGCTCAAGCGCGCAGGTTACGGTTTGCAAAAAATTCTTGGATGACGGGCCGGTACAGGCCGCACTCGGATGGCGTCGCCCGGTACCGCCAGACCGGGCGCGGCGCCCCTCGCGCCGCCGCTTCAGAGCGCCTGGCGTGGTGCGCCTAGGAGCGCCTCGTCGCCATCGGGGAAACCGCTCTCCCGCAACATGGTCGCCACCTGCGCCGCCGGCTGCGGGTGGCCAAGCAGGTAGCCCTGCACCTCCGTGCAGCCTTGCGCGCGCGCCTGCTCCAGCTGCGCCGCCGTCTCGACGCCTTCCGCCGTGGTCACCATGCACAGGTCCCGGCCCAGGCCGGCGACCGCCCGCACGATGGCCAGCGCATTCCCGCCCGCCGCCATGTCGGCGACGAAGGACCGGTCGATCTTGATCTTGTCGAAGGGGAAGTGGTGCAGGCAGCTCAGCGAGGAATAGCCGGTGCCGAAATCGTCCAGCGCGACCCGCAGCCCCAGCGCGCGCAGCCCGTGCAGGGTGCCGAGCACCTCGGGGCTGACGCTCAGCAGGACGGATTCCGTGATCTCCAGCTCCAGTCTGGCCGCCGGCAGGCCGGACTCCGCCAGCGCCGCCCGGACCTGTCCGACCAGCCGCGGGTCCTGCAGCTGCGACGGCGAGAGATTGACGGCGACGCGGATGCCCTCGGGCCAGCCGGCGGCATCGCGGCAGGCCTGCCGCAAGACCCAGGCGCCGAGCGGCGCGACCAGTCCGATCTCCTCGGCGACCGGGATGAACTCGCCCGGCAGCACCAGGCCACGGAGCGGATGATGCCAGCGGAGCAACGCCTCGAAGCCGCAAATGCGGCGGGACCGCAGATCGAACAACGGCTGGTAGTGCAGCTCGAACTCGCCGGCCTGCACGGCATGCCGAAGGTCCAGCTCGAACTGCTGGCGCCGGCGCAGCAGCTCGTCCATCAGCGGCGCATAGAAGCGGTGGGTCCCGCGCCCTTCCGCCTTGGCCTGGTAGAGGGCGAGGTCGGCCTGCTGCAGCATCCGGCTGGCGGTTCCGCCCTCAGCGGGCGCCAGCGCGATGCCGATGCTGGTGCCGCTGGCCACCGTGTGCCCGCCGAGCACATAGGGCAGGCTCAACGCCTCGGCGATCCGGCGGGATAGCATCTCCGCCTCCTCCGCGCCCGCGATCGCCGGCAGCAGGATGCTGAACTCGTCGCCGCCCAGCCGCGCCACCACGTCGCCGTCGCGGACGCAGCCGCGCAGCCGCCCCGCCACCGCCTGCAGCAGCCGGTCGCCCGCCGCATGGCCCAGCGTGTCGTTGATCGTCTTGAAGCGGTCGAGGTCAAGATAGAGCACGGCGCAGCGCGCGGCCGCGCCCGGCCGCCGCAGTGCCGCCTCGAGCTGCTCCTCAAAGAGGGCGCGGTTCGGCAGGCCGGTCAGCACATCGTGCTGCGCCAGATGCGCCATCCGCTCCTGGCGCTTCTGCTGCTCGGTCACGTCCTCATAGGTCGCGACCCAGCCGCCATCCGCCAACGGCTGGTGGGAGATGGCGATCACCCGTCCGTCGCCCAGCCTCTGCAGGAAGACGCCCGGCCTGCGGCGGTCGATGAAGGCCTTGCGGGCCTGCCAGAGGTCATCCACCGTCTGGCCGGGATAGTTGCCGGCCGCGATGCTGTGGGCCAGCACCTCGCGGAAATGGACCCCCGGCCGCAGCCGCTCGGCCGCCAGGCCATAGATATCGTGGAAGCGGCGATTGGTCAGCAGCAGGCGGTCCTGCGCGTCATACAGGCCAAGACCCTGCGTCATGCTCTGCAGCGCCACTTCCAGGTGGCGGTTGCTGGTCGCCAGGCTCGCTGCCACCGCCTCGCGCTCGATGGCGAGCGCGCAGAGATCCACGCTGGCGGCGACGATCTGCCGCTCCAGCGCGTCCGGCCCGCGCCGGGTACGGTAGTAGAAGGCGAAGGTGGCGACGATGCGGTCATCCGGCGTCCGGATCGGGGTCGACCAGCACGCCCGCAGCCCGGCGGCGAGCGGCAGCGCCCTGTAGGGTGCCCAGCGCGGGTCGGTCTCGATGTCATGGACCTCGACCGCATGGCCCAGATGCGCCGCAGCGCCGCAGGAGCCGACCATCGGCCCGATGGGAAGTCCGTCGATGGCCTGGCAATAGCGTTCCGGCAGGCTGGGGCCGGCCAGCGGGCGAAGCCGGCGCTCGGCGTCCACGCCCACCACCGAGCAGGAGATGGTGGGGACGATCTCCTCCACCTGGCGGCAGAGCAGGTCGGCCACCGCCGCGAAGGGCATGCCGGAGGCGATGGCGCGCAGGATCACGCATTGCAGGGAGAGCAGTGCCTCGTCCCGGCCCGGCAAGGGCGAGGGGCCACCCGTCACGCCCTCGCCGTGCCTGAGCATGCTTGCTGCCACCGTCACGCCTCGTCTCCTCCCGGAGTTGCTCGCAGCCACATCGCGGTGAAGCCTAGGACCGAGTCATTAACAGTTCATACCGGGACGCAGCCTGCCTGCCCCAGGGACCGGGCGGGATTCGCCATGGCCCTCAATCCGGCAGGTCAGACAGGAGGCGGCCCCCCCCACAGGCAGTTTAAGGATTGACGGGCGGCGCGCCATTCACAGCAACTCGCGCGAGAACATCGGGAGGGGCAATCCCGATTGCGACGGGCAAGCCGTCACCCATCGGCTTCTCCGCTGATCGCCATCAGTATTTCCGCCGTACTGCGCCGGGCCTGCCCTTCCCATATCCGCCCTGGCGACGGACAGACGCCGCCCTGCGAGAATGGGAGACGGCACCATGATCACCTTCCGTGCGCTCCTCGCCACCGGCGCCCTGTTGGGCTTTGCCGGCACGGCCCAGGCGCAAGATGCCTTCGCGGTCACTGGCATCGGCGAAAATTTCGCCGTCCGCTATGCGCCGGATTACCGCGGCAATGTCCTGGGTGGCGGCTCCACCAACCTGCGCGACGGCGGCGAGAGCCTGCAGATCCATTACCCGGATGTCCTGGCTCCACGCCCGAGCGCCGGCATTCCGGCCTTCGTCGGCGGCAAGGAAGGCGACATCCTCTACCGGCCGCTTCCGGTCGGCAGCACGACGATGGCGGCCGATCGGCGCTAGGCGAGGCAGCCTCTGGCCACCCGCTTCCCCGATCACCTGGAAAGGCCGGAGGAGACTCCCTCCTCCGGCCTTTTCGCATGCCGGCTCCTATGGGCATCCCAGCAATGCCATCCTTGTCAGAGGCTTGGCCCGGGGTGACAGCATCGCCGCGCGGCGCTGAAGTGCAGCGTGAGCGACACAGATGCATCCACACGAGCCCTTCCCAGACGCGGCTTTCATGAACGTGCCCATCGGCATCCCGCAACCCGACACGGACGGGCCGCTCCCGGCCGATGGCGTGGCGCATTACGGCCGAACAGGCTGACTTACGGCGCGCGGCTTCTTCTCCCCCGAGGAAGTGTCCGACATCTCGCGCGGGACGGACGAGCTGACCGCCAGCTTCCCGCCCGACGTCGAGCGGGTTCTCGGTCGGGCACAGGAAAGGCGGGCGAGGGTGAAGGCGAGGCACCGGCAACCGCGCCAGGAAACCCGACAAGGCACAGGGCCGAGGCTGCTCCGGGCGTCACTATTGCGACATGGCTATGGCCATTGGGCCGGCCGCCCCCATCTCCGGCCGGGAGCGGGCTGCGGGAGGCGGAAATGGCCAACCTGATCCTGGGCACCTCCGGTGCTGATGCCTTGCTGGCGGGCACGCCCGGGCCGGACGCCATCCTGGGATTCGATCAGAACGTTACGGCCGCGGCCGGCCAGCTTGCCGCCCTCGAGGCCAGCCGCGTTGCCTCCGGCCTTTCCAGCCCCGTCTTCGTCACGGCGCCGCCTCTCGAGCCCGACCGGCTGTTGATCGTCGAGCGGGCAGGTCGCGTTGTGGTGCTGGACCTTGCCAGCGGTGTCATCGCGCCCGAACCTTTCCTGGACCTCTCCGGCCAGGTCGCGACGGCGGGGGAGGAAGGGCTGCTGGGGCTCGCCTTCCACCCGGACTTCGCCAGCAATCGCCGCTTCTACGTGTATCTCTCGAACCCGGAGGGCGACAGCGAGGTCCGCGAATACCTCGCCCTCCCCGGCAATTCCGTCCTCCGTGCCGATCCAGGCAGCGCCCGGCTGGTACTGCGTGTGGATCAGCCGGCAGGCCTCTCCAACCACAAGGCCGGCTGGATCGGCTTCGGCCCGGACGGGCAGCTCCATGTTGCGCTGGGCGATGGCGGCGGCGGCGGTGATCCCCTCGGCAACGGCCAGAACCCCGCCACCCTGCTCGGCGCGATGCTGCGCCTGGACCTGGGGCGCGACGATTTTCCGGAAGATCCTGAGCGGAACTACGGCATTCCCTCCGATAACCCCTTCGCGGCGGCAGGCACAGGTGCGGCACCCGAGATCTGGGCCTATGGCCTCCGCAATCCCTGGCGCGATTCCTTCGACCGCGCGACGGGCGAGCTCTGGATCGGCGATGTCGGCCAGGGCCGCTGGGAGGAGGTCAACCTGGGCGTGGCCGGCGCCAATTTCGGCTGGAACCGCTTCGAGGGACCGGACCCTTTCACGCCCGGCGCCACGCCAGAGGGGCTGACCGCCCCCCTCTTTGCCTATGGCCACGAACTCGGTTCCGCCGTGACGGGCGGCTATGTGTACCGCGGGCCCGAGGACGTGTTGCAGGGCGCCTACCTCTTCGCCGATTCCGGCTCGGGCCGGGTCTGGGCCCTGGAACACAGCGCGTCACCTGTGGTCACCGAACTGACGGGCAAGCTGATCCCCGATGCCGGGGCCCTGAACAGCCCCGTCTCCTTTGGAGAGGATGCCGAAGGGCGGCTTTACGTGGTGGACTTCGACGGCGAGGTGTTCCGCCTGACGCCGCGCGGCACCCCGGGCACGCCCAGCGATGGAGCCGATCTCCTGGACGGCGGCGGCGGTGACGATCGCCTTTTTGCCGGAGCGGGTGCCGACCGGCTCATCGGGGGAGAGGGCGCCGACACGCTCTTCGGCATGGCGGGCGCCGACACGCTGGAGGGCGGCCCCGGTGCCGACCGGCTATGGGGCGGGGATGGTGACGACTGGCTGTCCGGCGGCCCTGGCGCCGACTGGATCCATGGGGGCACCGGTGCCGACACGGCAGCGTTCGGCGGTCTTCGCGACGATTACGCCATCGCCGCGGAAGGCGGCGTGCTCACGATCTCGGACCGTCGCCCGGACGGGGATGGGAGCGATCTGGTCTCCGCGGTCGAGATCTTCGCCTTCGCCGACCGCGCGGTGACGCTCGATGCCCTTTTGCTGAGGGACGGAGCCAGCCTGTTCGACGCAGCCTTCTATCTCGCCACGAACCCCGACATAGCTGCCGCCGGCGCGAATCCAGCCATTCACTATGCGACCTTCGGCTGGCGCGAGGGCCGTGACCCGAACGCCCTCTTCGACACTGGCGGCTATCTGGCGGCGAATCCGGACGTGGCGGCGGCGGGCGTCGATCCGCTGGAACACTATGCGACCTTCGGCTGGCGCGAGGGTCGCGACCCGAACGCCCTGTTCGACACCGATGGCTACCTGGCGGCCTACCCGGATGTCGCCGCGTCGGGCATGAACCCGCTGGAGCACTACATCCGCTTTGGCTGGCGTGAGGGCCGCGACCCTGGAGCAGGTTTCGGAACGACCGCCTACCTGTCCGCCTATCCCGATGTGATGCAGGCCGGCATGAACCCGCTCGAGCACTATCTGCGCTATGGTATCGACGAGGGTCGCCAGGCCTTCGGTGACGGCTTCTGAGCAAGTCAGGTCGGCGCCGCTTGATCCCCAGGCGCTTCACCGGATGTGCGAGATCATCCGTCTCCGCCTGGCCGGCATTGCGACGGTGCGCGAAGCCGCCGCCGAAGGGCGGGGGATTGCCGTCGGGCGCGAACCGGGCCACGCCCCACAGCGGATCGAGGCAGCCCTACGCGAGTTGCTGGCCAAGGTCGATGCGTTGTCGCCTGACCTGGCGCCCATTGAGGCCGATGGCCGGCAGTACCGCCCGGCGGACGATCGCGAGGCCGCCGGTGCCTTGGCCTACGCCACGCACCTCTGCTCCCCGGGACTGTACACCTAGGCCGGCCGGCCCGGCAGGTCGGGGAGCAGGGCGGCCCCCGGCCGCCTGCCCTGGCCCTAGCCTTCTGCGAGGCACCCGCCTCCGCTCCGCCGGAACGCGCGCTGGGGGCCGGCTTGAAAGCCGTGCCCACGCCTTGCATATCGCCTTCCGGATACCGCACCCGAGCCTGGAGAGCGACCGTGAGCGAAACCGTTGAGCGCCACGAATTCGGCGCTGAGGTCGGACGCCTGCTGGACCTTGTGGTCCATGCGCTCTACTCCGACCGTGAGATCTTTCTGCGCGAGCTGGTGGCGAATGCCGCCGATGCTGTGGATCGCCGGCGCTTCGAGGCGCTGACGCAACCGATCCCGCCCCTGCCCGCCGATGCCGCCGTCCGCATCATCCCCGACAAGCCCGGCCGCACGCTCACCATCTCCGATCCCGGCATCGGCATGGACAAGGAGGAGCTGGCGCGCAACCTCGGCACCATCGCCCGCTCCGGCACGCGCGCCTTCACGCAGGCGCTGGCCGAGAGCAAGGCGAGCGACCGCCCCAGCCTGATCGGCCAGTTCGGCGTCGGCTTCTACTCGGCCTTCATCGTCGCCGAGCGCGTCGCGGTGATCTCGCGCCGCGCCGGCAGCGATGCGGCCTGGCGCTGGGAATCCGAGGGCGAGGGGGCCTTCACCCTCGCCCCCGCCGAGCGCGAGGCGCCCGGCACCGACATCATCCTGCACCTGCGCGCCGATGCCGAGGAGTTCCTCGAACCCTTCCGGCTGCACGCCATCATCCGCAAATGGGCGGACCACATCACCGTCCCCATCACTATCGCGGAGGACGGCAAGGATGAGCCGGCGAACCAGGGCACCGCGCTCTGGCGCAAGCCGAAATCGGAGATCAGTGCGGAGAGTTACACCGAGTTCTACCGCCATCTCGGCCACTATTTCGATGAGCCCTGGTCCACGCTGCACTGGCGCGCCGAGGGCACGACGGAATTCACCGCCCTGCTCTTCATCCCCGGCATGAAGCCCTTCGAGGCCTTCGAGGGCGAGCGCAAGAGCCGCCTGCGCCTGCATGTCCGCCGCATGTTCATCACCGACGAGGCGGAGCTGCTGCCGCCCTGGCTGCGCTTCGTGCAGGGCGTGGTGGACAGCGAGGACCTGCCGCTCAACGTCTCCCGCGAGATGCTGCAAGCGACGCCTGTGCTGGCGCGCATCCGCCGCGCCGTCACTGGCCGTGTGCTCTCCGAACTGAAGGCGCGCGCCAAGGACGCCGAGGGCTACGCCACCTTCTGGCAGAATTTCGGCCCGATGCTGAAGGAAGGTATCTGGGAGGATTCCGAGCACCGCAAGGAGATCGCACCGCTCCTGCGCTTCCGCTCCTCCGCCGTGGAGGGCTGGACCTCGCTCCCCGACTACATCGCCCGCATGCCCGAAGGTCAGCCGGCAATTTATATCCTGGTCGGCGATGACGCGGAGGCGCTGGCCAAGTCCACCCAGCTCGAAGGCTTCCGCGCCCGCGGCGTCGAGGTGCTGCTGCTGACCGATCAGATGGACGCCTTCTGGCCGGATCGTCTCGGCGAATTCGAGGGCAAGCCGATCCGCAGCATCACCCAGGGCAATATCGACCTCTCTGCCCTCGGCACCGCACCCCCGGAAGGCGAGGCGCCCGCCGATGTCTCGCGCCTGCTGCCGCTGCTGAAGGCCGCGCTGGAGGGCGAGGTTTCCGAGGTGCGCGCCACCGATCGGCTGGTGGACAGCGCCGCTGTGCTGGCCGCCCCCGCCCATGGCCCCGACCTTGCCCTGCAACGCCTGCTGCGGCGCGCCGGCCGGCCAGTCGGCGGCGAGCAGCCTGTGCTGGAAATCAACCCGCGCCATCCGCTGCTGCGCCGCCTCGCCGCCCTGGCGGAAGCAGGCACGGACCTGAAGGAGGCCGCCGGCACACTGCTCGACCTCGCGCGTGTGCAGGATGGCGATGCGCCGCGCGAACCGGCGGACTTCGCACGGCGGGTGGCGGCGGCATTGGCCGCGAACCTGTAGGAAAAGGCTGGGGGAAGGAATTCCCCCAGACCCCCATCTTCTTTCTTCGAGTTTCCGCGCAGCCTGCAACAGACAGAAAAAAGATGGGGGTTCGGGGGAATTCCTTCCCCCCGACCGTCACGCCAGTTCGACGATCACCCCCTCCGCCGGCCCGAGCGTGCATTCCGCCTGCACTTCGCTTCGATCAAGCCCGGTGGAAAGCAGCAGCCGCGCTCCGTCCGGCAGCATCAGCCGTTGCGACGCCTTGCCGAAGTTCAGCGCCACCAGCAGGGGTGCCTCGCCCTCCGCCCGCCGCAGGAAGGCGAAGATCTCGCCCTCCGCATGGGCGGCCTCGTAGCGCCCGACACTCAGCGCGCGCCGCTCGCGCCGCAAGGCGATGAGCCGGCGGTAAAGCGTCAGGATCGAGCGGTCATCCGCCGCCAGCGCCACCACATTGCGCTGCGCGAAATCCGGGTTGAGCGGCAGCCAGGGCCGGCCGCGGGTGAAGCCGGCATTCTCCGAGCCATCCCAGGGCATCGGCGTGCGCGCCGGGTCCCGCCCCAGGCCGAGGCCCGGCTCGTTCTTCTCCCAGGGATCCTGCACGCGGTCAGGCGGGATCGGCACGTTCTCCAGGCCAAGCTCGTCGCCATAGTACAACGTTGGCGTGCCGCGCAGCGTCAGCAGCAGCATCGCCGCGAGCCGCGCCCCCTCGGCGCCCACACGGGTGGCGATGCGCTTCTGGTCGTGGTTGGAAAGCACCCAGTTCGGCCAGCCGCCCTCCGGCAGCGCCGCCTCGTATTCCGCGACGATGCGCGCGATCTCCCGTGCATTCCAGGCGGCGAAGACGAGCTGGAAATTGAAGGGCAGATGCGCGCCCCGCATGTCGCGCCCGTAATAGGCGACCAGCCGCTCCAGCGGCAGGTAGATCTCGCCGATCAGCACGCGGTCGGGATAGGCGTCGAGCACGCCACGCATCTCGGCCACCACGTCATGGATTTCCGGCTGGTCGGCGGAATAGCGCTGCAGCAGCTGGTCGATGCCCGCCTGGTGCGGCTGCCAGGCCGGGTTGGGCGGATTGTCGCGGAACTCCTCGTCCTTGATCAGCAGCCAGATGACATCGACGCGGAAGCCGTCCACCCCACGATCGAGCCAGAAGCGTAGCGCGTCGAACATGACGCGCCGCACCGCGGGGTTGCGCCAGTTGAGGTCCGGCTGCTCCTTGAGGAAGGCATGATAATAGTACTGGCCGGTGGCGTCGTCGAATTCCCAGCCGCTGCCACCGAAATTGGCCAGCCAGTTGTTGGGCGGCCCGCCATCCGGGGCCGGGTCGCGCCAGATGTACCAGTCGCGCTTCGGATTGTCGCGCGAGGCGCGGCTTTCCCGGAACCAGGGATGCCGGTCCGAGGTGTGGTTGGGCACGAAATCCAGAATCACCTTCAGCCCGCGCGCATGCGCCTCCGCCAGCAGCCGGTCGAAATCGTCGAGCGTGCCGAAGATCGGGTCGATGCCGCAGTAGTCGGCGATGTCATAGCCGAAATCGGCCATCGGCGAGGGATAGACAGGCGAGATCCAGAGCGCGTCCACGCCAAGCCAGCAGAGATGATCGAGGCGCCGGCGGATGCCCTCCAGATCGCCGATGCCATCGTCGTTGCTGTCCTGAAAGGAGCGCGGATAGATCTGGTAGACGATTCCGTGCTGCCACCAGAGAGTGTCGGACATGTGTGGCCTCCACCTGTCGTCCCGCTGCCGGGCACCGGTGAGCAACCCGGCTCGGCGGGGCGGGTTTCTTCTTCGCGGGCCGTGAAGCAAGGAGAGCCGGTGAAGCCTCCGGCCGCAATGGAGACGGCGCATGACGCTCACCTACAGCTTCACAGGCGACGGTGAATGGTGGCGGCACGCCGCCATCTACCAGATCCTGCCGCTTTCCTTCCAGGACACGAATGGAGACGGGATCGGGGATCTGCCCGGCATCCTGGCTCGCCTCGATCATCTCTCCTGGCTCGGCGTGGATGCCGTCTGGCTTTCCCCCTTCTATCCCTCGCCTCTGCGGGAGGCGGGCTACGATGTCGCCGAGTACTGCGATGTCGACCCGGTCTTCGGCACGCTCGACGATTTCGACCGGCTGCTGGGAGCCCTGCACGCGCGCGGCATGCGCCTCATTCTGGATTTCGTTCCGAACCACACCTCGGACCGGCATCCCTGGTTCCGGGAAAGCCGCGCCTCGCGCGACAATCCGAAGCGCGACTGGTACATCTGGCGTGACCCGGCCCCGGATGGCGGGCCGCCCAACAACTGGCTGAGTCGCTTCGGCGGCAGTGCTTGGAAGTTCGACGACGCCACCGGCCAGTACTATTACCACGCCTTCCTCAAGGAGCAGCCGGACCTCAACTGGCGCAACCCCGCGGTGCGGCGTGTCATGTTCGACGTGCTGCGCTTCTGGCTTCATCGTGGGGTGGACGGCTTCCGTGTCGATGCGAGCGGCGTGCTGATCGAGGACGAACTGCTGCGCGACGATCCGCCAGATCCGTCGGCCACGGAGCAGACACCGCCACCGGAGCGGCAACGCCGCGTCTTCACCGATACCCGCCCCGAGGTTTTCGATTGCCTGGCGGAGATGCGTGCCGTACTGGAGGGATTCCCCGATCGCCTCCTCGCCGGCGAGGCCGACACCTCGACCGATCGCGTGGCGCGCTTCTACGGCGACCCCCGGCGGCCCTGTCTGCACCTGCCCCTCAACACTCGCCTGCTTGAAGCACCCTGGCAACAGCCCGCGCTGGCCGCCACCCTCGACACCTATCTCAACGTCGTGCCCCGGCACGGCTGGCCGAACTGGGTGATCGGCGGCCACGACAAGCCGCGCATCGCCAGCCGGATCGGCGCCGCGCAGGCCCGCATCGCGGCGATGCTGCACCTGACGCTGCCCGGCACGGCCGTCCTTTATGCCGGCGACGAGATCGGCATGCCGCAGATGCCCATTCCGCCGGAGCGGGTGCGCGATCCCTTCGAGATCCTGTTGCCCGGCTATGGCCTTGGCCGGGACCCGCAACGCACGCCGATGCGCTGGAACCCGGAGCCGGGCGCCGGCTTCACCACTGGCGAGCCCTGGCTGCCGATCGGCCCGGCGGTCGAAACGCTGAACGTGGCGAGCCAGCAAAGGGATCCAGGATCCATCCTGACCCTCTATCGCGCCCTTCTGCGGCTGCGGCGGAGCGAACCGCTGCTGCGCACCGGGGCCTATGAACCCTTGCGGGGCGGATCGGCGGTGCTGGCCTTCCGCCGCACCGCGCCCGGCCAGTCCCTACTCGTCGCCCTCAACCTGGGTGGGGAGAGGCAGGAGCTGGATCTGCCGACCGGAGGCCGGATGCTGCTCTCGACGCAGCTCGATCGCTCCGGCGCGCAGGATGCCGGCAAGCTGCCCCTGCGCCCCCACGAAGGCGTGCTACTCCGGACAGAAGGGAGCTGAGGAAAAGCTGGCGGGAGGAATTCTCCTGGCTTCCCGCCGTTCCCAGCCAGGAAATACCACCGCCCCGGATGCAACTGCGGCTTGTTTCGGCGGCTGGCATGCTTCATCCCTGCTCCACGACCTCTTGCCCTTCTCTGTCAGGTTCCCGTGGCCAGCTTTCGTTTTCTGCACGCCGCCGATCTTCATCTCGACAGCCCCCTGCGCGGCCTCGATGCGGATCTCGCCGCCCCCGCCCACCGCATCCGCCAAGCCAGCCGCGAAGCCCTCGGCAATTTGGTCGATCTGGCCATCCGCGAGGCAGTGCAGCTCGTGGTCATCGCGGGGGATCTCTATGACGGCGACTGGCAGGATTTCCGCACCGGCCAGGCGCTGATCTCCGCCCTGGCCCGGCTGACACGCGCCGGCATCCGCGTCGTCGCCATCCGCGGAAACCACGATGCCGAAAGCGTGCTGACCCGCAACCTGCGCCTGCCCGAGGGCGCTGTGCTGCTCTCCACCCGCGCTCCACAGACGCTGGCCCTGCCCGAGATCGGCGTGGCCGTGCACGGCCAGAGCTTCGCCAACCGCGAGGTGCGGGACAACCTGGCGCGCGACTATCCGCCGCCCCACCCAGGCCTGTTCAATATCGGCCTGCTGCACACCGCCGCCACCGGGCGGCCCGGGCATGCCGGCTACGCGCCCTGCACTGTCGAGCAGCTCGCCGGGCATGGCTACGACTACTGGGCCCTCGGCCATATCCATGCGCGCGAGGAGCTGCTGCGTGATCCCTGGATCGTCTTCCCGGGCAACCTGCAGGGCCGGCACATCAACGAGCCCGGCGCCAAGGGCGCCACCCTCGTCACGGTCCGTGAGGGCCGGGTGGCAGCGGTCGAGCACCGCGCGCTGGACACGGTGCGCTGGCAGCGCCTCACACTCGACTGCGGCGGCGCCGCCGAGATGGAAACGGTGCTGGACCGCATTCGCCAGACGGTCGGCGCGGCCGTCGATGCCGCCGAAGGGCGCCTGCTCGCCCTGCGCCTGACCCTGGAAGGCCCCTGCGTTGCGCATGCGGCCCTGGCGCGCGATCCGCTCGCCACGCGCGAGCAGGCCCGCGCGGCCGGGCTGGAGGTGGCCGAGGAGGACGCCTTCTGGATCGAGGCGGTGCAGATCGGCACCAAGCCCCCCGGCGGCCTTGCCGGTGCGGCCACCCCGGGGGATGCCCAAGGAGATGCCCTGGGGCGACTGCTGGGGGCCATCGAGGCACTTTCGGCCGAGGTGGAAGGCACAGCAGCCGGCGCGAGCCTGCAGGCCTATGCGGCCGCCCTGCTGGACCGCGCCGGCGGGCTGCGCGAGGCCCTGGGATCGGAGCATCCGGCCGTCCTGGCGGCGGAGGGGCGCCCGCCGCCCGACCTGCTGCAGCGCGCGCATCACCTGCTGCTCAGCCGCATCAGCGGGGACTGAGACGCATGCGGCTGACGCGCCTGAGCCTGCGGCACTACGGCAGCTTTGCGGATGCGACCTTGCGCTTCGATCCCGCGCCGGAGCGGATCAACCTGGTCCTGGCGCCCAATGGCGCGGGCAAGTCGGTGTTGCGCGGCGCCTTCGGCGACCTGTTCTTCGGCATCGGCGCGCAGACGCCGATGGGCTTCCGGCACGGCTATGCCGGCATGCAGATCGCCGCCGAAGGCCTTGCGGCGGACGGCACGCCCTTCTGCCTCACCCGCCGCAAGGGTCGCGGCAACACCCTGCTGGGAGCAGGCGAGGCGCCGGTGGAGCCCGGCCTGCTGGCGCGGCTCCTGGGCGATACCGACCGTACCCAGATGGAGCGGCTCTTCGCCCTCGATACCGAGCGCCTGCGCGCCGGCGGCCAGGGCCTGCTGGCCTCCGGAGGCGCGCTGGCCGAGGCGCTGCTGGAGGCGGCGGGCGGGCTGCGCCAGGCCCGGGTCCTGCGCCAGGAGCTGGAGGCGCTGCGGGACCAGCTGGCCCCACCCCGCAAATCCGCCCAGCGCCCCTTCTACGCGGCGCTCGACCGCTGGACGGAGAGCCGCCGCGCCCTGCGCGCCCATCTCGTCCGGCCCGAGCATTGGCTGGAGCAGGAGCGCACCCTGGCTGGGGCACGGCAGCGCCGGGAGGCTGCCAGCCAGGCCGCCGCTGTGGCCGGACAGGCCCTGCACCGCCTGGAACGCGTCCGGCGGCTGCGCCCGATCCTGGCGCGACATGACTTGGCAGCGGCCTGGCTCGCTGCCCATCCCGAGGCCCCCAGCCTGCCACCCGGATTGCAGGACCGCCTTCCGGCCGCGCGGCAGGCGGCCCGTCAGGCCGTGGAAGCGCGCGAGGCCCTCCGCCGGCGCCTGGCCGAGCTTTCCACTCAGCAGACCGCCATCCGCCCGGACCCGGCGGTGCTGGAGCGGGAGAGCCGCATCGCGGCATTGCTGGAGGCGGCGGGCGCGGCCGGAAAGGCGCGCCTGGACCTCCCGCAGATCCAGGCGGAAGCACGGGCCTGCCACCTGCGGATCGAATCCGTTCTGCGCGCCCTGGGCCTCGGCTGGCCTGTCTCCCGCGCCGCCGAGGCTCTGCCCTCCGCAACCGCCCTGGCACGGGCCCGGCGCCTCGTCCATGACCATGCCCGGCACCACGAGGCGCTGGAGACCGCTCCCCCGCTCATCGCCCGCCAGGAGGCGGCGCTCGCGGCGGCCGAGGCCGCCCTGCAGACCCTGCCTCCCCCGCGCGATGTGGAGGCTCTCGGCGCCCTGATCGGAGCCATCATCGCCGAGGGCGATCCGGTGAAGGTCGCGGCCGGCGCGGCACGCGCGACCGCCCAGGCCCGTGCGCGGCTGGAGACGGCCCTGGCGCGTCTCCCGCTCCCCTGGCGCGACCTCGCCACCCTGCGAGACCTGGCACCGCCCGAGCCGGCTGTGCTGCACCGCCTGGCCACTGCGCGGGAGGCCGCACGGCTTGCCCGGCAGGAGCAGGTCACGGCCTTTCAGCACCTGGAGGCGGCGCTCGCGGCGATGCGGCAGGAGCGCGCGGCGCTAGGGCGCGAGGGCCCGCTCCCGGACGCCGCCATGCTGGCTGCGGCGCGGGCGCGGCGGGAGGCCGGCTGGGCGCTGGTCTATCGCCGCCTCCTGGGCGAGATCCCCGACCCACAAGCCGAGCAGGCCTATGGCGGCGGCCAGCCTCTGCCCCTCGCCTATGCCGCCGCCGTGGCCGAGGCCGACCGCCTCGCCGACCTTCGCAATGCCGAGGCCGAGCGCGTCAGCGCCGCCGAGCGGCTGGACCGCAGCATCCTCGAACAGGAGGCCCTGCTCGCCACCGCCCGTGCGGAGGCCGCGCTGGCCGAGCGGCACGCCGCGCAGGCGAAGGCCGCCTGGGCCGGGATACTGCACCCGCTCGGGCTCGACGCGGAGACCGGGCCAGCCGAGCTGGACCGCCTGCTGGTGCAGCGTTGCGAGGCCCTGGATGAGGCCGCAGCGCTGACGGCAGCCCGTGCCGCGGAGCAGGAGATCGCCACCCGGCATGCTGCCGATGCCCGCCGTCTGCTGCGCGCGCTGGGCGAGGCTGAGCCCCCCGCGCTCCCCGAACTCCGCGCCCTGCTCGACCGTGCCGAGGCCGAGCAACGTACGGCAAGACAAACCGAGGGTGAACGGACCCGGCTGCTGCTGCTGCGCGAGACGGCCCGCAAGGACCTCGCGGAGGCCCGCCGCAGCCTGACCGCGGCCGAGGCGCGAATGACCGGCTGGCGCAGCGCGTGGCAAAGCCTGCTGGCCGAACTCGGCCGCGCTCCCGGGGAAGGCCCGGAGGAGATCGAGGCCGTCCTGCGCCTGCTGGAGGAGCTCGGCCCCTTGGTGCGGGAGGCCGCCAACCTGGAGGCGCGGATCGGCGGCATGCAGGCCGAAATCCGCGCCTTCGAGGCCAGCTGCCGGGGCCTCTCGGAAGAGCTCGGCCTGCCGCCGCCCGCCGATGCCACCGCGGCCGCCCGCGCGCTCGCTCAGCGGCTGCAGGCCGAGCAGGGCGCGGCGGAGCGTCAGGCTCTGCTCGCCCGCCAGGTCGCCGAGGCAGCGGAAACCCTGGCGGCCGCCGAGCGGGCCGCCGCGCAGGCGGAAGCCAGCCTGCAGGCGGCCGTCGCAGCCACGGGGGCGGAGACGGTGGAAGCGGCGGAGGCACGCCTCTCCCTCGCCGCCGAGCGCGATCGACAGCAGGCCCTGCAGGAGGAAGCGCGGCGCGAGCTGCTGGAGGCCGCCGACGGCCAGTCCCTGGAGGTCGTGCGGCAGGAGGTGGAGGCCATCGCAGCCGACCAGATGGAGGCGGAACTGGCCGCGGCCCGCGACAAGCAGATCGCCCAGCAGGCCGAGGCGCAGGAGGCCGCCGCCGCTGCGGCCCATGCCGAGGCGGCGCTGAAGGCGCTGGGCAACGAAACCGCCTTCGCCGAGGCGGTGCAGGACCAGCAGACGGCAATCGCGCGGATGGGGCAGACACTCGAGGATGCACTGTTGCTGCACGCTGCGGGCGCGCTGCTGGAGGCCGCGCTAGGGCGCGTCCAAGAGGCCGGCGATGACCGCCTGCTGCGGCGGATCGGCGAAGCCTTCGCCCGCCTGACCGATGGCGCCTATCCCACCATCGCCGCACGCGAGGACGGCAAAGGCGTAGCGCATCTGGTGATCCGGCGCCGCGACTTCCCGGCGGAGGAAGTCGCCGTGGATGAGCTCTCCGAAGGCACGCGGGACCAGCTCTTCCTGGCGCTGCGGCTGATCGCCATCGAGGATCACGCCGCGCGGGCCCTGGCCCTCCCCTTCCTCGGGGACGACATCCTGCAGAGCTTCGACAACGGCCGCGCCGCCGCCGCCTTCCGCACGCTGCTTGAATTCAGCCGGACCACACAGGTGATCCTGCTGACCCATCACCGGCATCTTCTGGATGTGGCGGCCGCCACCCTGGCGCCGGACCAACTGCACCTGCAACAGCTGGAGGGCTAGGCGACCGTCGCCCTGCCGCCCCGCACTCCAGGGGTGACTATTGCGGAGAGAGCAGCCGGATCAGCCCATCCAGCTGATCGAGGTCGCGATAGCTGATCGTCAACCGCCCGCCCCGCTTGCCGTGCTGGATCGCCACCTTCAGCCCCAGCCGCGTCATCAGGTCCCGCTCCAGCGCCTTGGTATCGGCATCGGCGCTCACCGGGCGGGGGCTCGGCTTCGCCCGCTCGGCAGCGGCAGCCAGCGCTTCGGTCTGGCGCACGTTGAGACCGCGCGTGACGACCATCTCCGCCAGTCTCACGGGGTCGGGCGCGGTCAGCAGGGCGCGCGCATGGCCGGCCGAGATGCTCCCTCGGTCCAGCATCTCCCGCACCTTGGCCGGCAGGGAGAGCAGCCGCAGGGTGTTCGCGACATGGCTGCGGCTCTTGCCCACCGCCTGACCCAGCGCGTCCTGCGTCAGCCCGAACTCCTCCAGCAGCCGCTTGTAGCCCTTCGCCTCCTCCAGCGCGTTGAGATCCTCGCGCTGCAGATTCTCGACGAGAGCAGCAGCCATGGCCGAGCGATCATCGAGCTCATGCACATAGACCGGCACCTCGTGCCGCTGCGCCAGCTGCGCCGCCCGCCAGCGCCGCTCGCCGCCGATGATCTGATAAGTCCCCGCCTGCCCCGGCTTGGGCCGCACCAGCAGCGGCTGCAACACGCCATGCTCGCGGATCGAGGCAGCCAGTTCGGCAATGCCCGACTGGTCGATCGGCCCGCGCGGCTGGAAGGGTCCGGGCTCCAGCACCTCCAGCGGCAGGGTGCGCGGGATGCTGGCCCCGGGGCTGGCCGGCGTCGCGGCATTCTGGTCGCCGAGCAGCGCCGAGAGGCCCATGCCCAGACGGGGTGACTTGCGCCCGCTCATGCCGCCTTGCCTCCGCGCGCCCGCTCACGCCGCAGCATCTCCGCCGCCAGCTTGATATAGGACTGCGCCCCGGCCGAGCGCGGGTCGTAGAGCAGCACCGGCAGGCCGTGCGAGGGCGCCTCGCTAACGCGAATGTTGCGGGGAATCACAGTGTCGAAAACCTTGTCGCGGAAGAAAGCACGCACATCGGCGGCCACCAGTTCGGAGAGGTTGTTGCGGCGGTCGAACATGGTCAGCACGATACCGTCCAGGGCCAGGGCCGGGTTCAGCACACGCTTCACCCGGTCGATCGTCCGGGTGATCTGCGAGACACCTTCCAGCGCGAAGAACTCGGCCTGCAGCGGAATCATCACCGATTCCACCGCCACCAGCGCGTTCAGCGTCAACAGGCCCAAGGATGGCGGGCAGTCGATCAGGATGAAGTCGAAGCCCTTCAGCGTCTCCGCCGCCGCCTCCAACGCCAGGCGCAGCCGGTGCTCGCGCTTCTCCATACCCACCAGCTCGATCTCGGCACCCGCCAGATCATTGTCAGCGGGCAACAGGAAGAGATCCGGCACCTTGGTCGGCCGCATCAACTCGTCCAAGGGCTTCTGCCCGACCAGCAGGGCATAGGAGCCCGCACCGCGCTCACCACGCGGCAGCCCCAGCCCCGTGGAGGCATTGCCCTGCGGGTCCAAGTCGATGACCAGCACCCGCTTCTTGGTCGCGAGCGCGGTGGCCAGATTGATGGCGGTCGTCGTCTTGCCGACCCCGCCCTTCTGGTTGGCGAGCGCGATACGGCGGAGAGGGGGCTTAGGCGCCGGCACGGCGGATTCCAGACATGCGGAAGAGGGTGGCGTTCGGGTCCGTGCTGCTCTTGAACCGCTCCACTGTCATTGTCCAGCCCACGGCCATCGCCTCATCCAATTCCTCCTCCGCACTTCGCCCTTTTGGGAAAATCGCGACACCTTCGGGGGCCAGCAGTTCCGCCGCCCAGGGCAGCAGCACGGTCAGCGGCGCCAGCGCCCGCGCCGTCACCACCCCCACCGGCGGCAGGTGCAGCGCCTCGATCCGCACGGGATGCACCACCACATGCGACAGACCTAACTCGGCCGCCGCCGCTTGCAGGAAGGCCGCCTTGCGCCGGTCCGCCTCCACCAGATGCACCGGCCGGCTCACCGCCGCCGCCAGCACGAGACCGGGAAACCCCCCGCCGGACCCCAAATCGACCAGCGCCCCATCACCTTCCGGCAGAAGCGGCAGAAGCTGCAGGGAGTCCGCCACATGCCGCTCGCGCAGCGCCCCAGTATCCTTGCCGGAAACGAGATTGATCCGGGCATTCCAGCGCAGCAGCAGGTCCAGGAAGCGCTCCAGACGATCTTCTGTTTCACGTGAAACGACGGCGGGTGACAGGGCGCCAAACGCAGCCCCCTGTTTCACGTGAAACGCTCCTGCTGGCGCCGTAGATGAACGGCGAGAGCCGCAAGGGCCGCCGGGGTGACGCCCGGCACACGTCCGGCGCCGCCCAGCGTCGCCGGCTGGGCCGCCCCCAACCGCTGCCGCATCTCATGCGAGAGGCCGGGCACCGCCGCAAAATCCAGGCCGCGCGGAATGGCCAACTTCTCCTCCCGTTCCAGCAGGCGTAGCTCAGCCGCCTGACGCTGCAGATAAGGAGCGTAAAGCGCCTCCGCCTCCACCTGCGCCCGCACACCGGGCGCCAGATCGCGCAGCCAGGGGAAGGCCGCCTCCACCGCGGCCGCATCCACCTCCGGAAGTGCCAAGACCTCCAGCAGGTTGCGCCAGCGACCATCCTGATTGATGGCGACGCCCGCCGCCTTCAGAGCCGCCGGCGTGCCGCCTTCCGCCCGTGCCCGCGCCAGCGCCTCCCCTACCGCCTGAGCAAAACGGCGGAACCGCGCGGCCCGCTCAGCCCCAACGACGCCCCACCCGATGCCCTTCTCCGTCAGCCGCAGCCCGGCATTGTCCGCCCGCAGGGCCAGCCGGTGCTCCGAGCGGGCGGTCAGCATGCGATAAGGCTCCGTCACCCCTTGCAGTACCAGATCGTCCACCATGACGCCGAGATAGGCCTCGGTGCGCGCCAGGACCCGCTCGGCCGCCATTCCCCCGGCCAGGGCGGCGGCATTCATCCCGGCGAGAAGCCCCTGCGCCGCCGCCTCCTCATAGCCCGTCGTGCCATTGATCTGCCCCGCCAGGAACAGGCCCGGCACCGCGCGTGCCTCCAGCGTCGGCCGCAGCGCGCGCGGATCGACATGGTCATATTCGATGGCATAGCCGGGCCGCAGAATCACCGCCTGCTCCAGCCCCGGGATGGTGGCGATGAACGCCCGCTGCACATCCTCCGGCAGGCTGGTGGAAATGCCATTCGGATAGATGGTGTGGTCGTCCAGCCCCTCCGGTTCCAGGAAGATCTGGTGCCGCTCCCGCTCGGCGAAGCGCACCACCTTGTCCTCGATCGACGGGCAGTAGCGCGGCCCCACGCCCTGGATCTGCCCCGAATGGATTGGTGCCCGGTGCAGATTGGCGCGGATCAGCGCATGGCCCTCCGGCGTCGTGGCGGTGATGCCGCATTCCACCTGCCGGCTGGTGATACGCTCCGTCATCCAGGAGAGCGGCTCCGGCACCGCATCACCCGGCTGCATCTCCAGGCTGGCCCAGTCGATGCTGCGCCCATCAAGCCGCGGCGGCGTCCCCGTTTTCAGCCGCCGCATCGGCAGCCCCAGCGCCTCGATCGCCACCGCCAGGCCGACCGAGGGCGCATCCCCGACCCGCCCCGCCGGGATGCGCCGCTCGCCGATATGGATCTCGCCGCGCAGGAAGGTCCCGGTGGTGATGACCAGCGCGCCGCAGCCGATCCGCGCGCCATCCGCCGTCAGCACCGCCGCGATGCGACCCTGGGCATCGCGTTCGATTCCTTCCGCTGCCACCGCACGAATGGTGAGCCCCGGCTGCGCCTCCAGCAGGGCACGGATGGCCCGGCGATACAGCGCCCGGTCCGCCTGGGCGCGCGGCCCGCGCACCGCCGGACCCTTGCTGCGGTTCAGCAGCTTGAAATGGATACCCGCCCTGTCAGCGGCCCGCCCGATCAACCCGTCGAGTGCATCCACCTCCCGGACCAGATGCCCCTTGCCCACCCCGCCAATCGCGGGGTTGCAGGACATCTCGCCCAGCGTCTCCAGCTTATGGGTCAGCAACAGGGTGCGGGCGCCGCAGCGGGCGGCAGCCGCGGCGGCCTCGGTGCCGGCATGTCCGCCGCCCACCACCACCACATCGAAAGCATCGTCGCGCATGCGCCATCCTATAGCGCCACGCCGCCTACTTTCCGATGCAGAAATCCCCGAACACCACGTCCAGCACCGCTTCGACGCCAACCCGCCCGGTCAGGCGCCCGAGCGCCCGCAGCGCCGCCCGCAAGGCTTCCGCCGAGAGTTCCGGCAAAGGCGCCCCCTCCGCCTCGCCGAGCCAAGCCACCGCCTCGGCCAGCGCCGCCCGGTGCCGGGGCCGCGTCAGGTTGGCCTCCTCCGAAAGCCCGGCCCGGGCGGTGGCGGCCTCGGCGAGAACCGCCTGCAAGGCCTCCAGCCCCGTGCCCTCCCGTGCCGAGACGCCGAGCGGCACCATGCCGCCGACTCTCTGCGGCGCCGGGGCCAGATCGGTCTTGTTCACCACCACCACGACGCCCGGCGCCACCAGCGCCAGCGTGGCCGCATCCGGCGCCTGATCGGCGGCGAAGACGGCGATCACCAGATCCGCCTCCTCCGCGCGCCGCTGCGCCCGCCGCACACCTTCCGCCTCGATCTCGTCCGCCGTCTCGCGCAGCCCGGCCGTATCGGCCAGCCAGACCGGCACGCCGCCGAGGTCCAGCCGCACCTCCACCACGTCGCGCGTCGTTCCCGCCCGCGCCGAGACGATCGCCGCCTCCCGCCCTGCCAATGCGTTCAGCAAGGAAGATTTCCCGGCATTCGGCGCCCCCACGATGGCCGCCCAGAGCCCCTCCCGCAGCCGCTCGCCGCGCCCGCCATCGTCCAGATGCGCATCGATCTCGCCAGCCAGCGCCGCCGCCCCCGCGCGCACCTCCTCCTCCAACGTATTGGGCAACCCGTCCTCGGCGAACTCGATGGCGGCTTCCTGATGCGCCAGCAGCCGCGTCAATCGCTCCGACCAGCCGGCATAGCGCGCCGCCAGCGCACCACCCGCCTGCCGCAGCGCCTGCCGCCGCTGTGCCGCCGTCTCGGCCTCGATCAGGTCGGCGATGCCTTCCGCCGCCGTGAGGTCCATCCGCCCATTGAGGAAGGCGCGCCGCGTGAACTCCCCCGGCTCGGCCGGCCGCGCGCCGCAGGCCAGCAGCGCCTCCACCACGCCCTCGCGCACCGCCCGCCCGCCATGCAGGTGCAATTCGGCAGCATCCTCGCCCGTGTAGGAGCGCGGTCCGGGGAACCAGAGCACCAGCGCCTCGTCCAGCACCTCGGCCGTCGCCGGATGCCGCAGCCGGCGCAGACTGGCCATCCGCGCCCGCGGCAGCCCGCCGGCCAGGCGGGCCAGGATGGCGCCGCTCTCCGGGCCGGAAAGCCGCAGCAGCGACACCGCCGCGCGACCGGCACCGGAAGCCAGTGCGAAAATCGTATCGAAAGCCATCGGCAGAACTCCCGGGACGGACCAGGGACGCTGCCCCCGGAGCCCGCCGCAAACGAAGGGCGGGGTCCGGGGTGGCACTGCCACCCCGGCGGGGGTCCAGGGGGCAGCGCCCCCTGGCGGCTCGTCACCCCTTCTTCACCACATCCTTCTCGGTCAGCATCAGCCGCCGCGCCCGCCCGCCCTCGACCAGATGCGCCTGCAGGATCTCGTCCACATCCTCGCGCGACTCCGCGCGATACCAGATCCCCTCGGGATAGATCACGATGGCCGGCCCGAACTCGCAGCGGTCGAGGCATCCCGCCTGGTTCACGCGGATGCCGGGAATCCCGAGTTCCTTCGCCCGGGCCTTCATGTAGTCCTTCAGCGCCTCGCTGCCCTTGGCGGCGCAGGAGCCACGCCGGTGCCCCTCGGGCCGACGGTTGCAGCAAACGAAGACATGCGCCCGGTAGTAGGGCGGCGGATCGGTTTCACTCACGGATGCGCTCCTTGGGGTGGGAAGCACCCCCTGCCTCGCCCATGTAGCGAGGACCTACCGGAGCGACCAGAGCCATGCCCCCGCTCGCCGAGAACCTGCTGCGCCACGAAACCTCCCCCTACCTGCTTCAGCATGCCGGCAACCCGGTCCACTGGCGCCCCTGGGGCGCGGCGGCGCTGGCCGAGGCGCGCGAGACGAACCGCCCCATCCTCCTCTCGGTGGGCTATGCCGCCTGCCACTGGTGCCACGTCATGGCCCATGAAAGCTTCGAGGATCCCGAGACGGCGGCGTTGATGAACAGCCTCTTCGTCAACATCAAGGTGGACCGCGAGGAACGCCCGGACATCGACGCGCTCTACATGAGCAGCCTGCACCTGCTGGGCGAACAGGGCGGCTGGCCGCTGACCATGTTCCTCACCCCCGAGGGCGCCCCCTTCTGGGGCGGCACCTACTTCCCGCCCGAGCCCCGCTGGGGCCGCCCCTCCTTCCGCCAGGTGCTGCAGGGCGTGGCCCAGGCCTATCGCCAGGAAGGCGACAAGGTCGCGCAGAACGTCGCCGCCCTGAAGCAGGGCCTCGCGCGCATGGCCGCGGCCAATCCCGGCGCCCTGCCCGGCCCGGCCCAGCTCGGCGCCGTGGCCCAGGCCCTGCTGAACGCGCAGGACCGCGCGGCCGGCGGCATGCAGGGCGCCCCCAAATTCCCCAACCCGCCGATCTACCGCTTCCTGCTGCAAATGGCGGAGGCCCTGGGCCAGCCGGTCTGCGCCGAGCCGGTGCACCTGCTGCTGCGCCGGATGAGCCAGGGCGGCATCTACGACCATCTGGGCGGCGGCTATGCCCGCTACAGCACCGATGCCGAATGGCTGGTGCCGCATTTCGAGAAGATGCTCTACGACAACGCGCAGATCCTCGAACTGCTGGCGCTCGCCCAGGCCCGCCAGCCCGATCCCCTCTACGCCGCCCGTGCAGCGGAAACCGTTGCCTGGCTGGAGCGCGAGATGCGCGCCGAGGGCGGCGGTTTCGCCGCCACCCAGGACGCCGACAGCGAGGGCGAGGAAGGCCGCTTCTACGTCTGGCAGGCGGCTGAGATCGATGCCCTGCTTGGCGACCGCGCCCCCCTCTTCCGCCGCATCTACGACGTCACCGAGGCTGGCAACTGGGAGGGCAAGGTAATCCTGAACCGCACCGCCCATTCCGACCCGCTCCCGGAGGCCGAGGAAGCCACCCTGGCCGAGGCCCGCGGAATTCTCTTCGCCGCCCGCGCGAAGCGCGTCCCGCCCGGCCGCGACGACAAGGTCCTGGCCGACTGGAACGGGCTGATGATCGCCGCCCTGGCCCGTGCCAGTGCCGTCTTCGGCCGGCCCGAATGGCTGGCCCTGGCCCGTGAGGCCTTCCGCTTCGTGGCCGGGCGCATGGCGGCCCCGGACGGCCGCCTGCACCATGCCTGGCGCGAGGGGCGGGCCTCCGCCCCCGGCCTGCTGGAAGATCATGCCGCCATGGCCCGCGCCGCCCTGGCGCTGTTCGAGGCCAGCGGCGACGAGGCCTACCTGATCCAGGCCATCGCCTGGGCGGAGGCGGTGGAGCGGCACTTCGCGGCGCCGGATGGCGGCTACTTCACCTCGGCCGATGATGCCGCCGACGTGCTGGTGCGCGGCCGCACCGCCGGCGACAATGCCACGCCGTCAGGCAATGGCCTGATGGCGGAGGTGCAGGCCCGCCTTCACCACCTGACCGGCGAGGCCTCCTGGCGGCATCGCGCGGAGAGCACCATCGCCGCCTTCACCGGCCTGACCCAGGCGCTGCTCGCCATGCCCACCCTGCTCGCCGCCGCCGACCTGCTGGAGAACGGCGCCACCGCCGTGGTGGCCGGCGACCCGGAGGACCCGGCCGCCCAAGGTCTCGCCGCCGCCGCCCTGGCGCTGCCCGACCCGGCCGTGGTGGTGCTGCGCGCCCGTGACGGCTCCGCCCTGGCCGAGAGCCACCCGGCGCAGGGCAAGGGCCCCGTCGCCGGCCGGCCCGCCGCCTATCCCTGCCGCAGCGGCGCCTGCGGCCTGCCGGTGCAGCAACCGCAGGAGCTTGCCGGTGCGCTGCGCCGCGCCGGCTGAGCCGATGCGACCCTCAGCTTGCCGGCTTGACGCTGCCGGCAGAGCGTGTCGAATCACCCCCGCATGCCGCAGCTTTCCTTTCTCACTCCCCTCGGCGCGCTGACCCTCTCCGAGGAGGATGGGGCGATCGTGGCGCTGGACTGGGGCCGAGGCCGGGACCAGGCGGAAACCGCCTTGCTCCGCGCCGCGCGCGACCAGCTCCAGGATTATTTCGACGGCCAGCGGACAAGCTTCGACCTGCCCCTGGCTCCCTTCGGCAGCGCCTTCCAGCAGCGGGTCTGGGCCGCCTTGTGCGCCATCCCGCCTGGCGAGACGCGCAGCTATGGCGAGGTGGCCCGCATGATTGGCTCCGTGGCGCGGGCGGTGGGGCAGGCCAATGGCGCCAACCCCATCCCCATCCTGATCCCCTGCCACCGCGTGGTCGGCAGCGGGGGCGCCCTGGGCGGCTATTCCGGCGGCGAAGGCCCCGCCACCAAGCGCTATCTCCTGGATCTCGAACGCCGTGCACGGCGCCAGCAAGGGACACTCCTATGAACCACGCCATCCGCATCCATGAACCTGGCGGCCCTGAGAAACTGGTGTGGGAGGAAGTTCCCCTGCCCGCCCCAAAACCCGACGAGGTGCTGGTCCGCCACCATGCGATCGGGCTGAACTACATCGACGTCTATTTCCGCACCGGCCTCTACAAGCTGCCCTCCCTGCCCGCCACGCTGGGCATGGAGGCCGCCGGCGTGGTGGAGGCGGTGGGCAGCGAGGTGAGCGAGATCGCCGTCGGCGACCGGGTCGCCTATGCCATGGCGCCGATCGGCGCCTATTGCGAGGCGCGCACCATCAAGGCCGACCGCCTGGTGAAGCTGCCCGACGGCATCGACTTCAAGACCGCTGCCGGCATGATGCTGCAGGGCATGACGGCGCAATACCTGCTGCGCCGCACCTTTCCGGTGAAGGCGGGCGACACCATCCTGGTGCATGCCGCCGCCGGCGGCGTCGGGCTGATCATGTGCCAATGGGCCAGGCAACTCGGCTGCACCGTGATCGGCACCGTCTCGACCCCCGCCAAGGCCGAGATCGCCCGTGCCCATGGCGCCGACCACGTGCTGATCTCCGGCCAGGACGACCTGCCCGCACGAGTCAAGGAGATCACCAACGGAGCCATGCTGCCGGTGGTCTATGACAGCGTCGGCAAGGACACCTTCACGGCCTCGCTGGACTGCCTCGCCCCCTTCGGCATGATGGTCTCCTACGGCAATGCCTCCGGGCCAGTCCCGCCCTTCGACCTCAGCATCCTCGCGGCCAAGGGCTCGCTCTTCCTGACGCGCCCGACGCTCGCCACCTACACCGCCAAGCCGGCCGACCTCGTCGCCACCGCGACCGACCTCTTCTCGGTGGTGCTGTCCGGCGCGGTGAAGATCAACATCAATCAGACTTACCCGCTGAAGGATGCCGCCGAGGCGCACCGGGCGCTGGAAGCCCGCAAGACCACCGGCAGCACGGTCTTCCTCCCCTGAGGGCGCTCATCTGAGGGCGGGGCCGGGGAGCTATTCCCCGGCCGCCCTTGCGCTGCGAAAGCCGTGATGCCCTTCAGAGGGCCCGCACGAAGTACCGGTAGCGATAGATTTCCCGCAGCCCCAGCGCCTCATAGAGCGCGCAGGCCGCCGTATTATCAGCCGAGACCTGAAGCCAGCCTGTGATGCCGCCCCGCGCCTGCCCCCAGGCCGCCGCGCCGGCCATCAACCGCCGCGCCAGCCCCTGGCGACGGAAGGCGGGGTTGGTGGCAACATCGAAAAAGCCGACCAGCCGCCCGTCCACCGCCACCTGGGCCGTGGCGGCCGCGCGGCCATCCGGCCCGCGCAGCAGCAGCCAGGCGGCGGGCACCAGCATCATGCCGGTGGCCTGCAGTTTCTCCGCCCGCCGTGCCGGCGTCTGGTATTCCGCCGTGGCGATGATGGAGAGCCATTCCTCATCGGGCCCCTCCCGCGCCTCCAGCCCGGCCTCGGGCGTGGCGAAGGGCGCCAGCGGCCCGGCCATGACGCGAGAGGCCTTCTCGGCGGTATAGCCTCGCTCCAGCAAGGCTTCCTCCAGGCCGGGTGGATCGAGCGGCGTCGAACGGAAGCGGATGGGCAGTCCGGCGCGCCGGTAGGCCGCCTCGATCCGGTCCAGGCGCAGGGAGAGGCTGGCATCGAGGGAAGGGTCGAGCGAGCTGACGGCATTGGCCCGCCCCGTTCCCCCCAGGAAGGCCCGCAACAGGAATGGCCCGTCGAAAGCGGTGCGCAGTGCGGGCACGGCCGTATGCGAGGCGCGCTCCAACTCCACCACTGAAACGCCCTGCCAGGAATTGCCCTCCATCCGCCTGTCTCCTTTCACCCGCTTCCAACCTAGCGCGAAGCTGGGGGCTGAACAGGCAGGAAGCCCCGCGACGGGCGCAGGCCGCAGAAGCAGGAAAAGCGGGACTGCGAAGGCCTACAGAGCCAGGTCATGCTCCATTTCATTTCGATAGCGAACCATAAGGCCAGTGTCCCTCGAAGAAGCCGCCCAGGGGCTGGCCTCCTCCTGAGGCACCCCCTGCGCGCGGAGCCGGCGGGGTCAAAGCCATTCCCGCCATCGCAGAACCATCACGCGGCAACCCTCTCCGGCGTCCCCGAGGCAGGATGCGCCGCCGCAGGCTTGTCCCTGCGGCCAGCGGAAGAAAGCCGGCGCGCCGCCCTATTCGGCGGCGGCGGAAAGCCGGCCCGGCGCCACGGCGCGGTATTCGGCGGCGAGGCGGGCGCAGAGCGCCGCCACCGGCGGCACGTCCTCGATGCCGCCGACCCCTTGCCCGGCCGACCAGATATTCTTCCAGGGCCGGCTTTCATGATCCGAGACGTTCAGCGCCGCCGCCTCGTCCAGCCGGTCCGGGTCAAGCCCGGCGGCGGCGATGCTGGCGCGCAGGAAGTTCCCCTTCACCCCGCTGATCGCCGCCGTGTAGAGGACGTCCTTCGCCCGCGCCTCCAGGATCATGCGGCGGTATTCGGCGGGCGCCATGCTCTCCTGCGTGGCGACGAAGCGGGTACCGATATAGGCGAGGTCCGCCCCCATCAGCTGCGCCGCCGCGACCTGCCGCCCGGTGTTGATGGCGCCGCCAAGCAGCAGCGTGCCGTCGAAGGCCGCGCGCAGCTCGGTCAGGAAGGCGAAGGGGTTCAGCGTCCCCGCATGGCCGCCGGCGCCGTTGCAGACGGCGATGAGCCCGTCCACCCCGGCCTCGATGGCCTTGGCCGCGTGGCGCATGTTGATGACGTCGTGGAACACCAGCCCGCCATAGCCACGCACGGCCTGCACCACTTCCTTCACCGCGCCGAGCGAGGTGATGACCAGCGGCACGCGCCGATCCACGGTGGCCTTGAGATCGGGCTCCAGCCGCTTGTTGCTGCGGTGGACGATGAGGTTCACGCCGAAGGGCGCCGCGCCCGGGTGCTCCGCCAGCCGCGCCGCGATCTCCTCCAGCCAAGCCGCGTAGCCCGCGCTCTCACGCTGGTTCAGGCTCGGGAAGGTGCCGACCACCCCGGCGCGGCAGGTCTCCACCACCAGATCGGGGCCGGAGACCAGGAACATCGGCGCGGCGACGGCCGGCAGGGCTAGGCGGTCCTGCAGCAGCGCGGGCAAGGGCATGATGATGGATCCTTCCTCCAGCCGTGGGCACCCCGGCGGCCCGGCCGGCCTTCCGCAGAAACGGAAGTCCGCCGCCCGCTGGCGCCCTTTCCCCCGACCCTAGTGCGGCCCCGGCCGCCGACCAAGCGGAAGGGGTGCGCGGCAGCCTGTCCCCGGGGAGGTCAGTCCTCGTGGAAGACGGTAAAGGCCTCGACCGGCTCACGCTCCGAGACCAGGCGGTTGGCCGGCTCCTCCGGATCGGCCCAGCCCAGCGCCATGCCGCAGACCACCGTCTCGCTGGCGGGAATGCCGAGATGGGCGCGCAGGATGTCTGGGTAATTGGCGATCGCCGCCTGCGGGCAGGTGTCGAGCCCATGGCCGCGCGCCGCAATCATGATGTTCTCGAGGAACATGCCGCAATCCAGCCAGCTCCCTTTCTCCAGATCGGCGTCGAGCGTGAAGACCAGCCCGACCGGCGCGCCGAAGAAGCTGTAGTTGCGCCCGACCTGCCGCATCCCGGCGGCGCGGTCGCCGCGCTGCACGCCGGTCAGGGCATAGAGCTGCCAGCCCAGGGCGCGCCGCCGCTCCAGATAGGGCGAGCGCCAGCGCACCGGGTAGTATTCGTATTCCCGCCGCTCCGGCTCGCCCGCCGTATGCGCGGCGGAGAGCGCGGCGGTCAGCCGCGCCAGCGCCGCGCCGGTCACGGCATGCACTTTCCAGGGCTGGATGTTGCTGCCGCTCGGCGCCCGGCTCGCCACCGCCAGGATGCGGGTGAGCATCTCCCGCGGCACCGGCCGGGCCAGGAAGCCGCGCACGCTGCGCCGGCTGGTGATCGCCCGCTCCACGGCCTCTACCGCCGCGACGGGGGGCGCCGCCTCCGTCATGGCCGCGCGCCCTCCCGGCCCTGCGGTGTCCCATGACCTCCGGCGATCCCGATCATCCTGCGTGGCCCTCCCCCTCGTTTCCGGCGCGACAGCGCAGGCTCTCCGGCTTCGCAGGGCCATGCCGGCCTCCGCCTCCCTTCCCCGGCGGTCGCCGCCCCTCCCTTGCCGAAAGCGCCATCCCCGGCCCAGACTTCCAGCCAAACACGGGAGGATAACATGCCGAGCCGCCGCCGCCTGCTGCAACTCTCCCTGGCCGCCGCGCTCCCCGCCGGACTCCCCCTGGCCCGCGCCGCCGCGCAGGACGCCGTTGCCTGGCCGACCCGCCCGGTGCGGCTGATCCTTCCCGACGCCCCCGGCAGCGGCAACGACACCACGGCGCGGCTGATCGCCCCGGCGCTGGAGGCGGAGCTCGGCCAGCCCTTCGTCGTCGAGAACCGCGGCGGCGCCGGCGGCCGCATCGGCGTCGAAGCCGCCTACAACGCACCGCCCGACGGCTACAACTTCCTGCTCGGCAATGCCGGCTCCAACGGCATCAACGCCGCGATCTACCGCGACCTGCCCTACGACCTCGCCACCGCCTTCGAGCCGGTCTCGCTGCTGGTGCAGGGCCCGAACGTACTGGTGGTGAATCGCCGTCTGCTGCCGGTGCAGGACCTGCCGGCGCTCATCGCCCTGCTGCGCGCGAAGCCCGGCGCGCTGAACTACGCCTCGGGCGGCGTCGGCTCCTCGGCGCATATGTCGATGGAGCTGTTCAAGGCGGCCGCGAAGCTCGACATCGTCCACGTGCCCTATCGCGGCACGCCGGCCATGGCGCAATCCGTCATCGGCGGCGACACCGCGCTGATGTTCGCCAACCTCGTGAACGTCATGCCCTACATCCAGCGCGGCGAACTGACCGCCCTCGCCGTCACCTCCCTCACCCGCACGCGGGAACTACCGGATGTGCCACCCGTGGCCGACACGCTGCCCGATTTCGAGACCCTGGCCTGGAACGGCATCCTCGCCCCGCGCGGCACCCCGCCCGCCATCCGCCAGCGGCTGCACGCCGCCTTGGTCGGGCTGAAGGGCTCGGAGCTGATCCAGGACCGGGTGCGGATGATGGGCGGCGAGCTGGTCGCCTCCACCCCGGAGGAATTCGCCGCGCGGATCGCCGCCGATATCGGCAAGTGGAAGGCGCTGGCCGCCAAGGCCGGCATCCAGGCGGAATGAGACAGGCCATGCGCATCGCCGCCCTCGACTTCCTTGGCGTCCAGGTGACGCCCAAGACCAACTGGTGCTTCCTGCAGGTGCGCAGCGATTCCGGCCTGACCGGCCTCGGCGAGTGCACCCTGGCCAACCAGGAGACCGCCCTGGCCGCCGAGGCCGCGCGGCTCGGCGCGCTGGTCGCCGGGCAGGACCCGCTGAACCGCAACCGCCTCTGCCAGGTGCTGCCGCACGCGCCCGGCGGGCTGGTGGCGCAGACCGTGCAAAGCGCCTTCGAGGCCGCGCTGTGGGACATCGCCGGGCAGCACCGGGGCGAGCCGATCCACCGCCTGCTCGGCGGCGCCCTGCGCGAGCGCGTCACGCTCTACGCCAACATCAATCGCGGCGCCCAGCCGCGCACCCCCGAGGGCTTCGCCGCCGCCGCGCAGTGCGCCGTGGCGGCCGGCTTCACGGCGGTGAAGCTGGCGCCCTTCGAGCCGCTGGTCTGGCAGGATGCCGGCGGCGACACCGCCGCTCAGCGCGCCGCCTATGCCGGCGGGCTGGCGCGCATCGCCGCCGTGCGGGAGGCGGTCGGCCCCTCGGTCGAGGTGATGGTGGACGCGCACTGGCGCTTCTCGCCGGGCGGCGCGGCGGCCCTGCTGCGGGATGTGGCGCCCTTCGGCCTCTTCTGGCTGGAATGCCCGGTGGCCGAGGCCAATACCGCCGAGATCCGCCGCCTGCGCGCCATGGCGAACGATCGCGGCATGCGCCTCGCCGGGGCGGAGACGCTCAGCGGCCTCGGCGCCTATCGCCGGATGATCGAAGAGGGCTGCTACGACGTGCTGATGCCCGACATCAAGCACGCCGGCGGCCATGAGGAGATCCGCCGCATCGCCGCCCTGGCGCTGACCGCGGGCGTGGAGATCGCGCCGCACAACCCGACCGGCCCGGTCTGCCACGCGCATTCGCTGCATCTCTGCGCCACGCTGCCGAATTTCCTCTGGCTGGAGGTGCAGTTCGGCGAGACCGACCGCTTCTTCACCCTGGTCGAGAACGGCGAGGCGCTGGCCTTCCAGCAGGGCGCGGCCGCGCCGCCCGCCCTGCCGGGGCTCGGCATCGCCCTGCGGGAGGCCGAGGCGCGCCGGACGCCCTGGCAGCCGATGCCCCAGCCCTGGCTGGATCCGCGCCTGGGCTGAGGCACGCCGCATGCAAGAACAGGCTTTGAGGTGAGAATGCCCTTGTCCGCCAGGATGGAAATCGGCGCCGTGCAGCCCGGCTGGGTGGACCACTACGGCCACATGAACCTGGCCTACTACCTCGTGGCCTTCGATCTCGTCACCGATGCGCTCTGGCCCAGCCTGCATCTCGGCCCCGGCCTGCGCGCGCGGGGCCTCGGCACCTTCGCCGCGGAAAGCTGGGTGGCCTACAAGCGGGAGGTGACGGAAGGCATGCCGCTGGCCGGCGGCAGCGAGATCCTGGCGCATGACGCGAAGCGCCTGCTGCTGCGCCACCGCCTGTTCCATGCGCGGGAGGGTTGGGAAAGCGCCGAATGCGAGCTGCTGTTCCTCTGCGTCGATCTGGCCCGCCGCAAGGTGGTCCCCTGGCCGGAGGAGGCCCGCGCCGCCTTTGCCGCCGCACCTCCCGGCGCCCCGCCCCGCCGCCTCCGGCTGAAGCGGGAGGACTGAGGAGGGGCGTCCAAAGGCGGCGGCCGGCGCCAGGGCCGGCCGCCGGGCCTCACGCCGCCTGGAAGACGACCTCCTTGGCCCCGTTCCACAGCACCGAGCGGCAGACGGCTGCCAGCCGGTCCAGGTCCTCATGGATGGTCAGGAAATGGTTGCCCGCCAGCTGGCCCGCCTTGCTGGCGAAGCAGCAGGGCCCATAGGCGACCAGGATCTCCGTCTCGCTGACGCCGGTGACATGGCCGGGATGGACGATGACATGCCCCGGCGCCGGATAGCTGGTCGCGTTCTCATGGCCGATCGACAGATGCCGCTCGCCCATCGGGATCCAGCAGGCCTCGCCGCTCCAGCGGACATGGATGATGCGGTCGCGGTAGGGCAGCAGGCTGCGGAACAGGGCGCAGGTCTGCGGCGCGGCGGCGTCCTCGAAGCGGGCGCGAAAGACTTCGCCGCCGATGGCGAGGGTGATGTCGGCCAATGCTGGTCTCCTTGGTCAAGCGCTTCCCAGAGGGGCGAGGCGGGGCGCCGCGCCTTTCCCCTTCCCGCCTCGCGGCGGGGCGCCCAGCCTAGAGCATCCCCCCGCCCGGCGGGATGGCCCGCCGTGGCGAAAAGCGGCTGGCGGCCGGGCAGCGGCAACTTATCCTGCCGCCTTCCGCTTAGAGCAGATCCCCATCAGGCGGAATCGCCTGATGGGGTGAAGATGCTCGCAGAAACAACATCCTACAGCGTTGTCCGTGCGCCAATGCGACCGGAGAACGCTCTAGAGGGACCTGACGCCCTTCGCCCGGCCCCCGCCGCGGCGGGCGGCCCAGCCCCGGCGTGAGGGAGACAGGACATGGATACTCCGAAGCCACTGCATTTCGTGACGCTGCTCGGCAGCCTGCGGCGCGGCTCCTACAATGCCGCCATCCAGCGCGCCCTGCCGGAACTGGCGCCGGAGGGCGTGACGATCAGCCCGCTCGGCTCGGTGGGCGAGCTGCCGCTCTACGACGCGGACCTGCAGGCCCAGGGCTTCCCGCCGGCGGTGACCCGCATGGGCGAGGCGATCCGGGCCGCCGACGGCGTCATCATCGTCACGCCGGAATACAACTACTCCATCCCCGGCGTGCTGAAGAACGCGCTGGATTGGCTGTCCCGTCTGCCCGAGGCGCCCTTCACCGGCAAGCCGGTGGCGTTGCAGACCGCCTCGCCCGGCTTGATCGGCGGCGCGCGCTGCCAATACCACCTGCGGCAGAGCCTGGTCTTCCTGGATGCCTTCGTGCTGAACAAGCCGGAGGTGATGGTGGGCCAGGTCGCCTCCAAGGTGGATGCCGGCGGCACCCTGACCGACCAGGCGACGCGCGACTTCATCGCCAGCCAGCTGAAGGCCTTCGCCGCCTTCGCGCGGCGCGGCTGAGCCGGCGGCGTCAGCCCGCGGCGGAGCGGTGCTCCTCGCGGGCGGCCTCCCAGACCTCGCGCGCCGCATCGGCATTCATCGCCGCGATGCCGAGGCCGACGATCAGATCCGGCCAGGCGGAAGCCCAGAGATGCGCCGTCACCAGCCCGGCGAGGATGATGGCGACATTGGCCAGCACGTCGTTTCGGGCGGAGAGGAAGGCGGCGCGCGTCAGGCTGCCGCCCTGGGCCCGGAAGCGCGCCAGCATCAGCGCGCAGCCGGCGTTCACCAGCATGGCGCCGGCCCCGGCGAGGGTCAGCGCCAGGGGCGCGGGCGGCACCGGCGCCATGAACTTCTCCCAGGCCGTCCAGAGCGTGGCGAGTCCTGGCACGAGCAGGATCAGCGCCAGCGCCATGCCGAGCCGGGCCCGCTGCCGCAGGCTCCACCCGAGCCCGAGCAGGATCAGCAGGTTGACCGAGGCATCCTCCAGGAAGTCGATGCTGTCGGCGAAGAGCGAGACGGAGCCGATGGCCAGCGCGACGGCGAACTCGACGCCGAAATAGCCCAGGTTGAGCGTCGCCACCCGCCGCACCACCCGCCGCAGGTTCGGGCCGGCCGCCACCTCTTCCATGCTCCGCGCCTCCGTTCTCGCGCCGCCGCCCGTAAGCCATGCCCCGTAAGCCATGCAAGGACCAGATCAAGCCCCGCAACCGCCAGATCGGCCAGCGGTTGACCCCGCGGGCTGGGCACGAGCAGGAGGAAGGGGCGCAGCAATGCCGCACGACCACGGCCATGCCGGCCAGCACGAGGGCGGCCACACCCATGCGCCGGCCGATTTCGGCCGCGCCTTTGCCATCGGCATCGGCCTGAACCTGGCCTATGTCGTGCTGGAGGGCCTGTTCGGCGTGCTCGCCGGCTCGCTCGCCCTGCTCGCCGATGCCGGGCACAACCTGTCCGACGTGCTGGGACTGCTGCTGGCCTGGGGCGCCATGCACCTGTCCCGGCGCGGCCCGACGCGGCGCCGGACCTATGGCTACAAGGCCAGCTCCACCCTGGCGGCACTGGCCAATGCCGTGCTGCTGCTGGTGGCGGTCGGCGCCATCGCCTGGGAAGCGGTGCAGCGCCTGCTGGCGCCGCAGCCGGTGGCCAGCGGCACGATGCTCTGGGTCGCCGCCATCGGGGTGGTGGTGAATGCCGGCACCGCGCTGCTCTTCATGGCCGGCCGCAAGGGTGACCTCAACATCCGCGGCGCCTTCCTGCACATGGTGGCCGATGCGGGCGTGACGGTCGGCGTCATCCTCGCCGCCCTGCTGATTCGCTGGACCGGCTGGCTCTGGCTCGATCCGGTGGTCAGCCTCGCCATCGCCGTGGTGATCCTGATCGGCACCTGGAGCCTGCTGCGGCAGTCCGTAGACCTGGCCATGGGCGCCGTCCCGCCCGGCATCGATCCGGACGAGGTGCGCGCCTGGCTCGCCACCCTGCCCGGCGTGACGGAAGTGCATGACCTGCATGTCTGGGCCATGGGCACCACCGAGACGGCGCTGACAGCGCATCTCGTGTGCGGCGAGGAGACGCGCCTCGACCGCGAACGGCTGCTGCGCATCCAGTCCGGTTGCCGGGAGCGCTTCGGCATCGCCCATACCACCGTGCAGCTCGAAACCCCCGAGGCCGCGCGCGCCTGCGCCCTGCGCCCCGATCACGTCGTCTGACAGCATCGCGCGTTTGGGGGCCCTGTCCTCAAATCCGACGGGGGGCGGAACCGGGGGAGAATGAATTCTCCCCCGAACCCCCTCTTCTTTTTTCTGCCAGTTTTCGGTCGTGCGGGCGGAGCGCGCCTGCGCCGGGGCTGAAGCAGCCCCGGCGACTGCGGCGAAGGGTCGCCGCTGCCACCGGCACGATCGAAAACTTGCAGAAAAAGGAGGGGGTTTGGGGGAGTTCACTCCCCCAACCTTCTCCCCCTACCCCTCCGAGGCCAAGCCTGTGTTGACACACAACCGCTCTCGATCGCCGGCGCGGCCATCGGCTGCTTGGCTGACCACGCCAGCCGCCAGTCAGGACAGTGGCGCGGCGGGATGAGGCGGTTGCGCCGGCGGCATCGCTGTTCCAGGCTCCCTCCCTCGCGACAGGCACAGAGGGAGCGACGGAATGCGGGGCATGGTGGTGGCGGCACAGCCGGAGGCGGCCGAGGCCGGGGTCGAGGTGCTGCGCCAGGGCGGCAATGCGGTGGACGCCGCCATCGCCTGCGCTTTCAGCCAGGGCGTGGTGGACCCGCAGATGTGCGGCATCGGCGGCTTCGGCGCGATGCAGATCTGCCTGCCCAGGCGCGGCGTGCACACGGTGCTGGAATTCTTCGCCCGCGCGCCACTTTCCGCCACGCCGGAGATGTGGGCGGAGAAATTCATCGGCCAGTCGCGCGACGGCTTCGTCTTCCTGCTCAAGGACCAGTCGAACGACATCGGCTATGGCTCGGTCGGCACGCCGGGCAATGTCGCCGGCTACACGGAGGCGCTGGCGCGCTTCGGCACCATGCCGCTGCGCGATGTGATGCAGCCGGCCATCGCCCAGGCGCATCGCGGCGTCATGGTGCGGCCCTACATGCACTACTACTGGACCATCGACCACGGCGGCGACGGCCAAGTGAATGTCGAGGACAAGCTCCGCTTCAGCGAAACCGGGCGGCAAGTCTATTTCCGCCCCGACGGCAGGCTGAAGCGCCCCGGCGACATCCTGCGCAACCCCGAGATGGCGCGCACGCTGGAGCGCATCGCCGAAGGCGGCGCCGAAACCTTCTATCGCGGCGAGATCGCCCGCGCGATCACCACCGACATGGAGGCGCGCGGCGGCGGCATCACGCTGGAGGATCTCGCCGCCTATCGCGTGCGGGAAAAGGCGCCCTGCTGGGGTGCCTATCGTGGCCTGCGCGTCGCCTCCAACCCGCCGCCCGCCGGTGGCGGCTCGCTGATCGAGTTGCTGCACATCCTCGGCCATTTCGATCTCGCCGCGCTGGAGCACAACAGCCCCGAGCATCTGCGCATCCTGGCTGAGGCGATGAAATGGATGACCATCGACAAGGACGCCCATATGGGCGACCCGGATTTCGTCGATGTGCCGCTCGACCGCCTGCTCTCAGCCGAGCATTCCGCCGCCCTCGCCGCGCGCATCCGCGCCGGCGAGAAGGCTGTCGTCCCGCGCGCCGGCGAACCGCAGGACCCGCCCGACACCACCGTCGTCTGCGTGGTGGATGGGGAGGGCAATGCCGTCTCGCTGACCCACACGCTGGGCATCCCCTCCGGCGTCATCACGCCGGGGCTGGGCTTCATGTACAATGGCTGCATGAGCGGCTTCGATCCGCGCCCCGGCCGCGCCGCCTCCATCGCGCCGGGCAAGGGCCGCGCCAGCGCCATGGCGCCGACCCTGCTCTTCGAGGGCGAGGCACCTTCCATGGTGCTGGGCGCGCCGGGCGGCACCTTCATCGTGCCGGCGCTGGCGCAGGCAATCAGCAATGTCGTCGATTTCGGCATGAGCATGGCCGATGCCGTGGCGGCGCCACGCATCGTCGCGCTCAGCGACACCATCGACGTGTCCAACCGCATCCCGCATGGCGTCAGCGCAGCGCTGGCAGCGATGGGCTATCCGATCGCCCGCTCCTACCAGAGCTACGCCTTCGGCGCTCCGCACGGGGTGCTGATCCGCGACGGGCGCTGCACCGGCGGTGCCGATCCGCAGCGCGACGGCATGGCGATGGCGGCCTGAGCGCCGCGCCTTCGAGTGGTTTCCGTTCGCTCCGGCTCACGGCTGAAAACCCGATCAGAAACGGCTGCATCGACCCGTTTTGGTCGTCGCGAAGGCCAAGTCCTCCATCCAAAACCGGACATCAGAGAGGGGTGATCCGATGATGCAGATCGAAGTCCAGGACGGTCCTAGCAGCCGTCCTGCGGTGCAGAGGCTGTTCGCCCAAGTCTACCCTGACGCCGTTTTAGAGACGGTCGCCTGGCGGAATGTGGTCTCGGCGTCCGCTGATCGTCGCATCGTCGTTTTGGATGATGCGGGCGACATCGTTGCGGCTGCAGGTCTGACATTCAGGACCGGTTCCTGGGATGGTGCTCCAGTCCGGATCGGCGGTGTCGGTGGAGTCATGGTGTCGCCGGAACGTCAACGGCAAGGCCTAGGTCGTATTGTCATGCAGGCCGTCCACGAGACGATGCTATCCGATCACCGCGTGCAGTTCGGGCTTCTCTTCTGCGAACCTCACAACATCGCCTTCTATAAAACGATGGGCTGGTGCCGGTTCGAGGGAGAAGTTCGTGTCGAGCAACCCAGCGGATCAGTCATATACGACATCATGGGGACGATGACGCTGCCCCTTGCTGCCGATGCACCCCGCACCGGCTCCATCGACCTGCGGGGCCTGCCTTGGTGATCGAGGCTTGACGCGAGGAGGGCACGAAGCGAGGCGGTAAGACGAAACCCGGTTGGTGCGGGAGGGGTCTGTTTTCCCTAGTTTGCGGTTGAAAGCGGACAGGCAGAAAACCACCCCTCTCGGCCGTTCCCGATTGGGTTCTCGCCCACGATAATCGCTCTCGTCCTTCATTCTGACGAGCGTCCTCACCCGATCCGGTGATTCCACCGGATCGGGATCCGCTCTAGCCAATCGCCATCAGACTGGCATTGCCGCCCGCGGCGGCGGTGTTGGTGCTGGTGGCGCGCTCCCGCACCAGCATGTCGAGCGGGAAGCGGCCATCCGGTCGCGCGGCATGCAGCGGCACGATCGGCCCTTCGCCTTCGGCAAGCTGCCGCGCGCGCGCCATCCGCCGCGCCGGCCCGTCGCCGCACAGCACCGCCTGCGCGCCCTCCTCCGTCCCCGCGACGATCCAGGCGCCGAGCGCCGGCGGCAGAGACCTGAGATCGGCCAGGACATCAGGCTCCACCACCGCGCGGTTGCCGGTCGCCAGCGCGGCGCCGATGGCGCGCAGCCCTTCCTCGCGCGTCGCCGCCTCGCAGAAAATGGCGCCGCGCGCCTCGGTCTCATAGAGATTGCGCTCCCCCACCGGCCCCGGCAGCTCCAGCGCGACGCCGAAGGGGCTCGCCTCCAGCATCGCGCGCGCCTCCACCGCCAGGGCCGCCTCGCCACGCGCCTCCAGCCATTCCGCCCAGGCCCGCGCCGCCTCCGGCGCCCGCCCCGCCGGCAAGCCGGTGGAGAGAGGGCAGGCCGCGAGCAGCCGGCGCAGGTAGAGCGGCCCGCCCGCCTTCGGCCCGGTGCCCGAGAGCCCATGCCCGCCGAAGGGCTGCACGCCCACTACCGCGCCCACCAGGTTGCGGTTCACATAGACATTCCCGGCCCGCACCCGGCCCGCCGCGCGCGCCACCGTCTCCGCGATGCGCGACTGCACGCCGAAGGTCAGCCCATAGCCGGTGGCGTTCACCGCATCGACCAGCGCCTCCAGCCTCTCGCGGCGGAAGCGCAGCACATGCAGCACGGGGCCGAAGACTTCCCGCTTCAGCTCGGACGGGTCCTCGATCTCGATCACCGTCGGCGGCACGAAACTGCCGTGACGGCATTCCTCCAAGAGCGGCGCCTGATGCACGCGCCGCCCGGCCCGGCGCATGGCCTCGATATGCGCCAGGATGCCATCCCGCGCCTCGTCGCTGATAACCGGACCGACGTCGGTGGAAAGCCGGTCCGGGTTGCCGGTCGAAAGCTCGGCCATCGCGTCCAGCAGCATCGCCAGGCTGCGGTCCGCCACCTCCTCCTGCAGGCAGAGCAGGCGCAGCGCGGAGCAGCGCTGCCCGGCGCTGTCGAAGGCGGAGACCAGCGCATCGGCCACCACCTGCTCCGCCAGCGCCGAGGAGTCCACGATCATCGCGTTCTGCCCGCCGGTCTCGGCGACCAGCGGCACCGGCGTGCCATCGGGGTTCAGCCGCTTCGCCAATTCGCGCTGGATCAGCCGCGCCACGTCGGTGGAGCCGGTGAACAGCACGCCGCGCACCCGCGCATCGGCCACCAGCGCGGCGCCGAGCGCGCCATCGCCGGGCAGGAACTGCAGCACGCCCTCCGGCACCCCCGCCTCGTGCAGGATGCCGATGGCCTGCGCGGCGATCAGCGGCGTCTCCTCCGCCGGCTTGGCGAGCACGGCATTGCCCGCGGCCAGCGCCGCCGCCACCTGCCCGGTGAAGATCGCCAGCGGGAAATTCCAGGGGCTGATGCAAAGCACCGGGCCGAGCGGCCGGTGCGTCGCATTGTCGAATCCGTCCCGCACCTGCGCGCCGTAGTAGCGCAGGAAATCCGTGGCCTCCCGCACTTCCGAAACGGCATTGGCCAGCGACTTGCCGGCCTCGCGCACCAGCAGGCCCAGCAGCATCGGCATCCGCTGCTCCAGCAGCTCGGCGGCACGCAGCAGGCAGGCCGCGCGTTCCTCCGGCGCGGTTGCCGCCCAGCCCGGCGCCGCCGCCTCGGCGGCCGCCAGCGCCGCGCCGGCCTCCTCCGCGCCGGCCTCCACCACCTGGCCGACGACGTCACGCCGGTCCGCCGGGTTCAGCACCGCGCGCGGCCGTCCCCTGCCCGCGCCGCCGGCCAGCAGCGGCACCGCCATCCACGGCCGCTTCGCACTCTCTCGCAGCGCCGTCGCGAGTTCCGCCAGCACCGCCTCATCCGCGAGGTCCAGCCCGGCGGAATTGACGCGCACCGCCCCGAACAGGTCGCGCGGCCGGGCAATGCGCGGATGTGGCGCGCCCACCGGCGCCATCGCCGCCACCTGCGCCACGGGGTCCGCCACCAGCGCCTCCACCGGCACCGAGGGGTCCTGGATGCGGTTGACGAAGGAGGAGTTGGCGCCGTTCTCCAGCAGCCGCCGCACCAGATAGGCCAGCAGTGTCTCGTGCGTGCCGACCGGGGCATAGATGCGGCAGGGCCGGTTCAGCCCGCCCGGCCCGACCACCGCCTCGTAGAGCGGCTCGCCCATGCCGTGCAGGCACTGGAATTCGTAGTCGCCGACCCGGAAATCCTCGCCCGCCATGGCCAGGATCGCCGCCAGCGTCTGCGCGTTGTGCGTGGCGAATTGCGGGAAGACGGCATCCCGCGCGTCGAGCAGCTTGCGGGCGCAGGCGAGATAGGAGACGTCCGTATGCGCCTTGCGGGTGAAGACCGGGAAATCCGCCAGCCCCTCCACCTGCGCCCGCTTGATCTCGCTGTCCCAATAGGCGCCCTTGACCAGCCGCAGCATCAGCCGCCGCCCCGAGCGGCGCGCGAGGTCGATCAGGAAATCGAGCACGAAGGGTGCCCGCTTCTGATAGGCCTGCACGACGAAGCCGAGCCCGTCCCAGCCCGCCAGCGCCGGATCGGCGCAGAGCGCCTCCAGCAGGTCGAGCGAGAGCTCCAGCCGGTCCGCCTCCTCGGCATCGATATTGAGCCCGATGCCATAGCGCTTCGCCAGCGCCGCCAGCGCCGTGACGCGCGGCAGCAGCTCGTCCATGACGCGCTCCCGCTGCGCGCGCGAATAGCGCGGGTGCAGCGCCGAGAGCTTGATCGAGATGCCCGGCCCGTCATGCAGCCCGCGCCCCGCCGCGGCCGCGCCGATCGCATGGATCGCCGCCTCGTAATCCGCGTGGTAGCGCGCGGCATCGGCGGCGGTGAGGGCGGCCTCGCCCAGCATGTCGTAGGAATGGCGGAAGCCCATCGCCTCCGCCTTGCGGCCGCGCGCCAGGGCCTCGCCGATGGTCTGGCCGGCGACGAACTGCGCGCCCATCCGCCGCATGGCCAGGTCCATGGCCCGGCGGAGCAGCGGTGCGCCGCCCCGCGCGGCGAGCCGGCGCAACGCGCCCGACTCCTTCCCTGGTCCCTCTCCCGTCGCAACCAGCCGGCCGCCGGTGGCCAGCCCCCAGGCGGCGAGGCGCACCAGGGGCGAGGCGGCGCGGCCGAGATGCGCGGTCCAGTCGCCCTCCCCCAGCTTGTCGCGGATCAGCGCGTCGCGCGTCGCGGCGTCCGGGATGCGCAGCAGCGCCTCGGCCAGACCCATCAGCGCCACCCCCTCGGGCGAGGCGAGCGGGAAGGCCTGCACCAGCGCCTCCACGGTGCCGCGCGCACCCTTGCGGCGCAGCTCCTCCACCAGCCGCCGCGCGGTGGCCGCCGCCTGCGCCGCCAGGGCGGGCGGCAGGGTCGCGGCTTCCAGCAAGGCGGCGACACAATCGGCCTCCGGGGCGTGGTGATGGCGGGTGACCGCTGCCCGCAGCGGCACCTGCCGCGGCAGGGTGGTGAGGCGGCGGAACGGCTCAGGCGCCACCTGCGGGGTGGCAAGGGCCTCGTCGGACGGCATTGCGGTGCTGTGGGCTCTCCGGTTTCATCACAGGTATATCGGGGCCACGGCCGAAGTTGCTTCGGGAATTGGGGTAATGCGCGGAATCCTGCCCGCAGGATCCGGCCAAGAGGGTGAAGGAAATTCGGCACGCATGGACGAGACCGACAAGCGCCTCCTGCGCCTGCTCCAGAGGGACGGCCGCATCAGCAATGTGGAACTGTCCCGCCAGGCGCATCTGAGCCCGCCCGCCACCCATGAGCGGGTGCGGCGGCTGCAGAAGGAGGGCGTCATCGAGGGCTACACCGTCCGGCTCAACCCGGCGAAGCTGGAGCGCGCGCTGCTGATCTTCGTCGAGGTCACGCTGGACCGCACCAGCACCCGCGTCTTCGAGGATTTCGCCGCCGCCGTCCGCCGCACGCCGGAGATCATGGAATGCCACATGGTCGCCGGCGGCTTCGACTACCTCATCAAGGTGCGCGTGCGGGACATGGAGGCCTATCGCGCCTTCCTCGGCGGCACGCTGGTCGCCCTGCCCGGCATCCGCCAGACCCACACCTATACCGTCATGGAGGAGGTCAAGAGCACAACCGACATCGCCATCGCCTAGCCCGGCCCAAAAAAACCCGCTTGCCTCTTTGCCGTCCGGCGGTTCCCATGCGCGCCGCCCGCCGGGGAGGCGGGGCAGAGGAAAGGCCTGGAAGCGGCAGAGACCCGCGCCGGCGGGCCGGGGCGCGGTGAGGCCGCCCCGGACAGCGGCGCGGCGGCCCGGCGTTCCGCCATCGCCTTGTTCCGCTCGCCAGCGCCCCTTCCCGGCTCCGCCATCCGCCCCCGAAAGGCCAAGCCTGACCATGTCCGTCCTGTTCCTCGCCAATGCCCGCATCGTCGATGGCACCGCGCCCGAACCCACGGCGCCGCAGGGCGTCGTCATTGAGGGCGGCCGCATCCGCGAGGTATCGCAGGGCGCGCGCGCCCCGGCCGGGGCCGAAACGATCGACCTCGCCGGACGTGTGCTGATGCCCGGGCTGATCGACTGTCACGTGCATGTCGTCGCGGTGGAGGCGAGTCTCGCGCGCAATGCGACCCTGCCGGATTCGCTGGTCGCCGCGCGCTCCATCCGCCTGCAGCGTGAGATGCTGATGCGCGGCTTCACGACGGTGCGCGATGTCGGCGGCGCCGATCTCGGCCAGGTGCTGGCGGTGGAGGAAGGCACCGTGCTCGGCCCGCGCCTGATCATCTCCGGCAAGGCGCTGAGCCAGAGCGGCGGCCATTGCGACTTCCGCGGCCCCTTCGACGACACGCCGCCGCGCTTCAGCCGCCGCCTCGGCGCGCTCGGCCGGCTCTGCGACGGCGTGCCGGCGGTGCGCCAGGCCGCGCGCGAGGAAATCAAGGCCGGCGCCCGCTTCGTGAAGATCATGGCCAATGGCGGCGTCGCCTCGCCGACCGACCCGATCCACTTCCTCGGCTTCGCGCGGGAGGAGATCGCGGCGGTGGTCGAGGAGGCCGCCAATGCCGGCACCTATGTCTCGGCGCATCTCTACACCGACGCCGCGATCCGCCGCGCCGTCGAGTGCGGCGTGCATTCGCTGGAGCACTGCAACCTGATCACCGAGGCAACGGCGCGCCTTGCCGCCGATCGCGGCGCCATCGCCGTCCCCACCCTCGTCACCTACGACAAGCTCTCCGAGGAGGGCGAGGCGCTGGGCATCGGCCCCGAGGCGGCGGCGAAGGTGGATGACGTGCGCCTCGCCGGGCTGGAATCACTCGCCATCATGCAGCGCGCCGGCCTGCCCATGGCCTATGGCACCGACCTGCTCGGCCCGATGCACCGCCACCAGTCCGAGGAATTCGTCATCCGCGGCCGGGTGATGCCGGCGCAGATGGTGATCGCCGCCGCCACCTGGATCGCCGCCCAGCTCTGCCGCATGGAGGGCGCGATCGGCTGCGTCGCCCCCGGCGCGCATGCCGACCTGATCGTGGTGGAGGGCGACCCGCTCTCCGACCTCGCGCTGCTGACCGGCCAGGGCCGCCACATGCCGCTGATCCTGAAGGGCGGCGAGCCCGTCAAGCATGTGCGCTGGTAAGCCCGCGATGCGCCCGGGAACGAAGCGCCCCGCGAAGGAGGAACCGACGCGATGACATTCCCCTCGGCATTTCCCTGGGCCCGCCGCGCGCTGTTCCGCGCCAGCGTCGCCTTCGCCTTCCTGCTGATTCTGGCACCGGTCGTCACTGTCATCGTCATCAGCTTCTTCCGGCAGGAGATCGTCAGCTTCCCGCCCGAGGCGCTGACGCTGCGCTGGTACATCAATGCCTGGGACCAGCAGGAATTCGCCCGAGGCTTCGTCACCAGCCTGGAGGTTGCGGCGCTGGCGACGCTGATCGGCGTGCCGCTCGGCACTGCCGCGGCGCTGGCGCTGCAGCGCAGCCGCATCCGTGGCAAGGAGGCGCTGAACGCGCTGCTGCTCGGCCCGCTCGCCGTGCCCGGCGTGGTCGCCGGCACCGCGCTCTACATGTTCTACCTGCGCGCCGAGTTCTGGCTCGACCGCGACATCACCGCGACGCTGGAAGGCCTGGTCGCCGCGCATGTGCTGCTCACCATCCCCTGGTCGGTGCGGCTGGTCTCGGCGAGCCTGACCGGGCTCGACCGCTCGGCGGAGGAGGCGGCGGCCAATCTCGGCGCCCGGCCGCTGACGGTGTTCCGCCGCGTGACCCTGCCGATGCTGCGGCCCGGCATCGTCGCCGCGGCGATGTTCTCCTTCATCCAGAGCTTCGAGAACCTGGAGCTGACCCTGCTGCTGGTCGGCCCCGGCCGCACCACCCTGCCGGTCGCCATGCTGAGCTACCTGGAATTCCGCATGGACCCGACGCTCTCCGCCGTCGCCACGGTGCAGATCATCCTGGTGGCGGCGCTGATGCTGCTCACCGACCGTTTCGTCAAACTCTCGCGGGTCGTATGACCCGCCCCGCCACCCCGACCGAAGGAGAGCGCTGATGGGAGATCTGGTGCTGCAGGCGCTGACCAAGCGGTATGGCGGCACGACGGCGGTGGAGGGCGTCGATCTCGACGTGCGGCAGGGCGAGATGGTCGCCCTGCTCGGCCCCTCCGGCTGCGGCAAGACGACGACGCTGCGCATGGTGGCCGGCTTCATCACCCCGAGCGCGGGGAGCGTGCGCATCGCCGGCCAGGACGTGACGCGCAAGCCACCCTATGCACGCGACACGGGCATGGTCTTCCAGTCCTACGCGCTCTTCCCGCACATGACGGTGGCGCAGAACGTCGCCTTCGGGCTGGAGATGCGCCGCGTCGGCCGCGCCGAGCGCGAGGGCCGCGTGATGGAAGCCCTGCGGCTGGTGCGGCTCGACCACCTGGCGGAGCGGCTGCCCGGCCAGCTCTCGGGCGGCCAGCAGCAGCGCGTGGCGCTGGCCCGCGCGCTGGTGGTGAACCCCGCCGTCTTCCTGCTCGACGAGCCGCTGTCGAATCTCGACGCCAAGCTGCGCGGCGAGGTGCGCATGGAGATCCGCAGCCTGCAGCAGCGCCTTGGCCTGACCACGCTGATCGTCACGCACGACCAGGAGGAGGCGCTGACCATGGCCGACCGTCTGGTGGTGATGGAGCGCGGACGGGTGCGGCAGGTCGGCACCGCCGAGGAGCTGTACGAGCGCCCGCGCGACCCCTTCGTCGCCGGCTTCGTCGGCCGCTGCAACCTGATCGAAGGCGTGCCCGAGGGGGCCGCCGGCTTCCGCGCCAAGGGAGGCGCGCTGCTGCCCTGCGTCTCCGAGGCCCCGCCGGCCGGCACCGGCGCGGTGCTGGCCCTGCGGCCGGAGCGCATCGCGCTCAGCGCCGCACCCAGCTCCGCCCCCCTGGGCGAAGGCGCCGCGCGGCTGGAGGCCATTACTTATCTCGGCGCGCAGACCGAATATGTGGTGGATTATGCGGGGACGTCGCTCGTGGTGATCCGGGCGACCCCGCCGGAGGGCGATCCGCTGCGCCGGCTGGCCCCGGGCGATGCCGTCGCGCTCTCCTGGGATCCCGCCGCCGCCCGCATGCTGCCGGCCCAATGAATCGCCGATACAGGGAGACTGAAGAAATGACCATCACCCGCCGCCAGGCGCTTTCCGGGGGTGCCGCCGCCCTCGCCACCCTGACCGCCGGCTTGCCGGGCGTGGCCCGCGCCGCCGACGGCCGCGTCGTCGTCGGCACCTGGGGCGGCGACTACGGCAACCTGTTGCGGCAGAACATCGACGAGCCGATCGTGCAGCCCAAGGGCATCGAGGTGCTGCAGGACGTCGCCAATGCCGACCCGCGCAAGACCAAGCTGCTCGCCGAGCGGCAGACCCGCCGCGGCACCTTTGACGTGGCCTGCCTCTCCGACACCGACATGTACCTGATCCAGCAGCAGAACGCGCTGCAGACGCTGGACATGGGCAAGCTGAGCCGCGCGGAGCAGATCATCCCGGCGCTGAAGAAGCCCTATGCCATCCCGCACATCTATTCGGCGCTGGTGCTGCTCTACAACCCGGACAAGGTGACGACCAAGCCAACGGCCTTCGCCGACATGTGGGACCCGAAGTACAAGGGCCGCGTCGGCTTCTCGGACATCCTCTACAACACCAACACGCTCGCGGCGGCGCTGGCCGGCGGCGGCAGCGTGCATGACTACAAGCCGGCCGAGAAGATGCTGATGGAGCTGCGCAAGCTCGACGCCAAGGTCTATCCCTCGAACGAGGCGCTGGCGGCCGCGCTGAAGTCGGAGGAGGTGTGGCTGACGCCGATGTGGCTGGCGCGCGGCTTCATGTGGAAGCAGGGCGGCATTCCGGTGAGGCATGTGGTGCCGAAGGAAGGCGCCTATTCCATCGTCTTCGAGGCGGCGATCCCGAAGAATGCCCGCAACACCGAGAATGCCTACACCTATCTCGACGCCATGCTGGACGCCAAGGCACAGACCGGCTTCGCCCGCCAGATGGGCTACCTGCCGACGGTGAAGGACGCCAAGCTCGACCCGGACCTGGCGCAGGAGATCAGCCTGACCGAGGAAGAGGAAAGCCGCCTGGTGACGCCAGACTACGAGTACCTTCAGAAGAACCTGAACGGCATCCTCGACTTCTGGAACAAGCAGTTTAAGGCCTGAGGCATGGCGGCGCTCATCCTTCCTGCCGGGCTGCTGGTGGTGCTGCTCATGGTGGCACCGATGCTGTTCCTGGCCCGCATTTCGCTGAACCATTTCAGCCCCACCGAGCTGATGGTGGAGGCGATGAGCGCCGAGAACTACCTCCGCGCGGTGCAGGACCCCTACTACCGGGCGGTCCTGCTCACCACGCTGGCGGTGGCGCTGGGCTGCACGCTGCTCTGCCTCGTGCTTGGCTTTCCCACAGCCTACTGGCTGGCGCGGATGCAGAGCCGCTGGAAGAGCCTCGCCACCATCCTGATCCTTTTCCCGCTGCTGGTCGGCAATGTCGTGCGCTCCGCCGGCTGGATCGCGCTGCTCGGCAATGACGGGGCGATCAACGCCGCGCTGCAGGGCCTGCACCTGATCTCGGCGCCGCTGCCACTGCTCTACAATGCCTTCGCCGTGGTGGTCGGCATCGTCGCCGTGGTGCTGCCCTACATGATCCTGACGCTCTCGGCCGTCATTGAGGGCATCCCGCGGCAGACGGAGGAGGCGGCGGCCAATCTCGGCGCGCGGCCGCTCACCGCCTTCCGCCGCGTGGTGCTGCCGCTGGCGCTGCCCGGCGTGGCGGCGGGCTCTGTGCTGGTCTTCATCCTCTGCATGAACGCCTATGCAACGCCCGTGCTGCTGGGCGGGCCGCAGTTCAAGATGATGGCGCCGGCGGTCTATGATCAGTTCGTGCGCGGCAACAACTGGCCTTTCGGCGCGGCGCTGGCCTTCATCCTGCTCGCCGCCACCATGGTGCTGACCGTCGTCGGCTCGGCACTGATCGGGCGCCGCTACCGGCGCTGACCACCAGAAGGGGCGCCGCCCCTTCTGGACTTCCCCGCTGGGGGAACTGAGTTCCCCCAGACCCCCACGCCAGTTGATGCAGGGGTCTGGGGAGGCTCAGCCTCCCCAGCGGGGTCCAGGGGCAGCGCCCCTGGCCCCGGCCTGAGTTCTGGAGGAACGCCATGACCAACGACCCGATCGCCACTGCCGCTCCCGGCGAGGAAATCACCGCCCGCAACGCGAAGAACGGCATGCCGCCTCTGGCGCCTGCCACCGCGCTGGAGCATGGTACCGGCCCCTTCCGCCGGCTCATCCTGCGTGGCGCCACGGTGATCGACGGCACCGGCGCGCCGCCCTGGGGCCCGGCCGACATCATCATCGAGGGCGACCGCATCGCCGCCATCGTGCCGGTCGGCGTGCCGGGCAAGCCGATCAACCCCTCCCGCCGCCCGCCCGCCGATGGCGCCGAGGAGATCGACTGCCACGGCCGCTTCGTCACGCCCGGGCTGATCGACTGCCACGCGCATATCGGCGTGCCCTATCATGGGCTGCATGGCGGCGCCTCCCCGGCGGACTATGTCTACAAGCTCTGGCTGGCGCATGGCGTCACCACCATCCGCGAGATGGGCTGCTTCAACGGCCTGGGCTGGGTTCTGCAGCAGAAGCAGGCCTCGGCGGCCAACGAGATCACCGCGCCGCGCATCCTGGCGCATCCCTATTTCCCCGGCGTCAACGACATGCTCAAGACGATCCACACGCCGGACCAGGCGCGCGCCTGGCTGGCGGCGATCAAGGAGCGCGGCGCCGATGGCGTGAAGTTCTTCGGCGCGCCCCCGGCGCTGATGCAGGCGGCGCTGGCCGAGGCCAAGGCGCTCGGCCTGCGCACCGGCTGCCACCACGCGCAGCAGGCGGTGACGCGGATGAACGCGCTGACCACCGCGCGCTGGGGCATGACCAGCGCCGAGCACTATTACGGCCTGCCCGAGGCACTCTACGAAAACCGCGTCGTCGGCGACTACGCGCCCGAGTACAACTACAACGACGAGTACTACCGCTTCTCCACCGCCGGCCGCACCTTCCCGCAGGCCGCCGAGCCCGGCAGCACCAAGTGGAACGAGGTGATGGAGCAGTTCCTGGAGCTCGACTTCACCTTCGTGCCCACCTACACCATCTACGACGCCAACCGTGACGTGATGCGCTACCGCCGCGCCGACTGGCACGACACCTACACCTGGCCCTCCATGTGGCGCTTCTTCCAGCCAGCGCGCGGCGGGCATGGCTCCTACTGGTTCCGCTGGTCCACCACCAACGAGATCGAGTGGAAGCAGCACTACCGGCTGTGGATGCAGTTCCTGAACGAGTACAAGAACCGCGGCGGCCGCGTCTGCACCGGCAGCGATTCCGGCTTCATCTACCAGACCTTCGGCTTCGGCTATGTGCGCGAGCTGGAGCTGCTGCAGGAGGCCGGCTTCAACCCGCTGGAGGTGCTGCGCAGCGCCACCCTCCAGGGCGCCGAGCTCTGCGGACTGCAGGATGAGACCGGCAGCATCGAGGTCGGCAAGGCGGCCGACCTGCTGGTGCTGGACGAGAACCCCCTCACCGACTTCAAGCTGCTCTACGGCACCGGCGCCATGCGGCTGAACGACGATAGCGGCGAGGTCGAGTGGCGGCAGGCGCTGCGCCACACCATCCGCGCCGGTGTGGTGTTCGACGTGCAGGCCCTGCTGGCCGATATCCGCGAGGCCGTCGCGGCGCAGAAGGAGCGGGAGGCCGAGACGGCATGAGCGAGGCCCCTGCCCTGGCACCGGCGCTCGCCCCTCCAGGCGAATTTGTGCTGCTGGCCGGCTTCCTGGGCAGCGGCAAGACGAGCCTGCTGCTGGACTGGCTGGCGCTGCCGGAGGCGGCCGACACCGCGATCATCGTCAACGAGGCCGGCGAGATCGACATCGACGGCGCCACCATCGCCACCAGCGGCCGCATCCCGATGTCGATGTTGTCGAATGGCTGCGTCTGCTGCTCGCTGAACAACGATCTCGTCGAGACCGTCGGCGCGCTGCTGGAGGCAAGGGCGGAGAGCGGCGGGCGCCCCTTCCGGCGCATCGTGCTGGAATGCAGCGGCCTCTCGATGCCGGCCCCGATCCTGCGCGCGCTCGGGGCGCTGGCGCCGCTCGGCATGCGGGTGCGCGTGGTCGCCACCTGCGATGCGGGGCAGGCCGCCGAGCGGGCGCGGCATTTCGAGGAGGTGGCGGCGCAGCTCGCCGCCGCCTCCGCCATCGTGCTGACGCGGCTCGACCTCGCCACGCCGGAGGCGACCGCCGCGGCCCGCGCGCTCGCCACCACGCTCAACCCCTTCGCCGCCTTCATCGAGGAACCGGACCGCGCGCGCCGCGCCGCCGCCGCCTTCGCCGCGCCACTGGCGGCCACCGCGCCCCTGCCCGATGCGCCCTCCGCCCAGCCGCATCCGCGCATCGGCACCGCCCTCGCCCGCTTCCCCGCCGAGGCGACGATCGAGGACAAGTTCGACTTTCTGGAGAATCTCGCCGCCTTCGCCGGTGACCGGCTGCTGCGCGTGAAGGGCTTCCTGCACCCGGCGCCCGGCGCGGCGCCGCTGCTGGTGCAGGCGGTGGGCAGCCTGTTCAGCCCGCCCGCCACCCTGCCGGCGGCGCGCGCGGCCGAGGAGGCGGTGGTGGTGATCAGCCGCGACCTGCCGCTTGCCGAGCTGCGCGCGGCCTTCGCCGGCGCCCCCGTGACGATCGGCGGCCTGCAACCCGGCCGCCCGCCGCTGCGCGCCGAGGCCGCCGCTTCCGGCTGATGGCGCGGCGGCGCCCTCAGGCGCCGCCCGCCCCCGCCTCCTCGGGAGCTTCCTCGGGCGCCACCACCGAGGCCCGCACCGCGCAGAACTTGAACTCCGGGATCTTGCCGAAGGGGTCGAGCGCCGGGTTGGTCAGCAGGTTGGCGGCCGCCTCGGCATAGCAGAAAGGCAGGAAGACCATGCCCGCCGGCACGTCGCGGTCGGCGCGCGCCTTCAGCTCCACCGCACCGCGCCGCGTCTCCAGCCGCAGCCGCCCGCCCGCCCGCAGTCCCAGGCGGCGCAGCTCGGCGGGCGCGAGCAGTGCCACCGCCTCCGGCTCCAGCAGGTCCAGCACGTCGGAGCGCCGGGTCATGGCACCGGTGTGCCAGTGTTCCAGCACGCGGCCGGTGGAAAGCACCATCGGGTATTCGGCATCCGGCACCTCGTCCGGCGGCGTGACCTGCGCGGGCGCCAGCCGCGCCCGCCCGCTGGCGGTGGGGAAGCCCTGGGCGAAGAGGATCTCGTTGCCCGGCCGGTCCGGCGCCTCCACCGGATAGGTCACCGCCCCTTCCCGCTCCAGCCGCTCCCAGGTGATGTTGGCGAGGGAGGGCATCACCGCCGCCATCTCGGCAAAAATCGCGCGCGGGCCTTCATAGTTCCAGTCCAGCCCGATCCGCCGTGCGATCTCCTGGATGATCCACCAGTCCTGCCGGGCCTCGCCGGGCAGCGGCAGCACGGGGCGCGCCATCTGCACGCGGCGGTCGGTGTTGGTGAAGGTGCCGGCCTTCTCGGCGAAGGCGGAGGCGGGCAGCACCACATCGGCGTGGAAGGCCGTCTCGGTCAGGAAGAGATCCTGCACGACGAGATGCTCCAGCTTCGCCAGGGCGCCCCGCGCATGGCGCAGGTCGGGGTCCGACATGGCCGGGTTCTCGCCCTCGATATACATCCCGCGGATGGTGCCGGCATGGATGGCGTGCATGATCTCCACCACCGTCAGCCCCGGCTCGGGGTCCAGCGCCGTGCCCCAGTAGCGCTCGAAGGCCGTGCGGATCTCCGGCTTCGCGACCGGCTGGTAGTCCGGCAGCACCATCGGGATCAGCCCGGCATCGGAGGCGCCCTGCACGTTGTTCTGGCCGCGCAGCGGGTGCAGCCCGGTGCCGGGCCGGCCGATCTGCCCGGTGATGAGGGCGAGGGCGATCAGGCAGCGCGCATTGTCGGTGCCGTGTACATGCTGGCTGACGCCCATGCCCCAGAAGATGATCGAGGCGCGCGAGCGCGCATAGAGCCGCGCCACCTCCCGCAGCCTGGCCGCGGGAATGCCGCAGACCGCCTCCATCCGCTCCGGCGGGAAGTCGCGGACGCGCTCGCGCAGCTCGGCGAAACCCTCGGTATAGCCACGGATATACTGCTCGTCGGCGAGGCCTTCCTCGATGATGGTGTGCAGCATCGCGTTGAGCAGGGCGACGTCGCTGCCCGGCTTGAAGGCGAGATGGTAGGCCGCCAGCCGCGAGAGGCTCTGCCCGCGCGGGTCCATCACCACCAGCTTGGCGCCGCGCTGCTTCACCGCGTTCTTGATGAAGGTGGCGGCGACGGGGTGGTTCACCGTCGGATTGGCGCCGATCACCACAATCACCTCGGCATCGAGCGCCGCCGCGAAGGGCGCGGTCACCGCCGCCGAGTTCAGCCCCTCCATCAGCGCCGCGACGGAGGAGGCGTGGCAGAGCCGCGTGCAGTGATCGACATTGTTGCTGCCGAAGCCGGTGCGCACCAGCTTCTGGAACAGATAGGCCTCCTCGTTCGAACCCTTGGCGGAGCCGAAGCCGGCCAGCGCCTTCGGCCCCTGCGCGTCGCGCAGCCGGCGCAGCCCGGCGGCGGCGGCATCCAGCGCCTCCTCCCAGCTCGCCGCGCGGAAATGCGTCCAGGGATTGGCCGGATCGACCACATCCTCCGCCCGCTTCGGCACGCCGGGCAGGCGGATGAGCGGCTGCGTCAGCCGGTGCGGATGCCGCGTGTAGTCGAAGCCGAAGCGCCCCTTCACGCAGAGGCGTTGGTGGTTGGCTGGCCCGTCCCGCCCTTCGGCATAGACGATGCGGTCGTCCTTCACCTGGTAGGTCACCTGGCAGCCGACGCCGCAATAGGGGCAGAGCGAGTCCACGCTGCGGTCCGGCCAGACGGCGCGCTTCTGCGCGTCGTCCAGATAGGCGGCGGGCATCAGCGCGCCGGTCGGGCAGGCCTGCACGCATTCGCCGCAGGCGACGCAGGTGGAGTCGCCCATCGGGTCGTCGAAGTCGAAGACCACCTTGGCCGCCGCATTGCGATAGGCCATGCCGATGACGTCGTTCACCTGCACCTCGCGGCAGGCGCGGACGCAGAGATTGCACTGGATGCAGGCGTCGAGATTGACGCGCATCGCCGGATGGCTCGCATCGGCCTCCCAGCGCTGCGCGGCAGGAAAACGGCTTTCCTGCACACCGGTCTTGTCCGCCCAACCCCAGAAACGGGAATCCGGATCATGCGCCGCCGCGCGCGGCGGCTGGTCGGCCACCAGCAGCTCCATCACCATGCGCCGGGCACGGGCGGCGCGCTCGCTGGCGCTGCGCACCTTCATCCCGGGGCTGGGCTGCCGCATGCAGGAGGCGGCGAGCACGCGCTCGCCCTCGATCTCCACCATGCAGGCGCGGCAATTGCCGTCCGGCCGATAGCCCGGCTCAGGGGCGTGGCAGAGATGCGGGATCTCCGTGCCGAGGCGCCGCGCCGCCTCCCAGATGGTTTCGCCCGGCAGCGCCTCGACGGTGGTTCCGTCCAGTTCGAAGGAAATGCGCTCGCTCATCGCGCGCCCTCCAGCAATCCGGGGAAATGCCGCATCAGGCTGGTGAGCGGATTGCCCGCCGCCTGGCCCAGGCCGCAGATCGAGGCATCGCGCATCACCGCCGAAAGTTCGGCGAGCAGCGCGCCATCCCAGTCGGGCCTTTCCATCAGCATGCGCGCCTTCTGCGTGCCGACGCGGCAGGGCGTGCATTGCCCGCAGCTCTCATCCTCGAAGAAGCGCATCAGGTTCAGCGCGGCGGCGCGCAGGTCGTCGCGGTCGGAGAGCACGATCACCGCCGCCGAGCCGATGAAGCAGCCGTGCTGCTCCAGCGTGCCGAAATCCAGCGGCAGGTCGGCCAGGGCGGCGGGCAGGATGCCGCCCGAGGCGCCACCGGGCAGGAAGGCGGCGAGACGGTGCCCCTCCGCCATGCCGCCGCAGAATTCCTCCACCAGTTCGCGCAAGGTGATGCCGGCGGGCGCCAGCTTCACGCCCGGCTCCCGCACCCGTCCCGAGACGGAGAAGGAGCGCAGCCCCTTGCCGCCATGCCGCCCCTGCGCCGCCCACCAGTCCGGCCCGCGCTCCAGGATGTCGCGCACCCAGTAGAGCGTCTCGACATTGTTGATCAGCGTCGGGCGGCCGAACAATCCGCGCTGGAAAGGGTAGGGGGGCTTATGGCGCGGCAGGCCACGCTTGCCTTCGAGGCTTTCCAGCAGCGCGGATTCCTCGCCGCAGATATAGGCCCCCGCGCCGCGCCGCAGATGCAGCCGCGGCCCACCTGCCGGCAGCTTGACGATCTCCCGTCGCAGGATCTCGCGCGCCAGCGGGTATTCGTCGCGGATGTAGATATAGACATCCTCCGCCTCGACGACATGCGCGCCGATCAGCGTGCCTTCCAGGAAGCGGTGCGGGTCGGTGTTGAGGTAATGGCGGTCCTTGAAGGTGCCGGGCTCGCCCTCGTCGCCATTCACCGCCATCAGGCGCGGGCCGGGCTCGCCGCGCACCGCGCGCCACTTGCGGCCGGTGGGGAAACCCGCCCCGCCCAGGCCGCGCAGCCCGCTGTGCTCCAGCATGGCGAGCACCGCCTCGACATCCGGCGCACCGGCGCGCACCCGCTCCAGCAGCGCATAGCCGCCCGCCGCGCGGTAGCGGTCGTAATCGACGTAGTCGGCCATGTGCGGATGCGTGTCGCCGGCGCGCACTGCCTCCAGCACGGCGGGCGCCGTCGCCCGGTGCAGAAAGTGATGCCCCACCTCCACCACCGGCGCCTGGTCGCAGAGGCCGAGGCAGGGCGCGCGCACCACCCGCGCCTCCGGCCCGACCTGCGCCCGCAGCTCCGCCAGCAGCGCTTCCGAACCGTGCATGGCGCAGGTCAGGCTGTCGCAGACGCGCAGCGCCAGCGGCGGCAGCGCCGACATGCCGTCCTTCACCACGTCGAAATGCGCGTAGAAGGTCGCGACCTCATAGACCTCCGCGAAGGAGAGGCGCATGGCCTCCGCCAGCGCGGCGAGCAGCGCCGCCGGGATCTGCCCATAGCGGTCCTGGATCAGATGCAGGTGCTCGACCAGCAGGTCGCGGCGGCGCGGACAGTCGCCGAGCAGCGCCTCCACGATGGCGCGCGCCTCGGGCTCGACCTGCCGGCCCTTCGGCGTCTCCCGCGCCGGGCGGCGGCCGGACCCCGGATGCGCTGGCCCGGCCATGGCCTGGCCACCGTCCCGCAGGCCTGGCGCTCCGCCGCCTGCCGGTTCCCCGGCGATCCCGGTCCCCATGCGCGTCCTCCCCATCCACCTCGTCATTGCGGCCAGTCTAGCGGCTGCGCAGGGCCAGGGCAGCACCGGATCGGCGAACCGCACCCGGAGGGGCAGGGAAGGGCAGGGGGCCGGTCCCGCCGCAGCCTCCGGCAGCGCCTTCCCCGGCGAGGGCAGGGCCTTCGCGGAATGCCGCGCGGCGCCCTATTCCGTGATGTAGCCGGGATGGCGCGCGCGGATCTGCTCGACCATGCCGAGCGTCCCGGACAGATGCGCCCGCAGCGCCGCCTGCGCCGCCGCCGGGTCGCCCTGCTGCAGGGCCACGATCAGGCGCTCATGGTCGCGCAGGATCGCCTCCACCTTGCCCGGGTCCGGCAGGTGCAGCCGGCGGAGCCGGTCGAGATGGCCGCTGTGCCGGCGCACGATCTCCCAGAGCCCCGCCATCCCGGCGGCCTGGCAGAGCACCCGGTGGAACACCGCGTCGGCGGCGATGAAGGGCCCATACTCGCCCGCCGCCGCCGAGCGTTGCTGCTCCTCCGCCACCTTGCACAGCCCCGCGAGCACGGCGGGCGCGGGCGCCTCCGCCACGACCCGCACCGCCTCCAGCTCGATCGCCAGCCGCAGGGCATGCGCCTCGCGGGCGGCGCCGAGATGGATGCGCGAGACCCGCGTGGCGTGCTGCGGGAAGACGTCCACCAGCCCGTCCTCCGCCAGCCGGCCCAGCGCGTCGCGGATCGGCGTCTGGCTCAGGCCGAAGGCGCGCTGCAGGGCCAGGCGCGACAGCACCGCGCCCGGCGCCAAGCGGAGCGAGAGGATCTGCTCACGCAGTTGTTCGAAGACCTGCGGCGCCGCCTGCCGGGTGCGGTCGAGCGGCAGGGCCTGCGGCAGGTGCTCGCCGGGCGTGCAGCGATCCATGAGAGCGCGTTCCTCGATCGGCGCATGATGCGCCCACAACAATGCAGCCGCCTTTCGCGTTGACGCTCTGGGGCACTAATGTTTTAGTGGATCGGCAGAGCGACACCAAGTCGCCATTCGAAACGTCCGAGGTTTCCATCGATGCTCGCCGATCAAGGCCACGCTGCGCGGCCGCATGCCGGCGCGGCCCGTGGGGCGGCCGCCGGCCCGCCCCCTGTCGAGCGCCAGGGCATGGGCTCCCCATCGCCCGCCCGCGACGGCGCGGCGTGATGAACCCACGGCCGGAAAACGCTCCGCCGCTGCTCCGCCGCGCCCCCGAGGCGCTGCAGGACTTCGCCACCCGCCTCTTCGCCGCCGCCGGCATGGCACCCGACAAGTCCGCCTCGATGGCCCGCCTGCTGGTGCTGACCGACATGATGGGCCGCCACACCCATGGCCTCGCCCAGTGCGACGCCTATCTGCGCGAGATCGCTCAGGGCCGCATGACCTGCGACGGTGAGCCCGAGGTGGTGCGCGACACCGGCGCCACGCTGGTCTGGGACGGCGGCTATCGCCCCGGCCTTTGGCTCGTCGAGCAGGCCATCGAGCGCGCCGCCGGGCGCGTCGCGGCGGAAGGCGTGGTGACCATGGCGATCCGCCACAGCCATCACGTTGGCTGCCTCGCCGCCCTGGCCAAGGGCGCGACCGATCGCGGCCTCTACGTCATGCTCGCCTCCTCCGGCCCGCACAGCCGGATCGTCGCGCCCTTCGGCGGCAAGGCGCCGCTGTTCAGCCCCAATCCCTTCGCCATCGGCTTTCCCACCGCGCAGGCGCCGGTGCTGGTGGACATCTCCGCCTCCCTCACCACCGTCTCAATGACGCGCGAGAAGGCCGCCGCCGGGGAACTCTTCGAGCACCCCTGGCTAATGGACAGCGAAGGCCGTCCGACGCGCGACCCGACGGTGATGGAGAACCCGCAGGCGCGCGGCAGCCTGCTGCTGCTCGGCGGCTGCGAGGCCGGCCACAAGGGCTTCGGCCTGGCGCTGATGGTCGAGGCGCTGACCCAGGGCCTCGGCGGCTTCGGCCGCCGCGACGCGCCCTCGCGCTGGGGGGCCGCCGTCTTCCTCCAGCTCATCGACCCGGCCGCCTTCGCCGGATCGGAGGCTTTCGTGGCGCAGACCGAGTTCCTCGCCGAACAGTGCCGCGCCAATCCGCCGCTCGATCCCGCGCATCCGGTGCGGCTGCCGGGCGAGCAGGCCTGCCGCAACATCGCCGCCGCGCGGCGCGAGGGTCTCGCGCTGCCGGCCGGCACGGCCGCGGCGCTCGCGGCCTGGGCGGAACGGCTGGGGGTGGACGCCACGATCCTCCACTAGCCGCATGCGGTTTCCCTGGTGCTTCCCCGCCATGGGAAGCACCACAAGAGGACAAGGCGAACAGGCCGGGCAGCCGGTCTCTGAAGCGCCGGGCGCTACTCCCACCGATGAACCGAAACGCCGGCGCGTCATCGTCCGCGCCGGGAACGAACAGGAAGGGAAAGCCGATGTCCAAGGAACACGATCCCCGGCAGCCCGGGCAGGGCAGGCTGACGCGCCGCACCGCGCTCCATGCGGGCCTCGCCGCCGCCACGCTGCCGCTGGCCGGGCTCGCCGCCCGCCCCGCCCGGGCGCAGCAGCAGGGCCGCAAGGTCACCACCGTGCACGGCTTCGAGACCGCGGCCGACATCGCCAAGGCCGAGCAGGAAGGCACGCTGCTCTTCTACACGCATGACAGCGATTCCGCCGGCGCCGCCATCATGGAGGCCTTCACCAAGGACTTCCCCAAGATCCGCCCCAACTACGTGCGCGCGCAGAACGGCGCCCTGTATTCCAAGATCCTCGCCGAGCGCTCCGCCGGCCGGACCGACGTGGACGTGATCCAGTTCTCCGACATCGGCACCGCGATCGACTTCCAGAAGCGCGGCGGCTACGAGAAGTACGAGTCACCGCAGGCGCAGAACTATGCGACCGGGCATCTGAGCAATCCGGCTGGCTATTACTTCTGGAGCGGCATCACCTTCGCCGGCATCGCCTACAACACCAACCAGGTGAAGAAGGAGAACGCGCCGAAGGGCTGGAAGGACCTGCTCGATCCGCGCTGGAAGGACGCCGTCAGCGTCAAGCAGGCCACCTCGGGCATGCAGTTCGTCGCCTGGTACGAGCTGCGCCGCCTCTATGGCGATGACTACTGGAAGGCCTTTGCCAAGCAGCAGCCGCACGGCTTCGATTCCCGCGCGCAGCTTTTCGACCGGCTCGCCAAAGGCGACGACAAGGTTTGCGGCCTCGCCGAATGGGCGGGCTATGTGCTGTACCAGCGCCGCGAGGCGCCGATCGCCTTCGTCGCGCCCGAGGACGGGCTGCCGGCCGCGCCGCTGGCCACCGGCGTGGTGGACAAGGCGCCGCATCCCGAGGCCGCCCGCCTCTTCCTGGACTGGCTGGCCTCCGAGCGCGGCCAGTCCGTCTACCAGGACAACGAATACCTGCTCTACGGCTCGGTTCGGAAGAACGCGCCGCCCATGCCGGGCGGGCTGAAGCTCGCCGACTTCAAGCTGCTGATACCGGAGGACATGGACGCCTATCTCGCCAGTCGCAAGGACTTCAATTCGCAGTGGAACAACATGCTCGGCCTGCTGTGAGCACCGCAAGCGGCGTGCAGGAGCGGCCGGGCGCGCAGGCGATCCGGTCGCGCTCCTGGATCCCCTCCGGCCAGGCGGTCGCCGGGATCATCGTCATCCTGGTGACAGCGGCGCTGGTCGCCTACCCGATCTACTATCTCCTGCAGGCGTCGCTGGACGTCGGCGAGCCGGATGTCCGGCCGCCGACCGCCTATGGCCTCGACAACTACGCGACGCTGCCGCGCTACTCGCAGATCATGCTCAACACCCTCTACGTCTCCTTCGCGGCGACGGTGATGGCGCTGGTCTTCGGGTTCGTCACCGCCTGGATCCTGAACCGCACCGAGGTGCCCTTCCGGCGCACGCTGGAGCAGGCCATGGCGGTGCCCTACTACGTGACGCCACTGCTCGGCGCGCTCGCCTGGAGCCTGCTGGGCGCGCCGCAGAGCGGGCTGATCAACCAGCTCTGGCGCGCCCTGGGCGGCGAGGGCGCCATCATCAACATCGCCAGCCCGCTCGGCATCGCCTGGGTGATGGCGCTGTTCGAGGGCTCCGTCGCTTTCGTCATGATCGGCGCGGTGATGAAGTCGATGGACCCCGCCCTGGAGGAGGCCTCGCAGGTGATGGGCGCGGGGCGCCTGCGCACCATGCTGCGCATCACCCTGCCGCTGGTCACGCCGGGCGTGCTGGGCGCCGCGATCTTCGTTTTCGCCGAGATGCTCGGCTCCTTCTCGGCCGCCCTGGTGCTGGGCACGCCGAGCCGCTTCTACGTGATCACCACCGCGATCTACCAGCTCGTTGCGCAATACCCGCCGCGCATCCCGCTGGCGGCGGCGATGGGTGTCTCGCTCTTCGCGGTGATGTTCGTCATGCTGTTCATCTACCGCCGCATCGTCGCGCGCCGCAGCTACGTCACCGTGACCGGCAAGGCCTTCCGGCCGCGGCTGGCCGATGTCGGCCCGCTGCGCTGGGTGCTCTTCGCCATCTGCGCCACCTATGTGCTGCTCTCGGTCGTGCTGCCGATGCTGACGCTGATCTACGCTTCGTTGCAGCACCTGACGGCGATCGTCCCTTCCGCCGCCAACTTCACGCTGGACAATTTCCGCAGCGTGCTGTCGCAGAACGCCATCCGCCACGCCATCACCAACAGCCTGCTGCTCGGCGTGATGACGGCGACCATCGGCGTCGCGCTCACCGGGCTGATCGCCTGGCTGGTCCACCGCAGCCGCATCCCCGGTCGCGGCCTGCTGGAATACGCGGCGATGTTCCCGCAGGCGGTGCCGCGCCTGGTCTTCGCCTTCGGCATGATGTGGGCCTGGCTGGTCTTCCCGGTCCCGATCTACGGCACCTTGTGGGTGCTGCTGATCGCCTATGTCACGGTCTTCCTGCCGCTCGGCCTGCGCACCATCTCCAGCGTGCTGATGCAGGTGGACAAGAGCCTGGAGGAATGCGGCGAGGTCTGCGGCGCCTCCTGGGGCTACCGCATGCGCACCATCACCATGCCGCTGCTGCGCCCCGGCCTGCTGGCGGCCTGGATGCTTCTCTTCATCGCCAGCGTGCGCGAGCTCGGCGCCTCCATCCTGCTGATGGGCCCGCACTCGCAGGTGCTGACGCCGGCCATCGTCGAGGCCTGGTTCACCAACAGCTCCGAGCGGACCGCCGCCATGGCGCTGATCCAGACCTTCGTCGTCGGCCTGGCCATGGCGTTCTTCTTGATCGTGACGCGCCGCATGGCGCGCCAGGGAGGGTGACGGCTGATGCCGAGCAACGCGCCTGCGGCCCATATCGAGGTCGAGGATCTCGAGATCCACTACGGGCCGGTCGCCGCCGTGGGCCCGGTGAGCTTCTCCGTCCAGCCGGGCCAGCAACTCACGCTGCTCGGCCCCTCCGGCTGCGGCAAGACCACGACGCTGCGCGCCATCGCCGGACTGGAGCGGCCAAGCAGCGGCGCCATCCGCATCGGCGGCGAGACCATGTATTCCTCCGCCAGGGGCATCAACCTGCCGGCCGAGCGGCGCGGCCTGTCCATGGTGTTCCAGTCCTACGCGATCTGGCCGCACATGACGGTCTACGACAATGTCGCCTATGGCCTGCGGGTGCGGCGCAAGAGCCGCGCCGAGGTCGAGGAGAAGGTGCGCCGGGCGCTCGACCTGGTGCAGATGGGCCAATATGCCGACCGCCACGCCTCGCAGCTCTCCGGCGGGCAGCAGCAGCGCGTCGCCCTGGCCCGCGCCTGCGCCTTCTCGCCGAGCGTGCTGCTCTTCGACGAGCCGCTCTCCAACCTCGACGCCAAGCTGCGTGGCGACATGCGCATCGAGCTGCGCGAGCTGCAGCACCGCCTGGGCGTGACCTCGCTCTACGTCACGCACGACCTGGAGGAGGCGCTGGCCATGTCCGACCGCATCGTGGTGATGCGCGCTGGCAAGATCGAGCAGATCGGCCCGCCGGACGAGATCTACAACTATCCGCGCACCGCCTTCGTGGCCGATTTCGTCGGCTCCTCCAACCTGATCCGCGGCCGCCTGCGCCCCGACCTGGCGCGCGACGGGCTGATCGCGCTGGAATCCGAGGGCGGCCACATCGTCCATGGCGTCGCGCATGGCCGCCCGGCCGGGGCGGAGCCGGTGCTCTCCGTGCGGACGGTGCACCTGCGGCTCGTCACCGGGCGCCCGGACGGAGGAGGGGCGAACGGGGCCGCCAATGGGGCGGCGGGCGAGGAGCCGGTGAATGTCTGGCCCGTCACGGTGCGCCGCTCGGTCTTCCTGGGCGACCTCACCGAATTGCATGTCGCCTGGGGCGGGCGGGAGCTGGTGGTGCGCTGCAGCGGGCGGGCCGATGTCGGCGAGGGCCAGCCCGCCTTCCTCTCGGCCGACCCGCGCCACTGCGTCCTGCTGGAGGCGGCCTGACCTCCTTCACCCGTGCGGGCGCCGCGATGGCGGCTCCCGCTCTTCCGCTTTTGCGGGCATTCTCCCTCCCGACCGACGATCCCGCCGGGCCGGATGGCGCAGGCTTCCCCTCGCGCCCTCTTCCTGGCCCGCCGCTGCGAATGGAGCCTGAGCATGACGAAATCGCCGCACGACCTCTCCGCCGCGCTCCCCGGCATCTCGGGCATCCTGGTCACGCCCCTCGACGCGGAGGATCGGCCCAACCCGGCCCGGCTGCGGCCGGTGGTGGACCGCGCGGTGCAGGCCGGCGTCCACATCCTGGTCGCCAATGGCAATACCAGCGAGTTCTACAGCCTCAGCACCGCCGAGGCCGAGGCCATGGTGCATGGCGCGGCCGAGCAGATCGGCGGCCGCGTGCCGCTGGTGGCCGGTGTCGGCCGCAGCATGCCGGATGCGCTGAAGCTGGCCCGCGCCTCCGCCGCCGCCGGCGCCACGGGGCTGATGGTGCACCAGCCGCCCGACCCCTTCGTCGCACCGCGCGGCGTCGTCACCTATGTGCAGCGGGTCGCCGAGGCCGGCGGCGGGTTGCCGATCGTCCTCTATCTGCGCAATGACGGCATCGGCCTCGACGCCATCGAGGCGCTCTGCGCCATCCCCGAGGTGGTGGGGGTGAAATGGGCCTCGCCGACGCCGCTGCGCCTGGCGGAGGCGATCCGCCGCACCGATCCGCGCATCGTCTGGGTGGGCGGCCTGGCGGAGACCTGGGCGCCGCCGCTCTGCGCCGTCGGCGCGCGCGGCTTCACTTCCGGGCTGATCAATGTCTGGCCGGAGCACTCCGTGGCCATCCACGCGGCGCTCGAGGCCGGCGACTATGGCAAGGCGCGCCGCCTGATCGACCGCATAGCCCCCTTCGAGGCGCTGCGCAGCGAGGAGGGCAATGGCACCAATGTCTCCGTGGTGAAGGCCGCGCTGGCCCTGGCGGGCCATGATTGCGGCCATGCCCGCCCACCCGCCGCCTGGCCGCTGAGCCCGGCGCAGCAGAACCGGCTGGCCGGCCTGATGGGGGAATGGGGGCTCACCGGGGCTTTCGCCACCGCCGGCTGAGGCCCGCTCCCGCGGCCCGGGCTGCCGTCCGGGCCGGCTTCCACCGATCCAGAAAGGCAGAGGCATGTCCCCGGAGATTCTCGCCCAGCTCGCCCCGACCGGCGTGCTGCGCGCCGGCATCAACCTGAGCAACTTCCTGCTGGTGACCGGCCGTGGCCCCGCCGGCGAGCCGCAGGGCGTGGCGCCCGACATGGCACGCGCCATCGCCGACCGGCTCGGCGTGCCAGTGCGCTATGTGCCCTATCCACGCCCCGGTGAGCTGGCCGATGCCGCCGGTACCGGCGCCTGGGACATCGGGCTGATCGGCGCCGAGCCGCAGCGGGCCGAGAAGATCGCCTTCAGCCCCGCCTATTGCGAGATCGAGGCGAGCGTCCTGGTACCCGCCGGCTCGCCGCTTACCAGCCTCGCGGAGATCGACCGGCCCGGCCTGCGCATCGCCGTCGCCGCCCGCTCGGCCTATGACCTCTGGCTGGAGCGCAACATCCGCCATGCCACCCTGGTGCGGACGGAGAGCATCGACAGCTCCTTCACCCGCTTCGTGGAGGAGGGGCTGGAGGCATTGGCCGGGCTGCGCCCGCGCCTGCTGAGCGATGCCGAGGCGCTTCCTGGCGCGCGCATCCTGGAAGGGCGCTTCATGGCCGTGCAGCAGGCCATCGGCACCGCGCGCGCCAACACGGCCGGCGCCGCCTTCCTGCGCGACTTCGCCGAGGAGGCCAAGGCCAGCGGCCTCGTCGCCGAACTGATCGCGCGGCACGGCGTGCGTGGCCTCTCGGTGGCGCCGGCGGCCTGAGAGCCGGAGAAAAGCTTGGGGGAGTGAACTCCCCCAAACCCCCTCCTTTTTCTGCAAGTTTCCAGTCACGCCAGTGGCAAGGGCAGCTCCTCCCGCCGCCGTCGCCGGGGCTGCTTCAGCCCCGGCGTGAGCGCTCCCCGCTCGCGCGACCAAACTGACAGAAAAAAGAAGAGGGGGTCCGGGGGAGAATTCATTCTCCCCCGGTTCGTCCTCGGCCGACATTGAGGACAGGCCTGAGCGGTGGCGTGGGCATCGGCCGCGCCAATACCTGGCATTGGCCATCGGCCGGTTCAGGAGAGGACTTCGCGGGCGCATATCAGCGCCACCGGCGGGCAGAACCGCCAATCGAAGAACCCTCTCAGGACACTCCATCATGAAGATCACCCGCGCACTCGCCGCCGCCTTAGCGCTCGCCACCATGGCCGGCGTCGCCCAGGCCCAGGAGCCTCTGACCGTTACCGGCTATGGCGAGAACTTCGCGGTTCGTTATGCAGACGACTACACCGGCAACATTGTCGGTGGCGGCTACGCGCATTTCGTGAACCAGGGCCAGGAGACGCAGATCGCCTATGCCAATCCCCGTCTGGGGCGGCATTCCCCGGGCATTCCGGTGGACCTGGGCGGCGACGAGGACGTCGCCTACCTCCCCCAGCCGGCTGCCCCGACCAGGCTAGCCACGCGCTGAGCAAGCGACCGCCGCTTCCCCCACTCCCATGCGCCAGGGCTGCCGCAAGACGGCCCTGGCGTCCTTGCACAGGCCCCCTTTCCGGCGGGCGCCAGCGCGATAAGCCTTCCAGGCTTCAGCTTGGCCACAGAGGGAAGTTGACTTTTCCGTGATCGATGCCGCATGACGGGTCGTTCCCGCCCGGAAGGTTCGGATGCCCCCCTCCCGCTTCCTCCCCGCCATCGTCGCACTCTTCCTTGCTCTCGCCCCGCTCGGCCCTGTTTTCGCCGGCCCCTCTGCCGAGGCATCCGCCGCCCCTGAAGCTCCGGCCGGCATCGCCCCGCCCGCCGCGGAAGCGCCCCTGACGGCGAGCCCGGAGCCGCCGGCCCCGGCGCTGCGCTCCCGGCGGCATTCCTGGCCCGGCTATTTCGGCCGTTTCTTCGCCACCCAGGTCACCCAGCAACAGGGCGAGATCCTGCTGCGCGCCGGCCAGATCGAGAGTGTCTATCGCAATATCCGCGAGGGCCGGCACTTCTACCTGACGCGCGCGGCGGCGGAGCGGGAGGTCCTCTACTTCATGCCGCCCAGCGGGGAGGACGAGGCCGCCTTCATCCGCCAGGCCCGGGCCGCCGGCGTCGAGGTGCTGGTGGAGGAGAACAGCTGGGCGGCCCGGCTGGGCAGCGCCCTGCAGGCCGTCCTGCTGGTGCTGATCCTGGCGGCGGCCATCGCGCTGGTCGTGCTGTTCCAGTCGCGCGGCCTCGCCGGGCTGCGCGCGCTGTTCCGCCGCCGCTTCCAAAAGGCGCCCGCCGCGAGCCTGCCGCCCGTCACCTTCGCCGATGTCGCTGGCCAGGAGGCGGCGAAGGAAAGCCTGCGCGAGATCGTGGACTTCCTCCGCCAGCCCGCCCGCTATGACGACCTCGGCGCCCGCGTGCCGAAGGGCGTGCTGCTGGAAGGCGATCCCGGCAACGGCAAGACCCTGCTGGCGCGCGCCGTGGCGGGCGAGGCGAACGTCCCCTTCCTCTTCGCCTCCGGCTCCGAATTCGTGGAGATGTATGTCGGCCTCGGCGCCCGGCGCGTGCGCGACCTGTTCGAGCGCGCCCGCCGCCATCCCGCCGCCATCGTCTTCATCGACGAGATCGACGTGGTCGGCCGCGCCCGCTCCGCCGGGGCGCGCGGCGGCGGCGAGCAGGAGCACGACCAGACCATCAACCAGCTCCTCACCGAGTTGGACGGCTTCGAGCGCGCCGGCAACATCGTCCTGATCGCCGCCACCAACCGCGCCGATGTGCTGGACCCGGCGCTGGTGCGCCCCGGCCGCATCGACCGCCGCGTCTTCGTCCCGAACCCCGATGTGCGCAGCCGCGAGGCCATCCTCGACGTGCATGCGCGCAAGGTCCGCCTCGGCAAGACGGTGAGCCTCGCCGAGGTGGCGCGCATGACGCCCGGCTTCTCCGGCGCCGACCTCGCCAATGTGCTGAACGAATCCGCGCTGCGCGCCTCGCGCATCGGCAAGCCGGCCGTCGACATGGACGACATCCGCTCCGTCATGGACAGGATTCTGCTCGGCGAGAAGCGCCCCTCCGGCGCCATGGAGGAGGCGGAGCGGCGCATCGTCGCCTATCACGAGGCCGGGCACGCCATCGCCGCGCTGCGCACCAAGGGGGCCGACCCGGTCCGCCGTGCCACCATCGTGCCGCGCGGCCGCTCGCTCGGCGCCGTGCTGCAGACGCCCGACAGGGACCGCCACCTCTGGAGCCGCGGCCATATCGAAGGCCGCCTGACGGTGCTGATGGCGGGCCGCGCCGCCGAGGAGATCATCCTCGAGGCGGAGGAGGTCACCGGCGGCGCCTCGGGCGACATCCAGCAGGCGACGCGCATCGCCCGCGAGATGATCGGCCGCTTCGGCCTGAGCCCCGAGATGGGCTGCCTCGACGTGCTGGGCGACGGGCGCGCGCCCCAGGCCTCCGGCGAGACCATGGCGAAGCTCGACCGCCTGGTGGCGCAGGAGATCCAGGCGGCCGCGCAGCGCGCCCATGCCATCCTGGAGGCCGAGCGCGCCGCGCTGGACGGCCTCGCCGCGCGCCTGCTGGCGGAGGAGACGCTGACCGGCGAGGAGGTGGTCGCCACCGTCGAGGCCGCCGCGGCGCAGCCCGCCAATGACCGCGAGGGCATCGCCGAAGTCGCCTGATCCCGCCTTGCGTTTGTGTTGACACACCATCGCCCTCAATCGCCGGCGTGGCCATCCGGCCGCTTGGCTGCGCGGCATAAGCCGCGGCGCCCGTTCGGGCGCTCGGCTGGCTACGCCAGCCGCCAATCAGGACGAGACTCGGGACACAGACTGGGCGGTATGAGGCGGTTGCGCCGGCGGCGCAGGGGCGTTGAATGGCGGGGCAAGCCTGCGAAGGATTCCCCGCCGATGCCCGACCTCCAGACCGACTCCCGCACCGATCCCGAGATGGCCGCCTTCCAGCGGATGATGGATGCGCGCGCGCGGGACTTCCCGCCGATCCGGCTGGAGCGGCCCTTCGACGCCGCCCGCGCCAGCAACGACGCGCTGAACCTGACGCTCGGCGGCGGCCCGGAGATGGCCGAGAGCCGCGACATCTGGCTGCCGGTGCGCGGCCGCCGCATCGCCTGCCGCCTGCACCGCCCGGTCACCGCCGCCGGTCCCCTGCCGGTGCTGGTCTATCTGCATGGCGGCGGCTGGGTCTGGAACAGCATCGACACGCATGACCGCACCATGCGCCACTATGCCGCCGCCTCCGGCTGCGCGGTGCTCGGCCCGGACTACGCGCTGAGCCCGGAGGCGGTCTTTCCCCAGGCGCTGGAGGAATGCGCCGGCGTGGCGCGGCTGCTGGCCGCGCGCGGCGCCGAATGGGGGTTGGATGCCACGCGGATGGCGCTGGGCGGCGATTCCGCCGGCGCCAACCTCGCCCTCGGCGCCGCCCTGCTGCTGCGCGAGCAGGCGCCGGAGATCGCCCTGCGCGGCCTGCTGCTCGGCTACGGCGTCTATGACTGCCGCTTCGACACCTCCTCCTACGAGGAATTCGCCGAGGGCTACGGCCTGACGCGGGAGCGGATGCGCTTCTACTGGGACTGCTACGCGCCGCAGCAGGCGGACCGCTTCAGCCCCTTCGCCGCGCCGCTGCGCGCCGACCTGCGCGGCCTGCCGCCGGTGCACATGACGCTGACCGAGCTGGACGTGCTGGCCAGCGAGAACTTCGCCATGGAGGAGCGGCTGCGCGCGGCGGGGGTGGCGGTGGAGGCGGCGCTGTTCCGCGGCACGGTGCACGGCTTCCTGCGTGCCGCCGGCCATGTCGCCGCCGCCGACCGCGCCCTGACCGAGGCCGGCGCCTGGTTGCGGCGCGTCACCGCTTAAGGGAAACCCGATCGGAGCGGCCGCCCCGGCCGGAAAGCCGGATTCGGGCGGCCGCTGTAACAGCCCGGCAGCCCGTTTCCGCCCGGGCACGGACCCTGCGATTCCAGAGAGGCTCATCGCCATGCCGGACCTGACCCAACTCGCCCTGTACTTCGCCGCGGCCTTGCTGCTCGCCGTCACGCCCGGCCCGGGCATCTTCTACGTCGCCGCGCGCACGCTGGCGGGCGGTCGTGCGGAAGGCGTGGCCTCCAGCTTCGGCACCGGGCTGGGCGGCATGGTCCACGTCCTCGCCGGCAGCCTGGGCGTGTCCGCCCTCGTGCTCGCCAGCGCGGAGCTCTTCACCGCATTGAAGCTGATCGGTGCGGCCTATCTGATCTGGATCGGCTTTCGCACCTTCCAGGCCGCCCGCCGGGAGGCACTGACGGTCTTGCAGGGTGGGTCCGTGGCACCGCCGGTCGGGCCGCGGCGGGCGTTTCGGGAAGGCGTGCTGGTCGAGGCGCTGAACCCGAAGACGGCCGCCTTCTTCCTGGCCTTCGTTCCGCAGTTCGTGGACCCGGCCGAAGGCCATGTCGCCCTGCAATTCGTGGTGCTCGGCTTCGTGTCGGTGGCGCTCAACACCCTCGCCGACATCGTGGTCGCCTTCGCGGCGAGCGGCATCCGGGAAGGCGCGGCAGCCCGTCCCGCCCTGGTCCGCCGCCTGCGGGAGGCGTCGGGAGGCGCGATGGTCGCGCTGGGCATCGGCCTCGCCCTGGCGAAGCGCCCCGCGACCTAATGGCCGCGCTGCGCTGCTCTCCAACCTGCCAGGGCCGGCACCCGCAATCAGGGCACTCGCCTTTGTTCTCAGTGGCCAGCTGATCCGCTTCGTCCGCGGCAAATGCAGCGAACTTCGCGGGCAGGGCACCAGCGCCGGGGAGGGCGCAAAAAAAGCCCGGCGGGCACTGGTCCCGCCGGGCTTCACATGATCTCCGAAGGCTGTCGCCGCGGTGCGGCGAATGCCCTCAGGTGTTCATCGCGTCGAAGAAGTCCTGGTTGGTCTTGCTGTACTTCAGCTTGTCCAGCAGGAACTCCATCGAGTCCTGGGTGCCCATCGGGTTCAGGATGCGGCGCAGCACCCACATCTTGGTCAGGGTCGGCCGGTCGATCAGCACCTCCTCGCGGCGGGTGCCGGACTTGGTGATGTCGATCGCCGGGAAGACGCGCTTGTCCGAGAGCTTGCGGTCGAGGATCACCTCGGAATTGCCGGTGCCCTTGAACTCCTCGAAGATCACCTCGTCCATGCGGCTGCCGGTGTCGATCAGCGCGGTCGCGATGATGGTCAGCGAGCCGCCTTCCTCGATGTTGCGCGCCGCGCCGAAGAAGCGCTTCGGCCGCTGCAGGGCGTTGGCGTCCACGCCGCCGGTCAGCACCTTGCCCGAGGAGGGCACGACCGAGTTGTAGGCACGGCCGAGGCGGGTGATGCTGTCGAGCAGGATGACGACGTCGCGCTTGTGCTCGACCAGGCGCTTGGCCTTCTCCAGCACCATCTCCGTCACCTGCACGTGGCGGGTGGCCGGCTCGTCGAAGGTGGAGGCCACGACCTCGCCGCGCACGGTGCGCGCCATGTCCGTCACTTCCTCCGGCCGCTCGTCGATCAGCAGCACGATCAGGAAGACGTCGGGGTGGTTCACGCTGATGCTGCGGGCGATGTTCTGCAGCATCACGGTCTTGCCGGTGCGCGGCGGCGCGACGATCAGCGCGCGCTGCCCCATGCCGATCGGCGCCACCAGGTCGATGACGCGGGAGGTGTAGTCCTTCTGCGCCCCCTTCGCGACGTTCTCGGCCTGCGGGTTCTCCATCTTCAGCTGGCGCGTCGGATAGAGCGGCGTGAGGTTATCGAAGTTGATGCGGTGCCGCAGCGCCTCGGGCGGCTCGAAATTGACGGTGTTGACCTTCAGCAGCGCGAAGTAGCGCTCCCCGTCCTTCGGCGCGCGGATCTGCCCTTCCACCGTGTCGCCAGTGCGCAGGGCAAAGCGGCGCACCTGGGCGGGGGAGACGTAGATGTCGTCGGGGCCGGGCAGGTAGTTCGACTGCGGCGAGCGCAGGAAGCCGAAGCCATCGGGCAGGATTTCCAGGGTGCCGTCGCCGTGGATGGCCTGATCGTTCTCCGCCAGTTGCTTCAGGATCGCGAACATCATGTCCTGCTTGCGCAGGATGGAGGCGTTCTCGATCTGGAGGGACTCGGCAAAGGCGAGCAGGTCAGAGGGGCTTTTGGCCTTGAGTTCAGAAAGGTGCATGGGTCGGACGCATTCCGTTCCGGCGGAGAGCAGGGGGACATTTCCGAGGCCACGCAGGAGATTCCGCCTGCAAGGCGGGGCCGCGCACGCTTCGCGGCCGGCCATGTCCCAGATAAGGAGGAGGGAGTCTCGGCGCCAGTTCGGGTGAAAGCCCGTTTGTCGCCAGGACGGGAAGTGGCGGGACGCTACGAGGAACCTTCCCCTCCCGTCAATGGTGCAAATGGGGGTTTCGGGGGCTCCGTCAAGCTTTTCCCGAAGTTTTTTGCGCTCGCGCGCGAGGGGAAGGCCGGCGGAAGCAATTCCCCTCGGCGGGGGACCGAAGGCAAGCCTGCCCTCAAAGGAGTTGGGGAAGTGAACTCCCCCAAACCCCCTCCTTCTCCTGCGAGTTTCCGGTCATCGCTGGCGCCGGGGCTGCTTCAGCCCCGGCGCCAGCGCTTCCCGCCCGCACGACAAAAACTGACAGAAAGAAGAAGAGGGGTCCGGGGGAGAATTCCTTCTCCCCCGGCTTTTTGCCCCACCGTCAGAACGGCTTCACGATTACCATGATGACGATCAGGACCAGCAGCACGGTCGGCACTTCGTTCATCGCCCGCCAGTAGCGCTCGGAGTGGCGCCGCTGGTCGGCCAGGAAGTCCTTCCGGGCATAGCCGAGGTGGTGGTGGAACACTGTCATGCCGATGAAGCCGGTCATTTTGGCGTGCCACCAGCCCGCGCTCCAGTCCACCACGCCCGGCGTCAGCACCAGGCTCACGCCGAAGGTCCAGGCGGCGATCATCGCCGGGTTCATGATGCCGCGCAGCAGGCGGCGCTCCATCACCTTGAACAGCTCGCTCTGCGCCGAGCCCGGCTCGGCCGGCGTGTGGTAGACGAAGAGGCGCGGCAGGTAGAACAGCCCCGCCATCCAGGCGATGACCGAGATCAGGTGCAGCGCCTTGATCCAGGGATACCAGGGGCCGAGGAAATCGAAGGTCATCCGTCAAGTCCCAGCAGGAAGTCCCAGCAGGCCTGGCAGTTCCGCCATCCGCCGGAAGGGTTCCGCGCCCTGGGAGGCCAGCAGCGCCGGGTGCATCTCCCCGGCATAGGCCAGCACGCGGCAGCCCGCGGCGATGCCGGCGCGGATGCCGGGCAGGCTGTCCTCCACCACCACGCAGTCCTTGGGCGCGGCGCCGCAGGCCGCGGCGGCGGCCAGGTAGAGGTCGGGATAGGGCTTGGGCCGGTCCACATCCTCGAAGGAGAAGACCCGCCCGGCGAAGGCTGCCTCCAGCCCCAGCCGCGCCAGCTTGGCGGCCAGCTCGCTGCGCGAGGAATTGGAGGCGCAGGCGCAGGGCAGCCCGGCCGCCACCACCGCCCGCAGCGCCTCGATGGCGCCTTCCACCGCCACCACGTCCACCGCCATGCGCTCGGTCAGGCGGCGGGACATCTCGGCCGGCCAGCTGTCCGGCAGCCGCCCGTACTGCGCCTCGATCACCGGCACCATGTCCGGCACCGCGCGGCCGAGGAAGATGCGGCGGCTTTCCTCCGGGGTGATGAACCAGCCGCGCTCCGCCAGGTCCTCCGACACCACGATGGCGGCCAGGGCCTCGCTGTCGGCCAGCACGCCGTCGCAGTCGAAGAGCACGGCGGCGGGGCGGGCGGGGAGGGGGCGCATCAGACGCCCACCCCGGTCACCATGGCCCGGGCGCGGGCATGCGGGCAGTCGGCATAGGCCTTGGGGCACTGCCGGGCACCGGCGAAGGAGCAGAGCCGCCGCTCGCCCTCACGCACCCGCCGCACCAGCGCCGCCAGGGCCTCGATGAAGGCCGGGTCGCTGTTCTGCGCCGGCACGCGGAAATAGCCGGGCAGGCCGAGCTTGTGCGCCAGCTCGCCATATTCGACGTCCAGCTCCACCAGCGTCTCGGAATGCTCGGAGACGAAGGCGATCGGGCAGACCAGCACCGCCACCCCGTCCTTTGCGGCCTGCGCCAGCGCCTCCTCGGTCGAGGGCCCGATCCATTTCTGCGGCGTCACGCGGGACTGGTAGCAGATCGCATGGTCCAGCCCCTCCAGGCCGAGCCGCTCCGCCACCGCCGCGACGCTGCGCTCCACCTGCCATTGATAGGGGTCGCCACGTTTGACGATGCTCTCCGGCAGCCCATGCGCCGAGAACAGGATGCGCAGCGGCACGCCCGCGGGCAGTTCCGCCCGTGCCTTGTCGTAGGCCGTGCGCACCAGAGCGGCGGTGGCGCCTGCGAAGCCCTCGTCGGAATGCCAGCAGCACAGCACGCGGGTCGGCCGCAACAGCCCGATCCGGGCGCAGGTCGCCTCCCAGTCCTCCACCGAGGAGCCGGTGGTGGTGGTGGAATACTGCGGATAGAGCGGCAGCAGCAGGATCTCGTCGGCGCCCCAGTCCTTCACCTGCCGCGCGGCCTCCTCCGCGAAGGGGTGCCAGTAGCGCATGGCGATGAAGCAGCGCGCCTCCACCGCCTCCCCGGCCAGCGCCGCCTCCAGCGCCCGCGCCTGCCCCTCGGTCAGCTCCAGCAGCGGCGACCGGCCGCCGAGGATGGCGTAGTTCTCGCTCGCCGCCCGGGTCCGCCGCGCGGCGATGAATTTGCCGAGCCAGGGCCGGATGAAGCCCGGCACCCGCAGGATGGCGGGGTCGGTGAAGAGATTCTCCAGGAAGGGCCGCACCGCCTCGGGGGCGTCGGGCCCCCCGAGGTTGAACAGCACGATGGCGAGGCGGGGGCGGGGTTCGGGGGGCATCTCCGGGAGATGCCACGCACAAGCCCCGGGTCAAGCCTCGCGCCGATGAATTCCCGCCAGGATTCCCGCCGGGAATTCCCACGGCAGCGCTTCCGGCCCGGCCCCGGGAATGGCAGGATAGGGCCCCCGCCGCCCGCGCTTTTCCTTGTTCTGCCGGCCGCGCCTGCCTAGGTGGGGGCGTGAACGGCTTCGCAGACCTCCTGACATGACGGAAAAGAACAACACCGCGATGAACGACCAGACCCCCGCCCCGGAGACCTCCGCCGACGCCGCCCTGGGGAATGTCCCGGGCGAGACCCCGGCGAATGGCCAGGCCACCCAGCCCACGCCGGAGCAGCCTGCCGACGCCCTGGCCCGTATCGCCGAGCTGGAGGCCGAGCTGGCGCAGATGAAGGACCGCTGGCTGCGCGCGGAGGCCGAGATGCAGAACCTGCGCGCCCGCACCAAGCGCGAGGTGGAGGATGCCCGCCAGTACGCGGTGCAGAAATTCGCCCGCGACGTGGTCGAGGCGGCCGAGAACCTGCGCCGCGGCCTCGACGCCCTGCCCGCCCCGCAGGAGGGCGAGGCCGAGCTGCTGACCAAGCTGCGCGGCGGCTTCGAAGGGGTGGAGCGCGCCTTCCTGGCCCTGCTGGAGCGCAACGGCATCACCCGCCAGGACGCCACCGGCAAGCCCTTCGACCCCGAGCTGCACCAGGCCATGGCGCAGCAGCCGCCGCCGGAGGGCGTCGCCGCCGGCACCGTGCTGCAGGCCTGGACGCCGGCCTGGATGCTGAACGGCCGCCTGCTGAAGCCCGCCATGGTGGTGGTGGCCGGCGAGGGCATCTCCGAGACCGCGTGAGCACCTCCGGCAAGCCCTTCCTGGCCGGGCCACGCCTGGTCCTCCCCGCCGAGCTTCCGGCGCTGCGGGCGCTCAACAACCGCCATGTCCCGGCGGTGAACGCGCTCACCCTGCCGGAGCTGGCGGCGCTGGTGGAAGGCGCCCTGCTGGCCCTGGCGGCCTGGGAGGGCGCGGAGCCCCGCGCCCTGCTGCTCGCCTTCGGCCCCGAGGGCCCGGCGCGCGGCCCCAACCATGCCTGGATCCGCACCCACGCCCCCGGGGGCGCCTCTGGGGCCGCCTATATCGACCGCATCGTGGTAGATGCCCCCGCCCGGGGCCGCGGCCTCGGCCGGGTGCTCTACACGGCATTGGCGGAGCAGGCGGCCGTGGCCGGCCTCACCACCCTGGGCTGCGAGGTGAACCTCGACCCGCCCAACCCGGAGAGCCTGGCCTTCCACACCCGCCTCGGCTTCCGCCGGCTGGGCGAGGCCACCGACCCGCGCAACGGAAAGCGGGTGGCCTACCTCGCCTGCCCGGTTGCACAATTCTTGCGCAGTGCCGCAATGCCGCCCTTGTCGGGCGCCGCGCGGCTCAATACATCCCAGTCACAGTCGCCCGGCGCGTCCAGCCTGCCGGGTGACCCCCCTATCACCCGCCTGATGAGCAAGGGGATGGTTGCGGTGCCGCAGCACAGGGCCGCCCCCATCCGCCGCAGAGGAGAACTCGCATGAGCAAAGTCATCGGCATTGACCTGGGCACCACGAACAGCTGCGTCGCCATCATGGAAGGCGGCGATGTGAAGGTGCTGGAGAACGCCGAGGGCGCGCGCACCACGCCGTCGATGGTCGCCTTCTCGAAGAACGGCGAGCGCCTGGTCGGCCAGGCCGCAAAGCGGCAGGCCGTGACCAACCCGACCGACACGCTCTATGCCGTGAAGCGCCTGATCGGCCGCCGCTTCGACGACGCGACGGTGAAGAAGGACGTCGATCTCGTCCCTTACAAGATCGTGCGCGCCGACAACGGGGATGCCTGGGTGGAGGCTGGCGGCCAGAAGATGGCCCCGCAGCAGATCAGCGCCTATGTCCTCGGCAAGATGAAGGAGACGGCCGAGAACTATCTCGGCGAGAAGGTGACGCAGGCCGTCATCACCGTCCCCGCCTACTTCAACGACGCCCAGCGCCAGGCCACCAAGGAAGCCGGCCAGATCGCCGGCCTCGAGGTGCTGCGCATCATCAACGAGCCGACCGCCGCCGCCCTCGCCTATGGCGAGGACAAGAAGCACTCCGGCACCATCGCGGTCTATGACCTCGGTGGCGGCACCTTCGACATCTCGATCCTCGAGATCGGCGACGGCGTCTTCGAGGTGAAGTCCACCAACGGCGACACCTTCCTGGGCGGCGAGGACTTCGACCAGCGCGTCATCGACTACCTGGCCGACGAGTTCAAGAAGGAGAACGGCATCGACCTGCGCGGCGACAAGCTCGCCCTGCAGCGCCTCAAGGAGGCCGCCGAGAAGGCGAAGATCGAGCTCTCCTCCGCCAAGCAGACCGAGATCAACCTGCCCTTCATCACCGCCGACGCGACCGGCCCGAAGCATCTGGTGCTGCAGCTGACGCGCGCGAAGCTGGAGGCGCTGGTCGATGACCTCGTGCAGCGCACCCTGGAGCCCTGCCGCAAGGCGCTGAAGGATGCCGGCCTCAACGCCGGCGAGATCGACGAGGTGATCCTGGTCGGCGGCATGACCCGCATGCCCAAGGTCATCGAGGCGGTGAAGCAGTTCTTCGGCAAGGAGCCCGCCCGCAACGTCAACCCGGACGAGGTCGTCGCCATCGGCGCCGCCATCCAGGGCGGCGTGCTGAAGGGCGAGGTGAAGGATGTCCTGCTGCTCGACGTGACCCCGCTCTCGCTGGGCATCGAGACCCTGGGCGGCGTCTTCACCCGGCTGATCGACCGCAACACCACGATCCCGACCAAGAAGTCGCAGACCTTCTCGACGGCCGACGACAACCAGACCGCGGTCACCATCAAGGTGTTCCAGGGTGAGCGCGAGATGGCGGCCGACAACAAGCTGCTCGGCAACTTCGACCTGCAGGGCATCCCGCCCGCCCCGCGCGGCGTGCCGCAGATCGAGGTGACCTTCGACATCGACGCCAACGGCATCGTCTCCGTCAGCGCGAAGGACAAGGCCACCGGCAAGGAGCAGCAGATCAAGATCCAGGCCAAGTCCGGCCTGTCCGACGCCGATATCGAGCGCATGGTGAAGGAGGCTGAGGCCAATGCCGAGGCCGACAAGAAGCGGCGCGAGGCGGTGGAGGCCCGGAACCAGCTGGAGGCCCTGATCCACACGACCGAGAAGTCGCTGAAGGAGAACGGGGACAAGGTCGGCGCGGCCGAGAAGGGCGAGGCCGAGGCGGCCCTCGAAGCCGCCCGCAGCGCCCGCGACGGCGAGGATGCGGAGGCCATCCGCAGCGCCACCGAGCGCCTCTCCGCCGCGGCGATGAAGCTCGGCGAGGCGATCTACAAGGCCAGCCCGGCCGAGGGCGCGACGGCGGCCGAAGCCGCCCAGCCCGAGGGCAAGCCCGGCGAGAAGGTGGTGGACGCCGAGTTCGAGGAGGTCGACCCCACCAAGAAGAAGCCGGAGTGAGGCGACCGGTGGAGTTTCACTCCACGCGCTGACCTGCGGGCGCCCGGCTCCGGCGATGGAGCCGGGCGCATCTTCGTTCCGGAGCTTGGGGGACAGGCCACGTCATGGCCAAGAAGGACTACTACGAGACCCTGGGCGTAGCCCGGGATGCGGGCGAGGATGAGCTGAAGAAGGCTTATCGCAAGCTCGCCATGAAGTTTCACCCGGACCGCAATCCGGGCGACAAGGCCGCCGAGGCGAAGTTCAAGGACCTGAACGAAGCCTACGACGTGCTGAAGGATGCCGAGAAGCGCGCCGCCTATGACCGCTACGGCCATGCCGCCTTCGAGGGCGGGAGCGCCGGTCCGGGCGCCGGCGGCTTCAGCGGCGGTCCCTTCGGTGGGGGCGGCTTCGGCGGCGGCGGCGGCTTCGAGGACATTTTCGCCGAGATGTTCGGCCAGTTCGGCGCGGGCGGCGGTCGCCGCAGCACCGGCGCTGCCGCCGGCCGCGGCGCCGACCTGCGCTACGCGATGGATGTCTCGCTGGAGGAGGCCTTCGCCGGCGTCCGCAAGACCATCCGCGTCGCCACCTCCGTGCAGTGCGACGCCTGCGACGGCACCGGCGCCGAGGGCAAGAGCCAGGCGGCGCAGACCTGCCCGACCTGCGCCGGCGCCGGCAAGGTGCGCGCGCAGCAGGGCTTCTTCCTGATCGAGCGCACCTGCCCGACCTGCAACGGCACCGGCCGGGTGGTGAAGAACCCCTGCAAGGTCTGCGGCGGCGCCGGCCGGGTGCAGCGCGAGCGCACGCTCAACGTCACCATCCCGCCCGGCGTCGAGGACGGCACCCGCATCCGCCTCTCCGGCGAGGGCGAGGCCGGGCTGCGCGGCGCTCCGGCGGGCGACCTCTACGTGGACATCAGCATCCGCCCGCACGCCCTCTTCCAGCGGGACGGCGCCAACATCTACGTCCGCGTGCCGCTGCGCATGACCCAGGCGGCGCTCGGCGGCGCAGTGGAGGTGCCGACCATCGATGGCGGCCGCGCCCGCGTCACCATTCCCAGCGGCACCCAGACGGGCGACCAGTTCCGCCTGCGCGGCAAGGGCTTCTCCGTGCTGCGCTCCGCCGCGCGCGGCGACATGTACGTCCAGGTCGCGGTGGAGACGCCGCAGAACCTGTCGCCGCGCCAGCGCGAGCTGCTGGAGCAGTTCGAGAAGGAAGTCGGCCAGGGCGGCAACAGCAGCCCGGAGAGCGAGGGCTTCTTCGCCAAGGTGAAGGAGTTCTGGGACGGGCTCGGCCGCTGAGGGAAGTGCAGGGGGGAATGAATTCCCCCCTGAACCCCCCTTCTTTTCTTTTTGTCGGATAAAAAGAAGATGGGGGTCCGGGGGAATTCTTTCCCCCGGCCTTTTTTCTGCCTTCGAAGGGGTCCCTCACCATGACGCTCCGCATCGGCATCGCCGGCCTTTCCGGCCGCATGGGCCAGCTCCTCGCTGAGGAGGTCGCCGCCGCCGGTGCGACGCTCGCCGGCGGCATCGGCCGCAGCGGCGACGCGGCCGCCCTCTTCGCCGCCAGCGATGTGGTGATCGACTTCACCAACGCCGCCGCCGCCGAGGCCCATGCGGCCCTGGCCGCGCAGCATCGCAAGGCCTTCATCCTCGGCTCCTCCGGCCTCTCCGCCGCGCAGGAGGCCGCCGTCGCGCGCGCGGCGGACTCCGTCCCCATCGTCTATGCCGCCAATTTCGCGCCCGGCGTGAACCTGCTTTTCGCCCTCGCCGAGCGCATGGCCGCCGCCCTGCCGCCCGAGCAGTACGACGCCGAGATCGTCGAGATGCACCACCGCCAGAAGGTGGACGCCCCCTCCGGCACCGCCATCGGCCTCGGCCGCGCCGTCGCGCGCGGGCGCGGCAAGACGCTGGAGGAGGTCGGCCTGGAAAGCGGGCGCGACGGCCATACCGGCCCGCGCGGCACCGGCCCGATCGGCTTCGCCGCCCTGCGCGGCGGCCAGGTGGTGGGCGAGCACACCCTGCTCTTCGCCGCCGGCAGCGAGCACATCGCCCTCACCCACCGCGCCTTCGACCGCCGCGTCTACGCGACGGGCGCGGTGCGCGCCGCGCATTGGGCGGTGCGCCAGCCGCCCGGCCTCTACGACATGAAGCACGTGCTCGGCATGGGCTGAGGCAGGGCAGGGCGGAAGGCGAAACCCCATCCAGGGGCTGCTTGCATCCCTGCACCGGCCTCACCGGTGCGGGGGGATTGCGGAACACCGAAGCCCTTCTCCCGCCTGGAGCTCGCCCCCTGCCCCACAGGGGAAAGATTCTGGAACGGCGGGGGGAGCACGAAGAGCCGGTCAGGAACAGCCGCTTGGGGTGGACAGCGGTCTTAGCCTGATCGGGGAGCTTAAACTGCGCCCCAGCAGCACCACCCCGGCCGAGGCGAGCTGGACGAGAGCCGCAGCGGCGAAGAGCAGCACGCCTTCGCTGATCGAGAGGCCGGTCGCGCCGAGGTCGCGCAGCAGGCCGAAGGCGGCCGGCGCGAAGGCGTAGCCGGCCTGGCTGGTGGCCGTGACCAGGGCCACCACCCGCGCCACGTCGGCCGGGCGGAACTCGACCTGCGCGATGAGCGGCGGCAGCGAGGTAACGTTGCCGAGGCCCAGGCCGAACAGGGCGCAGCCCAGCAGCAGCAGCGGCACGGATGGCCCGGCGCACAGCAGCACGACCGAGCCGACCGCCTGCATCCCGGCATTGGCAGCGGCCACCACCCGCCGGTCCGCCCCCGGTGGCATCGCTGCCCCGAGCAGGAAGCGCCCGCCGATAGCGCAGGCCGTCGCCCCGCCCATGGTCAGGCCCGCGCCCCCGGCGCCAAGGGGCGGCACGAGGAGGGAGAACAGGTGCGCGACGAGGCCGATCTGCGCCACGAGCCCGAGTGTCGCGGCCGCCGCGAGCGTCAGGAAGCGCCGGTCCCGCCAGGGGTTTGCGAGGGGCGCCGCATCCGCCGTGCGCGGCGCCGCCGCGGCCGTGGCCGGCTGCATGGGAGCCGCGTCGCCGTCCGGCAGCAGGCCTATCCCCGCCGGGGTACGGCCGAGGTAGAGCCCCGACAACAGCCAGGCCACACTGACGGCGGCGGCGGCCACCAGCCCGGCCGCCGCCTGGAAGCCCAGGCCGGCGATGAGGGCGACCCAGAGCGGGGAGAAGATCACGCCGCCCATGCTGGCACCGTTGAAGGCCATGCCAAGCGCGGCCGGGCGGCGGCGGGCGAACCAGGGCGAGACCATCGCGTTCAGGGCGGCGCCGCTCGTCATCGCCCAGCCCGCGCCGCTGACGGGGGCGGCAAGGTAGAGCTGCCAGGGGGCCGCCGCAA